>OGJT01000002.1_pt1 | contig 511560 bp, 425 predicted proteins | sample 1572331 | NCBI WGS metagenome assembly OGJT01 (sample SAMEA2582094, study PRJEB24529) | metagenome | biome: Human gut stool | place: China | collected 2011
CCGATGGTAGTGTGGGGTCTCCCCATGTGAGAGTAGGGAACTGCCAGGCATCAAATAAAGCAGAAAGCCCGGTCAAAAGACCGGGCTTTTTGTTTTTGCGTTTAAAAAGAACCCCGTCCCGAAAGGTGCGGGTTTTTTTGCTGTGTGGGGTATATCTCCCCCGGTGGCGCTGCGCTTACCGGGGCTACAAAAGCGTAGCCCGGACAAAGTGCGCAGCACCGCCTCCGGCGAGAATTACGCCATGTTCGCTCCATTATCTCCTTTCAACGCAAAATAAAACCCCGTCATGGCAATCCCTTCGCCATAATCCACTTTTTCCCTGCCCCTGCGCTGGCGATGATCGCGAAAACCGTGCTTGCGAAAAAAAATGTGAATCCAATCACATATAAAAAAATAACAATTATATAACATTTAGTTTACTAATTAATTTGTCTGCGTGACGTGGTACGCCCGACAAGACAGATTGCAGTCTTTGCTGGAGCAATATAACAATGACAGAAAGTAGCATTACCGAACGGGGCGCGCCGGAACTGGCCGATACCCGTCGTCGTATTTGGGCAATTGTTGGCGCTTCCTCGGGGAATCTGGTTGAATGGTTTGATTTTTACGTTTACTCATTCTGCTCGCTCTATTTCGCGCACATCTTCTTTCCATCCGGAAATACCACCACCCAACTGCTGCAAACGGCAGGCGTATTTGCCGCCGGATTTCTGATGCGTCCTATCGGTGGATGGCTGTTTGGTCGGATCGCTGACCGCCGGGGACGTAAAACGTCCATGCTTATCTCGGTCTGCATGATGTGCTTTGGCTCACTGGTGATTGCCTGTCTGCCGGGTTATGCGGTGATCGGCTCCTGGGCCCCGGCGCTTCTGCTGCTGGCGCGTCTGTTCCAGGGGCTGTCTGTTGGCGGAGAATACGGCACCAGTGCGACCTATATGAGTGAAGTCGCGGTGGAGGGTAAGAAAGGCTTCTATGCCTCCTTCCAGTACGTTACGCTGATTGGTGGTCAACTGCTGGCTGTATTAGTGGTTGTGGCGCTCCAGCAGGTGCTTAACGATGAAGATCTCCATGCCTGGGGATGGCGTATTCCTTTTGCCCTCGGGGCGGTACTGGCTATCGTCGCGCTGTGGCTGCGTCGCCAGCTGGACGAAACCTCGAAGCAAGAGACCCGGGCGCTGAAAGAGGCTGGCTCATTTAAAGGGTTGTGGCGCAATCGCCGGGCCTTTGCGATGGTGTTAGGCTTTACCGCCGCCGGATCGCTGACCTTCTACACCTTCACCACCTATATGCAAAAGTATCTGGTCAACACGGCGGGCATGACGGCCAGCACCGCCAGCGTGATCATGACCGCGGCGCTGTTCGTTTATATGCTGGTTCAGCCGCTATTCGGCGCCTTCTCGGATAAAGTTGGCCGCCGGACCTCCATGCTGTGCTTTGGCGTGCTGGCGACGTTATTTACCGTGCCTATTCTCAGCGCCTTGCAAAAAGTGAGCTCACCCTATGCCGCCTTCGGCCTGGTGATCTGCGCCTTACTGATTGTCAGTTTCTATACCTCGATCAGCGGCATCCTGAAAGCAGAGATGTTCCCGGCTCAGGTTCGCGCGCTTGGGGTCGGGTTGTCCTATGCCGTCGCGAACGCATTGTTCGGCGGCTCTGCGGAGTACGTCGCGCTGTCGCTTAAGTCGGCAGGGATAGAGCACGCGTTCTACTGGTATGTGACGGTGATGGCCGCCATTGCCTTCCTTGTCTCCCTGATGTTGCATCGCAAAGGGAAGGGGTTGCGTCTGTAACGCTTACTGATGAGCCAACTGCCATACAGCGTAGCCGGTGGTCGCGCCGGCGACATCCCAGGCAAAATCCTTCCAGCTCCAGCCGCTCCCAGCCGGGCGGCTGTCCCAAAGCTCTTTTGAGGCGCCAAGGCTGACGGAAAACATCAGGCCGATAGCGGCGCTGCGGTCCCGGCTGTAACCCTGATGTTGCGCATATTCATTGCCAGCGGCAGAGAGCATCGCTGAGGCCAGAAAATGCTGGGCTTTGTCCTGACCGGACCATGCATCATTTGCCATGTGGCTGCAGCCGGTTAACAGCAGCGAAGCAATCACTAATATCGTACGCATAGCGCTTCCAGAAAAAAGCCCCGTCGAGGCGGGGCTGATAGTCAGAGAATACGGCTGATCAGCCGGTCAATGCGGATCCGCCGCAGGCGGCGGATCAGTTTTCGCACTTTCACCGGATAGTCGGCGATACTTTGCAGATCCCGATAATGTTTCACTACCGTGGTGTGGGTGCGGATGAGCTTCAGCTCTTTCTCCCGCATGGCCCCCAGCTGCCGCTTTGGATCGTGGATCAGAATGGCGTTTTCCAGATCGAGCCGCCAGGCGCGCGGGTTCAGGTTGTTGCCAGTGAGCAGCATCCACTCATCGTCAACCCACATGCCTTTCAGGTGGTAGCTGTTATCGTCATCCTTCCACAGGCGGACGATCAGCTGATCGGTATTGACATAATACTGCAGCCGACTGAGGAAACGCCGCAGGTTGATCTCATACAGATAGGGAAGGGCGCCGATGATTTTAAACGGCTGATCTTCAGGAATGTAGAAATCGTTAGCCGTTTTATCGCCGACAATAATCTCCACCTGTTTTCCGTCGCGCAGCAGCTGGATGATATTTCTTACCAGTACGGCAGGGAGGTTGAAGTAGGGGGTGCAGATCGTCAGCTTGTGTTCGGCACAGGGCATCAGGTGAAAGATGGTTTTATTCAGCAGGCTCGATTTACCCAGGCCTACCAGCGGGGTGACGGAGAGTTCTTCGTCACCAGCGGTGCCGACAAAATGGTAGCTGCGGTCGCGGAGCTCCTGACGGTACTGGCGAATGTCGTTTTTGATTTCCGGGCTTCTTGGCCGATCCGGTCTGTCGAGACGGTTAACGCCGCGCCCCTGAACCAGATTGTTGTCGACCCAGTCGAACATGATGTCCGCCATTTTGCCGTTACGGATGCACTGATAGCGATCATAGCGATACTTATCATGCTGATGCAGATAAACATCATTCAGGCTGGCGCCGCTGTAGAGGACGCAGTCATCAATAATAAAGCCTTTGAAATGGAGAACGCCGAGCGCCTCCCGGGTGTTAATCGGCACGCCGTAAACGGGGATATCTACCCCTGGATTTTCATTGGCCATCCGACAATACCAGTCGGCATTGGTATTAGAGGCGGCGGCGCCGATCCGGCCACGCTGAGCGCGGTGCCAGTCCACCAGAACGCGGACATCCAGTTCCGGACGCTGGCGTTTGGCGTCATAAAGGGCCTGCAAAATTCCTTTTCCGCCATCATCTTGCTCCAGATAGAGCGCAATAATGCATATACGCTGAGTGGCGTGGGCAATCCGGGTCAGTAACGCTTCCCTGAATTCCGCAGGGGCGTAAAAGAACTCTACATCATCAACTGACTGAGAAAGCTTAGGGAGTTGGGCAAGGTGTTGTTGATGTTTATTACGCTTAAATTTTGACAACATCACAGTGCGTTTCTTCTCTGTTTATTGAAGGGTCTTCTGTACCATGCAGACGACGTAAGCGGGCAATAATACCATTACTACCCGCTAATGTGGTCAACAATTGCGGTCAGCGTCGCGCGATTATCCCTGATTCAGGGGCAGCGACAGGCTGACAATCCCATCTTCCAGCTGAATATCGACGGTGAATCCCAGCTTTCTGGCGAGGCCTATCATGCCTCGGTTATTTGGCATCGTAATACCATTAAGGCGCTGCAGGCCATGGCTTTGCGTATAGGCGATCAGCTTTTCCAGCAACCTTCGCCCCAGGCCTAACCCTTTTAAATCTGAACGGACCAGAACGGCAAACTCGGCGTCAATATTATCGGGATCGGAGATCGCCCGCGTCACGCCGAGGATCTCGCTCTTCTCTGCGCTGGTCCTGACGGCAACGAACGCCATTTCTCGATCGTAGTCGATCTGGGTCATATTGGCTAAGTCGTCATGGGTAAATTCGTTGATCTCACTAAAATAGCGATAATAGAGATCTTCTTTGGTGACCTGGGCGATAAATGCGAGCAACTGTGGCTCATCTTCCGGGAGGATCGGCCGGAACAGACAGCGATCGCCATTTTTCATCACCACCCACTCCTCCAGTTGGTGCGGATAGGGACGAATAGCGAGACGGCTTTCACTGTCGCCGCTGAAGGGAGCAAGCCCCAGGGTAACGTCCAGCGCCGTAAACTCGTTGCCGGAAGCGAGCAGGGGATGAATATCCAGGCGCTGGATCTCCGGGCAGTCGACGATCAGGTTCGAGACCTGAACCAGCAGCTGGCTTAAGCCAGCGATATCCAGCGGGCGCAAGGCGCTGCGGCCGCGGATCTTCTTATTTTTGATCGCCTGGATCACCAGATAACGCGCCAGGTTCATATTCAGCGGCGGCAGCGCCACGGCGGCCTGGTCCTCGGCCCGCCACTCCACGCCGCCCTCGCCCAGCATAATCAACGGGCCGAAGACGGGATCGTGCTCAACCACTACTCTTAGCTCCTGGGCGCCAGCGCGATTGGCCATGCTTTGCACCAGCAATCCATGGATGCGCGCCTGGGGCCAGGCCAGTTTGACGCGATCGATCATCGCATCTGCAGCCTGCTGCACCTCGGCGGCGGTACGCAAATAGAGCATGACCCCCTGTACTTCCGATTTGTGCGGGATATCCGGAGAACGCAGCTTCAGCGCAACCGGATAGCCTATCTGCTCAGCGATATGCACCGCTTCCGCGCTGTCAGCGGCAATCCAGGTTGGCAGCGTGTGGATGCCATAGGCCCGAAGCACCGGGCTGACCTCGTGAGTATCCAGCGTGGTGGCGCCGTCTTCTATCGCTTGCTGCAGCAGAGCATGCGCCTCGCTGGTATTGGCGGTTAAGGAGTCTGGTAGCACCGGCGTCTCGCGCAGTTGTTTCTGGTTGCGACGGTATTCCACCATATGCATAAAAGCGGTGATCGTGCCCTCCGGCGTACGGTAGGTAGGGAGGCCGGCATCGCTGAATAAACGTCGCGCTTCCTGCGAGGAAAATTCGCCGCACCAGTTGGTCAGCACGGTGACATATTTACCGCGCGGGTGATGCTTCAGAGCGTCAATCAGGGCCAGGGCACTCTCGGTGCCCGGCGCGGCGGCGCTGGGAGAGTGGATCACCAGCAGCGCGTCATAGTCCTGACTGTTGAGCAAAACATTCACCGCCCGCTGATAGTGTTCGCTACTGGCGTCATCGCGTAGATCCAGCGGGTTGGCGATCTCCACGCCAACCGGCAACGCCTGGCGCAGGGCGTCGCGCGTCTCCTCGCTGAGAGTCGCCAGCTTACCGTTTCGCAACCAAAGCTCATCCAGCGCCAGCGCCGCCGGCGCCGCACCGTTGCTGACGATCATCAGTTTTTCACCGCGCAGCGGGCGCATGTGGCTGAGGGTTTCCACCGCAGAGAACAGCTCATGGGTATCCTGCACCCGCAGCAGACCAGCGCGCTGAATGGCCGCATCCCATGCCGGGTCCATCCCGGAATTGGCGTGCAATAGCTTCTGCGCCGCCGGACTACGGCCGCTTTTAATCACCAGGATAGGTTTGTTTCGCGAAGCGCTGCGCGCGGCGGAGACAAAGCGGCGCGCGTCGCTGAGATGCTCGAGGTACAGCAAAATGGCGCTGGTCTTGCTGTCGCGGGCCAGAAAGTCCAGCAGGTCATCGACATCAATATCCAGGCTATCACCCAGGGCGATGAAGTAGGAAAAACCCATCTCGCGCTGTTGCGCCCAGTCAAGGATAGTATTGGAGACGGCGGCCGACTGCGAGATAAAGGCCAGTTTACCGCGATGGATCGGCACCGGTGAAAAGCTGGCGTTCAGCCCTTGCCATGGGGCCAGCAGTCCGAGACTGTTGGGGCCGAGCAGACGCATCTGATAGCGCGCGGCGCATTCGAGCAGCGCCGGGTACTGTTCCGGCTGCGAAGAGAGGATGATGCAGGTCTTGCAGCCTTTTTGCCCTAAGGCTTCGAGCAATTCGAGATTACGCCTGGCGTTAGTACAGAGCACCGCCAGATCCGGGGTAAACGGCAGGCTCTCGATGGTAGGCCATGCCAGTACCCCAAGAACCGCCTTCCAGGCGGGGGTGACCGGCATCACCGGGCCATTGAAGCCGCCGGCTAACAGGTTGCGCATCATGAGATAGCCAGCGCGCTGCGGCTTCATTGATGCGCCAATAACGGCGATGGACTTTGGTCGCAGCAGCGCTTCCAGGCCTCGTTGGCTCATACCGGTCTCCTTTCATCCCAGTGACCGAATGATTTTAAACGTTTTCCACCTGGCCCGCTGTGATACTGCCCTTATGCTGGGTTTTTCCCGCCAGATAGCGGGCCCGGAAGCGGGTGAAGTGCTCGCCAAGCGCAGCGGCGGCCGGGGCATCGCCCGCCAGATCCAGCAGGGCGATGGCCACTTCCGCGGTACAATATTGTCCGTCGGCGTGCGCCTCGCGCAGATGGTAGGCAGAGATGCGCGACAGATCGACGGAGATAATCGGCAGCGCGTCGAGATAAGGACTCTTACGGAACATTTTGCGCGCTTCGGTCCAGGTGCCGTCGAGCATGATAAACAGCGGCGGTTTACCGGACGGCGGCGCGCTCAGGACCTGGCGCTCCGGCCCGGCATAGGAGGCCGGAAATACGACCATGGGCTGATAATCAGGATGGGCGACCAGATCGAGCAGCGCCTGCGGCGGTTCGGTACGCGACCACTGAAACGCTTCGGTATCTGGCAGAATATCGGCGATGAGCCGGCCAGTGTTGCTGGGCTTCATCGGTTCCGTATCAAACATCACCAGGCAGAAGCGGCTGGCGGCCTGCGCTGAGGTTAATGTGGCGCACAGGCACTGCTTGAGCGGCAGCAGACAGCGCTGGCAGCGGCGGATGCGATTGCCGCGCGCAAGGAAAGGGCGGGTAGCTCGCGCGAGACGTTCGGCGCGCAGGCGAAGGACAGCGTTATCAGTCATGGGAGTCGCTAGTGAAAAACGCTATTGTCGCAGAGGTGAAAACGGGGCACAAGCGGTGCCCCGGAAGGGTTATTGTTGGCCGGCTTCGTTAAGCCAGCTATCGAATGGCGCTTTTGGCACTGCGCCATTGAGCATGTCGATCACTTCGCCATTTTTGAACATCATAATGGTCGGGATGCTGCGGATACGAAACCGGGCGCTAAGCTCACGTTCCGCTTCGGTGTTGACTTTCACAAAACGCATCTTCCCGCTACGCTCTTCCGCGACGTCTTCAAAGATCGGCGCGAAGCTACGGCAGGGTCCGCACCATGGCGCCCAGAAATCGACAACGACCGGCAGATCGTCCTTCAAGAGTTTATCCAGCGTTGCCCCGGTCGCGTTGATGACGTCGCCATCAAAAAGATCGTGACCGCAGCGTCCGCACTTTGCGCCATCCGCGCTACGATCGTCCGGGAGGCGGTTCAGAGCCTGACAACTGGCACAAACGGTATTCATAACTAACCTCTGGTTATGGGTTGCAACGTGGCACGTGGCCGATATGTTTCTGTGATGTTACATATTATCGATGAAGTGTTATTTGAGGACAATGCGTTTTGTTCGATGAGTGCAATAGAGGCCGGCTTTTAAACGAAATCATGGCGAAGCGATGGCACATCGGGTAATCTGCGCGCTTCGCGCAGCGCAGGTGGAGAAAATTGATGAGCGACGAACTGAAAAATAAAAGCGGCAAGGTCAAAGTGATGTATGTCCGCAGTGATGATGATTCTGATAAACGCACCCATAACCCACGTACCGGGAAAGGGGGAGGTCGTCCAGGAAAATCTCGTGTTGACGGCCGCAGCCGCCCTGCGCGTGACGAACGAAACAGCCGCGGCGATGATCGCAAACGTGACGACCGTAAGCGTGACGAGCGCAAACGCGATGATTTTCATCGCGACGATGCGTCTCCGTGGCGTACCGTTTCCCGCGCTCCTGGCGATGAGACGCCGGTAAAAGAAGATCACGGCGGGATCAGCGGGAAGAGCTTTATCGATCCGGAAGTGCTGCGTCGTCAGCGTGCGGAAGAGACCCGCGTATATGGCGAAAACGCCTGCCAGGCGCTGTTCCAGAGCCGTCCGGAAGCTATCGTTCGCGCCTGGTTTATTCAGAGCGTGACGCCGCGCTTTAAAGAGGCGCTGCGCTGGATGGCGGCCAACCGTAAGGCCTATCACGTGGTGGACGAAGCCGAGCTGGCGAAAGCCTCCGGCACCGAGCACCACGGCGGCGTCTGCTTCCTGATCAAAAAACGCCACGGCACTTCTGTTGCTCAATGGGTCGCGAAGGCCGGGGAAGAAGATTGCGTTCTGGCGCTGGAAGATGTGGGTAACCCACATAATCTCGGGGCGATCATGCGCAGCTGCGCGCACTTTGGCGTGAAGGGCGTGGTGGTTCAGGATGCCGGCGTGCTGGAGTCCGGGGCGGCGATCCGTACGGCGGAGGGCGGTGCGGAGCATGTTGAACCGATCACCGGCGACAGCTTTATCGATACCCTCGATCAGTTCCGCAAAGCGGGCTACGCGATTGTCTCAACGTCCAGCCATAATGGTACCCCGCTGTTTAAAGCCGAGCTGCCGAAGAAAATGGTGCTGGCGTTAGGCCAGGAACGTGATGGTCTGTCCGATGCGGCGATTTCCAGCGCCGATCTCAGCGTTGCCATCGACGGTACCGGCAACGTTGAAAGCCTGAACGTCTCTGTGGCGACCGGCGTCCTGCTGGCGGAATGGTGGCGTCAGAACAAGGCGTGATTCGCCTGCCTGAATGCAAAAAAGCCAGCTGATGCTGGCTTTTTTTATGGCTGTCAATCACTCGCTTTCAGCGGGAAGGACCGGCATCCAGTCGATCGGCGTTTCGCCGCGGTCAACCAGCCACTGGTTGGTCTGTACGAAATGGTTGCAGCCAAAGAAGCCGCGATGCGCAGAGAGCGGTGATGGATGCGGCGCCTTCAGCACGCAGTGGCGCTGACGATCGATAATCGCGCCTTTCTTCTGCGCATGGGAGCCCCACAGCAGAAAAACTACTCCCTCGCAATGCTCATTGATTAAAGCGATAACCTTATCGGTAAAGGTCTCCCAGCCCAGACTGGCGTGCGAGTGCGCCTGTCCGGCGCGGACGGTCAGGACCGTATTCAGCAGCAGCACGCCCTGTCGTGCCCAGCTTTCGAGATAACCGTGGGTGGGGCGGGTAAAGCCGGGGATCGTGGCCTCCAGCTCTTTATACATATTCAGCAACGAAGGCGGGATCGCGACGCCCGGACGAACTGAGAACGCCAGACCGTGGGCCTGACCCGGGCCGTGATAGGGGTCCTGGCCGAGAATGACGACTTTGACATCGCCCAGTTCAGTAAAGCGAAACGCATTGAAGACGTCTTTTTGCGGTGGATAGATGGTGATCCCCGACTGGCGCTCTTCGGCGACGGTCTTCAGAGTATTGAGAAAATAGGGTTGTTGCTTTTCATCCGCCAGCACGTCATGCCAGGTTAAAGGGGTGGTCATCTTGCTCTCCTGCAAAAGGGTCATCGCTATAGCTTAACGGCTTCTTTCTATAGAACAAAATCGGCACGGCTTGATGCCGGCTTTTATGCAAAAAAAATTGAAAATTTACAAAATTATTTATAGCTCACAATGGCGTAACTTGATGTAAAACAATAAAAACCTCATATACCCACGTTGGGTGAGTGGTTTTTATTGATTTATATCAAGGAATGCCGAGGGTGCGGCTGATATATATACACTCATACAACAATGGTTTTACCAATTGGCCGCGAAGAGGCCAAAATCGAATAAACACTGCCTGGGAGGCATCAAATGATTACTGGTATCCAAATTACTAAAGCGGCAAACGACGACCTGCTCAACTCTTTCTGGCTGCTGGATAGCGAAAAAGGCGAAGCGCGCTGCCTGTGCGCCAAAGGTGGTTTTGCGGAAGATGATGTGGTTGCGGTAAGCAAACTGGGTGAAATCGAATACCGTGAAATCCCGGTGGACGTGAAACCGGAAGTGCGCGTCGAAGGCGGTCAGCACCTGAACGTTAACGTGCTGCGTCGCGAAACCCTGCTGGACGCGGTTGAGCATCCGGAAAAATATCCGCAGCTGACCATTCGTGTTTCCGGCTACGCGGTACGCTTCAACTCTCTGACGCCGGAACAGCAGCGCGACGTTATCGCCCGTACCTTTACCGAAAGCCTGTAAGGTTAACGCCAGATGTGAAAACGCCGGGATATCCCGGCGTTTTTTTTACTCATCGCTGGACGGCGTCCCGGCCGCGCTTGGCTTCCGGCGCTTACCGATATTTTTCGTATCGCGGTGGCGCTTCTTCACCCGCGGTTTCTCTTTTTCATCTTTTTTCTTCTGCGCACGCTTCGCCAGCACTTTCTTCGATGGCTTACCTGTCAGCTTCTCGCTCGGCGCACGGGTCGTCGGGCGCAGTTCATCGATAACCCTGGCTTTCAACGGCTCTTCAATATAGCGACCAATCTTACCCAGCAGCAGGTGGTCATGAGCCTCGACCAGAGAAATGGCGGTCCCTTTTTTACCGGCGCGGCCGGTACGACCGATACGGTGCAGGTAGGTATCCGCGGTACGCGGCATATCGAAGTTAAAGACGTGGCTGACGTCCGGAATATCGATACCGCGGGCAGCGACGTCGGTGGCGATCAGCACGTTGACGCGGCCGTCGGTCAGGCGCTTAATAGCTTCGTTTCGCTTGGCCTGCACCATCTCGCCTTCCAGCCAGCAGGTGTTAATCCCGGCCTCACGCAGCCAGTTAGCCAGCTCATGCACGCGCTCACGCTTACGCACAAACACGATAGCGCGGGTGGCTTCCGGCTGTTGCAGCAGATTCACCAGCAGTTTGGTTTTATGTTCGATATCGTCGGCGCGGTAGTACCACTGATGGATTTTCTTACGCTCGCGGGTTGACGGATTGGCGGAAACTTCAACCGGCTCCTCCAGCAGACGCTCAGCAAAGTCTTTGATCGCATCGCCTTCCAGCGTCGCGGAGAACAGCATAGTCTGCTTGCGCCAGCGAGTTTCACCGGCGATGGTTTCGATATCCTGGGCAAAACCCATATCCAGCATGCGGTCGGCTTCATCGAGGATTAGGGTCTCGACGGCGCGGCAGTCGAAATTCTCTTCTTTAATATATTGCAGCAGGCGACCGGTGGTGGCGACTACGATGTCCTGGTTTTCGCTGAACACTTCCGCGTGGTTCATGTACGCCACGCCGCCGGTAATGGTAGCAATGTCCAGATGGGTATGCTTCGCCAGCTCGCGGGCGTGGTCGGCCACCTGCATCGCCAGCTCACGGGTCGGCGTCAGGATAAGAATGCGCGGCGGGCCGGATTTCTTGCGCGGGAAATCGAGCAGGTGCTGCAACGCTGGCAGCAGATACGCCGCCGTTTTACCGGTGCCGGTCGGCGCTGAACCGAGAATGTCACGGCCATCGAGCGCAGGCGGAATAGCGGCGGCCTGAATGGCTGTCGGGCGAGTGAAACCTTTATCCTGGAGGGCCTCCAGCAGGTTTTCGTCGAGTTCAAGTTCGGAAAAAGTCGTTACAGTCATGTTCTACCTCTGAGTGGGCCGCCGATTATAGACGTTACTGACGTAATGTTCATCTGTTTGTAAGGCTATCTGTTCTCCGGTATTGTGCATAGCCTTAGGTTCAGGAGTTTTTGTCGGCAAGGTTATTGAGGATGTCTCAGTCGAAGTTTGCGCTGCCGCGCAATGGTTTTACCTTCAAACGGTTCTTTGTCGCTCACGATCGCTGCGCCATGAAGGTGGGTACCGACGGCATTTTGCTGGGCGCCTGGGCGCCGATTGCCGGAGTGAAGCATGTGCTGGATATTGGCGCGGGCAGCGGCCTGCTGGCGCTAATGCTCGCGCAGCGTACCGGAGATGATGTGCATGTCGAGGCGGTCGAACTGGACGAAGAGGCCGCCGCTCAGGCGCGGGAAAACGCCCTCGCGTCGCCGTGGGCTTCGCGGATTGAGGTCTGGCAGGCCGATATTCATCAGTGGCAGCCGTCGCAAACTCGACGCTATGAACTGATAATAAGTAATCCGCCCTTTTTTGCCGAAGGCGTGCCATGCGCGACCTCGCAGCGAGAGCAGGCGCGGTACACCACTACGCTCGATCACGCCTCCCTGCTGACCTGTGCCGCAGAGCATATTACCGAAGAAGGTTTTTTTTGCGTGGTGTTGCCAGTGGATATTGGTAATGCGTTCATCGAACGGGCAAGGGCGATGGGCTGGCATCTGCGACTGCGTACTGACGTGGCGGAGACCGAGCTGCGACCGCCGCATCGGGTGCTGCTGGCTTTCTCCCCGACGGCAGGGGAGTGTTTCAGCGACAGGCTGGCGATCCGCGGGCCAGAGCAGCAATATTCGGAAGGCTTTACCGCTCTGACCGAGGACTTTTATCTCTTTATGTGAGCCAGGGGCGAGAGTATCGACGGGCCGCTGTCAGGCAGCGGCTGCGGATAGTCGAGGGTATAATGCAGACCGCGGCTCTCCTTACGCAACATCGCGCAGCGTACGATAAGCTCCGCCACCTGCACCAGATTGCGCAGTTCCAGCAAATTATTCGAGACGCGGAAGCGGGCGTAATACTCATCCAGCTCCTGTTGGAGCATGGTAATGCGCCGCAGGGCGCGCTCCAGCCTGCGGGTGGTGCGCACAATCCCCACGTAATCCCACATCAGCAGGCGCAGTTCGTGCCAGTTGTGCTGGATAACCACCAGTTCATCCGGGATCTCCACCTGACTTTCATCCCAAGCTGGCAGCGTGGCGACCTTCTGGGCGAGCGGCAGGCGCCGGGTAATATCCTCCGCGGCGGACCAGCCATAGACCAGGCACTCCAGCAACGAGTTCGACGCCATACGATTCGCGCCGTGCAGCCCGGTGTAGCTGACTTCGCCGATGGCGTATAAACCATCGACGTCGGTGCGGCCATTATCATCCACCATCACGCCGCCGCAGGTGTAATGCGCGGCGGGGACGACCGGCACCGGATCTTTGGTTAAATCAATTCCCAGGCCGAGCAGCTTTTCATAAATCATCGGGAAATGCTGGCGAACAAACGCCTCGGGTTTATGGCTGATATCAAGGAACATACAGTCTACGCCCAGGCGCTTCATTTCATGGTCGATGGCGCGGGCGACGATATCGCGCGGGGCCAGCTCGCCGCGCTCGTCAAAGTCCGGCATAAAGCGGGTGCCATCCGGGCGTTTAAGGTGGGCGCCTTCGCCGCGCAGCGCTTCAGTAAGCAGGAAATTACGCGCCTGGGGGTGATATAGCGCGGTGGGGTGGAACTGGTTAAACTCCAGATTCGCCACCCGACATCCCGCCCGCCAGGCCATTGCAATCCCGTCTCCGGAAGAGACGTCGGGGTTAGTGGTATATTGATAAACCTTCGCGGCCCCGCCGGTAGCGAGTACTACGGCTTTCGCGCTGCAGGTTTCCACCCGCTCTTTATTACGATTCCAGATCCATGCCCCGACCACCCGGCGGGTGCCCGGCAGGCCAATCTTATCCGATACGATTAAATCGACGGCATTGCTGCGCTCAAGGATGCGGATATTAGGATGGGCAAGCGCTTTATCGACCAGCGTCGTCTCTACCGCTTTGCCGGTGGCGTCGGCGGCGTGAAGAATGCGCCGATGGCTGTGCCCCCCTTCGCGCGTGAGATGATAGCTCTCTTCGCCATTGGCCTGGACCTGGGTGTCAAACAGCACTCCCTGATCGATAAGCCACTGGACGCATGATCGGGCGTTGCTGGCGACGAAGGTGACCGCATGACGATCGCAGAGTCCCGCGCCGGCGATGAGGGTATCTTCGACATGGGATTCAATACTGTCCGTCTCATCGAAGACGGCGGCAATCCCACCCTGGGCGTAGAACGTCGAACCTTCGCTGATCGGCCCTTTACTTAGCACGGTCACCGAACTGTGCTCAGCCAGGCGCAGGGCAAGGGAAAGACCGGCAGCGCCGCTGCCGATAATCAACACATCACAAGAGAAGTCAGGAGTGGTATTCATTGTCTTTGTTTAATTTACTAAACACATTTAGCTCACAATAGCACCGGTCCGCGAGGAATCGTACAATTTTTTTGTCTGCTGTTGTGACGGCTAAACAAAAGGCGAACGGAAACGGCGTCTTGCGCGCTGAAAATGAGACGCGGGGAAGGTTGATGGCATTGGATTTTATAGTGAAATAAACGGCGTGTTACGATACCCTTCAGACGGGCCTGCGCTTTTTCTTATTGACTTACCTATCGTTTAGCAACCTGGGCATATAATGATTGATAACGATCTGCCGCCGTTGCCAGACAAAAAACAAAAAGCGTAACGGAACTTTATTGTTTTCATGCACTCCAACAGTCAGCTTGCTCATAATGCAGATTTTGGGTGGTGTTTTGAAGACGCATGGGAATTGGGTTTGGGGAGACATTACCTCGGATGAGCGAGCAGTTAACGGATCAGGTCCTTGTTGAACGGGTCCAGAAAGGAGATCAGAAAGCGTTTAATTTGCTGGTAGTGCGCTATCAGCATAAGGTCGCGAGCCTGGTTTCCCGCTATGTACCGCCGGGCGATATCGCTGACGTTGTTCAGGAATCGTTCGTTAAGGCATGGCGTGCGCTGGACTCTTTCCGGGGAGATAGCGCTTTTTACACCTGGTTATACCGTATCGCCGTCAACACGGCGAAGAATTATCTGGTTGCTCAGGGGCGCCGTCCGCCGTCCAGCGATGTTGACGCCAACGAGGCGGAAAACTTCGAAAGCGGCGGGGCGTTGAAAGAAATTTCGAACCCTGAGAACTTAATGTTGTCAGAAGAACTGAGACAAATAGTTTTTCGTACCATTGAATCGCTCCCGGAAGATTTACGCATGGCAATTACGTTACGGGAGCTGGATGGCCTGAGCTATGAAGAGATAGCCGCTATCATGGATTGTCCGGTTGGGACGGTGCGTTCGCGTATCTTCCGGGCGCGAGAAGCTATTGATAATAAAGTTCAACCGCTTATCAGGCGTTGACGATAGCGGAATACTGGAAAAGGGTATCAGGCATGCAGAAAGAAAAACTTTCGGCTTTAATGGATGGTGAAACGCTGGATAACGAACTGCTCAACGAGCTGAGTCGTTCTTCTGAGATGCAAAAAACCTGGGAGAGTTATCACCTTATCCGCGATACGCTGCGTGGCGATACCGCTGAGGTGCTGCAATTTGATATCTCCGCCCGGGTGATGGCCGCCATTGAAAATGAGCCCGTTCGTCAGACGGCTCCGCTTATTCCTGAATCTCAGCCCGCACCGCATCAGTGGCGGCAGATGCCGTTCTGGAACAAGGTGCGTCCGTGGGCCAGCTCCCTGACTCAAATGGGCGTTGCCGCCTGTGTATCGCTTGCGGTTATCGTCGGCGTCCAGCACTATAATGGTCAGTCTGATTCCGCTCAGCAGCCAGAAGCGCCGGTGTTCAATACGCTGCCCATGATGGGTAAAGCAAGCCCGGTAAGTCTTGGCGTGCCGGCTGACGCGTCAGCGGGAAGCGGCCAGCAGGCGCAGGTCCAGGAACAGCGCCGCCGAATTAACGCCATGCTGCAGGACTACGAACTGCAGCGCCGCCTGCACGCTGAGCAGCTTCAGTTTGGCCAGGCCCAGACTCAGCAGGCCGCAGTCCAGGTACCGGGCTATCAAACTTTAGGAACACAATCGCAGTAATGAAGCAACTTTGGTGTGCCATGTCGCTCATGGCAGGCAGCCTGTTGTTCTCTGTCAACGCCTCGGCTGATACATCGTCCGGGGCGTTGTTGCAGCAGATGAACCTGGCCAGCCAGTCTCTCAATTATGAGCTGTCTTTTGTTAGCATCAGCAAACAAGGCGTTGAGTCGCTGCGCTATCGTCACGCGCGACTGAACAACCAACCGCTGGCGCAGTTGCTGCAGCTGGACGGTCCGCGCCGGGAAGTGGTCCTGCGCGGCACGGAAATCAGCTATTTTGAACCCGGTCTCGATCCGTTCACCCTGAACGGGGACTATATCGTCGATTCGCTGCCATCGCTGGTATATAGCGATTTCAAACGCCTCTCCGCGGCGTATGATTTTATCTCCGTGGGCCGTACCCGTATCGCTGACCGCCTCTGCGACGTGATCCGCGTCGTGGCTCGCGACGGCACGCGCTACAGCTTTATCGCCTGGCTGGATGCTGAAACTAAGCTGCCGCTGCGCGTCGATTTGCTCGACCGCGACGGGGAAACGCTGGAGCAGTTCCGGGTCGTCTCCTTCAACGTTGGCGATAACGTCAGCGCCAGCATGGAGACGCTGGCAAAAGCGAATTTGCCGCCGCAGCTGTCGGTGCCTGAAGGAGGCGACAAAGCCAACTTCAACTGGGCGCCGACGTGGCTCCCGCAGGGCGTGACTGAGGTTTCCAGCAGCCAGCGCCGTCTTCCCACCTTTGACGGTCCGGTAGAATCACGTCTCTATTCCGACGGCTTGTTTAGCTTCTCGATCAATATCAACCGCGCCACGGCGGCCAGCAGCGACCAGTTGTTGCGCACCGGCCGACGCACCGTCAGCACGACGGTGCGCGATAACGCGGAGATAACCGTAGTGGGCGAGCTGCCGCCGCAGACGGCGAAGCGTATCTCTGACAGTATTAAATTCAAGGCAGTACAATGATTAAAGAGTGGGCTACCGTGGTTTCCTGGCATAACGGCGTGGCGCAGGTGCACTGCGACGTTAAAGCCTCCTGCAGCAGCTGCGCCTCCCGTGCCGGCTGTGGTAGCCGGGTGCTAAACAAGCTGGGGCCGCAGACCAGCCATACCATTAGCGTGCCCTGCGAGCAGCCGTTGGCCGCGGGGCAAAAAGTGGAGCTGGGGATCGCTGAAAGCAGCCTGCTGGGCTCAGCGATGCTGGTGTATATGGCGCCGCTGGCGGGGCTGTTTGTAATGGCGTCTATTTTTCAGGTGCTGTTTGCCAGCGATATTGCGTCACTTTGCGGCGCGCTGCTGGGCGGCGTCGGCGGCTTCCTGGTGGCGCGCGGTCTGTCGCCGCGACTGGCGGCACGTCAGTCCTGGCAGCCGGTGATTTTGAACGTCGCACTGCCGCCGGATCTGCTGCGTGTTGATACGCCTTCCTCCGACATGGGCCAGTGATTTCACTGGCCCTTATCTTTATTTACCTTTCCTGTTACAACGCCACAATTTCTGCGGGTATGCTGGATCTAACAGCATTTCCTGGTTTCGCGGATGTAGTGTAGAATGCGGCGTTTTCGGATTAAAAAACGTCAGGCACAGTACAGCGGCCTCATGATACTCGTAAGGCATAATTAACTCTAAATATGAAGAATATACGTAACTTTTCGATCATCGCTCACATCGACCACGGTAAGTCGACGCTGTCTGACCGTATCATCCAGATTTGCGGTGGCCTTTCTGATCGTGAAATGGAAGCCCAGGTTCTGGACTCCATGGATCTTGAGCGCGAACGCGGGATCACCATCAAGGCGCAGAGCGTCACCCTGGACTATAAGGCCAGCGACGGTGAGACCTACCAGCTGAACTTTATCGACACCCCGGGCCACGTGGACTTCTCTTATGAAGTTTCCCGTTCTCTTGCCGCGTGCGAAGGCGCGCTGCTGGTGGTAGACGCCGGGCAGGGGGTAGAAGCCCAGACCCTGGCCAACTGCTACACCGCCATGGAGATGGATCTCGAAGTGGTTCCGGTACTCAACAAGATCGACCTGCCTGCGGCCGACCCTGAGCGCGTAGCGGACGAGATTGAAGATATCGTCGGGATCGACGCCCACGACGCGGTGCGCTGCTCAGCGAAAACCGGCGTCGGCGTGACCGACGTGCTGGAGCGTCTGGTGCGCGATATCCCGCCGCCGGAAGGCGATCCGGACGCGCCGCTGCAGGCGCTGATTATCGACTCCTGGTTCGATAACTACCTCGGCGTGGTGTCGCTGGTGCGGATTAAAAACGGCACCATGCGCAAGGGCGACAAGATCAAGGTCATGAGCACCGGCCAGGTCTATAACGCTGATCGTCTGGGCATCTTCACCCCGAAACAGGTTGACCGTACCGAGCTGAAATGCGGCGAGGTAGGCTGGCTGGTCTGCGCGATCAAAGACATCCTCGGCGCGCCGGTGGGCGATACCCTGACCGCCGCCCGCAACCCGGCAGACAAAGCACTGCCTGGCTTTAAGAAGGTGAAACCGCAGGTGTATGCCGGCCTGTTCCCGGTGAGCTCCGATGATTATGAAGCTTTCCGCGACGCGCTGGGCAAACTGAGCCTTAACGATGCCTCTCTGTTCTACGAGCCGGAAAGCTCTACCGCGCTGGGCTTCGGCTTCCGCTGCGGCTTCCTCGGCCTGCTGCACATGGAGATCATTCAGGAGCGTCTGGAGCGTGAATACGATCTCGACCTGATCACCACCGCGCCGACGGTAGTCTACGAAGTAGAGACCACCTCCAAAGAAGTTATCTACGTCGACAGCCCGTCCAAGCTGCCGCCGCTGAATAATATTCAGGAGCTGCGCGAGCCGATCGCCGAGTGTCACATGCTGCTGCCGCAGGAGTTCCTCGGCAACGTGATTACCTTGTGTGTCGAGAAGCGTGGGGTGCAGACCAACATGGTTTACCACGGTAAACAGGTGGCGCTGACCTATGAAATTCCGATGGCGGAAGTGGTTCTCGACTTCTTTGACCGCCTGAAGTCCACCTCCCGCGGCTATGCGTCGCTGGACTACAACTTCAAACGCTTCCAGGCGTCGAACATGGTTCGCGTCGATGTGCTGATCAACGGTGAGCGCGTCGATGCGCTGGCGCTGATCACCCACAACGATAACGCGCCGTATCGCGGCCGCGAGCTGGTGGAAAAGATGAAAGATCTGATTCCGCGTCAGCAGTTCGATATCGCGATTCAGGCGGCCATCGGTAACCACATTATCGCGCGCTCTACGGTGAAACAGCTGCGTAAAAACGTCCTGGCGAAATGCTACGGCGGCGACGTCAGCCGTAAGAAAAAGCTGCTGCAGAAGCAGAAAGAAGGTAAGAAGCGTATGAAGCAGGTCGGTAACGTTGAGCTGCCGCAGGAAGCGTTCCTCGCCATTCTGCACGTTGGTAAAGACGGCAAATAACCCTAAGGAGTTGGCATGGCGAACATGTTTGCCCTGATCCTGGTGATTGCAACCCTGGTGACGGGCGTTTTATGGTGCCTGGACAAGTTCATTTTTGCACCGAAACGTCGTGAACGTCAGGCCGCTGCTCAGGCAGCGACCGGCGAGCAACTGGACAAGAAGACGCTGAAGAAAGTCGGCCCGAAACCGGGCTGGCTGGAAACCGGCGCATCGGTTTTCCCGGTGCTGGCGATCGTTCTGGTGGTACGTTCATTTATTTATGAGCCTTTCCAGATCCCTTCAGGTTCGATGATGCCAACGCTGCTCATCGGCGATTTTATTCTGGTGGAGAAATTTGCCTACGGCATTAAAGATCCTATCTACCAGAAAACGCTGATCGAGACCGGCCATCCGAAGCGCGGCGACATCGTGGTGTTTAAATATCCGGAAGACCCGCGTCTGGACTACATTAAGCGCGCGGTGGGGTTACCGGGTGATAAGGTCACCTACGATCCGGTTGCCAAACAGGTCACTATTCAGCCGGGCTGCAGTTCCGGACAGGCCTGCGGCAACGCGCTGCCGGTGACCTATTCCAACGTGGAGCCGAGCGATTTTGTTCAGACCTTCTCCCGCAGCAACGGCGGCGAAGCGAGCAGCGGTTTCTGGCAGTTGCCGAAGGGCGAAACCAAAGCCGACGGCATTCGTCTTACCGAGCGTCAGGAGACATTGGGCGACGTGACGCACCGAATTTTGATGGTGCCGATTGCCCAGGATCAGGTTGGGATGTACTACCATCAGTCCGGTCTGCCGCTGGCCACCTGGATTGTGCCGCCCGGTCAGTACTTCATGATGGGCGACAACCGGGATAACAGCGCCGACAGCCGGTACTGGGGCTTTGTGCCGGAAGCCAACCTGGTCGGAAAAGCAACCGCTATCTGGATGAGTTTTGAAAAGCAGGAAGGTGAATGGCCGACCGGCGTGCGGTTATCGCGCATTGGTGGAATTCATTAATTTCCTCTGCTGAATTCACGTCGCTGCTGTTATCGCAGCGGCGTGAATTATTTAGTATTTAAATCCATTCAAACTAACGACATCCCGTGTCGTTGCGTATAGAATATCCCCCCGAAGTTTTTGGTTGTCGCTCTGCCGGGTGACACTGCACACGAAAGCGTATTGGTCTGTTTCAAATTACTGTTTGAAGCGAATGCTCAGGTCGGTTTCGTGTGCTGCATCTTTGACGCATTCATTTATTGGTAACGCATGAACCCCATCGTAATTAATCGGCTTCAACGAAAGCTGGGCTACACTTTTCATCATCAGGAGCTGTTGCAACAGGCATTAACTCACCGCAGTGCCAGCAGCAAACATAATGAGCGCCTGGAATTTTTAGGTGACTCCATTTTAAGTTTCGTGATCGCGAATGCGCTGTATCATCGCTTTCCTCGTGTAGATGAAGGCGATATGAGCCGTATGCGCGCGACGCTGGTGCGCGGCAACACGCTGGCGGAGATCGCCCGCGAGTTTGAGCTGGGCGAGTGTCTGCGCCTCGGGCCGGGAGAGCTGAAAAGCGGCGGTTTCCGTCGCGAATCGATTCTCGCGGATACCGTTGAAGCGTTAATTGGCGGGGTTTTCCTCGACAGTGATATTCAGAACGTTGAACGCTTAATCCTCTCCTGGTACCAGACCCGTCTGGACGAAATCAGTCCGGGCGATAAGCAAAAGGATCCGAAGACGCGTCTGCAGGAGTATCTGCAGGGACGTCATCTGCCGCTGCCGTCTTACCTGGTGGTCCAGGTTCGCGGCGAAGCGCACGATCAGGAATTTACTATCCACTGCCAGGTCAGTGGCCTGAGTGAACCGGTGGTTGGCACAGGTTCCAGCCGTCGTAAGGCGGAGCAGGCTGCCGCCGAACAGGCGCTGAAAAAGCTGGAGCTGGAATGAGCGAAGAAAAAAGTTATTGTGGGTTTGTCGCCATCGTGGGTCGTCCAAACGTTGGCAAATCCACGCTGTTGAATAAGCTGCTTGGGCAGAAGATCTCGATCACCTCCCGTAAAGCGCAGACCACCCGTCACCGCATCGTCGGTATCCATACCGAAGGGCCGTATCAGGCGATTTACGTTGATACTCCGGGCCTGCATATGGAAGAGAAGCGTGCCATTAACCGCTTAATGAACAAAGCAGCCAGCAGTTCGATTGGCGACGTGGAACTGGTCATCTTCGTGGTGGAAGGCACTCGCTGGACGCAGGACGATGAGATGGTGCTCAACAAGCTGCGCGACGCGAAAGCGCCGGTGATCCTCGCGGTCAACAAGGTGGATAACGTGCAGGAAAAAGCGGATCTGTTACCGCACCTGCAGTTCCTCGCCAGCCAGATGAATTTCCTCGATATCGTACCGATCTCAGCGGAAACCGGCACCAACGTTGATACCATCGCGGCGATCGTGCGTAAGCATCTGCCGGAAGCGATCCATCACTTCCCGGAAGATTATATTACCGATCGCTCACAACGCTTTATGGCCTCCGAAATCATCCGTGAAAAACTGATGCGTTTCCTCGGCGCTGAGCTGCCGTACTCCGTCACCGTGGAAATCGAACGTTTCGTCAGCAACGAGCGCGGCGGTTACGATATCAACGGCCTGATCCTCGTCGAGCGCGAAGGGCAGAAAAAGATGGTGATTGGCAACAAAGGCGCCAAAATTAAAACCATCGGTATCGAAGCGCGTAAGGACATGCAGGAGATGTTTGAAGCGCCGGTGCACCTCGAGCTGTGGGTGAAAGTGAAATCCGGCTGGGCCGATGACGAGCGCGCCCTGCGCAGTCTCGGTTACGTTGACGACCTCTGAGTTAACGCAACGTGGATGGATGGCAGCGCGCCTTTGTCCTGCATAGCCGTCCGTGGAGCGAAACCAGCCTGATGCTGGACGTCTTCACGGAAGAATCCGGTCGTGTGCGCCTGGTTGCCAAGGGCGCACGCTCCAAACGCTCTAATCTCAAAGGCGCTTTACAGCCCTTTACCCCCTTGCTGGTTCGCTTCGGCGGTCGCGGCGAAGTCAAAACCCTGCGCAGCGCGGAAGCCGTTTCGCTGGCGCTGCCGCTCAGCGGCATCACCCTCTACAGCGGTCTCTACGTTAACGAGCTTATCTCCCGCGTGCTGGAGCACGAAACACGCTTCTCCGAACTCTTTTTCGACTACCTGCACTGCATTCAGGCGCTCGCCGGGGCCAGCGGCTCGCCGGAGCCCGCGCTGCGGCGTTTTGAGCTGGCGCTGCTCGGGCACCTGGGCTATGGCGTGGATTTTCTCCACTGCGCCGGGAGCGGCGAGCCGGTAGACGACACCATGACCTACCGCTATCGTGAAGAAAAAGGCTTTATTGCCAGCCTGGTGATTGATAACAACACGTTTACCGGGCACCATTTGAAAGCATTGGCGAGTCGCGAGTTTCCTGATGTTGATACGCTGCGCGCCGCGAAGCGCTTTACCCGTATCGCCCTGAAGCCCTATCTCGGCGGCAAACCGCTCAAGAGCCGGGAGTTGTTTCGCCAGTTTATGCCCGCGCGAAAGGCGCGAGCCGATAATACGAATAATGATTAACGAGGATTGTCATGGCTGAATTATTGTTAGGGGTCAATATTGACCATATCGCGACCTTGCGTAACGCCCGCGGCACCGCTTACCCGGATCCGGTTCAGGCGGCTTTCATTGCCGAACAGGCCGGCGCCGACGGCATTACCGTGCATCTGCGCGAAGACCGTCGCCATATTACCGATCGCGATGTGCGTATCCTGCGCCAGACGCTGCACACCCGCATGAATCTTGAAATGGCGGTCACCGAAGAGATGCTGACGATCGCCTGCGAAACCAAACCGCACTTCTGCTGCCTGGTGCCGGAGAAGCGTCAGGAAGTGACCACCGAAGGCGGGCTGGACGTCGCCGGCCAGCGCGACAAGATGCGCGATGCCTGTCAACGCCTGGCGGATGCCGGCATCCTGGTCTCCCTGTTTATCGATGCGGATGAAGCGCAGATCAAAGCGGCGGCAGACGTTGGCGCGCCCTATATCGAAATCCACACCGGCTGCTATGCCGATGCCAAAACCGACGCCGAGCAGGCCAGGGAGCTGGAACGTATTGCCAAAGCGGCCACCTACGCCGCCAGCCTCGGCCTGAAGGTGAATGCCGGCCACGGTCTGACCTACCACAACGTGAAAGCGATTGCTGCGCTGCCGGAAATGCATGAGCTGAATATCGGTCACGCGATTATTGGCCGTGCGGTGATGAGCGGCCTGAAAGAGGCGGTGGCGGAAATGAAGCGTCTGATGCTGGAAGCGCGCGGCTAATGGCCATTCTCGGGTTGGGTACCGACATCGTCGAGATCGCCCGCATCGAAGCAGTGATCGCCCGCAGCGGCGATCGCCTTGCCCGCCGGGTGCTGAGCGACCATGAATGGAGCATCTGGGAGCAGCACCAGCAGCCGGTGCGTTTCCTGGCGAAACGCTTTGCGGTCAAGGAAGCGGCGGCGAAAGCGCTGGGAACCGGGATCCGTAACGGGCTGGCGTTTAACCAGTTCGAGGTTTACAACGACGAGCTGGGCAAGCCGAAGCTGCGGCTATGGGGTGAAGCAAACCTTTTAGCTGAACGCATGGGAGTAAGCGCTATTCACGTTACTCTCGCTGATGAACGCCACTACGCCTGCGCCACGGTGATTGTCGAAAGCTAGCCAGGAGGGCGGTTAAATTTTATCCGCGTGGTGCATCAGCACGAATTTATCCCACAGCTGTTCTTCACTCTCGACGTGTGCCGGATCTTTCAGGATCGTATTCGGGATCGGGCACACTTTCTGGCAGGTTGGCGTGTCGTAATGACCCACGCACTCGGTGCAGCGGTCGTTGTTAATCTCATAAATGCTCTCACCCATCGAAATGGCCTCATTCGGGCACTCCGGCTCGCACATATCGCAGTTGATGCATTTTTTGGTAATTAACAGCGCCATCAGGAAAGTCTCAGAAACAACACAAACAGGGCGGGCATTATACGCCCATTTTCTGCTCAGACCAGCTTTTTCACCAGCGCTTCGCTATGGCGAATGCGCTCCGGCGCCCGCTCCAGATCCTGCTGCACCAGCCCCATAAACAGCAGATCGGTGAGCATCATTTGCGCGCTGGTGGAGGAGATGGCCGCGCTGCGCGTCGCCTGTTCTTCGGCGATAGTATACAGGCAGTGGGTCGCCTGCTGTTGCAGGGCGTTCGGGCTAAACCCGGTGATCGCCAGGATCTTACAGCCGACGCGCAGCGCTTCACCGGCCGCCATATTGATCTCCCGGCGCTCGCCGGAGTAAGAGATCGCCAGCAGAAGATCGTCGCTGGACATGGCCTGCACCGTCGCCAGCAGGGCATGCATATCCTGCTCAGAAACAGCGTTGATGCCGATCTTCATCAGCTTCCAGCTAAAGTTACGCGCCACCAGGCCGGAGGCGCCAATCCCGGTGACGATCACTCGCCGGGCGTTGCGCAGCAGCGTGACGGCTTCCCGTAGCGTCTCTTCAGTGTTGACGTCCAGCGAGGCATGCATGGCGGCGACATTGTCTTTAATGAGTTTCTCGCCGACCAGACGCAGCGGATCGTCACCGCGAATGTGGTTATGCACCGGGACGGAGTGCGGATCCGGGCTACTCGCCAGCGCTTCACTAAGGGCCAGCTTCAGCGCCGGAAAGCCTTTGAATCCCAGCTTCTGGGCAAATTTAACCACGCTGGACTGACTCACACCGGCTTCCGCCGCCAGCTGCTGCGAGCTGAGGTGCCGGGTCTCATCGGGCTGGCTCAGAATATAATCGGCCAACTTTTTGTCGCTCGCCGCCAGGGTGGGATAGCGCTGACGAATACGCGTTAAACAGTTCATTGGAGCTCCGCTGGAGCCGTCCGGCTCGTGACTGACAGAATTTTTATTCGATTATAAGGGGTATACCATGAATTAAAAATTCTTAAGCCACAATTTTTCCTTCGCCTGCTACTTTAATTCTTTCTTAACGGCAGGGGATGTTTTCCCTCGACATGGCGTCAGGCTGTTAAGCTTACCCTAACGAGAAGCGAGTTCTGAGATAAAGGAGGCAGTTTGCAGCACACTGAACGGAGAGTGGTGTTTTTCGATCTGGACGGAACCTTACACCAACAGGATATGTTCGGCAGTTTTCTGCGCTATCTGCTGCGCCATTTGCCGCTGAACCTGTTGCTGGTGGTGCCGATGGGGCCGGTGATCCTTGCCGGACTGGCAGTGAGCGGACGGGCGGCGCGCTGGCCGATGAGCCTCCTGCTGTGGGCGACAACCTTTGGCCGCCGCGAGGCGGTGCTGAAGCGGCTGGAAGCGGAGTTTGTCGGCTGGTTTCGCCATCATGTGACGGCGTTTCCGGTAGTTCATGCGCGGCTTACCGCCTACCTGACCAGCACCGATGCCGACGTCTGGTTGATCACCGGCTCGCCGCAGTCGCTGGTGGAGCAGGTCTATCGCGATACCCTCTGGTTGCCGCGGGTGAATCTGATAGCCAGCCGCACCGCGCGCCGCTGGGGCGGCTGGGTATTGACCCTGCGCTGCCTGGGGCATGAAAAGGTGGTACAGCTGGAGAAAAAGATTGGCGCCCCGCTGCGGCTGTATAGCGGCTATAGCGATAGTGAGCAGGATAATCCATTGCTCGGCTTTTGCCAGCATCGCTGGCGGGTAACCCCTCAGGGAGAGCTTCAGCAGCTGGAGTAATAGTGTGTAATTGATAGCGCCCATGTATAATGCGCCCCGCTTTTTCTGCTGGAGTGGCCGCTGTGTCTGACCTCGAACTCAATGATGAATACTGGATGCGTCATGCCCTGACGCTGGCGAAACGCGCCTGGGAAGAGGGCGAGGTGCCGGTGGGCGCGGTGCTGGTGCATAACAATCAGGTCATTGGCGAGGGCTGGAACCGGCCGATAGGCCGTCACGACCCCACCGCCCATGCGGAGATTATGGCCTTACGCCAGGGCGGACTGGTGCTGCAAAACTACCGCCTGATCGACGCCACGCTGTACGTGACCCTCGAGCCCTGCGTCATGTGCGCGGGCGCGATGGTGCACAGCCGTATCGCCCGCCTGGTGTTTGGCGCCAGGGATGCCAAGACCGGCGCCGCCGGCTCGCTGATGGATGTTCTGCACCACCCGGGAATGAACCATCGGGTTGAGATTAGCGAAGGCGTGCTGGCAGAGTCCTGCTCTGCCATGCTGAGCGACTTCTTTCGCTGGCGGCGGGAAGAGAAAAAAGCGCTGAAGAAAGCCCGGGAGCAGACCGGGGAAAGTTAATACAGGTGGCCGGGGAGTTTCATCCGGGCATTATCCATCTGCTTATCGGCGCGAAACTTGAAAAAGGGCAGGGTGATCTCCTGCGGCTGTTCGAGCTCATTGGGGAGCACGGCCGGGTAATCCTCCGCCAGGGCCAGCGTTTGCTGCTGCTGGCGCTCCTTCTCTGACAAATAGCCGACAAGGCTTATCTGATATTTGCGGATGTTTTCCACATAGGCGTAGGCCTCATGGCCGCGGGCATAGCCGTATTTTAGTTTGCTGTAATAGGGTTTCTGGCTCAGCAACGGTAAACGCAGCTTAACGTCCGCCCAGCTGTTAGGATTGCCTTTCTGTTTGCGGGTGAGCGCCATGGCGTCCAGCATATGGGCATAGCCCATATTATAAGCGGCCAGCGCAAACCAGATGCGTTCATCTTTCGGGATCGAATCCGGCACTTTATCCATCATATCCTGCAGGTAGCGCATGCCGCCGTCGATACTCTGCGCCGCATCGGTGCGGTCGGTTAGACCCAGGCTTTGCGCCGTATTGCGTGTGAGCATCATCATACCGCGCACGCCGGTGGGGGAGGTGGCCTGCGGATCCCAGTGGGATTCCTGCCAGGCGATGGCGGCCAGCAGGCGCCAGTCAATCTCGCGGGCGTATTTTTCAAACAGCGGCTGCACCTCCGGAAGAATATTTTCCACCGCGCGCAGGAAGGTGCGGGTATCGACATAATCGAAATCGTTGCCGTGGCCGAGGTACTTCTCCTCGAGGCGCGCCAGGGTGCCGTCTTCATTGATGTTGTTGAAGAAATCAAGCATTGCCGCCGACAGCGAATTATCGTCGTCCCGGGCGCTAAACCAGGTGACCGGCTGTTCGTCGGTGATATCGAGGGCCACCGCCAGCTCCGGATGGACGCGCTGAAACAGGCTGACGGCCACCGAGTCGGCGATGGTGTAATCAAGTTTACCGTCAATCACCGCCTGCATCAGCGCCGTGGTACCGCGTTTTTCGTCCACGCGCCAGGCAAGATCCGGGTATTTCTCGGCTTTTAAGGTCTGCAGGTCGTTGATCGCCACGTGGCCCGGAGCGATAGTGAGCTGCTCGGCGGTCAGCGCCGCGAGGGTGCGCGGCCGGGTATTGCCGACGCGGTAGACCAGCTGTTGCGAAACAGAATAGTAGGTGGGGCCGGCCTGATAGTTTTTCACTCGCTCCTGGTTATAGACCAGTCCGGCGGCCAGCATATCGGCCTGACCGTCGTCGAGGTCGTCAAACAGCTGGCTGATGTTTTGCCGGACGGTTATCTTAAGCGTTACGCCAAGGTAGTCGGCAAACTGCTTCGCCAGTTCATAATCCAGACCGAACGCTTTATTGTTCATGGTGGCGAAGGTCATTGGCGAGTTGATAGTGCTGATGCGCAGCTCGCCGCGAGCGATAATGCCCGCCACCCGGTTCTCGGGTTTACCAGACCAGGGGATCGACGGCCACAGGGCCGCCGCCAGCAAAAGGGTGACAATGCCGATCAGCAGATAATTAATCTTTAATTTTTTCAGAGAGTTAATCTTCTGCAGCTTCAGGTTCCTCAGCAGGCGATGTCCGGAAAAAACGCAAGGTTGTCGTCGAATGTGCGGCATTCTGCTTAATAATGCGCCAGTTGGCAACTTATTCGCGATGGTCGTCACATTTATTGATAAACAGCATCAATGATTTTATTTCTACGCAAACGGTTTCGTCGGGGCGCAGGATTCACTATAATGACGCCCGTTTCCCCCCCTGGCTCACCCTGAAAGCTTCGAAGACGAGAGACTTATGATGGAAATTTTGCGTGGTTCACCTGCACTGTCGGCATTCCGTATTAATAAACTGCTGGCACGATTTCAGGCGGCCAACCTTCCGGTAAGCGCCATATATGCCGAATATATTCATTTTGCCGATCTGAACGCCCCGCTGAGCGCTGACGATCGCGAGCGCCTGGCGCGACTGCTTCAGTATGGCCCGAGCTTAAGCAGCCATACCCCGACCGGTAAATTACTGCTCGTGACCCCTCGCCCTGGCACCATCTCTCCCTGGTCTTCTAAAGCTACCGATATCGCTCACAACTGCGGTCTGGCGCAGGTTGTGCGTCTTGAGCGCGGCGTGGCGTATTACGTTGAAGCCTCAACCCTGACCGAAGCGCAGTGGGCCGCGGTGGCGGCGGAGCTGCATGACCGCATGATGGAGAGCGTCTTCGACGAGCTGGAAGCGGGCGAGAAGCTGTTCGCTCACCATCAGCCGACGCCGGTCACCAGCGTCGACCTGCTGGGCGAAGGGCGTCAGGCGCTGATTGACGCCAACCTCCGTCTGGGTCTGGCGCTGGCCGACGACGAAATTGACTACCTGCAGGACGCGTTTACCCGCCTGGGACGCAACCCGAACGATATCGAGCTGTATATGTTCGCCCAGGCGAACTCAGAGCACTGTCGCCACAAGATTTTCAACGCCGACTGGATCATCGACGGCGAACAGCAGCCGAAGTCGCTGTTCAAAATGATCAAAAACACCTTTGAAAAAACGCCGGACTACGTGCTGTCGGCCTATAAAGATAATGCCGCGGTGATGGAAGGGTCTGAAGTCGGGCGCTATTTCGCCGACCATCAGACCGGGCGCTACGACTTCCATCAGGAGCCGGCGCACATTCTGATGAAGGTGGAAACCCATAACCACCCGACGGCCATCTCTCCATGGCCGGGCGCGGCAACCGGCTCCGGCGGCGAAATCCGCGATGAAGGCGCCACCGGCCGCGGCGCGAAGCCGAAAGCGGGCCTGGTGGGCTTCTCGGTTTCCAACCTGCGTATCCCGGGCTTCGAACAGCCGTGGGAAGAAGATTTCGGTAAACCGGATCGCATTGTCACCGCCCTGGACATCATGACCGAAGGCCCGCTGGGCGGCGCGGCGTTTAACAACGAATTTGGTCGTCCGGCGCTGAACGGCTACTTCCGCACCTATGAAGAGAAAGTCACCAGCCACAATGGCGAAGAGCTGCGTGGCTACCACAAACCGATCATGCTGGCCGGCGGTATCGGCAACATCCGCGGTGAGCACGTGCAGAAGGGCGAGATTACCGTCGGCGCGAAGCTGATCGTGCTGGGCGGCCCGGCGATGAACATCGGCCTCGGCGGCGGCGCAGCGTCTTCTATGGCCTCCGGCCAGTCCGATGCCGATCTCGATTTCGCCTCCGTACAGCGTGACAACCCGGAAATGGAGCGCCGCTGTCAGGAAGTGATCGACCGCTGCTGGCAGTTGGGCGACGCCAACCCGATCCTCTTTATCCACGACGTTGGCGCCGGCGGTCTCTCCAACGCCATGCCGGAGCTGGTGAGCGACGGCGGCCGCGGCGGTAAATTCCAGCTGCGCGATATTCTCAGCGATGAGCCAGGGATGAGTCCGCTGGAGATCTGGTGTAACGAATCGCAGGAACGTTATGTTCTGGCGGTCGCCCCGGAGCAGCTGCCGCTGTTCGACGAACTGTGCCGCCGCGAGCGCGCGCCTTATGCCGTTATCGGCGAAGCTACCGCTGAGCAGCATCTGAGCCTGAGCGACAGCCACTTTAACGATCAGCCGATCGACCTGCCGCTGGACGTCCTGCTCGGCAAAACGCCGAAAATGACCCGCGACGTGCAGACTCTGAAAGCTCAGGGTAGTGCACTGGATCGCCAACCGATTACCCTTGCCGATGCGGTTAACCGCGTTCTGCATCTGCCGACGGTGGCCGAGAAAACCTTCCTCGTCACCATCGGCGACCGCACCGTGACCGGTATGGTCGCCCGCGACCAGATGGTTGGCCCGTGGCAGATCCCGGTGGCCAACTGCGCGGTGACCACCGCCAGCCTCGACAGCTACTATGGCGAAGCGATGGCGATGGGCGAGCGCGCCCCGGTCGCCCTGCTGGACTTCGCGGCCTCTGGCCGTCTGGCGGTCGGTGAAGCGCTGACCAACATCGCCGCCACGCAGATTGGCGAGCTGAACCGCGTGAAGCTGTCGGCTAACTGGATGGCCGCCGCCGGCCACCCGGGTGAAGACGCTGGCCTGTATGAGGCGGTGAAAGCGGTAGGCGAAGAGCTGTGCCCGGCGCTGGGCCTGACCATTCCGGTCGGTAAAGACTCTATGTCGATGAAAACCCGCTGGCAGGAAGGCAGCGAGCAGCGCGAGATGACCTCTCCGCTGTCGCTGGTCATCTCTGCCTTCGCCCGTGTCGAAGATGTCCGTCATACCGTCACGCCGCAGCTTTCGACGGAAGATAACGCCCTGCTGCTGATCGACCTCGGTAAAGGGCACAACGCGCTGGGCGCGACGGCGCTGGCGCAGGTCTATCGCCAGCTCGGCGACAAGCCGGCTGACGTGCGCGATGTCGCGCAACTGAAAGGCTTCTGGAATGCGATGCAGGCCCTGGTGGCGCAGCGTAAACTGCTGGCCTACCACGACCGCTCCGACGGCGGTCTGCTGGTCACGCTGGCGGAAATGGCCTTTACCGGCCACTGCGGCATGGAAGCGGATATCGCCGCGCTGGGCGACGACCATCTGGCCGCGCTGTTCAACGAAGAGCTGGGGGCGGTGATTCAGGTCCGCGCCGCAGACCGTGAGGCGGTGGAAGCCATTCTGGCGGTTAACGGCCTGGCGGACTGCGTGCATTACCTCGGTAAAGCGGTTGAGGGCGATCGCTTCGTGCTGACCGCCGGCGGTCAGACGGTGTTCAGCGAAAGCCGCACCACGCTGCGCATGTGGTGGGCGGAAACCACCTGGCAGATGCAGCGTCTGCGCGACAACCCGGCCTGCGCCGATCAGGAGCATGAGGCGAAAGCCAATGATGCCGACCCGGGCCTCAATGTGAAGCTCTCGTTTGATATTAACGACGACGTCGCCGCCCCGTACATTGCCACCGGCGCGCGGCCGAAAGTGGCCGTCCTGCGCGAGCAGGGGGTGAACTCCCACGTTGAAATGGCGGCCGCCTTCCATCGTGCCGGCTTTGACGCCATCGACGTGCATATGAGCGACCTGCTGGCCGGCCGGACCGGTCTGGGCGATTTCCATGCCCTGGTAGCCTGCGGCGGCTTCTCCTACGGCGACGTGTTGGGCGCGGGCGAGGGCTGGGCGAAGTCGATTCTGTTCAACGAGCGCGTGCGCGATGAGTTCGCGACCTTCTTCCATCGTCCGCAGACGCTGGCGCTCGGCGTGTGCAACGGCTGTCAGATGATGTCCAACCTGCGCGAGCTGATCCCGGGCAGCGACCTGTGGCCGCGCTTTGTGCGCAACCAGTCTGACCGCTTTGAAGCGCGCTTTAGCCTGGTGGAAGTGACGCAAAGCCCATCCCTGCTGCTGGAAGGCATGGTTGGCTCACGGATGCCGATTGCGGTCTCCCACGGCGAAGGTCAGGTGGAAGTGCGCGACAGCGCGCATCTGGCTCAGCTTGAGAGCAAAGGTCTGGTGGCGCTGCGCTTCGTGGATAACTTCGGCAAAGTGACCGAAACCTATCCGGCGAACCCGAACGGTTCCCCGAACGGTATCACCGCGGTGACCAGCGAAAGCGGGCGCGCGACCATCATGATGCCGCACCCGGAACGCGTCTTCCGCACCGTAAGCAACTCCTGGCACCCGGAGAACTGGGGCGAGGATAGCCCGTGGATGCGTATCTTCCGTAACGCGCGTAAACAGCTGGGTTAATCTTCCCGCCGCGCTTCACGCGAACGTATCAGCCCCCTGCCTGACAGGGGGCTTTTTTTTATCTGTGATGGTCGGCACGCCAGGGTGTCGGGAATTGCCGACAACTGCGATATTGCAGTGTCGTCAATAGGCGACACTTAAGTTATTGATTTAAATGATGAGTAATCGGTAGCCTATTTGGTGTCGCTAAATAGCGACAACGCGGGTGAAAAATAAACAGAGGTAGTTCGACTGTTCTTGCGGTTAATGTCATATATATCAGTATGTTAATAAAATGTTTTGAGAGCTGGCATAGTTCATGCATAATATTAACCAGTGGCTCATTCACCTTCTTATGTCAGCCCCTTCGGGACGCGCTACATAAACTTCGAATGACGCACAAACAGGTGCCTGCCGTCCAACTCCTGATAACAGCCTGGCTTTATCAGACATCGGGCGAAACGTCGAGTAAGGCACCGCCTCATTCCTGAACAAAGCCAGGCCTTGCGCCTGGCTTTGTTGTTTCTGCGGCGCAGCACTCAGCGGTAGCGCTTTTCTCCGGCGCGCTCCTCAGTTAGCATCGACCAGAGCTAATGATTGAGACAACATCCTTGAAGCGACTCTCTCTTTTCCCCCGTTCGCTGCGTCAGCTGGTGACGCTCTCTTTTGTGCTGATCCTGCTGCCATTGCTGGTGCTGGCCTGGCAGGCTTGGCAGAGCCTGAACGCCCTTAGCGCCCAGGCGGCGCATATTAACCGTACCACCCTGGTCGACGCCCGACGCAGCGAGGCGATGATCAATGCCGCACTGGAGATGGAGCGCAGCTATCGCCAGTACTGCGTGCTGGACGATCCGACGCTGGCGCGCGTCTATCAAAACCAGCGGCAGCGCTACAGCCAGATGCTGGACGCCCACGCCGGCGTGCTGCCGGACGAGAAGCTCTGGCAGGCGCTGCGTCAGGATGTCAGCGATCTGGCGCAGCTGCAGTGTAAAAATAGCGGCCCCGATGCCCAGGCAGCCGCCAGACTGGAAGTTTTCGCCAGTAATAACAGCGATATGGTGCAGGCGACCCGGGCGGTCGTCTATTCTCGTGGCCAACAGCTGCAGCAGGAGATAGCCGAACGCGGCCAGTTTTTTGGCTGGCAGGCGCTGGTGCTGTTTCTGCTGAGCCTGGCGCTGGTGCTACTCTTCACCCGCATGATTATCGGCCCGGTGAAAGGCATCGAAAGAATGATCAATCAGCTGGGGGCAGGGAAGTCGCTGGACGACGCCGCATTGTTTACCGGCCCGCGCGAGCTGCGATCGGTGGGCAAGCGCATCATCTGGCTCAGCGAGCGCCTGGCGTGGCTGGAGTCGCAGCGGCATCAATTTCTTCGCCATCTGTCGCATGAGCTGAAAACCCCGTTGGCCAGTATGCGTGAAGGTACCGAGCTGTTGGCCGACCGGGTCGCGGGGCCCCTGACCCCTGAGCAGCAGGAGATTGTCGAGATCCTCGACAGCAGTAGCCGTAACCTGCAAAAGCTGATTGAACAGCTGCTGGACTATAACCGAAAACAGGCCGACGGCCCGGTGGCTCGCGAAGCGGTGGACCTGGTGGACCTGGTGGAAAACGTCGTGGCGGCGCACAGCCTGCCCGCGCGGGCTAAACTGATGCATACCGAACTGACGCTGCAGGCGCGGCGTTGCCTGGCAGAGCCTGCGCTATTGATAAGCGTAATGGATAATCTCTACTCCAATGCGGTGCACTATGGCGCTGAATCCGGTAACATCCGTATCCATAGCTACCGGCACGGAGAGCAGGTGCGTATTGATGTCGCCAACAGCGGCGAACCGATCCCGGCCGCGGAAAAAAACATGATATTCGAGCCTTTTTACCAGGGGAGTCACCAGCGTAAAGGGGCCGTTAAGGGCAGTGGACTGGGGTTGAGTATCGCCCGCGACTGCGTCCGGCAGATGCAAGGGGAGCTCAGCTTAGTTGATGCGCCCGCCGGGCAGGTCTGTTTTCGCATTACGCTTCCCTCAGCGCCGGAATAATCCAACTTATGAATCGATATCGGGGAACTATGTCCCAATTCCTGGCCTGGCGCCGTTCCCTCAGCGGATGGCTGCTTTCAGGCATTGCTTGTCTGACGCTGGCGGGGTGTTCCGCCGGCTTTTCACCGCATACCGCGGAAGGTACCGCCGCCCCCGGGCAGGCGCAGCATCAGGTGGCCGATTTTGTCGCGGTAGACTGCGCGGATATCTGGGCGCACAGCAGCGATGCCAGCGACAAAAATCCCCTCTACTGGCTGCGGGGCATTGACTGTGCCGATCGCCTCGCGCCGGCGCAGGCGCGGGCGGAGGCGAAACGCCATACCGACGACAGCTGGCAGGACGCGTTTCGTCGCGGCATCCTGCTTGCTGATGCTAAAATTACCCCTGAGGAGCGCCGCGACCTGGTGGCGCGTCTCGATACCTTCAGCCCGCAAATCGCCGTTCAGGTCCGCCCGCTGTATCAGCTCTGGCGCGACGGCCAGACCCGTCAGCTGCAGCTGGTGGAAGAGCGTGCCCGTTACGCTAAGCTTCAGCAGTCCAGCGATAGCGAACTGGAGACACTGCGTCAGCAGGAGCTGGCGCTGCGCGAGCAGCTGGAGCTGACCACCCGCAAGCTGGAGAACCTGACGGATATCGAACGCCAGCTCTCCAGCCGCAAGCCGGGCGGTAATTTTGGCAGCGAAAAAGTGCCGGAGGTGATCCATGACGATCCGTAAACCGGCGCGTTTACTGCTGGTGGATGACGATCCGGGACTGTTGAAGCTACTGGGCATGCGCCTGGTCAGCGAAGGCTACAGCGTGGTCACCGCCGAGAGCGGGCCGGAAGCGCTGCGCGTGCTGGGGCGTGAGAAAGTTGATCTGGTGATTAGCGATCTGCGGATGGATGAAATGGACGGCCTGCAGCTGTTTAGCGAGATCCAGAAGGGCCACCCCGGCATGCCGGTGATCATTCTCACCGCTCACGGTTCGATTCCCGACGCCGTGGCGGCTACCCAGCAGGGGGTGTTCAGCTTCCTGACCAAGCCGGTCGATAAAGATGCCTTATATAAAGCCATTGATGAGGCGCTGGAGCAGCGCTCGCCGGCCACCGACGAAGCCTGGCGCCAGGCGATTGTAACCCGCAGCCCGCTGATGCTGCGCCTGCTTGAGCAGGCCGGGATGGTGGCGCAATCGGATGTCAGCGTACTGATTAATGGCCAGAGCGGGACCGGGAAGGAGATCGTCGCCCAGGCGATCCACAACGCCAGCCCGCGTCATGATAAGCCGTTCGTGGCGATCAACTGCGGCGCGCTGCCGGAACAGCTGCTCGAATCCGAACTGTTTGGCCATGCGCGGGGCGCTTTTACCGGCGCGGTCAGTAACCGTGAAGGATTATTCCAGGCCGCTGAGGGTGGTACGCTGTTTCTCGACGAGATCGGTGATATGCCGGTTGCGTTGCAGGTGAAGCTGCTGCGCGTCCTGCAGGAGCGCAAGGTGCGCCCGCTGGGCAGCAACCGCGATATCGAAATCAACGTGCGGATTATCTCCGCCACCCACCGCGACCTGCCGAAGGCGATGGCCCGCGGCGAGTTTCGTGAAGACCTGTTCTACCGCCTCAACGTAGTGAACCTGAAAATACCGCCGCTCTCCGAACGTACGGAAGACATCCCGCTGTTGGCCAACCATCTGCTGCGTCAGTCTGCCGATCGCCATAAGCCGTTCGTGCGGGCGTTTTCCAGCGATGCGATGAAGCGGCTGATGGCCGCCAAGTGGCCGGGCAACGTGCGCCAGCTGGTGAACGTGATCGAGCAGTGCGTGGCCCTGACTTCGTCGCCAGTGATCGGCGACGCGCTGGTTGAGCAAGCGCTGGAGGGCGAGAACACGGCGCTGCCGACCTTCGTGGAGGCGCGCAATCAGTTTGAGCTGAACTACCTGCGCAAGCTGCTGCAAATTACCAAGGGCAACGTCACTCACGCCGCGCGGATGGCAGGGCGCAACCGCACCGAATTCTATAAGCTGCTGTCGCGCCATGAGCTCGACGCCAACGACTTTAAAGAGTAGCTCCGCACTATAGCGCAAGTTATGATACGGTAAGCAACCGGTTACGCGATTAAGACAGGAACCCCATGAAAAAGATTGATGCGATTATTAAACCTTTCAAACTGGATGACGTGCGTGAAGCGCTGGCCGAAGTCGGCATCACCGGGATGACGGTAACGGAAGTGAAAGGCTTTGGCCGCCAGAAAGGGCACACCGAACTGTACCGTGGTGCCGAGTATATGGTCGATTTTCTGCCGAAAGTAAAAATTGAAATTGTGGTGACCGACGATATCGTCGATACCTGTGTGGATACCATCATCCGTACCGCACAGACCGGTAAAATCGGCGACGGTAAAATCTTTGTCTTCGACGTGGCGCGGGTCATTCGTATTCGTACCGGCGAAGAAGACGACGCGGCGATTTAACGCTCGCCGCTCGCTGCAGTATTGCCGGGTGGCGCTGCGCTTACCCGGCCTACAGATCCCCGCGTCGTCGGGGCTTACAGCACCTTATGCGGGCCGAAGCATTCGTAATGAATGTTTTCTTTGTTGACCCCTAATTCGACCAGCTGCTTCGCTGCAAACTGCATAAACGCTACCGGGCCGCAGAGATAATACTGCATCTGCGGGTCGCGAATATTGTCCGCCACTGCTGCTAAATCCATCAAACCTTCGCTATCAAAACGTCCAGCCTGACGGTCGGCCTCAGTCGGGGTGCGATACCAGACGTGAGAGGTAAACGCCGGCAGCGCCGCGCCGAGCGCCTTCACTTCATCGGCAAAGGCGTGAACGTCGCCATTTTCCGCCGCATGGAACCAGTTCACCTGACCCTGATGACCGCTCTTCGCCAGCGCATCCAGCATCGCCAGCATCGGCGTTTGCCCGACGCCGCCAGAGAGCAGGGTGACCGGCGTCTGTGGCTTAACGTTAAGGAAGAAATCTCCCGCCGGGGCGGCCAGATAGACCACATCGCCTTCGCTGGCATGGTTATGCAGCCAGCTGGAAACCTGACCGCCTTCCTCGCGTTTAACCGCAATGCGGTAGCCTTTGCCGTCCGCTTTGCGGGTCAGGGAATACTGGCGGATTTCCTGATATTCGAAGCCTTCCGGTTTCAGCCAGATGGCCAGGTACTGGCCAGGCTGGTAATCGGCGACCGGCTGGCCATCAACCGGTTCGAGCTCAAAGCTGGTGATAAGCTGGCTGCGCGGGGTTTTCTTCACGATGCGAAACGCGCGGGTCCCTTCCCAGCCGCCGGTTTTACTGGCGTTTTGCTGATAGATCTCGGCTTCACGGCCGATAAAGACGTTCGCCAGCACGCCGTAGGCTTTACCCCAGGCATCGAGCACTTCCTGGCCCGGACTGAACATTTCATCGAGGGTCGCCAGCAGATGGCTGCCAACAATATTGTACTGCTCCGGTTTGATCTGGAAGCTGGTGTGCTTCTGGGCGATCTTTTCCACCGCCGGCAGCAGGGCAGGCAGGTTATCGATATTGCTGGCGTAGGCGGCAATAGCGTTGAATAACGCTTCACGCTGATCGCCGTTGCGCTGGTTGCTCATGTTGAAGATCTCTTTGAGCTCCGGATTATGCGCGAACATACGATCGTAGAAATGGGCGGTTAATTTCGGGCCGGTCTCTACCAGCAGGGGAATGGTGGCTTTTACCGTGGCGATGGTTTGAGCGTCAAGCATAGCGTGCTTCCTTATGTGTTATCTTAATGATGCATTTTAAATGCATCTTAAAGAAATAACCCTGCGTTGTAAATGGTTCTTTAACACATTCCCCCGATCCAGTTACAACATGAAGAATTTGCATCACAAACCTGAAAAGAAATCCGTTGATACTGAGAGAGGCGTTATTGCTCAAAGCCTTGTGTCATGCGGAGCCAATCGTTTGCGTAAAATCCTTTGTCAAGACCTGTTATCACAGAATGATTCGGTTATACTGTGGGCCGTTGTCCAATCGGACCGCCTTTTTAGGCCGAAATTTTATTGTTAGCTGAGTCAGGAGATGCGGATGTTAAAGCGTGAAATGAACATTGCCGATTATGATGCCGAACTGTGGCAGGCTATGGAGCAGGAAAAAGTACGTCAGGAAGAGCACATCGAACTGATCGCCTCCGAAAACTACACCAGTCCGCGCGTTATGCAGGCGCAGGGCTCTCAGCTGACCAACAAATATGCTGAAGGGTATCCGGGCAAGCGTTACTACGGCGGCTGTGAATACGTCGACGTGGTTGAACAGCTGGCAATCGACCGCGCGAAAGAACTGTTCGGCGCTGACTATGCTAACGTCCAGCCGCACTCCGGCTCCCAGGCTAACTTTGCCGTCTACACCGCGCTGCTGCAGCCGGGCGACACCGTGCTCGGTATGAACCTGGCGCAGGGCGGCCACCTGACTCACGGCTCTCCGGTTAACTTCTCCGGCAAACTGTACAACATCATCCCTTACGGTATCGATGAGTCCGGTAAAATTGACTATGACGACATGGCGAAGCAGGCTCAGGAACACAAACCGAAGATGATCATCGGTGGTTTCTCCGCTTACTCCGGTATCGTTGACTGGGCGAAAATGCGTGAAATCGCTGACAGCATCGGCGCTTACCTGTTCGTCGATATGGCGCATGTGGCAGGCCTGATTGCCGCTGGCGTGTACCCGAACCCGGTTCCGCATGCTCACGTTGTGACCACCACCACCCACAAAACCCTGGCGGGTCCGCGCGGCGGCCTGATTCTGGCGAAAGGCGGTAGCGAAGAGCTGTACAAAAAACTGAACTCTGCCGTGTTCCCAAGCGCGCAGGGCGGCCCGCTGATGCACGTTATCGCGGCGAAAGCGGTGGCGCTGAAAGAAGCGATGGAGCCAGAGTTTAAAGTTTACCAGCAGCAGGTTGCGAAAAACGCTAAAGCGATGGTGGAAGTGTTCCTGAACCGCGGCTACAAAGTGGTGTCTGGCGGTACTGAGAACCACCTGTTCCTGCTGGACCTGGTGGATAAAAACCTGACCGGTAAAGAAGCTGACGCTGCCCTGGGCCGCGCCAACATCACCGTCAACAAAAACAGCGTGCCGAACGATCCGAAGAGCCCGTTCGTAACCTCCGGTATCCGTATCGGTTCTCCGGCAGTGACTCGCCGCGGCTTTAAAGAAGCGGAAGTCAAAGAGCTGGCTGGCTGGATGTGTGACGTGCTGGACAATATCAATGACGACGCGGTCATTGAGCGCGTGAAAGGTAAAGTGCTGGATATCTGCGCCCGCTTCCCGGTATATGCGTAAGCGTTAGCGTTGACATCAAAAAGGCCGCGTATGCGGCCTTTTTTGCGTCTGGAGATTAGCGGCGGTCGAGGGAGATCGCCCCGGGGCCGGTTATTGCCAGCAGCAGGAAAGCGCCGGCGATGCTGACGTTTTTCCAGAAGTTAATCATGTTCGGCAATACCGCATCGCCAGTCATATCCCAGTAGTGATGGCCAATCACCGCCGTGCCCAGGGTGTAGAAAATAAAGATGACCGCCAGCGGGCGGGTGAAAAAGCCGAGCACAATCAGAATCGCGGCAGGCACTTCCATAATGACGGCGATAATCGCCGCCAGGGTCGGCATCGGCGCGCCGGAGGCGGCCATGTACTGCACCGTACCGTCAAAGCCCAGCAGTTTGGGGTAGCCAAAAAGAATAAACAGAATCACCACGGCGATGCGGGCGATAAGCAGCAACAGAGAGCGGGAAGCGCCAAAATCAAAATAGCGGAGTGTGTTCATAATCAGCTCGTTATGAGAGACGTGTGATTTAAACGTAATACACAAATTTGCGCTCCGCCACGTTCGTTTATGACTAAACCAGCGTCTGCAATTGCTCCTCAACGTACAGATAACCTATCCCCATCAGCTGCTGGGCGCGTGTCAGCTGGCCAAAGCCAATTTGGGTGGCGTGCGCTCGCGGCGTATCCCGGTGGTCAAAGGGGTTGAAACCCGTTTGTTTGACGATACTTTCCAGCCACTGCTCACCGAAGGCGCAGCTGCGCCCGTAAAGCCAGATTTGATTAATATTTAATATATTCAGGAAATTATAGAGGCTTAAGCCAATCGCGTTGGCAGCGTTATCAACCCATGCGCGAATTTGCACATCTCCCTCTTTCCAGGCCTCAATGAGCGACGCCGTGGTTAACTGCTCGGGGGCGAGCGTTGCTTCAGGCTGCGTTTTGAGCCACATTCGGGCCTGTTTTTTCAGCGCGCTGAGAGAGGCGACGGTTTCGAGGCAACCGTATCTTCCGCAGTCGCAGGCGTTGCCGTCAGGATTGACAATCGTATGCCCAATCTGCCCGCTGCCGTACAGACTGCCGCGATAAATATGATCGTTAATCACAAATGACGAGCCGATACCGTAGTCGACGTTGATCACGCAAAAATCCTGCTGTGTACCCTGATGCTGCCACTTCTCCGCCAGCGCCAGCATCACGCAGTCGTTATCCACCCGAACCTGCACGCCAAGCCGCTCCTCAAGCAGATACTTTATTTCGATCGGTGTTTTCCAGCGTGCCTGGGGCATGGTTTGTGAAACGCCGGTAATCGGATCAACCTGTCCATGCACGCCAAGGGCGAGATTGATGCTGTGCTGCGGGTAGCGGCGGTGGATATGCCGCCAGCATTCAACGATGGCCTCAAGCAGGGCCTGAGGAGTGGGCGCGTTGACCGGCAAATGCTGATGGCCATCCACTGCCAGCAGGCGGGCGTCGGCAAGCTGATATTCAATGCTGGTCGGGGTGATATTCATGCACAGTGTCCAGGCGCCGTGCTCGGGGATCTGGTAGCTGCCGCTGTTCACGCCCCGTTTGCTCAAGTGTTCCGTTGAGTGACCGATCAATCCCTCGCTAAGCAGCTCGGCCAGAATATTGCTCACCGCCGGAATGGAGAGACCGGTGAGTTGAGAGAGCTGTGATTTACTGAGCTGCTTTTCCCGCCACAGATGGGAAAGAAAAATCGACTTATTGGCCTGCCGGACCCGGGCGTTATTAAAGCCAGTACGCTGCATACACTTAACTCCTTTAACTATATTGCGTGAGTATTGCGCATTTTAACAGCGAATTGGCGATATAGACTCCTGTTATTGCAACTTTTACTTCGTTTTGTTTAGTGGAGGCATCATGTACGGTTCGGTTAAGGTCTGGCAGGAAATCATTTCATTACCAACGTGGACGACGGGCGCGGAAGATCCGAACCCTATGTTTCTGGAAAAACGTGTTTATCAAGGTTCTTCCGGCAGCGTCTATCCCTACGGCGTGATTGATACCCTGACCGGCGAACGCGAAATGCGCGATTATCAGGCAGTGTGGATGGAGAATGATTTCCTTCGGGTCATGCTGCTACCGGAGCTTGGCGGCCGTATTCACCGGGCATATGACAAAGTCAAACAACGTGATTTCGTCTATTACAATGAGGTGGTTAAGCCAGCCCTGGTAGGGCTGCTCGGGCCCTGGATCTCCGGCGGAATCGAATTTAACTGGCCGCAACATCACCGGCCGACGACCTTTAAGCCGGTCGATTTTTCTATTCAGCAGGGAGAAAACGGCGCGCAGACCGTATGGATGGGGGAAGCGGAGCCCATGCGCGGTTTGCAGGTTATGGCCGGGTTTACGCTCTATCCTGACCGCGCGCTGATTGAAATCACTGGCAAGATCTTCAATGGTAACGCCACGCCGCGCCATTTCCTGTGGTGGGCCAACCCTGCAGTAAAAGGCGGCGATGCCCACCAGAGTGTATTCCCACCCGATGTCACCGCTGTATTCGACCATGGTAAGCGTGATGTTTCCGCTTTCCCGATTGCCACCGGTACCTACTACAAAGTGGACTATTCTGCGGGGGTTGATATCTCCCGTTATAAAAACGTCCCGGTACCCACTTCGTATATGGCGGAGAAGTCGGATTACGATTTTGTCGGCGCTTATCATCATGACGAGCGAGGCGGGTTACTGCATGTTGCCGATCACCATGTCTCTCCTGGCAAGAAACAGTGGAGCTGGGGGTACGGGGATTTTGGCCAGGCCTGGGATCGAAATCTGACTGATGAAAATGGCCCTTATATTGAGCTGATGACCGGCGTCTTCACCGATAACCAGCCTGACTTTACGTGGCTTGCGCCTTATGAAGAGAAGGTGTTTGTGCAAAATTTCCTTCCCTACAGCGAGTTAGGGATGGTGCAAAATGCCAATACACAGCTGGCACTGAAGCTGGTTCGCGAGTCTGGGCAACTGCAGCTTGGCGTATATGCCATTGCTCCGCTAAATCATATCGTGGTTGAACTCAGCGCTGACCATCAGCCATTGTACGAAACTCAGCTGACGCTGAAGCCCGGTGAGAGCTGGCAGCAGACGCTGCCGGAAAATGGCGTCGGGCGCTTAACCCTCAAAGTGAAAACCGCCGAGAACCAGCCGCTGCTGGATTATCAGGAACATATTACCCAACAGACGCCGCTGCCCGAACCAGCTATAGCGCCCGCGTTACCGGAAGCGATCCACAATGGCGACGAGCTCTATTTTATCGGCCAGCACCTTGAACAATACAACCACGCAAGCCGCTACGCCGGGGATTACTATCGTCGGGCGGTTGAGCTCGATCCGCAGGATTATCGCAATAATGTTGCCCTCGGTACCCTGGCGTTCAACAGTGCCGACTGGGCGCTGGCGGAACAGTGTGCCCGTGCTGCGCTACAGCGCGCGCATCGTTTGAATAAGAACCCGCGAGATGGCGAAGCCAGTATGCTGCTTGCCAGCGTGCTGGAAAGGATGGGGGATGATGCAGGCGCCTGGGATCACTATTACAAAGCCTCCTGGAGCGGTAACTGCCGTGACGCCGCCTGGTGGTCGCTGGCGCGGCTGGCGATGAAGCGCGGTGATGTTGCCGATGCGCTGGAAAAAGTAAACACCAGTCTGCGGTTCAACGCCAGCAATCCTCTGGCGATGGGGTTGAAAGCGCTGGCATTAGCCAACAGTGGGCAGAAGAAAGCAGCGCTGGAGTTTATTTTCGCCTCTCTTGAGCAATACCCATTGAGCTATCCGCTGCACTGCGCGCGCTGGATGATTGAGCGGAGCGACGACGCGCGAGAAACCCTGCTGCGCATCACGGGGCGCAGAGGGGTCAACGCCAGCCTGCTGGCGGGTTGGTTGCTCTCTATCGGACAGACGTCGGCGGTGAAAGAGGTTCTTGCGGTTCTGGACAGTCAGGAAGCGCTGCCGATGCTCTGGCGTGCGTCGCTAAGTGATGATGCCAATGAACGCCAACAGTTTATTGCCGCCGCCGAGCACTGCCATGCGCACAATGTTCGTTTCCCTAACTCGCTCGATGAAGTTCAGATGCTGCAGTCGCTGGGCGACAGCGCTTTTGCCCGCTATCTACTCGGTTGCTTCTGGTACAGCAAACGTCGCTATGACGAGGCGGTGAGCTGCTGGCGCGAGACGCTCGAAAAATCTCCCGATTATGCGCCCGCTCATCGTCTGCTGGGCGTTTACTCCTGGAATAAACAGCAGGATGCAACGCAGGCGCTGGCTTATCTGCAGCGCGCCGTAGCGCTGGAGCCGGACAATGCGCGCTTCCTGTTTGAACTCGATTTTTTGCAAAAATTACTGGCCAGGCCGGTACATGAGCGACTGACGACGCTGGTGGAACGTAAAGCCGTGGTGCTGAAGCGGGACGACCTGACCGCTGAGCTGCTAAGCCTGTGGAACGCGTCCGGTCATTATGCCGATGCCGCCGCGATTCTGGATACGCGCGTATTCCATCCCTGGGAAGGAGGAGAAGGGAAAATCACCGGCCAGTATTTGCTCAATCAGCTCCATCGGGCATTACAGTTCATCGAGCGTGGGGCGTTTAAACAGGCCACGGACTGTCTGAAAGCCGCATTACGCTATCCCGACAATCTGGGGGAGGGGCGACTGCCTGGGCAAACGGATAACGATATCTGGTATTTGCTGGGCTACTGCGCAGAACAGGCTGGGGATGCGCAGCAGGCGGCGGAATATTACCAGCTTGCCCGGCAAGGGGGCTCAACGCTGGACGCCGGGCGGTACTACAACGATCAACCCGCCGATTATCTTTTCTGGCAGGGCATTGCGCTGCGTAAGAGCGGTAACCCAGCGCAGGCCGAGCAGCACTTTCGCCATTTTATCGACTGGGCCGCGCAGCATCGGGATGACGTTCCGCAAGTCGATTTTTTTGCCGTCTCTCTTCCGGACCTGGTGGTTCTCGATGTATCAGCGCAGCAGAGACATCAGCAGCACTGCTTGTTTATTGAAGCTTTGGGCCATCTGGGGCTGGGCAACGTATCCGCCTGCCAGCAGAGGATGCAGCAGCTTCTGCAAATAAATCCGGCTCATGATAAGGCGCATCTGATTCGCCATGCCCTGCAAAGCGGCATTTTTTCCTGAACCTCAATGGGCGGGCTCGGCCCGCCTGAACCCTACTGTTCCCTGCGTTTCCCTTATAGAGGAATCATTATGAACAACGCGCAGACACATCTCAAAATGGGCTACGTCTGGACGATTTGTCTGGTCGCCGCCTGCGGTGGTTTACTGTTTGGCTATGACTGGGTGGTGATTGGCGGCGCTAAGCCATTTTATGAAGCCTGGTTTTCAATTACGGACCCGGCGCAGTCCGGCTGGGCGATGAGCTCAGCGCTGTTGTGCTGTATTTTCGGCGCATTAATTTCGGGATGGTGCGCAGACAAACTGGGGCGCAAGCTGCCATTAATTCTTTCCGCCGTGCTGTTCAGCGCGTCGGCCTGGGGGACGGCGGTCGCCAGTCATTTCGATATGTTTGTGGTTTACCGCATTGTGGGCGGCGTAGGGATTGGTCTGGCTTCCGCTCTCAGCCCGCTTTACATTGCCGAAGTCAGTCCGGCAGAGAAAAGAGGGCGTTTTGTCGCGGTCAATCAGCTCACCATCGTGATTGGCGTACTGGCCGCTCAGTTAATCAATCTGATGATTGCTGAACCGGTGGAGCCGGGGGCGACGCAGCAGATGATTGTGGACAGCTGGAATGGGCAGATGGGCTGGCGCTGGATGTTCGGTGCGGAACTGGTGCCGGCGCTGGCGTTTCTGGTCCTGATGTTTTTTGTCCCCGAGTCGCCGCGCTGGCTCATGAAGGCCGGTAAACCGGAGCGCGCCCGGGCTGCGCTGGAACGCATTGGTTCTGCCGACTATGCCGACAGGATCCTGCGTGAAATCGCGCATACCCTGGAAAAGGATAACAATAAAGTCTCCTATGGCGCGCTGTTGGCTCCCCAGGTGAAACCGATTGTGATCATTGGCATGGTGCTCGCCATATTCCAGCAGTGGTGTGGGATTAACGTCATCTTTAACTACGCGCAGGAGATTTTTGCCTCGGCGGGGTTCGATATTAACAGCACGCTGAAATCGATCGTCGCGACGGGCGTCGTTAATCTGGTCTTTACCATTGCGGCGCTGCCGCTGGTGGATAAAATCGGTCGCCGTAAATTAATGCTGCTTGGCGCTTCGGGATTGACGCTGATCTATGTGCTGATCGCCGGCGCTTACGCCATGGGCATTATGGGGTGGCCGGTACTGTTGCTGGTGCTGGCGGCGATTGCTATTTATGCGTTGACCCTGGCGCCGGTGACCTGGGTGCTGCTGGCGGAGATTTTTCCCAACCGCGTACGTGGACTCGCGATGTCTTTAGGTACCCTGGCGCTGTGGATCGCCTGTTTCCTGTTAACCTATACTTTCCCGCTGCTTAATGCCGGTCTGGGCGCGGCAGGAAGCTTCCTGCTGTATGGTGTCATTTGCGCTGCCGGCTACCTCTATATCCTGCGCAACGTCCCGGAAACGAAAGGTATCACCCTCGAAGCGCTGGAAGAGCAGCTGGCGCAGCGTCATACGGGCGTTAATGCGGCGAAGCAGGAGCAGATGCGCTAATGGCGGAAGAGTGGATTCTGGAGAACGCGCATCTGCGGATGTGCGTCTCTTCTCTGGGCGGCAAAGTGCAAAGTTTATTCTCGCGGCAATATCAAGCGCCGGTGCTATATGAAAATCCCGCCGGCGGCATGTTTCCGATGCTGCCATTGGCCAATCGCGTCGCCGGCAACCGTTTTATTTTTCATGGGCAGGAGATTGTCCTGCCTCGCCACCATGCCGACGAGTATTTCTTTCTTCACGGTGACGGCTGGTTACAGCGCTGGGATATTATTGAGTGCGGCGCCGAGTATTGTGTATTACAGCTGCGTCGGCAGCATGCCTGCGGTTTCGATTATCTGGCGCAGCTCCGCTACCAGTTGCTGCGTAACCAGCTGATAGCGGAGCTAACGCTTACCCACTATGGGGAGGTCCCTGCGCTTTACGGCTGCGGCTTTCATCCCTTTTTCCCTTTCGATGAACGCAGCAAGGTTCAGTTCCAGGTCAGCGGTTACTGGCCGGAAGGGGAGAATCATTTACCTCTCAACTGGCAAGGAAACTTGCCCGACTATGCCAATTTCAGCGTGGCTCAGTTCGGTGAAGATCGTTGGCTGAACGTGGGTTATTCCGGCTGGGGCGGGCGGGCGAAGGTAAGTAATGACGTGATGAATATCACAATTCTATCGCAAACTCCGTGGTTGATGCTGTTCAGAATGCAAGGTGAATCATTCCTTTGCCTCGAGCCGCAAAGCCATCCGGTAAACGCCCACAACATGGACGGGCAGCCGGGGCTGCGAGTTTTAGGCGCGGGAGAGAAGCTGAATTTTTCGCTGAAAATCATCATCGAGGGGGCATAAATAACGAGCTATCAGCAGACAAGAGCATCTTGCGCCCGCCGGGGTTTATCGCCAGACTATCGCCACCATTCGGGAGGAAATCATGGTCTTGCACTCCACGCGCTGGCTGGCGCTCAGTTATTTCACCTACTTTTTTAGCTACGGTATTTTTCTGCCCTTCTGGAGCGTCTGGCTGGCCGGAAACGGGCTGACTCCGGAAACCATCGGCATTTTGCTTGGCGCCGGTCTGGTGGCCCGTTTTCTCGGCAGTCTGCTGATTGCCCCGCGGGTGAGCGATCCCTCCCGGCTGATCGCCGCGCTGCGCGTGCTGGCGCTGTTAACCTTACTCTTCGCGCTGGCCTTCTGGGCCGGCAGCCACGTAGCATGGCTGCTGGCGATCATCATCGGCTTCAACCTGTTCTTTTCGCCGCTGGTGCCGCTGACGGATGCTCTGGCCAATACCTGGCAAAAGCAGATCACCATGGACTATGGCCGGGTGCGGCTATGGGGCTCTATTGCCTTTGTAATTGGTTCGGCGCTGACCGGCAAGCTGGTGAGCCTGTTCGATTACCGGGCGATCCTGCTGATGCTCAGCCTGGGGGTCGCCTCGATGCTGCTCGGCATGCTGCTTAAGCCGTCGGTGATGCCCCAGGGGGAGTCGCGCCAGCAGCAGGGGGCCGGAATGGCGGCCTGGCTGACGCTGGTGCGCCAAAGCTGGCGCTTTCTCGCCTGCGTTTGTCTGCTGCAGGGAGCGCATGCCGCCTACTATGGCTTTAGCGCCATCTACTGGCAGCAGGCCGGCTATTCCGCCTCGGCGGTCGGTTATCTGTGGTCGTTAGGCGTGGTGGCGGAAGTGGTGATCTTCGCGTTGAGTAAAAAGGTGTTCCGCCGCTTCAGCGCCCGCGACCTGCTGTTGCTCTCCGCCGCCTGCGGGCTGATTCGCTGGGGACTGATGGGCTGGACCACGGCGCTGCCGGGACTCATCCTTGCGCAGATCCTTCACTGTGGCACCTTCACGGTGTGTCATCTGGCGGCGATGCGCTATATCGCCGCCCGTCAGGGAAGCGAAGTGATCCGTCTGCAGGCCGTCTACTCCGCGGTGGCGATGGGCGGCAGTATTGCCATCATGACCGTCTTCGCCGGTTTCCTCTATCAGCACCTGCACCAGGGCGTATTCTGGGTGATGGCCCTGCTGACGCTCCCGGCGATGGCTATACGGCCAAAAGCGGTGGCGGCCTAGTCCTCGAGCATGGCGCAGATATGCTGCTGCTGGCGTTCAGTGAAGTAGTTCTCCGCGTGGATCAGCGGCGGCGAAAACAGCGGCAGCGCCGTCGCATAGGGGGTGACGATAAGCGTCACCCCTTTGGGCGCACCTTCCTTCTGAAAGCGCTCTACGCTCTGGTATTTGATATTCAGCGGCAGCAGCGTTAGTTCGCGCAGCTGTTGTTCCAGGGCCTCTTCAATAGCTGGGTTGTCATCGGTTAGCAACAGCACCTGTTTCTCGTGCAGGTCGCTTTTCTGCATCAGCCAGGCGCCAAAGATCACCGCGATTAAACCGGTCTCTTCCTCATTAAAACGGATGTGCCAGGCCTCCTCGAATTCGCTCAATGCCGCCTGGGTGGTACGCAGTAAGCGAGGGTAGAGCCGGGTCACTTCCTCTGTGAGCGTGCTGTCGATGCCGATAGCAAACACGCTGCGGATCAACGCCTGCGACAAATGAATATAGAGTTGATCGCTGAGCCCCTGCTCATCACTGAACGCTCTGCCAGCGAGGATCTGAAAGCGGTGGATCAGGCCGGAGATAGCCAGCCGCAGGCGGCGATCGTGCGGGTGACCGTCGCGGACCGGGTCGGGGGTTTTGAGCAACATAAACAGCAGCGAGAGGAAAAAAGGTTCTCCGACATGGGGCGGAGCGCCGACCCGACGCTGCCAGTGGCGGACAATCTCCTGCGCCAGGGTGAACTCGGCGGCGGTTTGAGCCCAGCGTTGCTGTTCCTCATTGAAGTCCGGAGAGTATCCCCGGTGATGTTCGAGCAGACAGTACTGCAGGTACAAGCGCAGAAACTGCACGTCGCGGCAGTCAAACTGGCGATTGAGCGCCCGCGCGCAGCGGTTCACCAGCGCCTGCAGATTGGTATCATCGTATAAGGTGCGGGCAATGCCTTCCTGTTTAAGCTGCGTTTTCAGCGCCGGGGTAAAATGATGATTAACGAACTGTGGGCAGAGGCGCAGCCCCCGCCGCAGCGCATGCAGCAGACATAAACGTTGGTCGAGCGCGGCGCCTTCAATCCGATAGCTGCCGTCCACCTGTGACTGGAGGGTCAAACGGTGGTAACGCTGAATTTCGCGTCCGGTCTCCTCAATATCCTGCCGGGCCGTGGTCTCATCAACGAGGTTGATCCTGCCAAGCCGTTCAGTCGTCACCGACTGTCCGGGCAGATAAAACATCAGGAGCACCTGGCTACGGCGCTGTGGACTGGAAAGCGCAGATGGTGGTTCAATGACGGTCATCATCTGGTAAGTTCCAGTTAGGGTTTCCGCTAAGGATAGACAATGACCGCGGCGTGGGCAGGGAAGAGCGTCCGCTTTTACTCAGGATTGCTGGCGAAGTTCACAGAATTTTTCACGTGAGGAACAGATGAACAGAGTGAAACAATGCACAAGCGCGGCGTTTTTCATGGTTTTATCATGGTCGGCCGCTGCGCATCCGCATAGCTTCATCAGCCTGCAAAGCGAGCCGGTGGTCAAGGACGGTCTGCTGAGCGCCTTTAAAATGCGCTGGACGATGGATGAAATTACCTCATCGGATCTGCTCTATGATGCCGGAAACGCCAAACCGGGCAGCGAAGTCTGGAAAAAGCTGGCGGCGGAGGTGATGGCCAACGTGCTCGGTCAGCACTATTTCAGCGAGCTGTGGCATAACGGTCAGCGGGTTAAATTTGACAATCGTCCCGACGGTTACGGCCTCGAACGTGACGGACTGCAGGCGGTACTCACCTTTACTCTGCCGCTGGCGACGCCGCAACCCATTGCCGGGCAGACGTTTACCTTTTCCACCTTCGACCCGACCTACTACGTCGATATGTTTTATGACAAGGATAGCGATTTTTCCCTGCCCGCAGGGTTGCGGGCCGCCTGTAAGGCAACGGTGATGACGCCAAAACCGAACGACAAAATGCTCTCATACGCCCAGTCGCTGGATAAAGCGGATGCGCCGCCGGAGGATATGGCGCTGGGCAGCTATTTTGCCCAGAAGGTGACCCTGACATGTCAGTAATTTTTACTCCGCGCGCGCGATCTTCGCGCTGGAAAGCGCTGTGGCCGCTGGCGCTGTTGCTGGCGGTGAGCATCATCGGCGGCATCTGGCTGTGGCGGGCGTGGCCGCAGGTGCTGATGCAGAGCGCAGTCTGGCAGCGTTCGCTCAACCTGGAACTCAGCCGCCTGCTGCAGGCGGTGGCGGAGAACCCGGCGGCGGCAGGGCTGTCGCTGCTGGGGTTTAGCTTTGTTTACGGGGTGCTCCATGCCTTAGGGCCCGGCCACGGTAAAATTGTCATTACGACCTGGCTTGCCACCCATCCCGCGAAGCTGAAATCAAGCATTGGCCTGACGCTGGCCGCCTCTTTATTACAGGGGCTGGTGGCCATCGCGCTGGTGGTCGTGGTGCTGGCGCTGCTGCAGCTGCCGGCGCGCCAGCTGCACCTCAGCAGTTTCTGGCTGGAGAAGGGGAGCTATTTGCTGGTGGGTGCGTTAGGGCTGCTGCTGTGCTGGCGGGCGTTAAAAAAGCTGCGTCTGCTGCTGCGCCGGCCAACGTTTACCGCTTTTACCCCGCATCATGTTCATAACGAACACTGCGGCTGCGGGCATCAGCATCTCCCGGCCCCGGAGCAGCTGCAGGCCGGCGACGACTGGCGGGCTCGCGCCGCGATTGTCCTGTCGATGGGCATGCGTCCCTGCTCGGGGGCGATCATGGTTCTGCTGTTCAGCAAGGTAATCGGCGTTTTTGGCTGGGGGATGGCGGCGGCGCTGGCGATGGCGGCGGGAACCTCGTTGACTATCACGGCGCTGGCGCTGTTGGTGCATGGGTTCCGCCAACTGGCGATCCGCCTCAGTCGCCATCAGGCGCCAGCGTTATGGAAGCAGGTTAGTTGGGCGACGCTGGCGCTGGCCGGCGGCGTCATATTGCTGGCGGCGGCAGGGGTGATGTGGCTCAGCGCCGTCCCTGCCGGCGGTGGGATCCGTCCGTTTTAGACAGACGCCGGGCGCAAATCCTAAAGTGGGCGCCAGCGCTTGCCGCTGGCGAAGCGATGCTCTAGTTTTCCGCTTTTCGGCGGATGACAAGGAGTCGCTATGGCCGCAAATATCGTTTCTCCCGCGCAGAGCGGGCGGTTCTATTATGGCTGCGCCGGCGCCGCCGGGCTGCTGGCGGGCCTGGCGATCATATTCTGGTTTCCAGCCCTGGCCAGCTGGTGGCCGTCAGATCTGGTGCGTGTCTACCACGCCATGCCGTATGTTATGCGATTCGGGGTGGCGAGTGTCGCGGATATTCCGCTGGTGGCCTACGCCACCCTAACGCTGTCGGGCTTCGTGCTGGCCTTTTGTCATCCCGGTCACAGTAAACTGCCCATTGTTGCCTGGGCTGTGCATAACCAGCCCTCGCCGCGGGAGATGGTCGACTGGATCCTGCGCAGCTGGGTGTTGCAGTTCGGTTTTCTGGTGATCATTTTCTGGCGTTTCGCGTTTATGGGTAAGCTAAGCAGCGACAGGCTAATGCAGATCGTGGGCATCTTTAACGACGTATGCTATCTGGCCACGCTGGTGCTGGCTGGAATACTGCTGCGCGACGGCTGGCGCGACTTTCAGGGCGTTGCCGCACCGGCAGGGAATATTCGCATTCCGCTGATCTTTGCCCTGAGCTTTTATCTGCCGTTTCAGCTGGTATGGATTTTACTCAGTGCGCAGCAGTATGAGCTGCCGCTGTGGGGATGGCTGCTGCTGGTTCCGGCGATGGTCGGCGTGCTGTTAGCCCGCCTGGCGACGGTAGGGATAGCGCTGTGTTTCCGGCGCTGGCTGGGGACGCAGGGCGCGCGGACCGCTGGCCTTATTTAGCGGCCTGACGGTGCTCTGTATTGGCGGCAATGCGGTGATTCGCCAGATCCTCAACATGATAAAATGACATAAAAAAAGGAAGCCGCGGCTTCCTTTTTGACATCAGTAAGAGATTAACGCTTCAGCGCGTCGCTCAGCTGCTCGCGCATGTTCGCCAGCATCGCTTTCACCACGCGCGGGTTACCGGCAACGATGTTGCCCGTCAGCATATAGTTATGACCGCCGGTGAAGTCGCAGACAATCGCGCCAGCTTCACGGGCGATCAGCTCGCCTGCGGCGAAATCCCATGGTTTCAGGGCGATCTCAAAGTAACCGTCAACGCGGCCGGCGGCCACATAGGCCAGATCCAGCGCGGCAGAGCCGGTGCGACGGAAGTCGGCACATTCGGTAAACATGTTGCCGAGAATATTCATGTAGGTGGTGGCGTGCTGCTTCGCTTTGAACGGGAAGCCGGTCGCGATAATGGTGCCGTCGAGGTCGCGAGCGTTGCTGCCGCGCAGACGGTAGCCGTTCAGCTGCGCGCCCTGGCCGCGGGTCGCGGTAAACAGTTCGTTACGCATCGGATCGTAGACCACCGCGACTTCAGTACGACCTTTGATGCGTACGGCGATGGAAACAGAGAAGTGCGGCAGACGTTTAACGAAGTTGGTGGTGCCATCCAGTGGATCGATAACCCATTGAACATCCTGCTCTTCGCCAGCGTGTTCACCGCTTTCTTCGGTGATAATGGTGTGCTGCGGGTAAGATTTGCGAATGGTTTCGATAATAATCGCTTCGGCGGCTTTATCGACGTTGGTCACAAAATCATTGCTGCCTTTCTGGCTGGTTTCTACGGTGTCTGGCGTTTCGTAGTGTTTGGCAATTAAATTACCCGCCTTGCGCGCGGCGCGCACGGCGATGTTCAGCATCGGATGCATCGGTCTCTCTCACTGGATGTTAAAGAACGGGAAAAAACGGCGCATATAATAGCAGCCAAATCTGCTTATGTCTCCGTTTTATGGTAGCATGCACGAATAATCTTTAGCCGAAGAACCATAATGCTGCAAAATATTCGAATCGTACTGGTAGAAACCTCCCATACCGGCAACATGGGCTCCGTAGCCCGCGCGATGAAAACCATGGGCTTAACTAACCTGTGGCTGGTCAATCCGCTGGTCAAACCTGATTCGCAGGCGATAGCCCTGGCCGCGGGCGCCAGCGACGTGATCGGCAACGCGCAGATTGTCGATACCCTTGATGAAGCGCTGGCAGGCTGTAGCCTGGTGGTTGGCACCAGCGCGCGCTCCCGCACGCTGCCGTGGCCGATGCTCGACCCGCGCGAATGCGGTCTGAAAAGCGTCGCCGAAGGTCAGCATGCGCCGGTGGCGCTGGTCTTTGGCCGCGAGCGCGTTGGTCTGACCAACGATGAACTGCAGAAGTGCCACTATCACGTGGCGATCGCCGCCAACCCGGAGTACAGCTCGCTGAACCTGGCGATGGCGGTGCAGGTTATCGCCTATGAAGTGCGGATGGCCTGGCTGGCGGCGCAGGAGCAAGCGCAGCCGGCGGTTGAGCATGAAGAGGCGCCGTACCCGCTGGTGGACGATCTGGAGCGATTCTACGACCATCTTGAGCAGACGCTGCTGGCGACGGGCTTTATCCGCCCGAATCATCCGGGGCAGGTGATGAACAAGCTGCGTCGTCTGTTCACCCGCGCGCGTCCGGAAAGCCAGGAGTTGAACATCCTGCGCGGCATGCTGGCGTCTATTGAGCAGCAGAATAAAGGTAAGTAACCGCGTTAACGCCGGATGGCGCTTCGCTTATCCGGGCTACGAATCGGGCTCGCCTGGCGGGATGAAGGTATCAGGCTATGCGGAAGTAAAACGGCACGGAAAGCCAAATACCTGACTAAAACAGTCAAGTAAATAGTTGACCAAATTACTCGGGAATGTCAGACTTGGCCCTGCTATGCAATACCCATATTAATAAAAAGCCCGGCCAGGGGCGAGTTTGAGGTTAAGTAAGACATGAGACTGACATCTAAAGGGCGTTATGCCGTGACCGCGATGCTTGACGTTGCGCTCAACTCTGAAACGGGCCCGGTGCCGTTGGCAGATATTTCAGAGCGTCAGGGAATTTCGCTTTCCTATCTGGAACAGCTGTTCTCTCGCCTGCGTAAAAATGGCCTGGTTTCCAGCGTTCGTGGCCCAGGTGGTGGTTATCTGTTAGGTAAAGATGCCGGCAGTATCGCCGTCGGCGAAGTCATTAGCGCCGTGGACGAATCCGTTGACGCCACCCGTTGCCAGGGCAAGGGCGGCTGTCAGGGCGGCGATAAATGCCTGACTCACGCGCTGTGGCGCGACCTGAGCGAGCGCCTGACCGGCTTCCTGAACAATATCACCCTCGGGGAACTGGTGAATAACCAGGAGATCCTCGATGTTTCCGGTCGTCAGCATCAGCACGAAACCCAGCGCAATGCGCGCACCCAGGACGCGATTGACGTTAAACTGCGCGCCTGAGTGACCCGTCCCGTTTCGGGCTGCGGCTGACAGGGCAAGGCGGCGCGAAACGGCGGGACAACGATTATAAAGAGCTTTCAGAATCAGGCCGGGATGCTCCGACATTCCGTGTACTCGGTCGTACATCAAGCCGGTTGCCTGATTCCTTGCATTGAGTGATGTACGGAGTTTAAGAGCAATGAAATTACCGATTTACCTCGATTACTCCGCAACCACGCCGGTGGACCCGCGTGTTGCCGAGAAAATGATGCAGTTCCTGACCATGGACGGGACCTTTGGTAACCCGGCCTCCCGTTCCCACCGTTTTGGCTGGCAGGCTGAAGAGGCGGTTGATATCGCCCGCAATCAGATTGCCGAGCTGGTCGGCGCCGACCCGCGCGAAATCGTCTTTACCTCTGGTGCGACTGAATCCGACAACCTGGCGATCAAGGGTGCAGCCAACTTTTATCAGAAAAAAGGCAAGCACATCATCACCAGCAAAACCGAGCATAAAGCGGTTCTGGATACCTGCCGTCAGCTGGAGCGCGAAGGCTTCGAAGTGACCTACCTGGCGCCGCAGAACAACGGAATTATCGATCTGAAAGAGCTGGAAGCAGCGATGCGTGACGACACCATCCTGGTTTCCATCATGCATGTGAATAACGAAATCGGCGTGGTGCAGGATATCGCTACCATCGGCGAGATGTGTCGCGCCCGCGGTATCATTTACCACGTAGACGCCACCCAGAGCGTGGGCAAGCTGCCTATCGATCTGAGCCAGCTGAAAGTTGACCTGATGTCCTTCTCCGGTCACAAAATCTACGGTCCGAAAGGCATCGGCGCGCTGTACGTGCGTCGTAAGCCGCGTATTCGTATCGAAGCGCAAATCCACGGCGGCGGCCACGAGCGCGGTATGCGTTCCGGTACTCTGCCTGTTCACCAGATCGTCGGCATGGGTGAAGCTTACCGTATCGCCAAAGAAGAGATGGAAAGCGAGATGGCGCGTCTGCGCACGCTGCGCAACCGTCTGTGGAACGGCGTGAAGGATATGGAAGAAGTGTACCTCAACGGCGACCTCGAGCAGGGCGCGCCGAACATTCTTAACGTCAGCTTCAACTATGTTGAAGGCGAGTCGCTGATTATGGCGCTGAAAGACCTGGCGGTTTCCTCCGGTTCAGCCTGTACTTCCGCGAGCCTTGAGCCATCCTACGTGCTGCGCGCGTTAGGCATGACTGATGAACTGGCGCACAGTTCTATTCGTTTCTCTTTAGGTCGTTTCACTACCGAAGAAGAGATTGACTATGCCATCGATCTGATTCGCAAATCCATTGGCCGTCTGCGCGAGCTTTCTCCGCTGTGGGAAATGTTCAAACAGGGCGTGGATCTGAACAGCATTGAATGGTCACATCACTAATTCGGCACCAATAAGGAGAATTCATCATGGCTTACAGCGAAAAAGTTATCGATCATTACGAGAATCCGCGCAACGTCGGCTCTTTTGACAACAGCGACGAGAACGTCGGCAGCGGCATGGTCGGCGCGCCGGCCTGCGGCGACGTGATGAAGCTGCAGATTAAAGTCAACAATGAAGGTATCATTGAAGACGCGCGCTTCAAGACCTACGGCTGCGGTTCCGCTATCGCTTCCAGCTCCCTGGTTACCGAGTGGGTGAAGGGCAAATCGCTGGACGAAGCGCAGGCGATCAAGAACACCGATATCGCCGATGAACTGGAACTGCCGCCGGTGAAAATCCACTGCTCGATCCTGGCGGAAGACGCGATTAAAGCCGCGATTGCGGATTACAAAAGCAAACGCGAAGTAAAATAATTAGTTGAGGTTTTGTTATGTCGATTACTCTTAGCGACAGTGCAGCAGCGCGAGTCAATGCCTTCCTGGCGAACCGCGGTAAAGGGTTTGGCCTGCGCCTGGGCGTAAGAACCTCCGGCTGCTCGGGTATGGCCTATGTACTGGAGTTTGTTGACGAGCCGGCGGCTGAAGACACCGTGTTTGAAGACAAAGGCGTGAAGGTCGTGATCGACGGCAAAAGTCTGCAATTCCTCGACGGCACTCAGCTGGACTTCGTCAAAGAAGGCCTCAACGAAGGGTTCAAATTCACTAACCCTAACGTCAAAGATGAGTGCGGCTGCGGCGAAAGCTTTAACGTATAATCGGTACTCCTCAACCCCACCGCGGTCACGCCGCGCGTGGGGTTTTAATTTAGATGCATGACCCTGAGGTTACTATGGACTATTTCACCCTCTTCGGGTTACCAGCCAGCTATACCCTCTCGCTTGAACAACTGGCTGTCCGGTATCAGGATCTGCAGCGCCAGTACCATCCGGATAAATTTGCCAGCGCGCCTGCGGCGGAACAGCTTGCGGCGGTTCAGCATTCCGCCACTATAAACCAGGCCTGGCAGACGCTGCGCCATCCGCTGACTCGCGCAGAATATCTCCTTTCGCTGCATGGCTTCGATCTGGCCAGCGAGCAGCATACCGTTCGCGATACCGCGTTCCTGATGGAACAGCTGGAATTGCGCGAAGAGCTGGATGAGATCGGCCAGGCGAAAGACGACGCGCGGCTGGAAGGTTTTATCAAACGGGTGAAAGCGCTGTTTGATACCCGTCAGCAGCTGATGGTTGACCAATTGCATAATGAGAGCTGGGAGGCGGCGGCGGACACGGTTCGTAAGCTCCGTTTCCTCGATAAACTGCGCAGCAGTGCTGAAGAACTCGAAGAAAAACTGCTCGATTTTTAATTTTCGGAAGCAATTATGGCCTTATTACAAATTAGTGAGCCCGGCCTGAGCGCCGCGCCGCACCAGCGTCGTCTGGCGGCCGGTATCGACCTGGGCACCACCAATTCTCTGGTGGCTACCGTGCGTAGCGGCCAGGCCGAGACTCTGCCCGATCATCAAGGCCGCTATCTGCTGCCGTCGGTGGTGAACTACCACGCTTCGGGGCTGACCGTCGGCTATGACGCCCGGCTTAACGCCGCTCAGGATCCTGCCAATACCATCAGCTCCGTGAAGCGGATGATGGGGCGCTCCCTCGCCGATATTCAAAACCGTTACCCGCATCTGCCGTATCAGCTGCAGGCCAGTGAAAACGGCCTGCCGATGATCCAGACCGCCGGCGGCCTGCTGAACCCGATTCGCGTCTCCGCCGATATCCTCAAAGCGCTGGCCGCCCGGGCGACCGAAGCGCTGGCCGGCGAACTCGACGGCGTGGTCATTACCGTTCCCGCTTACTTCGATGACGCTCAGCGCCAGGGAACCAAAGACGCGGCGCGTCTGGCGGGCCTGCACGTGCTGCGCCTGCTCAATGAGCCGACCGCGGCGGCTATTGCCTACGGCCTCGACTCCGGCCAGGAAGGGGTGATTGCGGTCTACGATCTCGGCGGCGGCACCTTTGATATCTCCATTCTGCGTTTAAGCCGCGGGGTGTTTGAAGTGCTGGCCACCGGCGGCGACTCGGCTCTCGGCGGCGATGATTTCGATCACCTGCTGGCTGACTACCTGCGCGAGCAGGCGGGCTTCAGCGACCGCAGCGATAACCGTCTGCAGCGTGAGCTGCTGGATGCCGCCATCGCGGCGAAAATCGCCTTGAGCGATGCCGAGGCAGCGCACGTCGAGGTCGGCGGCTGGCAGGGCGATATCACCCGCAGCCAGTTTAACGATCTGATTGCCCCGCTGGTAAAACGTACCCTGATGGCCTGCCGTCGGGCGCTAAAAGACGCTGGCGTTGAAGCGCAAGAAGTGCTGGAAGTGGTGATGGTCGGCGGTTCGACCCGCGTGCCGCTGGTGCGTGAGCGCGTTGGCGAGTTCTTTGGTCGCACTCCGCTGACCTCCATTGACCCGGACAAAGTTGTCGCCATCGGCGCGGCGATCCAGGCCGATATCCTGGTGGGCAACAAGCCGGACAGCGAACTGCTGCTGCTCGACGTTATCCCGCTGTCGTTAGGCCTGGAAACCATGGGCGGCCTGGTGGAGAAAGTGATCCCGCGTAATACCACCATTCCGGTGGCCCGCGCGCAGGAGTTTACCACCTTCAAAGATGGCCAGACGGCGATGTCCATTCACGTGATGCAGGGCGAGCGTGAGCTGGTCCAGGATTGCCGTTCGCTGGCGCGCTTTGCGCTGCGCGGTATCCCGGCGCTGCCGGCGGGCGGGGCGCATATTCGCGTTACCTTCCAGGTGGATGCCGATGGCCTGCTGAGCGTTACGGCGATGGAAAAATCGACCGGCGTGGAAGCCTCCATCCAGGTGAAACCGTCTTACGGTCTGACCGATGGCGAAATCGCCACCATGATTAAAGATTCGATGAGCTACGCCGAACAGGATATTCAGGCGCGCATGCTGGCTGAACAGAAAGTGGAAGCCGCGCGCGTACTGGAGAGCCTGACAAGCGCGCTGGCCGCCGACGCCGCGCTGTTAAGCGCCGCGGAGCGTCAGGCCATCGATGCCGCTGCGGAGCAGGTACGCGCCGCCGCGGCAGGCGACGACGCTGACGCGATTAAAGAAGCGATTAAAAATATCGACACACAAACCCAGGAATTCGCCGCTCGCCGTATGGATCAGTCGGTCCGTATCGCGCTGAAAGGCCAATCCGTGGACGAGGTTTAAAATGCCAAAAATTGTATTTCTGCCCCACCAGGACCTGTGTCCGGATGGCATCGTTGTGGAAGCTGAGACCGGTGAAACCATTCTCGATGCCGCGCTGCGTAGCGGTATCGAAATTGAACACGCCTGCGAAAAATCCTGTGCCTGCACCACCTGCCACTGCATCGTGCGTGAAGGCTTTGACTCGCTGGCGGAAAGTAGCGAAGATGAAGACGACATGCTGGATAAAGCCTGGGGGCTGGAACCTGACAGCCGTCTGAGCTGCCAGGCGCGCGTCACCGACGAAGATCTGGTCGTTGAGATCCCGCGTTACACCATCAACCACGCACGCGAGCACTAATATGGCACTGAAATGGACCGACAGTCGCGAAATCGGCGAAGCCTTGTATGACGCTTACCCGGATCTCGACCCGAAAACCGTTCGCTTTACCGACATGCATCAGTGGATTTGCGATTTGGAAGAGTTTGATGATGATCCAAACGCATCCAATGAAAAAATTCTCGAGGCGATTCTGCTAGTCTGGCTAGACGAGGCCGAATAATTTCGCGTTAAGCGAAAACATTTTAACGGGCTGCCATAGGGTGGCCCGTTTGCTAAGAAGGATAATGATAATGACCGAAGCTATGAAGATTACGCTTTCTACTCAGCCAGCCGATGGACGCTGGGGAGAAAAAGCGACCTGGAGCATCAATAACGACGGCATCGCTCTACATCTCAACGGTAAAGACGACCTCGGGCTTATCCAGCGCGCGGCGCGCAAAATTGACGGCATGGGCATCAAGCACGTCGCCCTGAGCGGCGAAGGCTGGAACACCGATCGCGCCTGGGCCTTTTGGGCCGGCTATAAAGGGCCGAAAGGTCAGCGTCAGGTCGAATGGCCATCCCTTGACGACGCGCAGCGCAGCGAGCTGGATAACCGCCTGACGATCATCGACTGGGTGCGCGACACCATCAATGCGCCGGCGGAAGAGCTGGGTCCGGAGCAGCTGGCGCAGCGCGCTGTCGACCTGCTGTGCGGCGTGGCGGGGGAGAAGATAAGCTATCGCATCACCAAAGGCGAAGATCTGCGCGAGCAGGGCTATCTTGGTCTGCATACCGTGGGCCGCGGCTCCGAGCGCCCGCCGGTTCTGCTGGCGCTGGACTATAACCCGACCGGCGATAAAGAGGCGCCGGTATACGCCTGCCTGGTGGGCAAAGGCATCACCTTTGATTCCGGCGGCTACAGCATCAAGCAAAGCGCCTTTATGGATTCGATGAAATCCGATATGGGCGGTGCGGCGACTATCACCGGCGCGCTGGCTTTTGCCATTACCCGTGGGCTGAACAAACGCGTGAAGCTGTTCCTGTGCTGCGCCGACAACCTGATCAGCGGTAACGCCTTCAAACTGGGCGATATTATTCATTATCGCAACGGCAAAACCGTTGAAGTTATGAACACTGACGCGGAAGGCCGCCTGGTGCTGGCGGATGGCCTGATTGACGCCTCGGCGCAGAAGCCAGAGCTGATCATCGACGCCGCCACCCTGACCGGCGCGGCGAAAACCGCGTTGGGCAATGATTACCACGCGCTGTTCAGCTTTGACGATGCGCTGGCGAATCGCCTGCTGGCGAGCGCTCAGGCGGAAAACGAAGCCTTCTGGCGTCTGCCGCTGGCCGAGTTCCACCGCAACCAGCTGCCGTCCAACTTTGCTGACCTGAACAACACCGGCAGCGCGGCCTATCCGGCCGGCGCCAGCACCGCGGCGGGCTTCCTGTCCCACTTCGTGGAAAACTACCATCAGGGTTGGCTGCATATCGACTGTTCGGCAACCTACCGCAAATCTGCCGTTGAGCAGTGGTCGGCGGGCGCCACCGGGCTTGGCGTGCGTACCATTGCTAACCTGCTGACAGCTGAGTAATGGCCTGGCCGGGTGGCGCCCGCGCTTACCCGGCCAGGAAAACCATATGCCCGCGTGGACGAATGGCCGCCGGGCAATTCATTGTGAAGTAGCCAAACTATGTCAGATACAAAAAATGAATTAGAAACCCTGCTGGAAAAAGCGGCGACTGAGCCCGCCCATCGTCCGGCATTTTTCAGCGCGCTGCTGGAGGCCACCGTCTGGGTGCCGGGCAGGGCAGCCGATGGCGAGCAGATTGTCGAAGATAGCGCGCTGGATCTGCAGCATTGGGAAAAAGACGACGGTACCTCGGTGATCCCATTCTTTACCTCGCTGGAGGCGCTGCAGCAGGCGGTGGCGGATGAACAAGCTTTCGTGATGATGCCGGCCCGCACGCTGATGGCGATGACGCTGGGCGAATCGTTATTCCTCAACCCGAAGCTGCCGAGCGGCAAAGAATTCACCCCACGGGAAATCAGCCATCTGTTAGGCGAAGAGGGCAGCCCACTGAGCACCCAGACGGTACTGGAAGGCGGCGAAGCGCTGCTGCTGTCTGAAGTCGCCGAACCGCCGGCGCAGATGGTCGATTCGCTGACCACGTTGTTCAAAACGCTGAAGACCGTCAAGCGGGCGTTTCTGTGCTCGATTAAAGAGCGCGCCGATGCGCCGGCCAACTTATTGATCGGGATTGAAGCGGAAGGGGATATTGAAGCCATTATCCAGACCACCGGCAGCGTGGCCACCGATACCTTGCCAGGCGACGAACCGATCGATATTTGCCAGGTGGTGGAAGGCGAGAAGGGCATCAGCCATTTTATGATTGCCCATATCACGCCGTTCTATGAAAAGCGCTGGGGCAGCTTCCTGCGCGATTTTAAGCAGAACCGCATCATCTGACAGCGGGGGCGGCAGCCCCCGCTGTTTCTTTCTGCTTCCAGTTCGAGGCACAAAAGCGGGGTGGCAAAAGCTAATGCAGGGCGGCAAAGATTCGCGGATAGGCAGACACCATGTGATAGAGGAGAAATCCCGTCACGCACAGTGTGACAATGCCGTTGAAGAGCGCCATATCCCCGCGCCAGGCCCGGCACCTCTCTTCGCCCAGCAGAGAACGTAGCGCTGCCACCAGCCCGCCGACCAGCATAAACGCCAGTAACACCCCTGCCATTTGCGCGATAACAATGTACCAGCCCAGCGGCGTATTCACGCCCCGGGCGCTCATCAGCGCGATCTGCGCCGGCAAAATCGTCTGGAACCCGAGGGTAAGTATCATGAGAAGACGCAGGTCCGCCAGCTGAGCGTCGAACGTGCGGGCCAGGCGCCGGGCGTCACGCAGGAGCAGCACCCCTGACGCCACCGCCGCGGCAACGCTGATGTGCTGGAGAATAAAAATATATAACGCCAGGGTTCCGGATGGGACCCGGGACAAAAAGAACAGATTGCAAAAGACAATGACCAGCAGGCCAAATTTTGTGACCCAGGCACGGAATACCTCGCCGGGCCAGCGACGGCTTGACGCTGGGTTATGCATCATCCACGCGGCAAGGGTCGACTTACCGTAACCGGGCGCGAGCAGCACCATCAGAAAACCCAGCAGCGCCTGATGGCAATAGGTGACTAACGGAACGTCTTCGAGAGTGACCCCGAGAAAGCGGGTATACACGGAGACTGGCGCAGGCACCAGGCTTAGCCATGTCCGGTTCCATTGCGGCCAAAAATAAAGGATCGCGCCGCCTGCCAGCAGGCCAGCTATACCTCCCAGCCAGGGAAGGCGCGGTGAATAAGCCGAATGTGGGTTAGAGACTAATGCCATTTTCACTCCTTGTGGTGACATCAGATTGGGATGGACTGGATGCGCTATCAGCCCTGAGGAATTCTGTACCAGTGCTCTGCCTCCCCATCAGGCAAAGCGAACTCGGCAGGAACAAGCCCTGCGGCAGCACAGAGTAACCGGTTTAGCGAGAAGCAGAAGAAAGTGGGAGAGAAAATCAGAAATTATTTAGTGACCGCGGAACGGGAGGCCCGCGGTCACGCTGTGTTTACGGAGCGGCAGGGGCCGGTTCAATCGGCAGATCGCTCCGCGCGCCCCATTCGCTCCAGGAGCCGTCATACAGGCAGACGCCGTTCACGCCAAGCGTGGTGAGCGCCAGCACGACCACCGCCGCCGTCACCCCCGAGCCGCAGCTGGCGATGATCGGCCGTTCAAAATCGACACCCTGACGTAAAAAGATATCGTTCAGCTCGTCAACGGTTTTCAGTTCGCCGTTAATCACCAGATCCGTCCACGGTACGTTCAGCGCGCCGGGGATATGCCCGCGGCGCAGGCCCGGGCGCGGTTCGTCGGCCTGGCCGTTAAACCGGGCCGCCGGACGGGCATCGACAATCTGCGCCGATCCTTCATGGCTGACCAACAGGACGTCGGTCAGACGCTTAATTTGTTGAGGATCGAACCGCACGTCGAATTCCCCTTCGGCCACCTCCGGCATCCCTTGTTCCAGCGGCAGTTCGTCGCGCCGCCAGCCCTCCAGTCCGCCGGCCAGAATTGACACCTTCTCTACGCCAAAGGTGCGCAGCATCCACCACGCGCGCGGGGCGGAAAACAGATTGCCTTCGTCATAGACCACCAGATGCTTATCGCTGCAGACGCCCAGTTCGCGCATGGCGACGGCAAACGCTTCGGCCCGCGGCATCATATGCGGCAGCGGACTGGTGTGGTCGGATAGCGCCTCGATATCGAAAAACAGCGCGTTCGGCACATGGCCGGCGCGGTATTCCGCGGCCATATCCCGCAGGGCCTCCTGCCCGGCGGGCGCCATGCGGGCGTCGATAATCTGAATTTCCGGGTCATCAATATGTTCTGCCAGCCAGTCGGCAGCGACAAAAAACGAGGTGGACATAGGTGCCTCCGTTTTATTATTCATGACTGAATTGTCGGCGTTTTAGCTGGCGCTGACAAGTTAAGGACGCCAGAGTGGGGACGGCGTCACGGCACTTTTCTGATTAATCGGCAGAAACCCGCTTCGTCACTGTTGAGAAGCGCCGCCATAACGCATAATAAATGTGACAAATAGCATCAGGCTCATCGGCCGAGGGGTTAGAAGGATGAAACCATTTCGTTTAGCGGCGCTATCACTGGCGCTCCTTACCGCATTTTCATTAACCGGGTGTGATGACAGCGGTACACCGCAGGCCTCGGCCCCGGCGCCAGCCGCGGATAGCAACCCAGGCGCGACGGCAAAACCGGACCGCGCCCAGCTGGCGGCGCTGGCGGAAAAAAGCCAGGGTAAAGCGCTGACGCTCCTCGACGCCTCGGAGGTGCAACTGGATGGCGCCGCGACCCTGGTGCTGACGTTTTCCGTCCCGCTGCAGCCGGACCAGGATTTCTCGCGCAGCGTGCATCTGGTCGACAAGAAAAGCGGTAAGGTGGACGGTGCCTGGGAGCTGGCGCCGAATCTGAAAGAGCTGCGTCTGCGTCACCTTGAGCCAAAGCGCGAGCTGATTGTCTCGGTCGACCCGACGCTGACCGCCCTGAACAAGGCGACGCTCGACAAACCGTTTGAGAAGACCCTGACCACCCGCGATATCGCACCGAGCGTTGGGTTTGCCAGCCGCGGCTCGCTGCTGCCGGGCAACGTGGTCGCCGGGCTGCCGGTGATGGCGCTGAACGTCAATAATGTCGACGTTAATTTCTTCCGCATTAAGCCGGAATCGCTCTCCGCCTTTGTCAGTCAGTGGGAATACCGTAACTCGTTAAGCAACTGGGAATCTGATGAACTGCTGAAGATGGCGGATCTGGTCTACAGCGGCCGCTTCGATCTCAACCCGGCGCGTAATACTCGCGAAAAGCTGCTGCTGCCGCTGAGCGACATCAAGCCGCTCCAGCAGCCTGGCGTCTACGTGGCGGTCATGAACCCGGCGGGCCGTTATAGCTACAGCAACGCGGCGACGCTGTTTACCCTCAGCGATATCGGCGTCTCGGCGCATCGCTACCATAACCGGCTGGACGTTTTTACCCAGAGTCTGGAAAACGGCGCCGCCCAGTCGGGTATTGAGGTGCAGTTGCTCAATGCCAAAGGGCAGACCCTGGCGGAAGCGAAAAGCGACAGCCAGGGCCACGTCACCCTGCAAACCGATAAAGAAGCCGCGCTGCTGCTGGCGCGCAAAGAGGGGCAGACCACGCTCCTCGACCTCAAGCTGCCGGCGCTGGATCTGGCGGAATTCTCTATCGCAGGCGCGCCCGGCTTTAGCAAACAGTTCTTTATGTTTGGCCCGCGCGATCTCTATCGTCCCGGCGAAACGGTGATCCTTAATGCGCTGTTGCGCGATAGCGACGGCAAGCCGCTGGCGGAGCAGCCGGTGAAACTGGAGGTGGTTCAGCCGGACGGCCAGGTGATCCGCTCGGTGATGAGTAAACCAGTGAATGGCCTGTACCAGTTTACTTATCCGCTCGACAGCGGCGCGGCTACCGGCATGTGGCACATTCGCGCCAGCGCCGGCGACAACCAGCCGCGCGAATGGGATTTCCACGTTGAAGACTTTATGCCGGAACGCATGGCCCTGAACCTGACGCCGCAGGCCGCGCCAGTCGCGCCGGATGCCGACGTCACCTTTGGCGTTAGCGGCGCTTATCTCTACGGCGCGCCGGCCAGCGGCAACCAGCTGCAGGGCAAGCTGTTCCTGCGCCCGCTGCGCGACGCCGTCGCTGCGCTGCCGGGCTTCCAGTTCGGCGATATTGCGGAAGAAAACCTCTCCCGTAGTCTGGATGAAGTCCAGCTGACGCTGGACGAAAAAGGCCATGGCGAAGTGACCACCTCAAGCCAGTGGCAGGATAGCCATTCGCCGCTGCAGGTGGTGCTGCAGGCCAGCCTGCTGGAATCCGGCGGTCGCCCGGTGACCCGTACGGTTAAGCAGCCGATCTGGCCCGCCGAGGCGCTGCCGGGGATCCGCCCGCAATTTACGCTGAAGGACGTTTACGATTACCGCACCGATACCACCGTCAAACAGCCGGTGGTGGATGAAAACAGTAACGCCGCGTTTGATATCGTCTATGCCGACGTCAAAGGCGAGAAAAAAGCGATCTCCGGTCTCCAGGTGCGGCTGATCCGCGAGCGGCGCGACTACTACTGGAACTGGTCCGACAGCGAAGGCTGGCAGTCGCAGTTCGATCAAAAAGATCTGCAGGAGGGCGAGGAGTCGCTAGACCTGCAGGCCGGCCAGATCGGCAAAGTGAGCTTCCCGGTGGAGTGGGGATCCTATCGCCTGGAGGTGAAAGGACCGGACGACGTGGTCAGCAGCGTGCGCTTCTGGGCGGGCTACAGCTGGCAGGATAACAGCGAAGGCGCCGGCGCGGCGCGTCCTGATCGCGTAACGATGAAGCTCGACAAACCTGGCTATAAACCGGGCGATACCATCAGGCTGCACATCGCCGCCCCGGCGGCGGGTAAAGGCTACGCGATGGTCGAATCCAGCGAAGGGCCGCTGTGGTGGCAGGAAATTGACGTCCCGGCGGAGGGCATGGATCTGTCTATTCCGGTCGATAAAGCCTGGAATCGCCACGATCTCTACCTCAGCACGCTGGTGGTTCGCCCCGGCGATAAATCGCGCTCGGCGACGCCGAAACGCGCGGTGGGCCTGCTGCATCTGCCGCTGGGCGATGAAAACCGTCGCCTGACGCTGGCGCTGGAGGCCCCGGACAAAATACGCCCCAACCAGCCGCTGACGGTGAAAGTGAAAGCCAGCGTCAAAGAGGGCGAGGCGCCGAAACAGGTCAATGTCCTGCTCTCGGCGGTGGATAGCGGGGTACTGAATATCACCGATTACGCTACCCCGGATCCGTGGAACGCCTTCTTTGGCCAGAAGCGTTACGGCGCAGATATCTATGACATCTACGGCCAGGTGATCGAAGGGCAGGGGCGGGTGGCCAGCCTGCGCTTCGGCGGCGATGGCGACGAGTTAAAACGCGGCGGCAAACCGCCGGTCAACCACGTGACGATCGTCGCCCAGCAGGCGCAGCCGGTGGTATTGAACGATCAGGGCGAAGGCACGGTGACGTTACCCATTGGCGATTTTAACGGCGAGCTGCGGGTGATGGCCCAGGCGTGGACGGCGGATGACTTCGGCAGCAGCGAAGATAAAGTGGTGGTGGCCGCCCCGGTCATCGCCGAACTGAACACCCCGCGCTTCCTCGCCAGCGGCGATACCACACGGCTGGCGCTGGATCTCAGCAATCTGACCGATAAACCGCAAACCCTGCAGGTTCATCTTACCGCCAGCGGGCTGGTGACCTTGACCGAGGGTCAACTGCCGCCGGTGCAACTGGCGCCGGGGGCGCGCAGCACGCTGTTTATACCAGTGAGCGCGCTGGCGGGCTTCGGCGATGGTCAGGTTAATGCCACCATCAGCGGCCTGAGCCTGCCGGGCGAAACCTTCGCCCCGCTGCAAAAACAGTGGAAAATCGGCGTGCGTCCGGCGTACCCGGCACAGACCGTCAACAGCGGCGCAGTGCTGCAGCCAGGTGAAAGCTGGCAGCCGCCGGCGGCGCAGAGCCAGGGCTTTGCCCCGCAAACGCTGCAGGGCCAACTGCTGCTCAGCGGTAAACCACCGTTGAATCTCGCCCGCTATATCCGCGAGCTGAAAGCCTATCCTTACGGCTGCCTTGAGCAGACCGCCAGCGGCCTGTTCCCGTCCCTGTATACCAGCGCGGCGCAGCTAAAGGCGCTGGGCATTAGCGGGGACAGCGACGAAAAACGCCGCGCGGCCATCGATGTCGGTATTTCACGCCTGCTGCAGATGCAGCTGGAAAACGGCGGCTTTGCGCTATGGGATAGAGAGGGGCCGGAAGAGTACTGGCTGACCGCCTACGCCATGGACTTCCTCGTGCGCGCCAGCGAGCAGGGCTATAGCGTACCGGTCAACGCCATTAATAAAGGTAACGAACGCCTGCTGCGCTATCTGCAGGAGCCGGGCCTGATGACCGTGCGCTACAGCGACGACGCCCAGGCCAGCCGCTTTGCCGCTCAGGCCTATGCCGCGCTGGTGCTGGCGCGTCAGCAAAAAGCGCCGCTCGGCGCCTTGCGTGAAATCTGGAGCCGTCACGACCAGGCGCGATCCGGCTTGCCGCTGCTGCAGCTCGGCATTGCGCTGAAAACCATGGGGGATGCGCCGCGCGGCGATGAGGCCATGAAGCTGGCGGTTACCACGCCGCGCCAGGATGAGAATCGCTGGTTGGGCGATTACGGCAGCCAACTTCGCGATGATGCGCTGAAGCTGGCGCTGCTGGAAGAGAACAAGCTGCTGCCAGAGGTACAAAACCAGCTGTTGAGCAGCTTGTCGGAAGAGGCCTTCGGTCAGCGCTGGCTGTCGACGCAGGAAACCAACGCGCTGTTCCTTGCCGGGCGTACGCTTGCCGACCTGCCGGGCAACTGGCAGGCGCAAACGTCGCTGCAGGCGCAGCCGCTTGCCAGCGACAAAGCGCAAACCCGTAATCTCGACGGCGATCGGCTGGCGGCGCTGCAGGTGACGAATACCGGCAATCAGCCGCTGTGGCTGCGCCTCGATAGCAGCGGTTATCCGCAAAGCGCGCCACAGCCGGGAGGCAACGTGTTGGGGATTGAACGCGCTATTTTCGATACCCACGGCCAGCAGAAATCGCTGACCTCGCTGCGCAGCGGCGAACTGGTGCTGGTCAAGCTGGAGGTGACCGCCAAACGTAACGTTCCTGACGCGCTGGTGGTCGATCTGCTGCCGGCGGGACTTGAGCTGGAAAACCAGAACCTGGCCAATAGCAGCGCCAGCCTGCAGGAGAATGGCGAAGCGGTACAAAACCTGCTTAACCAGATGCAGCAGGCGGATATTCAGCATATCGAGTTCCGCGATGACCGCTTTGTCGCCGCAGTCGCCATCAATGAAGGTCAGCCGGTGACGCTGGTCTATCTGGCGCGGGCGGTGACGCCGGGCACCTATCAGGTTCCGCAGCCGCAGGTGGAGTCGATGTATGTACCGCAGTGGCGGGCGACCGGAACGGCCAGCGGCCCGCTTACCGTTACGCCGTAAATGCGCGCATTACCTTGCATAAAACGCCGCTGGCGCTGGCTGGCGGCGTTTATTTTTCTGCTGTGGTTAGCGGTGCTGCTGGCCGATCGTCTGTGGCCGCTGCCGTTGCATGAAGTCACCCCAGCCCGCGTGGTGGTAGCGGAAGACGGCACGCCGCTCTGGCGCTTTGCCGACGCGCAGGGCGTCTGGCGTTATCCGGTCACCATCGCCGACGTTTCGCCGCGCTATCTGCAGGCGCTCATCCAGTATGAAGACCGCTGGTTCTGGCGCCATCCGGGGGTCAATCCCTTCGCGGTGCTGCGCGCCGCCTGGCAGGATCTTACTTCCGGGCGAGTTATCTCGGGCGGCAGCACGCTTACCATGCAGGTGGCACGCCTGCTTGATCCCCATCCACGCACCTTCGGCGGCAAGCTGCGCCAGCTGTGGCGGGCGCTGCAGCTGGAGTGGCATCTGTCAAAAAGCGACATTCTAACCCTCTATTTGAACCGCGCGCCGTTTGGCGGCACCCTGCAGGGGATCGGTGCGGCCAGCTGGGCCTATCTCGGTAAGCCGCCTGCCAGGCTTAGCTACGGCGAGGCGGCGATGCTGGCGGTACTTCCCCAGGCGCCCAGTCGTTTACGTCCGGACCGCTGGCCGCAGCGGGCCCAGGCGGCGCGTGATAAAGTGCTTACGCGAATGGTCAGCCAGGGCGTCTGGCCGGAGCAGGCGGTAAAGGAAGCGATGGAGGAACCAGTATGGCTGTTTCCGCGCCAGATGCCGCAGCTGGCGCCGCTTTTTTCACGCCGCGCGCTGGCGACCAGCCGTGATGAAAAGGTGGTGACGACTCTGGATGCCGGACTGCAGCGGCAACTGGAAGATCTGGCGCTGAACTGGAAATCGCGCCTGCCGCCGCGCAGTTCGCTGGCGATGGTCGTCGTCGACCACACGGATATGAAAGTTCGCGGCTGGGTGGGCTCGGCGGATATCACCGACGACAGCCGCTTCGGCCATATTGATATGGTCTCGGCGGTACGCTCGCCGGGGTCGGTGCTGAAACCCTTTATCTACGCGATGGCGATGGATGAGGGGCTGATTCACCCGGCATCGCTATTACAGGATGTGCCACGGCGTTTTAGCGATTATCGCCCCGGTAATTTCGACAGCGGGTTTCATGGCCCGGTGAGCGCCAGCGAGGCTCTGGTGCGTTCGCTGAATCTGCCGGCGGTGCAGGTGCTCGAAGCCTATGGACCAAAACGCTTTGCGGCTAATTTACGCAACGCCGGGCTGCCCCTGACGCTGCCCGCTGGCGCAGAGCCGAATCTGTCGCTAATCCTCGGCGGCGCCGGGGCGCGGCTGGAAGATATTGTCGCGGCGTACAGCGCCTTCGCCCGCCATGGCAAGGCGGCGCGGCTGCGCCTGAAGCCGAGCGACCCATTGACCGAGCGCGCGCTGATGTCGCCCGGGGCGGCATGGATCGTCCGGCGTATTTTGGCCGGCGAAGCGCAACCGGTTCCCGATGCCTCGCTGCCGCAGGCGGTGCCGCTGGCGTGGAAAACCGGCACCAGCTACGGCTATCGCGACGCGTGGGCGGTCGGCCTCAATGCGCGATATCTGATAGGCATCTGGACCGGGCGCCCGGACGGTACGCCGGTGGTGGGCCAGTTTGGCTTCGCCAGCGCCGTACCGCTGCTCAACCAGGTCAATAATCTGCTGCTGGCCCGCCCGGCGATGAGCCGCGGCGGGCTGCCGAGCGATCCGCGCCCGGCAACGGTCAGCCAGGGGACAATCTGCTGGCCTGGCGGGCAGGATCTGCCGGCGGGCGACAGCAACTGTCGTCGTCGCCTGGCCAGCTGGCTTTTGGATGCCAGCCAGCCGCCGACTCTGCTGCTGCCGGGGCAGGAGAGCATACGCGGGATCCGCTTCCCGGTGTGGCGCAATGAACACGGCGAACGGGTGGCGGCGGATTGTCCCGGCGCTCGGGAAAGCCAGGTCGAAGTCTGGCCGCTGCCGCTGGATCCCTGGCTGCCGGCCAGCGAAAGGCGGCGCGCGCGCCTGGGACCGGCATCGGAGTCATGCCCGCCGTTACAGACTCAGGATACCGCGCCGCTGGTGCTGTCCGGCATCCGTGATGGGGCGGTGATAAAACGTCTCCCGGGTGAGGCGCGGGTGATGTTGCCGCTACAAACCAGCGGTGGGGAGGGGCGGCGCTGGTGGTTTATTAATGGCGAACCGTTAGAGGCCGCCGGCGCAAGAACCACGCTAACGCTGGATAAACCCGGCGAGTGGCAGTTGGTGGTGATGGATGAAGCGGGCCAGACGGCAGCCGCCAGCTTTACCCTGCAATAACCAGGGTAAATTTGTTGTTGGCGGTTTGTGTTTTCAATACTCATCTTATTTTAACAAAATGTTACCTTCATCCGTAGGCAGGGGCGGGGATGCTCATTATAATGCGCGCCAGGCCATACAATCGTATGTGCAACAACAGAACATTTAATTAGAGGTAATCATGGCTATTGAACGTACTTTTTCCATCATCAAACCAAACGCGGTGGCAAAAAACGTTATTGGCAGCATCTTTTCCCGCTTTGAAGCTGCAGGGTTCAAAATCGTCGGCACCAAAATGCTGCACCTGACCGTTGAACAGGCTCGTGGTTTCTATGCTGAGCACGAAGGTCGCCCGTTCTTCGACGGTCTGGTTGAGTTCATGACCTCCGGCCCGATCGTGGTTTCCGTTCTGGAAGGCGAAAATGCGGTACAGCGTCACCGTGACCTGCTGGGCGCCACCAATCCGGCAAACGCCCTGGCGGGTACCCTGCGCGCTGACTACGCTGACAGCTTCACCGAGAACGGCACCCACGGTTCCGACTCTGTAGAATCCGCTGCCCGCGAAATCGCGTTCTTCTTTGCTGAAGGCGAGGTTTGCCCGCGCACTCGCTAATCTCCTGCGTCTTTCACGCCACAGCATTGTTGGCTTCCTTCGCGCACCCCGGTCACATAGTTATCTATGCTCCCGGGGATTTGCGAACTCGCCGTCTCGCTGTGACCTGAAATACTTTGGAGATACAAACCTCGTCTTTTCGACCGTCGCGGCGTTGGCTGCGCGCGTTCACCCCGGTCACATAGTTATCTATGCTCCCGGGGATTAATGAGAGGCTCCTGCCTCTCACCGGAGGCCAGCCTACGGCTGGTCAAATTCGTTCCCGACGAATTTGTCACTTGCTTGCCGCCTTGCGACAATCGAAAAGCCTTAGAGGATTGAGCAGTCAGTTACAGATTTTTTTTCATTGCTTTGTGCAAACGTGGCAATGATGCGCCAGAATTTGTAGAATATAGCGCCCCTGGACGAGCAGTCGCTCTCCGGGGCGTTTCTTTTTCAACCCACCTGGGGCCATAACGTGTAATAACGAGGCCGGAAAATATTATGTCTGAACAAATTGTCACGCCTGATACCGCCGCTCTGACGGTGCCGAACAAAGATGCCAAAATCAACCTGCTGGATTTAAACCGTCAGCAGATGCGCGAGTTTTTCAAAAACATGGGCGAGAAGCCTTTCCGCGCCGATCAGGTGATGAAATGGATGTATCACTACTGCTGCGACGACTTTGATGAGATGACCGACATCAACAAAGTCCTGCGCAGTAAACTGAAAGAAGTGGCGGAGATCCGCGCCCCGGAAGTGGTTGAAGAGCAACGCTCAACCGACGGGACCATTAAATGGGCGATTGCCGTTGGCGATCAGCGCGTCGAGACCGTCTATATCCCGGAAGAAGACCGCGCCACCCTGTGCGTCTCCTCCCAGGTAGGCTGCGCGCTGGAGTGCAAATTCTGCTCCACCGCCCAGCAGGGCTTTAACCGCAACCTGCGGGTATCCGAAATTATCGGCCAGGTCTGGCGCGCGGCGAAGATCGTCGGCGCGGTGAAGACCACCGGCGTGCGTCCCATTACCAACGTAGTAATGATGGGCATGGGCGAGCCGCTGCTGAACCTCAACAACGTCGTTCCGGCGATGGAAATCATGCTCGACGATTTCGGCTTTGGCCTTTCCAAGCGTCGTGTGACCTTGTCTACCTCCGGCGTGGTGCCGGCGCTGGATAAACTCGGCGATATGATCGATGTTGCGCTGGCGATCTCCTTGCACGCGCCGAACGACACCATTCGCGACGAAATCGTCCCGATCAACAAAAAGTACAACATCGAGACGTTCCTCAACTCGGTGCGCGGCTATATTTCGAAGTCCAACGCCAACCAGGGCCGGGTGACCATCGAGTACGTGATGCTGGATCACGTCAACGACGGCACCGAGCACGCCCATGAGCTGGCGGCGCTGCTGAAAGATACGCCGTGCAAGATCAACCTGATCCCATGGAACCCGTTCCCGGGCGCGCCGTATGGCCGCAGCTCCAACAGCCGCATCGACCGTTTCTCCAAAGTCCTGATGGAGTACGGCTTTACGACCATCGTGCGTAAAACGCGCGGCGACGATATCGATGCCGCCTGCGGCCAGCTGGCGGGAGACGTCATTGACCGTACCAAGCGTACGCTGCGTAAGCGGATGCAGGGCGAAGCGATTGACGTAAAAGCGGTCTGACAAATGATGACCCGTGCAGCGCAGGCGGCACGGGTCATATTTATGGCCGATAGCCAGGCGAAATACGCTGATTCGGTTAATAATTACGGTGCGTTTTTGTCGACTTTGAGGCAGTATGTAGCGGCACAACAACCGCTTAGCATTCAATTTTGATTCGTCTCTGTGATCGCGCGGCTGACAGTCCTATACTGTGAGGCTGACGTAGCACAGATGTCTCGCGGCGCCGGCTTTTTCCCGCGCTGAACTTTAAATTTCACGTACCAGTAGTTGTAGCGAATGAATACTGAAGCCACTCAAGATCATCAAGAAGCAAACACCACGGGCGCGCGTCTGCGTCACGCCCGCGAACAACTCGGACTTAGCCAGCAAGCGGTGGCCGAACGCTTATGCCTGAAGGTGTCCACGGTTCGTGATATTGAAGACGATAAGGCCCCCGCCGACCTCGCCTCCACCTTCCTGCGCGGGTACATCCGCTCCTACGCTCGCCTCGTACATATTCCAGAAGACGAGCTGCTGCCGATGATGGCCAAGCAGGCGCCCATCCGCGCGGCGAAAGTCGCGCCAATGCAGAGTTTCTCTTTAGGCAAGCGCCGCAAAAAGCGCGACGGCTGGCTGATGAGCTTCACCTGGCTGGTGCTGTTTGTGGTTATCGGTCTGAGCGGCGCCTGGTGGTGGCAAGACCATAAGGCGCAGCAGGAAGAGATTTCGACCATGGCCGATCAGTCTTCCGCTGAGCTGAACGGCGGCGACGCCAACAGCCAGAACGTGCCGCTGGATACCAGCGCCCCTGCAGCCCCGACCGCCGATAGCGCCGCGAACAGCGCGCCAACCGATACCGCCAGCGCACCGACCACCAGCGCGCCGGCCCAGACGCCAGCGGATAATAACGCTGTCGTGGCGCCTTCCCAGGCCAATGTCGATACCGCGGGGACGACGCCGGCAGCTCCGGCTACCACCCCAGCCTCGCCGTTGCCGACCGATCAGGCGAACGTCACGACTCCGGCGGCGTCGGCGCAGGATCTGGTGATGAACTTTTCCGCCGACTGCTGGCTGGAAGTGAGCGATGCCACCGGTAAAAAACTGTTCAGCGGCCTGCAGCGTAAAGGCGGTAACCTGAACCTGAGCGGTCAGGCGCCGTATAAGCTGAAAATTGGCGCCCCGGCCGCGGTACAGATCCAGTATCTGGGCAAGCCTGTCGATTTAAGTCGTTTTATCAGAACTAACCAGGTTGCGCGTCTGACCCTCAATGCCGAATCATCACCGGCGCAGTAACAGACGGGTAACGCGGGAGATTTTTCATGCATAACCAGGCTCCGATTCAACGTAGAAAATCTAAACGTATTTACGTTGGTAATGTGCCAATTGGCGATGGGGCTCCCATCGCCGTTCAGTCAATGACCAATACGCGCACCACCGATGTGGCGGCGACCGTAAATCAAATCAAAGCGTTAGAGCGCGTAGGCGCGGACATTGTCCGTGTCTCTGTTCCGACGATGGACGCTGCTGAGGCGTTCAAACTTATCAAACAGCAGGTTAACGTCCCGCTGGTCGCCGATATCCACTTTGACTACCGTATTGCGCTGAAAGTGGCGGAATATGGCGTCGACTGCCTGCGTATCAACCCGGGCAACATCGGCAACGAAGAGCGCATCCGCATGGTTGTAGATTGCGCTCGCGATAAAAACATCCCGATCCGCATCGGCGTCAACGCCGGCTCGCTGGAAAAAGATCTGCAGGAAAAATATGGCGAGCCGACGCCGCAGGCGCTGCTCGAATCCGCCATGCGTCATGTCGATCATCTCGATCGTCTGAACTTCGATCAGTTTAAAGTCAGCGTTAAAGCCTCCGATGTCTTCCTGGCGGTGGAATCCTATCGTCTGCTGGCGAAACAGATCGATCAGCCGCTGCATCTCGGGATCACCGAAGCGGGCGGCGCGCGCAGCGGCGCGGTAAAATCGGCGATCGGTCTGGGACTACTGCTGTCCGAGGGGATCGGCGATACGCTGCGCGTCTCGCTGGCGGCGGATCCGGTGGAAGAGATCAAGGTCGGCTTCGATATCCTCAAATCTCTGCGTATTCGTTCCCGCGGCATTAACTTTATCGCCTGCCCGACCTGTTCACGCCAGGAGTTTGACGTTATCGGTACGGTGAATGCTCTGGAGCAGCGTCTGGAAGATATCATCACCCCGATGGATGTTTCGATCATCGGTTGCGTGGTGAACGGCCCGGGCGAAGCGCTGGTCTCCACCCTTGGCGTCACCGGCGGCAACAAGAAAAGCGGCCTGTATGAAGACGGCGTGCGTAAAGATCGCCTGGACAACAACGACATGATCGACCAGCTGGAAGCGCGGATCCGCGCCAAAGCCTCGATGCTCGATGAAGCCCGTCGGATTGACGTTCAACAGGTTGAAGCAAAATAACGTGTTGGGAAGCGATACGCTTCCCGTGTATGATTGAACCTGCGGGCGCGAGGCGCCGGGGTTCATTTTTGTATATATAAAGAGAATAAACGTGGCAAAGAACATTCAAGCCATCCGTGGCATGAACGATTATCTGCCGGGCGAAACCGCTCTCTGGCAGCGCATTGAAGGCTCACTGAAGCAGGTGCTCGGTAGCTACGGTTACAGCGAAATCCGTTTGCCGATTGTAGAGCAGACCCCGTTATTCAAACGCGCGATCGGCGAAGTGACCGACGTGGTTGAAAAAGAGATGTATACCTTCGAAGACCGCAATGGCGACAGCCTGACGCTGCGTCCGGAAGGGACGGCGGGCTGCGTACGTGCCGGCATCGAACATGGTCTGCTGTACAATCAAGAACAGCGTCTGTGGTACGTCGGGCCAATGTTCCGTCACGAGCGCCCGCAGAAAGGTCGCTACCGCCAGTTCCATCAGATCGGCGCCGAAGTGTTTGGCCTGCAGGGCCCGGACATCGACGCGGAGCTGATTATGCTGACCGCGCGCTGGTGGCGTGAGCTGGGCATCTCCGAGCACGTCAGCCTGGAGCTGAACTCCATCGGTTCGCTGGAAGCGCGCGCCAACTACCGCGACGCGCTGGTGGCATACCTGGAGCAGTTTACCGATAAACTGGATGAAGACAGTAAACGCCGGATGTATACCAACCCGCTGCGGGTGCTGGACTCCAAAAACCCGGACGTGCAGGCGCTGCTCAACGACGCGCCGGCGCTCGGCGATTATCTTGACGAAGAGTCGAAAGCCCACTTTGCCGGCCTGTGCGCGCTGCTTGACGATGCCGGGATCCGCTACACCGTCAACCAGCGCCTGGTGCGCGGCCTTGATTACTATAACCGCACCGTGTTCGAGTGGGTGACCACCAGCCTTGGTTCCCAGGGCACCGTCTGCGCCGGCGGTCGTTACGACGGCCTGGTTGAGCAGCTGGGCGGTCGCGCTACCCCGGGCGTGGGTTTTGCCATGGGGCTGGAACGTCTTGTTTTACTGGTCCAGGCAGTGAATCCGGAATTTAAAGCCGATCCTGTTGTCGATATATACCTGGTAGCCTCCGGGACCGATACTCAGTCTGCTGCAATGCGTCTCGCTGAGCAGGTTCGCGATGCGCTGCCCGGCGTGAAGCTGATGACCAACCACGGCGGCGGCAACTTTAAGAAGCAGTTCGCCCGCGCTGACAAGTGGGGGGCGCGCGTCGCGCTGGTGGTCGGTGAATCAGAGATCGCTGACGGAAACGTGGTAGTGAAGGATTTACGCTCAGGTGAGCAAACTACCGTAACGCAGGAGAGCGTTGCCGCGCATTTGCGCACACTTCTGGGTTAATCTCCCGGGAATTATTAGTCAGGAGAAGGACTGCGTGGAAACTTTTAACAACGAGAACGATCAGGTCGATGCGCTGAAGCGTTTCTTTGCCGAAAACGGCAAAGCGCTGGCGGTCGGGGTGATTTTAGGGATTGGCGCGCTGGTTGGCTGGCGCTACTGGACCTCCCATCAGCAGGATACCGCCAGAGACGCGTCGCTGGCTTACGAGAAGGCGACTTCCGCGCTGAAATCGAATACGCCAGAAGTGCTGTCAGGGGCAGAGAAATTCGCGGCTGACAATAAAAATACCTACGGCGCCTTCGCCTCTCTCGAGCTGGCACAGCATTTTGTTGAACAGAACGATCTGCCGAACGCTGAAAAGCAGCTGCAGCAGGGGCTGGCGGCCGCATCTGATGATAATCTGAAATCGGTTATCAGTATGCGTCTGGCCCGCGTTCAGCTGCAAATGAAACAGGCTGATGCGGCGCTGAAAACCCTCGACAGCATCAAAGGTGAGGGCTGGACCGCCATTGTGGCCGATTTGCGCGGCGAAATTCTGTTGAGCAAAGGCGATAAGCAAGGGGCCCGTGCGGCGTGGGAAGCTGGCGTGAAAAGCGATGCTTCTCCTGCGCTCAGCGAAATGATGCGTATGAAAATGAATAATTTGTCCATCTGAGAGGGACTCGATGCAATTGCGTAAATTACTGTTGCCAGGGCTGCTTTCCGTTACCTTGCTGAGCGGGTGTTCGCTGTTTAATAGCGAAGAAGATGTGGTGAAAATGTCACCGCTGCCGACGGTAGAAAACCAGTTTACGCCGTCCACGTCCTGGAGCACCTCGGTTGGCGATGGTATCGGCGAATTTTACTCTAACCTTCATCCGGCCTTTGCCGACGGCGTAGTGTATGCTGCTGACCGTAAAGGCACCGTCAAAGCGCTGAACGCCGACGATGGCAAAGAGGTATGGTCGGTGAATCTGGCGGAGAAAGATGGCTGGTTCTCGCGCACGCCAGCGCTGCTTTCCGGCGGGGTGACCGTCTCTGGCGGCCATGTTTATATCGGCAGCGAGAAAGCGCAGCTTTATGCGCTGAATACCAGCGATGGTACCGTGGCCTGGCAAACCCGTGTCGCCGGCGAGGCGCTGTCGCGTCCGGTGGTGAGCGATGGCATGGTGCTGGTGCATACCAGTAACGGCCAGCTGCAGGCGCTAAACGAGACCGATGGGGCCGTGAAGTGGACCGTTAACCTCGATATGCCGGCGCTCTCCCTGCGCGGCGAGTCTGCGCCTGCGACCGCCTACGGCGCGGCGATCGTCGGCGGCGACAACGGCCGCGTCAGTGCAGTATTGATGCAGCAGGGGCAGATGATTTGGCAGCAGCGTATTTCTACGGCCACCGGCCCGACGGAAATTGACCGCCTGAACGACGTCGACACGACGCCGATCATCGTTAACGGTGTGGTTTATGCGCTGGCTTATAACGGTAACCTGACCGCGCTGGACCTGCGTAGCGGCCAGATTATGTGGAAACGCGAGCTGGGTTCGGTGAATGATTTCATCGTCGATGGTAACCGTATCTACCTGGTAGACCAGAACGATCGCCTGCTGGCACTGACCACCGACGGCGGTGTAACCCTGTGGACGCAAAGCGATCTGCTGCACCGTTTGCTGACCGCGCCGGTGTTGTATAATGGCAATCTGGTCGTCGGCGATAGCGAAGGCTACATGCACTGGGTTAATCCGGAAGATGGCCATTTTGTGGCGCAGCAGAAAGTCGATAGTTCCGGCTTCCTGACCGACCCGGTGGTTGCCGATGGTCGACTGCTGATCCAGGCGAAAGACGGTACGCTGTACGCGATTACGCGTTAATTACCGCTGTCGTGAGTGATTAAGAAACGGCCCCTGGCAGACAGGGGCCGTTTTGACTTTTTTAAAAACGTCGTTAAGACGATGTTGCTTAGTGATTGTATGAGGCATTTAACATGATACCTGTGGTCGCGCTTGTCGGGCGCCCTAACGTTGGAAAATCCACGCTCTTTAACCGCCTGACGCGCACTCGTGATGCGCTGGTTGCGGATTTCCCGGGGCTGACTCGTGACCGTAAGTACGGTCGGGCCGAAGTCGAAGGCCGCGAATTCATCTGTATCGATACCGGTGGTATTGATGGTACGGAAGAGGGCGTGGAAACCCGGATGGCGGAGCAGTCGCTGCTGGCAATCGAAGAGGCCGATGTGGTGCTGTTTATGGTCGATGCGCGCGCGGGCCTGATGCCGGCGGACATCGCGATCGCTAAACACCTGCGCTCTCGTGAAAAGCCCACCTTCCTGGTGGCTAACAAAACCGACGGCATCGACGTCGACCAGGCGATGGCGGACTTCTGGTCGCTCGGCCTGGGCGATATCTATCCGATTGCCGCTTCGCACGGCCGCGGCGTGACCAGCCTGCTGGAGCAGGCCCTGCTGCCATGGGTCGATGAGGTTAATCCGCAGGAAGAAGTGGATGAAGACGCCGAATACTGGGCGAAATTCGAAGCCGAGCAGAATGGCGAAGCGGAAGAAGAGCCGGAAGACGACTTCAATCCGCAGGATCTGCCGATCAAGCTGGCGATTGTCGGACGTCCTAATGTCGGTAAATCAACCCTCACCAATCGCATCCTCGGTGAAGATCGCGTGGTGGTTTACGATATGCCGGGCACCACCCGTGACAGCATTTATATCCCGATGCAGCGTGACGAGCGCGAATACGTGCTCATCGATACCGCCGGGGTGCGCAAGCGCGGGAAAATCACCGACGTCGTGGAAAAGTTCTCGGTGATCAAAACGCTGCAGGCGATTGAAGACGCCAACGTCGTGCTGCTGGTGATCGATGCTCGCGAAGGGATCTCCGACCAGGACCTCTCGCTGCTGGGCTTTATTCTTAACAGCGGCCGTTCGCTGGTGATCGTCGTTAACAAGTGGGATGGCCTGAGTCAGGAAGTGAAGGAGCAGGTGAAGGAGACCCTCGACTATCGTCTGGGCTTTATCGACTTTGCCCGGGTGCACTTCATCTCCGCCCTGCACGGCAGCGGCGTCGGCAACCTGTTTGAATCGGTACGCGAAGCCTACGACAGCGCTACGCGCCGCGTAAGCACCGCGATGCTGACCCGGATCATGAACATGGCGGCGGAAGATCATCAGCCACCGCTGGTGCGTGGCCGTCGCGTGAAGCTGAAATACGCCCACGCCGGGGGCTACAACCCGCCTATCGTGGTGATCCACGGTAACCAGGTCAAGGATCTGCCGGATTCCTACAAGCGCTATCTGATGAACTACTTCCGTAAATCCCTGGACGTGATGGGCACGCCGATCCGGATCCAGTTCAAGGAAGGGGAAAACCCGTTCGCTAACAAGCGTAACACCCTGACGCCGAACCAGATGCGTAAACGTAAGCGCTTGATCAAGCACATCAAGAAAAGCAAATAATCATTAAACCCGCTTCGGCGGGTTTTTTGTGGCCGCCATGCCGGTAAATGTCAAAACCTTCCGCCATAATCCCGCGATACTTCGCCGGGAACAGAGCGGCTCAAAGGTGGACTTACTATGCAGATTGGTTTTATCGGCCTCGGCGCGGTGGTGGAAACCGCCTATTTACCGGCGCTGCGTCGCCTGGGGGACGTCATCGACCGCTGCCAGGGCTATGACCTGGACTGCAGCAGAGCGCTGCCGGGGATCCAGCGCTGTAGTTCGCTGTCGGCGCTGCTGGCCGAACCCCTGGATACGCTCTTCATTACCACCTCATCACTTCAGCATCTGCCCGTACTGGAGAGGGCGTTAGCCAGCGGCATTTCCCGCATCGTGGTGGAAAAGCCGATCGTGGCCAACCTTGAGCAGGCCGCCCGGCTGCGGGCGCTGCTGGCGCCGCCTGAGCAGGCCGCGCGGGTGCTGGCTCTTGACCACTGGATGGCGCGAGGCGTTGCGCTGAACGCTCCTGGCCCGCTGTGGCGGGCGGAAGGGGAGGCCAGCGGCTTGCCTCCGCCGCACCTGTCAGCGCAGGATATCGTCTGGCTCGAAGGCTCTTTGCAGGAGCCAAGCGGCTTTAACAGCGCTGGTGAGCCGGTCGCACTCAATTTTGCCACCGGGGAGCTGGATACCCGGCAGCTGCGTCACCCTGATGGGGTGATCCTCGATATCGGCACCCATGTCCTGGCGATGCTCCGCGAAACCCTGCACGCCAGCGGAAGCGATACGGCGCTGAGCCTTTCCCTTCGGGTGGCGAAAGACCGCCTCGGCCATGACATTGCTCCTGGGGATACGAGCACTGCCGAGGGGGAGGCGCATCTGCAGGGAACCCTGGGCACTATCCCGCTCAATATCTGGCTCAACAAATACGCGGGTCCCGCGGGCGGGCAAAAGGGAATGCGGATAGGACTGCGGGACGGGCGAATAATTACCTTCGATCGCGCCCCTGAGGGCGAAGTGGTGACGCTACAGGACGGCGAGCGGGTGCAGCGCTGGACCCGGCCCGGGGCGATCTATACGCACTGTCTTGATGAGCAGATCCTCGGCGCTGATAATCTGTTTATCCGGGCGCCGGACAGCGTGGCCGGGCTAACGCAGCGTAGGCTTGAGGAAGTGGAATGGCTGCTCAGGTTGCAGCAGCAATTACGCGGCCCGCATTAAACCCGGAACATGATAAAATAGGTGCAGATAAACGTTGAAAGGAATGGTTATGGAACTTGATTGCCCTCTGTGCCACGCGCCGTTAGATGTCAAAGGCAGTAGCGCGCATTGCGCCCAGTGCGAAAGGGTATTTACCCTTGAGGCCCGCTGCCCGGAATGCCACCAGCCGCTGGAGGTGCTGAAGGCGTGCGGCGCGGTGGATTACTTTTGCCAGCATGGGCATGGCCTTATCTCGAAAAAACGGGTGGAATTTATTCCGCTGGTTTAGTGGGCGAAGGCTTTCTGGCCCGCGTTTTTTTCACCGGCGCGATCTGCTTCACTTCGCTTTCGACCCAGCCGTCTTTCAGGCGGGTGGTGAGCAGATCGCCGGTTTTGACCTGTTTTGTCTGCTTCAGCACCGTACCGTCGCTCACCGAGGTGACGCTGTAGCCCCGCGCCAGGGTGGCTAAGGGGCTCACCGCCTCCAGATGGGTCACCGCGTTGCCAAACCGTTCACGCCGCTCGCTGAGGCGGCCACGCATAATTTCCGCCAGCCGGTATTCCAGCTGCTGGATCCGCGACTGCGCGCGGTGGATCCGCGGCTGCGGGTTGTAGTGATTCAGACGCTGAACGGTGCGCTTTTGCCGCTGTTCTGCGCGCTTAAGCTGTGACTCCACGGCGATACGCATCCGTTGGCGCAGGCGTTCCAGGGCGGTCTGCTGGCGGGCCAAGCGCAGCTGTGGATGCTGTTGCTGCAGGCGATGGAACAGCTGGGTAAAACGGCGCTGGCGACTGGCGAGGAAATAGTCCATCGCCATTTCCAGCCGCTGCTGTCCGGACTGCAGCTGGCGCAGCAGCTCCTGCTGGTTGCGGCTGACGATTTCCGCGGCGGCTGAGGGAGTCGGTGCCCGCAGGTCGGCAACAAAATCAGCGATCGTGACGTCGGTTTCATGGCCGACGGCGCTGACGATAGGGATCTGGCTGGCGAAAATAGCCCGCGCCACCCGCTCATCGTTAAAACTCCACAGATCCTCCAGCGAACCGCCGCCGCGTCCGACAATCAGTACGTCACACTCCTGGCGCGCGTTGGCCAGCGCGATGGCGCGCACAATCTGCCCGGGGGCGTCGTCACCCTGGACCGCGGTTGGGTAGATGATCACCGGCAGCCCGGGATCGCGGCGCCTGAGGACATGGAGAATATCGTGCAGCGCGGCACCGGTTTTCGAGGTGATGACGCCGACGCAGTGGGCGGGAGAGGGGAGCGCCTGCTTATGTTTTTGCTCGAACAGTCCTTCCGCCGTTAACTGCGCTTTCAGCTGCTCATACTTCTGCTGCAGCAACCCTTCGCCGGCGGGCTGCATGCTTTCGACGATAATCTGGTAGTCGCCGCGCGGCTCATACAGCGTGATGTTGGCGCGAACCAGCACCTGCTGCCCGTGCTGCGGGCGGAACGTGACCCGGCGGTTGCTGTTGCGGAACATCGCGCAGCGCACCTGGGCGTTATCGTCTTTTAAGGTGAAGTACCAGTGGCCGGAGGAGGGCTGGCTGAAGTTAGAGATCTCGCCGCTGATCCAAACCTGGCCCATTTCGCGCTCAAGCAGCAGACGCACCGTCTGATTGAGGCGGCTTACGGTAAAAATTGCGGGGGATTGAGAGGGTAACATGTGAGCAAGATCAAACTTTAAATCAGCAGGTTATTCAGTCGATAGTAACGCGCTCAGAGGGGATGGCAAGTATTATTTGCAAAAAAGGGTAGATGCAATCGGTTACGCTCTGTATAATGCCACGGCAATATTTATCCACCCTGGTCGAGATATTGCCCATGCTACGTATCGCTAAAGAAGCCCTGACGTTTGACGACGTCCTCCTCGTTCCCGCTCATTCTACCGTTCTGCCGAATACTGCCGATCTCAGCACTCAGCTGACGAAAACCATTCGTCTGAATATTCCTATGCTCTCCGCAGCCATGGATACCGTAACGGAAGCGCGTCTGGCTATTGCCCTGGCACAGGAAGGCGGCATCGGCTTTATTCACAAAAACATGTCCATCGAGCGCCAGGCGGAAGAAGTTCGTCGCGTGAAGAAACATGAGTCCGGCGTGGTCACCGACCCGCAGACTGTTCTGCCGACGACCACTCTGCGTGAAGTGAAAGAGCTGACCGAGCGCAACGGTTTCGCCGGCTACCCGGTGGTTACCGAAGAAAACGAGCTGGTTGGCATCATCACCGGCCGCGACGTGCGTTTCGTCACCGATCTGAACCAGCCGGTCAGCGTCTACATGACGCCGAAAGAGCGTCTGGTCACCGTTCGTGAAGGCGAAAGCCGTGAAGTGGTCTTCGCTAAGATGCACGAAAAACGCGTCGAGAAAGCGCTGGTCGTGGATGAGAGCTTCCACCTGCGCGGCATGATCACCGTCAAAGACTTCCAGAAAGCAGAACGTAAACCGAACGCCTGTAAAGATGAGCAGGGCCGTCTGCGCGTAGGCGCGGCGGTCGGCGCCGGTGCCGGCAACGAAGAGCGCGTAGACGCGTTGGTAGCGGCAGGCGTTGACGTTCTGCTGATCGACTCCTCGCACGGTCACTCAGAAGGCGTTCTGCAGCGTATCCGTGAAACGCGCGCGAAATATCCTGACCTGCAGATCATCGGCGGCAACGTCGCCACTGGCGCAGGCGCACGCGCGCTGGCGGAAGCTGGCTGCAGCGCGGTGAAAGTGGGCATCGGCCCGGGCTCCATCTGTACTACCCGTATCGTCACCGGCGTGGGTGTGCCGCAGATCACCGCTGTTTCCGACGCGGTGGAAGCGCTGGAAGGGACCGGTATTCCGGTTATCGCTGACGGCGGTATCCGTTTCTCCGGCGATATCGCCAAAGCGATCGCCGCCGGTGCGGCGGCGGTGATGGTTGGCTCCATGCTGGCGGGTACCGAAGAGTCCCCGGGTGAAATCGAACTCTATCAGGGTCGCTCTTACAAATCCTACCGCGGGATGGGCTCCCTTGGCGCGATGTCCAAAGGCTCCTCTGATCGCTATTTCCAGAGCGATAACGCCGCTGACAAACTGGTGCCGGAAGGTATCGAAGGCCGCGTGGCCTATAAAGGCCGCCTGAAAGAGATCATTCACCAGCAGATGGGCGGTCTGCGTTCCTGTATGGGTCTGACCGGCTGTGGTACCATTGACCTGCTGCGTACCAAAGCTGAATTCGTACGCATCAGCGGTGCGGGCATTCAGGAAAGCCACGTTCACGACGTGACCATCACCAAAGAGTCCCCGAACTACCGTCTGGGCTCCTGATTTCTTCGCCCGACCTTGCGTCGGGCGATTTATTTACTCTGTTTCACTTGCCTCGGAATTAGCGTCAATGACGGAAAACATTCATAAACATCGCATCCTCATCCTCGACTTCGGGTCTCAGTATACTCAGCTGGTGGCGCGTCGCGTGCGTGAGCTGGGCGTCTACTGTGAGCTGTGGGCATGGGATGTCACGGAAGCACAGATCCGCGAATTTAATCCAAGCGGCATCATTCTTTCCGGCGGCCCGGAAAGCACCACCGAAGAGAACAGCCCGCGCGCGCCGCAGTATGTGTTCGAAGCCGGCGTGCCGGTATTTGGCGTCTGCTACGGCATGCAGACCATGGCGATGCAGCTGGGCGGCCATGTAGAAGGTTCTAACGAGCGTGAGTTTGGTTACGCGCAGGTTGAAGTGGTTAACGACAGCGCGCTGGTGCGCGGTATCGAAGATTCCCTGACCGCAGACGGCAAACCGCTGCTGGACGTGTGGATGAGCCACGGCGACAAAGTGACCGCCATCCCAGCGGACTTCGTAACCGTCGCCAGCACCGACAACTGCCCGTTCGCCATTATGGCCAACGAAGAAAAACGCTTCTACGGCGTGCAGTTCCACCCGGAAGTGACCCACACCCGTCAGGGGATGCGTATGCTGGAGCGCTTCGTGCGCGACATCTGCCAGTGCGAAGCGCTGTGGACCCCGGCGAAAATCATCGACGACGCCGTTGAGCGTATCCGTCAGCAGGTTGGCGACGACAAAGTGATCCTCGGCCTCTCCGGCGGTGTGGACTCTTCGGTGACCGCGATGCTGCTGCACCGCGCTATCGGCAAAAACCTGACCTGCGTATTCGTGGACAACGGTCTGCTGCGCCTGAACGAAGCGCAGCAGGTGATGGAGATGTTCGGCGACCACTTTGGCCTGAACATTGTTCACGTTGAAGGCGAGCAGCGTTTCCTCGACGCGCTGGCGGGTGAAAGCGATCCGGAAGCCAAGCGTAAAATTATCGGTCGCGTGTTCGTGGAAGTGTTCGACGAAGAAGCGCTGAAGCTGGACGACGTCAAATGGCTGGCGCAGGGTACCATCTACCCTGACGTTATCGAGTCTGCTGCTTCCGCCACCGGTAAAGCGCACGTCATCAAATCTCACCACAACGTGGGCGGCCTGCCGAAAGAGATGAAGATGGGCCTGGTTGAGCCGCTGCGTGAGCTGTTCAAAGACGAAGTACGTAAGATCGGCCTGGAACTGGGCCTGCCGTACGACATGCTCTACCGTCACCCGTTCCCGGGCCCCGGCCTTGGCGTGCGCGTGCTGGGCGAAGTGAAGAAAGAGTACTGCGACCTGCTGCGTCGTGCGGACGCTATCTTCATCGAAGAGCTGCACAAAGCTGACCTGTATAACAAAGTCAGCCAGGCGTTCACCGTGTTCCTGCCGGTTCGTTCCGTCGGCGTGATGGGCGATGGCCGTAAATACGACTGGGTGGTTTCCCTGCGTGCGGTGGAAACCATCGACTTTATGACCGCGCACTGGGCGCACCTGCCGTACGATTTCCTCGGCCGCGTCTCCAACCGTATCATCAATGAAGTGAACGGTATCTCCCGCGTGGTGTATGACATCAGCGGCAAGCCGCCAGCAACGATTGAGTGGGAATAATCCCCGGCGTTAGCTGAGTAAAACGAAACCCTCTGTGTTTACAGAGGGTTTTTTTATAGCTGCTACATTAAGGTCTCCCACCTGACGGCAAGCGCTAATCGCGCATATATTGATGCATCTGGGCCGCCGTCAGATCCCACTGGCTTCCTTCAAACGGGGGCATATAGCTGCCATCATCTTCGCCAATCTCAGCGGCAGTGAGCTGATTGAGTTTATCGTTCATTGTCATTAACAGATCCCGGTATTTCTCTGGCTCCCGGGCGAGGTTATGATTTTCTTCGGGGTCGTTAACCAGATCGAAAAGTTCAACATCATTATTCTCCAGCAGCTCGGCCAGGGTAGCAGGAATATGATGCTGCTTGAGCGAAAAGTAGCGGGCAAATTTATAGTGTCCATCGTTGATCATACGGATCCCTGAGCGATGGGAAAAATCAGGATGGAGTGACGCGATCGCTTTTTTAAATTGATCGTGCGGGAGTTTTTCTCCAGCCAGCTTTCTGAATTTTGCCGTGTATTGCGCATCCATATACAGGATCATGCCGTAACAATAAAGCGAACCCGGACGCAGCGCATTTAAGCCCGCTTGCTCAGGATGCGCCAGTAATGGGCTCATATCCCGGCCTTTTCTGCCCTCCAGGACTTTCTCTCGCAGCGAGCGATCGCGTCCAGTCAGACCAATCAGGGTCGGTACTAAATCCAGATGATTAGTCAAACTGTTGCAGCGGATGTTTCCCGGATACGCCGGATGGCGAATGATCATCGGCACATGGATCTGCTCTTTGTACACCGAGGAACCTTTACCATGCATCTGGTGGGAGCCACCGAGTTCCCCATGGTCGGCGGTAAAGACGATAATCGTATTTTGCGTCAGCTGCAGGTTATCCAGCTCATTGAGAATCGCCTCAAGATGCTGGTCATTATCGCGAATACAGTTGAAATAATAATCCAGTAATTTGCGCCAGCGCCGGTCTTCATCGGGGAACTGTCCCTCCATCACCGCCCTGGCATTCTGGTACTCTTTATGGGCGGCAGGTCTGCCAGGCTCATCGAGCGGCTGGTGGCGGTTTGCAGGCAGCGGATAGTCTGGCCAGCTTTGCTGATAGATTTGGTTGTGCGGGGGTTGGGTTGGCAGCAGGGTGTGGTTTTCTTTATCCATTGGCCCTTTCCACTGCACCTGCTCACCATGCTCATCGGTGTCGATAAACATGACATCGTGGGGGTTAACCAGGTTTACTGCCGCGAACCAGGGTTTATTTTCATCATTCAGCGGGCGGCCGGTGTTACGTAGCCAACTAATGGTCTGCCCCGTGGTGACTGAATCAAAGAAATAGCCGCCCTTACTTTTCCCGATGACATCGCCAATGCCGTGATAATCAGAGAAACCATACTTTTCCATAATTTCATGCAGTCGCGGCGTCGGGATCTCGCCCAGGTCCATTTCTTCTACCGATTTACCAGCGACCGGCTGATCGATCTCCCGGGTAAGATGCCATTTACCTTTATACGCCGTGTAATAACCCAGTTCACGCATCATATGGCCCACGGTACGTAATTCCGGGTCCAGATCGTAATTCATCCAGGGGAAGCCAAGATTATCAAACATCCGGGTGTGCGGCATATGGAGCCCGGTGTACATGACAGAGCGCGATGGCGTACAAACGTTGGCCGTGTTCTGATGATTGGTAAAAGTGATACCCGTTTTCATCAGGCGTTCCCGGCCCGGCACCGGAAAGGGATACCGCTCGAAATAACGTTCCTGATCGCAGGTTATGAGTAAAATATTGTAGCCTTCGGGCAGTGTGTCAGGGATTTCGCCGGTGAAAGGAATATCCCATGCCGCTTTCGGGGCGGCATTATTTTGCGCGGCGTTTCCCGTCTCTGGTAACAGGCTCACGACAGCGGCAATCCCCAGACCTTTGAGGAGATCGCGGCGATTTCCATCTATTTTATTTGGTTCTTTCATCTTCAGACTCCGTTAATTGTAATATATTTTGCCGAATCTCCGGGATAAGACTCATAATGAGCGCGGGCGGCTGGCAATTTAATAAAAGCCTTCTCATGACGTTCATATAGGGCGTGATATGGCCGAAAAAGGTTAAATAGCCGCTGCACAGGTAATTCTGTGCTTCGTCGTCATGGATGGTAAAACGGTGTTTAGGGCATCCTCCATGGCAGGCAAAGCGCCAGTGGCAGCCCTGACAGCGGGCAGAGAGTTGGCCCTTTTGCTTCCCGAACTGTTGCTGAAATGGCGAGCTCGCCATCGCTGCCATAGCATCTTGCTTCAGATTACCCAGCTTATATTCCGCTGAGACAAAGTGATCGCAGCTGTAGACATCGCCGTTTTGCTCCACCAGTAAACTCTGCCCACAGACAGGCTGCATGGTGCAGAGCGTGGCGGGCTGGCCGGCCCATACGCCGAGCAGATTATCAAAGTACTGGATAAACACCCTGCCAACATCGTTTTCCAGCCAGTCGTCGAAAACACTGCACAAAAATTTGCCCCAGCCCTCAGGGGTAACTGACCAGGGAGCAGGGGAGTCAACGAGAGGAATAAACTGGAGATGGTGAAGGTTTAGCTCGCGGCTCAGGCAGCGATAGAGACTTTTCCCCTGGCTTGCAGACTGGCGGCTGACCACCACCATGGCATTTACCGGAACGTCATGCTGCTGCAGGCAGCGTATGGCCTGCACAACTTTTTCCCAGGTGGGTTTTCCGCAGCCCGTCGTACGCCAGGTGTCGTGGAGTGACGCAGGGCCATCAATGGATAATCCGACCAGAAATCCATGACGACGCAAAAAACGAGCCCATTTATCGTTCAGCAAGATGCCGTTGGTTTGCAGGCTGTTGGCGATGATTTTGTTACCACGGTAACGCTGCTGGAGCTCGACCACCTTTGCAAAAAAATCCAGCCCGCATAAGGTAGGCTCACCGCCCTGCCAGCAAAACTCGACGTTTTGCGAGGGGGTCGATGAAATGGTGTTGTGAATGTATGCTTCCAGCGTGAGGTCGTCCATGGTGGCATACCCTGGACGCGGAACCTCGTTTTCCAGATAGAAACAATACCGACAGGCCAGATTGCATCGATTGCCGCCGGGTTTTGCTACGGTATTAAAATTAGCGCTCATTCTTTGCTATGCTCGAACGGTTTCGATGAGGAAGAGAGTAAGGCTAATTGTGTTACCGGAGGTGTGGCTAATGTTACCGATGGCGACTGGCTTTATTTTTTGGATCATTATGCAAGCGAAAAATACAGGCGGTATCGTTATTTTTCGCAGGTGACAGCATGCCCTGCTATTCTCTTAAAAATTTCATTATTGATTTGGTGAATGTATTTTCATTAAAAATTTATAATATGAATAATGCCTGCCATATGGCTATAAGGGCAGGCGTAAATTATCAAGGGCGTAGTGATCCACGTTTACTCTTCAGCAAGGTTGTTTTTGGCTATCGGTTGGTCAACGGCCGCTGCCGGATATTCTACATTACGTTCATCCTGCGCCTTACCCGCCTCGCGCACCATCGCCAGCGCCAGTCCGGCAACGATCAACGTTAACCCGGTGGACACCCACATTCCGCCGATAATGCCCAGCCGGTGGTTCAGCCATGCGTAGGCAAAGGGTGAAACAGCTGCCATCAGTTGCCCGGGGATCAGCAGGAGACCCGTGCGGCTGGCGTAGCTTTCTGCGCTAAACAGCGCCAGCGGCAGCGTCGCTTTGACAATCGTCACCAGCCCGTTAATCGCGCCATAGCCCAGCACAAACCCGGCTGCGCATCCGGCAAAGGTCGTGCTGCTCAATCCAAGGAGAAAACAGAGCGGCATGGCGAGCGCAGTAAAACGCGTTAGCGTGAGTGAGGTGACCCGGGGACCGGCCAGCACTTCCCCCAGCCGGGCGCCGGTCTGGCCGAATCCCCACAGCATACCGACGGCAACCGGCAGACCAAAGTGGCTGATAAACTCCGGCAGATGGGTAGAGGTACCGTTAGAGATGAAGGTGATCAGCGCAATAAAGATCGCGTAACGCGCCCCGTTACGCCGGTCGCCCTCTGCTGTCGCTGGCGAGGCTGGTGATTTCGCCGCTGAATTGAGCCGCTGGCGAGGCAGTTGATAACTCAGCCATGCGCTCAGCAGGCCAAACAGTGCATAGATCCGCAGGGCATTCTGCCAGGGCATGATGGTTAATAACGCCTCGCCCAGCGGCCAGAAGAGGGCAGAGGCCAGACCGCCAGCGAGAGTGATATGAGAGATAGTTTTCCGCGCCTGCTGACCGTACAGATTCACCACTGCGGCGAACAGCGCATCATACAGTGAGAGCCGCATGCCGATGCCGGTCAGCAGCCAGGCGCCGTACCAGCCGGCCAGCGAAGGGCGCCAGGCCATCATGGCGCAGCTGGCGGCTATCAGTAAGGTACCGCTGGTGACCACCAGTCTTCCGCCAAAGCGAGCCAGCAGCCTGGCAACGAACGGGGAGACAGCGGCCATCATCAGCATCGCAAGCGTCAGGCCGAGATAGATCTGCGGCAAGGACCATCCTTTGTCGGCGGCGATAGCCCCGGCAAAGGTGCCGGGCATATAAAAAGAGATCCCCCAGTTGATGAGTTGCTGACCGCCCGCGGTGAAGGCAAGGCGTCGGGGAATAGCGTTTATTTCCATGGTTTTTCATTCCGTTAAGACAGTTGTCCTGAGCATACCCGGCAGGCTATTGTTCTGGCAGAGCGGCCACCTTATGCGCGGTATAAGAGAAACTTTTATGACAACACTGAACCTGGGAAATCTGGCGACCTTCCGGCTGGTCGTACAGCGCGGCAGCTTTTCTGCCGCCGCCGACGCGCTGGGGATCTCCCAACCTGCCGTCAGCCTGCAGGTACGTCAGCTGGAGCAGTTTTTACAGACCAGGCTGCTGGAGCGAACCGGACGTGGGATCAAGGCGACGGCGGCAGGAATGGCATTGCTGGCCCACAGCGAGCAGATCGATCGGGCGGTGAATAGCGCGGTGCAGTCGGTCAGCGCATTCAGTCAGGAGGTTAATGGATCGTTGACGCTGGGGACCGGCGCGACGGCCTGCATTCATCTTCTTCCACCGCTGCTGCAGCATCTTCGTCAGCAGCACCCGCTGCTGACGGTGGGGGTGACCACCGGCAACACGCTGGATATCGTCCGCGCGGTGGAAGAAAACCGGCTCGATCTCGGGCTGGTCACGCTGCCCGTGCAGGGGCGCAGTCTGGCGGTGACTGCGATGTTAGATGAGGAGTTCGTGACCATCTATGCCAGCCGCGAGACGGAGATGCCGGCGGTTTATACTCCCGCCGAGCTGCAGGCGCAGCCGCTCATTGCCTTCGAGGCGGGTAGCGGCACGCGGGATCTGATTGACCGCTGGTTCCGCTCGGCGGGACTGGCGGTGACGCCGGTAATGCAGTTGGGGAGCATCGAGGCGATTAAGCGCATGGTGCGGGCAGGGCTGGGCTACAGCATCGTGCCCCGCATGGCGGTGGAGCGGGTGGAGGATCGCGACGGATTACGCGTACACTCGCTGGCGCCGCGGCTATACCGACAGCTGGCGGTAGTCATGCGTCAGGACAAAATTGTGACAAAAGGTATCGCTGAAATGCTGCGCCTGCTGCATACCGTGCGCTTATAAATCGCCGACGGCAAAATTACCGCATCAAAGACAGTACTTCAGCAGCGAGCGGCTCTGCCTGCGGAGTGTGGCGCTTGCAGTATTAGAATCAAAGGATTACTCGCGGGGGGAGGGCTCGACGGTGAGCGATGACTCCTGCGACGCTTTTTTATCCTGATGATGGTACCAGGCGCCGATGGAGGAGTAGACAAAGCGTCCAAAGAAGAAGAGAAAGCTGATAAGCAGTACGATACGGGTCATGCGACGGTTAAATCGATGTCGTTTACGCATACTGGGTGCCTGACTCACAAAAGGATCCTTGAAGTATACCCGAAGATGGGCGATGGGGGTATTAAGGCACAGGAACGAGATGGGGTCAATTGATGCAGATGTAAAAGTGCGGCAGTGAAAACATTAATTAATGTTATATAAGATAATCGTCGTATTTACATGCTCACTTTATTAGCCGTGAAATGTCGGGAAAAATAAGATTTATTAATGTTGGCGTCAGCATTTGTTGATTTATATCAATAGTCTCCTTCTCTTGGCCACTAAAATCAGCGGACGTTACCGTATCGTTATTATTTACGCGGTCAGCATGGGTGGTTGGATGCCTGCCTGAATATGCCTCGCGGGAGCAGAGGCACTCTGTAGAGCACCTATGAATTTATTAAAATACTATCAACAATATCGCGACAAGTGGTGGGCTTTACCGCTCGTTCTGCCTGCGCTGTTATTACCGGTCGCCAGATGGGCGAATACCTACACCATGCTCAATGGTCATATGGTATTTTTGTATTATCTTCCCCTGGCGCTGGTGCTCAGCCTGATGATGTTTTTTGGTTGGGCGGCGATCCCTGGCATTATTATTGGCCTGCTGTTAACTCTGGCCCACGGCATGATGCTTGAGCAATCCATCGGTGTACTGTTCCATTTCCTTATCCCCTGCGTGCTCTGCTGGGGCGGCTACCGCATTTTTGTCCCCCAGCGTCAGCAGGTCTCACACGGCAACGTCCGACTGATGCCGCATCGTCTGTTCTGGCAAATGCTGCTCCCCTCGGTCATTTTTCTGATTTTGTCACAGATTGCCGAATATCTTGGACTCCATCCGCGCACAACGGAAATGACCGGCGTTACGCCATTTAGTTTACGTTCATTAATCACCTTTCAGGCGCTAATGGTAGGGTGCCTGACCGGCATGCCGCTGTGTTATTTTGTGTTACGGGTCATTCGTAATCCTTTTCATTTACGCGGCTTTATTTCTCAGGTTCGCTTACAAATTGATCCAAAAATAAAAAAAATTGAAATTATTTGCTGGGCGACGGTATTAATTCTGCTACTGTGGCTATTATTGATGCCGCTTAATGATAGCAGCACCATATTTAGTACGAATTATACGTTGTCATTGCTGATGCCGGTGATGCTCTGGGGTGCCATGCGTTTTGGCTATCGCTTTATCTCACTGATCTGGACGCCGGTGCTGATTGCCGTGATCCATTTTCATTACCGTTACTTACCAATTTACCCAAGCTATAACACCCAGTTGGCGATCACGTCATCAAGCTATCTGGTATTCTCGTTTATTGTCGCCTATACGGCGATGCTGGCGACACAGCAGCGGCTGATCTACGCTCGCGTCCGGCAGATGGCCTTCCTCGACCCGGTGGTTCATATGCCGAACTTGCGGGCGCTGAGCCGGGCGCTCAACGGCACGAGCTGGTCGACGCTCTGTTTTCTGCGCATTCCTGAGCTTGAACTGCTGGGGCGCCACTATGGGGTACTTTTGCGAATCCAGTATAAGCAAATGCTGGCGAACCATCTGAGAACGCTGCTGCAGCCCAACGAAGCGGTATATCATCTTGCCGGTCACGATTTAGTGTTCCGTCTCAATAGCGAAGGGCACCAGGCGCGCATTCACTTAATTGACCGCTCCCTGCGACAGTTCCGTTTCCACTGGGACGGGGTCCCCCTGCAGCCGCGGATCGGCATGAGCTATTGCAGCGTTCGCTCGCCGGTCAAGCATCTGTATTTACTGCTTGGCGAGTTGAACACCATTGCCGACATGTCGTTAGCCAGCGGCCATCCGGAAAATTTACAGCGCCGCGGCGCGGGCCATGTTCAGCAGGATCTGAAAGATAAAGTCGTGATGATGAACCGCATTCTCAAAGCGCTGGAACATGACCATTTTGTCCTGATGGCGCAGCCTATCCAGGGCATTCGCGGCGATCGCTATCATGAAGTGCTGGTGAGGATGGAAGGGGAGTCGGGTGAGCTAACGGGGCCAAACGAGTTCTTGCCGGTGGCGCACGAGTTTGGGCTGTCAACGCGGGTGGACCAGTGGGTTATTGAGCATACGCTGGCCTTTATGGACGCCAACCGGCGGGCGCTGCCCGGTCTGCGGCTGGCGATCAATCTTTCTCCGGTGTCGCTGAGCCGCAGCCAGTTTCCTCAGGAGGTCGAAGCGCTGCTGCAGGCCTACAACATTGAGCCATGGCAGATTATTTTCGAGCTGACCGAGAACTACGCGCTCAGCAATCCCGAGCTGGTCTGTCAGACTTTAGAGCATCTGCGGGCGCTGGGCTGCCGGGTGGCGATCGATGATTTTGGTACCGGCTACGCCAGCTACGCCCGGTTAAAAACAATGAACGTCGACATTCTTAAAATCGACGGCAGTTTTATTCGCAATCTGCTTGCCAGCAGTCTTGATTACCAGGTCGTGGACTCTATTTGTCGTCTGGCGCGTATGAAGAACATGCAGGTGGTGGCCGAATATGTGGAGTCGCCGGAAATACGTCAGGCGGTCATCACGCTGGGGATCGATTATATGCAGGGCTATGATATCGGGGTACCGGTACCTCTGACGCAGTTGGCGGAGGAGATGACCGGCTGAGCAGCAAAAAGCCGGGCGTAAGCGCCCGGCTCGGTTGATAGCCAAAGATACGATCAGGCGTCTGGCTCTTCTTCAGCAATCTTCAGCATCCATTCCGGCACGCCTTCCCAGTACTGTTGCTCTTTTTCCAGATCCAGCAGCACCAGCGCATTCTGGCTAAACCAGTTGTGCGGAAACGTCAGCGTCCAGTGGTGAGCTTCCGTCTGCAGGCGCAGCGTCGGCGGCGTAGTGGTAGCCTGACGCTGGTTATTCAGCAGTACGCCCAGGCGCAGTAGCTGAATTAGCGGCAGAAACTGCTTTTTCCTGAATAGCGTAAAGCGCGGCAGATCGTCGAGCTTGATCGCTTTGCGATGATAGCGTACGAGGGTGGCCATCAGCATCTGCTGCTCCTGATTGAAGCCCGGCAGGTCGCTATTTTGGAGAATGTAGGCCGAGTGACGATGCATGCCGCTGTGGTTGATATTCAGCCCTACCTCATGGAGCATCACCGCCCATTTCAACAGCGCCGCGAGGTGCGGATTGGCCAGCTTGGGATTCTGCTCCTGCCACTGCTCCAGCATCTGGGTGGTAGTTTCCAGTACCCGGCGCGCCTGTTCGCGATCGATGTTGTACTGATTTGCCAGACTCTGTGCCGTGCGGCTACGAATATCCTGGTGGCGGAAGCGGCCTTCCATCTCGTACAGGACACCTTCGCGCAGCGCGCCATCGGACAGACGAAGTTCTTTGATGGCCAGCGCGTCAAACACACCGCAGAGGATCGCCAGCCCAGGCGCAAAGACCGCTTTACGGTCTTCTGAGAGACCGGGCAGACTGAGCGCGTCGAAGTTTTTATGCTTCAACAGCTCATTTACCAGCATCTCGAGGCGCTCCGGCGTAATAAATCCGTCCTTCTCGCCCATCGCCACCAGCACTTCCTGGGCGGCTTTAATGGTGCCGGAGGCGCCCAGCGCTACGGTCCATCCCTGAATACGGAACTGCCAGGCCAGCGTCTCCAGTTTCTGCACCGCCGCCAGGCGCGCGCGCTGGAAGTTCTCTTTATTGATAACGCCGCCAGGGAAATAGGCCTGCGAGAAGCTCACGCAGCCCATGCGGCGGCTTTCCACCAGGCGGGGCTCAAAATCTTCGCCAATGACCAGCTCGGTTGAACCGCCGCCGATATCAATCACCAGCTTGCGGCCGCGCTCCGGCTGCGTGTGCTCAACGCCCATAAAAATCAGGCGCGCTTCTTCATTACCGGAGATGATCTCGATCGGGTAGGGGATCACTTTTTCCGCGCGTTTAAGAAACTCCGCCGCGTTGGTCGCCTGACGCAGCGTATGCGTCCCGACGATACAGACGCTGGAGGGGGAGAACCCCTGCAGGCGTTCGGCAAAAAGCGACAGGCAGTTCAGCCCACGGGTCATGGCTTCTTCGCTCAACACCGAGTTTTCATCAAGGCCATCGGCCAGATGTACGCGCTGTTTCAGGCGTCCGATGATCTGCATGGCGCCGTCGACGACACGGGCGATCACCATATGAAAACTGTTCGAACCAAGGTCAACCGCAGCGAACTCCTGCGGCCGAGGGGTGTTATCGTTTATTGGCATAGGTTAGTCGGGTTGTTCGAGTGATTTGAGATAATCGTAAATCGCCATTTGCGCGCGCACTTTACGGCGATTGCCGCGCGGCACATAGCGGTTACTCAGTTCTTTATCAAGATAGCGCGCTTTTACCGTATCGTTGAACAGGATATCAAAAATATCCAGCACCCGCTGCTTCAGACGCGGATCGAGCAGCGGAGCGGCAACTTCGATGCGATAATCGATGTTACGCGTCATCCAGTCGGCAGAGGAGAGCCAGACCTGTTTATCGCCACCGTTTTCAAAACAGTAGACCCGGTCGTGCTCGAGGAAACGGTCCACAATACTGATGACGCGGATATTTTCGCTGATACCTTCCAGACCCGGGATCAGCGAGCACATGCCGCGGATCAGCAGATTAACCGGCACGCCGGAGCTGGAGGCGGCATACAGTCGGTCCACCAGACCTTTATCCACCAGGTTGTTCAGCTTCAGCGTAATCCCGGACGGTTGCCCGTTTTGCGCATTGGCGATCTCGCGATCGATCATCTCATACAGCAGACGACGCGAGTTCTGCGGCGACACCAACAGGTAGTCGAAGCTAACCGGACGATAGGGGTTCTCGATAAAGTTAAACACGCGGCGGACTTCATTGGTAATGCGCGCATCGGCGGTTAACAGCGAATAGTCGGTGTAGATCCGCGCCGTCTTCTCGTTAAAGTTACCGGTGCCGATGTGGGCGTAGCGCACCACCTCATCGCCTTCTTTACGCGAGATAAGGAACAGCTTGGCGTGGATCTTCAGACCTGGCGCAGAGAAGATAACGTGGACTCCCGCTTCCGTCAGGCGTTTCGCCCAGTGAATGTTAGCCTCTTCATCGAAGCGCGCCTGCAGCTCCACCACTACGGTGACTTTCTTACCGTTGTGGGCGGCGTGGATCATCGCGTCAATAATGCGCGAATCCTTGGCCACGCGGTAAATGTTGATTTTGATCGCCAATACGCTGGGGTCGAAGGAGGCCTGACGCAGCAGCTCCAGCACGTGCTCAAAGGTGTGATAGGGATAGTAGAGCAGCACGTCGCGTTCGCGAATGGCGTCGAAGCCGTTGCGGAATTTATCAAACCACAGATGACGCAGGCGCGGCATGGGTTTATTGACCAGATTGGCCTTACCGACGTTCGGGAAGCCGATAAAGTCTTTAAAGTTGTGATAGCGGCCGCCCGGCAGCATTGAGTCGTAGTTGGAAATGGAGAGCTTATCGCGCAGCATTTCGACCATCGCATCCGGCATATCGCGCTGGTAGACGAAGCGAACCGGCTCGGCGGTCAGGCGCTGCTTGAGGCTGGAGGACATCAGCTCCATCAGGCTCGACTCCATCTCATGCACCAGATCGTACTCGGCGTCACGGGTCATCTTCATCGAGTAAGCGTTCAGCGCATCGTAATCAAAGAAGCCTTTAAAAATATCGTCCAGGCAATAGCGCAGGATGTTATCCAGGAGGATCATTGGCTTGCGGCGACGCGGCGCTTCCGGCGGCAGGTTCACGAAGCGCGGCACTTTATCCGACGGTATTTCCAGCAGAGCATAGTTGATGTTTTTCCCGCGGATAATCTCCACCGCCAGATAGGTGTAATCATCTTTCAGGAACTGCACGAGGTCCGTTTCGCGGTTGATCAGGATCGGCGAGATATGCTGGCGTAAATACTGCTTGAAGTAGTTGCGCAGCCAGGCCTGCTGATTGACGGACAGCTGGCGCTCGTTGATCAGGAAGATCTGGTTACGCGCCATCTCCAGCAACAGTTCATTATACAGACTATCGAATTCCTGATCGGCCTTCAGAACGCGGGCCTGAATTTTGCCTAACAGGTGGCGAGAATGGGCGGTACTGCCTTGTTCTTCACTGATAATAATCCGGCGCTTCAGCTCAGCGAAGCGCACTTTGTAAAACTCATCCAGGTTGTTGGAGTAAATCCCTAAGAAGCGCATGCGCTCAATCAGCGGGTTACTCTTGTCCGCCGCTTCCTGCAGCACGCGTTCGTTAAAAGACAACCAGCTGAGTTCTTTTTCGATGTATAGCTTTTCCTGGCCCATTACCGCTCACACTCCGTTTTACTCACAGGACGTAGACTATTATGACGAATTTTTCTGCATAGCGATTTACTGTGTCACAACAATATGACAGTAAGAAGAATTATTTCTGTGAGATGTTTGATTAGTAAACACTTTTAATTAAAAAAAAGCCCCGCGATGTGCACATGCGGGGCTGGTTGTTCATTCGTCGGCGGCATAGCCCTGCGGGGGAAGCTGTCGCTCATCCAGCCAGGCGTGGTTGCCTGCCATGCGCAGACGTCCATCGACGAACCAGCTGATGACCAGCGGATAAATGGCATGTTCCTGGGCCTGAACCCGCGCCGTGATTTCCTCCTCGCTGTCGCCAGCGAAGACCGGCACCTTGGCCTGCAGAATAACCGGCCCACCGTCCAGCTCATCGGTGACGAAGTGCACCGAGGTGCCGTGCTCCTCGTCACCGTTCTCCAGCACCTGACGATGAGTATGCAGGCCAGGATACTTCGGCAGTAGCGAGGGATGGATGTTCAGCAGACGTCCCTGATAGTGGCTGACGAACGCCGGGCTAAGGATACGCATATAGCCTGCCAGCACCACCAGATCCGGGGCGTAGGCGTCGATTTCATGCATCAGCTGACGATCGAACGCTTCCCGGTCGGCAAACTGACTTTGCGCCAGCGCATGGGCCGGGATGCCGGCCAGGCGCGCGCGCTCAAGGCCGAACGCATCAGCCTTGTTACTGAATACCGCACGCAGGGTGCCGTTTATCTGTTTCCGGCCGCAGGCGTCGATGATCGCCTGCAAATTGCTGCCGCTACCGGAAATCAGCACCACGATGTTTTTCATGCAATGACCACACGCTGTTCGGAATCGGAGGCTTTGATATACCCGATTTTCCACGCGTTTTCACCTTTGTCATTCAGCAGGGCAATCGCTTTGTCCGCTTCCGCTGCCGGCAGGGCGATAATCATCCCTACGCCGCAGTTAAAGGTACGGTACATTTCATGCTGGCTGACGTTACCGGCGGTTTGCAGCCAGTTGAAGACGGATGGCCACTGCCACGAGGACTCATCGATGATCGCCTGGGTGTTATCCGGCAGCACGCGCGGAATGTTTTCCCAGAAGCCGCCGCCGGTCAGGTGGGCAATAGCGTGGACGTCAACGCTGGCGATCAGATCAAGCACCGATTTCACATAGATGCGGGTTGGCGCCAGCAGATGGTCGGCCAGCGGTTTACCGTCAAGGTCGGTAGTTTGTGGGTCAACGCCGCTAACCTCAATGATCTTACGCACCAGCGAATAGCCGTTAGAGTGCGGGCCGCTGGACGCCAGCGCCACCAGCACGTCGCCATCGGTCACTTTGCTGCCGTCGATGATTTCTGATTTTTCCACTACCCCGACGCAGAAACCCGCCACGTCGTAATCTTCGCCGTGGTACATCCCGGGCATCTCTGCGGTTTCACCACCGACCAGCGCGCAACCGGACTGCAGGCAGCCTTCGGCGATGCCGTTGATGACGCTGGCTGCGGTATCGACGTCCAGTTTACCGGTGGCGTAATAATCCAGGAAAAACAGCGGCTCAGCGCCCTGAACCACCAGGTCGTTCACGCACATGGCGACCAGGTCGATACCGATGGTGTCGTGACGCTTCAGATCCATTGCCAGACGCAGCTTGGTACCGACGCCGTCGGTGCCGGAGACCAGTACCGGCTCGCGGTATTTCTGCGGCAGTGCGCACAGCGCGCCGAATCCGCCCAGTCCCCCCATCACTTCCGGGCGACGGGTTTTCTTCACCACGCCCTTAATACGGTCGACGAGAGCGTTGCCTGCATCAATATCCACGCCGGCATCTTTATAGCTGAGAGAGGTTTTATCGGTCACTGCGAAGTCTCCACGCGTTTGCGGTAAGCAAGAAAAATCGGCGCAATTCTAACAGGGAAAGCAAACGTTTGCGAGCCTGCTTTACAGTTGGCGTAAAACCGCTGATGAATGGTTAAATTTGATACTGCTCACGAAAATGAAACCGGGTACAGTCTGGTGCTTGCCTCTACGTAAAGGAATCCTCATTATACGACTGAAACCGGTTTCCGTGTTGGTTTGCCACGCATTTTGTCGGTGATTGACGCGGGTCAGGAGAGGGATGAATGAAGATTGCGGCATTTGATATCGGTGGCACCGCGTTAAAGATGGGCGTGATGGCCCGCGACGGCAGGCTGCTGGAAACCGCCAGGCAGTCAATCAATGACAGCGATGGCGATCGGATCTTACAGGCAATGCTGTCGTGGCTGGCGGCCCATCCGTCGTGTGAAGGAATAGCCATCAGCGCGCCGGGCTATATCGATCCGCACAGCGGTCTTATCACCATGGGCGGCGCTATCCGTCGATTTGATAACTTCGCCATGAAATCGTGGCTCGAGACGCGAACCGGGCTGCCGGTCTCGGTGGAAAACGACGCCAACTGTGTGCTGCTGGCCGAGCGCTGGCAGGGCAAAGCGGCGGAGATGGCCAATTTTCTGGTACTCACTATCGGTACTGGCATCGGTGGGGCGATTTTCTGCCAACACCAGCTGATCAACGGGGCGCGTTTTCGTGCCGGCGAATTCGGCTATATGCTTACCGACCGTCCCGGCGGACGCGATCCTCGTCGCTATTCAATGAATGAGAACTGCACTCTGCGGGTGCTGCGCCATCGCTATGCGCAATATATTGGCGCGCCGCTGGATAGCGTGACAGGCGAACTGATTTTCGACCGCTATGACGCCGGCGACCCGGTTTGTCAGCGTCTGGTCGCCGAGTTCTTCAATGGCCTGGGCCATGGCCTTTATAACCTCGTCCATATCTTCGATCCGCAGACCATTTTTATCGGTGGCGGCGTTGTGGAACGCCCAGGATTTCTGACGCTACTGCGCCAGCATCTGGCCTGGTTCGGCATTGCCGACTATCTCGATACCGTCAGTCACGGTAACGATGCCGGCCTGATTGGCGCGGTTTACCATTTTAATCAGCTGTATCGTTCGCCAGACGACGATCGACATTAGGGAGAGACTATGTCCGGATTTAAAGCAGGTTTTCTGTGGGGCGGCGCGGTCGCAGCGCATCAGTTAGAGGGCGGCTGGCAGGAGGGCGGCAAGGGGATCAGCGTGGCGGATGTGATGACCGCCGGCGCCCACGGCGTGCCGCGGGAAATTACCGACGGCGTGGTGGCCGGGAAAAACTACCCGAACCATGAGGCGATCGATTTTTATCATCGTTATCCACAAGACCTGGCGCTGTTTGCCGAGATGGGCTTCAAATGTTTTCGCACCTCGATTGCCTGGACGCGTATTTTCCCGCAGGGCGATGAGCTGGAGCCCAACGAGGCTGGCCTGCAGTTTTATGATGATCTGTTCGACGAATGCCTGAAACACGGCATTGAGCCAGTCATTACGCTGTCGCATTTTGAAATGCCTTATCACCTGGTCACCGAGTACGGCGGCTGGCGCAACCGCAAGCTAATCGACTTTTTCGTGCGCTTTGCCAGGGTCGTCTTCACCCGCTATCAACATAAAGTGAAGTACTGGATGACCTTTAACGAGATCAACAACCAGGCCAACTTCCATGAGGACTTTGCCCCCTTCACCAACTCCGGTTTGAAATATTTGCCGGATGAAGACCGGGAACCGGTGATGTACCAGGCCGCGCACTATGAGCTGGTGGCCAGCGCCCTGGCGGTGAAAGCGGCGCGCGAGATCAACCCGGCGCTGCAGATTGGCTGCATGATCGCTATGTGCCCCATCTATCCGCTGACCTGCGCCCCGGACGATATGATGATGGCGATGAACGCCATGCACCGCCGTTACTGGTTTACCGACGTCCACGTGCGCGGTCGCTATCCGCAGCATCTGCTCAACTATTTTGCCCGCCGCGGCTTTACTCTGGATATCACCGAAGCCGATCGTCAGGCGTTAACCGAGGGCTGTGTCGACTACATTGGCTTTAGCTACTATATGTCGTTCGCTACCAAAGCCACCGAAGACAACCCCTTGCTTGATTATGATGAAACCACCAGCCTGGTCTCCAACCCGTACGTCAAAAAGTCGGACTGGGGCTGGCAGATTGACCCGGTCGGCCTGCGCTATTCGCTGAACTGGTTCTGGGATCACTACCAGCTGCCGCTGTTTATTGTCGAAAACGGCTTTGGCGCGATTGATGTCCGCGAAGCGGACGGCAGCGTCAATGACCAGTATCGTATCGATTATCTCTCCGCCCATATCGCGGAGATGAAAAAGGCGGTGGTCGAGGATGGCGTCGATCTGATGGGCTACACCCCCTGGGGCTGTATCGATCTGGTTTCCGCCGGCACGGGGGAAATGAAAAAACGCTACGGCTTTATTTATGTCGATAAAGATAATGAAGGCAATGGCACGTTGGCACGCAGCCGGAAAAAGTCCTTTGCCTGGTATCAGCAGGTAATTGCCAGCAACGGGGAGAAGCTGTCGTAGTCGGGTGGCGCTAACGCTTAACCGACCTACAATACACGTAGGCCCGCGTAAGCGTATGGACTGCACCCCGCACCCAAGCCGGAGCCTCGCCTCCGGTTTTTTTGTCTCTAAATCACTTTGCTTGATATACGTCAAGCAAGATGGGTATGGCACAATCCGCAAAAAGCGGTATAATCCCGCGATTTTTTTTGTGGCTGCCCCTCAGAGGAGAAAGAGAATGAAGATTGTGGAAGTCAAACACCCACTCGTCAAACACAAGCTAGGCCTGATGCGCGAGCACGACATCAGCACCAAACGCTTCCGTGAACTCGCCTCAGAAGTGGGCAGCTTACTGACTTATGAAGCCACCGCCGATCTGGAGACTGAGAAAGTCACTATTGAAGGCTGGAACGGTCCGGTGGAAGTCGAGCAGATCAAGGGCAAGAAAATTACCGTTGTGCCTATCCTGCGCGCTGGCCTCGGCATGATGGAAGGGGTGCTGGAGCACGTGCCAAGCGCGCGTATCAGCGTGGTCGGTATCTATCGCAATGAAGAAACCCTCGAGCCGGTGCCTTACTTCCAGAAACTGGTGTCTAACATCGATGAACGTATGGCGCTGGTCGTTGACCCGATGCTGGCCACCGGTGGGTCGATGATCGCCACTATCGATCTGCTGAAAAACGCCGGCTGCACCAGCATCAAGGTGCTGGTGCTGGTGGCGGCGCCGGAAGGGATTGCCGCGCTGGAGAAAGCCCACCCGGACGTTGAGCTGTACACCGCCTCTGTCGATAAGGGACTGAACGAGCACGGGTATATCATTCCCGGTCTCGGCGATGCCGGCGACAAGATTTTTGGAACGAAATAAAATATACCGCGAAAAAAGCCGACTTTGAGAGTCGGCTTTTTTTTGAATAAAAGTAATCCACAGCAAATAACAGACGACTCTCAGAGGAATACACTATGACGCGCCGTGCCATCGGGGTGAGTGAAAGACCGCCGCTTTTACAGACAATCCCGCTTAGTTTGCAACATCTGTTCGCCATGTTTGGCGCAACGGTACTGGTGCCTATTCTGTTCCACATTAACCCGGCCACCGTCCTGCTGTTCAACGGCATCGGTACGCTGTTGTACCTCTTTATCTGTAAAGGCAAAATTCCCGCTTATCTGGGATCAAGCTTCGCTTTTATCTCCCCGGTGCTGCTGCTGTTGCCGCTGGGCTACGAAGTGGCGCTGGGCGGCTTTATTATGTGCGGCGTGCTGTTCTGCCTCGTCTCCTTTATTGTCAAAAAAGCCGGTACCGGCTGGCTGGATGTGATGTTCCCGCCGGCGGCGATGGGCGCCATCGTGGCGGTTATCGGCCTCGAACTGGCGGGCGTGGCGGCTAATATGGCCGGGCTGCTGCCGGCCGACGGCCAGTCACCGGACAGTAAAACCATTATTATCTCGATGGTGACCCTGGCGGTGACGGTGTTCGGATCCGTGCTGTTCCGCGGCTTCCTGGCGATTATTCCGATCCTGATCGGCGTGCTGGTGGGCTATGCGCTGTCGTTTGTGATGGGCGTGGTCGATACCACCCCGATCGCCGAGGCGCACTGGTTCGCGCTGCCGACTTTCTACACTCCGCGCTTTGAGTGGTTTGCTATCTTCACCATACTGCCCGCCGCGCTGGTGGTGATTGCCGAGCACGTGGGGCATCTGGTGGTGACCGCCAATATCGTTAAGCGCGATCTGATCCGCGACCCGGGCCTGCATCGTTCGATGTTTGCCAACGGCCTGTCGACGATCGTTTCCGGCTTCTTCGGTTCGACGCCCAACACTACCTACGGTGAAAATATCGGCGTGATGGCGATTACCCGGGTCTACAGCACCTGGGTAATCGGCGGCGCGGCGATCATTGCGATTCTGCTCTCCTGCGTCGGCAAACTGGCGGCGGCTATCCAGATCATCCCGGTGCCGGTGATGGGCGGCGTTTCCCTGCTGCTGTACGGGGTGATCGGCGCCTCGGGGATCCGCGTACTGATTGAATCGAAGGTGGATTACAGTAAAGCGCAGAATCTGATCCTCACCTCCGTGATCCTGATCATCGGCGTTAGCGGCGCTAAAGTGCACATTGGCGCCGCCGAGCTGAAAGGGATGGCGCTGGCGACTATCGTGGGCATCGCCCTCAGCCTGATTTTCAAGCTTATCAGCGTCCTGCGTCCGGAAGAGGTGGTCCTCGACGCGGCGGATAGCGAAGAGTTTAAATAACGATCGCCTGACCGGGCGGCGATCCCGCCCGGTTCTCTCCTGACCTAAATCTGTGGTAAACTCTTCGCGTTTTTCTGTAAGCCTATGTTGAGGTCCATCTGAACGCACCGGCACAGCTCTCTTTGCCACTGTATCTTCCTGACGACGAAACCTTCGCGAGTTTCTGGCCGGGTGATAATCCTTCCCTACTTGCCGCCCTCCAGAACGTACTGCGCCAGGAACACAGCGGGTACATTTATATCTGGTCACGTGAAGGGGCAGGTCGTAGCCACCTGTTACACGCCGCCTGCGCGGAGCTTTCCCAGCGCGGGGATGCGGTAGGCTACGTGCCGCTGGATAAACGGACGTGGTTTGTGCCCGAGGTGCTGGAGGGGATGGAACAGCTGGCGCTGGTGTGCATCGATAACATCGAGTGCGTCGCCGGCGATGAGCCCTGGGAGATGGCCATCTTTAATCTCTATAACCGGATCCTGGAATCAGGCAAAACCCGGCTGCTGATCACCGGCGATCGGCCGCCGCGGCAGCTGAATCTTGGCCTGCCGGATCTGGCCTCACGGCTGGACTGGGGGCAGATCTATAAGCTGCAGCCGCTGTCGGATGAAGACAAACTGCAGGCGCTGCAGCTGCGCGCCAGACTGCGCGGCTTCGAGATGCCGGAAGATGTGTGCCGCTTCCTGCTGAAGCGGCTGGATCGCGAGATGCGTTCGCTGTTTATGACCCTCGATCAGCTGGATCATGCCTCGATTACCGCTCAGCGCAAGCTGACGATCCCCTTCGTGAAAGAGATCCTTAAGCTTTAGTCCGCCAGGGGAGTCAGCTCCTGCTCCGTCAGCCCGGTCAACCGGGCGACCAGGTCGCGCGGAAGGCCGCTGTGCAGCATAGCGACAGCGATGCGCTGCGCCTCTTCTTTCCGTCCTTCCTGACGGCCTTGCGCCAGGCCCCGCTCCAGCCCCTGTTGTTCCAGATATTCCGCAATCGTCATCAACGTCTCCTTATGCTGCGGCGTACGTAACGCCAGCTCGCGAATGAATTTAATCGGCTCGCGCGTGTTGCCTGCCTGTACCAGATAGTGCATCAGGGCTTGTACCTGCGATTCCGTCGCCAGTCCAGTCAATAATAATTCGCTCAGCTTGTCGAGGAGCTGCGCCAGATCGCGTTGTCGAATATGTTTTTGCAGTAACTCCAGCGTTGCCATGCGCTGGTGGGTGGCAATCTCGTCATCCGGAATGACGGTTATGTCCGCCAGCGGAAACGCCCCGTGATAAAGGTGGCCGGCCAGCTCCGGAGCGACGAATTCATCGAGCCAGCGCAGAGAGAACGGATAGGGGCTCACCAGACCGTGGTAGAAGAGAACAGGGATCACCAGCGGCAGGCGATCGTGGCCGGCATCGAGATGGCGCTGCATGGCGGCGATGGCGTAGCGCATCAGACGAAAGGCCATATGCCGGTCGGGCGTGCTCTGGTGTTCGATAAGCGCATAAATATAACCGTCGCCCGCCGTGGTTTTCAGGGAATACAAAATGTCGGCGTAAAAGGGACGCAGATCGTCTTCGACAAAATGTCCGGACTCGAGATGCAGCGTACGCAGATCGCACACTTTAAGCAGCGTCTCGGGCAGATACAGTTGCAGGAAATCACGGGCGGTATCGGGATGGGAGAGGTAGGTCTTAAACACGGCGTCATGGGGCGTGGAGGTCGGCTTTTTCATGTTCATCCGTCCAGTGGATTGAGCGATGGATGAACAGTAGCACCGTCCGGCGGGCGGGAGATATTGGCGTGAAAGATCTGGAATCGCCCACGTAAAAAAAAGCGCCGCGCAAACGCGGCGCGGGTGAGTTAGCTTACGATCTCAAGAACCTGTTCCGGCGGGCGGCCAATACGCGCCTGGCCGCGGCTGACGACGATAGGGCGCTCGATGAGTTTCGGATTGTCGACCATCGCCTGTATCAGCGCCGCGTTGCTGAGAGCCGGGTCGGCCAGATTGAGCGATTTATACAGATCCTCTTTCTGGCGCATGAGCTCGCGGGGGCTCTCCATACCCAGCAGCTGCAGCAGCTGGCGCAGCGTCCCGGCATCCGGTGGCGTCTCAAGATAAAGCACCACCTCAGGATCGATGCCGCGACTCTGCAGCAGGCTCAGCGTTTCGCGGCTCTTGGAGCAGCGTGGGTTATGGTAAATTTTTACCGCGTCGGTCATGGGGTCTCCTTACATTTTTTGATAGGGACGGAAGCGAGCCTGCAGATCGCGTAGCTGATCGATACGGGCATCGTAACGTGCCTGCTGCAGGCTACCCAGTTTCACCTGCGAGCTGGCGCTGCTGAGCAGGGAAATCGCCTGCTCCAGCTGGCCGACCAGCGCCATGCTTTCAGCCCGCGCCGCCAGCTCCTGATCGCGATTGCCCAGCGCGCCTTCCGCCTGGGCCAGCAGGTCCCAGCCGTTGCCATCCTCTTTATAGGTAAAGGTATACCGGTTCAGAATGGTCGCCGCTTCCCCGGGCTGCCCGCCCTGCAGCAGGGCGTTGGCCAGGTTCAGCTGCAGCACCGGATTAGTACGCAGCTCGCGGGCGTTTTTAAGGCGATTGATGGCGTCGCTGGTTTTCTTCTGTCCGAGGTCGATATCAGTGGCCAGATCGAGATACCAGGCATTTTGCGGGTCGGCGTTGAGCAGCGGCTGCAGCGTTTTGCGTGCCTGGTCAAAGTTGTTGCTTTCCATCGCCAGCAGAGCGCGACCATACTGGGCGGCATGCTGTTGGCGGATATTGCCTTTATCCCAGGCGTTCAGCAGATCGGTGCCCAGCTTGTTGTCGCCGTTGGTGTACATCCCGAGGGTACGCGCCTTCGCCAGATAGAAGTCCGCCGAGGACTGTACCACCACCGGGCGCATCTGGTTGGCGCGGTTACGGGCATCGGCCAGTCGGCTTTCCGGCAGGGGGTGGGTGAGCAGCATTTCTGGCGGTCGCGTCGAGTAGCGCGACTCGTCAAGCAGTTTACCCATAAACATCGGCATAGCCTGCGGGTCGAAACCCGAGCGCTGCAGAACCTGAATGCCAATCCGGTCGGCCTCTTCTTCGTTCTGGCGAGTGAAGCTGATCATACCCTGCTGAGTACCGGCCAGCGTCCCGGTCAGGGCCGCCATTCCGGCCTGCGGGCTGGCCATCGCCAGCAGAATCGAACCCAGGGCACCGACCCAGGTCAGCGGCGCATTGCGTTTCTGATCTTCCATCGCGCGGGCGAGATGCCGCTGCGTCACGTGGGAGATTTCGTGCGCCATGACAGAGGCCAGTTCGCTCTCGTTATCAGAGTAGCGGAACAGGGCGGAGTGGAGGACCACATTGCCGCCGAAGAAGGCGAAGGCGTTGATCTGGTCGTTATTAATCAAATAGAAGTGGAACGGGGTACGCACCGAGTTGGCGTGAGCCACCAGACGCATACCCAGCCCGTTGATATATTGCACCAGCAGAGGGTCGTTGATCAGCGGCGCGCTACCGCGCAGTTGGCGGACGTAGTAATCCCCCATCTGCATTTCCTGACCGATTGACAGCGTGCTTCCTGCGGAGGTTCCCATGTCCGGCAGGGTATCTGCGGAGTCAGCAAAAGCAGGACCTATCGAACCCAGCGTCAGCGACGCGATCGCGGTCGCCACCAGCGTTTTCTTCAACTGCCTGAACATAACCTCTGTCCTGTAATGTGGGTGTGCCAGTTTGACCGATTGTGCGGCGTAATGTTCCCTGGCCGCATCCCAGCGAGTTTAGCTGGCGTTGGCCGCCTTGAAAATATGTTCTTCATGGCGGAGAACGGTTTGACTGCGGCGCATCAAAAAGCGAAGTCTTTTTTGTGACATTTCGATACAATTCCCCGGATTGTCGCCGCTTGGCCCTTCAGGGAAGGTTTTATGCTTGAGATGTTAATGCAGTGGTACCGCCGTCGATTCAGCGACCCTGAGGCGATAGCGCTGCTGGTTATTTTGCTTGCCGGTTTCGGCATTATGTTCTTTTTCAGCGGCCTGCTGGCCCCGTTGCTGGTGGCTATCGTGCTGGCGTATCTGCTGGAGTGGCCGACCGTTCGTCTGGAGCGCATCGGTCTGTCGCGCACCTGGGCCACCTCGCTGGTGCTGATCCTCTTTGTGGGCATCCTGCTGTTGCTGGCCTTTGTGGTGCTGCCGGTAGCCTGGCAGCAAGGGATCTACCTCATCCGCGATATGCCGGGCATGCTAAATAAGCTCTCTGATTTCGCCGCCACGCTGCCGCGGCGCTATCCGGCGTTAATGGATGCCGGCATTATCGATGCGATGGCGGAAAATATGCGCACCCGGATGCTGACGGTGGGCGACTCGGTGGTTAAGTACTCTCTGGCTTCGCTGGTGGGGTTACTCACCCTGGCGGTCTATCTGGTGCTGGTGCCGCTGATGGTCTTCTTCCTGCTGAAGGATAAAGAGCAGATGCTCAACGCGGTGCGCCGCGTTCTGCCGCGCAATCGCGGGCTTGCTGGGCAGGTGTGGAAAGAGATGAACCAGCAGATCACCAACTACATTCGCGGCAAGGTGCTGGAGATGATTGTCGTCAGCGTCGCCACCTGGATAGGCTTTATCCTCTTTGGCCTCAACTACTCGTTGCTGCTGGCGGTGCTGGTCGGCTTCTCGGTGCTGATCCCCTATATCGGCGCGTTTGTGGTGACCATTCCGGTGGTGGGGGTGGCGCTGTTTCAGTTTGGCGCTGGCACCGAGTTCTGGAGCCTGTTTGCGGTCTATCTGATTATTCAGGGGCTGGACGGTAACCTGCTGGTTCCGGTGCTATTCTCGGAAGCGGTCAATTTACACCCGCTGGTAATTATCCTGTCGGTGGTGATCTTTGGCGGACTGTGGGGATTCTGGGGCGTCTTCTTCGCCATTCCGCTGGCCACGCTGATTAAAGCAGTGGTGCATGCCTGGCCGGATGGTTTGGCGGTCGACGACTAAGGCAATGAGAATAAAAAAAGACGCCGGGCGAGGGCTTCCTCTCCCGGCGTCTTGCTTTGCATCAGGCGTTTTCTTTCAGCCAGTTCAGCACCACGTCGTGGTGATTGCTGGTTTTAAAATCATCAAAGACGTGTTCGATTTTGCCATCGGCATCAATGAGGAAACTAATCCGGTGGATCCCGTCGTAGGTTTTCCCCATAAAGGATTTTTCGCCCCAGACGCCAAACTGCTCGCAAACCTGATGGTTTTCATCAGACAGCAGCGTAAAGTTCAGCAGCTCTTTTTCGGCGAAACGGGAGAGTTTTTCCGGTTTATCAGTGCTGATGCCCAGCACTTCAACGCCGGCTTTTTTCAGGTCGTCCATATTATCGCGCAAGCCGCACGCCTGGACGGTGCAGCCCGGGGTCATGGCTTTCGGGTAAAAATAAACCAGGACACGTTGTCCCTGGAAGTCGGTTAAATTTACTTCCTCGCCGTCCTGGTCCGGTAAGCTAAATTTCGGTGCGATATCACCGGCTTTCAGTGGGGTCATGGGTTAAACTCCATCCTGTTCATCATGCTGTGAATAATTAACGATGTTAATACTGCCTTGTGCGTTCAGTTCTGTACATAGGGCTTTGAACGCTTGTTCGATATTTGCTGCATTTTGCGTCGCAGGACTGTGGGCAGTTATCTGGATAAAAAGCTGCGCGGAATCGCCGTCTCCCGGCTGCGTGCGGGACACCAGCTCCGCAATATTCATATTCCATGTATCGCACAGGGCAGTAAAGCGCTCGATGATATGCGGTGAGTCCGGCACCTCAACCTGGACCCAAACGGTGTTTGGCATGGCCTGCGGTGGGCGCGCAGTGGTGCGTTTCATCACGATCAACAGCTCCAGCTCCGCGCCTTTCAGCGGCAGCGTTGATTCGATCAGGTTAATCGCATTCCACGACCCGGAAAGCAGCATGATAAACGTAAACTCATCACCGAGCATGGCCAGCCGGCTGTCTTCGATATTACAACCGCAGCTGCTGACGTGGCGAGTGATCGTATTCACGATGCCGGGACGGTCAGCCCCCAGGGCGGTAATAACCAGATAGTGTTGTAATGAGGCTGTCAAACCTGTTCTTCCTTTAAAAAGGTGAGGTAACATTAGGAAAGCATAAAAAAAACCGCCATACAACATCCCTGATGGCGTCGGGTCTCTTGCTTTTATTACAGCTCCAAACGTAACATTGAGAATCTTGTCGCACTTCTGCTCTGAGGATGGCCCATGTTCACGGGAAGTATTGTAGCGCTTGTCACGCCGATGGATGAAAACGGTAATGTCTGCCGGACAAGCCTGAAAAAACTGATTGATTACCATGTCGCCAACGGAACCTCGGCGATCGTTTCGGTAGGGACTACCGGTGAATCCGCAACGCTGAGCCATGAAGAGCATGGCGACGTGGTGATGATGACGCTGGAGCTGGCCGACGGGCGTATTCCGGTTATCGCTGGAACGGGAGCCAATGCAACCGCAGAGGCGATTAGCCTGACCAAACGTTTTAACGACAGCGGTGTTGTTGGCTGCCTGACGGTCACTCCTTATTATAACCGTCCGACCCAGGAAGGCCTGTTCCAGCACTTTAAAGCTATCGCCGAACATACTGACCTGCCGCAAATTCTGTATAATGTGCCGTCCCGTACCGGTTGCGATATGCTGCCGGAAACCGTTGGCCGTCTGGCGGAAATTAAAAATATTGTCGGTATTAAGGAAGCAACAGGGAACTTAAGTCGCGTTCACCAGATCAAAGAGCTGGTTTCAGACGACTTTATTCTGCTGAGCGGTGACGATGCGACCGGTATGGACTTCATGCAGCTCGGCGGCGTAGGCGTGATTTCTGTTACGGCCAACGTGGCGGCGCGCGAAATGGCCGACATGTGCCGTCTGGCGCTGGCGGGTCAATTTGCCGAAGCTCGTGCGATTAACCAGCGTCTGATGCCACTGCATACAAAATTATTTGTCGAACCCAATCCTATCCCGGTGAAATGGGGATGCAAGGCGTTGGGTCTTGTGGCGACCGATACGCTGCGCTTGCCGATGACGCCTATCACCGATCATGGTCGTGAAGCCGTCACTGCCGCGCTGAAGCATGCCGGTTTGCTGTAAAGTTTAGGGAGATTTGATGGCTTACTCAGTACAGAAGTCGCGCCTGGCGAAGGTTGCGGGTGTTTCGCTGGTTCTACTCCTCGCGGCCTGTAGTTCCGACTCGCGCTATAAGCGTCAGGTGAGCGGTGATGAGGCCTATTTACAGGCATCACCGTTGAGCGAACTTCACGCGCCGGCGGGGATGATCCTGCCGATTCAGGTGGGTGATTACAATATTCCGGTGGCTAACAGCACCGGCGCGGTCGGTAAAGCGCTGGACATTCGTCCGCCGGCGCAGCCGCTGGCGCTGGTGAGCGGTGCGCGGACCCAGTTTAACGGCGATACCGCGACGCTGATGGTCGAGAACGGCCGCAGCGGTTCGCTGTGGGCACAGGTCACCAGTATTCTTCAGGCGAAGAACTACGTTATCGCCAAGCGCGATGATGCGAGCCAGACGCTGAACACCGACTGGGTTGAGTGGAACCGTCTTGATGAAGATCAGCAGTATCGCGGTCGTTATCAAATCTCCGTCAAACCGCAGGGTTATCAGCAAGCGGTGGTCGTTAAGCTGGTGAATCTGGAGCAGGCGGGTAAACCGGTTGCCGATCCGGCGTCTCTGCAGCGCTACAGCACCGCTATGCTGAACGTCATTTCGGAAGGCCTTGACATGAATGCCACCAGCGCCCAGAACGCCGCCCAGCGCAGCGCGGGGGCCACCTTCGACGTGCAGAGCGCCGCCGACGATACCGGCCTGCCGATGCTCGTAGTTCGCGCGCCGTTTAACCTGGTGTGGCAGCGTCTGCCTGGCGCCCTCGAGAAAGTGGGGATGAAAGTGACCGACAGCACGCGCTCTCAGGGCAGCATGGCGCTGACCTATAAGCCGCTGTCTGACAGCAGCTGGCAGGAGCTGGGCGCACGTGACCCGCAGCTGGTCTCCGGCGACTACAAACTGCAGGTCGGCGACCTCGATAACCGCAGTAGCCTGCAGTTTATCGACCCGAAAGGCCACACCCTGACGCAGTCGCAAAATGACGCCCTGGTAGCCGTATTCCAGGCCGCATTTAACAAGTAATCAAAAGGGCTGGAGCAATCCGGCCCTTTTAATATATAGTGACGCAAACGTGTGCGTATATACATCATCCTTCAAATTGCCTCTTTGTTGGCCGCCTTCGTTCACCCCAGTCACTTACTTTTGTAAGCTCCTGGGGATTCGCTCAGTTGCCGCCTCGATGCACTTTGAATGATTTTGTGTATAGGTGGAAACGTATTTTTAGGCTCAATATCACTGGAGTAGTGAAAGATGAAAAAGCAAGCTGAGTTGTATCGTGGTAAGGCGAAGACAGTATACAGCACCGATAATCCGGACCTGCTGGTACTGGAATTCCGTAACGATACGTCAGCAGGTGATGGCGCGCGCATCGAGCAGTTCGATCGTAAGGGCATGGTGAACAACAAATTCAACCATTTCATTATGAGTAAACTGGCAGAAGCGGGCATCCCTACCCAGATGGAAGCGCTGCTCTCCGATACCGAATGTCTGGTGAAAAAACTGGATATGGTGCCGGTAGAGTGCGTGGTGCGTAACCGTGCGGCAGGCTCGCTGGTAAAACGTTTAGGCATTGAAGAAGGTATCGAGCTGAATCCGCCGCTGTTCGACCTGTTCCTGAAAAACGATGCTATGCACGATCCGATGGTCAACGACTCCTACTGCGAAACCTTCGGCTGGGTGAGTAAAGAGAATCTGGCGCGGATGCGCGAGCTGACCTACAAAGCCAACGACGTGCTGAAAAAACTGTTCGATGACGCCGGTCTGATTCTGGTGGACTTTAAGCTGGAGTTTGGTCTGTTCAAAGGCGAAGTGGTGCTGGGCGACGAGTTTTCGCCGGACGGCAGCCGCCTGTGGGATAAAAACACCCTCGATAAAATGGACAAAGACCGCTTCCGCCAGAGCCTTGGCGGCCTGATCGAAGCCTACGAAGAAGTGGCTCACCGCCTGGGCGTTAAGCTCGACTAACCCGCCCGCCGCCAGAAGATGGCCTCATCTTCTGGCGTCTCTTGCTGTTTCCTGTGGTAATCCTGCGCTGAACCGCCTACGATCTCTGCTATTGATACATAACAGGGAATGAGGTGCTTATGCGCTGGCAAGGGCGTCGCGAAAGCGACAATGTTGAAGATCGACGTGGACAATCAGGCTCGCCGTTTGGCGGCGGCGGGGGCGGCGGCTTCCGTCTGCCGAGCGGGAAGGGCGGCATTGTACTGCTGATTATTGTGCTGGTGGCGGGCTACTACGGCGTGGATTTGACCGGCATGTTGACCGGCGAACCGATGCCGCAGCAGCAGACCTCCACGCAGCGCTCCATCAGTCCGAAAGACGATGAAGCGGCGAAGTTTACTTCCGTCATTCTGGCTACCACCGAAGATACCTGGGGGCCGATCTTTGAAAAGATGGGCCGCCAGTACCCGCAGCCAAAGCTGGTGCTCTACCGCGGCGCGACCCGTACCGGCTGCGGCACCGGTCAGTCGGTGATGGGCCCCTTCTATTGTCCTGCCGACAGTACGGTCTATATCGACCTGTCATTCTACGATGAGATGAAAAATAAACTGGGCGCCGACGGCGACTTTGCCCAGGGGTACGTCATTGCTCATGAAGTGGGTCATCACGTACAAAAACTGCTGGGCATTGAGCCGAAGGTCCGCCAGCAACAGCAGCATGCCACGCAGGCCGAAGCCAACCGCCTGTCGGTTAAGATGGAGCTGCAGGCAGACTGCTTCGCCGGCGTCTGGGGTCATAATATGCAGCAGCAGGATATTCTGGAAACTGGCGATCTGCAGGAGGCGCTGAACGCCGCCGAGGCCATCGGCGACGATCGTCTACAGCAGCAGAGCCAGGGACGCGTGGTGCCGGACAGTTTTACCCACGGCACCTCGAAACAGCGCTACACCTGGTTCAAACGCGGTTTCGATAGCGGCGATCCGGCGCAGTGCAATACCTTCGGCAGCGCGCTGTAATCGTCCCCCATGATGGACGCGCTGCTTAACCTCACCGCGCAAATGGCGCGGGAGGGGATCCGTCGCCTGCTGGTGCTCAGCGGCGATGAGAGCTGGACGCTGCAGCAGGCGCAGGCGCTACGGGAGAGGCTCGGCGGCGATGGCCTGTGGGTTGGCCCCGAGCCGGTTTCTGCGCCCTGCGTGGCGCCCGGCGCGCTGAAAACGCTGCTGGGGCGGGAAGTGATGCACGCCTTTTTCGATGCCCGGCGCGGGTTTGATGTGGCCGCCATGGCGGCCCTGAGCGGCACGCTGCGGGCGGGAAGCTGGCTGGTGCTGCTGACGCCCCCCTTCGCCGACTGGCCGACCCGGGCGGATGAGGACTCTCTGCGCTGGAGCGATACGCCTGACCCTATCGTTACCCCTAACTTTGTTCACCGCTGCTGTCGGCAGTTTATCGCCGATCCGGAGGTGTTGCTCTGGCGGCAGTCGGACCGGCCACGTTTCCCGCTGGCCGCCCCGCGTCCCGACTGGCATCCCGCCGATGGCCGCCCGCAGGCCGAGCAGGCGGCAATCCTTGAGCAACTGATACGCCTGCCGCCCGGTATCGCGGCGGTGACGGCGGAGCGTGGACGGGGGAAGTCCGCGCTGGCGGGCATGCTCCTGCGCCAGCTTGGGGGCGAGGCCATCGTCACCGCCCCAACGCGTAGCGCTGTCGAGGTGCTGGCCAGCTTTGCCGGGGAGACGTTGCGCTTTATGGCGCCCGATGCGCTGCTGGCGTCGAAAGAAAAGGCGGCGTGGCTGATAGTCGATGAGGCCGCGGCTATCCCGGCTCCGCTTCTCCGGCAACTGGTGAGCCGTTTTCCCCGCACGCTACTCACCACGACGGTGCAAGGGTACGAGGGCACCGGTCGCGGGTTCCTGCTGAAATTTTGCGCCAGTCTGCCCCATCTGCAATCGTTCACCCTGAACGCCCCGATCCGCTGGGCGGCGGGCTGTCCGCTGGAGTCAGCCATCAGTCAGTTGCTTATCTTTAACGATGAGGCATTTCGCGACGCGCCGATGGGGGAGCTAGCCCTGGAGGCGGTCAATCAGTCCTGCTGGCAAACGCAGCCAGCGCTACCGGAGGCGATGTACCAGCTATTGTCCGGGGCGCATTACCGAACTTCCCCGCTCGATCTGCGGCGCATGATGGATGCTCCGGGCCAGGCTTTCCGCTGCGCTCGCGCCGGCGGCGCGGTAGCGGGCGCCCTGTGGCTGGTGGCCGAGGGGGGACTTTCTCGCGAACTGAGCCGGGCGGTATGGGCGGGTTTTCGCCGGCCGCGCGGGAATCTGGTCGCCCAGTCGCTGGCGGCGCACGGCGGCAGTCCCCTGGCGGCGACGCTGCGCGGGCTGCGGGTCAGTCGGATCGCTGTCCATCCCACCCGCCAGCGGGAAGGCCTGGGGCGGAAGATGATCGCCGATATCGCCGCCGATGCCGCTGGCTATGACTATCTCTCCGTCAGCTTCGGCTATACCGCTGAGCTGTGGCGCTTCTGGCAACGCTGCGGGTTTACCCTCGTACGGCTGGGTACCCATCGCGAGGCCAGCAGCGGCTGCTATACGGCGATGGCCCTCTATCCGTTGACCGCGGCAGGGCGCCAGCTGGCGCAGCGGGAGGCGCAGCGGCTGCAGCGCGATGAATACTGGCTTCGCCCGTGGCGAGAGGAATCCGCGCCGCTGCCGGCCGTCGCAGACGCTATGCTTAGTGATGAGGACTGGCTGGAAGCGGCGAGCTTTGCCTTCGCCCACCGCCCGCTGGCCGCGGCGCTGGGCTGCCTCAACCGCCTACTGATGCAGGCCGACATGCCGTTGCCGGCCCTGCGGGGACGACTGCAGGGCAAAGAGGAGGCCGCACTCTGCGCCGTGCTGCAGCTGACGGGGCGTAAAGCCTTGCAGGCGAGATGGCGTCGGGAGGCCGCTGACGCCTTGCGCTTCCTTGATGCAGCGCGCGCTGATGCGCTGCGTCAGCAGGTGGCGCATCTGCAATTTTTTTAACTAACTCATTCAGTTAAATGGCATGGTCATATCTGGCGAGCGGCGTACACTGCCCGCAAACACTAAGGAGACAGCCATGAAACACGATCATTTTATTGTTCAAAGTCCTGCGACGCCTGCGCAACAGCTGTTGCTGCTGTTTCATGGCGTAGGGGATAACCCGGTCTCCATGGGGCAAATCGGCAGCTGGTTCGCGCCGCAGTTTCCCGATGCGCTGATCGTCAGCATTGGCGGTGTGGAACCTTGCGGCCCCAACGGTCGGCAGTGGTTTTCGCTGCAGGGGGTGACGGAAGAGAATCGTCAGCAGCGCGTCGACGCCATTATGCCGACCTTTATTGAAATTGTACGCTACTGGCAGGAGAAAAGCGGCGTCAGTCCACTGGCCACCGCGCTGATCGGTTTCTCTCAGGGGGCGATTATGTCGCTGGAGAGTATCAAAGCGGCGCCGGATCTGGCTTCGCGGGTCATCGCCTTTAATGGCCGCTATGCGACGCTGCCGGAGACGGCAACGACGGCCACTACCATTCACCTGATCCACGGTGGTGAAGATCGGGTTATCGACCTGGCGTGGGCGGTGTCGGCCGAGGAGGCGTTACAGCAGGCGGGCGGCGACGTGACCTTAGATATTGTCGACGATCTCGGGCATGCCATTGACGATCGCAGTATGCAGTTGGCGATCGAGCGTCTGCGTTATACCGTGCCGAAGCACTATTTTGATGAGGCGCTGAGCGGCAGTACGCCAAAAGGGGATGATATCATCGAAATGCTGTAACCCCGGTGAGCGGGGTTACAGGCGGGCGGTACCGCGATAAAGGCAAACTTACGGTTTCTTCGACTGGTCGTGCTTCGGCCAGTCGTCGTCGTCGTCCCATTTATCGTTAAAATCACGGTGCGGCGGCAGATCGGGTTTGTTGTTGAGGAATTTTTTGTGGTCAACGCGATTCAGATCTTTAATCACGTTGATAATTACCCCCACCAAAAAGACCAGCACCAGAATCCACCAGTGTTTAATAAGCCATTCCATGCGCGCTTCCTCTTTACGTCAATTCGTCAGGCGACCAGCTGTTCCATGACGCGTTGATACATCCGCGCCAGCAGCTGCAGGTCGGCGGCGTTCACACATTCATTAATTTTGTGAATCGTTGCGTTTACGGGGCCCAGCTCAACCACCTGCGCCCCCATGCGCGCGATAAACCGTCCGTCTGAGGTGCCGCCGTTGGTTAACAGCTGCGGTTTGATCTCATTATAGTGCTCAATCGCGTTGACGACCGCATCCACCAGCTTGCCCTGTCCGGTGAGGAACGGCTGGCCGGAGAGCCACCACTCCACGCTGTAACGCAGCTGGTATTTTTCCAGCAGGGCGATCACCCGGGATTTGATCATCTCGTCCGTCAGCTCCGTACTGAAGCGGAAGTTGAACTGGACGAACATATCGCCGGGGATCACGTTATTGCTGCCGGTGCCGGACTGCACGTTGGCGATCTGCATGCTGGTCGGCGGGAAGAACTCATTGCCTTTATCCCACTCGATATTGACCAGTTCCGCCAGCATCGGCGCCGCGCGGTGGACAGGGTTATCGGCAAGGTGCGGATAGGCGACATGGCCCTGCACGCCGTGAATAGTCAGGTTGCAGGTCAGCGAGCCGCGGCGGCCGTTCTTCACCACATCGCCGACCACTTCGGTACTGGAAGGTTCGCCGACCAGACAATAGTCCAGACGCTCGTTACGCGCCATCAGCGTCTCCACCACTTTGACGGTGCCGTTTTTGGCGCTGGCCTCTTCATCAGAGGTGATCAAAAACGCCAGTCGGCCCCTGTGGTTCGGGTACTGCGCGACAAAACGCTCTGCGGCAACCACCATCGCCGCCAGCGAGCCTTTCATATCCGCCGCTCCGCGGCCAAACAGCATCCCGTCACGGATGGTCGGTTCGAACGGGGGATTGATCCAGCGGTCGGCGTCGCCTGCCGGGACTACGTCGGTGTGGCCGGCGAAGGCCAGCGTCTCGCCGTGGCCGCGCCAGGCCCAGAAATTCTGCGTATCGCCGAAATCCATCGGTTCAACGGTAAAGCCGATCGCACGCAGGCGTTCAATCATTAACGCCTGGCATCCCGCATCATCGGGGCTAAGGGAAGGGCGGCGAATAAGCTGCTGAGCCAGCTCAATGACCGGGCAAGACATAGACTATACCTCGTTAAACTGCTGATAACTTGCTTCACTAAAACCCAGCAGCATAGGACGACCGGGCGCGCAGAGCAATGGGCGTTTGATAATTGCCGGCATTTCCAGCATCAATGCGGCAGCGGCGTCGGCATTATCGATGCTGTTGCGCAGCGACTCGTCGAGTTTGCGCCAGGTGGTGCCACGGGTGTTCAGCAGCGCCTGCCAGCCCAGCTCGGCAATAAAGGTATCCAGTTGCGCGCGCTCAAGGCCATCGGCGCGGTAATCATGGAAGCGATACTCAATCTGATGCGCTTCCAGCCAGCGGCGGGCTTTTTTAATGGTATCGCAGTTTTTAATTCCGTACATGGTGAGCATAGATAAACCTTTTACATTCAATTAAGCGGTTAACTCAGATATTTCCGAATATATAAGTCTTACTGAAATAATACGTGATTCAGATGAATAAATATAACTTTTTACCGGGGATCTCATTCGATATATCGGGTGGTTAAATGTTGGCCACCTGTGGGCATGATGTGAGGGCTTTAACATTATTGCAAAAATGTTGTCTGAGGTTGCTCTACGTCACATTATGTTTACATACGAAGCGGCATAGTAGCGACAACCAGAGGTTTTATCTCTGTCAGCGGTCCATAAGACAATCAGAGCAATAGGGGAGCACAACTTCCCATCGGTAATGAAGTTATATAGAATCGACCATAATAATAAGAGAGGCTATTATGATTGAACATGAACTGGGGAACTGGAAAGACTTTATTGAAGGCATGCTTCGTAAATAAATTTCCGCAATGTGAGCAGGGGTATAACGCGAAATAAATAAGCGCGCTAGGGTTCTGAACACATAAAGAAGGCGACCACCGTGGTCGCCTTTTCTGTTATTACGCCTCGCCGCCGAAGCTCGTCGGTTTATTGCGGACGCTCCTTTAGCGGAAAACGGCGACGCACCAGCACAAAGAACAGCGGCACGAAAAAGATCGCCAGCACGGTGGCGGAGATCATCCCGCCCATCACTCCGGTGCCGACCGCATGCTGGCTGCCGGAACCGGCGCCGGTGCTGGTCGCCATCGGCAGCACGCCGAAGATGAACGCCAGCGAGGTCATCAGGATGGGGCGCAGGCGCTGACGGCAAGCCGACAGCGTGGCGCTGAGCAGATCCTGGCCCTTCTCGTTGAGCTCATTGGCGAACTCGACGATCAGAATGGCGTTTTTCGCCGACAGGCCGATCACCGTCAACAGACCCACCTGGAAGTACACGTCATTCTCCAGCCCGCGCATCCAGGTCGCCAGCAGGGCGCCAATCACCCCCAGCGGCACCACCAGCATCACCGAGAACGGCACCGACCAGCTCTCGTACAGCGCCGCCAGGCACAGGAACACCACCAGCAGAGAAATCGCGTACAGGGCCGGCGCCTGAGCGCCAGAGAGGCGTTCCTGGTAGGACATGGCGGTCCATTCGAGGCCAAAGCCGGTGGGTAACTGCGCGGCCAGCTTCTCCATCATGTCCATCGCGGTACCGGTACTGATACCCGGCGCCGCCTCACCGACGATCTCGACCGCTGAGTAGCCATTGTAGCGTTCCAGCCGCGGCGAGCCGGTCTCCCAGCGCGAGGTGGCGAAGGCCGAGAATGGCACCATCGTGCCGCTGCTGTTGCGCACGTACCAAAGATTGATATCGTCAGGCAGCATCCGGTATTTCGCCGCCGCCTGGACGTAGACTTTCTTTACCCGGCCGCGATCCATAAAGTCGTTGACGTAGCTCGACCCCCACGCGGTTTGCAGCGTATCGTTGATGTCGTCAATGGAGACGCCAAGCGCCTGCGCTTTACGCTGATCGATATCGACCTGCAGCTGCGGACTGTCATCGAGCCCGTTATGCCGGACGCGGGTCAACAGCGGATTTTTCCCGGCCAGCTCAAGTAGCGTATCGCGCGCCGCCATCAGCGCATCGTGCCCCTTCCCGGCATGATCCTCCAGCTCCATATCGAAGCCTGCCGAACTGCCGAGGCCGCTGATCGCCGGCGGGCTGCTGGCGATAACCCGCGCTTCGTTAATCTGATTAAACGCTTTGGTGGCGCGTTCAATAATGGCAAAGGAGGTGCCGGTTTGCGGGTCGCGCTGGTCCCAGTCTTTGAGACGAACGAACATACGGGCCACGTTCTGCCCATTGCCGCCGGGGCCGGAGCCAACGGTAGCGAACACCGACTCGACGTTCTGCTTCTCGTTATTGAGGAAGTAATCTTCCGCCTTCTGCACCACCTTCAGCGTCTGCTGCTGGGTGCTGCCGCTCGGCAACTGGACCGAGGTGGTGAACATCCCGCGATCCTCCAGCGGCAGGAACGAGGTCGGCAAATGCAGAAACAGGAACACCATCCCGCCGAGCAGGACGACGTAGATCAGCATCCAGCGCAGCGAGCGGTGCAGTATTTTGCCGACGAAGGTTTCGTAGCGGCTGGCGCTGCGGTTGAAGGTGCGGTTGAACCAGCCGAAGAAGCCTTTTCTTTCATGGGATTCACCTGGCTTAACAGGCTTAAGCAGCGTGGCGCAAAGGGCAGGGGTGAGGATCATGGCCACCAGCACCGAGAGGACCATCGCCGCGACGATAGTGATTGAGAACTGGCGATAGATGGCGCCGGTGGTGCCGCCGAAGAAGGCCATCGGCACGAATACCGCCGACAGCACCATCGCGATCCCCACCAGCGCGCCCTGAATTTGTCCCATCGATTTGCGGGTCGCCTCGCGTGGCGACAGGCCCTCCTCGCTCATGATGCGCTCGACGTTCTCCACCACCACGATGGCGTCATCCACCAGCAGGCCGATCGCCAACACCATCGCGAACATCGTCAGGGTGTTGATGCTGTAGCCACAGGCATACAGCACCGCGAAAGTGCCCATCAGCACCACCGGCACGGCGATGGTCGGGATCAGGGTGGCGCGGAAGTTCTGCAGGAACAGATACATCACGAGGAAGACCAGCAGGATCGCCTCCAGCAGGGTTTTCACCACGTCGGTGATGGAAGCCTTCACGAAGGAGGTGGTCTCGTAGGCGACCTTATATTCCAGACCGTGGGGGAAAAACTGCGCCAGCTCATTGAGGCGATTGATCACGCGCTCCGCGGTGGCCATTTCGTTGGCGCCGGAAGCCAGCTTGATCCCGAGGCCTGAGGCCGGCTGGCGGTTGTAGCGGCTAAGATAGTCGTACTTCTCCGCCCCCATCTCGACGGTGGCGACATCGCCCAGCGTCACCTCTGAACCATCCTGATTGACGCGCAGAGTGATATTGCGGAACTGCTCCGGGGTTTGCAGCAGAGATTGCGAGTTGATGGTGGCGTTCAGCGCTTGCTTATCGACCGAAGGCGTCCCGCCAAGCTGGCCGACGGCAATCTGGGCGTTCTGCGAACTGATGGCGTCGGTAACATCCTTGGTGGTCATCTGGTAGCTGTTGAGCTTCGCCGGGTCGAGCCAGATGCGCATTGAGTATTGCGAACCGTAGGCGTCGATATCCCCCACGCCGTTGACGCGGCTGAGCGGGTCCTGGATGTTACTGGCGACGTAGTCGGCGATATCTTGTTTATCCATACTGCCGTCAGTGGAGACGAAGGCGAGCGTCAGGATATTGGTATCACCGGTCTTGCGCACCGTCACCCCCTGGTTTTGCACCGCCTGCGGCAGCTTACGCATCGCCGACTGTAGCTGGTTCTGAACCTGCTGCACGGCTTCATCCGGGTCGGTACCGGCGGTAAAGCTGAGGGTGATCGTCGCCTGGCCGGTGGCGCTGCTCTGGGAGGACATATACATCAGGTTATCGAGGCCGGTCATATTCTGTTCGATAACCTGAGTGACGGTATTCTCCAGGGTTTGCGCGGAGGCGCCGGGATAGTTGGCGGTGATCCGCACATTCGGCGGGGCGAGGTCGGGATACTGTTCAACCGGCAGCGACAAAATGGCAAGGGTGCCCGTCAGGCATAACAGGATTGCCAGCACCCATGCAAAAATGGGGCGATCGATAAAGAAATTCGCCATCAGAATAAAAACCTCATATGCACATTTTCTTGTTATTGCACAGCCTGTGCCACTTTAGCGCCAGCCTCTCCGACAATCGTGGAGAAATTAAGGAGATAGTGTAATTTATCATGTTGCTTTTGCCGTATCGTAAAGAAACCTCGAGCTTTCCTGCCAGCAGGTAGCGAGTCTGCTTCGTCACCGCAGACCGGCGCATTATCCCTTGCCGGTGTGAAACCTCATTTCATTTAAGTCAAAAAAATTGATCCAAAACGGATTCTCTCCAGAAAAAGTTTATCCTGGGCAATTGGACATTGTTCCGGCGTCATCTTGTCGGGTAATAAATAGGCATGCGCATTGAGGGGTTATTCACCAAGAAGACAAAAGGAAGCCATGAACCACTTTATTTTGAGCGATAGCCGAAAGTGCATCGGCTGCCAGGCCTGCGAAGTGGCCTGCGTGATGGCGCATAACGAGGAGCAACACGTGCTGACCCCGCAGCGCTTTTTGCCACGTATCACCGTGATCAAAGCGGAGGGCCAGCGTAACGCCATCACCTGCCGCCACTGCGAGGACGCCCCCTGCGTCCGCAGTTGTCCCAACGACGCCATCGCCCAGTCCGGCGACAGCGTTCAGGTCCGTCAGGAGAAATGCATTGGCTGTAAATCCTGCATGGTGGCCTGCCCGTTCGGGGTGATGCAGGTGGTGGTGACGCCGCAGGCCGCAGACCTGGTGAAAGCCAGCGCGCACAAGTGCGATCTATGCCAGGGCCGCGAGGCGGGGCCGGCCTGTGTGGAAAACTGTCCCGCGCAGGCGCTGACTCTCGCCGACGATGAGACGTTGATCACCCTGGCGAAGCAGCGGCGACTGCGCTCGGCATGCCAGGAGGTGCAGCCGTGGCAGCGCGCTACGCCGCTCTGCAGCCAGCCCAATGCTGGCGCGAAGGTCAGGCAAATGGCGATGACGCCCCCGCGCGGGGAGCCGGATAAGCTGGCGGCGGAGGTGCGTAAGAGCCACTTTGAGGAGATCTATCAGCCGTTCACCCCGCAGCAGGCGCAGCAGCAGGCCGCCCGCTGTCTCACGTGTGGGGAGCACAGTATTTGCGAATGGACCTGCCCGCTGCATAACCATATCCCGCAGTGGATCGAGCTGGTTAAAGCGGGGAATATCGCCGCCGCGGTCGCGCTTTCCCATCAGACCAACTGCCTGCCGGAGATCACCGGCCGCGTCTGTCCCCAGGACCGGCTGTGTGAAGGCGCCTGCACCCTGCGCGATGAAAGCGGGGCAGTCACCATCGGCAATATTGAGCGCTATATTTCCGACCAGGCGCTGGCCAGCGGCTGGCGTCCGGACCTTTCGCAGGTTAAGCCGAGCGGCAAGCGGGTGGCGATTATCGGCGCCGGGCCTGCCGGGCTGGCCTGCGCCGATATGCTGGTGCGCCACGGCGTCCAGCCGGTGGTCTTCGACCGTCATGCGGAGATTGGCGGTCTGCTGACCTTCGGCATTCCGGCGTTCAAGCTGGATAAATCGCTATTGGCCCGGCGGCGGGCGATCTTCAGCGAGATGGGTATCCGCTTTGAGCTCAATTGCGAGGTGGGGAAAGATATCTCCATGGCGACACTGCTGGCCGATTATGACGCAGTGTTCGTCGGCGCCGGAACCTATCGCTCCATGAAGGCGGGGCTGCCGAACGAAGAGGCCCCCGGGGTCTACGATGCGCTGCCGTTCCTCATCGCCAACACCAAACAGGTGATGGGGCTGGCGGCATCGGCGCAAGAGCCTTATGTCAACACCGCCGGGCTGAACGTGGTGGTGCTGGGCGGCGGCGATACGGCGATGGACTGCGTGCGCACCGCGCTGCGCCACGGTGCCCGCCAGGTGACCTGCGCCTATCGGCGAGATGAAGCCAACATGCCGGGCTCGAAAAAAGAGGTCAAAAACGCCCGCGAAGAGGGGGCGCTCTTTGAGTTTAACGTCCAGCCGGTGACGCTTGAGCTGGACGAGAACGGGCGGGTTAACGGGGTACGCTTTTTGCGCACCGAGCTGGGCGCTCCGGACGCCGGGGGAAGACGCCGTCCGACGCCGATCCCCGGCAGCGAGTTTGTTATGCCGGCAGATGCGGTGATCATGGCCTTTGGCTTCCACCCGCACCGCATGCCCTGGCTGGAAGCGGCGGGGGTGGCGCTGGACAGTCAGGGGCGTATTAAAGCCGGAGTGGAGAGCCGTTACCGTTATCAGACCAGTCAGGAGAAGATCTTTGCCGGCGGCGATGCCGTGCGCGGCGCAGACCTTGTAGTGACGGCGATGGCGGAAGGCCGTCACGCGGCGCAGGGGATCCTGGACTATCTGGCGCGGAAAACGACGCCGCTTCACTGACGACAAACCCGGCTCCGCAGCGTAGTATGAGGGCGTCCTTTTACGCTGTGGGGTCGGTATGTCACTCAATATTCACGTCATTAAAGATAAAATCCTCTCTGAGAACTGGTTCGTACTACGCAACATGACCTATGAGCTGACGCGGGCGGACGGCAGCGTCGTGCGCCACAAGCGCGAGGTCTACGATCGCGGCAATGGCGCCACCGTGCTGCTGTATAACCGCCATAAGCAGACAGTGGTCCTGGTGCGTCAGTTCCGTGTCGCCACCTGGGTCAATGGCAATCATGACGGCATGCTGATTGAAACCTGCGCCGGGCTGCTGGACAACGACGAGCCGGAAGCCTGCATTCGTAAAGAGGCGGTGGAAGAGACCGGCTACGAAGTGGGCGAGGTGAGAAAGCTGTTTGAGCTGTTTATGTCGCCAGGGGGCGTCACCGAGGTAGTGCATTTCTTTATCGCCGAGTACAGCGACGCGCAGCGAACCACCAGCGGCGGCGGGGTGGATGATGAAGCCATCGAGGTGCTGGAGCTGCCTTTTAGCCAGGCGCTGCAGATGGTCGCTGACGGGGAGATCCGCGACGGTAAGGCGGTCATTCTGCTGCAATATCTGCAAACCTCCGGCCTGATGTCGGGGAACTCTGACAAATCCGATTGAGTAACCCGCTGCCGTTGTCCAGGATAGGCGCCGTGGTCGGGTTTATCTGGGGTCGGGCGGTTCATGCTTTTTCGCGTCATCTTTTTCCTTTTTCTGGCGGTGCTGCCTTGCTCGCAGGCATGGTCGGCACCGACGCAGCAGCGCTTCAACGACTGGCTGGTCACCTGTAACAACCAAAATTTCTGCGTCACCCGTAACGTGGGGCTGCATCATGGCCTGGTGATGACCCTCAGCCGCAGCGCTGGGGCAGTCACTGACGCCAGTCTGCGTATCGAGCTGGGCGGCACCGGCAATCCAGTGGCGACGCTCGCGCCGATAGCGCCGCGCCTGCTGCTGGATGGTAAACCGCTGTCCCTGACCGACAAGCGCTGGCACATTGAAGATAAGCTCATTAAAACCGCCGACAGCGTGACGATCGATGCGTTTCTCCAGCAGGTTCAGGAGGGTAAAGCGCTCTCGCTGGCCAATGGCCTGCAGACCATCTCCCTGCAGGGGTTGAAAGCGGCTCTGTTTTTTATCGACGATCGGCAAAAGCGGGTAGGTAGCGAAACGGCCTGGGTCGGCAAAGGGGAAGAGCCGCCGCTCAGCGTACCGCCGGCGCCGGCGCTGCGCGCGGTGGCGAGCGCGGAAACGGCGCAGTCGCCGCTGGGGCGTGAGGAGCTCAACGATCTGATGGACTACGGTAATGAGCGGATGACCAACAGCCACTGCTCCCTCGATCCCTTCCGCCGTGAAATTCGCGTTACTGCGCTGACGGATGACAAAGTGCTGCTGATGACCAGCTGCGAATCCGGCGCCTACAACACCGTCTGGCTGGCCTGGCTGGTCTCCCGCCAGCGCCCCTATGTCGCCCGTCAGGTGCGGCTAACGTTGCCATTCCAGCCGCCGGGCGAGGCGCCGCGTGAGATTGAGCTGATCAACGCCAGCTATGATGACCGCCGCCATGAGCTGGTGACCCTGGATAAAGGCCGCGGGGCCGGCGATTGCGGGATCCAAACCCGCTGGCGTTTTGACGGCCAGCGGTTCAGCCTCTCCCGCTACGCGCAGCAGCCGACGTGCGACAACTGGCAGGGGCCAGATGCCTGGCCCACGCTGTGGATCACCCGTTAAGCACCTGTTCGGCGGTGGCGACGATATGGTCGACCGTAAAGCCAAAGAACGGGAACAACTGCTCTGCCGGGGCGGATTCGCCATAGCCGGTCATGCCGACGATCTTGCCTTTTAAGCCGACATATTTATACCAGTAGTCCGCTATCCCGGCTTCGACCGCCACCCGGGCGCTGACGTCCGACGGCAGCACGGATTCGCGCCAGGCCTCATCCTGGGCGTCAAACACATCAGTGGAAGGGAGCGAGACGACCCGCACATTTACCCCTTTGGCCAACAGTTTTTCCGCGGCCAGGACGGTGATCTCCACTTCCGAGCCGGTGGCGATGAGGATCAGGTCGGGCTTGCCGCCGGCATCCTTAAGCACGTAGCCACCCCGGGCGATATCCTGCACCTGTTCCGGGGTACGCGGCATCTGCGCCAGGTTTTGTCGCGACAGGATCAGCGCCGTCGGCCCGCCCTGTCGCGCGATAGCCGCCTGCCAGGCGACGGCGGTCTCCACCTGGTCGCAGGGGCGCCAGGTGCTGAAGTTGGGCGTCAGCCGCAGACTGGCCAGCTGTTCCACCGCCTGGTGCGTCGGCCCGTCTTCCCCAAGACCGATCGAGTCATGGGTATAGACCATGATCTGCCGGGCCTTCATCAGGGCTGCCATGCGCGCGGCGTTGCGGGCGTACTCCACAAACATCAGGAAGGTCGAGGTATAAGGAATAAAGCCCCCGTGCAGGGCAATGCCGTTGGCCACCGCGGTCATGCCAAACTCGCGCACGCCGTAGTGGATATAATTGCCCGCAGGATCTTCTTTAATCGATGTCGATCCAGACCAGATGGTCAGGTTACTCGGCGCAAGATCCGCAGAACCGCCCAGCAGTTCCGGGAGGTGCGGGCCGTAGGCGTTCAGCGCGTTTTGCGAAGCCTTGCGGCTGGCGATTTTCGCCGGCTCGGCCTGCAGTTTCGCCACGTAGTCGCGGGCGGTCGCGGCAAAGTCTTCCGGCAGGGCGCCATTCATACGTCGGGTTAGCTCAGCGGCCAGCTCCGGGAACTGCTGCTGGTAGGCGGCGAATTTCTCGTTCCAGGCGTGCTCCGCTTTTTCCCCGCGCGGACGCGCATCCCAGCCCGCGTAGATCTCTTTCGGGATCTCGAACGGAGGATATTTCCAGCCAAGCTGCTGGCGGGCCAGCGCTACCTCTTTTTCGCCAAGCGCCGCCCCGTGAGACTCCTCTGAGCCGGCTTTGTTGGGCGAACCGAAGCCGATGATGGTCCGGCAGATAATCAGTGACGGTTTATCTTTCACCGCCTGCGCTTCCGTTATCGCCTGTTTGATAGCCTGCGGATCGTGGCCGTCGATATCGCCTATGACGTGCCAGTGATAGGCGCGGAAGCGTTCCGCCGTATCATCGGAAAACCAGCCTTCGGTTTTGCCGTCGATGGAGATGCCGTTGTGATCGTAAAAACCGATCAGCTTGCCCAGTCCGAGCGTGCCGGCCAGCGAACAGGCCTCATGGGAGATCCCCTCCATCAAACAGCCATCGCCCATGAACACCCAGGTGTGATGGTCAATGATCTCATGGCCGGGGCGATTAAATTGCGCCGCCAGCGTCCGTTCGGCGATGGCCATCCCAACGGCGTTCGCCAGCCCCTGGCCCAGCGGGCCGGTGGTGGTTTCCACCCCAGGGGTATAGCCATGCTCCGGGTGGCCGGGCGTTTTAGAGTGCAGCTGACGGAACTGCTTCAGTTCAGACAGCTGCAGATCGTAGCCGGTCAGGTGCAGCAGACTATAGAGCAGCATCGACGCGTGGCCGTTGGACAAGATGAAACGGTCGCGGTCCACCCAGTCAGGGTTCTGCGGATTGTGCTTGAGAAAATCGTTCCACAGCACTTCGGCAATATCAGCCATCCCCATCGGCGCACCGGGGTGGCCGGAGTTGGCTTTCTGCACGGCGTCCATACTCAGGGCGCGGATGGCGTTGGCAAGCTCTCTTCGGGACATATTTTTCTCCGTGAGACTAAAGTGACAGTTTGGCGGCAAGCAGATCTTCCAGTTTGCGCTGATCGACGGCGAACAGGCGGATCCCCTCCGCTAGCTTTTCGACCGCCATCGGATCCTGATTATGTTCCCAGCGGAACTCCGCTTCACTGAGCGGCACCGGACGCGGCAGGATCTGGCTGGCAGGGATCAGTTTGCGCACCACCGGGGTATCGCTGGCCTGCAGCTCTTTTAATAAAGGCGGGGCGATGGTCAACCGGTCGCAACCGACCAGCGCCAGGATCTGCTCGGTGCGGCGGAAGCTGGCGCCCATCACGATGGTGTTGTATTTATGCTGTTTGAAATAGTCATAGATATTGCGCACCGATTTCACCCCCGGATCTTCCTCCACCACGTAAGGCTCCAGCGGTTTGCGCGCCTGATACCAGTCATAAATACGCCCAACGAACGGGGAGATGAGATAAACCCCGGCCTCGGCGCAGGCCCGGGCCTGGGCGAAGGAAAACAGCAGCGTCAGGTTGCAGTGGATCCCCTCTTTCTCCAGCACCTCCGCGGCGCGGATCCCCTCCCAGGTGGATGCCAGCTTGATCAGGATCCGCGACTTATCAATGCCCATCTCCTGATACAGCGCCACCAGGTGGCGAGCCTTCTCGATACTTTTCTCGCGGTTGAAGGAGAGCCGGGCGTCCACCTCGGTGGAGACCCGCCCGGGAATGCTTTTGAGGATCTCCGCGCCAAAATTGACCGCCAGCTTATCGCAGGCGTGAGCCACCTGCGCTTCGCGGCCGCCACCCTGTTTTTTGGCCCAGGCGATAGCGTCGTCGATGAGGCCGCTATAGGACGCCAGGCCGGCGGCCTTCAGCAGCAGAGAGGGGTTGGTGGTGGCGTCTTCCGGATGGTAGTGGCGGATGGATTCGATGTCTCCGCTGTCGGCGACCACCGTGGTGAACTGCTTGATGCTGTCTAACTGATTCATGGATAAGTCCTCCTGGAACAAGGTGTTACATGAGTGCTTGCCGGTATACGGTATAAACATTGATGAGGTACATAACCAAAAAGCATAGCAGACAGGGCTATTATTGGCGGCGAATCCGGGTAACATAACCGCTATAAATTGATAACAACAAAATCATAACGATGGCCAGAGTTTGGCGGTGTTCAAAGTTTATCGCCCCGCCAGGAGGGATACTGTCTGCCACTGAAAGGTGAACGACAGGATGGTCATCACGCTTTTCCCCTACGAACGATACGTGAAAGAAAGGAATAGAAAATGGATGAGCAGTTAAAACAGAGCGCCCTCGACTTCCACGAATTTCCGGTTCCCGGAAAAATCCAGGTCTCGCCGACCAAACCTCTCGCCACCCAGCGCGATCTGGCGCTGGCCTACTCGCCGGGCGTCGCAGCCCCCTGCCTGGAAATCGAAAAAGATCCGCTGGCCGCCTACAGATACACTGCCCGCGGCAACCTGGTGGCGGTCGTCTCCAACGGCACCGCGGTGCTGGGGCTCGGCAACATCGGCGCGCTGGCCGGTAAGCCGGTAATGGAGGGCAAAGGCGTCCTGTTTAAGAAATTTGCCGGTATCGATGTGTTTGATATCGAAGTCGATGAGCTGGATCCGGACAAATTCATTAACGTCGTTGCCGCCCTCGAACCAACCTTCGGCGGTATCAACCTGGAAGATATTAAAGCGCCGGAGTGTTTCTACATCGAGCAGCAGCTGCGCGAGCGGATGAATATCCCGGTCTTCCATGACGATCAGCACGGCACGGCGATCATCAGCACCGCGGCGATCCTCAACGGTCTGCGCGTCGTCGAGAAGAATCTGTCCGACGTGCGGATGGTGGTCTCCGGCGCGGGCGCGGCGGCGATCGCCTGTATGAATCTGCTGGTGGCGCTGGGGATGCAAAAGCACAACATCGTGGTCTGCGATTCGAAAGGCGTTATCTATAAAGACCGTGAGCCGAACATGGCGGAAACCAAAGCGGCCTATGCGGTGGAAGACGATGGCAAACGCACCCTCGATGACGTGATCGACGGCGCCGACATTTTCCTCGGCTGCTCTGGCCCGAAAGTGCTGACTCAGGAGATGGTGAAGAAGATGGCGCGGGCGCCGCTGATCCTCGCCCTGGCCAACCCGGAGCCGGAAATCCTGCCGCCGCTGGCGAAGCAGGTCCGCGATGACGCCATCATCTGTACCGGCCGCTCCGACTACCCTAACCAGGTCAACAACGTACTTTGCTTCCCGTTCATCTTCCGCGGCGCGCTGGACGTCGGCGCGACGGCGATCAACGAAGAGATGAAGCTGGCGGCGGTGCATGCGATTGCCGAGCTGGCCCATGCCGAGCAGAGCGAAGTGGTGGCCTCCGCCTACGGCGATCAGGATTTAAGCTTTGGTCCGGAGTACATCATTCCGAAACCATTCGACCCGCGGCTGATCGTCAAGATCGCCCCCGCGGTGGCGAAGGCGGCGATGGACTCCGGTGTGGCGACGCGCCCGATCGCTGATTTTGACGCCTATATCGAGAAACTGAGCGAGTTCGTCTATAAAACCAACCTGTTTATGAAGCCTATCTTCTCTCAGGCGCGCAAAGAGCCGAAGCGCGTGGTGCTGGCGGAAGGGGAGGAGACTCGGGTGCTGCACGCCACCCAGGAGCTGGTGTCTCTGGGACTGGCCAAACCGATTCTGGTGGGGCGCCCGAGCGTGATTGAAATGCGCATCCAGAAGCTGGGCCTGCAGATCAAGGCCGGCGTTGACTTTGAGATCGTCAATAATGAATCCGACCCGCGGTTTAAAGAGTACTGGAGCGAGTACTACCAGCTGATGAAGCGCCGCGGCATTACCCAGGAGCAGGCGCAGCGGGCGGTGATTAGCAACACCACGGTGATTGGCGCCATCATGGTGCATCGCGGTGAAGCGGATGCGATGATCTGCGGGACTATTGGCGAGTACCACGATCACTACCGCGTGGTGCAGCCGCTGTTTGGCTATCGCGACGGCGTCAGCACCGCCGGGGCGATGAATGCGCTGCTGCTGCCGAGCGGCAACACCTTTATCGCCGATACCTATGTCAATCACGATCCGTCGCCGGAAGAGCTGGCGGAGATCACCCTGATGGCGGCGGAAAGCGTGCGACGCTTTGGTATTGAACCGCGCGTGGCGTTGCTGTCGCACTCCAACTTTGGCTCTGCCGACTGTCCGTCAGCCAGCAAAATGCGTAAAACCCTGGAGCTGGTGAAGGCCCGCGCCCCGGAGCTGATGATCGATGGCGAAATGCATGGCGACGCCGCGCTGGTGGAAAGCATCCGCAACGATCGCATGCCGGACAGCCCGCTGAAGGGGGCGGCCAATATTCTGGTGATGCCGAATATGGAAGCCGCCCGGATCAGCTATAACCTGCTGCGCGTCTCCAGTTCGGAAGGGGTGACCGTCGGGCCGGTGCTGATGGGGGTGGCGAAGCCGGTGCATATCCTGACGCCGATCGCCTCCGTACGTCGGATCGTTAATATGGTGGCGCTGGCGGTTGTTGAAGCGCAAACCGAACCGCTGTAATTTTCTATTTCCCCCGTTAACGCGCGGATCCGTTTCCGCGCGCAATATCAGGCAGGCCGGTGAGTAAAAAACGTTGAGCCTGCCTTTTTAATTCCACCGCAATATTATTTTCTCTCCTGAGTGATCCACTTCACCTTTTAACCCCACTTGCCGAAATTTGTTATTTGCCGCGCTGAAATGTCGTCACCATGAGGACAGATTTCAGGGGGCAATCAGTCATGGATAAAGAACGCATTATTCAGGAATTCGTACCAGGCAAACAGGTCACGCTGGCGCATCTGATTGCCCACCCGGGAGCGGAGCTGGCGAAAAAGATCGGCGTACCCGAATCCGGCGCGATCGGCATTATGACGCTGACGCCGGGAGAAACAGCGATGATCGCCGGCGATCTGGCGATGAAGGCCGCCGACGTGCACATCGGTTTTCTCGACCGGTTTAGCGGCGCGCTGGTGATCTACGGCTCGGTCGGCGCGGTGGAGGAGGCGCTTCTGCAGACCATCGGCGGATTAGGCCGCTTATTAAATTATACCTTGTGCGAATTAACGAAAAGTTAATTGAGAGCGACCATGAAGCGTATTGCGATTGTCGGCGCCGTCGGTGCAGGAAAAACCACGTTATTTAATGCCCTGCAGGGGAATTATTCCCTCGCCAGAAAAACGCAGGCGCTGGAATTTAACGATCGTGGCGACATCGATACACCCGGGGAATATTTCAGCCATCCGCGCTGGTATCACGCCTTAATTACCACCTTGCAGGATGTGGACACCCTGATTTATGTCCATGCGGCCAATGATACCGAAAGTCGCCTGCCACCCGGGTTGCTGGATATTGGCAGCCGAAAGCACCTTATCGTGGCGATCAGCAAAACGGATCTGCCGGATGCCAACGTCGCCGCGGTGCGGCAGCTGCTGGACGGGATGGGGTTTCAGGCGCCGGTTTTCGCCCTCAACGGTTGCGATCCGCAAAGCGTTGCGCCGCTGGAAAATTACTTGAGTGAGCTCAGCCAAAAGGAGGAAGGGCCAGGTGAAGAAACTCATTACCGCTAACGATATTCGTGCCGCCCACGCGCGCGGCGAACAGGCGATGTCAGTAGTTCTGCGCGCCAGCATTATCACCCCGGAAGCGCGCGAAGTCGCCGAGCTGCTGGGATTCACTATCACCGAAGACGATGGCGCCGCGCCGGCGGCGACAGCGGCGGACAGCGACAAAACGGAAAGCCAGCGGATCCGGGAAACCATCCTGGCGCAGCTGCCGGAAGGCCAGTTTACCGAAAGCCTGGTGGCGCAGCTGATGGAAAAGGTAATGAAGGAGAAGCAGTCCCTGGAGCAGGAGGCGATGCAGCCGGGATTTGACTCCGTGACCGGCAAAGGCGGCATCAAAGTGATCGACGGCAGCAGCGTGAAGTTTGGCCGCTTCGACGGCGCCCAGCCGCACTGCGTTGGCTTAACGGACCTGGTGACTGACCAGGATGGCAGCAGCATGGCGGCCGGATTTATGCAGTGGGAGAACGCCTTCTTCCCGTGGACGCTGAACTACGACGAAATCGATATGGTGCTGGAGGGCGAGCTGCATGTGCGCCATCAGGGGGAAACGCTGGTCGCCAAAGCGGGGGACGTCATGTTCATCCCGAAAGGCTCCAGCATCGAATTCGGTACCCCGTCGACGGTGCGCTTCCTGTACGTCGCCTGGCCGGCAAACTGGCAATCGCTATGAACGATTTCATTACCGAAGCGTGGCTCAGAGCGAATCATACGCTCAGCGAAGGCGGTGAAATCCATCTTCCTGCCGATGCCCGCCTGACGCCCTCGGCGAGGGAACTGCTGGAAAGTCGGCATCTGCGGGTCAAATTTCTCGACCGCCAGGGGCGCCTGTTTGTCGAGGATGACGAACAGACGCCGCAGCCGGTGCATGTCCTGACCAGCAGCGACCATCCGCCCCAGGCCTGCTGCGAGCTTTGTCACCAGCCGGTGGGCAAAAAGCCGGACACCTTAACTCATCTGACGGCCGATACCCTGGTGGCGAAAAACGATCCGCGGCTGGCCTTCCGCGCGGTGCTGGACAGCACCATCGCCCTGACGGTGTGGCTGCAAATTGAACTGGCGGAGCCCTGGCAGCCGTGGCTGACGGATATCCGTTCGCGGCTGGGCAACATCATGCGCGCCGATGCGCTGGAGGAACCGCTGGCGGCGCAGTCGATAGCCGGATTCAGCGAGGCGCAGCTGCATCGTCTGTCCCATCAGCCGCTGCGTTACCTGGGTCACGATCACCTGGTGCCGGAGGCCCGCCATGGGCGCGATGTCGCGCTGCTTAATTTGCTGCGCGGCAAAGTGCGCGAGGCGGAGGTGACCGCGGCGCAGGTGTTTATTACGCCGCAATTTGCGGTCCAGCGTGCCGATATTCTACAGGCGCTCAACCGCCTCTCCAGCGCGGTCTACGTGATGATGATCCTGGGCGTGACGGACGCGCCGCCGGCGCTCAGCCAACTGCAGCAGCTGGGAGGTGAAGATGATCATTGACCAGTGTCGCAAACTGGCGCTGCGCGCCCCCGCCAGGGTGGTGTTCCCGGATGCGCTGGACGTCCGTGTGTTGAAGGCGGCGCATTATCTGCAGCAGCAGGGCCTGGCGCATCCGATCCTCGTCGCCAGCCCCTTCGCGCTGCGGCAGTTCGCCCTTGGCGAACGTCTGCCGCTGACCGGGGTGCAGGTCATCGATCCGCACAGCAACCTGGCGATGCGCAAGGCGTTTGCCGCCGCCTGGCAGGCGCGCGCCGGCGATAAAGCGCCCGCTGACGCGGTCGACAAGCTGGCCGACCCGCTGATGTTCGCCGCGGCGATGGTCAGCGCCGGGCAGGCCGAGGTGTGTATCGCCGGAAATCTCTCGTCAACCGCCAGCGTGCTGCGCGCTGGTCTGCGCCTTATCGGCCTGCAGCCGGGGTGTAAAACGCTCTCTTCGCTGTTTCTGATGCTGCCGCAGTATACCGGACAGCCGCTGGGGTTTGCCGACTGCAGCGTGGTGCCGCAGCCGACCGCGGCGCAGCTGGCGGATATCGCGATTGCCAGCGCCGAGACCTGGCAAGCGATCGCTGGCGAAGCGCCGCGGGTGGCAATGCTGTCCTTCTCGACACACGGCAGCGCCCGGCATCCCTGTGTGGCTAACGTCCAGCAGGCCACGGAGATCGTGCGTCAGCGGGCGCCGCAGCTGATGGTCGATGGCGAGCTGCAGTTTGACGCCGCCTTTGTACCGGACGTCGCTGCGCACAAAGCGCCCGGCAGCCCGCTGCAGGGACGGGCCAATGTGCTGGTCTTCCCGTCGCTGGAGGCGGGCAACATCGGCTACAAAATCGCCCAGCGGCTGGGCGGATATCGCGCCATCGGGCCGCTGATCCAGGGCCTGGCCGCCCCGCTTCACGACCTCTCGCGAGGCTGTAGCGTAGAGGAAATTATCGAACTGGCGCTGGTGGCGTCGGTACCGCGCCAGACGGACGCAAGCCGGATCCCCGACTCGTCCACGCTGGTTGAATGAATGGTCCCCTTCAGGACCCCTTATGAGAGGAAAACACAATGGAAGCATTAGGAATGATTGAAACCCGGGGCCTGGTTGCACTGATTGAGGCCTCCGACGCCATGGTCAAAGCGGCCCGCGTCAAGCTGGTGGGAGTGAAACAGATCGGCGGGGGCCTGGTGACCGCCATGGTGCGCGGCGATGTCGCGGCGTGCAAAGCCGCGACGGATGCCGGGGCGGCGGCGGCTCAGCGTATCGGTGAGCTGGTCTCTGTACATGTCATCCCGCGCCCGCATGGCGATCTGGAAGAGGTCTTCCCGATTAGCTTCAAGGGCGACAGCAACATCTAACGGGGGAGGGGGTGCCGGAAAGTTCTGGCCGGATAAGACGCCAGCGCGTCGCTATCCGGCCATGAAAAGGCATGAATGCCGGATGGCGTTGCGCTTTTCCGGCCTGCACATCACACGCGGAGACGGACATGAAGCTGGCTGTGGTAACCGGATATGTGGTCTGCACCGTACGCCATGAAGGTCTGGCCCACGACAAACTGCTGATGGTGGAGATGCTCAATGCCCGCGGCGAGCCCGACGGGCAATGCGCGGTCGCCATCGACAGCATCGGCGCGGGATGCGGAGAGTGGGTACTGCTGGTCAGCGGCAGCTCGGCGCGACAGGCGCACGCACACGGCGCCTCTCCGGTCGATCTGTGCGTGATTGGTATCGTGGATGAGGCTGCGGCCGATGGTCAGGTGCTCTTCCATAAGTAGGGTGAAAAATCATGAATCAACAGGACATTGAACAGGTAGTGAAAGCGGTACTGCTGAAAATGAAAGACAGCAGCCAGCCTGCCGGCACCGTTCATGATATGGGCGTTTTTGCCTCACTGGATGACGCTGTCGCGGCGGCAACGGTGGCCCAGCAGGGATTAAAGCGGGTGGCGATGCGTCTGCAGGTGATTCAGGCCATTCGTGAGGCGGGTGAAAAGTATGCCCGTGAACTGGCGGAGCTTGCGGTGACGGAGACCGGCATGGGACGCGTTGAAGATAAGTTTGCCAAAAACGTGGCGCAGGCGCGCGGCACGCCGGGCGTGGAGTGTCTGACTCCGCAGGTGCTCACCGGCGATAACGGCCTGACGCTGATTGAAAATGCGCCCTGGGGCGTGGTGGCCTCGGTGACGCCGTCCACCAATCCGGCGGCGACGGTGATCAACAACGCCATTAGCCTGATAGCCGCCGGCAACAGCGTGGTCTTCGCCCCCCATCCGGCGGCGAAAAAGGTCTCGCAAAGGGCAATTACCCTGCTTAACCAGGCGGTAGTGGCCGCCGGCGGCCCGGCCAACCTGCTGGTGACCGTGGCGAACCCGGATATCGACACCGCCCAGCGGCTGTTTAAGTACCCTGGCATCGGCCTGCTGGTGGTGACCGGCGGCGAAGCGGTGGTCGAGGCGGCGCGCAAACATACCAACAAACGCCTGATCGCCGCCGGGGCCGGCAACCCGCCGGTGGTGGTGGATGAGACCGCCGATCTGCCGCGCGCCGCGCAGGCGATCGTCAAAGGCGCCTCGTTTGATAACAACATCATCTGCGCCGACGAGAAGGTGCTGATCGTGGTCGATAGCGTCGCCGACGAACTGATGCGCCTGATGGAAGGCCAGCAGGCGGTGAAACTCACGGCGGCGCAGGCCGAACAGCTCCAGCCGCTGCTGCTGAAAAATATCGACGAGCGCGGCAAAGGCACGGTCAGCCGCGACTGGGTCGGCCGCGACGCGGGCAAAATCGCCGCGGCGATTGGCCTGCAGGTGCCGGCGCAAACCCGTCTGCTGTTCGTGGAAACCCCCGCCAGCCATCCGTTTGCGGTGACTGAACTGATGATGCCGGTGCTGCCGGTGGTGCGGGTGGCGAACGTCGAGGAGGCCATCGCCCTGGCGGTGCAACTGGAAGGCGGCTGCCACCATACGGCGGCGATGCACTCGCGCAATATCGACAACATGAACCAGATGGCGAATGCCATCGACACCAGCATCTTCGTCAAAAACGGGCCGTGCATCGCCGGGCTTGGGCTGGGCGGCGAGGGCTGGACCACCATGACCATCACCACCCCAACCGGGGAAGGGGTAACCAGCGCGCGGACCTTCGTTCGTCTGCGTCGCTGCGTACTGGTGGATGCGTTTCGAATCGTATAAGGGATGAACATGGCGCACGACGAACAACGCTGGCTTTCGCCGAGACTACAAAAAGCCGCTGCCCTGTGTAACCAGGCGCCCGCCGCCAGCGAGTCGCCGCTGTGGCTGGGCATCGATTTGGGCACCTGCGACGTGGTGTCGATGGTGGTTGACCGTGACGGCCAGCCGGTTGCGGTATGCCTTGACTGGGCCGACGTGGTGCGCGACGGCATCGTCTGGGATTTCTTTGGCGCCGTCACCCTCGTGCGCCGACATCTTGCGACTCTCGAGCAGCAGCTGGGCTGCCGCTTCACCCATGCGGCGACCTCGTTTCCGCCCGGTACCGATCCGCGCATTTCGATCAATGTCCTGGAGTCCGCCGGGCTGGAGATCAGTCATGTGCTGGATGAGCCTACCGCGGTGGCCGATCTGCTGCAGCTCGATAACGCCGGGGTGGTGGATATCGGCGGCGGCACCACCGGGATCGCCATCGTTAAACAGGGCAGGGTGACGTATTCGGCGGATGAAGCCACCGGCGGCCACCATATCTCCCTGACTCTGGCCGGGAATCGCGGCATCGGGCTTGAGGAGGCGGAGCAGTACAAGCGCAGCCACGCCGGGGAGATCTGGCCGGTGGTTAAGCCGGTGTACGAGAAGATGGCCGAAATTGTCGCCCGACATATTGCCGGACAAGGGATTGTCGATTTGTGGCTGGCAGGCGGCGCCTGTATGCAGCCGGGCGTGCATGAGCTGTTTCGTCAGCGCTTCCCGGCATTACCGGTGCATTTGCCGCAGCACAGCCTGTTTATGACCCCGCTGGCAATCGCCAACAGCGGGAGGGAAAAAGCGGAGGGGATGTATGCAAGCTGAACTGCAGACGGCGCTGTTCAATGCCTTTGATACGCTGAATCTTCAGCAAATGAAAAGCTTCAACGTTCCGCCGGTGACGCTGCACGGCGTCGGCGCGCTGGCGGCCTGCGGTCCGCAAGCGCAGTCCCGGGGCCTTAGGCATCTGTTTGTCATGGTTGACAGTTTTCTCCATCAGGCGGGAATGACCGCCGGGCTGGAGCGTAGCCTGGCGATGAAAGGGATTGCTATGACTCTCTGGCCCTGTCCCGCCGGCGAACCCTGCGTCACCGATGTCTGCGCCGCCGTCGCCCAGCTGCGGGACGCGCGCTGCGACGGCGTGGTGGCCTTTGGCGGTGGATCGGTACTGGATGCGGCGAAGGCGGTGGCGCTGCTGGTCGCCAATCCTGAGCAGACGCTGGGGGAGATGACGGAGCACAGCGAGTTGCGTCCACGTCTGCCGCTGATCGCGGTGCCGACCACCGCTGGCACCGGGTCTGAAACCACCAATGTAACGGTGATTATCGATGCGGTGAGTGGACGCAAACAGGTGCTGGCGCATGCCTCGCTGATGCCGGATGTGGCGATCCTCGACGCCGCGCTGACCGAGGGCGTCCCGCCGCATATCACGGCAATGACCGGGATTGATGCGCTGACCCACGCCGTCGAGGCCTACAGCGCCCGCCACGCCACGCCGTTTACCGACAGTCTGGCGATGGGGGCGATAGCCATGATCGGCGAGGCGCTGCCGAAAGCGGTGGGCTGCGGTCAGGATCTGGCGGCGCGGGAGAACATGCTGCTGGCTTCCTGCATGGCGGGGATGGCGTTTTCCAGCGCCGGGCTGGGGCTATGCCATGCCATGGCGCATCAGCCGGGGGCGGCGCTGCATATTCCGCACGGTCTGGCCAACGCCATGCTGCTGCCAACGGTGATGGAGTTTAACCGCATGGTGCGCCGGGCGCGCTTCAGCCAGATCAGCCGGGCGTTAACCGGCAAGAAAACCGATGACCGCGAGGCTATCGCCGCCGTGCGCGAGCTGATCGCCGAGGTCGGTCTGACGATGCGGCTGACGGAGGCTGGCGCGACGTCCGCGCACTACGCCGCCTGGGCGCAAGCGGCGCAGGAGGACATCTGTTTGCGCACCAATCCACGCACCGCCAGCCGGGAGCAGATTATCGAGCTGTACGCGGCGGCGCGATAAATGCCGATTTTCCCGGAGGCGTGTGGCTGTGGCTTTCCCGGCTCGTGCTGCGCTTAGCCGGGCTACAGGATCACAGCCGTCTGCTATGCCGTAGCCCGGGTAAGGCGTTCACGCCGCGGCCCGGGAAAGTCGCCTGAGTGCGGCTAATGTCCCGGTATTCACAGTATCTACAAATCATAAATGACAGGGAGTAAGGGCTATGGGAATTAACGAAATCATCATGTACATCATGATGTTCTTTATGCTGATTGCCGCCGTGGACAGGATCCTGTCGCAGTTCGGCGGCTCGGCGCGCTTTCTCGGCAAACTGGGGAAAAGCATTGAGGGATCCGGCGGTCAGTTTGAAGAAGGGTTTATGGCGATGGGCGCGCTGGGCCTGGCGATGGTCGGGATGACCGCCCTGGCGCCAGTGCTGGCTCATCTGCTTGGTCCGGTGATTATTCCGCTGTATGAGATGCTCGGCGCCAACCCGTCGATGTTCGCCGGCACGCTGCTGGCGTGCGACATGGGCGGTTTCTTCCTCGCTAAAGAACTCGCGGGCGGCGACGTGGCGGCCTGGATGTACTCAGGCCTGATCCTCGGCTCTATGATGGGTCCGACCATTGTGTTCTCCATTCCGGTGGCGCTCGGCATTATCGAACCAACCGATCGCCGCTGGCTGGCGCTCGGCGTGCTGGCGGGCATTGTCACCATTCCCATCGGCTGTATCGCCGGCGGTCTGGTGGCGATGTATTCCGGGGTGGAGATCAACGGCCAGCCGGTAGAGTTTACCTTCGCGCTGATCCTGATGAATATGATCCCGGTGATCATCGTCGCCGTGCTGGTGGCGCTGGGGCTGAAGTTTATTCCGGAAAAAATGATCAACGGCTTCCAGATCTTCGCCAAATTCCTCGTGGCGCTGATCACCATCGGCCTGGCGGCGGCGGTGATCAAGTTCCTGCTCGGCTGGGAGCTGATCCCCGGGCTCGATCCGATCTTTATGGCGCCTGGCGACCAGCCCGGCGAAGTGATGCGCGCCATCGAAGTCATTGGCTCTATCTCCTGCGTGCTGCTCGGCGCTTATCCGATGGTGCTCCTGCTGACCCGCTGGTTTGAAAAGCCGCTGATGCGCGTTGGTAATCTGCTAAAAATCAACAATATGGCTGCCGGCGGCATGGTCGCTACCCTGGCGAACAATATTCCGATGTTCGGCATGATGAAGCAGATGGATACCCGCGGAAAAGTGATCAACTGCGCCTTCTCGGTGTCAGCGGCGTTCGCCCTCGGCGACCATCTCGGTTTTGCGGCGGCCAATATGAACGCCATGATCTTTCCGATGATTGTCGGCAAGCTGGTCGGCGGCGTTACCGCGATTGGCGTGGCGATGCTGCTGGTGCCAAAAGATGAAAACGTACCGGCGCCTGCCAACAACGAAGCGGAGGCGCACTCGTGAACACGCGCCAGCTGTTGAGCGTCGGTATTGATATCGGCACCACCACCACGCAGGTGATCTTCTCGCGCCTGGAGCTGGTGAACCGCGCGGCGGTTTCCCAGGTGCCGCGTTATGAATTCATCAAACGCGACATTAGCTGGCAAAGCCCGGTCTTCTTTACGCCGGTTGATAAGCAGGGAGAACTGAAAGAGGCCGAGCTTGAGGCGCTGATTCTGGCTCAGTACCGGGCCGCAGGGATCGCTCCACAAGCGGTGGATTCCGGGGCGATCATCATCACCGGCGAAAGCGCGAAAACCCGCAATGCCCGCCCGGCGGTGATGGCGCTCTCGCAGTCGCTGGGCGATTTTGTCGTCGCCAGCGCCGGGCCGCATCTGGAGTCGGTCATTGCCGGACACGGCGCCGGGGCGCAGACCCTGTCCCGGCAGCGGATGTGCCGGGTGCTCAATATCGATATTGGCGGCGGTACCTCGAACTATGCCCTGTTTGACGCCGGAAACGTCAGCGCCACCGCCTGCCTCAACGTCGGCGGCCGCCTGCTGGAAACCGACGCTCAGGGGCGCGTGGTCCACGCGCACCCGCCGGGGCAGCGGATTGTCGATGCGCTGTTTGGCGCCGGCACTAACGCCCTGGCGCTGACCGCCGGGCAGCTGGCGCAGGTGGCGCGCCGGATGGCGGCGCTGATCGTCGAGGTGATCGACGGCACCCTCTCACCGCTGGCGCAGGGGCTGATGCAAACCGAAGTACTGCCTGCGGGTATTCAGCCGGAGGTGATTACCCTTTCCGGCGGAGTGGGGGAGTGCTACCGCCATCAGCCCGCCGATCCTTTCTGTTTTTCCGATATCGGGCCGCTGCTGGCCACGGCCCTGCACGAGCATCCGCGCCTGCGTGAGATGAACGTGCAGTTCCCGGCGCAAACCGTGCGCGCCACGGTGATTGGCGCCGGGGCGCATACGCTGTCCCTGTCCGGGAGCACCATCTGGCTGGAGGGGGTTCCATTGCCGCTGCGCAATCTGCCGGTGGCTATCCCGCAGGATGCCGCCGATCTGCCGAACGCCTGGCTCCAGGCGCTGACGCAGCTCGATCTGGCTCCCGAGGCGGACGCTTACGTGCTGGCGCTTCCCGCTTCACTTCCGGTGCGCTACGCCACCTTACTGACCGTAATTGACGCCCTGCTGGCGTTTGTCGCCCGCTTTCCCAATCCCCGTCCGCTGCTGCTGGTGGCCGAGCAGGATTTTGGCAAAGCGCTGGGCATGCTGCTGCGGCCACAGCTTCCACACCTTCCGCTGGCGGTCATCGATGAGGTGAGCATCCGGGCGGGAGACTATATCGACATTGGTACGCCTCTTTTTGGCGGATCGGTTGTGCCGGTGACGGTGAAATCACTCGCATTTCCTTCCTGAGGGAACGACTTATGAAACTAAAGACCACATTGTTCGGCAATGTTTATCAGTTTAAGGATGTAAAAGAGGTGCTGGCGAAAGCCAACGAACTGCGTTCGGGGGATGTGCTGGCGGGGGTAGCGGCGGAGAGTTCGCAGCAGCGCGTGGCCGCCAAGCAGGTGCTCTCCGATATGACGGTGGCCGATATCCGTAATAACCCGGTGATCCCGTATGAGGAGGACTGCGTTACGCGCCTGATCCAGGATGACGTGAACGAAACCGCCTATCAGCGGATTAAACACTGGACCATCAGCGACCTGCGGGAATACGTGCTCAACGACGAGGTCACCAGCGACGATATCGCCTTTGTCCGCAAAGGGCTGACCTCCGAGGTGGTGGCTGCGGTGGCCAAGATCTGCTCCAACGCCGATCTGATCTACGGCGGTAAAAAAATGCCGGTGATCAAAAAAGCCAATACCACCATCGGTCTGCCGGGGACCTTTAGCTGCCGCCTGCAGCCGAACGATACCCGCGACGACGTGCAGAGTATTGCCGCGCAAATCTATGAAGGGCTCTCCTTCGGCGCGGGCGACGCGGTGATTGGCGTCAACCCGGTCACTGACGACGTGGAGAACCTGAGCCGGGTGCTGGATACGGTGTACGGGGTGATCGACAAGTTTAACATCCCGACCCAGGGCTGCGTGCTGGCGCACGTCACTACCCAGATTGAAGCCATCCGCCGCGGCGCGCCGGGGGGGCTTATCTTCCAGAGCATCTGCGGCAGTGAAAAAGGGCTTAAAGAGTTCGGCGTCGAGCTGGCGATGCTCGATGAAGCGCGGGCGGTGGGGGCGGAGTTTAACCGCATCGCCGGGGAGAACTGTCTTTACTTTGAAACCGGGCAGGGCTCGGCGCTTTCCGCTGGCGCTAACTTCGGCGCCGACCAGGTGACCATGGAAGCGCGTAACTATGGCCTGGCGCGGCACTACGATCCGTTCCTCGTCAACACCGTGGTGGGCTTTATCGGGCCGGAGTATCTCTATAACGACCGGCAAATCATTCGCGCCGGACTGGAAGACCACTTTATGGGCAAGCTGAGCGGCATCTCAATGGGCTGCGACTGCTGCTATACCAACCATGCCGATGCCGACCAGAACCTCAACGAAAACCTGATGATCCTGCTGGCGACCGCAGGCTGCAACTACATCATGGGCATGCCGCTCGGCGACGACATCATGCTCAACTACCAGACCACCGCCTTCCACGATACCGCGACCGTGCGCCAGCTGCTGGGCCTGCGGCCGTCGCCGGAGTTTGAACGCTGGCTGGAAACGATGGGCATTATGGCAAATGGTCGCCTGACCAAACGGGCGGGCGATCCGTCACTGTTCTTCTGATGACGCGGGGATGACACATCATGGATCAAAAACAGATTGAAGACATTGTACGCAGCGTAATGGCGTCAATGGGACAACCACAGTCGCAGCCGCAGGCCCCCGCAGCGTCGACACCGGCCTGCCATGCCGCCTGCGCCAGCGAAGCGGTGGTGGAAAGCTGCGCGCTGGACCTGGGCTCAGCGGAAGCGAAAGCCTGGATTGGCGTACAACATCCGCACCGCGCCGAAGTACTGACTGAACTGAAACGCAGTACCGCGGCGCGCGTTTGCACCGGCCGCGCCGGCCCGCGTCCGCGCACTCAGGCGCTGCTGCGCTTCCTGGCCGATCACTCGCGCTCGAAAGACACGGTGCTCAAAGAGGTGCCGGAAGCGTGGGTGAAAGCGCAGGGGCTGCTGGAAGTGCGTTCCGAGATTAGCGATAAGAACCTCTACCTGACGCGTCCGGATATGGGCCGTCGCCTCAGTCCGGAAGCGATTGATGCGCTGAAGGCGCAGTGCGTGATGGATCCGGATGTGCAGGTGGTGGTGTCCGATGGCCTGTCGACGGATGCCATCACCGCCAACTACGAAGAGATCCTGCCGCCGCTGCTTGCCGGCCTGAAACAGGCGGGTCTGAAGGTCGGGACGCCGTTCTTCGTGCGCTATGGCCGCGTCAAGATTGAAGATCAGATCGGCGAGATCCTCGGCGCGAAGGTGGTGATCCTGCTGGTTGGCGAGCGCCCGGGGCTCGGCCAGTCGGAGAGCCTCTCCTGCTACGCGGTGTACTCCCCGCGGGTGGCGACCACCGTCGAGGCCGACCGGACCTGTATCTCCAATATCCACCAGGGCGGCACCCCGCCGGTAGAAGCCGCCGCGGTGATCGTGGATTTAGCCAAACGCATGCTGGAGCAGAAAGCCTCCGGCATCAACATGAGCCGTTAAGGAGGCATCATGCCAGCATTAGATTTGATTCGACCCTCGGTTACCGCGATGCGCGTGATTGCCTCGGTGAATGACGGTTTCGCGCGCGAGCTTAAATTACCGTCGCATATACGTAGCCTCGGACTCATCACGGCAGATTCTGACGATGTGACGTATATTGCCGCCGACGAAGCGACAAAGCAGGCGATGGTGGAGGTGGTCTATGGCCGCTCCCTCTACGCCGGCGCGGCCCATGGTCCGTCGCCTACCGCCGGCGAAGTACTGATCATGCTTGGCGGCCCGAACCCGGCGGAAGTTCGCGCCGGGCTGGATGCCATGATGGCGCATATTGAAGGTGGGGCGGCATTCCAGTGGGCTAACGACGCGCAAGATACCGCCTTTCTGGCGCACGTGGTGTCGCGTACCGGCTCTTATCTTTCATCGGCCGCTGGCATCGCGTTGGGCGATCCGATCGCTTATCTGGTGGCGCCGCCGCTGGAGGCGACGTTTGGTATCGATGCGGCGATGAAGTCGGCCGACGTTCAGCTGGTGACCTACGTCCCGCCGCCATCGGAAACCAACTATTCGGCCGCCTTTTTGACGGGAAGCCAGGCCGCCTGTAAAGCCGCCTGCAATGCCTTTACCGATGCCGTTCTCGATATTGCCCGTCATCCTGTACAGCGTGCGTAATGGAGGGAGCGATGATCAATGCGCTGGGATTGCTCGAAGTGGAGGGCATGGTCGCGGCTATAGACGCTGCGGATGCCATGCTTAAGGCGGCCAATGTGCGCCTGCTTAGTCATGAAGTGCTCGACCCGGGCAGGTTAACGCTGGTGGTGGAGGGCGACCTGGCGGCCTGCCGCGCCGCGCTGGATGCCGGGGCCGCCGCTGCCCGGCGGACCGGCTGCGTGATCAGCCGTCGGGAAATTGGCCGCCCGGAAGAGGATACCCAGCGGCTGATCGGCGGTTTTCAGCCACCGCCGCCAGCGCCCATGCCGCCTGCTGACCCGGCTTCATCGGAAGCCTTACTGACGCTGCTGGCTTCAGTTCGTCAGGGCATGACGGCCGGCGAGGTCGCCGCGCATTTTGCCTGGCCGCTGGATAAGGCCCGCCAGGCGCTGGAGCAGCTCTTTTCCGCAGGGACGCTACGAAAACGCAGTAGCCGCTATCGTCTCAAAAATCCATAACCTGTCGGAGGTGCCGGGAGCGGCTTGCCCCCGGCTTTAACGATTATGAAAAAGCGTCGTTCTGCAAATTTGCACCATCTCTGTTGCGAGGCGTTGCCGGAAGACACCAGGCTGACGCCTCAGGTTGAAATTGACAATATTCATCAACGACACACAACCGATGTGTATGAGCACGCCCTGACCATTACCGCCTGGCAACAGATCTACGATCAGCTGCATCCGGGGCAGTTTCGCGGCGAATTTACCGAAATCCTGCTCGATGAGATCCAGGTCTTCCGCGAATATACCGGGCTGGCGCTGCGCCAGTCCTGCCTGGTCTGGCCGAACTCCTTCTGGTTTGGCATTCCGGCGACCCGGGGAGAACAAGGTTTTATCGGCTCGCAGTGTCTGGGCCGGGCAGAAATCGCCACCCGTCCCGGCGGTACGGAGTTCGAGCTCAGCACGCCGGATGATTACACCATTCTCGGGGTAGTGATTTCGCAGGAGGTGATTGCGCGTCACGCCAGTTTCCTGCACCACCCGGAACGGGTGCTACATATGCTACGCAACCAGTCAGCGCTGGCGGTCCGCGAGCCGCATAAGGCCGCGCTGTGGGGGTTTGTCCAGCAGGCGCTGGCCACCTTTAGCGAGCATCCGGATACCCTTCATCAGCCGGCCGTGCGTAAAGTCCTGCGGGATAATCTGTTGCTGGCGATGGGCACGATGCTGGAAGAAGCGCAGCCGATGGTAAGTGCAGAGAGCGTCAGCCACCAGAGCTACCGCCGCCTGCTGGCGCAGGCGCGCGAATATGTGCTGGAAAACAGCGCGGAGCCGTTAACCGTTCTCGATCTGTGCCAGCAGCTGTACGTCAGCCGTCGCACCTTGCAAAACGCCTTCCATGCAATACTGGGGATTGGTCCTAACGCCTGGCTCAAACGGATCCGCCTGAACGCCGTGCGTCGGGAGCTGATAAGCCCCTGGTCAGAGCGCGAGACGGTCAAGGAGGCGGCCATGCAGTGGGGATTCTGGCATTTGGGGCAGTTCGCCACCGACTATCAGCAGCTGTTTGCTGAGAAACCGTCGATGACGCTGCACCATCGCCTGCGCCAGTGGGTGTGAGGGAAGAGACTCCGCTACCGGGTGGCCAGCCGCCATCCGGCCGTTACAGCCAGTCGCGCACCTGAATAAACTCGCTCAGCGCCGCCTCGGGGCTGCCGGGCTCGGGCTGATAATCATATTCCCAGCGCACCAGCGGTGGCATCGACATCAGAATCGACTCCGTACGCCCGCCGGTCTGCAGACCGAACAGGGTGCCGCGGTCCCAGACCAGATTGAACTCGACATAGCGGCCGCGACGGTAGAGTTGAAAGTGGCGCTCGCGTTCGCCGTACGGCGTGGCATTCCGGCGTTCGACGATAGGTAAATAGGCGTCAGCATAGCCGTTCCCGACCGCCTGCATAAAGGCGAAGCAGTGGTCAAAATCCGGGGTGTTCAGGTCGTCAAAGAACAGACCGCCGATGCCGCGCTGCTCCTGGCGGTGCTTGAGATAGAAGTAATCATCGCACCATTTTTTATAGCGCGGATAGACTTCCTCGCCGAACGGCAGACACAGATCGCGGGCGGTACGATGCCAGTGGACGGCATCCTCTTCAAAGCCGTAGTAAGGGGTTAAATCAAAGCCGCCGCCGAACCACCACACCGGGTCGGCGCCAGGCTTTTCGGCAATAAAGAACCGCACGTTGGCATGGCTGGTGGGCACGTAGGGGTTCAGCGGATGAACCACCAGCGAGACGCCCATGGCTTCAAAACTGCGTCCGGCCAGCTCCGGGCGGTGCGCGGTGGCGGAGGCAGGCATGGCGTCGCCATGGACGTGGGAAAAGTTGACCCCCGCCTGCTCGAACACCCGGCCTTCGCGCAGCACCCGGCTGCGTCCGCCGCCACCGCCTTCCCGCTGCCAGGCATCTTCAATAAACGGCGCGCCATCCACGGCGCTCAGCTGCTGACAGAGGTTGTCCTGGAGCTGGAGCAGAAAAGTTTTTACCTGCGCGGCATCGGGTTTCATTAACGTCTCTTCGAATGGGCTTTCTGGTTATCGAACCAGTGGAAATAGCTGATAATGCCGTTGGCAATCGCGGTGGCGATTTTCTGCCGGAAGGCGGTGGTGCCGAGCAGTTTCTCCTCGTTCGGGTTGGTGATAAACGAGGTTTCCACCAGCACAGACGGTATGGATGGTGACTTCAGCACCACGAACGCCGCCTGCTCGGTATTGCGGCTGTGCAGCTTATGTACCGGCTTGATCTTTTTCAGGATATGCGAGCCCAGCGTCAGGCTGTTTTTGATGGTGTCGGTCTGCACCAGATCGAACAGTACCTGCTGCAGCAGATGGTCTTTATCCGTCGCTTTCTTACCGGCGACCTCATCGGCGCGGTTTTCGCGATCGGAGAGGTATTTCGCCATGGCGCTACTGGCGCCGCGGTTTGACAGGGCGAACACCGAGGCGCCGGCGGCGCTCGGGTTGGTAAAACCATCGGCGTGGATTGACATAAACAGATCGGCGCCGTGCTGATGGGCGATCTCCACGCGGTCGTACAGCGGGATAAAGGTATCGCCGGTGCGGGTCAGGCGGGCGTCGATGCCGTTGCTGCGCAAAATGCTGCGCACGTTCTTAGCGATCGCCAACACCACATGCTTCTCTTTCGAGCCGTTATGGCCGATAGCGCCGGTATCGATGCCGCCGTGGCCCGGATCTAACATTACAATCCGGCGACCCCCGGCCTTTTTGGCGGCGGGTTTGCTATGTCCATTTGACGTTTTCAGTGGCTGTTCTTTTGCGCTGACCTGTGAGGCGACGCCGCTCAGCGTCATCGCAGCCAGCCCGGCTTTCAGCACCTGACGGCGCGAAGCAAGTATTTTTAAGGGTTTAAAAGTGCTCATTCGGCCTGAATTGTAAACAAGTGATGTCCAATGTTATATCGTATCGCGTTTGCCGTTACGACCATTCAAAATAAGAATTGTTTTACTTTTCATTTCAATACATGACAAAGTCATATTATGCCATTTTTTGTCGCTGATTTCGCCTGATATTGGCTATCAGTTATATTCGCGCCATAATCACTGTTTTTAACCGTCAATGGTGGGGAATACCATGGAGATTCGCGTTTTTCGCCAGCAGGATTTCGAAGAGGTTGTGACGCTGTGGGAGCGCTGCGATCTGCTGCGCCCGTGGAACGATCCGGAGATGGATATTGAGCGCAAGCTGAATCACGACGTCAGCCTGTTTCTGGTGGCGGAAGTGAATGGCGAAGTGGTCGGCACAGTGATGGGCGGATATGACGGTCATCGCGGATCGGCCTATTATCTCGGCGTCCATCCGGAATATCGCGGCCGGGGTATCGCGAACGCGCTGCTCAACCGTCTGGAGAAAAAGCTGATTGCCCGCGGCTGCCCGAAAATCAACATTATGGTCCGTGAAGACAACGACGTGGTGCAGGGAATGTACGAGCGGTTGGGCTATGAGTACGCCGATGTCCTGACCCTGGGCAAGCGCCTGATCGAAGATGAAGAATACTGAGTTTATCCCCGCCGATTTTGATGCCCATGGCCGTCTGCGCCTGCCTTTGCTTTTCTGGTGCGTGCTGTTGTTGCAGGCCCGCACGTGGGTGCTGTTTTTGATGGCCGGCGCATCGCGCCAGCAGGGCGACGCGATTCTTAATCTGTTCTATCCCGATCACGAGCGCTTCTGGCTTGGTTTACTGCCAGGCGTGCCGGCGGTGCTGGCCTTTCTGCTTAGCGGCTATCGTCAGCGCCTGCCGCGCCTGTGGCGGGCGATGCGCTGGCTGCTGGTGCTATCGCAAGTGCTGCTGTTGCTGTGGCAGCCGATGCTATGGCTGAGCGGCGAATCTCCCTCCTCGTTGACCATTGCGCTGCTGGTCGCGGATGGCTATGCCCTGTGGTGGCTGTTAACCAGCCGTCGCCTGGGCGCCTGTTTTCACCAGACCACCTTTTAATGGCACTTTTTGCCGATCGTGAACTCCAACATGCGTTGAATGACTCAGAAAGGATTGAGATATGAAATCGCTACGTGTAATGCTCTGTGCACTTCCGCTGGCGCTGACCGGCTGCTCCACGATGAGCGCAGTCAACTGGTCGGCGGCCTATCCGTGGAACTGGTTTGGCGCTTCCACCGAGGTGACCGAGCAGGGAGTGGGTAAACTGACGGCTTCCACGCCGCTCAATGAACAGGCGATTAGCGATGCGCTGGGCAGCGACTACCGTTTACGCAGCGGAATGAAGACCGATAAGGGCAATATCGTCCACTACTTTGAAGCGCTGAAAAACAACAGCGTGGCGCTGACCATCAATGGCGACAACGGTGCTATCAGCCGGATTGACGTGCGTGATGCGGATATCAAAACCGCCAGCGGCGTGAAAATCGGCACACCGTTTAGCGACCTGTACAGCAAAGCCTTCGGCAACTGCCAGAAAGGCAGCCATGACAACGGGGCGGTCGTCGAGTGTCAGGCCGAGGGGAGCCAGCATATCAGCTATGCCTTCACTGGCCACTGGAGCGGTCCGGACGAGCTGATGCCCTCCGACGATACGCTGAAAAACTGGAAGGTCAGCAAGATTATCTGGCGTCGCTAAATTGATCTGAAGAGACACGACAGCTCTGAAAAACGGTTACAATGGCGCGTTAGCAACGCGACAGCGTTGTGGTTGCATCATTTCAGGAGGAGCGATGTCTCAGGTTCAGAGCGGCATTTTGCCGGAACATTGCCGCGCGGCGATTTGGATTGAAGCCAATCTCAAAGGGGACGTTAACGCCCTACGCGAAGCGAGCAAAATTTTTGTCGATAACGTGGCCACCTTCCAGGCTAAATTCCCCGACGCCAAACTCGGTGCGGTGGTGGCGTTCGGCAATAACGTCTGGCGTCAGCTGAGCGGCGGCGAAGGGGCGGATGAGTTAAAAGATTTCCCGGTCTATGGCAAAGGGCTGGCGCCGTCCACCCAGTATGACCTGCTGATTCATATTTTATCCGCCCGTCATGAAGTTAACTTCTCGGTGGCGCAGGCCGCGCTGGCCGCCTTTGGCGACGCTATCGACGTGAAAGAAGAGATCCACGGCTTCCGCTGGGTGGAAGAGCGTGACCTCAGCGGCTTCGTCGATGGCACCGAAAACCCGGCGGGGGAAGAAACCCGCCGCGAAGTGGCGGTCATTAAAGACGGCGTGGATGCGGGCGGCAGCTACGTGTTCGTCCAGCGCTGGGAGCATAATCTCAAACAGCTGAACCGCATGAGCGTGCCGGATCAGGAGATGATGATCGGCCGTACTAAAGACGCTAACGAAGAGATCGATGGCGATGAACGTCCGGTCACGTCGCACCTGAGCCGCGTGGACTTAAAAGAAGATGGCAAAGGGTTGAAAATCGTCCGTCAGAGCCTGCCGTACGGCACCGCCAGCGGCACCCATGGCCTCTATTTCTGCGCCTACTGCGCGCGCCTGTATAACATCGAGCAGCAGCTGCTGAGCATGTTTGGCGATACCGACGGTAAACGCGACGCGATGCTGCGCTTCACCAAACCGGTGACCGGCGGGTATTACTTCGCGCCGTCGCTGGAGCGTATCCAGGCGCTGTAATTTTTCCCCTCACCCTAACCCTCTCCCCAAAGGGGAGAGGGGACGGTAAGGTGCGGCTATGGAATCTGCGTGCGGATTCTTTTACTCCCTCTCCCTCAGTCAGAGGGGAGGGGGGAGGCGACTCAGGCGCTTCAAGTATCCCCTCCATCACCGCATCACCATGCTCTTCAAACTCATTATTCCAGAAGCGTAAAACTCGCCATCCCTCGCTCTGTTGCCAGAGGGTGCGGCGTCATCGTGTTGGCCGCCGTCCAGTCCAATCGCCAGCCGTATTGCGCAGCAGGCGAAATCGAGAATATAGGGGCCAACGGGGTGCTGACGGCGAAACGTGTCGCTAGCAAAACGGCGGTTGCCCAGTAAGTACCCTGGTCGACGTTCTGCGGGCGTTAAGCTACGTCTGAGCTGACGAGCAAATATCTGTGTGTTTTTCATATAAACACAGTGCACGCCTGGCTGCCGTTTGTCACAATGACCCGTCTAATCTGCGAGCCGCTTTCAGCTAAGCTTTGCCAGTTGCTTATTCCCTTTTCGACTTCCAAATCGCCAAACGGTATATAAAACCGTTACTCCTTTCGTACCCGTTATAAATATGATGATCATCAGAAAATGTTCAACGTTGATAAGGGTGCGCAATGGCCGTTAAATCACTGAAAAAAGGATATCTGGCGCTGGCGGCTTCCATGCTGCTGGTGGCGCAGGCGCAGGCGACGGAGCTGCTGAACAGCTCCTATGATGTCTCCCGCGAGCTGTTTGCCGCCCTTAACCCGCCTTTTGAGCAGCAGTGGGCGAAAGACAATGGCGGGGACAAGCTGACCATCAAGCAGTCGCATGCCGGTTCATCCAAGCAGGCGCTGGCTATTTTGCAGGGCCTGAAGGCGGACGTGGTCACCTACAACCAGGTGACGGACGTGCAGATCCTGCATGACAAAGGCAACCTGATCCCGGCCGACTGGCAAAGCCGTCTGCCGAACAACAGCTCACCGTTCTATTCGACGATGGGTTTCCTGGTGCGTAAAGGCAATCCGAAAAACATTCATGACTGGAACGACCTGGTTCGCTCTGACGTCAAGCTGATCTTCCCGAACCCGAAAACCTCGGGTAACGCCCGATACACCTACCTGGCGGCATGGGGCGCGGCGGATAAAGCCGATGGCGGCGATAAAGCTAAAACCGAACAGTTTATGACTCAGTTTCTCAAGAACGTCGAAGTCTTTGACACCGGCGGGCGCGGAGCGACCACCACCTTCGCCGAGCGCGGCCTCGGCGATGTGCTGATTAGCTTCGAATCGGAAGTGAACAATATTCGCAAGCAGTATGAGGCGCAGGGATTTGAAGTGGTTATCCCGAAAACCAACATTCTGGCGGAGTTCCCGGTGGCCTGGGTCGATAAAAACGTCAAAGCCAATGGCACGGAAAAGGCGGCGAAAGCCTACCTGAACTGGCTCTATACGCCACAGGCCCAAACTATCATTACCGACTACTACTATCGGGTAAACAACCCGAAAGTGATGGATGCTCTGAAGGATAAATTCCCACAGACCGAGCTGTTCCGCGTGGAAGATAAGTTTGGCTCCTGGCCTGAGGTGATGAAAACCCACTTCGCCAGCGGCGGCGAACTGGACAAACTGCTGGCGGCGGGGCGTAAGTAATGTTTGCTGTGTCGTCCAAGCGCGTGCTGCCGGGTTTTACCCTGAGCCTTGGCACCAGCCTGCTGTTTGTCTGTCTGATTTTGTTATTACCGCTCAGCGCGTTGGTGATGCAGCTGGCGCAGATGAGTTGGGCGCAGTACTGGGATGTGATCACCAACCCGCAGGTGGTGGCTGCCTATAAGGTGACGCTGCTGTCGGCGTTTGTGGCCTCGATTTTTAACGGCGTCTTTGGTCTGCTGATGGCCTGGATCCTGACCCGCTATCGTTTTCCGGGCCGCACGCTGCTGGATGCCTTAATGGACCTGCCGTTTGCGCTGCCGACGGCGGTAGCCGGTCTGACCCTGGCCTCGCTGTTTTCGGTGAACGGTATTTACGGGGAATGGCTGGCGAAGTTCGATATTAAAGTCACCTATACCTGGCTCGGCATCGCCGTGGCGATGGCCTTCACCAGCATCCCGTTTGTGGTACGCACCGTGCAGCCGGTGCTGGAAGAGTTGGGGCCCGAGTATGAGGAAGCGGCGGAAACGCTGGGTGCCACGCGCTGGCAGAGTTTCCGCAAGGTGGTGCTGCCGGAGCTGTCGCCGGCGCTGCTGGCGGGCATTGCTCTGTCGTTTACCCGCAGCCTCGGCGAATTCGGCGCGGTGATTTTTATCGCCGGCAACATCGCGTGGAAGACGGAAGTGACGTCGCTGATGATCTTTATTCGTCTGCAGGAGTTTGACTATCCGGCGGCGAGCGCCATCGCCTCGGTGATCCTGGCCGCCTCACTGCTGCTGCTGTTTTCCATCAATACCCTGCAGAGTCGCTTTGGTCGACGCGTGGTAGGTCACTAATGGCGGAAGTTACTCAATTGAAACGCTACGACGCGCCCCGTATCAACTGGGGAAAATGGTTTCTGATTGGCGTCGGGATGCTGGTCTCCGCCTTCATCCTTGTGGTGCCGATGCTCTACATCTTTATCCAGGCCTTCAGCAAAGGATTGATGCCGGTGCTGGAAAACCTGGCGAACCCGGACATGCTGCATGCCATCTGGCTGACGGTGATGATTGCGTTGATTACCGTACCGGTGAACCTGGTGTTCGGTACCTTGCTGGCCTGGCTGGTGACACGTTTTACCTTTCCGGGGCGCCAGCTGCTGCTGACGTTGCTGGATATCCCGTTCGCCGTCTCGCCGGTGGTGGCCGGTCTGGTGTATCTGCTGTTTTACGGCTCTAACGGTCCGCTGGGCGGCTGGCTTGACGCGCATAATCTGCAAATCATGTTCGCCTGGCCGGGCATGGTGCTGGCGACCATCTTTGTTACCTGTCCGTTTGTGGTGCGTGAGCTGGTGCCGGTGATGATGAGTCAGGGCAGTCATGAAGATGAGGCCGCGGTGCTGCTGGGCGCGTCCGGCTGGCAGATGTTCCGCCGGGTGACGTTGCCCAATATTCGCTGGGCGCTGCTGTACGGCGTGGTGCTGACCAACGCCCGCGCCATCGGCGAGTTTGGCGCGGTGTCGGTGGTTTCCGGCTCGATCCGCGGCGAAACGCTGTCGCTGCCGCTGCAAATTGAACTACTGGAGCAGGATTACAACACCGTCGGCTCGTTTACCGCCGCCGCCCTGCTGACGTTAATGGCTATTCTGACCCTGTTTTTAAAGAGTATGTTGCAATGGCGTCTGGCCAATCAGAAAGAACGCGCGCAACAGGAGGGAAATCATGAGCATTGAGATTGCCAATATTAAGAAATCGTTTGGTCGCACCCAGGTGCTGAATGATATCTCGTTGGATATCCCTTCCGGACAAATGGTTGCGCTGCTGGGGCCCTCGGGCTCCGGAAAAACCACCCTGCTGCGAATTATCGCCGGTCTGGAGCATCAGACCAGCGGTCATATCCGCTTCCACGGTACCGACGTCAGTCGGATGCACGCTCGCGACCGTAAAGTGGGCTTCGTTTTCCAGCACTATGCTCTGTTCCGCCATATGACGGTGTTCGATAACATCGCCTTTGGCCTGACCGTGCTGCCGCGCCGCGAACGCCCCAATGCGGCGGCGATTAAAGCCAAGGTGACCAAACTGCTGGAGATGGTGCAGCTGGCCCATCTGGCGGATCGCTATCCGGCGCAGCTGTCCGGAGGCCAGAAGCAGCGCGTGGCGCTGGCGCGCGCCCTGGCGGTGGAGCCGCAAATTTTGCTGCTGGATGAACCTTTCGGTGCGCTGGATGCGCAGGTGCGTAAAGAGCTGCGCCGCTGGCTGCGTCAGCTGCATGAAGAGCTGAAATTCACCAGCGTGTTCGTCACCCACGATCAGGAAGAGGCGATGGAAGTTGCCGACCGGGTGGTGGTCATGAGCCAGGGCAACATCGAACAGGCCGATGCCCCGGAGCGCGTATGGCGTGAGCCGTCTACCCGTTTCGTGCTGGAGTTTATGGGGGAAGTGAACCGCCTGCAGGGTGTCATCCGCGGTGGACAGTTCCACGTCGGCGCCCACCGCTGGCCGTTAGGCTATACCCCGGCATACCAGGGGCCAGTGGACCTGTTCCTGCGCCCATGGGAAGTGGACATCAGCCGGCGGACCAGCCTGGATTCGCCGCTGCCGGTGCAGGTCCTGGAGGCCAGTCCGAAAGGGCACTACACCCAATTAGTCGTTCAGCCTCTGGGGTGGTATGACGAACCGCTGAGCGTGGTGTTAACGGGCGATGAGGCGCCGTCCCGCGGCGAACGGCTGTTCGTCGGGCTGCAAAACGCGCGGTTGTACAACGGTACCGAGCGTATCGAGCCGCGCGGCGAGCTTGCTCTGGCGGAGTCGGCCTGATAGCTTAAATCAATGTGCTTTTGCCGGGTGAGGCTCTGCTTACCCGGTCTGGAATTATCACGCGTCTGCCAGGCCGGGTAAGCGAAGCGCCGCCCGGCTTTTTTATTGAGTAAAAATCGTGAATACACTCGAACAAACCATCGGCAATACCCCACTGGTCAAACTTCAGCGTCTGGGACCGGACAACGGCAGCGAAGTGTGGGTCAAACTCGAAGGCAATAATCCGGCCGGCTCGGTGAAAGATCGCGCCGCGCTGTCGATGATCGTCGAAGCGGAAAAGCGCGGCGAAATTCAGCCCGGCGACGTGCTGATCGAAGCGACCAGCGGCAACACCGGTATTGCGCTGGCGATGATCGCCGCGCTGAAAGGCTACCGGATGAAGCTGCTGATGCCCGACAACATGAGCCAGGAGCGTCGGGCCGCGATGCGCGCTTACGGCGCCGAGCTTATCCTGGTCAGCAAAGAGCAAGGGATGGAGGGGGCCCGCGACCTGGCTCTGGAAATGGCCCAGCGCGGAGAAGGCAAACTGCTCGATCAGTTTAACAACCCGGATAACCCCTACGCCCACTACACCACCACCGGCCCGGAAATCTGGCAGCAGACCGCGGGGCGTATCACCCACTTTGTCTCCAGTATGGGGACCACCGGCACCATTACCGGCGTGTCACGTTTTCTGCGTGAACAGAGTAAACCGGTGACCATTGTTGGCCTGCAGCCGGAGGAGGGGAGCAGTATTCCCGGGATCCGCCGCTGGCCGGCAGAGTATATGCCGGGGATCTTTAACGCTTCTCTGGTGGATACGGTGCTGGATATTCATCAGCAGGATGCCGAGAACACCATGCGTCAGCTGGCGGTGCGGGAAGGCATTTTCTGCGGCGTCAGTTCGGGCGGTGCGGTAGCGGGCGCGTTACGCATAGCCCGCGAAAATCCTGGCGCGGTGGTGGTGGCGATTGTCTGCGATCGCGGCGATCGTTACCTTTCCACCGGCGTGTTCGGCGAAGAACACTTTAGCCAGGGGGCGGGCATTTAATCATCAAGCAGGTCGGTGCCGTAGGAGTTATCGACGGTGCACAGCCAGCGTTCGCCCTGCTTCTGAAAGACATAGGTGGCGCGTCGCGTAACCTGGGATATCCCGTCCGCCGTCGGGATATCCAGCCGGGTCTCCATAATCACCAGCGCATTGCCGCCGCCTTCAATAACCTCCATTTTCCCCTGAGTCACCACCAGTCGGTGCTGGAAATAGTCGGCAATGGCGATAAAGGCTTTGCGGATATTCTCTTTCCCTCTGACCACCATGCCCGGTTTGACGACCAGCGCGGCGTCTTCTGCGTAATAACTCATCAGGGTATCGTAATCTTCCTGCGAGATAGCGCGATCGCAGGCTTCAATGACCGCTTTCAGTGCCGGGTCAGCGTGATGCATCTCTGGTGCTCCTTGTTGTGAGCGATTTGTCCGCCTCGGCGATCAGGGCATGCAGGTAAGACTAGCCTGCTGTCGTTTATTTTTCATTAATTTGTCGGCAGCTGCCATCACTCCCCGATACGTTCGGTGGACTGCCTGCGTCAGGGGGCGTCTAAGGCCTGCGCAATATCGGCCGCCAGGCGGGAAATCTCAGCGTCACTCAGACGGCCCAGCGACAGGCGTAGCCCGTGGGAGGGCGTCCGGATGCCAAACACCTCTCCCTCCCGGACCAGCCAGCCGGCGCGGGCCAGGCGTAAGGCGTAGGGCTGGCTCGCCGCTGTCAGCGGCAGCCAGAAATTGAGGCCATCCCCTGGCGTAGCATGGCTGAAGCCGTGCCGGGCCAGCGCCGCCGCCAGTTTCTCATTCTGCTGGCGATAGTGACGACGGGTCTCCGTCATCGAGGCGATAAACGCCTCGTCGGTCAGGCAGGCCAGCGTCAGGTCCTGCAGCAGATGGCTGACCCACTGGCTGCCGGCGTTAAGCCGCAGGCGCAGCGCCGCTGAAGTAGCGGCATCGCTGGCGATAAAGGCCAGCCGTAGGTCTGGTCCGAGGGTTTTTGACATCGAGCGCACCAGCGCCCAGCGTTGGGTGCTTGCAGGAAGAGGGGAGTGCCATGGCGTGGCCGACAGCAGGGCAAAATGGTCATCAACAATCGCCAGTACCTGCGGATAGCGGGCTAGCACCTCCCGCAGGGCATGCGCCCGGGTTTCCGTCAGGCTACAGCCGGTAGGATTATGCGCGCGCGGGGTTAAGATCACCGCCCGTGCGCCGTTGCGTAACGCCTCCTCCAGGCCGTCAGGATCCATCCCTTCGGCATCCACCGCCACCGGGCAGGGGGTAAAACCGGCGTAACGCACCATATTGATGCTGCTGAGAAAACAGGGATCTTCCACCACAACGCCGTCGCCGGGGAGCAGCAGAGCGCACAGCAGGCGCTCCAGGGCGTCTATCGCCCCGCTGGCGAGATTCACCGCAAAGGGAACGGCTATCTCTCTGGCAAACCACGCCTCGGCCCATTGGCCAAGCCGCGGCTCGATGGGCGCATCGCCATACAGGCGGGGCGTGCGGGCAATCTGGCCCAGATAGCGGGGTAAATCAGGCAGTCTGGCCGGATCCGGATTGCCGCTGGAGATATCGTTCAGCGGGGTCGTTGGGTCACCACCCTCCAGCGCCGGCAGTGTGTCCCGCGCTTTAATGGCTGTACCGTTGCGTCCCTGACTGACGGCCAGCCCGGAGGTCACCAGCCGTTTATAGGCGGCGGCGACAGTGTTGCGATTCACTGCAAGCTGGCTGGCGAGCTCACGTACCGGCGGCAGAACCTCTCCGGGCTGCAACCCGCCGCTCTGCACCAGATGGCGGATGTTATCGAAGATTTCGCTGGCGGTTTTTCCGGCTAACATTATTGACCTATGACAAAATGGAATTTAGCATAGGACGAATCATAATCAGTGCGTGACCCGCTGTCCAGCGGGGGGAGAAAAGATGGGCCAGCAGGATGATATACAATCAGTGCTCTTTCACGACAAAAGCCGGGCGTCGGAAGTGGATATCGTCGCCGTGCAGTCGCAGGTAGTCTATGGCAGCGTCGGCAACAGCATCGCGGTTCCGGCGATTAAACAGCATGGTCTGCGCGTGCTGGCGGTGCCGACGGTGCTGTTCAGTAATACGCCCCATTATGAGACGTTCTATGGCGGCATTATTCCGGAAGAGTGGTTTGTCGGGTATCTGCAGGCGCTGGAGGAGCGCGACGCGCTGCGCGAACTGCGTGCGGTCACCACCGGCTATATGGGCAGCGCTGTGCAAATCGAACGCCTGGCGCAGTGGCTGACGCGCGTACGGGCCCGCCATCCCGGGTTATGCATTCTGGTGGATCCGGTCATCGGCGATGTCGACAGCGGCATCTATGTCAAGGCTGAGATCCCGGACGCCTATCGTCAGCACCTGCTGCCGCTGGCGCAAGGGATCACCCCCAATCTGTTCGAACTGGAGACGCTGAGCGGCCAGCGCTGTCGCGATCGGCAGGAGGCGGTCGCCGCGGCGCGAAGCCTGCTGTCGGACACCCTCAAATGGGTGGTGATCACCAGCGCGCCGGGAGAGGCCGATTCGACGATCAATGTGCTGGTGGTGACGGCCGATGCAGTGGAAGTGGTGGTTCACCCGCGGGTGGAGACAGACTTAAAAGGAACCGGCGATCTGTTCTGCGCGGAGCTGGTGAGCGGGTTGCTTTCCGGCCTGGCGCTGGGGGCAGCGACGCAGGCTGCTGCCCAGCGCGTGCTGGAGGTGATGAACTGGACTGCCGCCCAGGGTTGTGACGAATTGATCCTACCGCCGCTGGAGCAAAGCAGATGAAAAGCTATCGGTTAGTGATCCGCCAGCAGGGACGCATTGTTGGTCATTTTGATACGACAGGTGAGGCGGCGCTGGAGGATGCCTGCGTGGCGCGGTCGCTGTTCGGCCTGGCCGGTGGATATCAGTGCGAACTGCTGGTCGCTGACAGCGAGCGGCGAATTCTGGAGAGCACCCCGGAGGGATTGCGCGTCTTGTCTCGCGAGAAGTGCTATCGACCGGTAACCTGCGCGGTATAAAAAAAAATGGCGCCTTTCGGCGCCATTTTTATGCAGCAAGCATTACTTCTTGATGCGGATTACCGGGGTTTCACCCACGGTCACGCTACCGGACAGTTTGATCAGCTCTTTGATCTCGTCCATGTTGGAGATAACCACCGGCGTCAGAGTCGACTTGGCTTTCTCTTCCAGCAGCGGCAGATCAAATTCGATAACCGGATCGCCGACTTTCACGCGCTGACCTTCTTCCGCGATACGCTTGAAGCCTTCGCCTTTCAGTTCAACGGTATCAATACCGAAGTGAACGAACAGCTCGATGCCGCTATCAGATTCAATAGAGAACGCGTGGTTGGTTTCGAAAATTTTACCAATGGTACCGTCTACCGGCGCGACCATTTTGTTGCCAGTCGGTTTGATGGCAATCCCATCGCCCACAATTTTTTCCGCAAAAACCACATCCGGCACGTCTTCAATGTTGACGATCTCACCGGAGAGGGGAGCAACAATCTCAATAGTTCCGGTGTCTTTCTTGTCATCAGAAACCAGAGATTTCAATTTATCAAACAAACCCATGATCTTCTCCTAAGCAGTAATTTGGGCCGCGCATCTCGTGGATTAGCAGATTGTTTTTTCTTCAATGAACTTGTTAACCAGCGTCATTAACTCGTCCGTTGTCGGTTGAGCAAGAGCCTGCTCTGCTAATACTTTCGCATCTTCGAAGTTCGTATTACGAATAATCTTCTTGATGCGCGGGATGGAAATGGCGCTCATAGAGAATTCGTCCAGCCCCATACCCAGCAACAGAAGTGTAGCACGTTCATCGCCCGCAAGCTCACCGCACATGCCAGTCCATTTACCTTCAGCGTGAGAAGCATCAATAACTTGCTTAATCAGATTCAGTACAGACGGTGACATCGGCTGGTAAAGATGTGAAATCATATCATTACCACGGTCAACTGCCAGAGTATATTGCGTTAAATCATTGGTGCCGATACTAAAGAAATCAACTTCTTTGGCCAGATGACGAGCAATAGTCGCCGCAGCCGGTGTTTCCACCATCACGCCGATCTCAATGGATTCGTCAAATGCTTTACCTTCGTCACGCAGTTCCTGTTTGTAGATTTCGATCTCTTTCTTCAGCGCACGCACTTCTTCAACAGAGATGATCATCGGGAACATAATGCGCAGCTTACCGAAAGCGGAGGCACGCAGGATGGCGCGAACCTGGTCGCGCAGGATCTCTTTACGATCCATCGCGATACGCACGGCACGCCAGCCGAGGAACGGGTTCTCTTCTTTCGGGAAGTTCATGTACGGCAGCTCTTTGTCGCCGCCGATATCCATGGTACGGACGATAACGGCCTGAGAGCCACAGGCCTCAGCCACCGCTTTATAGGCCGCAAACTGTTCTTCCTCAGTTGGCAGCGCGTCACGGTCCATGAACAGGAATTCGGTACGATACAGACCTACGCCTTCGGCGCCGTTGCGCTCAGCACCTTCGACATCGCGAACGGTACCAATGTTGGCGCAGACTTCAACCTGATGGCCGTCGAGGGTAATCGCCGGCAGATCTTTCAGTTTCGCCAGTTCGGCTTTTTCTTCCGCAACCTGAGCCTGCAGACTACGCAGCGCTTCAATTTGCTCGTTAGACGGGTTGATCAGAACCTGGTTGTTCACCGCGTCGAGAATCAGATAGTCGCCGTTTTTCACCTGCGCCGTGATGCTGCCGGTGCCCACGATGGCCGGCAATTCCAGGGAACGCGCCATGATAGAGGTGTGGGAGGTACGACCGCCCGCATCGGTGATGAAACCCAGCACTTTTTTCAGGTTCAGCTGTGCGGTTTCAGACGGGGTCAGATCGGCGGCGACGAGGATGACTTCATCCTGAATCGCACTCAGATCGATGATTGCCAGACCAAGGATGTTGCGCAGCAGGCGCTTACCGATATCACGTACGTCAGCCGCACGTTCTTTCAGGTATTCATCATCCAGCTCTTCCAGGGCAGTGGCCTGACCGTCGATAACTTCATTGGCTGCCGCGTCGGCAGTCATGTGCTTATCTTTAATCAGGGCTATGATTTCCTGCTCAAGCTCCTCATCTTCCAGCAGCATAATATGCCCTTCGAAGATGGCTTCTTTTTCTTCACCGAAAGTTTCACCAGCTTTGGTTTTGATGACCTCCAGCTGGGCGGAGGCCTTGGCGCGGCCGCTCAGGAAACGTTCGACTTCCTGATCAACCTTATCGGCAGAAATTTTCTTCCGGTCGATGACAATTTCATCTTCCTTCAGCAGCAATGCTTTGCCGAAGGCGATACCCGGGGATGCTAAAATGCCTGAAATCATAACCCTACCTTACTTGTGACTGATATGAAAAAGAACCCGTGAACTTACTCGAGTTCAGCCATCAGTTTAACCAGATGCTCAACAGCTTTCTGCTCATCTTCGCCTTCAGCGGAGAGGGTCACTACGGTGCCCTGGGTCAGGCCCAGAGTCTGCAGTTTGAACAGGCTTTTGGCGCTGGCGCTTTTGCCGTTGGAGGTTACAGTGATCTCAGAAGTGAAGCCTTTAGCTTCTTTAACAAACTGAGCAGCAGGGCGGGTGTGCAGACCGTTCGGAGCGGTAATGGTAACTTCTTGCTGGAACATTATATTTCCCCAACTTATAGGTTTAGTGTTGTGGACCTAAAGTCTAGTCTAACGACTCGACTTTAGCCTGTATTGTTAGCGCCGGCGTTACGTTTCCGGCCTTGGCGTCGGCAGCGCCTGGCGCTGCGAAGACCTGCGGGCCATTGACGTCTAGCACGTCATTAAACATTATGCCGCGAAAGGAAGACTTGAACCAAATCATAAAATCGATTCAGCTGGCGGAAATCCTCTTCTGAATAATTTCGCGCATCAAAATAAATGTGCTGGTTAAATACCAGACCCTACGAGGTGAATCAATGCCAGGAGGGGTAAAACTTTGACGTGTGCCACAAAAAAGCACCCGAAAAGGTGCTTTTTTACACATTATTTACAAGCTGGCACTACTGTTGCAGCTCTTTCTCAGTGAAGAGATCGGCGAACAGCGCGGTGCTTAAATAACGCTCACCTGAGGAAGGCAGGATAACCACAATATTCTTATTGGTAAAGGCCTCATCTTCCTGCAGCTTCAGCGCGGCTGCAACGGCGGCCCCGGAAGAGATACCCGCCAGGATGCCTTCTTCTTCCATCAGGCGGCGCGCCGTGGAGATAGCTTCCTCGTTGGTAATGCCGATCACTTTGTCGACCAGCTTCAGATCCAGGTTGCCAGGAATGAAGCCGGCGCCGATACCCTGAATTTTGTGCGGACCCGGCTTGAGCTCTTCCCCCGCCAGCGCCTGGGCGATCACCGGGGAATCGGTCGGTTCAACAGCGACGGTGATCAGATCTTTTTTACCTTTGGTGTTTTTGATATAGCGGCTGACGCCGGTCAGCGTTCCGCCGGTACCTACGCCGGAGATAAACACATCCACCTGACCATCGGTATCTTCCCAGATTTCCGGGCCGGTAGTCTTCTCGTGGATTTCCGGGTTAGCCGGGTTGCTGAACTGCTGCAGCAGCAGGAATTGTTCCGGGTTGCTGGCGACAATCTCTTCCGCTTTCTGGATAGCGCCTTTCATGCCTTTGGCGCCTTCGGTCAGCACCAGGTTGGCGCCCAGGGCTTTCAGCAGCTTACGACGCTCGATGCTCATGGTTTCCGGCATGGTTAGCGTCAGTTTGTAGCCGCGGGCCGCCGCCACGTAGGCGAGGGCGATACCGGTGTTGCCGCTGGTCGGCTCGACCAGTTCCACGCCAGGTTTCAGAACGCCGCGCTTTTCAGCATCCCAGATCATATTGGCGCCGATACGGCATTTTACGCTAAAGCTCGGGTTACGAGATTCTACCTTTGCCAGGATACGGCCATTACCGATGCGGTTCAGTCGTACCAGCGGCGTATGACCGATAGTCAGGGAGTTGTCTTCAAAAATCTTACTCATGGCCCGTCCTTAACTGTATGAAATTTGGGGGTACGGCATCAGCATACCCGCTTAAAGAATATGCGGAAGTAAGGATTTAGCATATCTATATGCGGAAGGGAAATAATGATAAGCAAGAAGGAATAAGCGCGATATAAGGGAGCGGCCTTTGCCGCCCCCAAGTGAAGGTGTTACCGCTATTTCCAGCTGGCGTGTCTATCGCGATAGCAATCGACCCACATGGCGGTGGCGCCGCAGATAGCCACCGGGAGGATCACCAGGTTTAACACCGGGATCATTGTGAACAGGCTGGTGAGCGCCCCAAACTGCATATTCATCACTTTGCGACTGCGCAGCGCTTCGCGCATGGTTTTGAAGGGAACCTTGTGATTATCAAAGGGATAATCACAGTATTGAATCGCCAGCATCCATGCGCTGAACAGGAACCAGAGTACCGGGGCTACCGTCTGGCCAACGCCGGGAATAAAGTAGAGCAGCAACAGCACGATGGCGCGCGGCAGATACCAGGCCAGCTTCTGCCACTCACGCTTCATAATCCGCGGAATATCTTTCATGATGCCAAAGACGCCGACGTCCGGCGGGGTAGCGCCGGTCAGGCGCGCTTCCAGCTGTTCCGCCAGCAGGCCGCTGAACGGCGCGGCTATCCAGTTGGCGATCGTCGAAAAGAAGTAGCCAAACACCAGCAGGATTGAGAGCACTACCACCGGCCACAGCAGGTAGTTTAGCCACTGCAGCCAGTCCGGCACATGGCTCATCAGCGAGGGGATCCAGCTGCCGAGACGGGTAAACAGCCACCAGAAGGCAGCGCCCATCAGCAGCACGTTAACCAGTAAAGGCAGGAAGACATAACGCCGTATGCCCGGCAGCCCGATGAGTTTCCAGCCCTGCGAAAAATAATAAACGCCGCTGCGCGGGGTCGGTGCGGATGATGAAACCATAGCCAGGCATTGCTCCTTTTTTAACATCCGGTGTGAATGCTCGCTTATTTTATCGGGTCGTCAGACAATAACCAGTTAGGAAATGTTCGAAAAAACAGCAAAAAGCACGATTTAGTTCATCTTTATGTGGTGAAAGCGACCGACGCACTTGCACTTGAGGTAATCGGCAAATACTCTTAGTGAGTAAATGTTTGCCGTGGTGGCAAGGTGTTAGAACAACAGAGAATATAATGATGCAGGATTTGCGTCTGATATTAATCATTGTTGGCGCGATCGCCATAATCGCTTTACTGGTACATGGTTTCTGGACCAGCCGTAAAGAACGTTCTTCGATGTTTCGCGATCGCCCACTGAAACGTATGAAGTCGCGCGACGATGAGTCGGAAAACGACGACTTTGATGATAATGTTGAAGGCGTAGGAGAAGTCCGCGTTCATCCGGTGACTCACGCCCCGCACGGCGCGCATGGGGAGCATGAAGCCCCTCGTCAGGCGCCGCAGCACCAGTACCAGCCGCCTTACGAGCGCCAGATGCAGCAGCCTGCGCGTCCTGAAGAACCGGTTCGCCAGCCGCCGCAGCCGCCGCGCCAGGCCCCGGTTCCACCGCAGCAACAGCCTGCGCCGCATGCGGCTCCGCAGACTGGCTGGCAACAGCCGCAACCTGCGCAGCCGCCCGTACAACCGCAACACCAGCCGCAGCCTGTTGTGCAGCAGCCTGTCGCGCCGCAACCGGTGACGCCGACCGTCGCTCAGCCGCAGCCAGCCGCCCCGCAGCAGCCTGCGCCACAGCCTGTTGCCGCGTCGCAGCCCGCCGTCGCGGAACCGCAGCCGGTAGAGCCGCAGCAGCCCGCCGCGCCGCAGCCGAAAGAGCGCAAAGAGACGGTCATTGTGATGAACGTCGCCGCGCATCATGGCGCCCAGCTTAACGGTGAAGTGCTGATCAACAGTATCCAGCAGGCCGGCTTTAAGTTTGGTGAAATGAATATTTTCCACCGCCACCTAAGTCCGGACGGCAGCGGTCCGGTGTTGTTCAGTCTGGCCAACATGGTGAAACCGGGAACCTTCAATCCGGACAGCATGGCGGATATGATGACCCCTGGGGTGACTATCTTTATGCAGGTCCCTTCCTACGGCGATGAACTGCAGAACTTCAAGCTGATGCTGCAGTCTGCGCAGTATATCGCTGACGAAGTGGGCGGCGTGGTGCTTGACGATCAGCGTCGCATGATGACGCCGCAAAAACTGCGTGAATACCAGGATCGTATTCGCGAAGTGAAAGACGCGAACGCCTGACGTTCCGCGTTAACTCAATCCTTTCTCAACCCCCGCCTGTCGGGGGTTTTTTATCATTGATGGTGTGATATGGAACCAATCGAACAACAACTGACTGAACTGCGAACCACGCTTCGCCATCATGAATATCTGTACCACGTTATGGACGCGCCGGAAGTGCCGGATGCGGAATATGACCGCCTGATGCGCAAGCTGCGCGAGCTGGAGAGCCAGCACCCGGAGCTGATTACCCCGGATTCGCCAACACAGAGGGTGGGGGCGGCGCCACTCACCGCCTTTAGCCAGATCCGCCATGAAGTGCCGATGCTGTCGCTGGATAACGTGTTTGACGAAGAGAGCTTTCTCGCCTTCAACAAGCGGGTACAGGATCGCCTGAAAAGCACAGATCATCTTACCTACTGCTGCGAGCTTAAGCTCGACGGCCTCGCGGTGAGCATTCTCTATGAAAACGGCGTGTTGGTGCAGGCGGCAACCCGCGGCGACGGCACCACCGGCGAAGATATTACCTCTAACGTGCGAACTATTCGCGCCATCCCCCTCAAGCTGCATGGCGAGAATATTCCTGCACGCCTTGAGGTACGTGGGGAAGTGTTCCTCCCGCAGGCCGGGTTTGAAAAAATCAATGAGGAAGCTCGCCGCACCGGCGGGAAAGTGTTTGCTAACCCGCGTAATGCGGCTGCGGGTTCGTTGCGCCAGCTCGATCCGCGCATCACTGCGAAGCGACCGCTTACTTTCTTCTGCTACGGCGTGGGCGTGCTGGAGGGCGGCGAGCTGCCGGCCAGCCACTCGGCTCGGTTGCTGCAGTTCAAAGCATGGGGGCTGCCGGTGAGCGATCGCGTCACCCTGTGCCACACCCCCGAGGAAGTGCTTACTTACTATCGTAAAGTCGAGGAAGAGCGTCCCCACCTGGGCTTTGACATTGATGGCGTGGTGATCAAAGTCGATTCGCTGGCGCTGCAGGAACAGCTGGGTTTCGTCGCCCGCGCGCCGCGCTGGGCCGTGGCCTTTAAGTTCCCGGCACAGGAGCAGATGACCTTCGTCCGGGACGTGGAGTTCCAGGTGGGCCGCACCGGGGCGATTACGCCGGTGGCGCGTCTGGAGCCGGTCCATGTTGCCGGCGTGTTGGTGAGCAATGCCACCCTGCATAATGCCGATGAAATTGAACGCTTAGGCTTGAAAATCGGCGACAAGGTGGTGATTCGCCGGGCAGGCGATGTGATCCCGCAGGTGGTTAACGTGGTGCTTTCCGAGCGTCCGGCGGATGCCCGGGATGTCGTCTTCCCGACCCACTGTCCTGTATGTCAGTCAGACGTTGAACGGGTGGAAGGCGAGGCGGTAGCCCGCTGTACGGGCGGCCTGATCTGCGGCGCGCAGCGCAAAGAGTCGCTCAAGCACTTCGTCTCCCGTCGCGCGCTCGACGTTGACGGCATGGGCGACAAGATCATCGACCAGCTGGTGGAGAAAGAGTACGTCCATACCCCGGCGGATCTGTTCCGGCTGACGGCGGGGAAACTGACCGGGCTGGATCGGATGGGGCCGAAGTCCGCGCAAAACGTAGTCAACGCCCTCGAGAAAGCCAAAGAGACGACCTTCGCACGCTTCCTCTACGCCTTAGGTATTCGCGAGGTAGGAGAAGCGACGGCGGCGGGCCTGGCGGCGCATTTCGGCACTCTCGAAGCCCTGGAGCAGGCTTCCATTGAGGAGCTACAGAAAGTCCCTGATGTCGGCATCGTCGTCGCTACCCATACCTTCAACTTCTTTGCCGAAGAGAGCAACCGCGATGTCATTGCGCAACTGCTGGCGGAGGGGGTTCGCTGGCCTGCGCCAGTGGTGGTGAAGGCGGAAGAGATTGATAGCCCGTTTGCAGGCAAAACCGTGGTCCTTACCGGCAGCCTCAGCCAGCTGTCGCGCGATGACGCCAAAGCGCGTCTGGTGGCGCTGGGGGCGAAGGTGGCAGGCAGCGTGTCGAAGAAAACCGACCTGGTGATTGCCGGCGAAGCGGCGGGGTCTAAGCTGGCGAAAGCGCAGGAGCTGGGCATCGAGGTGATTGACGAAGCCGAAATGATGCGTCTGCTGGGAGAATAACGTGGATAAAGCGCAGCTGGTCGAGATAGCCAATACCGAAATGCCGTTCGGTAAATACAAGGGACGTCGCTTAATCGATGTCCCGGAAGAGTATTTATTGTGGTTCGCGCGTAAGGATCAATTCCCTGCCGGGCATCTTGGCGAGCTGATGGCGTTGACCCTGCTGATTAAAACTGAGGGGCTGAGCGATCTGGTCCAGCCCCTGAAGAAAGCGCGTTAGGCTTTGGCCGCGTTGGCCTTTTCCTCAGCGAGACGCGCATCGGTTTGCTGCTTGTAGCGCCGCGCCAGCACCGCGCAGACCATCAGCTGGATTTGGTGGAAGATCATCAACGGCAGCACCATGATGCCGAGGATGGAGGTCGGGAAGAGAATATTGGCCATCGGAATGCCGTTGGCCAGGCTCTTTTTCGAACCGCAGAAGACGATGGTAATCTCATCGGCTTTGTTAAAGCCGCAGCGGCGGGCGACAAAGACGTTGACCGCGATGACGATGGCCAGCAGCACCAGGCTGACCACCACGATAAACAGCAGCGATCCCAGACCGACTTTATGCCAGATGCCATTCACCACCGCCTCGCTAAAGGCGGAGTAAACCACCAGCAGAATCGAGGTCTGGTCGGTCTTACCAATCCACTTCTTATGCTTCGCCACCCAGTCGCCAATCCACGGCCGCGATAAGTGACCGAGCACGAAAGGCAGCAGCAGCTGCAGCATAATTTTACCGACCTGCTCCAGACTGCCGCCTGCGCCGTGAAGGTTCATCAGGACCCCCACCAGTAGCGGGGAAACAAAGATCCCCAGCAGGCTGGAGGCCGAGGCTGAGCAAACCGCAGCCGCGACGTTGCCCCCGGCCAGCGAAGTAAAGGCGATAGCGGATTGCACGGTGGCCGGCAGAATGCACAGATAGATAAAGCCGCTGTAGAGCATCGGATCGACATTCACCGGCGCCCACCAGGCAAACAGAACCCCGAGTAGCGGGAAGAGAATAAAGGTGCTGCACATCACCCATAGATGCAAACGCCAGTGGCTGCCGCCGGCGATAATCGCCTCCCGGGAGAGTTTAGCGCCATGCATAAAGAACAGCAGCGCGATGGCGGCGGTGGTCAGATGTTCAAAGAAGGGGACGAAAGCGCCACGGGCCGGGAAGAATGAGGCCAGCAGGACAACGGTGATTAGCGTTGCCGTAAACGGATCGAGAATACGGAAAAGTTTCATAAACGCTCCTGAAAAGAGATGCGCTATTGTGCTTTTTTTCATTTGAGAAATAAAATTGATTTATTGCATCTATTCATGAATAAAAAAGATGAATTACTCTCTGCGTCAGTTAAAAGTATTTGTCACCGTCGCCCGGGCCAGAAGCTTCAGCCGGGCAGGGGAGATGATTGGCTTAAGTCAGTCGGCCGTCAGCCATAGCGTCAAGGAGCTGGAGCATCAGACCGGCGTCCGTCTGCTCGACCGTACTACTCGCGAAGTGGTGCTCACCGAGGCGGGTCAGCAGCTGGCGGGCAGGCTGGAACGTTTGCTCGATGAGTTGACGATTACCCTGCGCGACGCCGGGCGGGTTGGCCAGCAACTGAGCGGCACCGTCAAGGTCGCCGCCAGTCAGACGATTTCCGCCCACCTTATTCCGCAGTGTATTGCTCACAGCAATCGTCGTTATCCCGATATCGATTTTGTGCTGCACGATCGGCCCCAGCAGTGGGTGCTGGAGAGTATCCGCCAGGGGGAAGTGGATTTTGGCATCGTGATTGATCCGGGCCCGGCGGCAGACCTTCAGTGTGAAGTGGTTCTGGCGGAACCATTTTTGCTGCTCTGCCGGGAGGATCATCCTTTTGCCAGCCTGACAGAAGTGCCGTGGCAGGCGCTGCAGGATGAAAGGCTAATACTGCAGGATTATGCGTCCGGCAGCCGCCCGCTGATCGATGCGGCCCTCAGCAGGCTGGCTATCCGGGCGAACATCGTCCAGGAGATTGGCCACCCGGCAACGCTGTTTCCGATGGTAGAATCGGGAATTGGCATCAGCGTTCTGCCGGCGCTGGCGCTACCGTTACCGCAGGGGAGCCATCTGACGGTGAAACGGCTGACTCCGGTGATGGAGCGGCAGCTGATGCTGGCATGCAGGAAAAATCGCTCGCTGTCGACCGCCGCTCAGGCGTTATGGGAAATTGTGCGTGAAGAAGGGGAGAATTTAACCGCCGCCAGGGTTGAAGATCCGCTATATCAGCGCTGACAGGGGAGATTGCTGCGGAGGGACTCGTGGCAGGGCCATGTTCCGCGCATAGCAAAAAGGCGCCTTTAGGGCGCCTTTTTACATTGGTGGGTCGTGCAGGATTCGAACCTGCGACCAATTGATTAAAAGTCAACTGCTCTACCAACTGAGCTAACGACCCGAAGTGGTGGGTGATGACGGGATCGAACCGCCGACCCCCTCCTTGTAAGGGAGGTGCTCTCCCAGCTGAGCTAATCACCCCCGCTGTGTGGAGTCGCATTATAGGGAGAGTTGAAAATGAGTCAACGCCTTTTCTAAAGAATTCGTTCGTTCGTCGTAAAATTAAACAAAGCGATCGCGAAACCGGCGCCATAGCATGATTTATAAACAAAAATGGCAAACCGTGACGTTCCGATGGGAACAACATTGAGGAATCAGCCCACGGTGTTAGAATATTGACCCATAATTTCCACCGGACATTGCCGGCTATCGGCATCTTTATTAAACGTAAGGCCAATTCATGAAAATCAAAACTCGCTTCGCGCCAAGCCCAACCGGCTATCTGCACGTTGGCGGTGCGCGTACTGCTCTCTATTCCTGGCTTTTTGCCCGTAACCACGGCGGTGAGTTTGTGCTGCGTATTGAAGACACCGATCTTGAACGCTCCACCCCGGAAGCAATTGAAGCCATCATGGATGGCATGAACTGGCTGAATCTGCAATGGGACGAAGGCCCCTATTTCCAGACCAAACGTTTCGATCGTTATAACAACGTAATCGATGAGATGCTGGAAGCCGGTACCGCTTACAAATGCTATTGCTCGAAAGAACGTCTGGAAGCGCTGCGCGAAGAGCAGATGGCGAAGGGTGAGAAGCCGCGTTACGATGGCCGCTGCCGCCATAGCCACGAGCACCATGCTGATGATGAGCCGTGCGTCGTGCGTTTCGCCAACCCGCAGGAAGGTTCGGTTATTTTTGACGATCAGATCCGCGGACCTATCGAGTTCAGCAACCAGGAACTGGACGATCTGATCATTCGCCGTACCGATGGTTCCCCGACCTATAACTTCTGCGTGGTGGTAGATGACTGGGATATGGCGATCACTCACGTGATCCGCGGCGAAGATCATATCAACAACACGCCGCGCCAGATCAACATCCTCAAAGCGCTGAATGCGCCGGTGCCGGTTTATGCGCACGTGTCGATGATCAACGGCGATGACGGTAAAAAACTTTCCAAGCGCCACGGCGCAGTGAGCGTGATGCAGTATCGCGACGACGGCTACCTGCCGGAAGCGCTACTCAACTATCTGGTGCGCCTGGGCTGGTCTCATGGCGATCAGGAGATTTTCACTCGCGAAGAGATGATTGAGTTCTTCTCGCTGGGCGCGGTGAGCAAATCCGCCAGTGCCTTTAACACCGATAAACTGCTGTGGTTAAACCATCACTATATCAATACCCTGCCGGCGGAGTATGTGGCAACGCATCTGCAGTGGCATATCGAGCAGGAAAATATCGACACTCGCAACGGCCCGCAGCTGGCTGAGCTGGTGAAACTGCTGGGCGAGCGTTGCAAGACGCTGAAAGAGATGGCCCAGAGCTGCCGCTACTTCTATGAAGAGTTCGCTGAATTCGATGCCGACGCCGCGAAAAAACATCTGCGTCCAGTGGCGCGTCAGCCGCTGGAAGTGGTTCGCGATAAGCTGGCGGCGATTAGCGACTGGACGGCGGAAAACGTCCATCACGCGATTCAGGCAACTGCTGATGAGCTGGAGGTGGGGATGGGTAAAGTCGGTATGCCGCTGCGCGTGGCGGTTACCGGGGCAGGGCAATCTCCTGCGCTAGACGTTACTGTCCATGCTATCGGTAAATCCCGTAGCGTAGATCGTATCAATAAAGCGCTGGCTTTTATCGCTGAACGCGAAGGCCAGGCGTCCTGACGGCGACGCAGCTGAAACAACGGCAGGTTACCCTGCCGTTTTTTTTGTCTGTTATTCCGGACTGGCGATGCCGAGGCGGGCAAGAAAACCGCTAATCCCTTCCCGGGCCAGCAGATCGCGGAGCTGCAGCTGTTCTGCCGGAGTCATCAGCTGTAGGGTTTCCGTGATTTGCCGCCAGATCGCGTCTGCCTCATTGACCAGGTATGCACCTGGTGATTCCGCGAGATGATTGTCGGTAAGCAGATGGCGTCTGGCAGGGATGTTGGTCAGAAACTCGCGTACCGGTTGGTCGATAACCACCAGTCGCGCTCGCCCCCCTTTAACGCCGGGTATTGCTTCGGTGCGCCATTGTTTCTCGCGAACCCAGCGATTGATCGTTTGTCTGGCCAGCCCCAGGCAGTCGGCAAGCTCTGCGGGCGTCATTTTATCTTTCAGTTTCATCATGGTTTACCGATCGCGGATCCCTAACCGAAGCAGTAACCCGGTGATCCCCTCGCGCAGCAACAATGACATAAGCTGCTTCTGCTCGCTGGGGGTGAGTTCTTTACTGAGGGTCAGCAGCAGCGATTCCAGATCGCTATCATGGGGAGAATAGATGCCGGGCGTCTCCGCCACGCGCTGGGCGCTGCGGATAAACTCCCTGACTTGCTCATTGACATGGACCAGGCGCGCTTTGCCGCCCTGGACGCCAGGTCGCGGAGAGGTTTGCCAGCCTTCTTTCCGCACCCACTTATTGATAGTTTGCCGACTGTAGCCGGTTAGATGGGCAATTTCTTCAGGTGTCATTCGTTCCTTGAGCATACTATTTCCTGAGTAAATGTATGGGAATTAGCTGCCCATGTTATAGCATCCTTTTACGTGAAAAGGTGACCTGTTTAACTTCTGACTGCGATAAGGCTCGCAATGTCAGCAAGTTGCCTGCTTTTTCAGCGATTGAATCGGGAAGGATAATTTTGCCGTTGACACCTGAGCGAGGAATTCATATTATGCCGCCCGTCAACACGACACGCTTTACGTTACGGGGCTATAGCTCAGCTGGGAGAGCGCTTGCATGGCATGCAAGAGGTCAGCGGTTCGATCCCGCTTAGCTCCACCAAAATTCAGAACCCTCGCTTCGGCGGGGGTTTTTGTTTTTAGCGGGTTTCATGTAAAGCACTTTCTGGTTACGTCAGTTAATCTCCAGCAATTAAAATCGAAAGTAATTTCAGACTTTTTCCTGATAATTCGCCTTGCCTGCCCTAAATAAGCAACATAACATTTCCCCCATTAAACGTGATGAGGTTTCTGGAGTTTTAATTAACAATAATGCTTGATAAAATTAACATTAATATCAAAAAAACTCTATTGGCCTTTATCATTTGTTTAGTCGCTATTCCGCTGGCTCGTTTTATTTCACCGCAAACGATAATTGACGGCAACCTTATTTATATTGCCTGGCTGCCAATCAGCGTGATGTTTTCTGTTATTTTTATCTTTGGCCGCTATGCAATTGCGCCATTAATTCTCGCGTTTGCCATCACCAATAGTTTTCTCATTAAATTAACGCTGCCGCAGGCGTTTATCTTACTTTTTTGTCAACTGTTCGCCGTGTTTGTCTCCTGCGCTATTCTGCGACTGTTGGTGGGGAAGCGCTGGCGCTGCGGTCCAACGGCAAAACATATGGGGGCGCGGATCTTCTGGGGCGGCTTCTTCGCGCCGGTGCTCCTGAAAATCACCATGTATCTCGCCGGACAATATTTTGCGTTTCCATTAGCTATTACCAGTTACTTTGGTAGTATGCCGTTGATTTATACTGTAATAGATATCCAAAGTTTAATCAGTGCGGCATTAATTTTTACGACGTTTCTTTATTATCCAATGCGGATGATTATCAGTCCGCGCTACGCCCGACGTTTCTGGCAGCAGGAATGTTTACCGTGGCTGGCACCGCAATATCGCTCCTTTACCCTATATTGGTTTATCGCGTTGGCGGTGATATTAACGCTATTGTGTGCGCCGTATCAGTCTGAATTTATTGCCGGTTATTTAGTTCCGGTTATTTTTATTGTCTACTTTATCGGTATCAGTCGAATAGGCCATGCGCTATTGCGTATTTCATGGTCTGTCTCGGCCTTTTTGCTGGTGGTATATAACAAAAACTTTCTCCAGGGGGTGCAAAGCGAGTATTCACTCTCCTTTGTGCTGTCGGTTCTGATCTCCTTTACTATCTGTTTGTTTTATATGGCCGACATCTATGCCCGCAGCGACCGCAACAAACGCCGCTGGCGTAGCCAGGCGGAAGAGGATCCGCTGACCGGCTTGCCTAACCTGCGCGCGCTGGAGAGCCATTTACAGAGCTGTCCTCAGCAGGCTATCTGCAGCCTGCGTATTGATAATCTCGACTTTCTCAGTCGGCATTATGGTCTGATGATGGGGGTGGACTGTAAACGGCAGATTATTCGGGCGCTGCAACCGCTGCTGGGAGCGGCGGATAAAGTCTTCCAGGTACCGGGCAGCGAACTGATCCTCGTGCTTGATGGGCCGGAGCCGTCGTCCCGCTTGAACCATATGGTCGCGGTCCTCAACCACAAAAAGTTCAGCTGGCACAATCAGCCGCTGGATTTGGAGTTTGGCGCGGCCTGGGGCCGCGATGACGGCCAGGGTGAGGGACTTTACCAGATGCTGGGCCAGCTAAGCTGGCTTTCCGAACAGGCGGGCAGTGAACGTCGGGTGCTGGCGCTGGACGAGGAGCAGGATCTGGTGGTGGATCAAACTACCGAGCAGGTGCGCCTCCTTATGCGCGTCAAGCAAGTGCTCAAAGATCGCGCGCTGATGCTCTATGCGCAACCGATTCAGAATCCGGAGGGGGAGGGTTATCATGAGATCCTCACGCGCATGCGCTGTGGCGATAGCGTCATTATGCCCGACCGATTCATTCCGCTGATTGTGCAGTTTAACCTCAGCCAACGTTTTGACATGCTGGTGCTGGAGACCTTGTTCAGTATGCTCCATAAGCATCCCGGCCAGCGATTCTCGGTCAACCTGCTGCCTGCAACTCTGATGCAAAAGAACAGCGCAGGGCAGATTATCGCGCTGTTTCAACGCTATAGCGTCTCGCCAGAACTTATAACTATTGAGGTGACCGAAGAGCAGGCCTTCTCTAATGCGGACACCAGTCGGCAAAATCTTGAAGCGTTGCGCGCGTTTGGCTGCGCCATCGCTATTGATGACTTTGGCACCGGCTATGCGAACTATGAACGTCTGAAACATCTACAGGCCGATATCATTAAGATTGACGGCTGCTTCGTCCGCGATATCCTCACGGACCCGCTGGACGCCATCATGGTGAAATCGATTGTCGAGATGGCGTGGGCGAAACAGATGAGCGTGGTGGCGGAATATGTCGAAAGCGAACCGCAAAAAGCGCGCTTGCTGGAGCTGGGCGTGAATTATCTGCAGGGTTATCTGATCGGTAAACCACAGCCGCTGGGTGAATGTCGGGCAAAAAAAAGCCGGGCATTGCCCGGCTCAGATGACTGACGTCTGTTACAGAACCAGCGCCGCAATCGAGGCGGACAGCACGCTAACCAGCGTGGAGCCGTACACCAGCTTCAGACCGAAGCGAGAAACTACGTTGCCCTGTTCTTCGTTCAGACCTTTGATCGCCCCGGCAATAATACCGATAGATGAGAAGTTGGCGAAGGAGACCAGGAAGATAGAGATAATGCCTTCCGCGCGCGAGGAGAGCGTCGAGGCAATTTTCTGCAGATCCATCATGGCGACGAATTCATTGGAGACCAGTTTGGTAGCCATAATACTGCCCACCTGCAGCGCTTCGCTTGCCGGCACACCCATCACCCAGGCGACCGGGTAGAAGATATAGCCGAGGATACCCTGGAAGGAAATGCTATAGCCGAACCAACCGGTCACGGTGGCGAACAGGGCATTCAGCGCCGAGATCAGCGCGATGAAGCCGATCAACATCGCCGCCACGATAATCGCGACTTTAAAACCTGCCAGAATATACTCGCCCAGCATCTCGAAGAAGCTCTGACCTTCGTGCAGATTCGACATCTGCAGATTTTCTTCGCTCTCTTCCACGCGGTAAGGGTTAATTAATGACAGAACGATAAAGGTGCTGAACATGTTGAGCACCAGCGCCGCAACGACATACTTTGGCTGCAGCATGGTCATGTAAGCGCCTACGATGGACATGGACACGGTGGACATCGCCGTCGCCGCCATGGTGTACATGCGGTTGCGCGACATTTTGCCGAGAATATCTTTATACGCGATAAAGTTTTCCGACTGGCCGAGGATCAACGAGCTCACGGCGTTGAAGGACTCCAGCTTGCCCATGCCGTTAACTTTCGACAGGACGGTACCGATCGCGCGAATGACAATCGGCAGGATACGAATATGCTGCAAAATGCCGATCAAAGCCGAAATGAAGACTATAGGGCACAAAACTTTGAGGAAGAAGAAGGCCAGGCCTTTATCGTTCATGCCGCCGAACACGAAGTTTGTCCCTTCGTTGGCAAACCCGAGGAGTTTTTCAAACATCTCGGAAAATCCTTTCACAAAACCCAGACCAATATCGGAGTTGAGGAAGAACCAGGCCAGCAGGACTTCAATGACAAGCAGTTGAACAACATAACGAATACGGATCTTTTGGCGGTCATGGCTGACCAACAGGGCCAGTATAGCCACCACAACGATCGCGAGGACAAAATGCAAGACGCGGTCCATAGTTGCTCCAAATATGAGGCAGGTTAAATTTCCGTGCACATTCTATGCAACGGCTTTAAAGAAAACGAGATCAATTGCACACTATTGCAAGGAACTGTGACCAATGGCAAAAATAGTGATCCAACATCCACTTTTGTTATGTTACGTAAAGGTTTTAAAAGTTGCATTCTTGTACTACTCTTAATAGCGGGTTGGATCTCATTTTCTGACGCCCGTATTTCATTTCCGGCCAGCTATTGTTCCCTTCTATCACAGCAATCATTATCTCCATTCTAAATGAACTTGATAATCATTCGCATTTTGATAGCATGAAACATAGCAAAGGCTATATTTCCAGAGGCAGAAGATGACTAGCAGTCGCGTTGAGAATAGCAGTAGTCGCGCCGCGCGCAAGGTGAAGCTCGCCTTAATGGGCCCGGCTTTCGTCGCTGCCATTGGCTATATCGATCCGGGTAATTTCGCCACTAACATTCAGGCCGGCGCCAGCTTTGGCTACCAGCTGCTGTGGGTCGTGGTGTGGGCTAACCTGATGGCGATGCTGATCCAGGTGCTTTCTGCCAAACTGGGCATTGCCACCGGCAAAAACCTGGCCGAGCAGATCCGCGACCATTACCCGCGTCCTGTTGTCTGGTTTTACTGGGTACAGGCGGAAATTATCGCTATGGCCACCGATCTGGCTGAATTTATCGGCGCCGCAATTGGTTTTAAGCTGGTACTCGGCGTATCGCTTCTGCAGGGTGCGGTGCTGACCGGGGTGGCGACTTTTCTGATCCTGATGCTGCAGCGGCGCGGGCAAAAACCACTGGAGAAGGTGATCGGTGGATTGTTGCTGTTTGTCGCCGTGGCCTATGTCGTGGAGTTGATCTTTTCCCAGCCCGCGCTGGCTCCTCTGACGAAAGGGCTGGTGATCCCCACGCTGCCCAACGGGGAGGCGGTATTCTTAGCCGCCGGGGTACTGGGTGCGACAATCATGCCGCACGTCATTTACTTACATTCCTCGCTTACCCAGCATCTGCATGGCGGAACGCGAAAAGAACGCTATAACGCGACCCGCTGGGATGTGGCGATCGCCATGACCATTGCCGGGTTCGTCAATCTGGCGATGATGGCGACCGCTGCGGCGGCATTCCACTTTAATGGCCATACCGGCGTCGCCGATCTCGATCAGGCCTACATGACGCTGGAGCCGCTGCTGAGCCACGCGGCGGCGACCATCTTTGGCCTCAGCCTGATTGCCGCCGGTTTATCGTCGACCGTGGTGGGCACTCTGGCAGGTCAGGTCGTTATGCAGGGGTTTATCCGCTTTCATATTCCGCTGTGGTTTCGCCGGGCGATCACCATGCTGCCGTCGTTTGTCGTCATTCTGCTGGGGCTGGATCCTACGCGCATCCTGGTAATGAGTCAGGTGTTGCTCAGCTTTGGCATTGCGCTTGCCCTGGTGCCGCTGCTGATATTTACCAGCAATGCGAAGCTGATGGGGGACCTGGTGAATACCCGTTGGGTGAGAGGCATCGGCTGGGCGATAGTCGCTATTGTGGTGAGCCTGAACGGCTGGTTAATAGTGGGGTCGCTGCTCGGGGTGGATTAATTGATTCCTGATGCTGAATAAAGTAAAGAGGAGCCGATGGGCTCCCCTTTTCGTTTGTTAGTGATGGCCATGTCCATGACCGTGACCGCGCCCACCCGGGCCGCGTCCCCAGCCGCCGCGGTGGTCATCGCGGTCGTTCCAGCCAGCACGATAGCCGCGCTCCCAGGCTTTATCTCTGCCTTTGTACCAGCCTTTGTGCCAGCCGTTGTCATGACGATGCCAACGGTTATCACGCCATTCATAGTGACGACGCCAGTAATCACGGTCGCGCCAGCTGCCACCGTCCCAGTAGTTACCGTAATTGTCACGATCGCCTATTTGTAATTTTACCGACGGCAGCAGGGTGATTTCACCAGCGTTAGCGACCAGTGGCCCTGCGGCCAGCAGTACTGCTGCCAGAATCAGTGACCTGAACATACTCTTCTCCTTCACGATCGGGGCCGTAAGCGGCCTGTTAACCTGATATTACGGGCCGGTAAAGACCCGCCGCATCGGACGAACTCCGAAAGCGCAGGAAAGAGCACTTTTTGCTAAAGTAACATTTGCTTTACAGCGCAAGGATAGCGTCGATGGCCGCGCACTCCTCGGTGGTGAAATGGCGATTCTGCAGCATGCCGACGGCATCATCCAGTTGCGCGGTTTTGCTGGCGCCGATCAGCACCGAGGTGACTTTCTCTTCGCGCAACACCCAGGCCAGCGCCATCTGCGACAGCTTCTGCCCACGCGCTTCCGCCTGCCTGTTAAGCTGACGAATTTTTTCTAATCGGGCAGGAGTCAGTTGCTCCGGCTGCAGAAAACGACTGCTGCTGGCGGCGCGCGAGTCGGCCGGAATGCCGTTGAGATAGCGGTCGGTAAGTTGCCCGCCGGCCAGCGGTGAAAACGCTATGCTTCCAATCCCTTCCGTCTGCAGAAAATCCAGCAGTCCTTCTTCCACGCCGCGTTCGAACATCGAGTAGCGAGGCTGGTGGATGATGCAGGGGGTGCCGAGGTCGTTAAGGATCTTCACCGCCTCCCGCGCCTGGGCCAGAGGATAGTTGGAGATCCCGACATATAGCGCTTTACCCTGACGAACCAGATGATCGAGCGCACGCATCGTTTCCATCAGCGGCGTCTGTGGATCAGGCCGGTGATGGTAAAAAATATCGACGTATTCCAGCCCCATGCGTTTAAGGCTCTGGTTAAGACTGGCTACCAGATATTTTCGCGATCCCCAGTCGCCGTAAGGGCCGTCCCACATCGTGTAACCTGCTTTAGTGGAGATGATTAACTCATCGCGATAAGGCAGGAGCGACTCTTTCAGGATGCGGCCAAAGTTGCTTTCCGCCGAGCCCGGCGGCGGCCCATAGTTGTTGGCCAAATCGAAATGAGTTATACCGAGGTCAAAAGCGTGCAGGAGCATCTGCCGGCTGGTTTCCACTCGCGTTTCATCGCCAAAGTTATGCCACAGGCCAAGGGAAATGGCCGGTAGCTGCAGACCGCTGCGGCCGCAGCGACGGTACTCCATCGTTTGATATCGCGTGGTGCTTGCCTGGTAAACCATTCTTCCTCCGCCGACAAAACAGGTTGTGTATACGTTTACACTAAACAATGTTCTGCGTGGAGTACACTGCTTTTTCTGCGTAATTATTGCTTTACACTGCCATTATCACCTCCCATCTGGACAGGCGGATCGCTTATTCAATACTCAAATTACACCTGCACCAAAATGAGGATAATGGATATGCAACCGACCTACACTATTGGGGATTATCTGCTGGATCGCCTTGTCGACTGCGGTATTGACCGCTTGTTCGGCGTGCCGGGAGATTACAACTTACAGTTTCTCGATCGCGTCATCGCGCACAGCGCCTTGGGGTGGGTCGGCTGCGCCAACGAGCTGAATGCGGCATATGCCGCTGACGGCTATGCGCGCATCAAAGGGGCCGGTGCGCTGCTGACCACTTACGGCGTCGGCGAATTGAGCGCGCTGAACGGCATTGCGGGTAGCTATGCGGAACATATTCCGGTATTGCATATCGTCGGTGCGCCCTCTACCGGCGCCCAGCAGCGCGGCGAACTGCTGCACCATACCCTCGGCGATGGCGATTTTCGCCATTTCGCCCGCATGAGCGAGCAGATCACCTGTAGCCAGGCGCTGCTGACCGCCGGCAACGCCTGCCATGAAATCGACCGTGTGCTGCGCGATATGTTGACGCATCATCGCCCCGGCTATTTGATGCTGCCAGCCGATGTCGCCAGAGCGGCAGCGATTGCCCCAGCCCAGCGCTTGCTGGTAGAGCCCGCTCCGGCGGATGAAAACCAGCTTGCCGGGTTCTGCGAACATGCCAGCCGCCTGCTGCGGGGCAGCCGACGCATTTCCCTGCTGGCGGACTTCCTGGCGCAACGTTATGGCCTGCAGAAGACGCTCCGGGAGTGGGTGGCGAAAACGCCTGTCGCCCATGCGACGATGCTCATGGGCAAGGGATTGTTTGATGAGCAGCAGAGCGGGTTTGTCGGCACCTACAGCGGGATTGCCAGCGCGCCGCAGACCCGGGAGGCGATTGAAAACGCCGACACCATCATCTGCATTGGCACGCGCTTCACCGACACCATCACCGCAGGATTTACCCAACATCTGGCGCGGGAAAAGACTATTGAGATCCAGCCCTTCGCCGTCAGGGTGGGCGATCACTGGTTCAGCGGGGTGCCGATGGATAAGGCTTTGGCCGCGCTGATGACGCTTTCCGCCCCGCTGGCGGCGGAGTGGGCTACGCCTCAGGTCGTGGCGCCGGAGGCTGAGGAGGGCGCTGAAGGCGAGTTGACCCAGAAAAATTTCTGGGCGACGGTGCAGGGCGCCCTGCGTCCGGGGGATATTATTCTCGCCGATCAGGGGACGGCCGCCTTTGGCATTGCGGCGCTGAAGCTGCCCTCTGAAGCATCGCTGATCGTCCAGCCGCTGTGGGGCTCGATTGGTTTTACTCTCCCGGCCGCCTATGGCGCACAAACCGCGGCGGCGGAGCGGCGGGTGGTGCTAATTGTCGGCGATGGCGCGGCCCAACTGACCATTCAGGAGATGGGCTCCATGCTGCGTGATAAGCAAAAGCCGCTTATTCTGCTGCTGAATAACGAAGGGTATACCGTGGAACGGGCGATTCATGGTCCAGAGCAGCGCTACAATGACATCGCTCTGTGGGACTGGCAGCGGCTGCCGGAAGCCTTCGCCCCTGACGTTGCTTCGCGCTGCCGGCGGGTCACTCAGACGTCTGAACTGCGGGAGGCGATGACGGAGAGCATCACCTCCGATACCCTCACCCTGGTAGAAGTGATGCTGCCGAAAATGGATATCCCCGATTTCCTGCGCGCGGTGACGCAGGCCCTTGAGGAGCGAAACAGCCGCGTTTAATCGGTATGCCGTTTGGCAATCATCAACGGTCTCCCGGCCAGCAACAGCCAGGCCGGGAGCATCACCATACACAACAGCGGCAGCAGAGTCGTATCCGGGACCACCACGGCGGCCATAAACAGGCTCAACCAGCCGTCGCGAGTGACGACCAGCACCATGCCGAGGATCGCGCAGGAAACGGTGATTGCCGCCGGCACCGCGTCAACATGAGCATGCAGCATCAGCCCCAGCGCTACCCCGACGAACACCGCCGGGAAAATTCGCCCGCCGCGAAAGCCGCTGGCTGAGGCAAGAACCAGGGCTGCCAGTTTGACCAGCGCGATAAGCAGAAAATCCGCGGCGGTTAGCGTCTGGCTGAAGGCCAGCTGCTGCATCTCATCCAGCCCTTTAAAGAGCGTTAAGGGCCCGCCTATCGTCCCCACGATCCCCAGCAGCAGCCCGCCGATACCGAGGGTCAGGATTGGATTTTTCAACCGATGCATCAGGGCATGCAGTCGCGGCAGACACCAGACGGCCACCATGCCGACGGCGATAGCGATCAGGGCGACGATAATGCCGCTGAGAATATCAACGAAGCGCATCTGACCATAGTGCGGGATCGGCAGCGAAAAATGGGGATGGAAAAACAGACCCGTCGTCAACGCGCCGGCGGCGGCGGCGAGGAGGGGAGCAAAGAGGCGATCCCACAGTGGCGTATCGTTGCTGCTATTGAGGGTTTGCGAAAAAATCAGCGCGGCGGCAACCGGGGTACCGAAGAGGGCGCCGATGGTGCCTGAGGCCGCGAGGATGGTCCAGTCCAGCGAGCTGACGCGCGGAAACAGTCGGGAGCCGACGGCGACAGCCAGCGCGATATTCACCACCATAATCGGATGCTCCGGGCCGAGGCTGACGCCGCCGGCGAGGCCGAGGATCAGCGCGGCCAGGAGTCCGGGCAGCGCGCCGGTGGCAATGGGAGCGCCGATTAACGACTCGGTCGCTGGATCCGGCCCGGCGTGTCCGGGGCTGTAACGAATGACCAGACCCACCGCGATCCCTGTCGCCGTCAGCATGGCGATGATCCACAGCGGGCTGTCGGCGCTCACCCCTAACTGCGCGGGCAGATTGCTCCACAGCACGCGCTGCAGCAGCGCGGCAACCTTCATCGCCACGATCAGGATCAGGCTGCAGGCGATACCTATCAGGATGGCCGGCACCGACAGGATCAGCATTGTTCTGGCGCGAGGATGGAGCATGGAAATGTCCTTGTAAAAGTGCTGGAGCACTACTTTGCCTTCGTCAGCGGAGACCGTCGATGCAAATGGTGCTGAAACGATAAAGTTAAGGTGACATCTGATATCCGGCGCGTCCTTTACAGGCTACCTTGCATAGATTACAAACTAAATGTGACCTGTGTCGCTAAACAAGGGGCGTCTGCGCGTTGGACGTTGTTGTTAAGCCGCCATGAATTTACAGTGTGCCAAAAGATTTATTTTGACTTTAGCGGAGCCGTAACGGAATGACAAAATTTGCTTTAGTAGGAGATGTCGGGGGGACCAACGCCCGCCTGGCGCTATGTGATCTGGCGAGTGGAGAGATCTCTCGCGCAAAGACCTATTCCGGGCTCGATTACCCCAGTCTGGAGGCAGTGGTGCGCGTCTATCTCGAGGAGCATCAGGTAACGGTCAACGAAGGTTGTATCGCCATCGCATGCCCGATTACCGGCGACTGGGTGGCGATGACCAACCATACCTGGGCTTTCTCTATCGCCGAAATGAAGCGCAACCTCGGCTTTGCCCATCTGGAGATAATTAACGATTTTACCGCTGTTTCAATGGCCATTCCGATGCTGAAAGCTGAGCACCTTATTCAGTTTGGCGGCAGTGCGCCGGTAGCGGGCAAACCGATCGCCGTTTATGGCGCCGGGACCGGGCTCGGCGTGGCGCATCTGGTCCACGTTGATAAGCGTTGGGTCAGCCTGCCGGGCGAAGGCGGTCATGTTGATTTTGCCCCGAACAGCGAAGAAGAAGGGATCATTCTGGAAGAGCTACGCGCCGAGCTGGGGCATGTTTCCGCAGAACGCGTGCTCTCAGGTCCCGGGCTGGTCAACCTGTATCGCGCGATTGTCAAATCGGACGGCCGACTGCCGGAGAACCTGCAGCCGCGTGAGGTGACCGAGCGAGCGCTGGCGGACAGCTGCACCGACTGTCGTCGGGCGCTGTCGCTGTTCTGCGTCATTATGGGACGCTTCGGCGGTAACCTGGCGCTGACCCTCGGGACGTTTGGCGGGGTGTATATCGCCGGCGGCATCGTGCCGCGCTTCCTGGAGTTCTTTAAAGCCTCTGGTTTCCGCGGCGGTTTTGAAGACAAAGGCCGTTTTAAAGCTTATGTTCAGGATATCCCGGTTTACCTGATTGTGCATGATAACCCAGGCCTGCTGGGCTCCGGCGCGCATCTGCGTCAGACGCTGGGCCAGGTGCTTTAAGCATTCTTCTCCCGGGCTACCGTCGTAGCCCGGATGGCGGTGCTTTCCGCTCTCTACAGATTCATCAGCTGGCGAAACTCTTTCACTTTACTGCGACTGACCGGAACCTGAAACTCCAGGTCACGCAGGCGCAGCACATAGGTGTTGTTGAACCACGGCTCAATTTCCCGAATTTTGCTGAGATTTACGCAATACGAGCGGTGGCAGCGGAAGAAATGCGCGGTGGGCAGTTTGCTGCAGAATTCAGTAATGTTCATCGGCATGACGAATGACTCCCGGCGGGTATAGACGAATGTCATCTTTTCATGTGCCTCGGCATAATAAATATCATGAATACTGGTGACGATGATCCGCTCATCTTTGATCAGATTGATGGTGTCGTTTTCCCGTGGCGCTGCGCTGGCTAATCCTGAAGCAGCGTTATTTTGCTGCTGCCAGGCGGTGGTCAGCTTTTGCAGCATATTGATGATGCGCGACTCCTGGTAAGGTTTCAGGATGTAGTCAAAGGCTTCCAGCTCAAAGGCTTCCACCGCATGTTCTTTCCACGCGGTGATAAAGACGATAAAAGGTTTATGGGCAAACTGGCTGATGTTTTGCGCCAGCAGAACCCCGTCGAGCGACGGAATATTGATATCGAGAAAGATGGCGTCGACCTTGTTGTGCTGGAGAAATTTCAGCACGTCCAGGCCGTCGTCAAAGCTGCCGACGATCTCCATCTGGCTATGGGTGTTAATAAGCCAGGAGAGCTCCTGCTGGGCCAGAAACTCATCCTCCACAATGATAACTTTCATCTTTTCTCCGCTCATGACAACAGCGACTCCGTCAGCGCCTGCGGCGTAGAGTTATTGGGGACATAAAAGGCGATTTCGGTTCCCGGCGTCAGATTGCGGATATGCAAACCCTCGCCGTAGAGAAGTTTCACCCGATGATGCACATTGAGCAGGCCGATTTTGTTACCCGGCATCTCATCGGCTTCCACGCGGGCGACCACGGCGGGATCGATACCGTTGCCCGTATCGCGAACGCTGATGCGTACCCGATTGCCGCACTCGTTAATGCCGATCGTCACCACGCCTTTGCCTTTACAGGGTTGAATACCGTGAACGATGGCATTTTCCACCAGCGGCTGGATAAGCAGGCTCGGGATCACGCAGCTGACGTCGTCGTCAATATCGTAGATGACCGTCAGCTTGTCGCCGAATCGCGCCTGTTCAATAGCGATATAATCTTTGATCTGATACAGCTCTCGTTTGATATCAATCTGCTCATCGTCTTTTAATTCGATGTTATAGCGCAGGTAGCGCGACAGATTAAAAATGAGCTGGCGCGCGGTGTCCGGATTAAGGCGAATCGAGGAGGAGATCGCGTTCAGCGCATTAAATAAAAAATGCGGGTTAATTTTGCTTTGCAGGGCGCGCAGCTCCGCTTTGTTGGCCATCTCCCGCAGCTGTTCGGCGCGGGAGACTTCCAGCTGGGTGGAGATTATTTGCGACAGGCCAATCGCCATCTCCTGCAGCGTCGAAGTGATGCGATGGGCGTGGCAGTAATAAATTTTTAGCGTGCCGGTCACCACCCCTTTTTCCCACAGCGGGATCACCATCAAGGAGTGGATCTCCGGGGTGCGGTGGGCTTCGTCATTGTTTTTTATGATGATTTTCCCATAACGAATCGCCTGCCGGGTGGTGGGGCTAATCATATCGTCGTGGCGTTGATAGTTGGCTTCACCGACGCCCACGTAGGCCAGCACGTGCTCGGTATTGGTGATCGCCACCGCGTCGGCGGTAATGTCGCGGCGGATAATCTCGCAAACCTGGCGCAGAGAATCGCTGTTAACGTGTCGAAACAGCGGCAGGGTTTTGTTGGCGATATCGAGCGCCAGTTTCGCCTGCCGCGCCGCGCTGGCCTCCTTTTCCCCTTCAACGCTCTGCACCAGCAGCACGATAAAGCCGATGCAGACGCTGCCGAGGATCATCGGGATACCAATTTTCGAAACAATATCTACGCCGAGACTCAGGGAAGGCGCCCAGACCACCACCAGGATCATGGTCAGAGTTTCACACATCATCCCCGCCAGAATGCCGATTTTCCACCGTTGTTCGCGGGCCACTTTACGATTAATCAACCCCGACAGCAGGCCGGCGACAATGCTGGTGATAAAGCAGGGCACTGCGGTCACGCCGTCGATATCAATCAAATAGCGGTGCACGCCGGCAATCGCCCCGACAATCGCGCCCACCCAGGGACCAAACAGGATCCCACCGGACATCACGGCGATAATGCGGACGTTCACCAGGGACCCCTCAACCGGGACGCCGGACCAGGTACTAAATAGCGCGAACAGCGAGAAAATGGCTGTCACCGCCAGCAGCTCTTTCGGAGTATGGGCCGACTTATGCAACAGTTCGCGGAACAGGCGCAGGCGAATAAGGAAAAAGAGGCAAATAAGCATCAGGGCCGCACGATCATAGACCGCCAGCATCATAGTAAAGATTTCGTGCATGGGTGCGCCGCGTCAGTGGCCAGAAAGGGACATGATAAAAAACCTGACGGCAGAAGACCAGCCGTGGAACCATAAAGCGGAAAAGTCGCACTTTTTAAAGGGGATTAATTAAAAAGCATCGCGATAGCGGCGGTCTTCGCCATTAACGATAATATTCTGTGTTAAGAAAGATATCAGTGTGTTACCACTTTTATACAACCCGGGATTATTCCGCCCATGAACTGCCGCATTTAGCGCAGTCGATACCCGTTTTATATGCCAGGGAATATTTTTTAACGGGCCTCTCGACAACATGAATTTTTTCAGGTTATTTTCTAAACGAGCCGCAACAGCGGCAGCGTCGCTCGGACGGTCCGGGCGCTAACGTTAATTAGAGGAACCTATGGCTGAATCCAGTCCTGAACGCCGTTTTACGCGTATCGATCGTCTCCCTCCGTACGTTTTTAACATTACTGCTGAACTGAAAATGGCTGCGCGTCGGCGCGGCGAAGATATTATCGATTTCAGTATGGGTAATCCCGATGGCGCGACGCCGCCGCATATCGTGGAAAAACTCTGCACCGTTGCTCAACGGCCTGACACCCATGGTTACTCTACCTCGCGGGGGATCCCGCGCCTGCGTCGCGCCATTTCACGCTGGTATGAAGAACGCTATAACGTCGATATCGATCCGGAATCGGAGGCGATCGTCACCATTGGTTCGAAAGAGGGGCTGGCGCACCTGATGCTGGCGACGCTGGATCATGGCGACACCGTACTGGTGCCGAACCCCAGCTATCCGATTCATATCTATGGTGCGGTAATCGCCGGGGCGCAGGTGCGCTCAGTGCCGCTGGTGGAAGGGGTGGATTTCTTCAACGAGCTGGAACGCGCCATCCGCGAGAGCTATCCGAAGCCGAAGATGATGATCCTTGGCTTTCCCTCAAATCCGACCGCGCAGTGCGTCGAACTGGATTTCTTTGAAAAGGTTGTCGCTCTGGCGAAGCAGTATGACATTCTGGTCGTCCACGATCTGGCCTATGCCGATATCGTGTATGACGGCTGGAAAGCGCCCTCCATCATGCAGGTGCCCGGCGCGCGAGATGTCGCCGTCGAGTTCTTTACCCTGTCGAAAAGCTATAACATGGCCGGCTGGCGCATTGGCTTTATGGTGGGTAATAAGACTTTGGTGAATGCCCTCGCTCGTATCAAAAGCTATCATGACTACGGGACTTTTACTCCGCTGCAGGTGGCGGCGATAGCTGCGCTGGAGGGCGATCAGCAGTGCGTGCGCGATATTGCCGAACAGTATAAGCGCCGTCGCGATGTGCTGGTCAAAGGGCTTCATGAGGCCGGCTGGATGGTGGAGTGTCCGAAAGCGTCTATGTACGTGTGGGCGAAAATACCGGAACCTTACGCCGCCATGGGGTCGCTGGAGTTTGCGAAAAAGCTGCTTAATGAAGCGAAGGTTTGCGTCTCGCCGGGGATTGGCTTTGGCGACTATGGTGATACCCACGTCCGCTTCGCGCTGATCGAGAACCGGGACCGTACGCGCCAGGCGATCCGCGGTATCAAGGCGATGTTCCGCGCGGATGGTCTGCTGGCCTCCGCGAGCTAGCGCTGCGGGCAGCACGGCAAAATAAAAACGGGAGCATGAAGGCTCCCGTTTTTTTTGACACCGCTGCAGTCTAGATCATCAGGGCAAAAGTACCGGCCCAAACGATGACCATAAAAGAGAGGCCCATAAAGAAGTATTTCACGACTCATCACTCCACGCGCTTGTGCGACGTTCAAATGAATTAATTGTTCTGTTTTTCAAGGGCTGTCGCCAGTGTAACTTCACCCTGCAGCAGCCCGTAATTCTGTGCGTTTAGTGCTCCAGATGGCGCTAATGTACGCCTAAAAAATCAGGGAAACAAGAGGCATTTTTTTATTAATTTTTAGTTACTTACGAGTGTCGTGATTCGGCGACACATTAATTTCACAGGGTAATAAATTTAGCGCCAGCGACGCGAAGGAAACGGGTTTTAGCGATGGGGCGGGCGGAGAAGGCCAACGAGAGCGCGCGGCATTATCTTTGCCACGCGCCGCCGTCGGTTCAGGGCAGGTCTGAGGCGCGCTGTCGCCACTCGGCCGGGTAGTGTGCCGGGATAAAGCGCAGCGTCAGCGCCATGAGTAGCAGGACGCAGATCGCATGCCAGGACCAGTCAAGCGTGTAGTTCCCGCTCAGGCTACGCAGCAGGCCGGAAAGCCAGGGCGACAGACCGGCGATGATAAATCCGATCCCCTGCATAAAGGCTACCAGCCTGCCGGCCACCGCCGGTTGTCCGGCGTGATCCAGCGCCAGCACCAGGCACAGAGGAAACGCGCCGCCCAATCCCACGCCGCAGGCAATGGCCCAGAGCGCAGAGAAATGCTCTGGCAGCCAGATAAAGCCGCAGAAGCCAATCAGCTGTAGCGCCAGCGCTAGCAGAAGAAGCTGGCGCCGATCCTCCTGGCGAGCCAGCGCCGGGAGCAGCAGCGCGCCGGCGGTTTGCCCGACGGTCAGCAGCGCCAGCAGCGAACCGCTGTACTGGGCGCTATCGCCTAGCTGGATGTAGTAAGGAGGCAGCCAGGCGATCAGGCTGGCGTAACCGGCATTGATCAGTCCGAAATAGAGTCCCAGCGTCCAGGCGCGGCGCTGGCCAATAATCGCGACCCGGGGGGAAGCGCTGGTCTGATGCGGTGCGCGAGGCAAATGCCGACAAATCGCCAGCCAGCTGAGCAGAGCCAGGAGCGCAGGGAGCGCCCACCAGGCTAGCGCATCATGCCAGGCCGCGCTATGTGACGCCAGCCATGGGGTGAACGCGGCGCCTAACCCGCCGCCGCCCATCAGCGCCGCTGACCATAGTCCCATCACCAGCGGCGTCCGTCGGGGAAAGAGGTGCTTAATTACCGCCGGGATGGCGGCCTGAATAATGCCGATGCCAATTCCTCCGGCCAGAGCGCTGGTGAGCAGTAAGCCACTATTCGGGGCGATTTCCCGCAGCAGGGCGCCTGCCGCGATAATCAGCAGGCTCAGCGCAATACTGCGCTTTTGACCGATATAGCGATCGACCCAGCCAGCGGCCAGCGCCAGCACCCCCATCGCGATCACCGGCAGCGCGGTCAGGAGTGCGGCCAGGGTATAGCTCATGCCGCTGGCTGCGCGGATGTCCGGCAGCAAAGGACCAATGGAGGTAAGCAGCGGCCGCATATTGATCCCAGTCAGTACCAGGACTGCCAGCGTCAGGTTCTGTCGCAGCGCTGGTGTCATGACTGCCGTTCCGCCCAGCGCTGATAAAGTTCAGTTCCCTCCGGCTGCGGGCGATGATGGATCGGCAGCGTTTGCTGGGCCAGCGGCTGCTGCAGCTGCTGATAAATCGCGGCGGTCGAGAGCTGAAAAGGCTCCCCGTCCTGATTGCTATTGGCGAAAAACACTTCCCGCACGCCGGTTAAATAGAGCGCGCTCAGGCACATAGGGCAAGGCTGTCCGCTGGCATAGATGACGCATTCGCGCAACACCGCGCTTCCCAGTCTGGCGGCAAGATCGCGTACGGCGTTCAGTTCGGCATGCGCCGTTGGGTCACCGCTCAGATGAAAGGTATTGACGCTTTCAGCGACAATCTCATCATTCCGCACCAGCACGGCGCCGAAGGGGCGCCCACCGTCAGCAATGTTTTGTTTTGCCAGCACTAATGCGCGCTGAAGATAATGATCGTGAGCGGACATAGTCACTCCTGCATAAAACGATGTTAAAGGTGAAATATGTTGAGGGTCGTGCGAAGAGGGTACGTCTCTTATTTCATAAGTTAAAAGACTTATTTATGATAATGCCTATTGGATTTCTTATAGGTGGGCCGATGCTTCTGCGCCAACTTTCCTACTTTATCGCTGTGGCTGAACATTGTGGCTTTTCCCGCGCCGCCGCGGCGCTGCATGTCTCCCAGCCTGCGCTGTCACAGCAGATACGCCAGCTGGAAGCGATGCTGGAGGTTCAGCTTTTCGACCGCTCTGGCCGACGTATTCGCCTGACCGATGCCGGAGATATCTGGCTGGAGTATGCCCGTCGCGCGTTACGCGAGCTTGAGGAAGGTCGGCGCGCCTTGCATGACGCAGAAGATCTCCAGCACGGTAAACTCCGCATTGCTATGACGCCAACTTTCACTACCTATATGCTGGGCCCGCTGATGGAGGCGTACTACCGACGCTATCCTGGAGTAAAAGTGCTTATCCAGGAGATGAACCAGGAGCGGATGGAGGCGATGCTGCTGGAGGATGAACTGGATGTGGGGATTGCCTTTGACGACAGCCGGTCACAGGAAATTGTGGTTCAGCCGCTGCTGACGGAAACGCTTGCGCTGGTGGTGAGCCGTGCGCATCCGCTGGCAGGAGAGCGCGACTTGCAACTTCAGGCTCTCGACGCCCAGCCGCTAATTTTACTGAGCAGCGAGTTTGCTACCCGCGAGCAGATTGATCGTTATTGCCGCCTTCATCGGCTCGAACCAGACGTGCGGATGGAGGCCAACTCCATCGGGGCCGTTCTGTCGGTTATTCGAAGCACAACGTTAGCAACGCTGCTGCCGGCGGCGATCGCCGGACAGTTTGATGATGTGGTGGCGATTGAGCTAAGACCTGCGCTGCTGCAGCGCACGGCTTGTTTATTGCAGCGGCAGGGCGCCTGGCAGAGCGCCGCAGCGCGCGAATTCATCACCCTGGCCCGAGAGAACGCGATAACGATTGAGCAGGAAAACCGCCAGTCCCTTGCCTGAAGGACTGCGTTACTCGCCGGCGAACTGCGACTCACGGCTGGCTTCGCTGCCGATATCGCCTTCATCGGGCTGGGCATTCTCTATAAGCATGCCTTCTTCCTTAAGCCTTTCCAGCACGTGATGAAAGAGCTGAGTCTTGTCTGGCTCAGCCATATTCTGCAACTTCTCATTAAATACAGTATGGGACTGAACAAGATAATGGATAAATTCCAGCAATACCTCACTTTGCGGCAGGACGGTTAATTCCTGCTGGATGTAACGGGTTTGATCCAGTAGCGGATTTTTCGTCACGTCCATAGGCCGGGCGCTAATACTGTGGGCATATATTTTCTCAATGGCCTGGCTGGTGATATAGATGCGGTTCAATGATATCGAGGGGCGTTCGTCTTCCTCTGGAATGAAATGACAATAAACAAATGGTTTATCCGGCAGCATCATGCTGAGGCGGTTTTCGAAAAGAATATCATCTGGCGCCTCCAGCAGCGCCATTAGGTTCCGACAGTGTGGATGCCAGAGTCCTGAAGCAAATACCTTTACGTTGAACTGGGTTACCGTATTTCCGCGCAGGGTTTCCATCGTCGGAATATCGCCTTCAAGCCGCAGAATGCTGCGGATATGGGAGTGATGCGACCAGACTGTTTCTCCTGCCTCGACTGAGGTAAATGGATTAAACGCGCTGGTTACCTCTTTTTCCTGATGGGAGAGGACGGCGATTTTTAATATTCCCGGCGTTGGGTTAAGCTTAAGACATAGATTGATTGCGCCTATATCATGCCAGTGAAGAATGTCTTCCAGTTCGCAGTTTAATAATTTTTGCGCCCGCGCCAGAGAGCAATACTCCATTGGCGGTAAATTATTTAGCTTCCAGATATTCCGTTCTGTAATATTCATAAGAATTGTATGTCGATGAAAAAATAAATCGCCATGGTGAGCAAAAGCATCAATGACAATGATTTATTTTTTCTGCTGACTTCCTTTACCTGATTAACAAAATCCATTCACATTGAGAATAATATATCGATAAATTGGCTGTTTTTATTGTTTTGCTGCCGCATATTTACTCTTTCCCGTTATCTTATCATCTCTTATTCGTAGAGAAAAATAGTTTGCTGAATATAAGCGTTACTTCCTGTTTAGCAGCAATATTTAAGGTGAGTATGAGCGGAGCACGAAAAAAGGGACGGTCAATTTGGCAAACTTTGTGGTCGGCAGGAAGTATCAAACAGACGCCTGCGGCGCCTGTCGAAGCTACCTGTAGTTATTGCGGCATAGACAGGAAGCGGTCACCCGGTTGCGCGATGGCATACCAGGCCATCATTTCGGCAGTGCCTGGCTGGCCTTCAGCAGGCGCCCAGGCCATAGTGTCCATTTCGGCAAGCGGTTGATAAGCACCTTGCTTAACTTCAAAAACCATCCCGCCAGCGTCGAGTGAGAGCACCGTATGCCAGGTACCGGCTTCCATTTCCAGCGCCGTGCAGGTTTCACCCAGCACCACCCGGCGGGTAACCACGCCGTGGTCATCAAAATTCAGTACCACAAATCGGCCTTTCAGCGGCAGTAAAAGTTCGAAGGTATGTCTGTGCCGGTGGGGGCGGATATAGGTGCCGGGTTCCATGGCGATGGCCAGACGCTGTATCGGGTCGCTTAGTTCGGGATGAAAATTGCGATGGGCACGCAGGCGCGGAGCACTGGCTGCCGCTTCGCTCTGCTGCTGCATATCGCTGAGGGTGATCTGTTTCATATCAACGCCTGGCTCCTGTATCGTCCAGAGAAGGTTGTAAAAGGTCGCGGCTAGTGACTGAAAAAGTCAGAAGGTATTGTACGCAGAAATGCGCGTTGCTGTCGGTTTATTGTGTGCGTGATTGACAAGAAGGACTCAGGGCTGACGCCACCGGGATGACTGTGACGCCGGGCCCGGGTTGTGCAGCCACGCACAGAACCCGGCCCGGGCGATATTCAGTACCCATCACATCACACCCATACAGTGCGGTGTTCATTGATAAAGCGGTACTTCAGTCGGGCTCCCTTGCAAAGCACCGCGCGGTCTTTTTCAGCATATCCCGTTCTTCTTCGGCGCGTTTTAGCAGCGCCCGTAGTTTCAGGAACTCGTTTTGACTTTCAGTAAATCCCGGGCATGCTGTTCGCTGTTATCGGGTTAAATAGCCCGTAACCACTAATAGAGACTATGTGCGGAAACGCCCAGACGGTTAGGTGCTTCGGCAACAGAATAACCGCGTTTCGTTGTCTGGCGGACGGCTTCTTCCTTAAATTCAGGTGTAAATGTGGTGTGCCCATACGCTCCTCCCATACGCAAACTATAGGGCAGGATCGTCTACCGTGGTGCAGTCCAGTGACATCCATGATACTGATCACACTAAGCGTGACGCCTTGCAAAAGGCAATTGCTTATACCGCTAAGGTGGATACAGCTGTACGGCTGAGTTTGCTCCAGAGAGCACGTAAATACAGGCGCGGTGAATGCCTTTTACAAACAGGGAAAAAACGAGGGAGGCCAAGACATAACGTATTGTTGTGAGCGTTCAGATCTTTGAAGTCATTGGTAGGGTATGGAGTAACGGTGCATTAGAGGAACATGAAAATAGTCTGAACACCCTGAAACACCAGATCTTTGGCCAGACTGACTTAGAGTTACTTAGGCAACGGATAATGAGTTCTTTGGCTTGAAAGTTTACTCTAAGGTTGCAGAAAACCCTCTTTCACATAGCTAATGACTGACGGGGCCTGTCATCATAATAAATCGCAGCGCGGGGATCCTTTTGTTTGCTTAACCCGCATTATTGCGGATAAAACAAAACTCGTAGAGGATCTTTCTGGCGCCAGATCCTGCGCAAAGCCAGACATGGCAAGGGCTGCAGGCCATCTGAGCATTTTTGGGAGAAATGGGGTTATGCCAGGACAGACAGCTATGTTGAAACTGGCATAAATGAAGACGAGAAACGGCTACCTTCCAGATGCGATCGGCAGGTATGATCTTTAACATGTTCCATCTGTGGTTGAGATTGGTGGATATGACTTGCAGCGTAGAATTAATCAGAATTTAATCATTTGTTAAATATGAATATTATAGATTATTATACAGTTATATGGTCCGATATCTAAGTGAGATAATTAAAATGGAGCAATCTTCAGTAGAATTAATAAAATTAACAACGCCATTTTTTCAAATAATAGTAACAGTAATACTAATTCCTCTTATAAAAAAAGGATATGAATCGCGAAGAACATTTTTTTCTCTTCCTCTACAGAAAAAAATGGACGCTATAGCCTATTTAAAAAGACACCAATCGTCAGATAGTAGATTAGAAAAAGCCAAACATAAGATCATCATGGGAGGATATCGATTATTTAATGATGTGGAATTATCAACGGGAATTATTGAATTTTACTGTGAGAATGAGGAAAAAAACGCCAGGTTTTGTAAAGCAGTCCTTAGTGAGAGATCTTATATTACTTTTGAGAATGGTGTAATTAAAGCAAGTAAGAAGAAATATCATATAAATTTTATGATATATATTATAACAGCGTTACTGTTTGTTAATTATCATTATGTTGATTCTACAACGGTCATTTACAACGCCCAACTTCCGGCTGAGCCTTTTATTATATTAGCTATAATTTTGTATAGCTACCTGTCATTGCTGGTGTTATATAGATACTTATGCATTCAGTTAAATAAGAAAAGATTTTGTAATTTCCTTCGACAGGGTTATAGGTAAAAATACAATTTATAAATTAAAATCATGGTGTTAAATTTTAGTATGTGGATTTATAATTAAATAATAAAAAGAGATTGCGCAGAGTGATGTGAATGATGGACTTCCATACAGTTTCAGAACTAAGCTTATAGCAGGTGACTATGGTATGTACGAATTACACAGAAAATTGAAAAAGTAAAGGATTGAGACCGAAAGTAATTCTGCAAAAACATAAAGATAAAAGCATTATCTATATACACCCCACATGACAAAAATAGTAATTTGTCATGTGAGGTGTATTCACTTTACAATTAGATAAATATTTAAGATAAATGTTTATATTAAAGGCTTTTTAACTTCCACGCCTGAAGAACTTTCAACAAACTGAATCAGCTCATGGAGTACATTCCAGATCTCTTCCTGCCGCGCTGAAACAATAGTCCATCCCAGAATCTCACCTTTTTGCAAGGTATCACCAGGTTTCTTCATAAATTCAAAAGATTGAATATAACTTGCGAGATTTTGTGGTAACGCTCTGGATGTACCGTCCAGTACTTTACCGTATTGTTCCGCTTTAAAGAAAAACGAAACCGCTTTTTGCCCCTGGTAAACGGACTCTGCTTTTGGTTCAGCACGTTGAGAAATATTGATAAGATGTTCAAACATGCTATTACCAGTCGCAAGTTCATAAAGAACCGGAATGGTGCGACCTCCGAGCCTGCCATTAACTTCTACTATTGCAGGGCCGGAATTAGTGTAAATCATTTCGATATGAAAAATACCATTATCGAGTCCTATTTTATCCAGTGCGGATATTGCCAGTTTAAAACATTCCTGCTCCTCCTTATCATTAAGAGAAGAAGGCATAACACTACCCAGTTCAATAACGTTATCACTGGCACAACGAATTCTGCTAGTTACCATAAATGGGTAATAAGAATTACCTATTCTTCCGATCTCAACAGAAACAAGAGGCCCAGTTAAATATTTTTCTACAAGAAAACCACGGTTAAAGAAATCGGTATAGGATGATGGTAACTCATTGATTTCTTCTTCGATATTATTAATAAGTAGGTTAATCTGAGCCCGTTCCTTAATAATGTATGCCAGCCGGCTTGAAGCTGATGTGACAGGTTTGACTATTACCGGCAATTCTACGGACGCCAGAACAGACGGAAGTTTATGATAATCACGTTCATGAATAACCCAAGGGGCATTTTTATCTGTTCCTTCGAGAATCTGGCGTGACAATAACTTATTTTTGGTTGTTTTAACAGCGTTCACACTGCTGAATGGTACATTTATATGCTCGGCTGCACAGGCAGCAGCTTCTAATGAAAAATCATCGATACAAATAAGTGCATCAACCGGTTGACTGTCATTTAAAATACCAACAGCATCTCTGACAATTTCTGGTGTATGTGTATTAGGTAGATCAATAACATTATGAAGACGTCGAAGAACATCGTCCGTTCTGGAGGAGTCCCAGTCCCGTATGTAAGCAAGATTACGAAAGTAGCTGACTTTGTATTTTTCTTTAAGCAATTTATCTAATAACTCAACACCACTGAATTCAGAACTATTGATAACTACAATGTGTTTCATACTTTCCCTCAAATTAGGATAATTGTATTTAGTGATGATTGATATTTAAAATATCTGTAAACATGTACCTTGACATCTGGTGTGAAAATGGTTAAGTCCATGATATTTTTATCACACCCTGATAAAATATATAGACACTGAAACTTATTAATGTCAGAACGGAAAAATATCGAATCGCTATTTTTACTGAATGTCCATCTGTTTCATTCTTTATAAAATTCCCTGAACACAACCAAAAAGCCGATGCTGTAAACAAAACCATGGTAAAACGTATTAAAATCTCAGAGTATAAAAATAAATCATCTGTGATTTTTACAGGGAAAATTATCGTTGCAAAAATGAAAGATTTTGGATTTAGAAAGGTTGTATAAAATATTGTTTTTGAATTAATAATTACCTTTTTTGCATTTTCTATATGTCCCGAAAACCATAGTTTTATCGAAAGAACAAAAAGATACAATGAACATGCAATCTTAGTAATGATATCCACCCACCCATAGGAACTAAAAAACAATCCTGCAGCGATAGACCATAAAGTAATGCTGATGATATAACCAGACCATTCTGATAACATCAAAGATGGGGCTTTATTGAAGCCATTGCTATATCCTGAATTAAAAATCAAAATATTAGTAGGTCCAGGAATGAACAATAACGAAGCACAGGTAAGGAAAAATAAATTATGCATATCTTCTCCAGTCTTTTAAAGCCAGCGCAACGAGAAAAAAACCAGTTATAGCGGCAAAGGCGATGACCATAAATATTGATCCTGAACTGATATTCTCTACAAGCCACCCAGTTGCCGCCGGATTGATAGCAGCTCCCACACCGGTAAGCATCTGTAATGAAAAGAGACTGGCTTTGCTCGTATTTGTCTTTAAAGAATCCAGCATCAAATACTGCACCGGATTAAGGAGAACCTCTCCCAGTGTAAAGAATATCATTCCTGTGACCCACATAGTTAAATGTCCGAAAGATCCTGCGAAGAGCATCACGCCAATAATTAAGCTACAGCTACCAATAAAAGAACTTAAGACAACGTTATCTTTAGATACCCTTGAACCTAATGGGATCTGGAGTAAAATTACAAAAAGCGCATTTGTTACCATCAGCGACGTAATAATTTGGTAGGTGGTTTCCTTGTCAAATATTACAGTAAGCACCTGTGTTATGCTTGATGAAAATCTGCCATAACAAAAAGAATAAATAAATCCAGCAAGAATTATCAAACATAAAGTGTTATTAGAGTGGTTCCGATGATCTGTCTCAACAGGAGCGTACTGAGCATTTTTTGTTAATTGCTTCTCCTCAATTAATCGCACTTTGTATAAAATGAAAAATGAAGCGAGCAAAACACCTATTACTCCTGAGATCCAGAACATTATGCGACCATCGAGTCCAGAGCAAAGGCTCCCTAGTAAAGGCCCAATAACCCATCCAACATTTGTCATGGTGTAATTTATCGAAAATAGCCTTGATTTGTTTATTTTCTCAGCATCAGAAATCACAACTTTAAGTACTACACTGTATAAAGAATATGCTAAATTTAGTAGCGCATAAAAAAATATTATTAAATATTGACTCCTCAATTCAGACATGAAAATGTTACTTGCGCTGAATAGTAGCAGTGCCAGGATAATACACTTTTTGCAGTTCAGTAATTCCATTATTTTTCCACAAAGAGGTGAGAAAAACAGCCCTAAAATTATTCCAGCTGTAATAATATAACCAGTTTCATCTACCCCAAACCCTCTTTGAAAATGTAAAAATACAACAAGAAAAGGTAATGTTATTCCCCTGGCTACAGTCAATATTAACGATGTTAAAAACAGACAGTAGTATGGACGAGTTGGCCCACTGCCTCCAATAATATGAATTAGATTTTTTTTCATTTGCTTTAAGTTAAAATATAATCAGTTTTAATGCTCATCAGGAGACGTTTCGATAACGATTTCCTTGATTCTGACTCTTTCAGGAGAGTTAACAAGCCAGATCATCAACGAGGAAATATCTTCAGGTTGAAGTATTGAGTTGCTTGCTCTCTGGCATCCACCTTCAATAGCCATCGCAGTGTTAATCCATCCCGGACATAATACGGTAAAACGAATTTTATTAAGCGCTGGATCTGACGATAAGGCTGCCATATAGAGCTGTAAACCTGCTTTTGACGCCCCATAAATGCCCTTATCCGCGAAGCCTATTTTTCCCGCTCTTGATGAGAGGCAGATCACCGACGGTGATTCCGCTCTCAATAGGAATGGCAACAAGTCATTTATAACAAAAACAGGCCCAAGCAGATTACTGCTTATTACATTCTGTATTTCTTGTCCTGTTGCCCCTGTGGTTTTATTACAGGTGATCCCTGCTGCAAGTATCAGCAAATCCAAATGGCCAAACTCCGCTATTCGGTCCCGGATACCCCTCACATCTTCAGTAGACTGAATGTCAGCACAGATGGTATGAAGCTTGTTTTTGTAAAGCTCAGTCCTGGCGACGAGCACACCCAGTTTACGGCGATCACGACCAACTGCAATAACCCGAAACCCATTCTGCAGCAAGTCATCAACACTTCTCTGCCCGACTCCCCCCGTCGCACCGATAACCAGTGCGACGCGGTCTGCGGAAGTATTCTGGGTGTCAGTCGTTCTGGTGAAGAACGGCATTAACACCTCCCCATACACTGCTGTCAGTTGTCAGCACTTCAACACTACCAGTCAGGCTGTTACGTCGGAACAGAAGATTATTTTTGCCTGATAAATTACGAGCATAATCGACGGATCCGTCCGGCAGCGTCACTTTCGTCCCTGACGTCACATATAACCCTGCCTCCACAATGCAGGAATCTCCCAGAGAGATCCCTATCCCTGCATTAGCCCCCAGTAATGAGCCTTTACCTATCTGATTTTTCTGTTTACCGCCACCGGACAGGGTTCCCATGATAGAGGCTCCTGCGCCGACGTCACTTCCATCACCGACGGTTACCCCTGGGGTGATCCTCCCCTCTACCATACATTGCCCTAAAGTACCTGCATTAAAGTTGATAAACCCTTCATGCATAACAGTCGTTCCCTGAGAAATGTAGGCTCCCAGACGTACCCGGTCAGCATCGGCAATACGCACACCTGAAGGGACTATGTAGTCAACCATTCTTGGAAATTTATCCACGCTAAATACGGTAAGTTGATGATAATCCTCCGCAATAATATGGCGTAAACGTTGTACATACTCAGGGAATACCGGGCCTGCACTGGTCCAGGCTACATTGGGAAGATGCTGAAAAATGCCTTCCAGATTTATTTCGTTTGGTTTGTATTCACGAGATGAAAGAAGCTGTAAACGAAGATAAGCATCTTCAGTCGACGTGATATCTTTTGAAATATCTGTCTCAATTTCAAATGATTCGCAGCGGATAATTTTGTGCTTGACGGCAAGACAGGAACGCTTATTCATGTCTCCTTTTGGATAATAAGCATCAATTGTCTTACCACTGCTGATATCAATGTATCGATTACCCGTTCTTTTGATGATATACGTAATCATTTTTTTACCTCTGATGTAGTTCTGATAACAGTTCCTTTTTGTATATCAAAGTGATTACCATTACCAGCAATCATCTTGTTAACCAGAACGGAAACATCGCCCCCAGTTTTATCTGAATTCACCTGATTGTAACGAGATTTTACATCAATAAAGCGCATGACAAATGCACGACGTGATAACTGAGGTCCGGGTAAAAATCGATTGCTTTTATGGAAAACATCTTTATCAAATGCAATGGCATCCCCGGGCGCAAGACGGTAACGTACCGATTCACTGTCGAATAAATTACGTGCAAACCCTGAAATATAAAGAGATTCACTGAACAGGTGTGGGATTTTTTCCTGAATAAATGGATAAAGCTCTTTGAATTTTTTTTGTTCCTCAGTTCTGAACCGTGGTCCAAGGACGGTTTTAAATATCGCCGGGATTTTATATTTTCCCTCGGTAAGAGATTTTGTTACTTTTGACTGTAACTTGTAAAACTCATGACCGGAGAATGCCTGTGTGGAAAGAAGACTCATCCCCCCATCCTGCTTTTCCGGATCAACATCATCAAGAGCTATCCAAATAGAGAAGGCTCTGTCTTCAGGATAGATATATTTGAAACTGGTCACACCGATATGCCAGTCGAAACCAACAGAATTGCTGTCCGTTTCAAAAATTATCCCATCAGTGAATACACAATCTTCATAACCAAGTTTTTTAACAAGATCGGCAAACTTTTCTGTGCGTATAAAGGACAGAATTTTTTCATCTTCGATTGCTACATTATATGTATTTCTTTTGAATGAATCGAATGCGCTATTGCTTTTTGTTTGATTATTAATATCACGAAGATATTCTACCATTTCTTTTGAAATTAATTCCCTGACATCTGCAAATCCATGTTCAAGATAATAATTAGCATCCACACTGGTATTTTTACCGAATGATGAGGCTGGTGTGAAATTGTTATTTTTCATAATTAACTCCATTTATGTTAGTTCGAAAGCATGCCGATCAGGTCGGATTTATTTAAATTGAGAGCATTCAGATAGTTATGATAATAATCAAGGCCATCTGTATTCACCTTCAGGGCCTGTAGCATTTGAGTAATCTGGTTGACATAGTCCCGGGTGATCATAAAGTCTTCACCAGAGATTTCGGCAAACCAACTCATCGTTAATAACCCAGGATAGTCCTCCTGAATCATACGGCCTGTTTTAAGTGAGTTGAGTGATTTTTCTGATAATGAACGATAGATACTTTTTGTGCTCTTTGCCATTTCAAAGAAAGTAGGTTGTTGAGGAAGCCCATATTGCTCAGTCAACATAGTGGTAAATAGTCGTGTCTCAGCACCATAAGAACGAGCGAGTGCTACTCGTTCGTGATCAAGTGAATTAATGAGACCGGCATTTTCCTCGTGAACACCATCGCTATAATGAAGGTATTGAGTTCCAGAAGCCGTTTTTGTGAGATTTGTCTTATCCAGAGCAACAGCAAGATGAATAATGTAACCCAGTGGGTCAAACTGCAAGTCCAGAGGTCTTACTCGTTCAAACTGATGTTGATTGTCAGGCACAGATGGCCCGAAAAACAGTTGATTGACACAATCCATTGCTTCATCAGGTTTTTCACTAAGTGTAGCGACTCGAGTGATGTTTTTCCTTTTAAACTCGATGATATTATCAATGCATCTGGTACCGTAAAAACTGTCTTCTACCATCAGCAAATGCAATTTATTCAACCGTGAGCTTTTACGCCATTTGTCCATAAGGACGAGCTGTCCGCCCTGACCTGCGCGAACAAATGCTACAGTCGCTCCTGGATTTACTGGACACGCTTCCAGATATTCAATCAGCACCTTACGTAATAATGGAATATCCGGTACAGTAATAATAATTGCAACGGCACTTTGCATCAGATGTCTGATGTCGTGATTTATTGCATGAACATTTTGAGAAGGGAATACCGTTTCATTGACTTCCCCTGTCATGATATTTTCACATCTGAATGATCTTTTCCCTGAATTTTTCAGAAACAGATGATTTCCGTAGTGCATTAATACCAGATGAGGGTCGAGGTTGGTTTCATTTCTTCTCAGGAACATGTCTACTGCAAGTGTCGAACCCACATGACCGCCACCAATAATAATTACGTTTTCCATCATACAGCCCTGTATGTAATATTGAATTAGTTTCTAATGGATATCATGGTGTTACCAGAAAACGAATCAACGACATTCTGTGACACGACATAGGAACGTAATAAAAGACGCTGGATGTTGTCTGATGTAAAAACATCACGACCATGAACAGCATAATTATTAGGAATGATTAATGCTTCCCCTTTTTGAATGCTGTGTCCATTTTCGCGTCCCACACGAAGCGCCAGCGAAGCTAGTTTCTCCAGTAACTCTTCGGCCTGTTTATACAAGGGCTCGCTCAGGCCTGGTGCCGGTTTTATGTTGGAGAAGTTAAGTTTAATCTTGATTCTTCCATTTATTTCCTTCTCAATTATTTTCATTTTCCTTATTTCTTCATTGGGCCATAATAATTTTCCACCGGCACGCATTTCAAATATTTCACTTTGTAGAATAGAGAGTTCTTCTTTTGTAAAAAATTCCACCAACTGTGCTGATGTAGCCAGTAGGGTTTTAGGTATGTCACCATTCGCTATATGTGGCACCAATACCAGATACTCGGGTCTGCATCTGTCTGATGCAAAGCATAAATCGTTATGCATCGTGAGCAATTCAGAACTGCTGCTCAGCTCTCTGGAGGTCAGGGTAGGACGAATATCTGTGACGTAACTTTGATTATAATCAGAGTATGCAACACATCGGCCGATTGACTCACCTAATGTTAGCAGGAGAATTTTACTTAGTTCTATGTTTTCAAATTCAGGTAGATTGCTGATAAGCAAGGGCTCATGAAAATTGAATTTTTTCACGATTCTACTATTAGTAATTTTATCTTTTATCTCTTTTATTCTGGAAAGATAGCGACTCTGTATTTGACCGGGACATTCGCTATGAATGTCTCTTACCACTGCCGACAGTTCTTCTTTTTCACTTTCATTTAAAGATACAGCTGAATAACTAAAAACATCCATATTGAACTCACGTTTGATTATCTGGGAACACTTAAATTTAAAATGGTTATCGGCATTCTTTTCAAATGGCAAGTTGTAAATAAATATTAATTTTAAAATGGAATAGTCTATGTCAAAAAATAATAAACAAGTAAAGGTGTATGATGAATGTTATTTCTTAGATAGAAATTCTTTAATGTGAGAAAATATTTATTTTTCATATCGCTTTTTTTCTTTTCTCTTGCTTTTCTCTCAATGAATACGTCTGGTAGCAGCACATCAAAAAATTGTCAAAAAAGTTAGTGTTAAGAATAAAATGTAAATAAAATGTAAATCTCAGTGTGATTTTTGTAAACCAATGGCCTTTCTGGCTGTCTTTCGTATGACGCTCGAGAATGATTGCGAAGAGGTTGAAATTTGTCAGGGAAGGGGCCGGCTCATACTTTACTTAAGCTCTTTACCCTGCGGACAATGGGCTGTCCGCACTTCTTTGTGAGTTGCGAGGCGATGGTGAACAAATAGGCAGGAGATAAGCGATGAGCCAGACAGTATGTCTTGATACCGGTGTACGCCAACATGGCAATCAATCATCCTGACTAACTGCCTTCACCAAGGAGTACTGAATAGTTTTCGCGTTCATTACTCGTGCCGAAGAGCAACAGTTGTGTAATCCTGGATGTGGCTCCTTTGTTTCTCAACAAAGGAACAGGACCTGTACAGGGAGTATTAAAGCCCGCCCTGCCATTTACATCCGACCGGATCAGAATCCTTCCTTCATTCGCAGCTGCACTGACTGCCATGTGAGTTCTTCCAGATCGCCCGGAACAATCCTCTCAGGATTGGTGAAGATGGCGCTGGCATCCCCGGTCAGCCACCAGGAGCCTGAGACCAGGATACGTTCAGCCACCGTCAGACCGTCCCAGGTGACAATCAGCCAGGTGTTTACACCGTGATTTTCAGGAGGGCGGAGCCAGAGCTGTTGATGGCCGAGAGCGGTCAGTGCTCGCCAGACTGCTTCAAGAGAAACCGGGATGCGCTCGCTTTCAAAGGAATATGTATTCATACGTAACAGTTATGCTTGGTTATTATTGTGGGTGACATCCCTGATGAAGAACGTCCTCAGCTTACCCTATAGTAATCATTACATGTATTGTAACTAGCAAGCATATAGCCACGACATTAAATTACCGGACGTCCGTTCCGGTTGGATCCTACTTTTCCGTAATAGAGACGTTTCAGGAAGTGTACCACGGTCACGGAACAAGCAAAGTGCGCATTTCCGGTGGTGAGCGGGCGGTAACGGGAAAGGGGAGTGCCACAACATATAGGGTCATTACCAGCTGAGAAAACCGCTACATCTTGTGTTTCCGGGCCGCTGCGCGCCGGCGGGGCTGAAGCAGATCCGGAACCACCAGAAATCGGATCTGCGTGGAAATAAGAAGGGGCGATCGTTGCTGTAGCATTACAACCATCACATTCAGTAATTTAAGAAACATCACAAGTTTTATAAAATAAAACATAGGTATATAGCAAATAATTAAATGCTAGGTTAGCAGTAATAACAAAACAAACATGAAAGGAACGATGATGCTCAGCCAGCTTAACCTGCGTTTTCATAAAAAGCTGATCGAGGCGCTGAAAACGCGCGCCGGTCGGGAAAATACTTCGGTCAACGCCCTGGCCGAACGCTTCATCGATGACGGTCTGAAAACGGTCGCGCCCGGCGACGGGTATTTTCAGCTCATTGCCGATCCGGAAGCCACGGTCCGGCAGCTGTACCGGCATATCATTCTTGGCCAGACCTTCGGCACATCAGTGCTCTCCCGCGACGAGCTGCGCTTTATGCTGGTTCACGCCAGGGAAGCCTTCCTGCGCGGGCATAACAGGCTGGCGACCCTCCCGGCCCTGGATACGCTGCTCGACATCACCGGCGACCTGCTGGCCTGGCAGGTGGAACATGACCGTCCGGTGGATGGCCACTACCTGAAGGGGATCTTCCGCCTGGCCGGGGAAAACTGGACGGAAGAATTTGACGCCTTCCGGGCAGAGCTGCGCCCGGTAGTGGATCAGATGTATGCCGAACACCTCCTGCGTCCGCTCGAAAGCGACTGTTTTGCACTGGCGCAGGTGCCGGACGCAGTGCTGGCAGAAATCTTCACCCAGCCGCGGCTGAAAGCCGTTTTCCCGCTGATGCTGCATGGGCTGGCCTGGAACACAGAACAGGCCAGAGCGCTGGCACAGGAGCTGCGTCCGGCTATCCCGGCCGTAACGGAAACCATCGGGGCAGGCACGCTGCGTCTTGAGATCCGCATTGACGGCCAGCACCCCGGAGAACGCCCGGGGGCCTGGTACAACACGCCCCGTTTGCACCTGCTGATCACCGGCCAGGACTTCGTGGTGCCGTACGGCTGGGAAGAGTTCTCCGACTGCTGGGCCTGTTCAGTCTGTACGCCCGACATCCGGAAGCCCTGGCGCACGGTCACCAGGGGGAGCGCGTGATGTTCTCCCCGCCCGGAAATGTCACGCCGGAGGGTTTCTTCGGGATAGACGGCCTGCGGATTTTTTTGCCGGCGGACGATTTTGAGACGCTGGTTCAGGAATTGGTTACACGCTGCGGCGACGATGTTCTGACCGATGTCCTGAACGGTCTGCGTGGCCTGTATGGGGATCTGTGACCATGACACAAACACCGGAAGTAAAACCGCAGGGAAAACACCTTGATCGCGCCGTTATCAGCAAGGACGAAGACCGCTATGGATACTCGCACATTGCCACCGAATTAGCCCATGCTATTCAGGGTATCGGCCGTAAGGGCAGTGCCGTCATTGGTATTGAAGGTGCCTGGGGGACGGGGAAAACCAGCCTCCTGAATCTGCTGCGCGCGGCGCTGGAGAAACAGAAAGAAGACCGGACTTATGTACTGAGCATTTCCCCGTGGCTTGATGGCAGTGATACGTCTCTGGTGGCGTCTTTACTGCTTCCCGTCGCCGGCATTATTGCGACAGAAGAAGAACGCCTACTTCCTGCCGGTGAACTGGCGGAACTCAAAAAGAAAGAGGCGCTGACCCGTACCGCCCGGACGCTGATGGACTATACCCGGGCCACCGCACGGAACCTGTCACCTCTTGCTAAGTTTGCCGCGATTATCCCCGGGATCCCCGACGCCAGCGGTGCCCTGACCGCTCTGTCGGAATCGCGCTGGCTAAAAGAAAAAGAAAAAACCACGACACAAATGCGCGCCGAAATCTCAGAGAAAATCGCGGAGTTGGATCTGAGCTTCATTGTCATGCTGGACGATCTCGATCGCCTCGAACCAGCACAGGCCGTTGAAGTGATCCGGCTGGTAAAATCGGTCGCGGATTTTCCCCGTTTCCGTTACCTGCTCTGTTATGACAAAGCGGTCCTGTCAGAGGCCATCCGCCAGGGACTTGGTGTGACCGATGGCAGCCTGTATTTACAAAAAATTGTGCAAATTTCATTCGGGCTTCCACGTCCGGAATCCTTTGTACTACGTCGGGAATTCCGCGATGCGGCGGCGGAGTTATACCGCATGGTAAATGACCGGCCACCGGAGGCTGACGTTATGGAAGACCTGACGAGGGTGGCGGATATCTATGGCGGCGCGCTGAAAACTCCAAGAGAGGTGCAGATCGTTTTGAACGCGCTGAGGTTCCGCTACGCCGGTATGCGAGACTACGTGTATTTCCCGGATCTGTGCTTCCTGCTGCTGCTTCGCACCACAAACCCGGGGCTGTATGACTGGGTGGAGGAATACCTGTCTGAACGGGCCGTGGTGGAATCCGGAGATGGACATATCAGTGATAAGGAAATGGAGGTTCTGACAAAGAGTCTGAACGCTCATCTGATGAGGTATTTTCCTGCCAGGGCTTATTCTGCATCGGAACTGAGCGAATGGGTTCCGGGGATTTCCGGTGGACTGGCGCAACTGCCGGTCAGTCTTTTTAACCGAACCGCAGAGGGGGACAGTGCCATGTTGACCGCGGGAAAACGGCTGGGTAGCCTGCCATACTGGCGCTACTACTTCGCCTTCTCTGCCCCTCAGAATGTCCTGGAGCCAAAGATTTTTGAGGAACTCTTTGCGCTCGCCCGCCAGCCTGAACAGCAACAGGCACTTGCGAAACAGCTGCTTGGATATATCCAAAGCAAGAACTTATCCACCCGGACCTGGTTTGAACATATTCTGGCCCAGATGACGAAGCCCCTGATTGAGAGCAGAACGTCGGAAGAATGTTGCGGCCTGCTTCAGTTCTTCTTTGACACCGGCGATAGCATGCTGGAACGCTATCGGGAGAATAACGAGTGGTTTGTCCTGCATGACCTGGATACCTACAGCGTGACTGATCGGCTCATCACGCGGATGTTCCGGGAAAACGCAGACCACACAGCAGAATTCCTGTCTGAAAAGGTCAAAAACGGGCAGGCCTGGTACTGGATCGCGGAATATGTTCGTCACCTTCTGTGGCAGCATGGCATGGCCGGAAACAGAGAAAAACACGAGCTGCAGCCGTGGCTGCCGTTGGAAATATTAGGGGCAGTACAAGAGGCCCTGGCTGAAAGGCTGAACGGCGACGAAGTCACCGACCGGCTGGTAGATTTTCCACTTATGAATTCATACGTCTGGGCCTGGCGTGATATCAGTGGGAATGAAGCCGTACGCAAATGGGTCGACACTCAAACCCAGGACGATGAAGCGTTTCTGAAACTGCTTTTGCAACTGCGCTATCATGGCGTCAGTTCAGTCGCTGGTCGTTACCGCGCCCTGGCACTGTCAAATATGACGGAAATTCTGGGGGATGTTGACGCGATCACTGGACGAATCACCCGCATCAAAGAAGCTGGTCATTGCACAGAACTCGTTGCTCAGATCGAGCAATCAATCGAGAGAAACCGTTTTTAAACCAGCTCTCATCTGGCTGCCGCAAAGGCCCCGCAGGGCCTTTTTGTCATGGTCAGCAGATTAACGTGGTGCGCTGACCATAACTAATTCATCATGAGAATGAGATCTGCCCGGCAGGCGCAGACGACTATCAAGAAAAACAGGTGCGCTAAGCATTACCGGACCGATAGCTACGGCACAGATACCGGAAAACCGTGGCGACTGGACCGCTAACGGCTAGCATGTGCATATCCAGCAGCGCTGTGCAGGATCTCACCTCAAGGCGAGAACTGTCAAAGGCCATCTCCCCTAACCTGCAATACCAGGCTTCATAGATTCGTCTGTACAGGATATTGTCGGTCCTGATCCAGCATTTGAGCGCCGCCTCAGTTTCTGCTGCGACATGACCCGGGTCGTCAAAAGTATTCATCATATTATCTCCCTCGCGCGGACAATCCGCCGTCCAGATATACGATCACGACCTGGCTGCAGCACAGAAAAATCCGGGTTAATGCCAGATAAAAGATGACCATCAGATAAAATGGTCCTTACCAGACTAATGTAACCCCTTGTTCTCTCAAACGTTGTCTGACACGTTTGACATATCCTTCATCCATCATTTCGTCGGGAAGCCGATCGCAAAGAATATTACTCAGGGTGGCGATCGCACTATCAGATAATCTGAAATCCTTCTTGAGCCCATACCTTGAACCGTCAGAAATGTTATGCAGCCGGCCAAAAAAATCCTTAAAAAAATCCGTTAACGATGCACGCCGTGCAGAAACAATCGTTGCAGTCGCCTCGTCCAGGATCTGTACTTCGGTATCTTCACCACCCAGTACCTGCAGCAGGTCGGCAATATCTGGCCAGTATTTCAGATCAAATCCGTTCAGTTCCTCAAGTCGTGGTTGAATATAGCTTCGGTATAAACTATTTTCACGGCCTGCCTCATCAAGGAAATCTGTCAGACGCAGCAGCCTGTCTATGGTGAAACTTCCGCTTCGGTTAAGTATGTCGCTTCTGCGCCGCAGCATCGCTTCCAGCCGCAAAGCCGTGCGGGGGATGTCCTCACTCAGGGATTGAAGCTCGCTGTAGTCCGCGCGTAAGCCTGCATGATTATCGGCCGTTGCAAATGTTCCTGCAAAAATACACTGTTCCAGAAGGATCCAGAGTCGACCTTCAATGACATGCAGTTCCTGCAGTTCGGCATAGACCGGTTTCATTTTATCGTGACGGGCTATCAGTCTCTCAAACACAGGCCACGTTGAACGCCAGGCTATATCCGGGCCATCACGCCAGTCATGGAGTTTTTCTTTCAGTATCTGAAGTGCCTGTGCAGCAACTTCATTTGGTCGAACAGTCATAGTGATGCTCACAGTTTGAACAGGTCAGATTTCATTATTAACCGAAAGATTGATCGTGTCGGTACCTGTAGGCAGGTTATCAGCAAACTTCAAGGTACCTGTTACTCCCGGCTTTGGTGGTATTCGGATCTGCGGTGGAGAAATGAGAAAACAGGATAGGTACAGCATATCCATATGCCACGCATCTGCATAGGCCAGACATACGCATATGTAAGTCATCTGCATATGTGACACCTATACAAACCAATCCAGCAGGCATATACTGCACATATGCACTCATACATGATCAGCCGGAGGAACATCCATGCGCACAGTTTCGATATTTAAAAACGGCAATAACCGCGCCATCCGTCTGCCCCGGGACCTGGATTTTGACGGCGTCAGCGAGCTGGAGATCGTCCGGGAAGGGGACAGCATCATTCTGCGTCCCGTCCGGCCGACCTGGGGCTCGTTCGCGCAGCTGGACAGGGCCGATCCGGACTTTATGGCGGAACGTGAGGATGTGGTCAGCGATGAAGGACGCTTTGAGCCATGAAGAAAACCTGGATGCTCGACACTAACATCTGCTCGTTCATTATGCGCGAGCAGCCGGCAGCGGTGCTGAAGCGCCTGGAGCAGGCGGTGCTGCGCGGTGATCGCATCGTGGTCTCGGCCGTGACGTATGCCGAGATGCGCTTCGGCGCCACCGGCCCGAAGGCCTCGCCGCGCCATATTCAGCTGGTCGACGCGTTCTGCGCGCGCCTCGATGCCATCCTGCCCTGGGACCGGGCCGCGGTGGACGCCACGACCGACATCCGGGTGGCGCTGCACCTCGCCGGGACGCCGATCGGCCCGAACGACACGGCCATTGCCGGCCACGCCATCGCGGCGGGCGCCGTCCTGGTGACGAACAATGTGAGAGAGTTTGCGCGGGTGCCTGGACTGACACTGGAAGACTGGGTTATTTAGTAGCAAATAGACTGTTACAAGATATGCCTGCTGATTAACTACCTCGGGCATTTTTTGTGAATTAATGGTAATGAGTAGTGTATAGCTGTTAGTGATCCGAGAAAACGGAGCCTGCAATGTATTCTGTATAACTAAACAGAGGGAGATTATTACACATGAAATTTAAAGACAGAAATCTCAGGGCTCTCGCGGAATGTATCATCGGAGATAATAAGGCATTTCTGTATCGCTCAAGCAGCCGTATCACTGAGTTTTTCCAGGACTGCGACATGGAAGTTGTGCATGATGGATCAACACGGTGGGCATGGACAGCTATGAGGCTGGAAGAGCTTCTAAATGAGCCGCAGCCCAAAGCCCACTCTTTACCGGAAAGGTTTGTTCATGTGCTCAGGTGTCTAATGTTAAAAGAGGATGCCATGGATGACGATCCCGGGAGATTAAAAGCCCTTGAAGAACTGAATAAGCCATTGTTGCGGGAGGGCTATGAAGCCTTCTATGGAGAAGATAACCTGCTGTATATCCGTCACAATGGCACCAAAACAGTATCAATAAGCAATAATCCTCATCGGCCCCTCACGCCTCACGAAATAAAACGAAGGACATTACTGACAACGTTTCTTGATACCTGCTCTGAAGATGAATTGATAGAGGAGGTACTCCTTCCTTTATTCCGGCAGCTCGGCTTCCACCGGATAACAGCAGCAGGACATAAGGATAAAGCGCTGGAATATGGAAAAGACATCTGGATGAAGTTTATTCTACCAACACAGCATGTTCTTTATTTCGGTATACAGGCAAAAAAAGGCAAGCTGGATGCGTCCGGCGTCAGTAAATCCACAAATTCAAATGTGGCTGAAATTCACAATCAGGTTCTGATGATGCTTGGTCATGAAATATTTGACCCGGAGACAAACAGAAAGGTGCTGGTCGATCATGCCTTTATCGTTGCTGGCGGAGAGATTACTAAACAGGCGAGAAACTGGCTGGGTGGCAAACTTGATGCCAGCAAAAGAAGCCAGATCATGTTTATGGACCGGGAAGACATCCTTAATTTATATATCGTAAGTAATCTTCCTTTACCTAATGCTGCGCTTGACTCTGATGAAGCTGCGTGGGGCGACGATATTCCTTTCTAATCCTTAGCGCGTCCTTTCAAAAAATAATTATCAGCTGACTGAGCGTTTGAGACGCTGGGCAGGGGATTTACAGTAACACCCTGAGCGGGCTGCGCTGCCTGTTCGGGGATATCTGCATGGTGCGTTTATTATACTGTAAAATGTGCTGAATTCGTTTGGCCGCAGGGTAACAGATTTGCTGCCCTGCCTTACCCTCATTCGAGTTCACTAGCTCGTTCAATGATCTCTTGACGTACAGCTGAAATATAGTTATCCCATGCTGTTGAGTATTTGCTGATATAGCTCAGAATGGTATGTTCGATGTTGTGTTTCCGTGCTAGGTTATTCAGTCTGTCGTAATAATCATGCCAGTCAGCTAATCCATTAATTGACATCGAAAACTGCCTTAGTTTGGCATACTCAGCGGCCTCATCCGCCGATACTGTTGCCGGATCGATAGCTTCGAACCAGCATTTATGGTTAAACTCCGGAGCACCTTTTTGATGAACCGTCTGAAGAGTAAATTCAAAGAGTCTGCCCAACACGTCACGTCGTTGCTGTTTTATCACCCTGTCCGTTCCTGTCAGACACTTCTGAATGATTTTAAGTTTTTCCTGAATCGTACGGTGCACATCGCCGTCAAGAACGCACATCACCTTTCCAATATCGCGGTCAGAAAGCAGAAGTCCCGCAAGCACAACAGCAGAGTTTTCTGCAGCACCAAAGAGCTGAACGTCCACCTTATCTGTCAGAGCCTCCCGCTCCAGAAGGACATTGATAGCCGTACGCGCCAGTTCATCTTCAACGAAAACACTTACCATTTCAGGCGGAACATCAGTCAACTGACGTAACGCATCAGCAGATACACCGGGAAATGCCCTAATCCCTGTACCCATATTAAAAATACTAACAATATTGATCGCTCGCTTGAACTGAACGACAGATTCCCTGTGAGTCGAAAAAACAATTTCCAGCAGCGACTCATCCGCTATGTCGATGAGCTCAGTGACCAACTTTTTGAAGGCTTTCTCATGGAGGAGAACATCGAGTTCGTCAATTAGAAGCAATCCATTTGGCATTATAGAGGGGTCATGTGCAGCTTTAAGCACTTCAAATACACGTTTCTCACCGGCTCCCATGGTGTGCTCAGTATAGGAGATACCATTTTTGGTAAATTTATAGAATGTGTAGCCCTTTTGGGTAGTACAGACCATCAAATCGGAGTAATTAGCCTCAAGAATCCGACACATAGAATCAAGTATTTTTTGTTTGAGGGGGGCAGGGCCGAAATCATGGCTAACGTACTTTGCATGTCGGGACGCAGCGAGATCATCAGATAAAGTGCCGAGTGTCTGAAGTCCCAGGTATAGGGATTCCTTGACCGGTCGACGTGCATAAACTGGCTGCCAGCGGGCGACTTTGGAATAAAGCTGTGTGAAGGTGTCATCCGGTGCTGGCGTAGGCTCGAAAATTATTCTATTCCCCTGATTATTCAGGGTTCCTACATAAAAATAGGCAGTAAAACCACTGTCACGCCAGTTGTTATCATCATGAGGAGTAAAAAAATCAGAGAATCGGTTATTTTCTTTCGAAGTAACAGTACGGGGTTTGTAACAGCAGGCAAGGGCGTGGATGATCGTTGACTTCCCAGATCCATTCATCCCCATAATAGCTGTAACTTTCTTATCTGCAGGAAAGTTGATGATACAGTTTGATATCCCTTTCAGGCTCTGAATCTGTATTTCCTTCAAGCGTAATTGTGCTGGAATGTTTTGCCTGGCAGCCATTCTGAACGGTTCCTTCATATGTTAAAAGTCGGATTAATCTCAAGTACATTACCTCAATTCAGGCAAAAAGTCTGGCATCTAAAACTGATATTTCGACATGGAGGAACTGCCAGGTCTGGCTTAGCCAGAAATCGGATCTGCGCGGCGGAAAACCGGTAAGTGATATGATAATTAAGTCAGTCTCACAAAATCATACTTAATATTATATTTCTCATTAATCATATAATAATATCTGATATGATGTTTAAATACCATGTAACAAATCATTTGCGATATGATTTTTAACCTAAACGGACATGTTCAGACGGAGCGCGAAGGATGGATGAGAAAGAAGTGAATTTTTCACTCAGTTATGAGCAGCTGTTGCAGGAAGCCGAAGAGTCGATACAGAAATGTGAGCTCAGCAAGGATGGCCCTTACTACCCTCAGGAGCTGAGTAAAGCAACGGACTTCCTGCAATTCTGGCACAGGCTTGCGAATCGTGACTATTCAGGCGTGGGAAATGATGAGCGCATTGAGGCCGACTGGCAGCGCCAGCACGCTCTCGTCTTTAAAAGAGAGGAATGACATCGTGACAACGGTGAACCACCCCAGGTCGTCACCGCTGCAGCGGCGGGTACTGATTGTGCTGGCCGCCCTCGATGCGAAACGTCCGGGGCCGGTGGCGACGCGGGATATCGAGCGGGTGCTGGAGCAGGGCGGGGACGCCCCGGTGTACGGGCCGAACCTGCGCGCCTCCTGCCGGCGCATGGAAGCCGCGGGCTGGCTGCGCACGCTGCGCGCCCCGAACCTGCAGCTGGCCGTCGAGCTGACGGAGGACGGTCGCTGCATTGCAGAACCGCTCTTCCAGGCAGAACGCGAGGCTGAAACGGCACGACAACGACTGGCAGACGTCCGGCGTCTACCGTTACGCCAGACGGCTGCCGGTGACGCGGTGGAACTGCAGCTGGGTGATGGTCATTACTCCCTGCGGGAAGCGGCCTACGTGATCCGTCTGGACGGTACCACCTGTTTGCAGCTGACGGATGCCGGCGGAATACGCCGGATAAAAGAGGGCGATCCCCTGCAGGTGGCCAGCTGGTATCAGACCTGTTTTGATGCAGGCCTGCCGGTCATCGTCCAGGTGAATGAGAGCCGGGACTGATCGCCACCACACAAGGAATATGAGCATAAAATGAAAGTAACTGAACCCAGACTGAATACGCTGATCGATAACCTGAACACCCTGATCTGTGAGGACAGCCTGCTCACGCGCAAGGAGCGTGAAACGCTGGTACTGGCCGTCGCCGCCATCGGCGCCATGAAAGCGCGCGTCGGCATGAAAAAGCCCGCGATACCGGCATCGTCGAAACCGAAGGAAGAGAAACAGGCACCTGTACCTGACCCACGCTTTCCGAATGCCCGCCAGGCCTGGGTGGCTGAAGAGGAAACTTTATTACTGGATGCGCTCGATGGCGTCCCGAATGATGATATTGGTAAGCATCTTTTCTGGCTTTCCGAGAAACTGGGGAGAACGCCGTTCAGCGTCGCCTGCAAAATCGCGTCACTAAGACGTCTGACAAATGGCTGGAAAGAGCAGTTCAGGGAAGTTTCGGATAAAATTCGCTTGTCCGGCCTGAGCATCAGTGATTATCTTAAGCAGAACGGCACGGTCCATAACGCCTGAATGAAATTTGCGTTAATTATAAAATTTAAAACCCGGAACATCTCAGGATATAAAAACTAATGACGAAACAGGAATGGATTTTACGACTACGACGCTGTACATCGGAGGACACCCTGGAAAGGGTGATAGAAAAAAATAAATATTCCCTGTCGGATGATGAACTTGAGTACTTCAATGCCGCAGTGGATCACCGGCTGGCGGAAATAGCGATGGGAAAATTTTATGATAAAATACCCGCTGGCGTCTGGAAATATGTTAAATAAGGTAACCAGTATCATTCTGCTCGCAGTTATCTTACATGGAGCATAATCTTGAATATTAAATTTGATCTGATTGCATTGCTTGTAGTCGGATGCTCATTCTTCACCACTTTTTTCGTAGCCCCAGTAACAAGCACTATGGAGGTTATTATTACATGGGGTATTTCTATTGTCACCCGACCGTGGCTAGCTGTACTAATGATTGCATCACTACTGTTTTTGATGCCAAACCCTTTGGCTGGCTACTGATTATGCTTTCAGCAACCATGCTGTTCTTTATTGTCATTGGAATCATCAAACGATAAACATTTCTTAGTACATAGCATACGCGCCACACCCGGCAAAGATATAGACGGGAGTTTTTAAGTATTCATTTCATTTTTATCAAAGTTAATGTATGCGTACATTAGCTTTTCTGAATGTTAATATTTGAGTAAGACAGTGAATTTTATTATATAAATCCGTTTTCAATCTGTGTACCATACACCATTATCCATTCCGCATGAACAGTTGTAGTTATGAAGATGCTCAGACTTATAAATAAGAGAGTCATGATGATTAATATCAAAAATACAATTAACTGATTAAAAACTACTAGTAATTAACTCTCAGTAACTATCTGAAAAATATCATAGTCTACAGAAGGTTTCCTCAACGCTATGAGACTGCGATAATACCTCAGGTCCACATATGCACTGGCGTGATCCCCCATCGTAATCCTGAAACTGTGAGCGATGTTGGCTTCTGTCTGGCAGATGCTTGCTTAAGCAAGACTTTAGCAACATGTTGCTAACATGGTGAATGACACACGATGGTGCACTATGTCAGCTAAAGAAGAACTTTATCATAAACTCAATGCCACCTGGCGAACTCCTCTGAGCAGTTTTACCACGCAGGATTGTTTACGCTTTACCTCAGCCAGTCGTAGCGTTATTAGTCTGTATCTAAACCAATTATGTGAGGAAGGTTATCTGCGAAAAGAATCCTCCCGTCCGGTGCGTTTCTGGTTAACAGAACAGAATATGGTGAAACATAAAGAACAGAAGGTATCAGCGACCTTCAGCTCACTTATTGGGGCGACGGGCAGCCTGAAAACAGCAGTTGAATTATGCATTGCCGCGGTAAATTATCCGGATGGTGGCCTTCCAGTGTTAGTCACTGGTGAGAGCGGTGTAGGGAAAAGCTATCTGGCGCAACTTTTGCATCAGTATGCCTGTGATACAGGCACAGTGGCACCCGGAACAAAACTTATAGAACTTAACTGCGCTGATTATGCCAATAATCCTGAACTCCTTTCCGGAGCACTTTTCGGATACGTTAAAGGAGCATTTACCGGCGCCGACCGTAATAAAACAGGTCTGCTTGATGAAGCCGACGGCAGCTTTTTATTTCTTGATGAAGTACACCGCCTTTCGGCTGAAAACCAGGAAAAATTATTCTTGTTTATGGATAAGGGGTATTTTTACCGTCTCGGTGATAATCATCAGCCATGTAGATCCCGTGTGCGTTTTGTATTTGCCACCACGGAAAACACAAGTAATGTACTACTGAAAACATTTAGGCGTCGTATACCAGTTACCGTAATGTTGCCGTCGTGGGAGTCGCGTCCATTTACTGAGCAACTCGCGCTCATTTCGCATTTTTTTTCCAACGAAGCTAAGCGCTTTCATCAGGACATCCATGTTGATAATACCCTTATTTATCAGTTGCTTTCTACGCCGGCGCAGGGGAATATTGGCGAACTGAAGAACCATATTAAAGTCCTCTGCGCCTCCGCATGGGCGCAAAGAAAGAATCACGGAATATATATTGAGAGTGCGACTGGCAGACATAATGAAAAAGACAGAGTGACTTTCTACGCCGATAATGAGGAGCAGGGTACACCATTACTTGCCTCGTACTTCTCGGGGCAGGGCGACAATCTGCTGGAAAACTTTTGCCGCACTGCAAATGTACAATTGTTTATTCGAAAACTCGAAGAACCGTCAGGCAAGTACCAGACCAGTCGCTTTTATCAGGGAACGCTATGGCAGTTAACAATAGAAACATTAGCAGAATTTTATGAACTGACAGGAGTATCTGTCGACCCGATAATGGAGAAAGCTGTATTTCATTGCCTGCAGTTGTCATTAAATGAGCCGGTTGCGATGGATAGAGTCAATTATCTAAACGAGATAACAGCATATTCTCCGTTGCGAGCACGTTTACTGGCACAGGAATGTGTTACGCTTTTCGCTTATCATTTCCCGCCCACGCAAATAACATTGATGGAGCCGTTGCTCACAGCCATATTCTACCATCAGGTCGAACCTGAGCCATTGATTCAGGGAATTATAGTCGCCCACGGTAGCACCACAGCCTCCAGCATTGCTGGCACCGCCAATAAACTGCTTGAAGGTTTTTATCTAAAAGCGTTTGATATGCCCTTGTCGGTTAATACCAAGGGCATTATCGATCGCCTTAAAAAGTGGATTACTTGTCTCGAACGGCAAAACGGAATGATAATCATGGTTGATATGGGATCATTACAGGATATCTACAGCGAGATAAAACTCCACATACAGGGTGATCTGTTGGTAATGAATAATGTTAGCACGGCAATGGCCCTGAATATTGCAGAAAAAATTCAGAAAAACTTACCTATGAAGGAAATTATTGACGGAGTTAAAGGGGCGTGGGAAGTTGAAGCGCGATATTATTCCGGAATTGTTGAGGGTAATAAAATTATAATTTCCTGCATCTCAGGTGAGGGGGTTGCCCGGCAACTCCAGGAAATTATCCGTCGTAACATTATCGATGAGGCTATTGATGTTGTCACGATGGAGTATGATGACCTGAAATGGAAAATTGCAAAAGCTGACAGTGCTTTGTATGGTACACGATTGCTTATCACTACGACTGAAATGGACGCCGGATATATTCCTCAAATAAACACACGAAAACTTATCAGTGAAAAACCTGAACTACTATGGAAGAACTACTTTTCCCAGATTATGCCTGTTCAGGCTATGCAAAAAATGGTAGATGAGATTGTTATTCTATTCACACTGGAGGGCATAGCCAGCCATCTATCCTTTCTTAATCCACGAATTATTATCGATGAGGTCGAGAATGTTGTGAAGTTTTTCGAGTTAGCATACGGCATTCATTTCGAAAGTTATCTTCGCATAAATCTGTTTATGCATCTGTCGGCAATGATCGAACGATTGCTGACACACGAGGGGCTATCGCACCGTGATGAGTTTGAGCTTACGCAACATCAGCAGTCATTTATGGCACTGATCCCAGGGGCATTTCGCTCCCTGATAAATAAATATCGATTTACCCTGACCACAACTGAAGCCTTAATGATTTATGAATTGATTGAACCATGGACTAGCCTCTCTCCGGTTCAATCTGAAGTGTTGAAAATAAGTAATAACAGTGTGCAAGGGCTTTGTTGAATAAATCAGATTTCGGGTAAGTCTCCCCCGTAGCGGGTTGTGTTTTCAGGCAATACGCACGCTTTCAGGCATACCTGCTTTCGTCATTTTGTTCAGCGCTCGTACCAGGGCCATAGCCTCCGCAACCTGACCATCGTAGTCACGCAGCGTCAGTGAACCCCCGAACAGCTGTTTTACCCGGTACATCGCCGTTTCCGCTATCGAGCGACGGTTGTAATCTGTTGTCCATTTCCACCGCGCATTACTCCCGGTCATTCGCTGATTAGCCACTGCACGGTTACGGTCTGCATATTCACCGGGCCAGTAACCCGCGCCTTTTCGGGGTGGGATAAGCGCGCTGATTTTCTTACGCCGCAGTTCATCGTGACAGAGCCGGGTGTCGTAAGCGCCGTCTGCCGATGCTGCCCTGATTTTTCTGTGAGTCTGCCGGATAAGACCCGGGAAGGCTTCTGAGTCCGTCACATTGTTCAGCGACAGGTCTGCACAGATGATTTCATGTGTGTTGCTGTCAACTGCCAGATGCAGCTTACGCCAGATACGGCGGCGTTCCTGACCATGCTTTTTGACTTTCCACTCGCCTTCACCGAAGACCTTCAGCCCGGTGGAATCAATTACCAGGTGTGCGATTTCACCCCGGGTGGGCGTTTTGAAACTGATATTAACCGACTTTGCCCGCCTGCTGACACAGCTGTAATCCGGGCAGCGTAGCGGAACGTTCATCAGAGAAAAAATGGAATCAATAAAGCCCTGCGCAGCGCGCAGGGTCAGCCTGAATACGCGTTTAATGACCAGCACAGTCGTGATGGCAAGGTCAGAATAGCGCTGAGGTCTGCCTCGTGAAGAAGGTGTTGCTGACTCATACCAGGCCTGAATAGCTTCATCATCCAGCCAGAAAGTTATGGAGCCACGGTTGATGAGGGCTTTATTGTAGGTGGGCCAGTTGGTTATTTTGAACTTTTGCTTTGCCACGGAACGGTCTGCGTTGTCGGGAAGATGCGTGATCTGATCCTTCAACTCAGCAAAAGTTCGATTTATTCAACAAAGCCGTGTGCAAGCACAAATAAACTCTACACACAAATTATAACCTATTGATTTTTAACATAAATAAAAACTGGCACGCTATTTGTATTAACCAATAGAGAATCATAAACCGGAGCAATAACACAAATGGCGTCAACACAGTGGATCTCTCTCAATAGAAAAACCATTATTGTCACGGGTGGTAGCTCCGGGATTGGAGAAAAGATAGCGCAGGGTCTTATGCAGAATAATGCGCAGGTCGTAGTTGCAGACCTTCAGATTCCTGCACAGGAGCAGAGAATTGACGGCGTCGACTATCAACTGTGTGACATTACCGATCGCGATGCCGTTCGTGGTCTTATGCAGGGAGTGATACAGCGATATGGTCGTATTGACGGCCTGGTTAATAATGCCGCTGTAAACCGTGCTCGTCTGCTGGTTGATTTTTACGGCAAGGCACCCGGGTATGAGCTTAGCGATGAAGATTTTGAATTTATGGTTTCGATAAATCAAAAAGGTACATTTATCTGCTCGCAAGAAAGCGCACGACAGATGATCCGACAAAAAGCAGGAGTCATTATCAATATTCTTTCCGAGGCGGGTATCGAAGGCTCAAGAGGGCAAAGTTGTTATGCTGCCACCAAAGCGGCAGTTCAGGGTTTTACTCTTTCATGGGCGAAAGAGTTAGGCGCTTTTGGCATAAGAGTAGTCGGCGTTGCACCAGGCATTAACGAACCAACGCCGATGGGAAATATGGAGCATCGAAAAGCACTGGCTTATACACGTGGCATGGCCGAGAAGGATATCGTTGAAGATTACAGACAAAAAATTCCATTAGGCCGTCCGGGACGGTTGACGGAAATCGCGGATCTGGTGATATGGCTGGCTTCGGACAAAGCCAGCTATATTACTGGCACGACGATAAACATTACCGGAGGTAAATCTCGCGGTTAACTTCATTTTTTCAGGATTACTTTATGGAACATAAACTAATGCCACCCTGGCTTGTGGTCATATCTCATGGCAATTTTTGTAAAGAACTGGTAAATAGCTGTGAAATGATTTTAGGTAAAATACAGAACATATATAGCTTTTCGCTGGAACCTGGCATGGCACCTGAACAGTTGCTGGAGAATGTATCCGAACTGCTCACTCATGCACCAGAAAATGTTGTTATTTTTACAGACATTTACGCAGGTACACCATCAAATGTATCTGCGATCTTTGCAAAACAAAAAGGATATCAGGTTATTTGTGGAATGAATCTGCCAATGCTTATTGAAGCCGAAATGCAGCGTCATGACGTCCCATTTGAGGAGCTTATCGAAAAAATCATAATGGCGGGAAATGATAGTATCAAAAACATCACATCGATAACCAATGGTAGAGATTATGAATAATATTAAACTCGTAAGAATAGACTTTCGTTTAATTCACGGCCAGGTCATTACAAAATGGAGAAATATCATCTCGGCTACCGAAATTGTTATCGTAGATGATAAGTTATCGAAAGACAGTTTTCTCGCTGACATCTATGTAATGGCAGCGCCGCCAGGCGTGAGAGTTAACGTTCTTTCTGAGGAAGCATTCATTTCTGGGGTGCGAGCGGGCCAGTACGATAATGGTAAAGATAATGTACTGCTGCTGTTCAAATCGATTGGTAATCTGCGCCACCTGATTGAACAGGACGTGAATTTACCAACGGTACAAATCGGTGGCCTGGGTGGAGGCGTGAATCGCCGCAGCGTGGTAAATGGGATATCCATCGATGATCAGGATTTGCAGGATCTTAAGTTTATTCAAGAGAGGGGGACTGAAGTATATTTCCAGGTTACCCCGGAAGAAGTCAGGTTAACGCTCGACAAAGCAATTTCCCGGCTGGAGGGATGATCATGGTAGAAATCGCAATTTTTACTGGATTCTGGTACTGGATTTGTAAAACGGATATTGGCTACGCGGTAACACATGCATTACGCCAGCCCTTATTCTCATCTGTTCTTATTGGTTTAATAATGGGTGATATAACACAGGCGGTAATAATTGGTTCAGCGATCCAAATTCTCTATATAGGCCTGGTTGCAGCAGGCTCTAATTTACCGGCAGATGACTGCCTGGCAGGGCTTATCGCAATTCCGCTTGCGTTGAATACTGGTTTATCGCCAACGCTGGCCATTGCTATCGCCGTACCTATCGGTGTGATGGGGGTTTTCCTCGATCAATTCAGAAAAACGATTAACGCTATATTTGTGCATATGGCAGATAAGTATGCTGAGGAGGGTAATGTCAGTCAAATTAAACTTTGCGCTGTCGTGTGGCCGACGGTACTAGGTTTCTTTATCCGATTTCCTGTACCGTTTCTTGCCAATATGTACGGTAAGGACAGTATCAATTCCTTCCTGAACAGTGTTCCGGAGTGGCTGATTCACGGATTTAGCGTGGCTGGAGGGTTGCTTCCGGCGCTCGGCTTTGCCCTCACTATTTTTGTTATCGGCAAAAAAGAGCTACTGCCTTGGTTTTTTATCGGTTATTTCCTCGTGCAGTTTAGCGGCATTCCAGTTTTCGGTGCGGCTATTTTCGGTCTTAGCGCTGTGCTGCTTATCTCGTACTACCAGAACAAAAAAGAAGCGTAAGGGGCTGATAATGGAAACAAAACTGATTACTGAAAAAGATGTTAAAAACAGCTGGCTCTACTACTACATTGTTGCGGAAATGGGCATTTCCTATGAACGTTTACAAGCGCTGGGATTTACTACAGCACTGCTGCCAATATTACAAAAGCTGTACCCGGATCAGGAGGATTTAAAACAGGCTATAAAACGTCACCTGGTCTTTTATAACACCGAGGCAGTATACGGCGCACCGATTAACGGCATTGTTATTGCAATGGAAGAGCAAAAGGCACGTGGCGCAGATATTGATGACGACACCATAACTGGTATTAAAACAGGCTTAATGGGGCCGATGGCCGGGATCGGTGATTCTATAGACTGGGCGACGCTGAAACCGATTATTTTTGGTCTGGCGGTTACACTTTCAACTAATGGTAGTGTGCTGGGGGCTTTTTTCCTTCTCCTCCTGCCTTTGATTCAGATTATCGTAGGCCGCAAGCTAGCGGCCTACGGGTACCGGGCAGGACAAGCCTCAATTCGGGAAATATTGCATTCTGGCCATATCCGCACATTAATTACCGGGGCAAGTACGCTCGGTCTGTTTATGATGGGAGCGTTGTCTTCGACGTATGTTCGGTTAAGTACTCCACTTGAAATAAATTTTGGTTCTGAAAATAAACCGTTTGTTCTTCAGCAGGTCATAGACAATATCGTTCCGGGTATTTTACCACTGCTCGCTGTTTTCGGTATTTACTGGTGGTTGCTGAAACGAAATCAAAACTTCACGGTTATTATGCTGGTAATTATTACCGTTTCCATTGCCGGAGCTTTTCTTGGCATATTTTAATGGAGAGTAAATATGCAGGCTTTACATTTTGGTGCCGGGAGTATTGGTCGTGGATTTATCGGTGACCTGCTCAAAGAGTCCGGTTACGACCTAACCTTTGTTGATACTAACATCAAACTTAATGAACAAATGCAACAGCAGGGGGGCTATGACATTTATACAATTGAAAAAGGATATCAACTAAAATTCATACCTATTAAGCTGGCTCTTTCTCCCGTGACACAGCGGGACGAGGTGATTCGCCAGTGCATAACAGCCGATATTATTACTACTGCAGTTTGGGCGGATAACCTTGGTAAAATCGCACCGCTGTTGCTCGCCGGATTGCAGGCGAGACAGCGGGCAGGTAAACCAAAAATTAACGTCATCGTATGTGAGAACGCGCTGTTTAACGGCCATATACTCCGCCAAGAATTACTTAATCTTGGGGAAAAAGAAGTGGATTCACTGGCTTCCTTCCCAAATACCGCTGTCGACCGGATGGTGCTTTCCGCGGAACGTAATGGCAAAAATGTTATTGATGTGGGGGAGGATTTTGAACTGGTTATTGAGCGCCAGGCACTGACCAACCCTGAAAGCAAACCAATTTTAGGGGCAACTTACACAGATAACTTGCAAAAATATCTGGAGCGTAAGCTTTATATTATAAATGGAGGACATGCCTGGGCTGGGTATGTAGGGCATCTTAAAGGTTATGACACGATGCCTCAGATATTCTCTGATAGTCTTCTGGTAGATGAAATTAAAGAAAGTATGCGCGAAACGGCAAGATTGTTGCATGTTAAATATGGTTTCCCTATGGATTCTCTGGAAAAGTATATCCAGTTTGTGGTTAATCGATTCTGTACTCCAGGGGTCGTTGATACAGTAAAGCGTGTTTGTCGCTCCCCTGTACGTAAGCTCGCGCCCGGCGATCGCCTGACTGGTCCTTGCGAACAATGCGAAGCAGCTGGCTTACCGACAGATTATTTAGTTAAAGGAATCGCTGCTGCTTTGCACTACTACGACCCGGCAGATGAACAAAGTAATGAATTAAGAAATTATATTAAAATGCACAATATCTCCCAGGCCATTACGCATTTTACGGGCATCAAAGAAAATACGCGCATCCATGATGAAATAGTGTTTAATTACGCCTCAATGATGAATTGAATTCCAAATTAAACACAAGGGGTTAAATATGTCTTTTTTAAATAAAGATGGAATAACTATTGCCATAAAAATGGTGGAGATTATTCAAAATAACAAGGCCTGGCTCAGCGAAATAGATGGTGCAGCTGGCGATGGAGATCACGGGATCAATATGAGCAAGGGGTTCACTTTTGCACAAAATAAATTTGACCCCACTATGAATATGAGCAAAGCCTTCCAGGTTATCAGTCAGGTCCTCCTGGAGGAGATTGGTGGATCAATGGGGCCGTTATACGGTACCTGGCTCCATTCTCTTGGCTATGAATCGGCCAGTCATGAGGTCATTGATGCATCTGTGCTGAACTCCATGTTCACCGTTGCCCTTGCGGAACTGCAGAAACTTACCTCAGCAACGCCTGGCGATAAAACCATGCTGGATGCCCTGGTCCCGGCGACGCAGGCTTTAAACGCAGCACTGGCGGAAGGTCAAGGCTGCGTGGCCAGCCTGATAAAAATGAAGCAGGGTGCAGAAAATGGATTTAACTCCACCCGGAAGATGTATCCGCGTATGGGGCGGGCCAGCCGTCTCGGTGAGCGCAGCCTGGGTCATCCTGATGCCGGGGCTGGCTCCTGCATGTTGTTGTTATGTGCCTTTGCGGATACAGCGATTTCACTGATAAATAAGGAGGCTAATGATGCAACGGCTCATTAACAATCCCGATAAAGTTGTTGACGACATGCTGAACGGTTTTTTGCGGGTGCACGAAAGTCACGTGGCGTTAAGCATGGCTAACCCACGAGTGATTTTTAGTAAACGTAGCCTGGAAGAACCCGAGCGTGTTGGCCTCGTCAGCGGTGGTGGCAGCGGGCATGAACCGGCCTTTCTTGGCTATCTGGGTAAAGGTCTGCTTGATGCTGTCGCGGTAGGTGAAGTGTTTTCCTCACCGGGACCTACAGCTTTTCTGGAAGCGATTCGCGTAGCTGATCGCGGTAACGGTGTCGCCTGCCTTTTTGGAAACTATGCAGGTGATTCCATGAACGTACAGATGGCACTGCGGCTGGCAGAAGATGAAGGGCGACATGTTGCCATTGTTAAAGCACGTGACGACATTGCCTCTGCACCGAAAAATGCCGCGGACAAACGACATGGTATTGCTGGCGGTGTTCTGATGTGGAAGACCGCTGGGGCGGTTGCTGCAGGTGGAGGGACACTCGAAGAGGTGATCGCCGTCGCTGAACAAACAGCACAGCACACCCGTAGTGTATGCGTCGGCCTGGCACCCTGCACAATTCCGGCAGTGGGAAAGCCGAACTTTATCATCGATGCCGGCACCTATGAGTTCGGCATTGGTCACCATGGTGAGGCAGGGCAATTTGTCGCGCCCCTGGATAACGCTCATAAAATTGCTGAATCCATGGTTGCTGCACTACTGGATGATTTCGACCTTAAAACGGGATCTGAATTTGCCGTAATGCTCTCCGGACTTGGTGCCACACCGCTAATGGAACAGTACCTGATGGCAGCACCAGTAATCGAGGCGTTACAACGACAGGGACATACTGTCTGGCACACTTATGTTGGCGATTACGTTACTTCCCTCGATATGAATGGTCTTTGCCTCACACTTCTACAGCTCGATGAAAATCTGAAATCCCATCTTTCATCTCCGGCCTCTGCGTTGGGCCTGGCATCTTTATAACAGATAAGGAACAGAACATGAAACTACAACTGGCACTGGATGAACTACCGTTAGACGAAGCCCTGGCCCTTACGGAAAAGTTGCGTCAATACGTGGATATCATCGAAATAGGCACACCGTTCGTGATTGCGGAAGGCATGAATGCAGTACGCATTTTCCGCCAGCATTTTCCGGAAAAGGAGATCCTTTCAGATGAGAAAATTATGGATGGTGGCTATTTCGAAAGTAAACTCGCTTTTGATGCTGGAGCAAATTATGTTACCGCGCTTGGCGTCACGGACATACTGACCGTGAAGGCCTGTCTACGCGCTTCGGAAGAGGCGGGGCGTGATCTTGTTATTGATATGATTTGCGTTGATGACCTACCCACACGTATCCGCGAGCTGGAAGCTGCAGGCGTAAAACATCTCGCCGTGCATACCGGGGCCGATCAACAGGCGGCAGGACGTCAGCCGATTGAAGATTTGAAGGTAATGAAACAGCATGTAAGCCACTCGCGTATTTCCGTGGCTGGGGGGATTAACAGCAATACCATCGGGCAGTACGTTGCTCTTAATCCAGATGTGATTATCGTCGGCTCTGCCATCACGCGGGCAAAGGACCCGATTGAAGAAGCTCGTTTAATCAAAACCGCCATGCAGGGCCTCTAAGGATATTATATGTCACATTGTCAAAATCTACAGGCCATTCTGGCTGAACTGATGGCGGATGCTCAACAAATTGACGGAGAGGAAGTCAATGCGCTTGGCGAAGCGATTATGCAAGCCAAACGTGTCTTCGTAGCGGGGGCCGGGCGTTCCGGTTTTGCAGCAAGGGCATTCGCAAATCGACTTATGCACCTGGGTTTTAGTACCTGGTTTGTGGGCGAACCGACCACCCCATCCATTCAGCCGGGGGATTTGCTGATCATAGGATCCGGCTCAGGTGAAACAGCCAGCCTGGTCACAATGGCACAGAAAGCGCATAAGCAGGGAGCGAAGATTGCCACGCTCACAATCTATCCGGAGCATACTATTGGCAACATAGCCGAAACGATCATTCGCATTCCTGGTATCACCGCGAAAAGCGAACATGCCACATCCAAGGCCGAAACTATCCAGCCGACTGGTTCCTCTTTTGAACAGCTTAGCTGGCTTATTTACGACAGCGTAGTGATCGCGTTGAAGGAAAAAACGGCGCAGACTGATGCACAGATGTTCAGTCGACACGCCAACCTTGAATAAATCAACTCTATTTTACGGTCTTGTTGAATCTCCTGATCTTTTATTGGGTCAGGGGATTTAATAAAAAATTTTTATTTTATCATTCTGCTCATTTTCACATAACAGCTAAAGCAAGAAGCCCTATAATCGGCTCTGGTTTCTTGCTGCGTGAACATGCCGTATATCGCACTTAGTGGTTACACTATGATTATATGCAATAGAATCAATGGTTTAACATAAAACGCATTTTCGGCACTTTGAGGTGCATAGCATTTGCTACACGTTCGTGTTGTGTTATTCTTGTATATCAATTGCTATACAAAAGAGGTATGTATGAAATCAGATGTTCAACTCAACCTAAGAGCTAAAGAGTCTCAGAGAGCACTCATCGATGCCGCTGCAGAGATCCTTCATAAATCGCGAACCGACTTTATCTTGGAGATGGCCTGCAAGGCTGCGGAGAATGTGATCCTTGATCGCCGTGTTTTCAATTTTAACGACGAACAGTATGCAGAGTTCATCGATATGCTCGATGCACCAGTCGAGGATGAGCCCGCCATTAATAAACTACTGGCAAGGAAACCTCAGTGGGACGTGTAACCGCGCCCGAGCCGTTATCCAGCTCTCATCAGCTGGCTGAGTTCGTCAGTGGAGAGACAGTCCTTGATGAATGGCTAAAGCACAGAGGTTTAAAAAATCAAGCTCTTGGCGCTGCCCGAACGTTCGTTGTTTGCAAGACGGGGACGAAGCAAGTAGCTGGTTTTTACTCTCTGGCCACCGGTAGCGTTAACCATACGGAAACTACAGGCAGACTTCGGCGTAACATGCCAGATCCTATACCGGTGATTATACTCGCTCGCCTGGCGGTAGATGTCTCATTGCACGGAAAAGGGGTTGGCGCCGATTTACTTCACGATGCCGTTCTACGCTGTTATCGCGTAGCCGAGAATATTGGCGTCCGTGCGATAATGGTTCACGCGCTTACTGAAGAAGCTAAAGGCTTCTATACTCACCATGGATTTACGGCATCGCAAACTCATGAGCGGACTCTGTTCCTTAAACTTCCATGACTGGTTACTGGAATGGGGAAGTGACTGATAGCGACGTAAAATATTGATTATTATATCATTTATTTCAGTATTTAACATAATCTTTGTTGTGCGTACTAATTGTGTAGAGGCTCAATGCTAATGTCTATTTGGGGGCTGCGATGTTTTCCTGGACTGTTATGGGGTAATGCCAGGATAAACCGAAGCAGGTAAACATAGTGGAAAAGAAGTGAAGGAAGAAGACGTGCAACCTCTCGTCTGAGCTGATACAGCTGACTGTGTCGTATGAACCTGGCACCATCGGCTTTAATAAATGCTGCCAGGCATAAGGACGGGTGGTTAATGTAAGACGATACAAGGGGAGTCATACCCAAACGTAACTTAGTGAATGAGTATCCATTTTATTTTTTTAACACCAAGCTTCTTCATAATATTACGCTGATGGGAGTAAATCGTTTTAATTGCAGTGTTGAGCATTCTGGATATATCGGGGACAGTATTACCTTTCAGTGTGTATGCTAATACATATGCTTCGATATCACTCATCCGCTTTGATGAGGGATAATCATTATAACGGTCAGCCGCCATAAAGCAGCTTAGTTCATAGGGAAGAGAGACTCTGTCTTGTTTACCGTATATCACATACCCGCCGGCTAAGCGGGTGAATAAAGAAAGATAATGGTTGTAAATCTCAGAAAACAGAAGAGTGGGTATCCTGGCTTTTTCCACCTGCCGGTATAGTATAATAATCTCAGCAAGCTGGGAGGCGGTTAAGGCTCCTGTTAATACTATCGCAACAGAAAATAATTTTTTGTTTAATGATAGTTTATTGATATCCTGGAGTTGTATGTAGCGAACAGCATAAAAATCAGGGGCGATTAACGATTCCAATCCTGTCAGGATGAAAGGGTTATTGCTGGCAATAATCAACTCTTTTTTATTATTGACAGATGCAATTTTATCAAGGAACTTGCTTCTCATAACAACCTGAAAAAAATAATTAAATAATATTATCCAATATGGTATTCATGGATAAGTACCCGGAAAACAAAATGCGATATAAATTGAATATCGAAAACAGGCACAGGTAAAATTTTTTTACAATGTGTGTCTATCTTCATCTTGGTGAATTATTGCGTATTGTTCTTTAAATGCAGGGCGAATTTTGACAGTGATAATTCACCCTGTATAATTTACTTATAGTTTACCGTAAATATGATATCTGATTCAAACTCGCCTGTTTTTGCTTCACCGTTACTGACAAGAACAGCCTGGTAAGTTTTTGTCTGACTTTTCGAAGTTGTCAGATCAACAAAGTCCGTAAGGTCGTTAAAGACTAGATAATTACCAGTATCAGGATCGTATATTTTCAGCAATGCACCATTGCCCAGGTCAACGCTATCGTTGTTAACGACAGTACCAGTCGGTGTAAAAAGTGCATCAAGCGAAAAAGGCGCATCACAGGTACGCGAAACTGCAAGTGAAAAGTCCTTTCTGGTAATAACAGAGCCCGTGCTGTTCCAGGGTTTTAGCTCACCAAAATCGACATCGGTAACTTCGGGAATATTTGCACTGCATTCAAGAGCAACAAAATTGGTTAACCCTGTAAGCGTATAACGATAGTTAAGCCCGGCATTGTTATTAATGCCACCAACACCATCGAGTTGGAAAACTGCTATTTCATCAGTATCAAAAACAATGCTGCTGGATAAGTTAGCCGTTTTTTTGATATAAATTTGATAGCTCATTGTTAGGGTTTTAGCATACTTGCTCCCTTTTTCGCTTTTGGTAAAGTATAAACTTGTTTGCGTTTTGTCACTATTGGTTCCTAAGTCAACGCCATCATATATAATACCAAACGCAACCCCTTCAGGCATTGCCGCGCTGCCACTGACTTCCGGGTATGTATAAATATATACATACTCATCAGTTTTAGATGTTGTTGACCAACAAACAAAATTGTTAGTTAATACTTCTGAACGCCATACGATAGTGCCATCAGGTACGTCATTGGGGATTTTTACGCTACCAATATTAACCAGTTCGCTGGTACTTCCCGATATGGAATCTTTATGACACTCCAGTGCCAGCGTAGACGTACTGAAAAAAATCATTATTAACAATATAAAATATTTCACGACATCACCAGTTAATAATACTTTAAATGAAAAGTTAATGTTCCCGTTAAAGGCCCGCGGTAATGATCCACTCCCTCACCACGAACAACCTGAGTGCTGAGACGGATGTGATTTCCTCCTTTATCTGTTCGAATCACATGACTGTGTATATCGGGTAAGATCTGATTACTGTCATCATCCAGTATTTTCAGTCCCATATGACTCTCACGTGGGTGTAACATAAACACGGTAGGATCATCAGGAAGCGTTTCGCCATCAAGGGTGATTGTCATCAGCGTACCACCACTCCAGGTCGTCTTCAGTTCATTGGTATCATCAAAGGCATTATTATCACGGCGCTCACAGTTTGTAAGGTGAATGACAAGAGAATTCGGGACTTCATGAAATATTTCACGCGAATTTGATTCTCCAATCATGATGAGTTGTTCATCTGAGTCAAAATCGAGCGTGCAACCGGCTTCCTGTACTATACCCTGGAAATTTATGTTTCCTTTGAAACCCTGATATTCAAGGTCGCTGGCCGCGTGCGCCAGATGCGTTCCGACAAACAGAAGCATCATCAGTGTCAGTCTGCATCTGCCGTAGTTCATATCTTATCCCTCATTACTTTTTTCAAATTTGCAAATATTATTCTCACAGCGATATAACATTGATATCACACCACCGAAATCATTAATGTAAGAAATTGATATGCGTTGCCCGAGACGTAGTCCTGCGACAGAGATGTTCCGATCAGAGTGCGGGGCAACCATCTCACCATCCACCTCTTTAATTTTATTTCCCTGACTATCTTTAACTGCCAGAGCGGTAAAGTAGTAAGGAGTTGGATTCGTTATTGTGAGTTGGTTACCGACAGTCTGAAGGGTAATTTTTTGCTCCGGATTAACGTGGCTGCTACGTTGTATGGACTGTGGGCGATAGAAGAGTTTTATTCGACTCTGAATCGCAACTTGCATAACATTTTTTTTCTCGCTTTTTGGCGGCACTTCTCTCGTATTAAAATAGAAAAGCGACTCACGATCGGTGGGCAGGCTTTCAGCTTTTACACCTTTAACGATCCGAACCTGACTTTTATCGCCTGCTTCAATGCGTTGCAGAGGGGGCAGGGCGATCAGCATCTCATCCGCTTTCTTCCCTTTGTCATCTTCAACCCATGATTGTGCAAGATACGGCAGTGTTTTACTTTCATTAGTCAATGTTATGGCGGTGGATTTATCGGCCGCATTATAAACAAGCCGGGTTCGATCCAGGTTTACAGCTGCCAGTCCTGTAGCCGATATAAAAAGCAGACCTGATGTCAACAATAAAGGTGTTTTTTTTGCAATAGTATTCATTATTTCATCTTTCATTAATTACTGGCACGGCAATAGTAATGTTGTTAATGCTGTACCGGTGAGTTTTGGGAAGTGAATGTTACAGATTTTTCCATTACCCAGATCCACGATGGCGGTTGCATTATCGTCGATACCTGATAAATAGGCCTGTCCACCAGGGCCAACAATACCGAGTTCTCTGCCACTGACAGTATCTGTCACCGGCGAACCAAATCCAGGAGCCGTTCCATCTGCGAGCGTAATCGTCGCCATCACACGGTATCCTTTATTTACCGGAAGAGATTTATAGCCAATCGCCCCTTCCGTCAGGGTACTCTGGAAGATGGATTTTTCCATCTCGACATTTTCCGGAAGTCTGCGAATATCGACGGCATAACTATTACTTTCAAAGCTGCTGCCACCTGGTATTACAGCAATCCCGAAACGGTTTGTTTTTGCATTGCCACCATTGAAGGGCACATCTGACACTCCATGAGCTGAAACCAGCATTCTCGGCGTTTCGCCTCCAAGACTTTCGCTGAAGGCAGCACCATAAGGTGTAATGGTGACAGAGCCGTTCCAGTCTGCGCTGACTGAACGATAGGCACGATTTTTTTGGCTGGCATTCACATTAAACGCACCGCTCTGTGTACGCTGGCGATAACTACCTCGAACGAGAGCGCTACCTGAACTGATGTCTGTATCCCGACCTCCTGCTGAGAGACGATAGGAACGATCACGCTCACTGGAGTTATAGTAGGAAACGGTATGTGAGCGATTGCCTTCACCATATTGGCTGTCATAACTGATTTGTTGACCCGTACCAATTGGCATGCTTATACCAAAGTAAATCTGTCTGTCATCTGATTCCCGGTAACGTGTTTTAGACACGGACAACGTGCCTGTGATGTTGCGGAAATCAAAGGCGTTAAAGTTTCTTGTCATGGAAAGTGACATACTGTTGGAACTATCCCCGTACCAGTAATTACGATGGGTATATGACAGATAGGTATTCACGTCCACCCATGGAATATGTTGATTACCCATGACGGTATAGGTTTCGCGATCTCGCTGATAAAGTTTGTTAATTTTCAGATAGTCAAGATAATCACTCATGGACAGGTAATTACTGTCTGAAAACCGATAGCCCATAAAAGAGATTTGACTACCGGTACTGGCAAACTGACGAGCATAATTAACGCGATAGCTGTATCCGGATTTTGTATTCTGCTGTTCAAGCTTGCTCTGCGCCCGAGTGACATCCATAGAAAGAGCACCGAGCAAGTGTAAATCCTGCCCGATACCTGCAGTCGCAGCCTGGTAGTTTTGATTCGTTGCTATAAAACCGCCATAGAGAGAGGTGTTATTAAATGCGCCCCACGAAATCTCACCACTCATAAATTCAGGACCAATATAGCGGTTGCCCGTGTTGTAAACTGGTTTACCAGAAAATAACTTATAGCGCATAGAACCTTGTCGTGTCAGGAAAGGAATGCTCGCTGTATTGACCTGGAAATATTGTACGCTCCCGTCCTCCTCCTCGACGGCTACATCCAGAAGACCCTGTACTGCCTGATTTAAATCGCTAATGACAAAAGGTCCCGGTGGTACATTCGTTTCATAGAGAGTGCGGCCTTTCTGTGTGATCTTTACACGAGCATTGGTTTTAGCGATACCGCTAACCTGTGGTGCATAACCGCGGAGGGCGGGTGGCAGCATGCGTTCATCACTCTGAACAGATAAACCGTTATATCGAAACGAATCGTACAGACTTGAATTTAGATAGACTTGCCCCGCCTGTAATTTCAGACCTTGTTCATTGAAGGAACGATACAGGTAGAGCTGTGTCCAGTCAAAGTTGGTATCACGCAGGTTGCCTCTTTTATAGTTTGAGTACTGGTAATTACCACGTATACGCCACGGCCCAACATTTACTCCGGCGGTACCATAGCTGGAATAATCTTGTGTATTATCGCTGTGTTTATAATTAATTTTGCTCGCAGCAATGTCATAATCAAGCATAAACCCTGGAATACCATTGTCCCAGCGTGAAGGAGGTGTCCAGTTACTGTCACTATATTGTAAAAATGCCTGAGGTACAGAAACATTCAATGCGGACCTGGATAGGTTAGTTGTCGTGGTAACCGAATCAATGTCTTCTACATATATGCACCCATTATGCGATATTATGTTGTTTAAATGTTCAGGTTTAATGGCCATGGTATCAACCAACTCAACAGGGAGGCATGGTCTCGCATTTTCGTTTCCGTCTACGGAAACGAAAATGATATCAACGTCATCATGTAAGAGGTTGTTATTCAGTGAAACTGATAATCGATACTTACCAGGAGCGATATAACCAGCTCGTTCGAATTTTTTAAGGTTGACTTTGTCGTTATCATCCATATTAAGAATGCCAGTGGCAAACTCTATGGCTCTGGCTGGTTGAGATGCTGTAGACAGAGCCGCAATAATTAAACTGATTTTAACAGGCGAATATCTGAAGTTCAGTAAGGATATGTTATCAGGCATCATGCGCTACTTTATATTCAAAAATAGAGATAAAAGGCATCATGTTTAAAATATGATGTCTTCGAGATTTAATATATTATTTGTAGTTCAGTTTGAAAGTTGCATCAGAACGAATATCACCGGCAGTGACAGTATTACCATTTGCTTCAACATAAGCCTGATAAATAATGGTCGCACCGTTACCTAATGGATATTCAGTTTCAGAACCCAGTTCAATAGCTTTACCATCTTGGTCCAAGAGACGAACACCAACACCCTGAGCGCTGGAATCGTTTGCCAGCAGTGCAGCAACGGTTGCATCCGGAGTACCGGAGAAAGTTACGCCAACTTTAGAATAAGTGGTGGTCTCGTCACCTTCTACTGAAGTCAGAGTACAATCAACCAGTTTGATTTCGCCGGTTGCAGGACGGGAATGTGAACCCGCAGTTTTTAGGGAGCTTAATGCCACAGAACCGAGCTCTACAGTCTGCTCAATACTTTCCGGAGCAATTGAACATGGCGCATCAATAACAGTACCAGTGAAATGAATAGTACCACTGCCACCGTTAACATCTGCGAATGCAGCAGACGAGGCAGTCATGATGAAAGCCAGAGACATTACTTTTAAGGACATGTTTTTCATTTAAATACTCGTTATTTTTAAACTCGAATCCCTTTACGGGATCCGTTCATGGTTTCATCCCCGAGCACCACATAAGCCCAGAGTTCGTATATGTGCCTGACGGCATACATTATTGACAGAAGGTGCTGTCGAACCTGTTGCCCAACACGCACCGTTGCCGCGATTAATAACACCATGTAATAGTGATTTAACGAAGCGAAATGTTGTTTAATTGAAATATCTAGTTAATTATTCTTTTTGGGTGTGTGTTTTTAACTTTTTTGATCACCTGGTGGTGTTGTTTTAAGTGATTTGGAGATGTAGTGATTACGCGCAGTCGCTTGAATGTAAATATTTGATCTTGTTTTTAGCGGTGTTTTTAAAAAAAATGCTGTAAGGCTGCTGAAATGAGGTGATAAGAGGCTGTCAGGTATTGAGAACTTGCTGAAAATCAATCAAGACTGACTACCTGACAAGTTGTAAATTGATCTTCTTTCTGGTTTTTTGTTCAGAATGGTTAGAGCAGAAGGTAAAAGAAGAAGATAAAGTGGAATATATGAACAGCCCCTGCTTTTGAAAGCGGGGGACACACAAACTAAAAAAGGTTCTGATCCACACACCGCCCTGGAGAAGCGCTGGTGAACATGAGTGAGCAACGTACAGCGAAGAAGAGTAAAAAAAGACACTACTATGTAATGTCTTTTGTGTGTTATTGAGGACTAACTCTTTTGTACGCAGTTCAGAAGAGGGGAGACAATAGTACCCAGCGTTAGCAAGTTTTCATTACTTCTGGATATGAAAAGGGATGGTTTGTCAGCAATGTTAAGCTCTGAATAAATAACAGGAACAAAACTGTCAGGAACAGTATCATGGCCCATCTTTTGGATGTTGGCTATTTTCACACTATATCTATTCGATTCCTCATGTTTATACTCAAATTTGATATAGCGTGAAAAATCATACTTTTCAAGTTTATTCCCTGTTGTGCCACTAAGATAAAAATACCCATTTCTGGACTTCTCAAAATCAAATATAATTGTTCCATTAAATAAAAAGTCCTTTCCATGGGAATTGTCAGTAAAATGTACAGTTGACTCGCAGGTGAGATTAAGATACTTTTCACTCTGTAAAATGTATAATCTTATACAGTTGGCTACCAGTAAGAAAAGAATTAACCCAAGGACTAATTTAATTTTCATTATTGTTTCCATTTGTAATGGTAAAAGTTATTACAGTGAGTTATTTTATTTTCACGTAATGGGCAAAATGATAGGAAAACTATTCCATCTTCATTCTGGTAAATACTTTTTTGTAAGCTGACAAATATGGCTGCGTGATATTTTGAACATTGTTCAAGTAATTTCGGTGCTATTTCAGAAATAGCTTTCGTTATTATTTCATTAACATTTTCAGGCATGTTAGCCCAAGCCTGAATCTGGCATTTATCAATCGCATAGAGTTTTTTTGCAGTTTTATATCTTGGATTATCATCAGAATATATAGAAAATATGATGTTTGAAATTAAAGCGATAATAATTGTAAGAAGTAAAAACTTCGTGGATAAAGACGTTTTTTTTATTGCTTTAGTGCTTATTTCATTTGCTAAAATTTTATTTTCTTCTAATTGCAATATTTCGATATCCTGGGAGATTATAAAGCCAACTTTTGGTATAGATACAATGATATCTTCAATATCTGTTAATGATGTTAATGTTTTCCTTAAAATGCTTATATATTGATTTAATGAACCATTAGAGCTGACTAAACCATGAGATTCCCAGACTTGCTCAAGCAGGTGTTCGCGCTCAACCACATGACCATGAGATTCAATTAATAAAGTTAGTATTCTGTTAGCAGTTTTAGTGATTTTTTTCTCTTCATTATTAATATGTCCGGAGCAAGCCAGGCTCCCGGTTTCAGAATCATATATCACTTTACTGGCGATCATGTATTTCATCTGGTTTAATTCTTTTGCTGATGATTTTTTTATGCCTCATTAAGATAACGAGGTTATACGTTGTTGATGATAGAATATGCACTTTTGATATTTGATTTGAGAACATCAAAGACCACTTTTTCGAGCCGGTTATTTTGCACTTCTTCATCAATAATGTCCAGAATTCTTTCTGGTTTCATTCCTTTACGATAGGGCCTGTCTTCTGCCATAGCAGTAAAAACATCAGCGATAGCCAGTATTTTGCTCGGTAAATCAAGTTTGTATGCCACCAGTCCCCTGGGGTATCCGCTGCCATCAAGTCGTTCATGATGATTTGCTGCCCAGTGTTTAATGTTTCGCAGAGGCTCTATTTGAGAAAGCATCTCATCTGTCTTGTAACTGTGTATTCGCATTAGACTATATTCAGACGCAGTCAGTCTGCCTTTTTTTCCAGTATGTGAATAGGTATATATAATTTACCAATATCATGAAGGTAACCAGCGATCTGAATTTGCTTTTGTGATTCCAACGGGAGTTCCATTTTCTCCGCAATGAAACGCGATATTTTTGCAACTTTAATGCTATGAGACATAGTAAAGTTACTATAGGTGTCGATTATTTTTGCAATTAGCTGACAAACTTCCAGCAGATCGTCAGTTGAGATTATGTTTTTTTTGACTGGACTGATGTCTTCAAGCGTCTGTTCCAGTTGTGTAGAGGCAAGGCGATACCATAAAATATCGTGTTTTATAACTTTATATAAAGCTGTAATCAGTTCAGGCGGGAACTGATTATTTTCTTCAATGAAATCATCAATTTTTATATCTTCATAAGATATATTATTATCAAGCTGGGACTGTGTGAACAGCTCAAAAGCATCTGCCATATGCAAAATATGACATTCCAAAGGGTATTTTTCTGGATTGTTTGCAACCCATGATATATGATGTTGTCCGATAATAGTTAGCGCTGGCTCAAAAATAGATATTTCATTCAGCATCATCACACCATTCGCTTCATGCTCAGTAATATATTCACTCTCAACGATATCCCTGGATGCTGTGACCGACCATTTTTTATCAATAAAGCCTATATCGTGTATATTGGATGCAATGTAAATGTTTTCTATTTCATTTTTATGAAGGTTAAGCTCCTTTGCAATAATTAATGATATATATGCAGTGCGTTGCATATGCATAGCTAAATCAGGAAAAATTGATTTAATGATAATATTTATAAGGCTTAGTGTATTTTGTGTGGATATTTGCATATAATTAAACTCCCGTAAGATAGGTATTTGAATATACTTGCCGGCGTGGACTGGAAGTCGTCTCTATTAGACATAACGAAACCCACGTATTACTCTTCAGAACGGTACTTTCTTTATGGGTGAGTTGGTATATTAAACTATAATATGCGAGAATAGTAAATTATTATGCTGTTAAATTTGTATTTACAGATATAAAATATAGTGATTTGATTTTTTTCAGCTTTTTTTATGTGTGGAAGTTTTCATGAATTGATGTTTTTAATGCTTTCACCTCGATAAAAAATTTAAATCAGGACATCTTTTGGTTTCCGTGTACTTCGCTTTGTTCAGGGCCGCATTGTTATGAGATGAATCGCCGCGGGTTTATAGACACCGCAGTGTCATTTATGGACTGCCCCCACTTCGGTAGACGATCCTGCACTATAGTTTGCATATGGGAGGAGCGTATGGGCACACCACAATTTACACCTGAATTTAAGGAAGAAGCCGTCCGCCAGACAACGAAACACGGTTATTCTGTTGCCGAAGTATCTAACCGTCTGGGCGTTTCCGCACATAGTCTCTATTAGTGGTTACGGGTTATTTAACCCGATAACAGCGAACAGCATGCCCGGGATTTACTGAAAGCCAAAGCGAGTTCCTGAAACTACGGGCGCTGCTAAAACGCGCCGAAGAAGAACGGGATATGCTGAAAAAGACCGCGCGGTGCTTTGCAAGGGAGCCCGACTGAAGTACCGCTTTATCAATGAACACCGCACTGTATGGGTGTGATGTGATGGGTACTGAATATCGCCCGGGCCGGGTTCTGTGCGTGGCTGCACAACCCGGGCCCGGCGTCACAGTCATCCCGGTGGTATCAGTCCGGAGGCCTTAGAACAGGCCTCGTCGTGAGGACAGCATTTGTCTACTGTCGTGGGGCAGTCCAGTTTCATTCAAGATCTATTGCTTCAAATGCATTGGTATCCGAGAATTTTTTGGCTAACTGCGTGGCCTTTATTGACCTCTCCGGGATCCTTATCATTCGCCAATACCTTTTTTGCCTCATCCAGTTTAGTGCGAGCTTCAGCAAGTGAGATGTCCGGGTAGGTTCCGAATGAGAGCTTATTCTCTTTCCCGGCAAATCGATATTTCATGCGCCAGTACTTTGAACCGTTAGTATTGACCATGAGATAGAGCCCTTCGCCATCAGCGAGCTGATAGGCCTTGTCTCTGGGTTTTGCAGTCTCGGCCCGACGTGTATTTAAGGTCATTTTTGGGGACTTTTTTGTTGAACAGGATAAGCCCGCACTAAGACCCCAAACGTTAATTGATTCACGTTGAAATGGGGAGACATCTGTTGACGTCGCATAGCCAGGATAGGGGGTTTTCACTGATTATAAGGGGGTTTTATTGAGTTCGGTAGATGGCAGGAGAGGTATGTATGGTGTCCCCTGCAGGAATCGAACCTGCAACTAGCCCTTAGGAGGGGCTCGTTATATCCATTTAACTAAGGGGACAAGGCGGCACGAGTATAGCGTTTTTTGCCCGCCTGAGTAAGAGCCATACCGTCTGACTGCTTAAACCCTCGCCACTCAGGGCGCTTTTTTTATGCCCGGTCGGCCTTTTTCCCTTTCTCCGCCGCCTGGGCGCGGGCTTCCGCTTTTCGCTTGCTGCTCATATCGTTACGGATCTGCGCATGGCTCAGCAGTGCGAAGATGAAGGTCCCGCCACAGATATTTCCCGCCAGGGTCGGCAGGGCGAACGGCCAGATAAAGTCGCTCCAGGGCAGATTTCCATTAAACACCAGATAAAGGATCTCGACCGAGCCCACCACAATATGGGTGGTATCCGCCAGGGCGATAAGCCAGGTCATGAGAATAATCACCACGATTTTGGCGGCGCCGGCGACAGGAAACATCCAGACCATGGTGGCGACCAGCCAGCCGGAAATAATCGCATTGGCGAACATCTCTGTCGGACTGTTTTTCATTACGTCTTCGGCGATGCTGACAAAGGCCTGACGGGTTGGCTCATCAAAAATAGGCATATAATTGAAGGCCCATGCGGCCACCGCGGTACCGATGAGATTGCCCGCCAGCACCACCGACCATAGCCGCATCAGCAAACCGACGTTACCGAGGGTGGGATTATGCATCACCGGCAGAACGGCGGTGACCGTATTTTCAGTGAACAGCTGCTGGCGGGCCATAATTACGATAATAAAGCCGAAGGTGTAGCCGAGGTTTTCCAGCAAAAAACCGCCCGGGATCCCCTCCAGTTTGACGTGAAAAATTCCCTTCGCCAGCAGGGAGGCCCCCATCGACAGGCCGGCCGCAATCGCTGACCATAGCAGGGCCAGCGCATCGCGCTCCATCTCTTTTTCCCCTTCCTGGCGAATATGTTCATGGATCGCCATCGCCCGCGAGGGAAGGCGATCTTCATTTACTTCGATCTCTTCACCACGCTGATTTTCCTCACTTTCCACTTCTCTTTCGTCATCCTCTGCCTTTAATTTGTTATTGTCTAGTTCATCCATTTCGTGGCCCTCGCTATCAATCTGTATAGTTATAGCGTAGCGGCTTTCCCTGCCGTCTGGCTGGGCATACTCTGAAATCGCAAAAATGGTAACGTCAGATTTTTGTCGCTCCGGTAGAATAGGAGCCCCGCGATTTCGTTATTCCCAGGCTAAGATCAAATCAACAACTTGGGTGATATAGACATCGTTCAACGTGCTGTTACAATCGCTCACATCTTTACGGGCGGAAGCGTTGTCTTTCCGTCATGGATGGCAACTCGCGATAGCCATAAAAACCAGGGAGACATCTATGAATTATCGCCTGTCGGCGCTTGCGCTTGGCGCCACATTGCTGGTGGGATGTGCCAGTTCCAGCTCTGGCGATCGGCCGCAGGGGCGCTCAGACCCGTTAGAAGGGTTTAACCGCACGATGTTTAACTTCAACTTTAACGTGGTTGATCCTTACGTGCTTCGCCCCGTCGCGGTGGCATGGCGCGACTACGTCCCACAGCCGGCGCGCAACGGGTTAAGCAATTTTACCAGTAACCTGGAAGAGCCGGCAGTGATGGTGAACTACTTCCTGCAGGGCGACCCCTATAAAGGTATGGTGCATTTTACCCGCTTCTTCCTGAACACCATTCTCGGTATGGGTGGGCTTATCGATGTGGCCGGGATGGCGAATCCGCAGCTACAGCGGGTTGAGCCACATCGTTTCGGCAGTACGCTTGGGCATTATGGCGTTGGCTATGGCCCGTATGTTCAGTTGCCGTTCTATGGAAGCTTTACCTTGCGCGACGAAGGCGGCGATATGGCCGATGGCTTGTATCCGGTGCTCTCCTGGCTGACCTGGCCGATGTCGATCGGTAAATGGGCGGTGGAAGGGATTGAGACACGTGCTCAGCTGCTGGATTCCGACGGCCTGCTGCGCCAGTCTTCCGACCCTTACATTCTGATGCGTGAAGCCTACTTCCAGCGTCATGACTTTATCGCCAACGGCGGTAAGCTGACCCCGGCGGACAACCCGAATGCTCAGGCTATTCAGGATGAGCTGAAGGATATCGATTCACAGTGATCGGCGAATGATAAAAAAAGGGTGAACATAATGTTCACCCTTTTTTGTGGCGCGCTGCTTATCAGAAGCGGTAGTTGAAGTTAGCGCCGTACAGCCAGGCGGTTCCTTCGGAACGGAAGGTATACGGGCCTTCCTTAATTTCAACATGCTGCCCGTGCATGTATGAAACGCCGACGTCAACCGAGGCATCTTTATTGAACGCGTAGGTGGTACCCGCGCTCAGCCACAGGCGATCCTGGTCCGGAATAGAGATAGAGCGGTTATTAGCCGGCACCGGGCTGTCATCGAAGGCGATACCGGTACGGAAGGTCCAGTTATCGTCATAATAATAGGTGGTCCCCAGCGCAAGACGATAGGCGTCCTTGAAGCCTTCCTCTTTATAGAACAGCGTCTGGCCGTTGCTGCCGGTGGCTTTCAGCTCCTGGAACTGACTCCAGCTGGTGTAGGTCAGGCTATAGTGGACCGCCCACTGCGGCGCCACGCGGTTATAGCCGGACAGCTCCCACATTTCCGGCAGGTTAAGGGTTAGCGAACCATTTGTCGTCTGGCCGCTGGTGCCCGCCGGCAGGCCGAAGTTGCCGAGGATCTGGTTATAGGCCGCCGGCAGGCTGCTGCGGTAGTTACCGTCGAAGTCGATCTTGACCTCAGAACGGTAGGTTAAACCGTAGCGGTTATTCTTATCCAGCTCATAGAGGATCCCGGCGTTCCAGCCGAAGCCCCACGCGTTGCCATTAAGATGGGCGATCTGCGTGTCGGCCGGGATCTTCGCTACCTGGCCCGCCAGCGCCGGCGGCAGCGCGCCAGAGCCTGCGACAATCTGCCCCAGATCGCCTGCATAGCGCTCGATCTTCGCCTTGGCGTAGACCGCGTCAAAGCCTAAGCCGAAGCTCCAGTTGCTGTCGAGGCGGTAGGCGCCGCTCAGGTTGAAGTTCGCGGTGGTCAGGTCAGTTTTACCGCCCATGCTGCCGGCCGCATAATCATCGTTATACTCTGTTGCCAGACCATAGTTAGAGGTGATAGACGCCCCCCAACCAAATTGGTCGTTAATCGGCGCGACAAAGTGGAAGTTGGGCACCCACGCCGTCGGGGCGATATTGTCTGCTTTCAGGCTCTTGCCGGTGGGAGAGGTGCCCGAAACATTAACGCCCGGGTCGACAAACACGGCGCCCGCCGACATGGTCGGGCGGTCAAACATCATAATTAATGCCGGGTTACGACTGGCATTACCAGCATCGTCAGCGATCGCCCCTTCACCGGAATAGGCACGACCCAGCCCCGATGCAGAGAATTCGTTGAGCTGGAAGCCTGCTGACCAGGCCTGGGTGGAAACAAGTGCGACAGCCACTGCAAGGGCAGATTGGGTAAAGCGGGTTTTCTGGCTCATGCCCATAACCTCATTGAGTTATTTTTTTTTAAACTATGTTACATGCCGTAACAGAAGCGCGGGAGTGTAGGGTCTGCGGTACAACCAAGAAATCAGACCAGTGCGCTGAGTATAGGTCTGACCAGATGATTTGTTGCAAGTATGTTTATGAAGTTTTTCAATTGTGATAACAGAAACGCGATCCAGCTGGCAAAAATCTCGGAGAGAGCAAGGGGGACAGAAGGGGATTTTTGTTTTAGATCATTTTTAAGTGTGATTTCTGTCACTTAACGCCGGCAGAGCGATTCTCGGCTGGAGGCTCACCGGGGACAGGGCGTAAAATAGGCACATCATTTTTCTGGCACCGAAGGTGCATCTCCAGAGGAAATCTACGATGAGTAAATGTAGCGCTGATGAAACCCCGGTTTGCTGCTGTATGGATGTTGGCACGATTGTTGACAACACCGACTGCACCGCCTCCTACAGCCGCGTATTCGCCAACCGCGCTGAAGCCGAGCAAACGCTCGCCGCGTTAAGCGAAAAAGCCCGCAATGTCGAATCTGAGCCGTGCCAAATTAACCCAACCTTCACTGACGTTGACGGCGGTGTGCAGCTGGATATCGATTTTGTTTTCAGCTGCGAAGCAGAATCCCTGATCTTCCAGCTGGGCTTACGTTAATCCTTCCCCCTCGACGCCCCTGATTAGGGGCGTTTCCTTTTCTTTTCACTGTGTTTTGGCTCGCAATTTTGCGCTTCTCCGATTGGCTTAATGTAAAAAATTAGTTAAGAATGTTATCAGGTCAGACCACTTGGTTGTCTTGGTTAACAGGGGAGTGTTATGAGTCAGGCATTACCGCTTATCACCCGTCAGGGCGATCGCATTGCCATTGTCACGGGGTTACGCACGCCATTTGCTCGTCAGGCTACGGCTTTTCATGGCGTTCCAGCCATTGATTTAGGAAAAATGGTGGTTGGCGAGATGCTGGCGCGCAGCGACATTCCTGCCGAAGTCATCGAGCAACTGGTCTTTGGCCAGGTGGTGCAGATGCCGGAAGCGCCGAACATCGCCCGGGAAATTGTGCTGGGTACCGGCATGAGCGTACATACCGACGCCTATAGCGTCAGCCGCGCCTGCGCCACCAGTTTCCAGGCCGTGGCGAACGTCGCTGAAAGCCTGATGGCCGGCACCATCCGCGCCGGTATTGCCGGCGGCGCCGACTCCTCCTCTGTCCTGCCCATTGGGGTCAGTAAAACGCTGGCCCGCACGCTAGTGGATGCCAATAAGGCACGCACGCTGAGCCAAAAGCTGAAGCTGTTTTCCCGTCTGCGGCCACGCGACCTGCTGCCGGTCCCCCCGGCGGTGGCTGAATATTCAACCGGATTGCGGATGGGCGATACCGCCGAGCAGATGGCGAAAAGCTGGGGGATCTCCCGCGAGGAACAGGATGCCCTGGCGCATCGTTCGCACCAGCTGGCAGCGAAAGCCTGGGAAGAGGGTAAACTGTCCGCAGAGGTGATGACCGCCTATGCTCCCCCTTTCCGCGAACCGCTCGAGCAGGACAACAATATTCGTAAAAATTCAACGCTCGCAGATTATCAGAAGTTACGCCCGGCCTTTGACCGCAAACATGGCACCGTCACCGCCGCCAACAGTACGCCGCTGACGGACGGCGCGGCAGCGGTGATCCTGATGACCGAGTCGCGGGCTAAAGAGCTGGGGCTGAGGCCGCTGGGCTATCTGCGCAGCTACGCCTTTACCGCCATCGACGTCTGGCAGGATATGCTGCTGGGGCCCGCGTGGTCCACGCCGCTGGCGCTGGAGCGCGCTGGCCTGACGCTGGCGGATCTCACGCTTATCGATATGCACGAAGCTTTCGCCGCGCAGACGCTGGCCAATCTCCAGTGTCTGGCAAGCGACCGCTTTGCCCGCGAGGTGCTGGGCCGCTCGCAGGCCACCGGTGAGGTAGATGAAAGCAAGTTTAACGTCCTCGGCGGCTCTATCGCCTACGGTCACCCCTTCGCCGCCACCGGCGCGCGGATGATCACCCAGACGCTGCATGAGCTGCGGCGACGGGGCGGGGGATTTGGTTTGGTGACGGCCTGCGCGGCAGGTGGTCTGGGTGCGGCGATGATCGTGGAGGCTGAATAATGGATACTGTTTCCGCTTTTAAGCTTGAGGTCCGTGCGGACAAAATCGCGGTGATCACCATTGATGCCCCGGGTGAAAAAATGAATACCCTGAAAGCCGAATTTGGCAGTCAGGTACGGGGATTGATACGCCAGTTACGTGACGATAAGTCAGTGCGCGGCGTAGTATTTATCTCCGCCAAAGCGGATAACTTTATCGCCGGCGCTGATATCAACATGATTGCCCGCTGCCGCAGCGCGCAGGAGGCGGAAGCGCTGGCGCGCCAGGGACAGCAGATTATGGCTGAGATCCATGGCCTGTCGATCCCGGTGATTGCCGCTATCCACGGCGCCTGCCTTGGCGGCGGTCTGGAGCTGGCGCTGGCCTGTCATGGCCGTATCTGTAGCGATGACGAAAAAACCCGACTCGGCTTGCCGGAGGTACAGCTTGGCCTGCTGCCGGGTTCCGGCGGGACGCAGCGTTTACCGCGGCTGATCGGGGTCAGCACCGCGCTGGATATGATGCTCACCGGCAAGCAGCTGCGGCCGCGGCAGGCGCTGAAGGCCGGTCTGGTGGACGAGGTGGTGCCGCAGGCGATTTTACTGCAGGCGGCGGTGGAGTTGGCGCTGAAGGGGCGACCGACCAGCCGGGAGGTGCCTGTTCGTGAACGCGTACTGGCAGGGCCCCTGGGGCGCCATCTGTTATTCCAGTTTGTCGGTAAACAAACGCAGCGCAAAACGCAGGGAAATTACCCGGCGGTGAAGCGAATCTTGCAGGTCGTCGAGAATGGTCTGGCCCATGGCTGCAGCAGCGGATACGCTGAAGAGGCGCGCGCATTTGGCGAACTGGCAATGAGCCCGCAGTCGCAGGCGCTGCGATCGATCTTCTTTGCCAGTACCGATCTGAAAAAAGACCCTGGCGCCGAGGCGGGCCTCGGCCCGCTGAGAAGCGTTGCAGTACTGGGCGGTGGCTTGATGGGCGGGGGGATCGCCTATGTGACCGCCTGTAAGGGTGGGCTGCCGGTGCGGATTAAAGATATCCAGCCGCGTGGCATCAACCACGCCTTAAAGTACAGCTGGGATCTGCTGAATAAACAGGTTCGTCAGCGTCGACTGCGCCCAGTGGAGCGCGATCGTCAGATGGCGCTGATCTCCGGCACTACCGACTATCAGGGCTTTGCTCATCGCGATGTGGTGATCGAGGCGGTATTTGAAGACCTGGCTCTCAAACAGCGGATGGTCAGCGAAGTGGAACAATACGTCGGGCCGCAGACCATCTTTGCGTCGAATACCTCATCGTTGCCAATCGGCGATATTGCCGCTCACGCCAGCCGCCCGGGGCAGGTAATCGGCCTGCATTTTTTCAGTCCGGTGGAAAAAATGCCGCTGGTTGAGGTGATCCCGCACAAGGGAACCGACCCGCAGACTATCGCCACCGTGGTGCAGCTGGCTAAACGGCAGGGGAAAACGCCGATTGTTGTCGCAGATAAAGCGGGGTTCTATGTGAACCGTATCCTCGCGCCGTATATCAATGAAGCGATGCGCCTGCTGGTGGAAGGCGAACCGATTGAAGTCATTGATAACGCGTTGGTTAAATTCGGTTTCCCGGTGGGGCCAATTCAACTGCTGGATGAGGTGGGTATCGATACCGGCACCAAAATTATCCCCGTGCTGGAGGGCGCGTTTGGAGAACGTTTTAGCCCGCCTGCAAACATCATTGACGCGATTTTGAAGGACGATCGCAAAGGCAGAAAAAATAATCGTGGTTTCTATCTTTATGAGACAAAAGGGCGTAAAAGCAAAAAACGGCCCGACCCGGCAGTCTATCCGCTGCTCGGCATCGGCCGCCCGCAGTCGCGGCTTTCCGCGCAGCAGGTGGCGGAGCGCTGTGTGATGATGATGCTTAACGAAGCGGCGCGCTGCTTTGATGAGCAGATTATCCGGAGCGCGCGCGATGGCGATATCGGCGCCGTCTTTGGTATAGGGTTTCCGCCATTTCTTGGCGGCCCGTTCCGGTATATGGATACTATCGGCGCGGGTGAAGTTGCCGCGATCCTGCAGCGCCTGGCCGCCCAGTTCGGCCCACGTTTTACACCCTGTGACACTTTATTACGCATGGCCGAACAGGGGACCACCTTTTGGCCAGCGGATGAACGGCTGACCTAAGTTGTGGTCAAAGAAGGTAAATCCGGCTGCGGACGACGCTGTTGATTGGCTGTTTTGTAAACAATGATTGACTATACTTACGCCATTGAGGTAAAAAACAGCGTTTCATTCGTGGAATGGATCAGGCACAATGCCCGGCCACCGGGTCACCTGCGTATTGTCTTCGCAGGCCAAACTACGGTGCTTCTGGTTAACAAAAGCGGTGCAATATGCAAGTTTTTATTATGCGTCACGGCGACGCTGCCCTCGATGCAGCCAGTGACTCGGTTCGTCCATTAACCGTATGCGGTTGTGATGAGTCTCGTCAGATGGCAACCTGGCTGAAAGGTCAAAAAGTGGATATTGAGCGCGTTCTTGTCAGTCCCTATCTGCGTGCGGAACAGACGCTGGATATTGTTGGGGAGTGCATGAACCTGCCGAAACATGTCGACGTGATGCCGGAGCTCACGCCGTGCGGTGATGTGGGAATGGTGAGCGCCTATCTGCAGGCGCTGGCGAATGAAGGCGTGGCGACGGCGCTGGTTGTCTCCCACCTGCCGCTGGTGGGGTATCTGGTCTCAGAGCTGTGTCCGGGGGAAACGCCCCCGATGTTCACCACCTCGGCTATCGCCTGCGTGACGCTGGATGCCGACGGCAAAGGTGAGTTCCTCTGGCAGAAAAGCCCCTGCAACCTCAAGATGGCCAACGCCATCTGACGGCCCCCCGGAGCCCGCCGTTACGGCAGCTCCGGCGGTTGCCACTCCTCGACCTCAATCAATATCAGCAGTGCGGCGTCACCGCCGTACTCTTTTGGTGCCTGGTGAAACGCCATAATATGCGGATGTTGCGCCAGCCACAGCGGGGTTTGCTGTTTGAGGATGTGTTTCCCGTGCCCGTGCATCACGCAGGCGCAAAACACATGCTCGCGGCGGCAGGCGGCAATTAGCGCGCCCAGCTCCTGTTTGGCCTGCTGCTGGGTAAGCCCATGCAGATCGAGGAACAGCTCCGGCGAATAATCTCCACGGCGCAGCTTTTTCAGCTCGAAATGGCTGACGTCGGGGCGGACATATTTCGTCGAGCCTTCGGTATTCAGTAGCGGTTGAAACTCATCGGAAAAATAGTGGCTGTTATCGACCTGTTCCTGCAGCAAACGCTTAGGAGCAACCTCGGTAATTTTCTTGCGCTGCGGGCGGTGAACAATAGTGTCCTGTTTGATCTTCCGCGTGCCGGTCATCAGCTGACGGAACAGCGCCTGATCCTCCTCGCTAAGCGATGTCTTCTTTTTCATTGTCCGCTCTCATTCATACTTTGCGCTAGTTTACCCGACTCAATATCCCTTCGGGCAAGGAAAACCTGTTTTTTCCCCCGCCCCTTATCGCAAGAATGCTGATTTATCGCCGTCTTCATGGCACACTAGCCGCCGAATTTATAGCAGAGTGTGCCCTGGAGGATGTCGTGGATAAAATTTTTGTTGATGAGGCAGTCAATGAGCTGCATACCATTCAGGACATGCTGCGCTGGGCGGTAAGCCGTTTCAGCGCTGCTAATATCTGGTACGGTCACGGGACTGATAACCCGTGGGACGAGGCGGTACAGCTGGTGCTGCCTTCACTGTATCTGCCGCTGGATATCCCGGAAGACATGCGCACTGCGCGCCTGACCTCCAGCGAGAAACACCGCATTGTAGAGCGGGTGATTCGCCGCGTGAACGAGCGTATTCCCGTCGCCTATCTGACCAACAAAGCATGGTTCTGCGGGCATGAGTTTTACGTTGATGAGCGGGTGCTGGTGCCGCGCTCCCCGATTGGCGAACTGATCAATAACCAGTTTGCCGGACTGATTAACCATAAGCCGCAGCACATCCTTGATATGTGCACCGGTAGCGGCTGCATCGCCATCGCCTGCGCCTATGCCTTCCCGGAAGCGGAAGTCGATGCGGTAGATATCTCCCCGGACGCGCTGGCCGTCGCCGAGCACAACGTTGAGTCCCACGGCCTGATCCATCACGTTACGCCGATCCGTTCCGATCTGTTCCGCGATCTGCCGAAGCTGCAGTACGATCTGATCGTCACCAATCCGCCGTATGTCGATGAAGAGGACATGGCCGATCTGCCGGAAGAGTATGAGCATGAGCCGGTGCTGGGGCTGGCCTCCGGAAGCGACGGCCTGAAGCTAACGCGCCGTATCCTCGGCAACGCGCCGGATTATCTCAGCGACGACGGGATTCTGATTTGTGAAGTCGGTAACAGCATGGTACATCTGATGGAGCAGTATCCGGACGTGCCGTTTACCTGGCTTGAGTTTGATAACGGCGGCGACGGGGTCTTTATGCTGACCAAACAGCAGCTGATTGACGCCCGTGCGCACTTCGGTATTTATAAAGACTAAAAAAACAACACGCCAACATAACGAAAAAGATTGGAGCCGTGATGGCAGGAAATACAATTGGACAACTCTTTCGCGTCACTACCTTCGGCGAATCGCACGGTCTGGCGCTGGGCTGCATCGTTGACGGCGTGCCGCCGGGCATCCCGCTGACCGAAGCCGACCTGCAGCACGACCTCGATCGTCGTCGCCCGGGTACCTCGCGTTACACCACGCAGCGTCGCGAGCCGGATCAGGTCAAAATCCTCTCCGGCGTCTTCGAAGGCGTTACCACCGGGACCAGTATCGGTCTGCTGATTGAGAACACCGATCAGCGTTCGCAGGATTACGGCGCGATCAAAGATCTGTTCCGTCCGGGCCACGCCGATTACACCTACGAGCAAAAGTATGGTCTGCGCGACTATCGCGGCGGCGGTCGTTCTTCTGCGCGCGAAACCGCGATGCGCGTAGCGGCCGGGGCGATTGCCAAAAAATACCTTGCCGCGAAGTTCGGCATCGTCATTCGCGGCTGCCTGACGCAGATGGGCGATATTCCGCTGGCCATCAAAGATTGGGATCAGGTTGAGCAGAACCCCTTCTTCTGTCCGGACCCGGATAAAATCGACGCCCTGGATGAACTGATGCGCGGCCTGAAAAAAGAGGGCGACTCCATTGGCGCGAAAGTGACGGTAGTGGCTGACGGCGTACCGCCAGGCCTCGGTGAGCCGGTCTTCGACCGCCTGGATGCCGATATCGCCCACGCGCTGATGAGCATCAACGCCGTGAAAGGGGTGGAAATTGGCGACGGCTTCGAGGTGGTGAAGCTGCGCGGCAGCGAAAACCGCGATGAGATCACCAAAGCCGGGTTCCAGAGCAACCACGCCGGCGGCATTCTTGGCGGCATCAGCAGCGGCCAGCAGATCGTTGCCAACATCGCGCTGAAGCCTACCTCCAGTATTACCGTTCCCGGTCATACGATTAACCGCTTTGGCGAAGAAGTGGAGATGATCACCAAAGGGCGTCACGATCCGTGCGTCGGCATCCGCGCCGTACCGATCGCTGAGGCGATGCTGGCGATCGTTCTGATGGATCACTTTATGCGTCAGCGCGCGCAGAATGGCGACGTGACGACGACAATTCCACGCTGGTAACCATGAAAAACACCGTTATCGCACTGCTTGCGCTGTTGGCTAGCGCCGGTAGCCTGGCCGCCACGCCATGGCAGAAAATAACCCAACCGATCGGCGGCAGCGCCCAGTCAATCGGCGCGTTTTCCAATGGCTGTATCGTTGGCGCCGAGGCGCTCCCCCTGAGTGCCCCCGGCTATCAGGTGATGCGTACCGATCAGCGTCGCTACTTCGGTCATCCGGATCTGGTTCAGTTTATTCAGCGCCTGAGTAATCAGGTGCACAATAAAGGTATGGGAACCGTGCTGATTGGCGACATGGGGATGCCGGCGGGCGGGCGCTTTAACGGCGGGCACGCCAGCCACCAGACGGGCCTCGATGTCGATATCTTCCTTCAGCTGCCGCAAACGCGCTGGACATCGTCCCAGCTGTTGAAGCCGCAGGCGCTGGACCTGGTCGCCAGCGATGGCAAGCATGTGGTGCCGTCGCTATGGAGCCCGCAAATCAGCCAGCTTATCAAGCTGGCGGCGGAAGATAGCGAAGTTACCCGCATCTTCGTCAACCCGGCGATTAAACAGCAGCTGTGCCTGGACGCGGGCAGCGACCGCCAGTGGCTGCGTAAAGTCCGTCCCTGGTTCCAGCATCGCGCTCATATGCACGTCCGACTGCGTTGCCCGGCGGGAAGTCTGGAGTGCGAGGATCAGGCGCCGCCGCCGCCCGGCGATGGCTGCGGAGCGGAGCTGCAGAGCTGGTTCGAACCACCTAAACCCGGGTCTACCCCCCCTGTGAAGAAGACGCCGCCGCCGCTGCCGCCTTCCTGCCAGGCGCTACTGGATGAGCATGTGCTGTAATGGATAGTTTTATCGAGTTGTTTGCCGTATCGCCGCTGGTGCTGGTGGTACTCTTCTTTGTCGCCATCCTGGCCGGTTTTATTGACTCACTGGCGGGAGGCGGGGGCTTATTGACTGTCCCTGCGCTGATGGCGGCCGGCATGCCGCCAGCCCAGGCGCTGGCGACCAATAAGCTGCAGGCCTGCGGCGGGTCGCTATCGGCGACCCTCTATTTTGTCCGCCGCAAGGTGGTTAATCTGGCCGATCAGAAGCTGAATATTCTGATGACCTTTATCGGCTCAACCGCCGGAGCGCTGCTGGTGCAGCACGTGCAATCCGATATTCTGAAGCAGATCCTGCCGTTGCTGGTGATTGGCATCGGCCTTTATTTCCTGCTGATGCCGAAACTGGGCGAAGCCGACCGGCAGCGTCGGCTTTACGGTCTGCCGTTTGCGCTGGTCGCCGGCGGTAGCGTAGGGTTTTACGATGGCTTTTTCGGCCCCGGCGCCGGTTCGTTTTACGCCCTGGCTTTTGTCACTCTGGCCGGGTTTAACCTTGCCAAGTCGACGGCCCATGCCAAGCTACTGAACGCCACCTCAAACGTCGGCGGCCTGCTGCTGTTTATCATCGGTGGAAAGGTTATCTGGGCCACCGGCTTTGTGATGATGGCCGGCCAGTTTATTGGCGCCCGTGCCGGGTCCCGGCTGGTGCTGAGTAAAGGGCAGTCGCTGATCCGGCCGATGATCGTTATCGTCTCGGCGGTGATGAGCGCGAAACTTCTTTATGACAGCCACGGGGCTGAGATTTTGCAGTGGTTGGGAATTCATTAATGCAACAGCAACACCATTATCAGCAGCTGATAGACCTTTTCGACAGCTGCTTTGCCGAAGAATTTAATACCCGCCTGATTAAAGGCGACGATGAGCCGATCTACCTTCCGGCTGACGATGAAACGCCCTATCACCGTATCGTGTTTGCGCACGGATTTTTTGCCAGCGCCCTGCACGAGATCTCTCACTGGTGTGTCGCCGGCAAGGCGCGTCGCGAACAAGTAGATTTTGGCTACTGGTACTGCCCGGACGGCCGCGATGCGATGACCCAAAGCCAGTTTGAGGATGTCGAGGTGAAACCGCAGGCCTTTGAGTGGCTGTTCTGCGTGGCGGCGGGATTTCCGTTTAACGTCAGCTGTGACAATCTGGACGGGGACGTTGAGCCCGATCGCATCGCCTTCCAGCGCCGGGTGCATGCTCGGGTGATGACTTTACTTGAACAAGGGATCCCCGAACGTCCGGCGCGCTTTATTCGCGCGTTACAACACTATTATCAAACGCCGCCATTGACGGCGAAACACTTTCCGTGGCCGGAAGACCTGCACTAAGGCCGCACATTACATGACAAGAGGTAAGATGATGATCGCGGAGTTTGAATCACGCATTCTGGCGCTGATTGACAACATGGTAGACCACGCCAGTGATGATGAACTGTTTGCCGGCGGTTATCTGCGCGGCCACCTGACGCTGGCGGTGGCTGAGCTGGAAGGTGAGGGCGAGCATTCTGCTGACGCGGTACACAGCAGAGTTAGCCAGAGCCTGGAGAAAGCCATCAGCGCTGGCGAACTGTCGCCGCCGGACCAAATTCTGGTGCAGGGGATGTGGCATAACCTGTATCAACAGGCGAAAAATCAGGCCTGAGCCATGTTGTAGCCCGGGTCAGGCGTCAGCCGTACCCGGGAAATTGCCTGCCCTCATGGTTTTATTTCACCGCTTTTCCCTTCAGCAGTTTTCTCACCCACAGCCGATTCGGATTCAGCGCCGCCAGGGTGTCGCTATCCAGCGGCAGCGGTTCCGCGCTCATTTGCGCCGCCAGCAGCTCAGCGCTTAACGGCGCGGTGCAAAGTCCGCGCGACCCGAGCGCGCCAAGCATAAACAGGTTACGACAGACCGGCGCGCTATCGGCGATATCCGGTTGTTCGTGGAGGCTGGCGTATTGCGTCAATGTTGCCGCGTAGTCCGGCACGTTGCCGACCATCGGTAGATGATCGCGGGTGGCGCAGCGCACGCCGCAGCGAGCGTCGTTGGCGCTGATATCCACGTCCTGTGGCCACTCCGCGCCCGGGAAGCAGTCGATCAGCCGTTGCCGGTTGTGCTGCTGATCTTCTTCGCTGAAGGTGGTGTCGGTTTTCCCGCGGTGGTAGCTGGCGCCAATGCAGTGCTGCTGATTTTGCGGATTCTGTGGCGTCAGGTAGCCGTCGTAGCACAGCACCTGGCGCAGGGCAGCAAGCCGCGGGGTGGTGGGAATATGGCTGACCTGGCCGCCAACCGGGTAGACCGGCAGTTGGGCGGTTTGCGCAAAACCAGTGATGCGGTGGCCGTTCGCCAGAACCACCGCCTGATGATAGCGCTGCTGATTGAGCAGCCAGCCATCGCCCTCCGCGCTGAGCGTTTCAACGTGATAACCATAGTGCACGTGCAGTCCGCGCGTGGCCGCCAGCGCCAGCAGCTCGGCGGTGAGCTGCTGCGGGCACAGCCAGCCGCCGGCCGGATAGGTGATGCCGCCGCAGCCGGTATCGACGCCGGTCAGCCCGGCAACCTGTTCCGCCGTCACCGCGCAGGCGATGTCCGGGGGTAAATTCAGCGCCAGCATCTGGGCGATTTTATGCGCGCTTTTCTCATCCCAGCCGAGCTGGGTAACACCGCACCATTGGTGATCGAACATCACCGGCAGCGCGTCATACATTCGGCGGGCGAAGGTAAACGCGGCCGGAAAAAAGCGCGCCAGCGCCGGATCGTGCTGACTTAACAGCGGATACAGCGCGCCCTGGCGATTGCCGGAGGCGCCCTGCGCTGGAGCCTCATCGGCGCAGTAAAGGGTCACCTGCCAGCCGCGGCGCAGCAGCGCCAGGGAGAGCAGGGCGCTGGCGATCCCGCCGCCGATGATGGCCGCCTCGCGGGCATCGCTGCTACTGCGAGCGAACCAGGGGGCGCGCGCAGGAAAGCTCAGCGTTTGCGCCATCTCGCCGGTTAGCATCTCCCGCTTGCGGCCGAAGCCTTTGCTTTTACGCATGGTAAAGCCGGCCTCCTGCAGGCCACGGCGAACAAAACCGGCGGAGGTAAAGGTGGCCAGCGTCCCGCCGGGTCGCGCCAGGCGCGCCATGGCGCTGAACAGATCCTGAGTCCACATGTCGGGATTTTTCGCCGGGGCAAAGCCGTCAAGAAACCAGGCGTCCACCTGCTGGTTCAGCGAATCATCCAGCTCCCTGGTCAGCTCATTGATATCGCCAAACCACAGATCGAGCGTCACCCGCCCGCCGTCGAGCAGCAGACGATGGCACCCGCCGAAGGCCGACGGCCATTGCGCCTGCAGCTGCTGCGCCCACGGAGCCAGCTCTGGCCAGCGCTGGTGCGCCAGGCGGAGATCCTCAGCCTTCAGCGGATATTTTTCAAAACTGATGAAATGTAACCTTTGCAAGGTAACGTCCGGGTTATCACGAACAAAAACGTCAAACGCCTGCCAGAGGGTGAGGAAATTGAGCCCGGTGCCGAAGCCGCTCTCCGCGACGATCATCAGCGGGCGAGGGTGGCTGGGGAAGCGCTCCGGCAGGCGATTTCCGCCGAGAAAAACGTAGCGAGTCTCTTCCAGACCGTTGTCATTGGAAAAGTAAACATCGTCGAAATCTCGGGAAACAGGTGTACCCTCAGCGTTGAATTCCAGGTTGGCGGGTTGTATGGCGTTTTGTTTCACGTAAGTTACTCGAATCACAAGGCGTAGCACGATCTTAACGATGTGTGCCTGAGGGCGCAAATTTATACACAAAATGTCTGATCGGACTTGTTCGGCGTACAAGTGTACGCTATTGTGCGACACGAAACTTAAAATAGTGCGACTTACAGAGGTATTTAATGAAACGTGCAGTGATTACTGGCTTGGGCATCGTTTCCAGCATCGGTAATAACCAGCAGGAAGTCCTGGCATCTCTGCGTGAAGGACGTTCAGGGATCACTTTCTCTCAGGAGCTTAAAGATTCAGGGATGCGCAGCCACGTATGGGGCAACGTCAAACTGGATACCACTGGCCTCATTGACCGCAAAGTAGTGCGCTTTATGAGCGACGCCTCCATCTATGCTTACCTGTCCATGGAACAGGCTGTTGCCGACGCAGGTCTGGCGCCTGAAGCATATCAGAATAACCCGCGTGTCGGCCTGATCGCAGGCTCCGGCGGCGGTTCCCCGAAATTCCAGGTCTTCGGCGCCGATGCCATGCGTAGCCCGCGTGGTCTGAAAGCCGTGGGCCCGTATGTGGTCACCAAAGCGATGGCTTCCGGCGTTTCCGCCTGCCTCGCTACGCCGTTCAAAATTCACGGCGTTAACTACTCCATCAGCTCGGCCTGCGCCACTTCCGCCCACTGTATTGGTAACGCGGTAGAGCAGATCCAGCTGGGCAAACAGGACATCGTCTTTGCCGGCGGCGGCGAAGAGCTGTGCTGGGAAATGGCCTGCGAATTCGACGCCATGGGCGCGCTGTCCACTAAATACAATGACACCCCGGAAAAAGCGTCCCGTACCTATGATGCTAACCGTGACGGCTTCGTTATCGCCGGCGGCGGCGGTATGGTCGTGGTGGAAGAGCTGGAACACGCCCTGGCGCGTGGCGCGCACATCTATGCCGAAATCGTCGGCTATGGCGCGACCTCCGATGGCGCGGACATGGTCGCCCCGTCTGGTGAAGGCGCAGTGCGCTGCATGCAGATGGCGATGCATGGCGTTGATACGCCGATCGACTATCTGAACTCCCACGGTACCTCCACTCCGGTCGGCGACGTGAAAGAGCTGGGCGCCATCCGCGAAGTATTCGGCGACAACAGCCCGGCTATTTCGGCAACTAAAGCGATGACCGGCCACTCGCTGGGCGCGGCGGGCGTACAGGAAGCCATTTACTCCCTGCTGATGCTGGAGCACGGCTTTATCGCGCCGAGCATCAACGTTGAAGAGCTGGACGAGCAGGCTGCTGGCCTGAACATCGTCACCAAACCGACGGACGCTAAGCTGACCACCGTAATGTCCAACAGCTTCGGCTTCGGCGGCACCAACGCCACGCTGGTGATGCGTAAATACAACGCCTAATCAGCATGTGATGCGCAAAGGGGAGCCACCGGCTCCCCTTTTTTGTCATCTTGACAGGGTAAGAGCCCGCAGGCACACTGCTCGCGGATCCATTAGTCTCTCCACTAATGCGTAAGCGTTTAACGTCAACCAACGCGCCTTAACCCTGATAATCAGGTGGAGGGGGCGTGTCGTTTTGCTCGCCTTACTCTGCGAATCTGGAGTAATGCATGTCCGCAGTTACTGAAACAACATCCAATTCTTCGGCGAATTTTTCGCTTTTCCGTATTACGTTTGCCGTCTTTTTGACCTATATGACCGTTGGTTTGCCGCTGCCGGTGATCCCGCTCTTTGTCCATCAGGAGCTGGGGTTTGGCAACACCGTGGTTGGCGTGGCGGTAGGGATCCAGTTCCTCGCCACCGTTCTGACCCGGGGGTACGCCGGGCGCCTGGCAGACCAGTACGGCGCCAAACGTTCCGTCCTGCAGGGGATGCTGGCCTGCGCCCTGGCGGGCGCGGCATGGCTGGCCGCTGCGCTGCTGCCGCTGCCGGTGCTCGCCAGGCTCGGCCTGCTGCTGCTGGGCCGCTTGATCCTCGGGTTTGGCGAAAGCCAGCTGCTGACCGGAAACCTGAGCTGGGGGATGGGCCTGGTGGGACCGGCCCGTTCCGGCAAAGTGATGTCATGGAACGGCATGGCGATGTACGGCTCGCTGGCGGTGGGCGCCCCGCTGGGATTATTGATCTATAGCCATTTTGGCGTGGCGGTGCTGGCCTGTGTCACCATGGGACTACCGCTCGTCGCCTGGCTTATTAACGGTACCGTGCGCAAAGTGGCGGCCCACGGAGGCGAGCGGCCTTCACTCTGGAGCGTCATCGGCATGATCTGGCGGCCGGGCATTGGCCTGGGCCTGCAGGGTGTCGGCTTTGCGGTGATCGGCACCTTCGTCTCCCTCTATTTCGCCAGCCATAGCTGGCCAATGGCCGGCTTTACCCTGACGGCGTTTGGTGGCGCCTTTGTGCTGATGCGAGTGCTGTTCGGCTGGATGCCGGATCGGTTTGGCGGCGTTAAGGTGGCGATGGTCTCGCTGCTGATAGAGGCGGTTGGTCTGACGCTGCTGGGACTGGCGCCGAATGCCTGGCTGGCGCTGGCCGGTGCAGCGCTGACCGGGTGCGGCTGTTCGCTTATTTTCCCCTCACTTGGCGTGGAAGTAGTGAAGCGCGTCCCGGCGCAGGTGCGCGGCACCGCGCTCGGCGGCTATGCGGCCTTTCAGGACATCTCCTATGGCCTGACCGGGCCGCTGACCGGCCTGCTGGCGACCTCGCTGGGCTACTCGTCGGTGTTCCTTGCCGGCGCCCTCTGTGCGGCGCTGGGGATCCTCGTCACCCTTATCTCATTTCGCCGCTAGGTTATTGTCCGGTCTGAAATCGCTGTAGGAAACACCGCGGCGTTTGGCATGAAAGGGGGCCGCAAACGCCGCCGGTGGCTGCAGGGCTACAACAGGAGCCACAGCACAAGGAGCAGGACAACCGCGCCCAGCGCCAGCTGCCACGGCTTAGCGCTCCACGTCCGCCTGGCGACAGGCTCCTCCTGCGGGATGGCCAGCGTCTCCTGGGCGCGGGCCACCCGCAGCACAAACACCTTGTTCAGCAGCGCCAGGATCTGCGCCGGGCTCAGCGTGGTCCGCGGCGTGACCTGCCAGCTGCGACGGGCGAAGTCGACAATTGTCTGCCACTCCGCGGCCTCCAGCGGCTGCTTGAGCGCTCCCTGCAGCGAGGTGAGCGTCGGCGCGCTTTGCGCACTCAGCGTTTGCCGCGCCTGCAGCCAGTACGAAAGCGGCAGGAAGTGCGTCGCCGGGATCAGCTCCCCGGACTTGACGCCGCAAAGCTCCAGCATGGATTGCCAAATCAGCTTGCTTGGTTCGCCGGTGGCGGCCGCCAGCTTAGTCACCAGCTGATTGAGCGTATTATGCTCGGCTGGCAACAGCGGGCGCAGGGTCGGCGGGCGCTGCTGCGGCTGCGGGATCGACAGCTGGCCATGCTGCAGCAGATGCAGAATGGTCTCCAGCTGCGTCTGGCTAAGGGCATGCAGCGCCGTTTGCCCATAATGCTGACGAATATAATCGCTCACCGCCTGGCGGTTATTGCCCTGACCGAGCAGATCGCTGAGCTGCGCTAAGGTCTGGCGATGATGATGATTATCCTGAGCGGCGGCTAAGCGCTGGTTGAGACTGGCCTCCGCGGCGCTGAAATGGCAGGCCAGCAGGGGCGAGTCGCCTTTCAGTCCGAGGTCATGTTTGACGCAGGCCCACACTTCCGCGTTCTGCTGCGAGGTCAGCGCCACCAGGCGCGTGATCAGTCGCTCCAGAACGGTGCGTTGCTGCATGGAAAGCGAAGGTTCGCCGGTGGCGGCAGTGCCTGATGGGCCTCGCCCTGGAGGACGGTCTGGCATATCAGCAAGGGGGTGCGTCATGATTCATCCTTTCGATATCGCGGTGCTGGAACCAGGTGATGAGTATGCCTGGCGGCCAGATTATGGCACACTTCCCCAGTTAACTCTCGTTCTCAGACAGGTACTGAACTGTGAAAATCCTCGTTGATGAAAATATGCCCTATGCCCGTGAGCTTTTTAGCCGTTTAGGCGACGTGCAGGCGATCCCAGGCCGTCCGGTCCCGGCCGATGCCCTGACCGATGCGGATGCCCTAATGGTGCGCTCGGTCACCCGGGTCAATGAAGCATTGCTCGCCGGCAAGGCCATTAAGTTCGTCGGCACCGCTACCGCCGGCACCGATCACGTCGATCAGGCGTGGCTGCAGCAGGCGGGGATTGGTTTCTCTGCGGCGCCCGGCTGTAACGCCATTGCGGTGGTAGAGTACGTCTTTTCATCGCTGCTGATGCTGGCTGAACGCGACGGCTTTGCGCTGCGCGATCGCACCGTCGGGATCGTCGGCGTCGGTAACGTTGGCGGGCGACTGCAAAAGCGCCTGGAAGCGTTGGGGATCAAAACTCTGCTCTGCGACCCACCGCGCGCCGATCGCGGCGACGAAGGTGACTTCCGCTCCCTCGAGGCGCTGGTCCAGGAAGCCGATGTCATCACCTTCCATACGCCGCTGTATAAAGAAGGGCAATATAAAACCCTGCATCTGGCGGATGAGGCGCTGATAAGCCGCCTGAAGCCTGGAACGATTTTGATCAACGCCTGCCGCGGGCCGGTGGTCGATAACGCCGCACTGCTAAAGCGGCTGGAAGCTGGTCAGCCGCTGAGTGTGGTATTGGACGTCTGGGAGCCGGAGCCGGATCTAAACGTTGAGCTTCTCAAGCGAGTGGATATCGGTACCGCGCATATCGCCGGCTACACCCTCGAAGGGAAAGCGCGCGGGACGACGCAGGTTTTTGAAGCCTACAGCGCCTTTATCGGCCATCCGCAGCAGGTAGCGCTGGACACTCTGCTGCCGGCGCCGGAATTTGGCCGCATTACCCTGCATGGACCGCTCGATCAGCCGACGCTGAAAAGACTGGTCCACTTGGTGTATGATGTGCGCCGCGATGATGCGCCGCTGCGGAGGGTGGCCGGCGTCGCCGGTGAATTCGACAAGCTGCGTAAAAATTATCAGGAACGTCGCGAATGGTCTTCGCTGTATGTGCAGTGCAGCGATGAGCAGGCGGCGACGCTGTTGCGCCAGCTCGGTTTTAACGCCGTGCATCATCCTGTTCGTTAATGTCTTCTTAATGCCCCTGCCGGATACTCCGGCGGGGCCGCTTTATTTCTGGAGTTAACCACCATGTCTGAAGGCTGGAATATTGCCGTACTGGGCGCAACGGGCGCCGTAGGCGAAGCCCTGCTCGAAACTCTTGCTGAACGCCAGTTCCCGGTAGGAGAGATTTTTGCTCTGGCGCGCAACGACAGCGCGGGCGAACATCTGCGTTTTGGTGGCAAGTCGGTGATCGTCAAAGACGCCGCCGAATTTGACTGGACCCAGGCCCAGCTGGCTTTCTTCGCCGCCGGCGTCGAAGCCAGTGCAGCGTATGTCGAAGAAGCGACCAACGCCGGGTGTCTGGTTATCGATCTCAGCGGCCTGTTTGCGCTGGAGCCGGACGTACCGCTGGTGGTGCCGGACGTGAACCCGTTCGTATTAGGCGATTACCGCAACCGCAACCTGATTGCGGTGCCTAATAGCCTGACCAGTCAGCTGTTGACGGCGCTCAAACCACTGATCGATCAGGGCGGGTTGTCGCGCATTAGCGTCACGAACCTGCTCTCCGCCTCGGGGCAGGGGAAAAAAGCGGTGGATGCGCTGGCGGGGCAGAGCGCTAAGCTGCTGAACGGCATCCCTATCGATGAAGACGATTTCTTTGGTCGCCAGCTGGCGTTCAACATGCTGCCGCTGCTGCCGGATCGTGAAGGTAGCGTGCGCGAAGAGCGCCGGATCGTCGATGAAGCGCGCAAAATTCTTCAGGATGACGGGCTGATGATCTCCGCCAGCGTCGTTCAGTCGCCGGTCTTCTACGGCCATGCGCAGATGGTGAGCTTCGAAGCGATGCGCCCGCTGGCGGCGGAGGAGGCGCGCGACGCTTTTACCCGCGGCGAGGATATCGAACTTTCTGAAGAGGGCGAATTCCCGACTCAGGTTGGTGATGCCTCAGGAAATGCCCGCCTCTCCATCGGCTGCGTGCATAACGATTACGGTATGCCGGAGCAGATCCAGTTCTGGTCGGTAGCGGATAACGTGCGCTTCGGCGGCGCGCTGATGGCGGTGAAGATCGCCGAGAAGCTGATTGAGGAGTACCTGTACTGATGTCTGAGATGGAGCAACAGCCGATCTGTAAAATCGCGCTGGGCATCGAGTACGACGGCAGCAAATATTACGGCTGGCAGCGGCAAAACGAAGTGCGCAGCGTGCAGGAGAAGCTGGAAAAGGCGCTCTCGCAGGTGGCGAACGAACCGATTACCGTCTTTTGCGCCGGCCGCACCGACGCCGGCGTCCATGGCACCGGCCAGGTGGTGCATTTCGAAACCCGGGCGCAGCGGAAAGATGCCGCCTGGACGCTGGGGGTAAATGCGAATTTACCTGGTGACATCGCGGTGCGTTGGGTCAAACATGTACCGGCGGATTTTCACGCCCGGTTCAGCGCCACGGCGCGCCGCTATCGCTACGTCATCTATAATCATCGCCTGCGTCCGGCGGTGTTAAGTCATGGCGTGACGCATTTTCACCAGCCGCTCGACGCCGAGCGTATGCAGCGCGCCGCGCAGTGTCTGCTGGGAGAGAATGACTTTACCTCGTTTCGCGCGGTACAGTGCCAGTCGCGTACCCCGTGGCGCAACGTGATGCATATTAACGTTACCCGCTACGGCGCGTATGTGGTGGTGGATATCAAAGCGAATGCCTTTGTACATCATATGGTCAGGAATATTGTAGGCAGCCTGATGGAGGTCGGGGCCGGAAACCAGCCGGAGAGCTGGATGGCAGAACTGCTGGCAGCAAAAGACAGGACGCTCGCTGCGGCAACGGCAAAAGCGGAAGGGTTGTATCTGGTGTCGGTGGATTACCCGGCCCACTATGATTTACCGGTGCTGCCAATGGGCCCGCTGTTTCTGGCGGACTAATAGGGTCATTAAGGGTAAAGACAAACATGGACTTGATTCACTTTTTAATTGATTTCATCCTGCATATTGATGTGCACCTTGCCGAACTGGTTGCCCAGTATGGCGTCTGGGTTTATGCCATTCTGTTTTTGATTCTGTTCTGCGAAACCGGGCTGGTGGTGACGCCATTCCTGCCGGGCGATTCCCTGCTGTTCGTCGCGGGCGCGCTCTCGGCCTTGCCAACCAACGATCTCAATGTCCACCTGATGGTACTGCTGATGGTCATCGCGGCCATCGTCGGCGATGCGGTCAACTACACCATTGGCCGGCTGTTCGGCGAAAAGCTGTTCAGCAATCCGAACTCAAAGATATTCCGTCGCAGCTATCTGGATAAAACCCACAGCTTTTACGAACGTCACGGCGGGAAAACCATTATCCTGGCGCGCTTTGTGCCGATAGTCCGAACCTTCGCGCCGTTTGTGGCGGGAATGGGGCATATGTCCTATCGTCATTTTGCAGCCTATAACGTGGTTGGGGCGCTGCTGTGGGTGCTGCTGTTCACCTATGCCGGCTATCTGTTTGGCGATTTGCCGGTGGTGCAGGAGAACCTGAAGCTGCTGATCGTGGCGATCATCGTGCTTTCCGTCCTGCCGGGCGTGATTGAGATTATTCGCCACAAGCGGGCGGCGGCGAAGCAGGCGAAGTAGTTTAGCCTGTGTTGCGCGTGGCGGTGCAGAGCGTCACGCGCAGCGGTTTGACCACTTTTTTATCCCATGTTCCGGGATGATATGATTTAATGTGCAACATTCATGGTCTGTAAGAGGCAAAAATGGCATTATGCGCCCCTTACGACAAAACTGGCATCGACCAGGTTCAGGCAGAAAGGTTATCAATGAGCTGGATTGAACGAATTAAAAGCAACATCACTCCCACCCGCAAGGCGAGCATTCCTGAGGGTGTATGGACCAAGTGCGACAGCTGCGGTCAGGTACTCTACCGCGCCGAGCTGGAGCGCAACCTGGAGGTTTGTCCTAAGTGCGATCACCATATGCGCATGTCGGCGCGTAATCGCCTGCATAGCCTGTTGGATGAAGGTTCTCTGGTAGAACTGGGTAGCGAACTTGAGCCAAAAGATGTGCTGAAGTTCCGCGATTCAAAAAAATACAAAGACCGCCTGGCGTCCGCTCAGAAAGAGACGGGCGAGAAAGACGCGCTGGTGGTGATGAAAGGTACGCTCTACGCGATGCCGGTGGTTGCCGCCGCCTTTGAATTCTCCTTTATGGGGGGATCGATGGGTTCCGTCGTCGGCGCACGCTTTGTACGCGCGGTGGAGCAGGCGCTGGAAGATAACTGCCCGCTGATCTGCTTCTCCGCCTCCGGTGGCGCCCGTATGCAGGAAGCGCTGATGTCGCTGATGCAGATGGCGAAAACCTCCGCGGCGCTGGCGAAAATGCAGGAGCGCGGACTGCCGTACATCTCCGTGCTGACCGACCCGACCATGGGCGGCGTATCGGCGAGCTTTGCGATGCTGGGCGATCTGAACATTGCCGAGCCGAAAGCGCTGATCGGCTTTGCCGGTCCTCGCGTTATCGAGCAGACCGTACGCGAGAAGCTGCCGCCGGGATTCCAGCGCAGTGAGTTTCTGATTGAAAAAGGGGCGATCGATATGATCGTTCGCCGTCCGGAAATGCGTCTCAAGCTGGCCAGCATTCTGGCGAAGCTGATGAACCTGCCGGCGCCGGTTGCCGTTTCGGAAGCGCCTCATGAAGGCGTGGTGGTGCCGCCGGCACCGGATCAGGAACCTGAGGCCTGATAAAGCAGAGGGCAGGGCCTGGCGGCGCTGCCCTTTTTTATTCATACGCGTTAACCGTCAATTCTTACGGGCATCATGGAAAAAGATCCTATTCCTCAGGCCACGTCGCCCCTGGCTACGTGGCTTTCTTATCTGGAACATCTGCACAGTAAAACCATCGACCTTGGGCTGGCGCGCGTCAGCGAGGTCGCCGGGCAGATGGATATCGCTAAACCGGCGCCGTTCGTTTTTACCGTCGCGGGCACCAATGGCAAAGGCACCACCTGCCGCACGCTGGAAACCATCCTGATGGCGGCCGGTTATAAAGTGGGGGTCTACAGCTCTCCGCATCTGGTGCGCTACACCGAACGCGTGCGCATTCAGGGGGCTGAACTGCCGGAGGCGGCGCATACGGCTTCGTTTGCTGAAATCGAAGCGGCGCGGGGTGACATCTCGCTGACCTATTTTGAATACGGCACGCTCTCGGCGCTGTGGCTGTTTAAGCAGGCGCAGCTGGATGTGGTGATCCTTGAGGTCGGGCTCGGCGGGCGTCTCGACGCCACCAACATCGTTGATGCCGACGTCGCGGTGGTCACCAGCATCGCCCTCGATCATACCGACTGGCTGGGCCCGGATCGCGAAAGTATCGGCCGGGAAAAAGCGGGCATCTTTCGCGCCGGTAAACCGGCGGTGGTGGGGGAGCCGGATATGCCGCTCACCATCGCGGAAGTGGCTAGCGAGAAGGGCGCGCTGCTCCAGCGCCGCGGCGTCGACTGGCGCTATGAGGTGGAGGGCGAAACGTGGTCCTTCCGCGATACGGCAGGGGCGTTAAGCCACCTGCCTCTGCCTCAGGTGCCGTTGCCGAATGCGGCGACGGCCGTGGCGGCGCTGCGCGCCAGCGGGCTTGCCGTGGATGACGCTATCCTGCGCGCAGGGATCCGCGATGCGATGCTCCCGGGACGCTTTCAGATAATCAGCGACGCCCCGCGAGTGATCCTCGATGTGGCGCACAACCCGCACGCGGCGGCCTATCTCGCCGGGCGTCTCAAAACGTTAGCGAAAACGGGACGCGTGCTGGCGGTTATTGGTATGCTGCATGATAAGGACATCGCCGGCACGTTGGCCAATCTGGCTCCGGAAGTCGATGCCTGGTACTGCGCGCCGCTGGAAGGCCCGCGCGGCGCGACGGCAGAGCAGCTGGTGGAACATTTGCGCTGCGGTACAGTCTATAGCAGCGTGGCGCAGGCGTGGCGTGCGGCCATGGCTGACGCTAAAGTGGAAGATACCGTGCTGGTGTGTGGTTCGTTTCACACCGTAGCGCAGGTTATGGAAGAGATAGACGCGGGGAGAATCGGTGGCGAGTAAGTTTCAGAACCGTTTAGTCGGGACAATCGTGCTGGTGGCGCTGGGGGTGATTATCCTGCCAGGGCTGCTGGACGGGCAGAAAAAGCATTACCAGGATGAGTTTGCCGCGATCCCGCTGGTACCGAAACCAGGCGATCGCGATGAACCGGATATGTTGCCGGCGGCAACCCAGGCGTTGCCTTCGCAACCGCCGGAAGGGGCGGCGGAAGAGGTGCGGGCGGGCGATGCCGCCGCGCCATCGTTAGATCCATCGCGTATTCCGGTGAACAGCAACAGCTTCGATGACGTTCAGGAGCCGGTGGTGGCCGCGAAACCGCAGCCCAAGCCGCAGCCGAAACCGCAGCCGCAACAGCAGGCCTCGACGCCAACGCCGCCGCCGGCTAAGCCACAGCAGCAACAGCCACCGCAGCAGCAGGCGGCCCTGCCGGCGCCGACCGGCAAAGCCTATGTGGTTCAGCTGGGCGCGTTGAAGAACGCCGATAAGGTGAATGAGATTGTCGGTAAACTGCGGGCCTCGGGTTTCAAAGTCTATACGTCGCCTTCGACGCCGGTACAGGGTAAAATTACCCGTATCCTCGTCGGCCCGGATGCGTCAAAAGACAAGCTGAAAGGCCAGCTGGGCGATCTGCAGCAGATCTCCGGGCTTAGCGGGGTGGTGATGGGCTTCACCCCGAACTGATTGTTTTTTCCGCCATGCGGAGAGAACGTGGCGGGGAGAAACGCCCCGCAAACCCTGTCTCAGCCGCCCTGAAGAGGCGAAAGGCAGTCTGGCGTTGAATGTTTTTTCAGCGCCATTTTTATTTCTGTAGGGCATGGAAATCCCTACGCAAACGTTTTCTTTTTCTGTTAGAATGCGCCCCGAACTGGACGACAGGGCGTAAATCGTGGGACGTATATGGTCTGGATTGATTACGCCATTATGGCGGTGCTGGGTCTTTCTTGCCTGGTCAGCCTGATCCGCGGCTTTGTTCGCGAAGCTTTATCGTTAGTCACGTGGGGTTGCGCGTTTTATGTCGCCAGCCATTACTACGCTGACCTGTCTGTCTGGTTTACGGGCTTTGAGGATGAACGGGTTCGAAATGGGATTGCTATTGCGGCGCTGTTTATCGTGACGCTCATCGTTGGCGCTATCGTGAACTATGTGATAGGCCAGCTGGTGGAGAAGACCGGTTTGTCAGGAACCGACAGGGTATTGGGGATCTGCTTCGGCGCGCTACGTGGGGTGCTGATCATCGCCGCTATCCTGTTCTTCCTGGACACCTTTACCGGGATGGCGAAGAGCGATGACTGGCATCAGTCGCAGTTTATTCCCTATTTTACCCCCGTCATCAGATGGTTTTTTGAATACCTGCAAAGCTCGTCAAGTTTCTTGCCTAAAGTATAGACTTTGGGTCGTTGCTGAACGAGGAAAAGACGTATGTGCGGTATTGTCGGTATCGCCGGTGTTATGCCGGTTAACCAGTCGATTTATGATGCGCTAACGGTGCTCCAGCACCGTGGACAGGATGCCGCTGGCATCATCACCATTGATGCCAACAACTGCTTCCGGTTGCGTAAGGCTAACGGGCTGGTAAGCGACGTATTCGAGGCCCGCCACATGCAGCGTATGCAGGGCAATATGGGTATTGGCCACGTGCGTTATCCTACGGCGGGCAGCTCCAGCGCCTCCGAGGCGCAGCCGTTTTACGTTAACTCGCCGTATGGCATCACATTGGCGCATAACGGCAACCTGACCAATGCGCACGAGCTGCGTAAAAAGCTGTTTGAAGAAAAACGCCGCCATATCAATACCACCTCTGATTCCGAAATCCTCCTCAATATTTTCGCCAGTGAGCTGGATAACTTCCGTCACTACCCGCTGGAAGCGGACAACATCTTCGCGGCGATTGCGGCGACCAACCGCCTGATCCGCGGCGCGTACGCGTGCGTGGCGATGATCATCGGGCATGGCATGGTGGCCTTCCGCGACCCTAACGGCATTCGTCCGCTGGTGCTGGGTAAACGTGACGTTGGCGACGGTCGCACCGAGTATATGGTGGCCTCGGAGAGCGTGGCCCTTGATACGCTTGGTTTTGAATTCCTGCGCGATGTCGCGCCGGGCGAAGCGGTCTATATTACCGAGAAGGGCCAGCTCTATACCCGTCAGTGTGCCGATAATCCGGTCAGCAACCCGTGCCTGTTCGAGTATGTCTATTTTGCCCGTCCGGACTCGTTTATTGACAAAATTTCCGTCTACAGCGCCCGCGTCAACATGGGGACTAAGCTGGGCGAAAAGATTGCCCGCGAGTGGGAAGATCTGGATATTGACGTCGTTATTCCGATCCCGGAGACCTCCTGCGACATCGCGCTGGAAATCGCCCGCATTCTCGACAAACCTTATCGTCAGGGCTTCGTGAAGAACCGCTACGTCGGCCGGACGTTTATCATGCCCGGTCAGCAGCTGCGTCGTAAATCTGTTCGCCGTAAGCTCAACGCCAACCGTGCGGAATTCCGCGATAAGAACGTGCTGCTGGTCGATGATTCCATTGTACGCGGCACCACCTCGGAGCAGATCATTGAGATGGCGCGTGAAGCAGGGGCGAAAAAAGTGTATCTCGCCTCCGCTGCGCCGGAAATTCGTTTCCCGAACGTGTACGGTATCGATATGCCGACCGCCAACGAACTGATCGCCCATGGCCGCGAAGTGGATGAGATCCGCCAGATCATTGGCGCCGACGGCCTGATTTTCCAGGATCTCAACGATCTGATCGACGCGGTGCGCGCGGAGAACCCGGATATTCAGCAGTTTGAATGCTCGGTGTTCAACGGCGTATATGTGACCCGGGATGTCGACCAGCAGTACCTCGACTATCTTGACTCCCTGCGTAACGATGATGCCAAAGCGGTCCAGCTGCAGAACGAAGTCGAAAACCTCGAGATGCACAACGAGGGGTAAATCATCTATAGCAGCCAGCGGCGTTCCGTCGCTGGCGTTGCTTAACGGTGTACGACACCAAAACGAATGCCGTATTTCTGTACCTTATAGTTCAGCGTCGTTCGGGAGACGTTGAGACTGCGCGCCGCTGCTGCAATATTTCCCTGGTAAGTATCCAGCGCGGTTTCTATTAGCCCCCTTTCATAGCTTGCTACCCGCGCCTCGAGAGAACTTTCGTTATCCGGTTCTGCTGCCGGGAGAGAGGAGTGCTGTGTTGGGTTTTCCGGGCCGCCTAAACTCAGTTCTTCATTTTCAAAAACGATCTTTTTCAGCATGCCATCTGTCTCCTGCATGATCATGCTGCGGACAATCGCGTTTTCAAGCATCCTGACATTGCCCGGCCAGGTATGGCTCAGTAGCGCAATGCGTGCCGCCTCGCTGAGACCATGGATATCTTGCGGAACTTCACTGCGATATTTATCAATGAAATAATTAGCCAACAGAGGAATATCTTCCGGGCGAGTGCGTAGTGGTGGCAGCATGAGCATTCCGACGTTAAGCCGGTAAAATAGGTCCGGGCGCAGTCGCTCTTGCTGGATTAATCGCGCGGGGGCCTCATTCATCGCGGCAATAATCCGCACATCGGAATGGATGGGTTGCTGACCGCCTAGCCTCCAGAATGTTTTATCTTGCAAGAAGCGAAGCAACTTACTTTGCATCTCGATTGGCATTGCGTTCAGTTCATCAAGGAAAAGTGTTCCCCCGTTCGCCAACTCCAGATAGCCCTGACTGTTCTCTGCGCCAGTGTAAGCGCCGCGCATGGTGCCAAAAAGCGTACTTTCCACCAGGGTTGGCGGCAGTGCTCCACAATTCAGGGCAATGAAAGGTTTGTTAGCGCGCTTACTGCATTGGTGGATAAGACGGGAAAAAAGCTCCTTGCCAGTACCCGTTTCGCCAACAATTGTCACGGGAATATTACTCACCGCCAGACGTTTAGCTTTTGCAATATTGGCAAGCATTCCCGCGTTTTCAGTAATGATTGCATGGTGCTTTTCATGGCCCTGAGCGTAAAGCAGATGGTTGAGCTCAACAACCTGTTCCTGTAATCGCCGGACGCCGGACATATTCCTGCCGATCTCGATGACACCGACCATATTGCCCTTGCTGGAGTAGAGCGGGGCGGTGGTATGCTGATAATCCACCGCCTGGCCCCGGGCATTGTAGTAAATCTGGTAATGGCCAATATACTCAACCCCGTCTTTTAGTGAAGAAAGCATCGTACTTTGGTTTTCTTTCATACTGGGGTAGACATCCAGCATATGTTTACCCATCGCTTGTTCAATACTGTACCCGTCCAGATCCGCGCTTTCCTGGTTGTAATACACGTATTCGCCTCGTTCATTAATCACGGCCAGCGGTTGATGTATCAGATCGAAAAAACGAGAGAACATTTTAAGTGCTGAAGCGAGCTCTTCATTGGTGGATGCCATAACGAAATCAAATCCTTTCTACCAGTTATATCCCTATTTTAAATGTGACAATTTTTCGTCGCTATGATGAATAACAAACCATTTGACGAAAAATATAAAAATATCGATTTTATAACTTATTGAATATTAAGGATAAATATTTGGCACGCTTGTTGCTATATCCATTATGAAACATGTGGTTTTTTGACAGAACAACAAGCAGAGGGTGTTATGACTGACTCCATTATCGAAAATTACAATCAATTACGGCAGAAAGTTGTCGAGGACGATCGACGCTTCCAGCAGAAGGACGGCCACCTGTGTTTTGAAGGTGTGGATCTCGATGCTTTAGCGCGTAAGTATCCGACGCCGTTTTATGTTTTCTCTGAACCCGAAATTATTCGTAATATCAAAGAGATCGAACAGGCATTTGCCGCACATAAAAATACAAAAACTTTTTTTGCATCAAAAACCTGTTCCGTCATGGGGGTACTGAAAGCCATTCGGGATGCTGGAATCTGCGCCGAAGCGAATTCGCAGTATGAAGTCCGTAAATGCCTTGAGATTGGTTTTCGCGGGGATCAGATCGTGTTCAACGGTGTGGTGAAGAAGCCCGCCGACCTGGAGTTTGCAATTGCCAACGATCTGTATTTGATCAACGTCGATAGCCTGTATGAACTGGACCATATCGACGCGATCTCTCGTAAGCTGAAGAAAGTGGCTAACGTTTGTGTGCGCGTAGAACCTAATGTTCCTTCAGCCACACATGCTGAACTGGTCACTGCTTTCCACGCTAAATCCGGTCTCGACCTGGAACAGGCAGAAGAGACCTGTCGTCGGATCCTGGAGATGCCTTATGTCCATCTGCGCGGATTGCATATGCACGTAGGTGATCAGGTACCTGAATCAGAACCCTTTGCCAAAGCCACGAAAGTTCTGGTGGACGAATCTCGTCGTCTGGAAGAAGTGTTAGGCATTAAGTTTGATTTGATCAACGTGGGTGGCGGCATTCCGGTTCCTTATAAATACGATGAAGAAAACGGCGACCCGCTCAAAGACAATATGTATGCCGGGATCACCGCGCAGGATTTCGCGGATGCAGTGATCCGCGAGGTGCATAAATGGCGTACTGACGTTGAAATCTGTATTGAGCCAGGGCGCAAAGTCACTGGCTCCGCTGCGGTATTGCTAACAGAAGTCGCCTGTGAAAAGCGTAAAACAAACTATGACCTTGATGGCAATGTGGAGTGCCACGTTGAATGGAAGTTTGTTGATGCGGGGTACAGCATTCTGTCCGATAGCCAGCATTTCGACTGGTTCTTCTATGTTTACAATGCCTCCCGAATGACCGAGGCTCATGATGCATGGATCAAGCTTGCCGGCCCTCTGTGTGATGGTGGTGACTATTTCCATATGGGCGTTAAAGGAGAAGAATTCCTGATGCCGAAATCCACCGCGCCCGGCGATATTGTCGCGTTTCTTGATGCCGGGGCGTATACCATTGAAAGCCAAACTGTCTATAACAACCGCCCGCGTTCTGCCGTGGTGATGATTGATAAAAACGGACATGACCGTTTAATTCGTCGGGAAGATAGTTACGAAGATATGGTCAAGTACGACCTTTATTAAATCTGTGGTTTGGGCTTCAGATAATGACTGAAGCCTCTGGATAACGCGATTCTGCAGGGGCGGTCACGCCCCTGAGGGATAACAGGAGATAGCCATGAGTAACAATAGTTCTGGCTTACTTGGTATTAAAGACATTGTTTTTATGAATGTCATTGCCATTCTTAGTTTGCGACAAATACCCAACGTTGCGCCTTATGGGGCTTCTGCGATGCTGTTATGGGTAATTGCCGCATTTTGTTTGTTCTTTCCTCTGGCAATGGTATGTGGCGAGCTGTCCACCGGTTGGCCGAAAGACGGTGGTATTTTTGTCTGGATTAAGGAGGCGTTTGGGAAACGTATCGCCTGGATTGTGGTGGTTTGTTTCCTGTTTTCATGTGTGCTGTTTTTCCCGCTGATGCTGCAATTCGGTTTTACCGCTCTGGGATATATGATTGGTAATGGTCTGGCAGAAAATAAGGCATTCATCGGCATTGGTTCGGCAGTCATCTTCTGGCTACTGACGCTAATGAATATTCGCGGTATGGAATGGACGAAAATCATCAACAGCGTCAGCGCCTGGTGTGGTGTGTTTATTCCTTCGGCGATTTTAATTATTCTGGCGATTGTCTGGCTGCTCACCGGTCATCCGATGCAGACGAACTATACGAGCGCATCAAACTGGGTACCCGATCTTGGACACTGGGATACCATTGTATTTCTGTCCAGTATGATGTTCGCTTTTGCCGGTCTGGAGGTCGCACCAATGATTGCCGGGCGCACCCGTAACCCGCAGCGTGATTTCCCGCGGGCGATGGCTGTTTCTGCCGCCGTCATTGTCGGGATATATATGGTTGGCACCTGGGCACTGAATACGCTATTACCAGCAGGAAAAACCGATATTGTTGCTGGTGTCATGCAGGCTATGCACGCTGCAGCCGATACTCTCCATATGCCATGGCTGATTCCGGTGATGGCTATCTGCATGTTTTTCGGCGCGTTGGGCCAGATTAACTCATGGCTGGTTGGCCCTATCTACATGCTTCAGGAAGCTTCTCGTGAGGATAACCTGTTAGGCGATAAAATTGCGCAATTGCATCCTGTCTGGAAAACGCCTGCTTTTGCGCTAATGGTTCAGGCGATTATTGTTACGGTATTGTGCTTCTCAACCTTTATCTCGCCAAGCGTTGCGGCGGCCTACTGGATGCTGACTGCGCTCACCACGATAACCTATTTTATCCCCTACCTGGTGATGTTCCCCGCGTTCTGGCGCCTGCGCAAAACGCAGCCTGACACACCACGAAGTTTCAAAATTCCGGGGAAAGTGCTACCTGCCGTACTACCTGCATTAGGTTTTATTTCTATCGCCTTTGCCGTTGTGTTGCTGTTTATTCCGCCATCACAAATCGATATGGGCGGGTATTTCCAGTATGCCGGCAAGATTATTGGTGGGGCATTACTGGCGATTGTTGTCGCTGAATGGATTTACCATCGCGCTTTAAAACGCAATACACGTCTGGGTATGGTGAAGGGGAAATAATATGTATATGCCAACGCTCAAAATCAATTTACGCAAACTGGAAGAAAATGCGCGAACTGAGAAAGCTTTGTTAGCCAGTAGCGGTATTGACGTTATGGCGGTTAATAAAGTCTTTGATGGCTGTGTGGAAACTGCACAGGCAGTTTTTGATGGCGGAATTCATGTTATTGCCGAATCAAGAACTTATAACTTGAAAAAAATCCGTGAGATCGGTTGCACGACTTGTTTACTTCGTAGCCCTTGCCTGAGTGAAATTGAAGATGTCGTTCGCTATGCAGACATTAGCCTAAATAGCGAGCCAGTGGTATTGCGCGCATTATCAGAAGAGGCTCGTCGCCAGGGGAAAACTCACCAGGTGCTACTGATGATAGACATGGGCGATTTACGGGAAGGCATTTGGTTTAGCGAATATCAAAAAATTCTCGATACTATTAACCTTATCAAAACATTGCCTTGTCTCGATCTGTATGGTCTTGGCACTAATTTCAACTGCTATGGCACCGTTCTGCCAACGGTAAAAAACGGCGAGGATTTCCTGGCTCTGGCTTCTCGACTGGAACGAGACAGCGGATTGACGATTCGTCGCTTATCTGCCGGTAATTGTACCAGCTATCACCTGCTGGATAAGGGCATTTGGCCGAAAGGGCTGAACCATCTGCGCATTGGTGGGTTACATGAATTTGGTATCGAATATGTAGAGATGAAATATCTCAATGAATTTCACCACTCCGCAAAGCCTGTAGATAAAGCGTGCTCGGATATGTATGTGCTGGAGGCCGAGATTATCGAGTTAAACAGCAAACCGACAGTCCCGGTTGGTGAGCTGGGGGTGGATGCATTCTTGCAGAGTAAAACCTTTACCGATAACGGCATCCGTAAGCGCGCATTACTGGCATTTGGTCGCCAGGATGTCCCGTCTGATAACTGTGTGCCATGTCATGACAGTATCACCATTCTGGGGCAGACCAGCGATCATACCCTGGTGGATATTGAGGATTGCCCATTACCACTGCAGGTGGGTGATGTGATTAGCTTTGAACTTGATTACACCGGGCTATTGATGGCTTGCCAGACCAAAGGCGTTGCCATCCGATTTATTCGATAAGAAAAACGCTGCGGGTTTGACCCGCAGCGTCATTCTAACCCCCTATAAAAAACAGGGAGGTATGATGAGTACCCTGCAAGAGCCCCCTCTGACAGAGCAAACGGGTGGATTACGCCGTAACTTAAAAAAGCGCCATTTACTGATGATGTCGCTAGGCGGAACGATAGGAACGGGCTTATTTATCGGGATTGCCGAACCCCTGTACAGCGTTGGGCCTGCTGGCACTCTTCTGGCTTATTTATTAGCCGGTGGGATAATGCTGGCGACGATGATGTGTCTTGGCGAATTATCGTGCGCGTTTCCCCACTCTGGCTCATTTCAGCATTATGCATTGATGTTTATTCCAAACCCGATCTGGAGCTATACCATCGGGTGGCTATACTGGTTTAGTTGGGTATTTTCCCTGGCTGCTGATTTAACCGCTGCAGGTTTTATCGCCCACCATTATTTCACCACCATACCTGTCTATGAATTCTGTCTTTATATTCTCATTGCATTAACGCTCGTTAATCTTTTTTCAGCGAAGAGTTTTGGTGAGTGTGAATACTGGCTATCGGCCATTAAAGTTTTTGCTATCGTGTTATTTATTGCGGCAGGAGGTGTCATGATCTATTCGTTATCAGGACATGCCGGCTGGCACCCGACATTAAAAACGTCGGGGGGCTGGTTTCCTCATGGCTGGTGGCAAATTCTGGTTTGCATGACCATCGTTATCTATTCTTTTCAGGGAGTTGAACTGGTCGGAAATGCGGCTGGGGAAACCGAATCGCCCCATACAATTTTACCGAAAGTTATCCTGGGAATTGGTATTCGGATCATTTTATTTTATGGCTTGGCGATTGCTATTCTCGCGCTGGTTTATCCACGTGAACGACTGCCTGATGGGCAAAGTCCTTTTGTTTGGGTCTTTTCCCATGTGGGCATTCCGGGGGCGGATACCTTGATGACGTTGGTGATCTTTTCTGCGGCGGTGTCGGCTGCGAATTCGGCAATTTATGCCAGTTCGCGAATGTTATGGTCGATGGCGGGCGACCATTTCGCACCAGCACGTTTTAGCCGGGTAAGCCGCAATGGCGTCCCGGTGAATGCGATTTTGCTGACTGCCGTTTTGGCACTGGTATCGATGCTTACCCGTTATATTTCCGCACAGCAGTTATATCTCTATTTGATCGCCAGCACCGGGCAGGTAGGGTGTCTGGCCTGGATTGTGATTGGCTGGTGTCAGTATCGTTTCCGGCGTGCGGTGGACCGGGGCGAATATCCAAGTAGCCTGCTGCGCTATCGCTCCCCTTTGTTTCCGTGGGTGGCGGCAATTGTGATAGTCACCAATATCGCCATCATCATCGGCACCTGGTTCAGTCAATCCGGAATGTTGATTATGCTGATAGAATTGTTATTTATGACCTGCATTATCGCGTCATGGTTTATATTCAGGCCCATCCTGAAATAGGAAAAAGTATCTGGTCTTTGTACTTGTAGGTCCTAACGCATCATGGTTGCGTCTGACAGCGTAATCCGGCAAAGTGGCCCCAATTATAGCAACAGGGTGGTCCCCGTGAAACGACTGATTATTGGCATTTCCGGCGCCAGCGGCGCCATTTACGGCGTGCGGATGCTGCAGGTGCTAAGAGATGTGCCGGATATTGAAACTCATCTCATCCTCAGCCAGGCGGCGCGCCAGACGTTGGCCATGGAGACCGACTACTCCGTACGTGAGGTGCAGGCGCTAGCCGATGTGGTGCATGACGCCCGCGATATCGCCGCCAGTATCTCTTCCGGTTCTTTTAAAACCGCCGGGATGGTGATTTTACCCTGCTCAATGAAGACGCTCTCGGGCATTGTCCATAGCTATACGGATGGCCTGCTGACCCGGGCGGCGGATGTCGTGCTGAAAGAGCGTCGTCCGCTGGTGCTCTGCGTGCGGGAAACGCCGTTCCATTTGGGCCATCTGCGTCTGCTGGTTCAGGCTGCAGAGCTGGGGGCGGTGATAATGCCGCCGGTACCGGCTTTTTACCACCGGCCACAAAGCCTGGACGATGTCATCAACCAGACCGTCAATCGGGTACTCGATCAATTTGATATTAGTCTGGAACACGACTTGTTTACCCGCTGGCAGGGGGCCTAGTGTCGCACTATAGTGGTGCATGAAATGTACGCTTGCGCTGCGGTGGTGCAAATTTGTTGCCGCGATCAAATCCTCGACATTTATTTCGTCTTTTTGCGCTCAGGCGCTGCGGTTTCGCCAGTAATGCTGGTATCTTCCCTTTTAAGACAATCCTGCAACTTTATTTTAACAAATTTAACCCTGTTCCCGGCACGCACCGGGAAGATGGCACAAAAACTGCAGGATTGATCGGCAATCACCATAACAAGCAACGCACCACATCACGACACTTAAGGGTACTGTATGAAGAAGACGATTCTGGCTCTCTCTTTACTCGTGGGAATGAGCAGCACGGCCAGCGTGTTTGCTGCTCTGCCGCAGAGCATTCGCATTGGCACTGACGCGACCTATGCGCCATTTTCGTCGAAAGACGCGAAAGGGGACTTTGTTGGCTTTGATATCGATTTAGGCAATGAGTTGTGCTCCCGAATTAAGGTGAAATGTACCTGGGTCGGCAGCGATTTTGACTCCCTGATCCCCTCCCTGAAGGCGAAGAAGATTGATGCCATCATCTCTTCCCTCTCTATTACCGAGAAGCGCCAGCAAGAGATCGCCTTCTCTGACAAGCTATATGCCGCTGACTCGCGTCTGATCGCCGCCAAAGGGTCGCCGATCCAGCCGACGCTGGAGGCGCTGAAAGGCAAGCACGTCGGCGTGCTGCAGGGTTCTACTCAGGAAGCCTATGCTAACGACCGCTGGCGCAGCCAGGGCGTTGACGTGGTGGCTTACCAGAACCAGGATCTGATCTATTCAGACCTCGCAGCTGGCCGTCTGGATGCGGCGCTGCAGGATGAAGTCGCCGCCAGCGAAGGCTTCCTGAAACAGCCTGCCGGGAAAGATTTCGCCTTCGCCGGCCCGTCCGTTAAAGACAAAAAGTACTTTGGCGACGGCACCGGTATCGGCCTGCGTAAGGACGACGCCGAGCTGAAAGCCGCGTTTGATAAAGCGCTGGGCGAAATGCGTAAAGACGGCACCTACGACAAAATGGCGAAGAAATACTTCGATTTTAACGTGTACGGCGACTAAGACTGCTGCAGGCCCGCACAATGGGGTGGGCCTGCCGCCAGGTTCGTATCCATGCCCCAAAAGGGTGCATCTAAACGCGCTGTGGATCATTTCAGTGCAAAAGCAGCCAGTTTTTTGGCTAAAAAATGCATAGTTAAGCGTTTCTGATGCAAAAAATCGGCCTTTCTGGTGCATAAATCTTTGCCCTTAAGGGGCGAATAATGGCACGATAACTGGCGTAAATAGTTCTAATAAACCCGTTAGAATGACAGTCTGTCGAGGATAGTTATGAAAAAACTGGCGTTGTCTCTCTCTTTAGCGCTGGCCCTTTCCAGCGTTTCCACGGTCTTTGCCGCCATCCCGCAAAAAATTCGTATCGGTACCGATCCGACTTATGCTCCCTTCGAATCGAAGAATGCGCAGGGAGAATTGGTCGGTTTTGATATCGATCTGGCAAAAGAGCTGTGTAAGCGTATTAATACGCAATGTACCTTTGTTGAAAACCCGCTGGATGCGCTGATCCCCTCCTTAAAAGCGAAGAAAATCGACGCGATTATGTCTTCGCTGTCGATTACTGAAAAGCGCCAGCAGGAAATTGCCTTCACTGACAAGCTGTATGCGGCAGATTCGCGTCTGGTGGTGAAAAAGGGCAGCCCGGTAACGCCGGATCTCGCCACCCTCAAGGGTAAGCGCGTGGGCGTGCTGCAGGGGACGACTCAGGAAACCTATGGCAATGAGCACTGGGCGCCGAAAGGTATCGAAATTGTCTCCTATCAGGGGCAGGACAATATCTATTCCGACCTGACCGCCGGCCGGATCGACGCCGCGTTCCAGGATGAGGTCGCGGCCAGCGAAGGGTTCCTGAAACAGCCTATCGGTAAAGATTACCAGTTTGGTGGCCCGTCAATCAAAGACGAGAAACTGTTTGGTGTTGGCACCGGTATGGGGCTGCGTAAGGAAGACAACGAACTGCGTGAAGCGCTGAATAAGGCGTTTGCAGAGATGCGTAAGGACGGCACCTACGACAAGCTGGCGAAAAAATATTTCGATTTTAACGTATACGGCGAATAATTCTCACGCCTCGCCATTGCGCGCGTTTCGCGCGCAATGGTGAATGACAGACAGGGTAGGCAGCATGCTGTATGGGTTTTCACAGGTTATTTTGCAGGGTGCGCTCGTCACCCTGGAGCTTGCGCTCAGCTCGGTCGTTCTCGCCGTCCTGATAGGGCTGGCGGGCGCTGGCGCAAAGTTATCGAGCAATCGTCCACTGGCGCTGGTGTTTGAAGGCTATACCACTCTGATCCGCGGCGTGCCCGATCTGGTGCTGATGCTGCTGATTTTCTACGGCCTGCAGATTGCGCTAAACAGCGTTACCGACGCGCTGGGCATGGCCCAGTTTGATATCGATCCGATGATCGCCGGGATTATTACCCTTGGCTTTATCTATGGCGCCTATTTTACGGAAACCTTCCGCGGCGCCTACCTGGCGGTGCCGAAGGGGCATATCGAAGCGGCTACCGCCTTTGGCTTTAGCGGCGGGCAGACGTTCCGGCGTATTCTCTTCCCGGCGATGATGCGCTACGCGCTGCCGGGGATAGGCAACAACTGGCAGGTTATCCTCAAGGCGACGGCGCTGGTCTCGTTGCTGGGGCTGGAGGATGTGGTCAAAGCCACGCAGCTGGCCGGGAAAAGCACCTGGCAGCCGTTCTACTTCGCCATCGTCTGCGGCCTGATTTATCTGGTGTTTACCACCGTTTCTAATGGCGTACTGCTGCTGCTCGAACGCCGCTATACCGTTGGCGTGAAGAGGGCTGACCTGTGATTGAAATTATTCAGGAGTACTGGAAATCACTACTGTGGACCGACGGCTATCGCTTTACCGGCGTGGCGATTACCTTATGGTTGCTGATCTCTTCAGTGGTAATGGGGGGCATCCTGGCGGTGTTTCTGGCCATCGGCCGCGTCTCGAGCAATAAGTTTATCCAGTTCCCCATCTGGCTGTTCACTTACATATTTCGCGGCACGCCGCTGTATGTGCAACTGCTGGTTTTTTACTCCGGCATGTATACCCTGGAAATCGTCAAAGGCACGGAGCTGTTGAACGCTTTTTTCCGCAGCGGGCTAAACTGCACGGTACTGGCGTTAACCCTGAATACCTGCGCCTATACCACTGAAATTTTCGCCGGCGCGATCCGCTCAGTACCCGCCGGAGAAATTGAAGCGGCGCGGGCCTACGGCTTCTCGTCAGTCAAACTGTATCGCTGCATTATTCTGCCTTCCGCGCTGCGGATTGCACTGCCGGCCTACAGTAACGAAGTGATCCTCATGCTGCACTCTACCGCGCTGGCGTTTACCGCTACGGTACCGGATCTGCTGAAAATCGCCCGCGATATCAACTCGGCCACCTATCAGCCGTTCACCGCGTTTGGCATCGCCGCGGTGCTCTATTTAATTATCTCGTATGTGCTGATTAGCTTGTTCCGTAAAGCGGAAAAGCGCTGGTTGCAGCATATCAAACCTTCTTCGACGCATTGAGAACGCCATGTCCGACAATAAATTAAACGTTATCGATCTGCATAAACGCTATGGGGAACACGAGGTGCTGAAGGGCGTCTCGCTGCAGGCGAAAGCCGGGGACGTTATCAGCATCATCGGTTCATCGGGTTCCGGAAAAAGTACCTTTTTGCGCTGTATTAACTTCCTTGAAAAACCGAGCGAAGGCACGATCGTCGTCAGCGGCCAAAATATTGGTCTGGTACGGGATAAAGACGGCCAGCTGAAGGTGGCCGACAAGAACCAGTTGCGCCTGCTGCGCACCCGGTTGACCATGGTGTTTCAGCATTTCAATCTGTGGAGCCATATGACGGTGCTGGAGAACGTCATGGAGGCGCCGATTCAGGTGCTGGGCTTAAGCAAACAGGAAGCGCGCGAACGGGCGGTAAAATATCTGGCCAAGGTCGGGATAGACGAACGTCAGCAGGCGAAGTATCCGGTGCATCTTTCCGGTGGCCAGCAGCAGCGTGTCTCTATTGCCCGCGCGCTGGCGATGGAACCGGAAGTGCTGCTGTTTGATGAACCGACCTCCGCGCTGGATCCGGAACTGGTGGGCGAAGTGTTACGCATTATGCAGCAGCTGGCAGAAGAGGGAAAAACCATGGTGGTGGTGACCCATGAAATGGGCTTTGCCCGCCACGTCTCTTCACATGTCATTTTTCTGCATCAGGGTAAAATTGAAGAAGAAGGGCATCCGGATGCGCTGTTTGGCGCGCCGAAAAGCCCGCGCCTGCAGCAGTTTCTGAAAGGTTCGCTGAAATAATCGGCTCATCCGGCGTCTGCGGACGCCGGATGAGCTTCCCGCTCCAGCCGATAGATCCAGTCATCGTAATCGACGCCGTTCAGATGATAGGCTTTCTCCAGCACCTGGGTGCGCACAAAGCCTTGCTTCTCCAGCAGGCGCGATGAGCCACGGTTTTCACCCAGCACCCAGGCATTGATGGCCTGCACCCCCAGGGTGGTGAAACCATACTCGCAGACCGCCCGCAGCGCTTCGCTGGCATAGCCTTTTCCCTGAGCCTGAGGCAGCAGCGCGTAGCCGACGTCAGCTTCGTGCGGATTTTTCGGACTGATGCGGAGCCCAATATCGCCCAGCGCCTCGCCGAATTTATCGCGCAATACAAACACCCCGGGATCGGCACAGCGACTGACGAAGACGCTGCGCAGCGCCTCCTCGCTTAACACCTCCCCCATAAAACGCATCACCTGCGGATCCTGGCGCAGGCGCAGAAAAAAGGGCCAGTCATCGGTAACAAAGCGGGTAAGCGAAAGGCGTGGTGTGGTGATGGTCGTCATAAAGCAGTCAATACGCAGAAAGAAAAGCCTACCTTAGCACTTTGCTTTGCCAGGTAACACCGGCGAACCGGCCGGCTGGCGGTGAATTCAGGCGATTAAGGGCGCTGGTTGTCCTGAATATGGCGATGCTGCAGCGCCAGGGTGAGGCCATCCAGGCGTGGAGCATGAGCCAGCAGAATGGAATCAGAGGAGCCAATGCTCCCCTGTGTCAGCCATTAACTCAGCACATCCTTTAGCGCTTCGTCCAGATCGTACCAGCGGAAGGCAAAGCCGGCGGCCTCCAGACGCTTTGGCAGCGCGCGCTGGCCGCCGAGCACCAGGACGGCGGATTCCCCCATCAACAGGCGGATAGCGGCTGCGGGAACGCGGAAAATCGCCGGTCGATGGAGCGCATGACCCAGCGCATGGGCGAACTGCTCGTTATGCACCGGGTAGGGAGAAACCATATTGAACGGACCGCGCAGATCGTTATCCAGCAGCCACAGAATGCCGTTAACCATATCGTCGATATGGATCCAGGCCAGGTACTGTCTGCCATTGCCGATAGGCCCGCCGAGGCCGAGCTTAAAGGCGGGTGTCATTTTGCCGAGAATACCGCCCCGCGGAGCCAGTACCACGCCGGTGCGCAGCAGGCAGACGCGGGTGCGCTCGCTTTGCGCTTCGCAGGCAATTTGCTCCCAGCGGGCGCACAGCTTATGGGTAAACTCATTGTGCGGTGGCTCTTCTTCGGTCACCACCACCTCGCCGAGGTCGCCATAGTAGCCGATGGCAGACCCGCTGATCAGCACGGAGGGAGGGGTGTCGCTGGCGTGGATCAGGCCCACCAGCCGCTGCGTGAGATCCCAGCGGCTATGGCACAAGCGTTGTTTTTGCTCGGCCGTCCAGCGTTTATCAGCGATGGGTTCACCCGCCAGATTGATGACGGCATCAATGTCATTGAGGTGGTGATGGCCCTCGAAATCGCGCCACAGGGTGACGCGCGGATCGAGACGGGCGCGGGCGGTATCCGGATGTCGCGTGGAGACCGTGACGCTATGCCCGAGCTCCAGCAATCTGGGTATCAGATGTCGGCCAATCAGGCCGGTACCACCAGTAAGCAGGATCTTCATACCACCTCCCTGACATGGTTAGCGACGCCAGCTCATGGTCATGGACACCGAGTCGGCATAGCGCAGCGCATGAAGTTTATCAATCTCCACTTCAGCATATGTGACCCAGTGATGTTCGCATGCGATATTCAGCACATCCTGAGTTAATTTTTCCAGCAGCGAAAAACGGCCATTCTCAAGATGGCTGATTATACGCTTGGTAATGGTGCGGTAGTTCAGCGCATCATTGATGTCCTCGCTGTCGCGCGCTTTATCGGCAGGGTAGTGAATGGCTACATTCACTACCACGTCCTGGCGGTTGGCGATCTCTTCCTCTTTAATACCAATAAAAGTCCGCAGGCGCAGGTTCTTAATACGAATAATGGCGTCTGGTTGAGACATTGCAGGCTTCCTCCGTGGTGTAAGTCCTGCAATCATACAACAAAGCGCGACGGGCGAGCAGGGGGTTAATAAAGTTGAATTTTTAACATCGCTTCCGCCGTTGCCGGCCGCTGCTTAATGCGCTCATACCAGTTGTGCACCGCCGGATAGTTCGCCAGATCGATACGCTGTCGGACATGGCAGTTCACCCAGGGCCAGGCGGCGATGTCGGCTATACTGTAGTGGTCGCCGCCAAGCCACGGGCTGCATCCCAGACGCTGATTTAGCACCCCATACAGTCGTTGGGTTTCCACCTGAAAACGTTCAATAGCGTAGGGCACGGTTTGCGGCGCGGAGTGGGAAAAATGTTGATTTTGCCCCAGCATCGGCCCCAGCCCGCCGACCTGCCAGAACAGCCACTGCAGCGTGACGTAGCGTTCCCGCAGCTCGCCGCTCAGCAGCTTACCGCTTTTTTCCGCCAGATAGAGCAGGATGGCGCCGGACTCGAAAACGCTCAATGGCGCCCCGCCGTCAGCAGGCATGTGGTCGACGATAGCCGGAACTTTATTATTCGGCGAAATCGCCAGAAACTGCGGATGAAATTGTTCCCCTTTGCCGATATCGACCCGAATTAGCCGATAGGCTAGCTCCGCCTCTTCGAGGAACAGGGTGATTTTGTGGCCGTTTGGGGTGGGTGCATAGTAAAGATCGATCATAATATTTCCCGCCGTCGTGGGTCGCAAACTGTTCGAGTATAGGTGAAGCTGCGCCACCCGGGAGAAATTCCGCAAGCGACCCGGCAGCCAGGCGACGTGTCGTCCGCGCTCGAGCAGTGACATCGCCTGTAAGACAGGCTATGTTGGCTTATTGTCCTGTCTACCACCCTTGAGGAAGCTATGAGCCAGCCTGTCATTACCCTGTGGTCCGATGCCGATTTTTTCTCACCGTACGTGATGTCTGTCTATGTCGCTCTGCAGGAAAAAAGCCTGCCTTTTACCCTTAAAACCGTCGACCTGAACCGCGGCGAACATCTGCAGGCGGGCTGGACAGGCTATGCCGCCACCCGTCGCGTACCGCTGCTGGAGGTTGATGATTTCGCGCTAAGTGAGTCTTCGGCGATTACTGAGTATCTGGATGAGCGTTTCGCGCCGCCGGAGTGGGAGCGCATCTACCCGCATGATCTGCAAAAACGAGCCCGCGCCCGGCAGATCCAGGCCTGGCTGCGCAGCGATCTGATGCCAATTCGTGAAGAGCGATCCACCGCCGTGGTGTTTGACGGGGCGAAAATGCCGGACCTCAGCGAGGCCGGCAGGCAATCTGCGGAAAAGCTGTTTGCCACCGCCACCACGCTACTGGCCCACGGCGGGAAAAATTTATTTGGCGAATGGTCTATTGCCGACGCAGACCTGGCGCTGATGCTCAATCGCCTGGTTCTCAATGGCGATAAGGTACCGGAGGCGCTGGCTGATTATGCGTCTTTCCAGTGGCAGCGGGCCTCAATCCAGCGTTACGTGGCGCTTTCCGCCAAACGCTGAGGCTGATAACCCGCCGCGCTTCCGCTATCATAGAGGCATCGTAACCAGTGGAGATGGAACCTATGAAGCTGATGTTTGCCTCCGATATTCATGGTTCGCTGCCCGCCACGGAACGCGTGCTTGAACGGTTCGCGCAAAGCGGCGCCAGGTGGCTGATCATACTCGGCGATGTGCTCAATCACGGTCCGCGTAACGCGCTGCCTGAGGGGTATGCGCCGGGTGAGGTGGCGGAGCGGTTGAACAGCGTGGCGGAACGCATTGTTGCCGTTCGCGGCAACTGCGACAGCGAAGTGGATCAGATGCTGCTTCGTTTTCCAATGACCGCGCCCTGGCAGCAGGTGCTTAGCGAACGCTATCGCCTGTTTCTGACCCACGGGCATCTCTATAGTCCGGATAATCTGCCGCCGCTGGCCGCTGGCGATGTCCTGGCATATGGCCATACTCATATACCGGTCGCGGAAAAACGCGGCGCAATTTACCTCTTTAATCCCGGCTCAGTGAGTATCCCGAAAGGGGGATATTCCGCCAGCTATGGGCTGCTGGATCAGGGGCGGCTGCAGGTTTTAGCACTCAATGATAATCAGGTTATTGCAGAGGTTGCAATTTACCCGTAATTTAGCCCTCAATCATAAAGACGCGCCGCGAGAGCGCATTTAAAGTAAGGTTTCCTGATGGCGGAACAGAATCATTTGGCAAGCACAGAATGGGTCGATATTGTTAATGAAAACAATGAGGTGATAGCACAGTCCAGCCGCGAGCAAATGCGCGCGCAGTGCCTGCGCCACCGGGCGACCTATATCGTCGTTCATGACGGAATGGGGAAAATTCTGGTGCAGCGACGCACCGAGACAAAAGACTTTCATCCGGGCATGCTGGATGCCACCGCTGGCGGCGTCGTGCAGGCTGATGAGCAGCTGCTGGAATCGGCCCGTCGCGAGGCGGAAGAGGAGTTAGGCATCGCCGGGGTGCCGTTTGCCGATCACGGCCAGTTTTATTACGAAGACAAATTCTGCCGCGTCTGGGGAAGTCTGTTTAGCTGCGTCTCCCACGGGCCGTTCGCCCTGCAGGAAGAAGAGGTCAGCGAGGTGTGCTGGTTAACGCCGGAAGAGATCACCGCCCGCTGCGATGAGTTCACGCCGGACTCCCTGAAAGCGCTGGCGCTGTGGATGACCCGCAACGCCGGTAATGAGTATGATGATGCGGAAGAGAGCGAGCGCGAATAAAGATCGCAAACGCGCGACAGCAATCGTCGCTCGCCTCCTGACGACAAAAAGGCAGCCATTCGGCTGCCTTTTGCTTTGACCACAGCGGCAGATTACTTCTGCTGCTGAGCCGATTGGATCGCGGTCAGTGCGATGGTATAGACGATATCGTCTACCAGCGCGCCACGGGACAGGTCGTTGACCGGCTTGCGCATACCCTGCAGCATCGGCCCGATGGAGATCAGGTCGGCAGAGCGCTGTACCGCTTTGTACGTGGTGTTACCGGTGTTCAGATCCGGGAAGATGAACACGGTCGCGCGGCCAGCTACCGGTGAGTTCGGCGCTTTGGACTTCGCTACGTCAGCCATCACCGCGGCGTCATACTGCAGCGGGCCGTCGATCATCAGGTCAGGACGTTTTTCCTGGGCCAGACGGGTCGCTTCGCGGACTTTCTCGACATCGCTACCCGCGCCGGAGGTACCGGTGGAGTAGGAGAGCATCGCCACGCGCGGCTCGATGCCGAAGGCAATCGCGGATTCAGCGGACTGAATAGCGATTTCCGCCAGCTGCTCGGCGGTCGGGTCCGGGTTGATCGCGCAGTCGCCGTAAACGTAAACCTGTTCCGGCAGCAGCATGAAGAACACGGAGGAGACCAGCGAGCTGCCCGGCGCGGTTTTGATCAGCTGCAGCGGCGGACGAATGGTGTTGGCAGTGGTGTGAACCGCGCCGGATACCAGACCGTCGACTTCGTCCTGTTCCAGCATCAGGGTGCCGAGAACCACGTTGTCTTCCAGCTGCTCACGCGCGACCGCTTCGGTCATGCCTTTGTTCTTACGCAGTTCGACCAGGCGACCCACATAGCTTTCGCGAACCACTTCCGGATCGACGATTTCAATGCCGGCGCCAAGCTCAACGCCCTGGGCCGCGGCTACGCGGTTGATCTCATCCGGGTTACCCAGCAGGACACAGGTGGCGATCCCGCGTTCGGCGCAAATCGCCGCCGCTTTCACGGTACGCGGTTCGTCGCCTTCCGGCAGAACGACACGTTTGCCGGCTTTGCGCGCCAGCTCGGTCAGCTGGTAGCGGAAGGCTGGCGGAGAGAGACGGCGGCTGCGCTCGGAGGTCGCGGTCAGCGATTCGATCCAGTCGGCGTTGATGTAGTTGGCCACGTATTCCTGAACTTTCTCGATACGCTCGTGATCGTCAACCGGTACTTCGAGGTTAAAGCTCTGCAGGCTCAGGGAGGTCTGCCAGGTGTTGGTGTTGACCATGAATACCGGCAGGCCGGTCGCGAAAGCGCGTTCACACAGCTTGCTGATGCGCGCGTCCATTTCATAGCCGCCGGTCAGCAGAATGGCGCCGATTTCCACGCCGTTCATTGCCGCCAGGCAGGCCGCAACCAGCACGTCAGGACGGTCTGCGGAGGTAACCAGCAGAGAACCAGGGCGGAAGTGTTCCAGCATGTGCGGGATGCTGCGCGCGCAGAAAGTCACGGATTTCACGCGGCGGGTATTGATATCGCCTTCGTTAATGATGGTCGCATTCAGATGATGAGCCATGTCGATCGCGCGGGTCGCGATCAGATCGAAGCTCCATGGCACTGCGCCCAGCACCGGCAGCGTGCTGCCTTTCTGCAGCTGAGCCGGGTCAATCTTCACGATTTTTGCTTTCGACGAGTCGTCGAAAATTTCCGACAGGTCAGGACGGGTACGGCCCTGATCGTCGACAGGGGCATTCAGTTTGTTGACGATAACGCCGGTGATGCTGGTATTTTTGGCGCCGCCAAAGCTGTTACGGGTCAGTTCGATACGCTCGTTCAGCTGTTCTGGCGTGTCGGTGCCCTGAGACATCACGAAGACGATTTCAGCGTTCAGCGTTTTGGCGATTTCAAAGTTCAGCGCCTGGGCGAACTGATGCTTACGGGTCGGTACCAGGCCTTCCACCAGCACCACTTCCGCGTCCTGAGTATTCGCGTGGTAGTTGGCAATGATCTCTTCCATCAGCACATCTTTCTGATTGCTGGAGAGCAGAGACTCAACATGGCTCATCTTCAGCGGTTCAGCGGCGGTGGTGGTGGAGGAGCTGGCGCGAACGATGGTGGTGGTCTGGTCTGGGGCATCGCCACCGGAACGCGGCTGGGCGATAGGTTTAAAGACGCTCAGACGAACGCCTTTGCGTTCCATAGCGCGGATCACACCGAGGCTGACGCTGGTCAGACCTACGCTGGTACCGGTAGGAATTAACATGATAGTACGGGACACGGTATATCCTCTTTCGTTACCGCCAGTATCAGGCGGGATACAAAACAGCACCGCCAGCTATCCGTCATCTTTCAAGTTGCACGTGCGTTGGCTCTACTTGCTCACCCCGGTGGCGTACGCGCTGTACGCGGCCGGGGTTTTGCTGTGTCGCCGCCTTCCTGCAGCTCGAATTATTGCGGGTCAGGGCTGGCGATGTGGAATTATGCGGTCAGACGGCTGGCGTCTTGCGCGATGACCAGCTCTTCGTTGGTCGGGATAACCACGGCAGGACGGGTGCCTTCTTTGTTGATGAAGCCAGACTTGCCGAAGCGGGCAGCAAGGTTACGCTCATGGTCAACTTCAAAGCCCAGTACGCCCAGTTTGCCCAGCGACAGCTCACGCACCATCGCGGCGTTTTCACCGATACCACCGGTGAAAATAACGGCGTCAAGACGGCCGTCCATCAGCGCGGCGTAGGAACCGATGTATTTCGCCAGGCGGTGGCAGTAAACGTCCATTGCGCGTTTAGCGTCGGCTTTTTCCTGATAGTTGTCTTCCACGTAGCGGCAGTCGCTGGTGACTTCGGTCAGACCCAGCAGGCCGGACTCTTTGGTCAGCATTTTGTTGATCGCGTCAACGCTCATGCCCAGGGTGTCGTGCAGATGGAAGATGATGGCCGGATCGATGTCACCGGAGCGGGTACCCATCACCAGGCCTTCCAGCGGGGTCAGACCCATGGAGGTGTCAACGCATTTACCGTTACGGATAGCGGAAACAGAACCACCGTTGCCGAGGTGGCAGGTGATGATGTTCAGCTCTTCCACCGGCTTGTTGAGGATCTTAGCGGCTTCCTGAGTCACGTAGAAGTGGCTGGTGCCGTGCGCGCCGTAACGACGAACGCCGTGCTCTTTGTACAGGCTGTACGGCAGGGCGTAGAGATAGGATTCTTCCGGCATGGTCTGATGGAACGCCGTATCGAATACAGCCACGTTTTTGTCTTTCAGGTGCGGGAAGGATTTCAGCGCTTCAGCGATGCCGATCAGGTGTGCCGGGTTGTGCAGCGGTGCGAAAGACGCGGCGTCTTTAATACCCTGAATTACGGACTCGTCGATCACCACGGAGCTGGTGTATTTTTCACCGCCGTGTACGATACGGTGGCCGATTGCGGTCAGCTGAGCAGACAGTTCTGGTTTTTGTGCCAGAATAGTGTTAACGATAAAGTTCAGCGCTTCACTGTGCGCGGCGCCCGCGCCTAACTCGGCTTCTTGTTTGCTGCCGTCCATTTTCCATTTGATACGGGCTTCCGGCAGGTGGAAGCATTCCGCTAAACCGGACAGATATTCGTCGCCGTTCACGGCGTCAAGGATAGCAAATTTCAGAGAGGAGCTACCGCAGTTCAGAACCAGTACTAACTTACTCGACATGGAAGTACCTTTTTATGATACGTGGCTAAAAAAACGTCAGTGTGTCATTAGCGTAGCGCAGGATGACCTCGACATTTATGATTAACATCATGCCTTGTTCTGTTTTCGGGCACGATGAGAGAAGTACATTTGATTTTATGCCATTTTGCATAATTTTCAGCCAATGGCAGAATATGCGATAATTTGACTAGCCTGGCAAAGAGTCTAACCGCCCTTTCAGGCGGGCACAGGATACCTGATTGCGGCATCCTTTGCCAAAATCTTTTGAACGATGTCATGCATAGTTGGTGTTTTGCACGAATTTTTTTAAGTTTTATATGTAAAGTTGAGGTAAAGCCATGTCGACCCCTGAGAAACGCCCCGTTAGCTTCTTTAGCTTGTTCAACCGCGGGCAGCATTACGCAAAGACCTGGCCTCTCGACAAGCGCCTCGCGCCGGTGTTTATTGAAAACCGCATTATTCGTGCCACCCGCTATGCCATCCGCATCATGCCGCCAATCGCCATTTTTACCCTCTGCTGGCAGATAGCTCTTGGCGGCCAGCTGGGCCCCGCCGTCGCTACCGCGCTGTTTGCGCTGAGCCTGCCGATGCAGGGACTCTGGTGGTTGGGTAAGCGTTCGGTGACGCCGCTGCCGCCCTCCATTCTTAACTGGTTCTATGAAGTGCGCGGTAAACTGCAGGAGGCGGGGCAGGCGCTGGCACCGGTCGAAGGCAAGCCCGATTATCAGGCGCTGGCTGACACGCTTAAGCGCGCCTTCAAACAACTGGATAAAACTTTCCTTGATGATTTGTAATTCACTACGGAAAACGCATATAAAAGAAGGCGCATGATTTATGCGCCTTCTTTATTTCACGCCCTACCGTGCTACAGGAGTCACAACATGGAAATGACCAATGCGCAGCGTCTGATTTTATCCAATCAGTACAAAATGATGACGATGCTCGACCCGGATAATGCGGAACGCTACCGTCGTCTGCAAACCATCATAGAGCGAGGGTATGGGCTACAGATGCGTGAACTGGACCGCGAGTTTGGCCAGCTGACGGAAGAAACCTGCCGTACCGTTATTGATATCATGGAGATGTACCACGCGCTGCACGTCTCCTGGACCAACCTGAAAGACGCGGCGGGTATCGATGAACGCCGGGTCACCTTCCTCGGATTTGATGCCGCCACCGAAGCGCGTTATCTCGGTTATGTGCGTTTTATGGTCAACGTTGAAGGCCGCTACAGCCATTTTGACGCCGGTACCCATGGCTTTAACTCGCAGACTCCGATGTGGGAGAAATATCAGCGGATGCTGAGCGTCTGGCACGCTTGCCCGCGCCAGTATCATCTGAGCAGTAATGAAATTAATCAAATTATCAACGCCTGAGGGAGGTGCCCGTGCAGTGTAAAGGTTTCCTGTTCGATTTAGACGGGACGCTGGTGGATTCCTTGCCGGTGGTGGAGCGTTCATGGTGCAAGTGGGGGGATCGTTTCGCCATTGACCATGATGAAATTCTCAGTTTTATTCACGGCAAGCAGGCCATTACCTCCATTCGCCATTTTATGCCGGGGCGCAGCGAGGAGGATATCCAGGCCGAATTTCGCTACCTCGAGCAGATAGAAGCCACTGATATTGAGGGTATCGTCGCGCTGCCGGGGGCATTAGCCCTGCTGAATACGCTCAATGAGGCCGGGATCCCGTGGGCGATTGTCACCTCCGGCTCGATTCCGGTTGCCCACGCGCGTCACCGCGCGGCGGGCCTGCCGATGCCTGAGGTGTTCGTCACCGCCGAGCAGGTGAAACACGGCAAACCGGCGCCGGACGCCTATCTGCTGGGCGCCGAGCGGCTGGGTCTGCCTGCCGGGGAGTGCGCGGTGGTGGAAGATGCGCCGGCGGGGCTCCTCTCCGGACTGGCGGCCGGCTGTCGCACTATCGCGGTCAACGTGCCCGCCGATGCCCCTCGCCTGGATGAAGCCGACCTCGTGCTGAGCAGCCTGGAAGATCTGGTGGTTGAACGCCAGACTGACGGCGTGGTAAATGTGCGTCTTAAAGCGTAAACCCATGATTTCGCCCCGCGTCGTCGGGGCTTTTTTATGCCACTATGTCGACTCCCACTTGTGACAAGGAAACGTTGTGAACGGTGAATTGATTTGGGTTTTATCCCTCCTGGCCATCGCGGTTGTGCTGTTTGCTACCGGCAAGGTGCGCATGGATGCTATCGCCCTGATGGTCATTGTCGCCTTTGTCCTCAGCGGAACGCTGACGTTAAATGAAGCTTTTTCCGGATTCAGCGATCCTAACGTGATCCTGATTGCCGCCCTGTTTATTATCGGCGATGGCCTGGTGCGCACCGGAGTCGCCACCAAAATGGGGGCATGGCTGGTGAGCGTGGCGGGGAACAGCGAAACCAAAATGCTGATCTACCTGATGCTCACCGTCGCCGGTCTGGGCGCGTTTATGAGCTCCACCGGGGTGGTCGCCATTTTCATCCCGGTGGTACTTAGCGTCTCGGCGCGGATGAATACCTCGCCATCGCGGCTGATGATGCCGCTGAGCTTCGCCGGGCTTATCAGCGGGATGATGACCCTGGTGGCGACGCCGCCCAACCTGGTGGTCAACAGTGAATTGCTGCGCGAGGGACTGCACGGCTTCAGCTTTTTCAGCGTCACGCCGATTGGCCTGGTGGTGCTGATCCTGGGCATCGTCTATATGCTGGCGGTGCGCTTTATGCTGAAGACGGATAATGGCGACTCCGCACGCGATGGGCGAAAAAGAAGCACCTTCCGCGATTTGATCCGCGAGTATCACCTCACCGGCCGCGCTCGCCGGCTGGCCATCCGCCCGGGTTCGCCGATGATCGGTCAGCGGCTGGATGATTTAAAGCTGCGTGAGCGCTACTGCGCCAACGTGATCGGCGTTGAACGCTGGCGGCGGTTCCGCCGGGTAATTGTCAACGTCAACGGGGTATCGGAATTTCGCGCCCGCGACGTCCTGCTGATCGATATGTCCGCCTCCGATGTCGATTTACGCCAGTTCTGCGGCGAGCAAATGCTTGAGCCGATGGTATTGCGCGGCGAGTATTTTGCCGATCAGGCGCTGGATGTGGGGATGGCGGAGGTGGCGCTGATCCCGGATTCAGAGATGATTGGCAAAACGGTGCGTGAGATAGCCTTCCGCACCCGGTTTGGTCTCAATATCGTCGGCATGAAGCGCGATGGCAAAGCGATGGATGGTTCGGTGGTCGACGAGCCGCTGCAGCTCGGCGATATCCTGCTGGTGGTCGGCAACTGGCGGCAAATTGCCCTGCTGGCGAAGCGCGGCCGGGATTTCGTGGTGCTCAATATGCCGGTTGAGGTCGATGACGCTTCGCCCGCCCACAGCCAGGCTCCGCATGCGATTTTCTGCCTGGTGCTGATGGTAGCCCTGATGCTCACCGATGAAATTCCCAACCCGATTGCCGCGATTATCGCCTGTCTGCTGATGGGCAAATTCCGCTGCATCAATGCCGAGAGCGCCTACAAGGCGATCCACTGGCCGAGCATTATTTTGATTGTTGGGATGATGCCGTTTGCCCTGGCGCTGCAAAAAACCGGCGGGGTGGATCTGGTGGTGAAGGGACTGATGGATGTCGCCGGAGGCGAGGGGCCTTATCTGATGCTCGGCTGCCTGTTCATGATGTGCGCGGCGATTGGGCTGTTTATCTCAAACACCGCCACGGCGGTGCTGATGGCGCCTATTGCCTTAGCGGCGGCGAAGTCAATGGGCGTCTCTCCCTATCCTTTTGCCATGGTGGTGGCGATGGCGGCTTCGGCGGCGTTTATGACCCCGGTCTCCTCGCCGGTTAACACCCTGGTGCTTGGCCCTGGCAAGTACTCATTTAGCGATTTTGTCAAAATAGGCGTGCCCTTTACCATACTGGTGATGGTGGTCTGCGTCCTGCTGATCCCGGTACTGTTTCCGTTTTAAGATATTCTGGCCGGGTAGAGCACAACCGCCGCCCGGCCAGAACCTTACAGCGGCGAATCCTGGCTAATTTCGTCCAGCGACAGCTGGAAGCTTGGGACGAACACTTGCATAAAGTAATCCATCTCCGCGCTGCGCCGCGATGCCAGGGTCTTTTCCAGCCGACCTTTGGCCAGCAGAAATTCGTTATTGCCTGCAGACAGCTCTTCGAGGCACTTCAGGTAAGCGCAGAGGGCGTCAGCCTGTTTAACGATCGACTGCTCTTCCTCACTGTAGTGATGCTCATCAATCAGCGGCTCGAAAATATCGCGCAGCTCGTCAGGGACCATATCCACCAGCTTTTGCTGAGCAATTTTCTCAATCGCCTTATATTCCTGGGCAATCTGCGAATTGAAATATTTCACCGGGGTAGGGAGGTCGCCAGTTAATACTTCGGAGGCGTCATGGTACATCGCCAGCAGGGCGATACGTTCGGCGTTGACCTGGCCGCCAAATTTGCGGTTTTTAATCGCCGCCAGCGCGTGGGCGACCATCGCCACCTGCAGGCTGTGTTCGGAGACATTTTCGGTGCGCACGTTGCGCATCAGCGGCCAGCGGTTAATCAGTTTCAGGCGGGAGAGGTGGGCAAAGAAATGACTCTGACTCATAGGGACCCTTAATCAGTGACAACATCGGGTTCCATTGTGCGCAGGGATCGCCGCCGGATGCAAATGCCGGCGGCGGCGCGATTAAAGCTGATGGTAGCCGGAGAGGAAGCGGCCAAAGCGGGAGATAGCCATCTCCAGGTCGTCTTCGCGCGGCAGGGTCACGATGCGTACGTGATCCGGCCACGGCCAGTTAAAGGCGGTGCCTTGCACCAGCAGGACTTTCTCCTGCAGCAGGAAGTCGAGCACCATTTTCTGGTCGTCATGAATATTGAAGCGTTTGGCGTCGATTTTCGGGAACATATACAGCGCGCCTTTTGGCTTCACGCAGGAGACGCCCGGAATATCGTTGATAAGCTCCCAGGCGCGGTTGCGTTGTTCATACAGGCGTCCGCCGGGGATGATGAATTCGCTGATGCTCTGATAGCCGCCCAGCGCCGTCTGGATAGCATGCTGGGCCGGCACGTTGGCGCACAGACGCATTGAAGCCAGCATCTCCAGCCCTTCGATATAGCCCTTCGCGTGTTTTTTCGGGCCATTCAGCACCATCCAGCCCTGACGGAAGCCGGCAACGCGATAGGTTTTCGACAATCCGTTAAAGGTCACCGTCAGCAGGTCCGGCGCCAGGGCGGCAATAGAGTGATGCTGGGCTTCGTCGTAGAGGATCTTGTCGTAAATTTCATCGGCGAAAATGATCAGATTATGCTGACGAGCGATCTCCACGATCTCTTGCAGCAATTCTTTGGAATAGACCGCGCCGGTGGGGTTGTTAGGGTTAATGATCACGATCCCGCGGGTGCGCGGTGTGATTTTTGCGCGGATGTCGTCCAGATCCGGGAACCAGTCAGAGGATTCGTCACACAGATAGTGCACCGCTTTGCCGCTGGAAAGCGACACCGCCGCCGTCCACAGCGGGTAGTCCGGGGCGGGAACCAGCATCTCATCGCCGCTGTTTAACAGCGCCTGCATCGCCTGCACAATCAGTTCGGACACGCCGTTGCCGATATAGATGTCTTCCACCGTGACATCGCGCATACCCCGGGCCTGGTAATGCTGCATGATAGCTTTACGCGCCGAGTACAATCCTTTCGAATCGCAGTAACCCTGGGCGGTAGGCAAATTGCGGATGACGTCGACGAGGATCTCGTCAGGGGCCTCGAAGCCGAATGGCGCCGGGTTGCCGATGTTCAGTTTCAGAACCTTATTGCCTTCTTCTTCAAGACGTTTGGCTTCTTTCAGAACCGGGCCGCGGATGTCATAACAGACGTTCTCTAACTTGCTGGATTTTTCGATGGGGGACATGAATCTTGACCTTTTAGCTGTTATCGCCACTCCCTGCCGTGGAAGTCAGCACGGAACAATGTACTCCCCCTCCCCGCTGTTTTGAAGGCTTTGCAGGAGAAGATTTTGCTAACGCCGGATTTTAAGTGCAATTGATTTATCTACCGATTGCGGATTTGGTCTGTAGCTTATGCCTTTTTATGTCGATTTTTTGGTCTTAAATATAGATTTAATAGCGATTTTGCCATCATTTATCTCGTTTGTTTGCCCGGTAATATGGGAGGGAGAAGGGGGAGTCGCTAAAAAACGCTATCCTGCATACAAGCGCGATTGGCTTGTAATTTTGATGTTAAATAATTTTAATAAAAAACAGCGTGCGACCACATTATTATTATTTTTAGCGGGTAATAATCTGAGGTTTGTTAATTAATATAAAATGTTGAAAAAAATTTAAAATTGTCTCAGTTAATCCTTATTAAGGCTTATAAAAAGGAGGGGGATAGGTTAGAATATCACCGTTAATATCCGTGTTAACCGCCAAGAACTGCGGTTGCATTGAGAATTAATATATTGTTATTACAGGGTTTTATTGTTCCTTTTCTGCCGGGAAGTTACGCCAGAAGAGCGATTTTCTCAGCATCACTGACCGGGTTCCCGCGGCGACGTATGGCGCCTGGCTGGTCGTGGTAATAAATAATAATGAGAAATACGAACAATATATTACTCCGCAGTTCTGCGCATTTGCCCAGACGAGTACTTTGGCATGTAATAACGTTCGTCCAGTTGTTTATCCGCCGTCAGACGGTGAGCACGAGGCTCAGGGAATAGCCGGAAACCTGGCGTAAAGCATCAACAAGGCAGGTCAGCGTTAGCCACCTGTAAGTGAAGAAAGATGATTAATACAACACGTCCCATACTCAACCTCGATCTCGATCTGCTGCGTACCTTTGTCGCGGTCGCTGATTTGAACACTTTTGCCGCCGCCGCCGCCGCAGTGTGTCGTACTCAGTCCGCGGTCAGTCAGCAAATGCAACGCCTGGAACAGCTGGTGGGCAAAGAGCTTTTCGCCCGCCACGGCCGCAATAAGCTGCTGACCGAGCAGGGGATCCAGCTGCTGGGCTATGCCCGCAAAATTCTCCGTTTTAACGATGAAGCCTGTATGTCGCTGATGTATGGCAGCCTGCAGGGGGCTCTGAGCATCGGTGCGTCAGAAGAAACGGCTGACACCATCCTGCCGTTTTTGTTAAACCGCATCGGCTGTTTCTATCCCAGAATGACGTTGGAGATCAAAGTTCACCCCCATGCCGCCATCATGGAGATGTTGGCCGAGGGGCTGGTCGATCTGGCGTTGACCACCCATCAGCCTCCCGGCTTTACCTCTTTTACCCTGAGAACATCACCTACTCTCTGGTATTGTGCAGCGGAATATGTGCTGGCGAGGGGGGAATCTATCCCCCTGATCCTGCTCGAAGAGCCAAGCCCATTCCGCCAGGATATTATCGCCGCGCTGGAAACTGCTCGCGTCAGTTGGCATCTGGCCCACGGAGCTTCCTCGCTATCGGGCGTGAAAGCGGCGGTGAAGGCCGGGCTGGGCGTGACGGCGCGCCCGGTCGAAATGATGAGCCCGGATCTACGCGTGGCTGGCATCAGTGAGGGGTTACCGGCGTTGCCGGACACCCGGTACGTCGTCAGCTGCAATCCGCGGACGGTGAGCGAACTGCCGCAGGCGATTTTTCAGTCTCTGAGCCAGGAGATCCATCCCTGGGAAACGGGCACAGCACTTACTCCGGAAGAGGGAGGGAATACCTTGGTTTTGTAAGGGTATTCTTGCTAACAAAGATCACAAAAACTGGTAACAGAATGTAAGTGCCCAAAAAGAGCCTCAGGAGTTGGTTTCCCGCCTGGCGGCTCTTTTTTTTGCACTCTTATTGATGTTTTGAATCTTTTTTGTATTTCTTTGCAGAAAAATCAGCGTATTGGCGTGACAAGGCGCCCAGCTTGTCGACTTTTCCCTGCACTTTCAACACTTCCTGCTAATGTTAAAAAACCGGATGGATTGTTGCCGATTTCCTGGGGTAATTAACAAAACCGTGTCGCAGATCAAGAAAATACCCCTCTTTGGGGGGAGGAATCGAGGCTAAATCCTGTCAAAATAGAAGGGATTTTTGATTTACGACGGAAACGGACACGATTCAACAACACTAAAACCGAACAGTATGCAAGGTTATTTCGCAGAAAAGGGCATTTAATGTTAATGAAAAGATTCCAATGTAAATTAATGTTATGAAAACTTTTGTTAAAGTTGACAAAAGGTTAAAGAAAGGGGTAAAAAGCCACGGCATCTGGGCTTCTCACATCGACCAGGGACGCTTTTTTGCACGGTTATTTTTTATTCCTCCCGTGAAACGCTGTGGCGTTCATCTGCCAGTAAGAGCAGAGGGTTTTGGCGCTACACTTTTTTGGTTAAGCAATGCGTATGTCAACATCCACTGAAGTCATCGCTCATCATTGGGCATTCGCTATATTTCTCATCATCGCTATCGGCCTGTGCTGCCTCATGCTCGTCGGCGGCTGGTACCTTGGCGGTCGCGCGCGCGCGCGTAGTAAAAACACGCCGTTTGAATCGGGGATCGACTCCGTCGGTTCGGCCCGCTTACGTCTTTCTGCGAAGTTTTATCTGGTTGCCATGTTCTTCGTTATCTTCGACGTGGAAGCCCTGTATCTCTACGCATGGTCGACCTCTATCCGCGAGAGCGGCTGGGTCGGCTTTGTGGAAGCCGCAATTTTCATTTTAGTGCTACTGGCTGGTCTGGTTTATCTCGTTCGCATCGGCGCACTGGACTGGACGCCTGCGCGTTCCCGTCGCACGCTGGTTAACCCGGAAACAGACAGTCCCACTAACCGTCATATGCAGTAAAAGCGAGGCAATAAGATGGATTATACGCTCACCCGCATAGATCCTAACGGTGAGAACGACCGTTACCCCCTGCAGAAACAGGAGATCGTTACCGATCCTCTGGAGCAGGAAGTCAATAAAAGCGTGTATATGGGGAAACTCGAACACGCGCTGCATGACATGGTGAACTGGGGCCGTAAGAACTCAATTTGGCCGTACAACTTCGGCCTTTCTTGCTGTTATGTGGAAATGGTGACGTCATTCACTGCGGTGCATGACGTTGCGCGTTTTGGGGCAGAAGTTCTGCGCGCCTCTCCGCGTCAGGCGGACCTGATGGTGGTCGCGGGAACCTGCTTTACCAAAATGGCGCCGGTTATTCAGCGTCTCTACGATCAGATGCTGGAGCCGAAGTGGGTGATCTCCATGGGCGCCTGCGCCAACTCAGGCGGGATGTACGACATCTATTCCGTCGTCCAGGGCGTGGATAAATTCATTCCGGTCGATGTGTACATCCCGGGCTGCCCGCCGCGTCCGGAGGCCTATATGCAGGCGCTGATGCTGCTGCAGGAGTCCATTGGTAAAGAACGTCGTCCGCTCTCATGGGTGGTTGGCGATCAGGGCGTTTATCGCGCCAATATGCAGTCGGAACGCGAGCGTAAACGCGGCGAACGTATTGCAGTGACCAATCTGCGGACGCCGGACGAGATTTAATTTGCGCCTGCGGGCGGGAGAACCACTTCGCAAATCAATCTACAACAGCGCGAAGTCTCGCCGGCAGTCACCACGGACCTTTTGCAATGGTGAACAATATGACCGATTTAACCGCGCATGACGCCGCACCAGCCTGGCAAACCCGCGATCACCTTGATGACCCGGTGATTGGCGAACTGCGCAACCGCTTTGGGCCGGATGCCTTTACCGTTCAGCCAACCCGTACCGGCGTACCGGTGGTATGGGTGAAGCGTGAACAGCTGCTGGAGGTGGGTGATTTCCTGAAGAAATTGCCGAAGCCTTACGTGATGCTGTTTGACCTGCACGGCATGGACGAACGTCTGCGCACGCACCGCGATGGCCTGCCCGCCGCGGATTTTTCCGTTTTCTATCACCTGATCTCTATCGATCGCAACCGCGACATCATGCTCAAGGTGGCGCTGTCGGAAAACGATCTGCATCTGCCGACCTTCACCAAACTGTTCCCCAACGCCAACTGGTATGAGCGTGAAACCTGGGAAATGTTTGGCATTACCTTCGATGGTCACCCGAACCTGCGTCGCATCATGATGCCGCCGACCTGGGAAGGTCACCCGCTGCGTAAAGATTATCCGGCGCGTGCCACCGAGTTCGACCCGTTTGAGCTGACCAAAGCCAAACAGGATCTGGAGATGGAGGCGCTGACCTTTAAACCGGAAGAGTGGGGCATGAAGCGCGGCACCGACAACGAGGACTTCATGTTCCTCAACCTCGGTCCGAACCACCCATCGGCGCATGGTGCGTTCCGCATTATTCTGCAACTGGACGGCGAAGAGATCGTCGACTGCGTACCGGATATCGGTTATCACCACCGCGGCGCCGAGAAGATGGGCGAGCGTCAGTCCTGGCACAGCTACATCCCGTATACCGACCGTATTGAATATCTCGGCGGCTGCGTCAACGAGATGCCGTACGTGCTGGCGGTGGAAAAACTGGCTGGGATCACCGTACCGGATCGCGTGAACGTGATCCGCGTGATGCTCTCCGAGCTGTTCCGCATCAACAGCCACCTGCTGTATATCTCGACCTTTATTCAGGACGTCGGCGCGATGACGCCGGTCTTCTTCGCCTTTACCGATCGGCAGAAAATTTACGATCTGGTGGAAGCGATTACCGGGTTCCGTATGCACCCGGCGTGGTTCCGCATCGGCGGCGTCGCGCACGATCTGCCGCGTGGCTGGGATCGCCTGCTGCGTGAGTTCCTCGAGTGGATGCCGAAGCGTCTGGACTCCTATGAGAAGGCCGCCCTGCGCAACACCATTCTGAAAGGCCGTTCCGTCGGCGTGGCAGCCTATACCGCCAAAGAGGCGCTGGAGTGGGGCACCACCGGCGCAGGCCTGCGCGCCACCGGTATCGACTTCGACGTGCGTAAATGGCGTCCTTACTCTGGCTATGAAAACTTCGACTTCGAAGTACCGACCGGGGGGGGCGTCTCAGACTGCTACACCCGCGTGATGCTGAAAGTAGAAGAGCTGCGCCAGAGTCTGCGCATTCTTCAGCAGTGCCTCGATAACATGCCGGAAGGCCCGTTCAAAGCGGATCACCCGCTGACCACGCCGCCGCCGAAAGAGCGCACGCTGCAGCATATCGAAACCCTGATCACCCACTTCCTGCAGGTATCATGGGGCCCGGTGATGCCGGCCAACGAATCTTTCCAGATGATTGAGGCGACCAAAGGGATCAACAGTTACTACCTGACCAGCGACGGCAGCACCATGAGCTACCGCACCCGCGTCCGTACGCCGAGCTTTGCGCACCTGCAGCAGATCCCGTCGGCGATCCGCGGCAGCCTGGTATCCGACCTGATCGTCTATCTGGGTAGTATCGATTTTGTTATGTCAGACGTGGACCGCTAATTATGCACGAGAATCAACAACCACAAACCGAGGCTTTTGAGCTGAGTGCGGCAGAGCGTGAGGCTATTGAGCACGAGAAGCACCACTACGAAGACCCGCGTGCGGCGTCCATCGAAGCGCTGAAAATCGTTCAGAAACAGCGCGGCTGGGTGCCGGATGGCGCGATCTACGCCATCGCCGATGTGCTGGGGATCCCGGCCAGCGACGTGGAAGGCGTGGCGACGTTCTACAGCCAGATTTTCCGCCAGCCGGTTGGCCGTCACGTGATCCGCTACTGCGACAGCGTGGTATGCCACATCACCGGCTATCAGGGTATTCAGGCCGCCATTGAGAAGAAACTGAATATCAAGCCGGGGCAGACCACCTTTGATGGCCGCTTTACCCTGCTGCCGACCTGCTGCCTGGGTAACTGCGACAAGGGACCGACCATGATGATTGATGAGGATACTCACAGCCATCTGACGCCGGAGGCAATTCCTGACCTGCTGGAGCAGTACAAATGAAAACCGTAATTCGTACTGCGGAAACGCATCCGCTCACCTGGCGCCTGCGCGACGACAAGCAGCCGGTGTGGCTGGACGAGTATCGCAGTAAAAATGGCTATGAAGGGGCGCGTAAAGCCCTGACCGGGATGGCCCCGGATGAGATTGTCACGGCGGTAAAAGACGCTGGCCTGAAAGGGCGCGGCGGCGCGGGCTTCTCCACTGGTCTGAAGTGGAGCCTGATGCCGAAAGACGAATCCATGAACATCCGTTACCTGCTGTGTAACGCCGATGAAATGGAGCCGGGCACCTATAAAGACCGCCTGCTGATGGAGCAGCTGCCGCACCTGCTGGTGGAAGGCATGCTGATCTCCGCGTTTGCGCTGAAAGCGTACCGCGGCTACATCTTCCTGCGCGGGGAATATATTGAAGCGGCCCAGCATCTGCGTCGCGCGATTGCTGAAGCCACCGAAGCGGGTCTGTTGGGGAAAAACATCCTCGGCACCGGGTTTGACTTCGAGCTGTTCGTGCACACCGGGGCAGGGCGCTATATCTGCGGCGAAGAGACGGCGCTGATCAACTCTCTGGAAGGCCGCCGCGCCAACCCGCGATCCAAGCCGCCGTTCCCGGCGAGCTCCGGCGTCTGGGGCAAGCCGACCTGCGTCAACAACGTAGAAACCCTGTGCAACGTGCCAGCGATCCTCGCCAACGGCGTCGAGTGGTACCAGAACATTTCCACCAGCAAAGATGCTGGCACCAAGCTGATGGGCTTCTCCGGCCGGGTGAAGAATCCGGGCGTCTGGGAGCTGCCGTTCGGCACCACTGCCCGCGAGATCCTCGAAGATTACGCCGGCGGTATGCGCGATGGCCTGAAGTTTAAAGCCTGGCAACCGGGCGGAGCAGGGACCGACTTCCTCACCGAAGCGCACCTCGATCTGCCGATGGAATTCGAAAGCATTGGTAAAGCGGGCAGCCGTCTGGGCACCTCGCTGGCGATGGCCGTTGACCACGAGATCAACATGGTCTCGCTGGTGCGCAACCTTGAAGAGTTCTTTGCCCGCGAGTCCTGCGGCTGGTGTACGCCGTGCCGCGATGGTCTGCCGTGGAGCGTGAAGATCCTGCGCGCCCTGGAGCGCGGCGAAGGCCAGCCTGGCGATATCGAAACCCTTGAGCAACTGTGTCGATTCCTGGGCCCGGGTAAAACCTTCTGCGCGCACGCGCCGGGCGCGGTCGAGCCGCTACAGAGCGCGATTAAATATTTCCGCGAAGAATTCGAGGCTGGCATTAAGCAGCAGTTCAGCAATACCCATGCAATCAACGGGATTCAGCCGAACCTGCTTAAGACGCGCTGGTAATCTAAAGGTTTTTTATTTTTGGAAGCACGCAAATGGCTACGATTCATGTAGACGGCAAAGAATACGAGGTCAACGGGGCGGACAACCTGCTAGAGGCTTGTCTCTCTCTTGGTCTTGATATTCCCTACTTTTGCTGGCACCCGGCGCTAGGGAGCGTCGGTGCTTGCCGCCAGTGTGCGGTGAAGCAATATCAGAACGCGGAAGACACGCGTGGTCGCCTGGTGATGTCCTGTATGACTCCGGCATCCGACGGCACCTTTATTTCTATCGACGACAGCGAAGCGAAGCAGTTCCGCGAAAGCGTGGTGGAGTGGTTGATGACTAACCACCCGCACGACTGCCCGGTCTGCGAAGAGGGCGGCAACTGCCACCTGCAGGATATGACGGTGATGACCGGTCATAGCTTCCGCCGCTATCGTTTCACCAAGCGTACCCACCGCAATCAGGATCTGGGGCCGTTTATTTCGCACGAAATGAACCGCTGCATCGCCTGCTACCGCTGCGTGCGCTACTACAAAGATTATGCCGACGGCACCGATCTGGGCGTCTATGGCGCGCACGACAACGTCTACTTCGGCCGCCCGGAAGATGGCACCCTGGAGAGCGAGTTCTCCGGCAACCTGGTGGAAGTCTGCCCGACCGGCGTTTTCACCGACAAAACCCACTCCGAGCGCTATAACCGTAAGTGGGACATGCAGTTTGCGCCGAGCATCTGCCAGCAGTGTTCCATCGGCTGTAACATCAGCCCGGGCGAACGCTATGGCGAGTTGCGTCGTATCGAAAACCGCTATAACGGTACCGTGAACCGCTACTTCCTCTGCGACCGCGGTCGTTTCGGCTATGGCTACGTGAACCTGAAAGACCGTCCGCGTCAGCCGGTGCAGCGCCGCGGCGACGATCTGATCACCCTTAACGCCGAGCAGGCGATGCAGGGGGCGGCGGATATCCTGCGCCAGTCGAAGAAAGTGATCGGCATCGGCTCCCCGCGCGCCAGCATTGAAAGCAACTTCGCGCTGCGCGAGCTGGTGGGCGCCGACAACTTCTATACCGGCATCGCCAAAGGCGAACAAGCGCGCCTGCAGATGATGCTGAAAGTGCTGCGCGAGGGCGGGATCCACACGCCAAGCCTGCGCGATATCGAATCCTACGATGCGGTACTGGTGCTGGGCGAAGACATTACCCAGACCGGCGCGCGCGTGGCCCTGGCGGTACGCCAGGCAGTGAAAGGGAAAGCACGCGAAATGGCGGCGGCGCAGAAAGTGGCCGACTGGCAGATCGCCGCGATCCTCAACATCGGCCAGCGCGCCAAGCACCCGCTATTCGTCACCAACGTCGATGACACCCGCCTGGATGACATCGCGGCGTGGACCTACCGCGCGCCGGTAGAAGATCAGGCGCGTCTCGGCTTTGCTATTGCCCATGCGCTGGACGACAGCGCGCCGGCGGTTGACGGCCTGAGCCAGGACCTGCAGGGTAAAGTCGACGTTATCGTTCAGGCGCTGGCCGGGGCGAAAAAACCGCTGATCATCTCCGGGACCAACGCCGGCAGCATGGAGATCATCCAGGCCGCCGCTAACGTGGCGAAAGCTCTGAAAGGCCGCGGCGCCGATGTCGGGGTGACCATGGTCGCCCGGGCGGTTAACAGCGTCGGACTGGGCATGATCGGCGGCGGCTCGCTTGAAGAGGCGCTGGACGAACTGGAAAGCGGCGCCGCAGACGCGGTTATCGTGCTGGAAAACGACCTTCACCGTCATGCTTCCGCCGCGCGCGTTGACGCTGCGCTGGCGAAAGCGCCGCTGGTGATGGTGGTGGATCATCAGCGCACCGCGATTATGGACAAAGCGCACCTGGTGCTCTCCGCGGCAAGCTTTGCGGAAAGCGACGGTACCGTGGTGAACAACGAAGGTCGCGCCCAGCGTTTCTTCCAGGTTTACGATCCGGCTTACTACGACGCGAAAACCGTAATGCTGGAAAGCTGGCGCTGGCTGCATTCGCTGCACAGCACCGTCAACAACCGTCAGGTTGACTGGACTCAGCTGGACCACGTCATTGATGCGGCGATTGCCGCGCTGCCGCAGCTGGCGGGCATTAAAGACGCCGCGCCGGATGCGACCTTCCGCATTCGCGGCCAGAAGCTGGCGCGTGAACCGCACCGCTACAGCGGCCGCACGGCGATGCGCGCTAACATCAGCGTGCACGAGCCGCGTCAGCCGCAGGATAAAGACACGATGTTCGCCTTCTCCATGGAAGGGAACAACCAGCCGTCCGCCCCGCGTTCGCAGATCCCGTTCGCCTGGGCGCCGGGCTGGAACTCCCCGCAGGCATGGAACAAGTTCCAGGATGAAGTGGGCGGGAAACTGCGCCACGGCGATCCGGGCGTTCGTCTGTTTGAAGCGTCCGCCAGCGGACTGGAGTACTTCACGGCGGTGCCGGCCAGCTTCCAGGCGGAAGAGGGCAAATGGCGAATTGCGCCGTACTACCATCTGTTCGGCAGCGATGAGCTGTCTCAGCGCGCGCCGGTGTTCCAGAGCCGGATGCCTGAGCCGTACATCAAGCTGAACCCGGCGGATGCCGCGAAGCTTGGCGTCAACCCAGGCGCAATGCTCTCCTTTAGCGTGGAAGGCCAGACCCTGCGTCTGCCGCTGGTTATCTCTGAAGGCCTGACCGCGGGACAGGTTGGCTTACCGATGGGCATGCCGGGCATTGCGCCGGTGCTGACCGGATCGCGTATTGATTCACTGCAGGAGGCGAAAGCATGAGCTGGTTAACGCCGGATCTTATCGACATTCTGTTAAGCATCCTGAAGGCCGTGGTCATTCTGCTGGTGGTTGTCACCTGCGGCGCGTTCATGAGCTTCGGCGAGCGTCGTCTGCTCGGCTTGTTCCAGAACCGCTACGGACCTAACCGCGTCGGCTGGGGCGGTTCGCTGCAGCTGGTCGCCGACATGATCAAGATGTTCTTTAAAGAGGACTGGATCCCGCGCTTCTCCGATCGCGTGATCTTTACTCTGGCGCCGGTTATCGCCTTTACCTCGCTGCTGCTGGCCTTCGCTATCGTGCCGGTTAGCCCGACGTGGGTGGTGGCCGACCTGAACATCGGCATCCTCTTCTTCCTGATGATGGCAGGCCTGGCGGTCTACGCGGTGCTATTCGCCGGTTGGTCGAGCAATAACAAATACTCGCTGCTGGGGGCGATGCGTGCTTCCGCGCAGACCCTGAGCTACGAAGTGTTTCTCGGTCTCTCCCTGATGGGCGTGGTGGCGCAGGCGGGGTCATTCAATATGACCGATATCGTTAACAACCAGGCGCATCTGTGGAACGTTATCCCGCAGTTCTTCGGCTTCGTGACTTTCGCCATCGCCGGCGTGGCGGTGTGTCACCGTCACCCGTTCGACCAGCCGGAAGCGGAGCAGGAACTGGCCGATGGTTACCACATTGAATATTCCGGCATGAAATTCGGTCTGTTCTTCGTCGGGGAATACATCGGTATCGTCACCGTTTCAGCGCTGATCGTCACGCTGTTCTTCGGCGGCTGGAATGGCCCGTGGTTACCTCCTTTCATCTGGTTCGCGCTGAAAACCGCGTTCTTCATGATGATGTTCATTTTGATCCGCGCATCATTACCGCGTCCGCGCTATGACCAGGTAATGTCCTTTGGCTGGAAGGTATGCCTGCCGTTAACGCTGGTCAACTTGTTGGTAACGGCGGCTGTCATTCTCTGGCAGGCGCAATAAGGGGTGAATTGAACATGACCTTAAAAGAATTATTGGTGGGGTTCGGCACCCAGGTCCGTAGTATCTGGATGATTGGCCTGCATGCCTTCGCCAAACGTGAAACCCGGATGTATCCGGAAGAGCCGGTCTACCTGCCGCCGCGCTATCGCGGCCGCATCGTGCTGACCCGCGATCCGGACGGTGCAGAGCGCTGCGTCGCCTGTAACCTGTGTGCGGTAGCCTGCCCGGTGGGCTGTATCTCGCTGCAGAAAGCAGAGACGGTAGACGGCCGCTGGTATCCGGAGTTCTTCCGCATCAACTTCTCACGCTGCATCTTCTGCGGCCTGTGCGAAGAAGCGTGCCCGACCACGGCGATCCAGTTGACCCCGGACTTCGAGCTGGGTGAATACAAGCGTCAGGATCTGGTGTACGAAAAAGAGGATCTGCTGATTTCCGGTCCGGGCAAATACCCGGAATATAACTTCTACCGGATGGCGGGTATGGCAATCGACGGCAAAGATAAGGGCGAAGCGGAAAATGAAGCTAAGCCAATCGACGTCAAGAGCCTGTTACCGTAAGGAGAGGGGCAATGGAATTCGCTTTTTATATCTGTGGCCTGATAGCCATCCTCGCAACCTTGCGGGTCGTCACCCACACCAATCCGGTGCATGCGCTGCTGTACCTGATTATTTCGCTGCTGGCGATTGCCGGGGTGTTCTTCTCGCTGGGCGCGTACTTCGCCGGAGCGCTGGAAATCATCGTCTACGCCGGGGCCATTATGGTGCTGTTCGTCTTCGTGGTGATGATGCTCAACCTGGGCGGCACCGAGATCGAACAGGAGCGCAAGTGGCTGCAGCCGGGGATCTGGATTGGCCCGGCCATCCTCTCCGCGGTGCTGCTGGTGGTTATCGTTTACGCCATCCTGGGCATTAACGACCAGGGTATCGACGGTGCGGCGATTAACGCCAAAGAAGTGGGCATTGCGCTGTTTGGGCCGTACGTCCTGGCGGTGGAGCTGGCCTCCATGCTGCTGCTGGCGGGCCTGGTGGTTGCCTTCCACATTGGCCGCGAAGAGCGCGCCGGCGAGGTGCTGAGCAACCGTCTGAACGACAGCGACAAACGAAAAACGGAGGAACACGCATGATCCCCTTAACACATGGACTGATCCTCGCGGCCATCCTGTTTGTGCTTGGTCTGACGGGGCTGGTGATCCGCCGCAATCTGCTGTTTATGTTGATTAGCCTGGAAATCATGATTAACGCCGCCGCGCTGGCCTTTGTGGTGGCGGGTAGCTACTGGGGTCAGGCAGATGGTCAGATAATGTATATCCTCGCCATCAGCCTCGCGGCTGCGGAAGCGAGTATCGGCCTGGCGCTGCTGCTGCAGCTCCATCGTCGCCGCCAGAACCTGAACATCGATTCAGTAAGTGAGTTGCGTGGATGAACATGCTTGCCTTAACCATTCTTTTGCCATTGATTGGCTTTGTGCTGCTGGCCTTCTCCCGCGGGCGCTGGTCGGAAAATCTTTCCGCCGCCGTTGGCATGGGCTCGGTAGGCCTGGCGGCGCTGGTCACCGCGTACGTTGGCGTCGACTTTTTCGCTAACGGCAAACAGGCGGTCAGCGTGCCGCTGTGGACCTGGATGTCGGTCGGTGATTTCAACATCGGCTTCAACCTGGTGTTGGACGGCCTGTCGCTGACCATGCTCTCCGTAGTTACCGGCGTCGGCTTCCTGATCCACATGTTCGCCTCCTGGTACATGCGCGGTGAAGAGGGATATTCCCGCTTCTTCGCCTATACCAACCTGTTTATCGCCAGCATGGTGGTTCTGGTACTGGCCGATAACCTGCTGCTGATGTACCTCGGTTGGGAAGGCGTGGGCCTCTGTTCTTACCTGCTGATCGGTTTCTACTACACCGATCCGAAGAACGGCGCCGCAGCGATGAAAGCGTTTGTGGTGACCCGCGTCGGCGACGTGTTCCTCGCCTTCGCGCTGTTCATTCTTTATAACGAACTGGGCACCCTGAACTTCCGCGAAATGGTGGAGCTGGCGCCGCAGCACTTCGCTAACGGCAGCACCACGCTGCAGTGGGCGACGCTGATGCTGCTTGGCGGCGCGGTCGGTAAATCCGCCCAGCTGCCGCTGCAAACGTGGCTTGCCGATGCGATGGCGGGTCCGACGCCGGTCTCTGCGCTGATCCACGCCGCGACCATGGTCACCGCGGGCGTCTATCTGATCGCCCGTACCCACGGCCTGTTCCTGATGACGCCGGAAGTGCTGCATCTGGTCGGTATCGTCGGGGCGGTCACCCTGGTGTTGGCGGGCTTCGCCGCGCTGGTGCAGACCGATATCAAACGCGTTCTCGCCTACTCTACCATGAGCCAGATTGGCTACATGTTCCTCGCGCTGGGCGTGCAGGCATGGGACGCGGCGATTTTCCACCTGATGACTCACGCGTTCTTTAAAGCGCTGCTGTTCCTGTCGTCTGGTTCGGTCATTCTGGCCTGCCATCACGAACAGAACATCTTCAAGATGGGCGGCCTGCGCAAATCGATTCCGCTGGTATACGTCTGCTTCCTGGTGGGGGGCGCGGCGCTGTCCGCACTGCCGCTTATCACCGCAGGCTTCTTCAGTAAGGATGAGATTCTGGCAGGCGCGATGGCCAATGGCCATATCAATCTGATGGTGGCAGGCCTGGTCGGCGCCTTTATGACCTCGCTGTACACCTTCCGGATGATTTTCATCGTATTCCACGGTAAAGAGCAAATTCACGCGCACGCAGGGAAGGGGATTACCCATCATCTGCCGCTGATTGTGCTGCTGGTACTATCCACCTTCGTTGGCGCGCTGATTGTGCCGCCGCTGGAAGGCGTACTGCCGCAGACCACTGAGCTCGCCCACGGTAGCGTGATGACGCTGGAGATTGCCTCCGGGATCATCGCCATTGCCGGGATTCTGATCGCTGCATGGCTGTGGCTGGGCAAACGCACGCTGGTGACCTCCATCGCCAACAGTGCGCCTGGCCGCTTCTTCGGTACCTGGTGGTTCCATGCCTGGGGCTTCGACTGGTTATACGACAAGGTGTTCGTAAAACCATTCCTTGGTATTGCCTGGCTGCTGAAACGCGATCCGCTGAACTCGTTGATGAATATCCCGGCGATCCTTTCCCGCTTCGCAGGCAAAGGCCTGCTGGTGAGCGAGAACGGTTATCTGCGCTGGTATGTGGCTTCAATGAGCATCGGCGCGGTGGTGGTGCTGGCGCTGCTGATGGTATTGCGTTGATTTGATCGCGCGGTTTTGCCCGGTGGCGCTTCGCTTACCGGGCCTACGAGACCGTAGGTCGGGTAAGCGAAGCGCCACCCGACACAACAAACCGCACTCAAACGTGAATGTAGTCGAATTCGTTGAAAATCGGTCCTGAACGGGACTTTAACAAGGAATAAAAATCGCCATGTTACTACCCTGGCTAATATTAATTCCCTTTATCGGCGGCTTCCTGTGCTGGCAGACCGAACGCTTTGGCGTGAAAGTGCCGCGCTGGATTGCGCTGATTACCATGGGACTGACGCTGGTGCTTGGCCTGCAGCTGTGGATGCAGGGCGGCTATTCTCTGACGCAATCCGCGGGTATTCCGCAATGGCAGTCGGAATTCGTGCTGCCGTGGATCCCACGCTTCGGCATTAGCATCCATCTGGCGATCGACGGCCTGTCGCTGCTGATGGTGGTGCTGACCGGTCTCCTCGGCGTGCTGGCGGTGCTCTGTTCGTGGCGTGAAATCGAAAAATACCAGGGCTTCTTCCACCTCAACCTGATGTGGATCCTGGGCGGCGTTATCGGCGTGTTCCTCGCCATCGACATGTTCCTGTTCTTCTTCTTCTGGGAAATGATGTTGGTGCCGATGTACTTCCTGATCGCGCTGTGGGGCCACAAAGCCTCGGACGGTAAAACGCGTATCACAGCGGCGACCAAGTTCTTCATCTATACCCAGGCGAGCGGTCTGGTGATGCTGATTGCCATTCTGGCGCTGGCCTTCGTCCACTTCAACGCCACCGGCGTGTGGACCTTCAACTATGAAGAGCTGCTGAAAACCCCGATGTCTCACGGCGTGGAATACCTGCTGATGCTCGGCTTCTTCATCGCCTTCGCGGTGAAAATGCCGGTGGTGCCGCTGCACGGCTGGCTGCCGGACGCTCACTCCCAGGCGCCGACCGCCGGCTCTGTCGACCTCGCGGGGATCCTGCTGAAAACCGCCGCCTACGGTCTGCTGCGCTTTGCGCTGCCGCTGTTCCCGAATGCCTCCGCCGAGTTTGCACCCATCGCCATGTGGCTGGGCGTGATTGGTATCTTCTACGGCGCGTGGATGGCCTTCGCCCAGACCGATATTAAACGCCTGATCGCCTACACCTCCGTGTCCCACATGGGCTTCGTGCTGATTGCTATCTACACCGGCAGCCAGCTGGCCTATCAGGGAGCGGTGATCCAGATGATTGCTCACGGTCTGTCCGCGGCGGGTCTGTTTATTCTCTGCGGCCAGCTGTACGAACGTCTGCACACCCGCGATATGCGCCAGATGGGCGGCTTGTGGAGCAAAATTAAATGGCTGCCGGCGATGTCGATGTTCTTCGCGGTCGCCACTCTGGGGATGCCGGGCACCGGTAACTTCGTCGGCGAATTTATGATCCTGTTCGGCAGCTATAAAGTGGTGCCGACGATCACCGTCATCTCCACCTTTGGTCTGGTATTCGCGTCCGTTTACTCGCTGTCGATGTTACATCGCGCTTACTTCGGTAAAGTGAAGAGCGAAGTGGCGGCGAAAGAGTTGCCGGGGATGTCCCTGCGTGAACTGTCTATCATCCTGCTGCTGGTGGTGCTGCTGGTGCTGTTGGGCTTCTTCCCGCAGCCGATCCTCGACACCTCGCATGCTGCGATGAGCAACATTCAGCAGTGGTTTGTTAATTCTGTTTCTACTACAAGGCCGTAATTCGCCATGACAATAACTCCACAACAACTGATCGCACTGCTACCGCTGCTGATCGTCGGCTTGACGGTGGTGGTTGTGATGCTCTCCATTGCGTGGCGACGCAATCATTTTCTCAATGCCACGCTGTCGGTTCTTGGACTTAACGCCGCGCTGGTCTCGCTCTGGTTCGTCGGCCAGAACGGGGCGATGGACGTCACGCCGCTGATCCGCGTTGACGGCTACGCCATGCTTTACACCGGTCTGGTGCTGCTGGCGAGCCTCGCGACCTGTACTTTCGCCTACCCGTGGCTTGAGGGTTACAAGGACAACAAAGAAGAGTTCTACCTGCTGGTGCTGATCGCCGCCCTGGGCGGCATTCTGCTGGCCGGTGCGAATCATCTGGCGGCGCTGTTCCTCGGTATTGAGCTGATTTCGCTGCCGCTGTTCGGCCTGGTTGGTTACGCCTTCCGCCAGAAGCGTTCGCTGGAAGCGAGCATCAAATACACCATCCTCTCCGCGGCAGCTTCGTCCTTCCTGCTGTTCGGTATGGCGCTGGTGTATGCGAACTCCGGCAACCTGTCCTTCCTCGCGCTGGGCAAAAGCCTGGCGGACAACATGCTGCACGAGCCGCTGCTGCTGGCGGGTCTTGGCCTGATGATTGTCGGTCTTGGCTTTAAACTGTCGCTGGTGCCGTTCCACCTGTGGACGCCGGACGTTTACCAGGGGGCGCCTGCGCCGGTCTCCACCTTCCTGGCGACCGCCAGCAAGATCGCTATCTTCGGCGTAGTGATGCGTCTGTTCCTGTACATGCCGGTGGGCAACAGCGAAGCGGTACGCGTGGTGCTGGGCCTGATCGCCTTCGCCTCTATCATCTTCGGTAACCTGATGGCGCTGAGCCAGACCAACATTAAGCGCCTGCTCGGTTACTCTTCTATCTCCCATCTCGGCTATCTGCTGGTGGCGCTGATTGCCCTGCAGAGCGGTGAAATGTCGATGGAAGCCGTGGGCGTTTACCTGGCCGGTTACCTGTTCAGCAGCCTCGGCGCGTTCGGCGTGGTCAGCCTGATGTCCAGCCCGTACCGCGGTCCGGATGCTGACTCGCTGTTCTCCTACCGCGGCCTGTTCTGGCACCGTCCGATCCTGTCGGCTGTGATGACGGTGATGATGCTCTCCCTGGCCGGTATCCCGATGACCCTCGGCTTTATCGGTAAGTTCTACGTGCTGGCCGTCGGTGTGCATGCGCATCTGTGGTGGCTGGTTGCCGCGGTGGTTGTCGGCTCGGCGATCGGTCTCTACTACTACCTGCGCGTGGCAGTGAGCCTGTATCTGAGCGCGCCGGAGCAGCTGAATCGCGATGCGCCGTCAAACTGGCAGTACAGCGCCGGCGGTATCGTGGTGCTGATCTCCGCGCTGCTGGTGCTGGTGCTCGGTATCTGGCCGCAGCCGCTGATTAGCATCGTGCAGCTGGCGACGCCGCTGATGTAAGTTGATTGACTCAATAAAAAACCGCCGGGATGGCGGTTTTTTTATGCCCGGATTTTACGCCATCTTGTAGACCATAAAGTCTTCCGCCAGCAGCGTGTTAGGGAAAATCTCCCGGCATTCCGCCAGCATACGCAGACAGCCTTCGGCATCGTAGCGCGAGCTAAAGTGGGTGGCGATCAGCGTACCGACCCCCGCTTCTTTGGCAAGCGCCGCGGTCTGCTGACTGGAAGAGTGGCCGCGGCTATTGGCTTTCTCCGCCATCGCCTGCTCAAGGGTGGTTTCGTGGACCATTACATCCGCCCCGCGAGCCATCTCCAGCGCCTGCGGGCAGGGGGCGGTATCGCCGAAGATGGCCAGCGTTTTACCCGGCGTCGATGGTCCCAGATAACGGCTACCGTCGATGACCCGGCCATCTTCCAGTTCAACGCGCTGGCCGAGCTTGAGCTTATGGAACAGCGGCCCCGGACGCACGCCATCGGCAATCAGTTGGGCGGCATCGAGCGTTCCGGGCTTGTCATGCTGTTCGATGCGGTAGCCGTAGCACTCCACCGGATGACTGAGCGGGTACGCGGTGACCCGATAGCCCTCTTCGTCGAACACCAGACCAGGGCCGACTTCGATGATGGTGAGCGGATAGTCGGTCCACGAACCGCTCAGGCGCAGCGCGGTCTCAACAAACTCTTTGAGTCCTTTTGGCCCGTAGAGGGTGAGGGGCAGGGAGTTTCCCTGCATCGAGCGGCTGCACAGCAGGCCGGGCAGGCCGAACAGGTGGTCGCCGTGCAGATGGGTAATAAAAATCTTATTCAGTTTGCCGGGATGGTAGGGCGTGTGAAGAAACTGATGCTGGGTCCCTTCGCCGCAGTCAAACAACCACATTTCGGCGCGGGTCGGCTGTTGCAAATTGAGTATTATCGACGTCATATTACGCGTGCGGGTCGGCACCCCGGCGGATGTCCCCAAAAAAGTTAATTCCATCGTCCAGTGTCCTCAGGGCGAGTCGCAAAGTATCAGTATATCAATAAGGAGCAGCAGATGATGACCTGGCAGGATCTCCACCATAGTGAACTCACCGTTCCCCAGCTGTATGCGCTGCTGAAATTGCGCAGTGAAGTCTTTGTCGTAGAGCAGCAGTGCGTCTATCAGGATGTCGACGGCGATGATTTGGTTGGTGAAAATCGCCATCTGCTCGGCTGGCGCGATGGCGAACTGGTGGCCTACGCGCGGATCCTCAAAAGCGAAGAGGAGTTTGCGCCGGTGGTGATTGGCCGGGTCATCGTCAGCCCCGCCGCCCGTGGTGCGAAGCTCGGCTATCAGCTGATGGAGCAGGCGCTGGCCAGCTGTCAGCAGCACTGGCCGCAAAAGGCGATTTACCTCGGGGCGCAGGCGCACCTGCAATCCTTTTACGCCCACTTCGGTTTTACGCCGGTGACCGAGGTCTATGATGAGGATGGCATCCCCCACATTGGCATGGCGCGAGAAAAGCGCGCTGTCTGACTCCTCTGCACCCTCGTCCACGCGCAGCTCTGGCCCGGCGAGCGGGTAAGATAAAACCCGCTCCCTCATCATGGGTACTGCTATTCCGTCGTCGAACCCCTTATAATGTGGGGTTTTACTACCGTGGAGGTTTGCGTGCTGTCTGTTTCCACTGCGCTGGCCCGTTTGCAAGACGGCCTGGGCGAGTCATTTCCAGACTCGCCCGGCACGCGAATTATCGATGTTGCCTTTCCGCTGAATGATGCCTTCGATCCGCTACTATGGTGCGGCCAGCAGGCGCAATGGCCGCAGTTTTACTGGCAGCAGCGCAATGGCGATGAGGAACTGGCGACGCTGGGGGCGGTAAAAACCTTTACCTCGCTCGACGCGGCGAACCGCTTTTTACGCCAGTCCGGCCGGCAGGATCTGCGTATCTGCGGCCTGAATGCGTTTGAACCGCAGCAGGGCAGCCTGGCGCTGCCGCGTCTGGAGTGGCGCCGGTGCGGCGGCAGGGCCGTGCTGCGGCTGGTGCTGCATAGTGATATCTCCCTGCGTGAGGATGCCGCGACGGCCCGCGCGTTTCTCGCCAGCCTGACAACCACTCAGGCGACTCCCGGCGCCATACCGCCGTTGCTGAGCGAGCGCCACTCATCCGACTATCCTCAATGGCAGGCAATGATTGCGCGGGCGGCTAAGGCGATCAGCGCCGGTGAAATGGATAAAGTAGTGCTGGCGCGGGCAACCGACCTGCAGTTTGCCGCCCCGCTGGACGCCGTGAGCATCATGGCGGCTAGCCGGCGCAGCAATCTTAACTGTTTTCATTTCCTGATGGCGTTCAATGCCCGGCAGGCATTTTTCGGCTCCACGCCGGAACGGCTGTGGCGCCGGCGCGGCGCGCTGCTGCGCACCGAAGCGCTGGCGGGGACCGTCGCGAACCATCAGGAAGACGCGAAGGCGCAGCAACTGGCCGACTGGTTGATGAAAGACGACAAAAACCAGCGGGAAAACATGCTGGTGGTAGAGGATATCTGCCAGCGCCTGCAGAGTGAGGCCTCGACGCTGGACGTCCTGCCGCCGCAGGTGGTGAGGCTGCGTAAGGTGCAGCATCTCCGACGCTGCATCTGGACCGAGCTGGCGGCGCCTGACGACAGCCGCTGTCTGCTGCAGCTGCAGCCCACCGCCGCGGTGGCCGGCCTGCCGCGCCGGGCGGCGCTGGCGTTCATTCAGCGTCATGAACCGTTTTCCCGCGAATGGTACGCCGGGTCCGCCGGGTATCTGTCACTGGCGCAAAGCGAGTTTTGCGTGGCGCTGCGTTCGGCGAAAGTGGACCACGACATCCTGCGGCTGTATGCCGGGGCGGGGATCGTCAGCGGCTCTGATGCACAGCAGGAGTGGCAGGAGATTGACAACAAAGCGGCCGGGCTGCGCTCGCTGCTGTGTCCATAAAGCTTGAATGACGATGCATATCAAAACGACGTCACTTTGCCTTATCTATACTTAGCATCAATATTTGATACCGGACAATTTCATGTCAGTAAGCGCATTTAACCGACGCTGGGCGGCGGTGATCCTGGAAGCTTTAACGCGCCATGGCGTGCAGCATATCTGCATCGCGCCGGGCTCGCGCTCGACACCCTTAACCCTGGCGGCGGCGGAAAACCGCGCCTTTATCCATCATACCCATTTCGACGAACGCGGCCTCGGCCACCTGGCGCTCGGACTGGCGAAGGCCAGCCGGCAGCCGGTGGCGGTGATAGTCACCTCCGGGACCGCCACCGCAAACCTCTATCCGGCGCTGATTGAGGCAGGGCTCACCGGTGAAAAGCTGATCCTGTTGACCGCCGACCGTCCGCCGGAGCTGATCGACTGCGGCGCGAACCAGGCTATCCGCCAGCCGGGGATGTTTGCCTCCCATCCTGCGCAGACGATTTCTTTGCCGCGTCCCTCGCAGGATATTCCTGCCCGCTGGCTGGTCTCAACCATCGACCAGGCGCTGGGGGCGCTGCACGCCGGCGGGGTACATATTAACTGTCCGTTCGCTGAACCGCTGTATGGTGATATGGATGAGACCGGCGTGGAGTGGCAGCAGCAGCTCGGCAACTGGTGGCAGAGCGACAAACCCTGGCTGCGCCAGGCGCTGCAGTTAGAGAGCGAGAAGCAGCGCGACTGGTTCTTCTGGCGACAAAAACGCGGCGTCGTCGTGGCGGGCAGAATGAGTGCCGCGGAAGGGAAAAAGGTCGCTGAGTGGGCGCAGACCCTCGGCTGGCCGCTGATCGGCGATGTCCTGTCGCAGACCGGGCAGCCGCTGCCGTGCGCCGACCTGTGGCTGGGCAACGGCAAAGCGGTCAGCGAGCTGGCGCAGGCGCAGATCGTCGTGCAACTCGGCAGCAGCCTGACCGGCAAACGCGTGCTCCAGTGGCAGGCGACCTGCGAGCCGGATGAATACTGGCTGGTGGATAATCTGCCCGGTCGCCTCGACCCGGCGCAGCACCGCGGTCGCCGTCTGCTCTCAAGCGTTGAGCGCTGGCTCGAATTACATCCGGCGGAGAAACGCCAGCCGTGGGCGACGGTGATCCCACAGCTTGCCGGGCAGGCGTGGCAGGCTGCGGTCGCCAGCAACGAGCCTTTTGGCGAAGCGCAGCTGGCGCAGCGTATTCGGGGCTATCTGCCGGAGCAGGGCCAATTGTTTGTTGGCAACAGCCTGGTGGTGCGCCTGATCGACGCCCTGGCGCAGCTACCGGCCGGGTATCCGGTCTACAGCAACCGCGGCGCCAGCGGTATCGATGGCCTGATCGCCACTGCGGCCGGCGTGCAGCGCGCCAGCGCCCGACCGACGCTGGCCATCGTTGGCGATCTCTCCGCGCTCTACGATCTCAACTCGCTGGCCCTGCTGCGCCAGGCGTCGGCGCCGCTGGTGCTGATCGTGGTGAATAACAACGGCGGGCAGATTTTTTCTATGCTGCCGACGCCGCAGGACGAACGCCGTCAGTTCTATTTAATGCCGCAGGACGTGGATTTCAGCCACGCGGCGGCGATGTTCGGCCTGGCCTATCATCGCCCTGATGACTGGCCGTCGCTGGATGAGGCGCTGGCCGGCGCCTGGCGCAGGGCGGGGGCGACGGTGATTGAGCTGGCGGTCAATGAGACCGACGGCGCGCAGACCCTCCAGCAGCTGCTGGCGCAGGTAAGTCGCCTGTGATCCTCAGCGCTGCTGTCGACAACGGCCAGCCGGGCTATCCCTGGCTGGTGTTTCTGCACGGTTTTTCCGGCGACCGCAACGAGTGGCGGAAAGTGGGCGACGCCTTTCCCGCCTGGCCGCGGCTGTACCTCGATCTGCCGGGGCACGGCGGCTCCGCGGATATCGCGGTGCAGGACTTTGCCGGGGTCAATACTCTGCTGCAGTCTACGCTTAATAGTTACAACATACATAAGTATTGGCTGATCGGCTACTCGCTGGGCGGCCGGGTGGCAATGAACTTCGCCAGCCAGCCGCGCGCAGGCATGCGCGGGCTGATCGTTGAAGGCGGCCATCCGGGCCTGCAGGATGCAGAGGCGCGGCAGGCGCGGCGCAGCAATGACCGCGCCTGGGCGGAACGTTTTCGCCGCGAGCCGCTTGAGCAGGTCTTTGCCGACTGGTATCAGCAGCCGGTCTTCGCTTCGCTGAATGCCGCGCAGCGTGAGTCATTGGTCGCCTTACGCAGCCGGAACAACGGCGCGACGCTGGCGGCGATGCTGCAGGCAACCTCCCTTGCCGCGCAGGCCGATCTGCGCGCGTCTCTGCAGGCGCGCGATTTTCCTTTTCACTACCTGTGCGGCGAGCGCGACGCGAAGTTTCGCGCCATCGCGCAGACGCTCGCGGCGGATCTCCATCTTATTCACCATGCCGGACACAACGCGCACCGGGACAACCCGGCGGCGGTGATTGCCTGTCTGGCGCAGATTCTGGCAAGTTAACTGAAGGACATTCTATGATCTCTCTTGATGAAGCAATGCTCTACGCCCCCGTTGAATGGCACGATTGCTCCGAAGGCTATACCGATATTCGCTATCACAAATCGACTGACGGGATTGCCAAAATCACCATTAATCGTCCGCAGGTGCGCAACGCCTTCCGCCCGCTGACCGTCAAAGAGATGATCCAGGCGCTGGCGGATGCCCGCTATGACGACAATATCGGCGTCATCGTGCTGACCGGTGAAGGTGAGAAAGCCTTCTGCGCCGGCGGCGACCAGAAAGTCCGCGGCGACTACGGCGGCTATCAGGACGACTCCGGCGTTCATCATCTTAACGTGCTCGACTTCCAGCGTCAGATCCGCACCTGCCCGAAACCGGTGGTCGCGATGGTGGCCGGCTACTCTATCGGCGGCGGTCACGTGCTGCATATGATGTGCGATCTGACTATCGCGGCGGAAAACGCCATCTTCGGCCAGACCGGGCCAAAAGTCGGCTCATTCGACGGCGGCTGGGGCGCCTCCTATATGGCGCGGATCGTCGGGCAGAAAAAAGCGCGCGAAATCTGGTTCCTGTGCCGCCAGTATGACGCTCAGCAGGCGCTGGACATGGGGCTGGTGAATACCGTGGTACCGCTGGCGGATCTGGAAAAAGAGACCGTGCGCTGGTGTCGTGAAATGCTGCAGAACAGCCCGATGGCCTTGCGCTGCCTGAAAGCGGCGCTGAACGCCGACTGCGACGGCCAGGCTGGTCTGCAGGAGCTGGCGGGCAACGCCACCATGCTGTTCTATATGACGGAAGAGGGGCAGGAAGGACGCAACGCCTTCAACCAGAAACGTCAGCCGGACTTCAGCAAATTTAAACGGAATCCATAATGCGCGTTTCGCAGGTTTACCGCTGGCAGATACCGATGGACGCGGGCGTGGTGCTGCGCGAGCGGCGGTTAAAAACCCGCGACGGGCTGTTCATCCGCCTGCAGGAGGGGGAACGCGAAGGCTGGGGCGAAATTTCTCCCCTGCCGGGATTCAGTGTCGAGACGCTGGAAGAGGCGCAAATGGCGCTGTTAGCGTGGGCACAGGCCTGGCGCGACGGCGCCGAGCCGCCGCTTCCCACGCAGCCCTCCGTCGCGTTTGGCATCAGCTGCGCGCAGGCGGAGCTTGGCGGCGAACTACCGCAGGCCGCGGATTATCGCGCGGCGCCGCTCTGCTCCGGCGATCCGGATGAGCTATTCGCCAGACTGGCGGCGATGCCCGGCGAGAAGGTCGCTAAGGTCAAAGTTGGCCTCTGGGAGGCGGTCCGCGACGGTATGGTGGTCAATCTGCTGCTGGAGGCGATCCCCGACCTGCAGCTGCGGCTCGATGCCAACCGCGCCTGGACGCCGCTCAAAGCGCAACAGTTCGCCAAATACGTTAATCCGGCGTACCGCCAGCGCATTGCTTTTCTTGAAGAACCTTGCAAAACGCGGGAGGATTCTCGGGCCTTTAGCCGCGAGACAGGGATCGCTATCGCCTGGGATGAAAGCCTGCGCGAGGCGGATTTCTGCTTTGTCGCCGAGCCGGGGGTGCGTGCGGTGGTGATCAAACCGACGCTAACCGGCAGTTTGCAGAAGGTGCAGCAACAGGTCGCCGCGGCGCATGCGCTGGGGTTGAGCGTAGTGATCAGTTCGTCGATCGAGTCCAGTCTCGGCTTAACCCAGCTGGCGCGGATTGCCGCCTGGCTGACGCCGCAGACTATTCCTGGGCTGGATACGCTGGCGCTGATGGGCGCCCAGCTGGTACGGCCGTGGCCCGAAAGTGCGCTGCCGGTGCTCAACATTGATGCGCTGGAGCCGCTGCTGTGACCTTTAACGACTGGCCCTGGCGGCACTGGCGTCAGCGGCGCGGAGAGGCCCTCGCCTTACGTCTGAATAACCAGCCGCTGACCTGGCGGGAGCTATGCGCGCGGGTTGACGCGCTGGCGTCTGGTTTTGCCGCGCAGGGCGTAATGGAAGGGCAGGGAGTGGCGCTCCGGGCCTATAACCAGCCGGAAACTCTGCTGGCATGGCTGGCGCTGCTACAGTGCGGGGCGCGGGTGCTGCCGCTGAATCCGCAGCTGCCAGCGGTGTTGCTGCAGGCGTTGTTACCCGCGTTAACCATGCAGCATCAGCTGGTGCTTAACGGTGATACGCTGCCGGGGAATTTACCGGCGTTAACTCTGCAGGCGGCAGAAGGCGCTTGTGCCGTTTGTTGGCATGGCGATCGGTTGGTGTCGATGACGTTGACCTCCGGTTCAACCGGCCTGCCGAAAGCGGCGGTACATAGCGCCAACGCCCATCTGGCCAGCGCGGCTGGCGTGCTGGCGCTGATGCCGTTTGCCGCAGGAGATGACTGGCTGCTGTCGCTGCCGTTGTTCCATGTCTCCGGTCAGGGGATCGTCTGGCGCTGGCTGCTGGCCGGCGCGCGACTCACGGTACGTGACAAACAGCCGCTGGCGCAGATGCTGCACGGCTGTACCCATGCTTCGCTGGTGCCGACTCAGCTATGGCGCCTGCTGAATGATGATGCTGCGGTTTCCCTCAAGGCGGTGCTGCTCGGCGGCGCGTCGATCCCGGTCGAATTGACTGAACGGGCGCGAAAGCAGGGCATACGCAGCTTCTGCGGCTATGGCCTCACCGAATTCGCCTCCACCGTGTGTGCCAAAGAGGCCGACGGCGCTGCGGATGTTGGCGAAGCGCTGCCGGGGCGAGAGGTGAAAATTGTCGCCGGAGAGATCTGGCTGCGGGCGTCGAGTATGGCCGCAGGCTACTGGCGGGATGGTCAATTGTTGTCATTAACCAACAATGAAGGTTGGTTTGCGACGCGCGATCGCGGAGCATTGCATAACGGTCGGCTGACGGTTGTTGGGCGACTGGATAACCTCTTTTTTAGCGGTGGAGAAGGTATTCAACCGGAAGAGGTCGAGCGTGTGATACTCGCCCATCCACAGGTACAGCAGGTGTTTATCGTGCCGCTGGATGATGCGGAATACGGCCAGCGCCCGGTAGCGGTGGTGGAATGCGATGACGGCTGCGAGTTGAGCGCGCTGGCGGCATGGAGCGCTGAGCGGTTAGCGCGTTTTCAGCAGCCGGTGCGTTGGCTGCGGTTGCCGGAAACGTTAAAAAACGGCGGGATTAAGATTTCGCGCCGGGCGCTGTGCGAGTGGGTCAGGCAGCAGACGCATGCGACCGTATCGTAGCCACCCGCATTATCCCGCGGCATAACGCCGGGTGGGTTGAACGCGGTATGCTGGACTAAAGTAGCCCTTTCAGGCTGAGAGTAACGCGGGTGGCGGCATTAAGATCGTAGTTTTTGAGATCTTCGGCTTTGACCCAGGCGTAATCGTCAAACTCCTCGTTGATCGTCACATCGCGATTGGCGCTCACGCAGTCGAAGATGAGATAGATCATGTAGATCGTTTCCTGATGCCCGTCGGGGTAGGTTTTGACGCGGGTATCGTCGCGAAAGCACCATGGCGCGATATGGGTAAGGATGAGTTTTTCGCCGAGCTCTTCGCGTATTTCCCGCCGCAGCGCCTCTTCAATACGTTCCCCTGGCTCCACGCCGCCGCCGGATAAGGCCCATTGCCCGGGAAAAACCCCGCGGTCGGCGGCCATTTTGCAAAGCAGATAATGGCCTTCATTCTCGATCAGCGGGCAAACAATCGTCCTGTGGCGCATGGGTTTTCTCCTGCAGAGGGATGGGGCGGTATGCTGGTGAAATAGTTTGCGAGCCGCCTCGGTAAACTGCAAGCGAAATACAGTTCAGGTCTTGTTGAGTGCTACGTTAAGCGAAAATGATTGTATGGAGCACCGCCATGGAAAGGGCGACGAATTCCCCCCACGATGCTGTATTTAAACACCTGCTGTCGCATCGGGCGACGGCCAGGGATTTTCTGGACATTCACCTTCCCGCACCGCTGCGCGCGTTATGTAATCTGAACACGCTGCGGCTGGAGTCCGGGAGCTTTATTGACGACGAACTGCGGGCGAGTCATTCCGATATCCTTTACTCGCTGCAAACGCAGGCGGGGGAGGGCTATATCTATCTGTTGATAGAGCACCAAAGCTCGGCGGACCGCCATATGGCATTTCGCCTGATGCGCTATGCGATAGCCGCGATGCAGCGTCATCTGGATAAAGGGCATACGCAGCTGCCGCTGGTGATCCCGCTGCTGTTTTATCATGGTCGCGTTTCTCCCTGGCCTTACCCGATGTGCTGGCTGGCAGGCTTTGCCGATCCGGACATCGCGCGGCGGATCTATGGTGAAGATTTTCCCTTAATTGATATCACTAGCACCCCGGACGATGAAATCATGCGCCATCGGCGCGTGGCGATGCTGGAGCTGCTACAGAAGCATATTCGCCAGCGGGATTTGATGGACCTGCATGAGCAGCTGGTCAGGCTCCTGGCGCTGGGATACACTAGCCGCAGGCAGCTTAAAACGCTGTTGCACTATTTATTACAGGCAGGAAACGCCGCCGATCCGGTTGCTTTTTTGCGCCATCTTGCGCAAAACGTCCCCCGGCGGCCGCATAAGGAGACGCTAATGAATATTGCCCAGTTTCTGGAACAACGCGGCCATCAGCAAGGATTAAAGCAAGGTCTTGAACAAGGTCTACAGCAAGGTATCGAACAAGGTATCGAGCAAGGTGAGCAGCAGACCGCGGAGCGTATCGCCCGGGCGATGCTTGCTAACGGACTCGACCTGTCGCTGGTGGCGGAACTGACCGGCCTCGCCCCGGAATGTCTGGCCCGGCTGCAGCATTAATTATTCCCTTATCCACCCGCGCCGCGCCGATCGTGCGGCGCCAGCTCTCTGTTTTCGTCAATGTGTCAGCGTTAATCATAATAAACATGAATATTACTGGCGTTGAATAGGCTGTTCGTGGTTCTGGCAACGCTCGATGCCGTAAAAATACGCAACTGGTTACACTCTTGTGAAAATTCATTTCGCCAGGTCATTGATTCCTGATGGGTGCGCAGTAGAATTTTCAGGTTTTTTCGGGACTTCTTTGATTTTAATTTTCTGGATAGAGTAAATAATGAAAAAAAGCATTTTTATGGCGCTGGCGGGCGTGATGATGGTTTCTTCGGCGGCCCATGCGATTAGCGTTACCGGTGAAGCCGGCGAGCATTACACCAACCTTGGCGTCGGCTTCGGCACCGAGTCCACCGGCCTGGCCGTTTCGGGTAACTGGCTGCACAGCGATAACGACGGCGACGCCGCGGGTTTAGGCCTGGGACTCAATATTCCGCTGGGGCCGTTCCTCGCGACCGTGGGTGGTAAAGGTATTTACACCAATCCGAAACAGGGCGATGAAGGTTATGCGGCCGCGGTCGGCGGCGGCCTGCAGTGGAAAATCGGCGACAGCTTCCGCCTGTACGGCGATTATTACTACTCTCCGGATTCGCTCTCCAGCGGCATTGATAGCTACCAGGAAGCCAACGTCGGCGCCAGCTGGACCATTATGCGTCCGCTTAGCATCCAGGCCGGCTACCGTTACCTGAACCTGGCGGGCAAAGATGGCAACCGCGATAACACCATCGCCGACGGCCCATACATCGGCGCCAGCGCCAGCTTCTAATCTCTTCCGGCGCGGCATCTTCTTGCTGCGCCAGATTTTCCTCCTCGTCAGCATCCCGCTTTGCGTTATAGTATTTCTCACCTGGCAGGCAAGGAGTGAGCAATGTTGAATGTGGAAATGCTGTCCACCGGCGATGAAGTGTTGCATGGTCAAATCGTTGATACCAATGCGGCATGGCTGGCGGATTTCTTTTTTAATCAGGGTTTACCGTTAACGCGCCGCAATACCGTTGGCGACGATCTCGATGCGCTGGTGGCGATTCTGCGCGAACGCAGCGAACAGGCGGATGTGCTGATCGTCAACGGCGGCCTCGGCCCAACCAGCGACGACCTGAGCGCGCTGGCCGCCGCCACTGCGAAAGGCGAAGGGCTTATTTTGCATCCGGAGTGGCTGGAAACCATGACCCGCTTTTTTGCCGAGCGCGGCAGGCCGATGGCGGAAAGCAACCGTAAGCAGGCGGAAATCCCGGCCAGCGCTGAGATGATCAACAACCCGGTCGGTACGGCCTGTGGCTTTGCCATCCAGCTCAACCGCTGCCTGATGTTTTTCACTCCCGGGGTCCCCTCTGAATTTAAGGTGATGGTCGAGCAGGAAATTTTACCGCGCCTGCGCCAGCGCTTTACGCTGCCGGACCCGCCGGTATGCCTGCGTATGACCACCTTTGGCCGCTCGGAGAGCGAGCTGGCGCAAAGTCTTAATCCGCTGACGCTGCCTCCGGGCGTGGTGATGGGTTACCGCTCGTCGATGCCGATCATTGAACTCAAGCTAACCGGACCGGCCAACCAGCTCGATGCCATGCTGGCCCTGTGGCCGGAGGTGCGTAAGGTGGCTGGCGACAGCCTGATTTTCGAAGGCACGGAAGGGTTACCGGCGCAGATCGCCCGCTGTCTGCAGGAGCGGCAGCTGAGCCTGACGCTCAGCGAGCAGTTTACCGGCGGCCTGCTGGCGCTCCAGCTGTCCCGCGCCGGCGCGCCGCTGCTGGCCAGCGAAGTCGTTCCGGCGCAGGAGGAGACGCTGGCGCAGGCGGCCCGCTGGGCGGCCGAGCGGCGCATAAACCATTTTGCCGGCCTGGCTCTGGCGGTGAGCGGTCAGGAAAACGATCATCTTAACGTGGCCCTGGCCACCCCGGACGGCACCTTCGCACTGCGGGTGAAGTTTAGCGCCACCCGCCACAGCCTGGCGGTACGCCAGGAAGTCTGCGCTATGATGGCGTTAAACATGCTGCGTCGCTGGCTGAATGGCCAACCGCTGGCCAGCGAACATGGCTGGATTAACGTGGTGGATTCCCTCTCGCTGTAAGTCATTCCCCCCGGCGCACCGTATCCTCGGGGCGCCGGTCGTCCAACCTGTTGTACTCTTCTGAAAAAATTCTGTGCGTTAAGTCGCAATTTTCTGCTGCGAACGGTCCAGTATACGGGAAAACGATTGCCCCGCGATGTCGCTCACACTTTACCGCCCGGACAATCGCAACACTGATTCCAGTATTCAGGATTGGAGTCCAGTATGTTGGAATCAACGAAAGTCCCGGCGCTGACCCGCGCGATTGAGATCCTCAATTTAATTGGCCGCATCGGCCCCTGCAGCGCGGCGACGATAATAGCGGAGCTGGGGATCCCGAAAAGCACGGTGTATCTGCTGCTGGGCGAGCTGAAAAAGCAGCGCTTCATCAGTATGGATAATCAGGATAACTACTGCCTGTGGACCAAGCTGGTGGAGCTGGCCGGGCAGGCGCTGAGCAAAATGGACCTGCGCGAGCTGGCGCGGCCGCGCCTCACCCGGCTGATGGATGAGTGCGGCCTGCTTTGTCACTTGGGCATTATCGATCAGGGTAACGCCTACTACATTCTGAAAATTGAGTCTCCCGCCACCATCAGCGTGCGCTCGCATGAGGGTAAGAGCCTGTCTCTTTACCGCTCCGGGATCGGCAAATGTTTGCTGGCCTGGCAGCCCGCCAGCGTTCAGGCGTCGATTATCGAAGACCTACAGTGGGAGCGGGCCACGCCAACGACCATCACCGATGCTCAACAGCTGCGGGAGGAGCTGGGGCGGATCCGCGCCCGGGGCTGGAGCTTTGATAATGGCGAGGACTATCCGGATGTGCGCTGCGTGGCTGCCCCGGTATTTAACGCCAATAACGACCTGACCGCCGCCATCTCGGTGGTGGGTACCCGTCTGCAAATCAATGAAGACAATCGCGATTACCTGGCTGGTAAGGCGATTGCCTGCGCGAAAGATATTTCACGTCTGCTGGGGTGGAAAAGCCCCTTCGAACAACTCGCCTCATCATAAGGAGAACATCATGACCCTACCGAAAATTAAACACGTCCGCGCCTGGTTCATCGGCGGCGCCACAGCAGAGCAGGGCGCCGGCGGCGGCGATTACCATGACCAGGGGGCTAACCACTGGATTGACGATCATATCGCCACCCCGATGAGCAAATATAAACAGTATGAGCAGTCCCGGCAGTCGTTTGGCATCAACGTGCTGGGCACGCTGATTGTGGAAGTGGAAGCCGACAACGGACAGACCGGCTTTGCGGTGTCGACGGCCGGGGAGATGGGCTGCTTTATCGTCGAAAAACATCTCAACCGCTTTATCGAAGGCAAATGCGTCAGCGATATCAAACTGATCCATGACCAGATGCTTAACGCCACCCTTTACTACGCGGGATCCGGCGGCCTGGTGATGAATACCATCTCCTGTGTCGACCTGGCGCTGTGGGACCTGTTCGGGAAAGTGGTTGGCCTGCCGGTCTACAAACTGTTGGGTGGGGCGGTGCGCGACGAAATACAGTTCTATGCCACCGGCGCACGTCCGGACCTGGCGCAGGAGATGGGCTTTATCGGCGGCAAAATGCCTACCCACTGGGGGCCGCACGATGGCGACGCCGGGATCCGCAAAGACGTCGCCATGGTGGCGGATATGCGCGAAAAATGCGGCCCGGATTTCTGGTTAATGCTGGACTGCTGGATGAGCCAGGACGTTAACTATGCCACCAAACTTGCCCATGCCTGCGCCCCTTATAACCTCAAGTGGATCGAAGAGTGCCTGCCGCCGCAGCAGTATGAAGGCTATCGCGAGCTGAAGCGCCAGGCGCCTGCCGGGATGATGGTGACCAGCGGCGAGCACCACGGCACGCTGCAGTCCTTCCGCACCCTGTCGGAAACCGGCATCGATATTATGCAGCCCGACGTCGGCTGGTGCGGCGGCTTAACCACCCTGGTGGAGATCGCGGCCATCGCCAAAGCGCGCGGGCAGCTGGTAGTGCCCCACGGCTCGTCGGTTTACTCACATCATGCGGTGATCACCTTCACCAACACGCCGTTCAGTGAGTTTCTGATGACCAGTCCGGACTGCGCCACGCTGCGCCCGCAGTTCGACCCGATCCTGCTCGGCGAGCCGGTGCCGGAGAGAGGGCGCATTCATAAATCGGTCCTGGATAAACCCGGCTTTGGCGTCGAGCTCAATCGCGACTGCAACCTGAAGCGTCCTTATCAACACTGATTGCGTCGGGCCGCCCGGCGGCCCGCGCCTGAGGATATTATGATGAGCAACACTCTGCTGGAGAGCGTGGTGAAGAAAAACCGCGCCCGCTTAATCCCCTTTATGCTGGCGCTGTACGTGCTGGCGTTTCTTGACCGTTCTAATATCGGTTTCGCCAAAGAGACCTACCAGCTGGATACCGGACTCAGCAATGAGGCCTACGCGCTGGGGGCCGGTATCTTCTTTGTGGTCTATGCCTTCCTCGGGGTGCCGGCCAATCTGCTGATGCGCACATTTGGCGCCAGGCGATGGATCGGCTGCACCACGCTGCTGTGGGGCGTGCTGTCGGCGGCGATGGCGTGGGCGGATACGGAAGCGAAATTCCTGCTGGTACGTACCCTGCTGGGCGCGGCGGAGGCGGGCTTCTTTCCCGGAATGATCTACCTCACTTCACAGTGGTTTCCCCAGCAAAACCGCGCCAGCATTATGGGGCTGTTTTATATGGGCGCGCCGCTGGCCCTGACGCTGGGATCGCCTTTATCCGGTGCGCTGCTGGAGATGCATGGATTTATGGGCCATCCCGGCTGGTTCTGGATGTTTGTCATTGAAGGCCTGCTCGCCGTCGCCGCGGGAGCGTTCACCTTCTTCTGGCTGGACGATTCGCCGCAGCATGCCCGCTTCCTGAGCGCAGCGGAGAAACAGGCGCTGATAAGCGAGCTGGCGCGCGAGGAGGAGAAAAAGATTGCCTCGCGCCTGTCCGATGCGCTGCGTAACGGGCGGGTCTGGCAGCTGGCGCTGATTTATCTGACCATTCAGGTGGCGGTCTATGGTCTGATTTTCTTCCTGCCCACCCAGGTTGCTGCGCTGCTGGGCACCAAAGTCGGCTTCGTTGCCTCGGTGGTGACGGCCATCCCGTGGGTGGCGGCGCTGTTTGGCACCTGGCTTATCCCTCGCTACTCCGATCGCACCGGCGAGCGACGCAATATTGCCGCCCTGACGCTGCTGGCGGCGGCGGTCGGGATTGCAGTGTCCGGACTGGTGGCGCCGGTGCTGGCTATCATCGCGCTGTGCGTGGCGGCGGTCGGGGTGATCGCCGTGCAGCCGGTCTTCTGGACGATGCCGACGCAGCTGCTGTCCGGCACGGCGCTGGCCGCAGGGATTGGCTTTGTTAACCTGTTTGGCGCCATCGGTGGTTTTCTGGCGCCGATCGTGCGCGTGCAGGCCGAAACGTTGTTCGCCAGCAGCGCCGCCGGACTGTTAACCCTGGCCGGCGTCGCCATTGTCGGGGTGGTCATTATCTTTTCATTGAGCCTTACCCGCGCGGTACCCCAGCGCGGCAGCGTACAGCATTGAATAAAGGAATCGCTATGAACGCACTGTTATCTAACCCCTTCAAACGGGGATTATTACGCGGTGAGACGCAAATCGGCCTGTGGCTGAGCTCCACCTCATCCTACATGGCGGAGATCGCTGCGACGTCGGGATACGACTGGCTGCTGATCGACGGCGAGCATGCCCCGAACACTATTCAGGACCTTTATCATCAGCTGCAGGCGATTGCCCCCTATGCCAGCCAGCCGGTCATTCGCCCGGTCGAGGGCAACCGCAGCCTGATAAAACAGGTGCTGGATATTGGCGCCAGAACCTTGCTGGTGCCGATGGTCGATACCGCCGAGCAGGCTCGGGAGGTGGTCTCAGCGACCCGTTATCCCCCCATCGGGAGCCGCGGCGTTGGCGCCGGCGTGGCGAGAGCGGCGCGCTGGGGAAGGGTGGAGAATTATATGGCGGAGGCAAATGACGAACTTTGTCTGCTGATTCAGGTCGAGAGCCGAACCGCGCTGGAGAACCTGGACGCTATTCTCGAGGTGGACGGCATTGACGGGGTGTTCATCGGTCCGGCGGATCTCTCCGCCTCGCTGGGCTACCCGGACGATGCCGGTCACCCTGACGTGCAGCGGGTGATCGAGCAGAGCATCCGGCGCATTCGCGCGGCGGGGAAAGCGGCCGGATTTCTGGCGGTCGACCCGGCGATGGCGGAAAAATGTCTTGCCTGGGGGGCCAACTTTGTCGCCGTCGGGGTGGATACCATGCTGTATACCCAGGCGCTGGACCGCCGGCTGGCGATGTTTAAATCTGCCAGCGCCCAGCCGCAAGAGAAAACGAGCTATTGACGGCACAGGCTGGCGCTGGGCTCAGACGAGCGCCTGCGCCAGCACCGTCAGCGGATGCTCGCAGCGTTTGCTGGTGGACATCTCAATCTGCCATTTGCAGGTCTCGCAGTCGGTGACGACGAGGTCGGCCCCGCTCTCCTCAATCTGACGGAACAGCGGGGCGCCGATAGCCTGTGATACCGCGTAATTCTCAGTTTTAAACCCGTAGGTGCCTGCGATGCCGCAGCACTGTGAATCCAGCACCTCCAGCTGCAGGCCGGGGATCAGCCGCAGCAGCTCGAGGGTATACAGCGACCAGCCCATCTTTTCCATATGACACGGGGTGTGATAGACCACCTTCAGCGGCAGCGGGCGCAGCGGTAGCGTCCTGCCGGCAGCCAGCTGTTTCCAGATCCAGCGGGTGGCAAGCTCGACGCGATCGCGAAGATCGCTGTTATCGACATCGAGGAGATGGGGGTATTCATCACGTAGCGTAAAGGCGCAGGTCGAGGAGGTGGCAATGATCGGTAGCGTGTTTTCCCGCATCGCGGCGACGTTGCTCTGCGCCTGCTTACGCGCCTTGTCGAAAAAACCGTTGGCGATCAGCGGTACGCCGCAGCATTTTTCTTTTGATAACAACTGCACCCCGGTACCCAGCGCGTTGACGACGCGAATCAGATCTTTACCCAACTGTGGATGGTTATAGTTGACGTAGCAGCCATGAAAGAAAGCCACCTGTTCGCTGTACTGCTTCTGACGGGCGGCGAGCTGGCGGTAAGCGCGGCGGAAGGTGCCGAAACCATATTTCGGCAGCGTACGCCGGTGATCGATGTTGAGCGTCGCGTCGAGCAGACGGCGCACCGGTTTTAAGCCGGTGGCGGCGTTGACCAGGGGGGCAAAGGGGGTGGAAAGGGTACCCATCAGGTCGGTATGGCTGAGGATGGCGTCGCGCAGGGTCGGCTTTTGCTGGCCGTACTGTGCCCGGGCGCGTTGAATGATATCGCCAATTTTCACATCCGACGGGCAGGCGACCTCGCAGCGCTTGCAGTTAATGCAGTACTTCAGCGCCTCGTCGTACAGCGCGCCATCCTTCAGACGCAGGCGTTCGCCGTCCGGCCCCGCTTGTTTCGGGCCGGGATAGCGCGGATTGACCCGACTTACCGGGCAGGTGGTGGTACAGACCGTGCACTTAATGCAGCTTTCAAAACGGGTATCGTTCATGGCCGGCCTCCGGCAAGGGCGTGGATCTGTCTGGCGGCGTGCAGCGCGGTAACGGCGCAGACGCCGCCGCCACAGCCGAGCTGAATGGCATCGAACCCGCCGAGCAATGAGCCGATGGCGAACAGATTATGGAACGGCTGCCCGCCCAGCAGGGGGCGCAGCAGGGCATCGGTTTTCACGCCGAAGCGCTGCCACGGTTGTGAGGCGAAGAAATCGCGCTGGTACCAGCTTTCCCGTGGCAGGGTCTGGTGAAGGTCGAGGCCGAGGATCGGCTCGCGCACGCTATCGCGAGTGGCGACAAGACCGTTGCTGAAAAAGCTGCCGCTGGCCAGCACGGTAAAGCGCGGACGCAGCGCAATATCGCCGTGATTGCGCGTCCAGACCGCCTCGACGGCGTCCTGTCGATGGCTGATTTTCACCACCTCATCGCCTGCGAGCCAGGCGCCGCCCTCGCGAATGAACTGGCGTTGCAGCTGAGAATGCAAACGCATCCCGGGAACCGAAGGCGGCAGCGTCGGCAGCAGACGCAGCGGGCAGGGTAGACGCGCCTGCAGCCAGTGGTACAGGCGATCGTCGGCGAGGCCAAAACAGGCGGGCATGATCAGCAGGTCATACTGCTGCGCCAGCGGTAGCAGCGCTGCATGCAGGGCCGGCCACATATTCTCATCATCCAGGACGCGGGCGATATTGGCGGCGCGAAACTCGGTCGGGTTGTCACGCAGCACATCCAGCAGCGGTAACTCGATTTCCACCGCCGCGGCGGTAACTCCGTGTTGACCGAGCGCGGCGGCGGCGAGATGCGGCTGAAAATCAGCAAAGCCGCTGATCCCCACCAGACAGGCGCCCTGCGACGGCAGGGGCGCGACAGGCACCTCAAGGGGCGACAGCCATGCCGGGCGCAACGTCCCCAGCGGCGTTACCCGCCGGTGCGGCCGGCGCGCATCGCCCTGCATCACCGCGCCGCAGGCGGCCAGCAGGGCTTCGGTCTGCGTCGCGTATTCGAGCACCGCCTCGGCGCCGAGACGGGAATAAGGGTGTTCAGGAAGCTGTTCAGCGAGCTGCTGCAGACCTTGTGCGACGTCAGTGACGTTATCGCCGTTGGGCAGCGCCGAGAGCAGGTCTAACGACGCGGAGGAAAAATGCAGCGCGCTCTGCCCGCGGCTGATGATGACGCTGCGCAGGCCGTGCTGATTCAGGGCCAGCCCGCACAGCAGGCCGGCGAGCCCGCCGCCGATAATCGCGCAATCAAACTTCATCCCGGTGCTCCTGTGGCAATCCGCACAGGCCGAGGTAGACCCAGCGGGTGAATTCGCTTTCGCGCAGCGCATCGCCCCAGGCGATGGGCTGCACGCCCTTCCAGCGTTCATTGAGAAATTCCGATAGCTGGGTTAACGACTGCGCGGGCGTGGTGACGTTAAAGCGCTGCAGCAGTCCGGCAGCGCGGCAGGCGCAGAGTTCCCCCTGACAGGTCCCCATGCCAATCCGGGTGCGGCGGCGCAGGTCGAGCAGGGTGTTGACCGCCAGGTTTTCCACCGCGTATTCCACTTCACCGGCAGTGACGGCTTCACATTCGCAGACCAGGCTACGGTGCTGGCGGCTGTCGCCAAGCCAGGACGGGGTGCGATCGCCGTGACGGTAGACGGCCGAGCCGCGCAGCGGGGTGGGGAGGGAGATTATCTTTTGCAGGGTACTTTCCGTTGGCTCCTGTGAACCGGGCAGCGGGGCTTCGGCCGTGGTACAGGGGGTGGTGTTTCCCAGCTTACGACAGACGGCGTCGGTGGCCCACTCGGCCATCAGGCGATAGGTCATCAGCTTGCCGCCGGTGATGGTAATGAAGCCTTCCATACCGTCACGCTGGGCATGGTCGAGCAGGACGATGCCGCGGCTGACGCTGCGCCCGCTGGGTTCGTTATCGCTGGCCACCAGCGGGCGGACGCCGGAGTAGGCGCGGAGGATCCGGGTGCGGCCCATGACCGGCGCCAGCTTTTCCCCTTCGCGCAGCAGGGTATCGACCTCCGCCGCTGTTACCCGGTTGTCGTCAATTTCGTCATAAGGAATATGCATTGAGGTAGTGCCGATCAGCGAGATGGTATCGCCGGGCACCAGAATATCGGCGTCGGCCGGCTTACGGCAGCGGTTGATCACCAGGTTGTTAATCCGATGATCGAGGATCAGCAGCGATCCCTTCGCCGGGAACATGGTGATGCGCAGGTCGGCATATTCCGCAATACGCTGCCCCCAGATCCCGGCGGCGTTAACCACCATCCCGGCGTACAGAGTGCGGGCCTGGTGAAGTTGGCGGTCGTATACCTGGACGCCGCAGACGCGATCGCCCCGGCGCAGCAGGCCTGTTACTTCGCAGCCGGTAAGGATCTGCGCGCCGTGTTCGCGGGCGTCGAGCATATTGGCCGCGGTGAGGCGAAACGGGTCGATGGTACCGTCCGGGACCTGCACCGCGCCCAGCAGCGTCGGGTTGACGGCGGGCTCCCGGCGCAGCGCTTCCTGCGGCGAGAGCGGCGTGGCCTCTATGCCAGCCTGCTGACAGGCGTCGATAAAGGTTTGCTGCCATGCCAGGTCATCTTCAGGCAGGGTGATAAACAGCCCATTGGTCGGTTCAATACAGTGGCGGGCGATGCGGCGCAGGATGCGGTTCTCACTGATGCATTCGCGGGCGGATTCGTTGTCGGTCGCCGCGTAGCGGGCGCCGCTGTGCAGCAGTCCATGATTCCGGCCGGTCGCCCCGGTGGCGATATCATGGCGCTCAATGAGCAGCGTTCGTAATCCGCGCCGGGCGCAGTCGCGGACGATACCGGCGCCGGTTGCTCCGCCGCCGATGATAATGACCTCGCTATCAAGACGTCCCGTCATCTTCAACTCCTCTGCTTTCGTTTAACGCCATTTAGCCACAATTAGTAAGGTTATTGTTTGATTTCGAGCATATTCGCGCGTTATTTGAGCGTGTTATGTGATTTCGTGCTCACATTGGAACGTTTTGTCATATTTCTGTAACAAATTGTGCGATGTTTCACAGTATCAACTCTACGTATTGCCTACCATCGCGACCATATTTGAAGTTGGTGATTAATCTGGGATTTTGTCGTGACGTCAGTAGAAAACAGCAAGGGCCACGGAGGCTGATATGTTAAGTATTTTTAAACCCGCCGCGCATAAAGCGCGTTTGCCAGCTGCGGAGATTGACCCGCTATATCGCCGATTACGCTGGCAGATTTTTATTGGCATCTTTTTTGGTTATGCCGCCTACTATTTGGTTCGTAAGAACTTTGCCCTGGCGATGCCTTATCTTATCGAGCAGGGGTTCTCTCGTGGCGACCTCGGCTTCGCCCTTTCCGGTATCTCCATCGCCTATGGATTTTCGAAATTCATCATGGGATCGGTCTCTGACCGCTCGAATCCGCGCATTTTCCTGCCGGCTGGCTTGATCCTCGCCGCGCTGGTGATGCTGGTGATGGGCTTCGTGCCGTGGGCGACGTCCAGCATCATGATAATGTTCGTGCTGCTGTTCCTCTGCGGCTGGTTCCAGGGGATGGGCTGGCCGCCGTGCGGCCGGACCATGGTGCACTGGTGGTCGCAGAAAGAGCGCGGCGGGATTGTCTCGGTGTGGAACTGCGCGCATAACGTCGGCGGCGGCATTCCGCCGCTGCTGTTCCTGTTAGGGATGGCGTGGTTTAACGACTGGCACGCGGCGCTGTATATGCCGGCATTCGGCGCCATTCTGCTGGCGATTTTCGCCTTTGCGATGATGCGCGACACCCCGCAGTCCTGCGGTCTGCCGCCGATTGAAGAATATAAAAACGACTACCCGGACGATTACAGCGAAAAGCACGAAGAAGAGCTGACGGCGAAGCAGATCTTTATGCAATACATTCTGCCGAACAAGCTGCTGTGGTACATCGCTATCGCTAACGTCTTCGTTTATCTGCTGCGCTACGGCATTCTCGACTGGTCGCCGACCTACCTGAAAGAAGTTAAACACTTCGCGCTGGATAAATCCTCCTGGGCCTATTTCCTGTACGAGTACGCGGGGATCCCGGGCACGCTGCTGTGCGGCTGGATGTCGGACAAAGTGTTTAAAGGCAACCGCGGCGCCACCGGCGTGTTCTTTATGACCCTGGTGACCATCGCCACTGTCGTTTATTGGCTGAACCCGCCGGGTAATCCGGGCGTCGATATGGCCTGTATGATCATCATTGGCTTCCTGATCTACGGCCCGGTGATGCTGATTGGTCTGCATGCCCTCGAGCTGGCGCCGAAAAAAGCCGCCGGGACCGCCGCGGGCTTCACCGGCCTGTTCGGCTATCTTGGCGGTTCCGTGGCCGCGAGCGCTATCGTCGGCTACACCGTCGATTTCTTCGGCTGGGACGGCGGCTTTATGGTGATGATCGGCGGTAGCGTGCTGGCGGTTATCCTGCTGGTTATCGTGATGCTCGGTGAACGTCGCCATCACCAACAGCTGAAACAAGCCTAAGGAGCGGCGATGAAAATGAAACTTACCGCGCTGATGAGCGGAATGATTCTGTCCAGTTCGGCGCTGTGCTTCAGTGCGACAGCGGCTGATAAAATGGTCATCGCCCACCGCGGCGCCAGCGGGTATCTGCCGGAACATACCCTGCCGGCGAAAGCGATGGCTTACGCTCAGGGGGCGGATTACCTTGAGCAAGACCTGGTGATGACCAAAGACGACCGGCTGGTGGTGTTACACGACCACTATCTCGATCGGGTGACTGACGTTGCGCAGCGTTTCCCGCAGCGGGCGCGTAAAGATGGCCGTTTCTACGCCATCGACTTTACCCTGGACGAGATTAAGTCGCTGAAGTTTACCGAAGGTTTTGAGCCGAAAAATGGTAAGAACGTGCAAACCTATCCCGGGCGATTCCCGATGGGCAAATCCGATTTCCGTATTCATACCTTTGAAGAGGAGATTGAGTTTGTCCAGGGGCTGAACCATTCAACCGGCAAAAACATCGGTATCTACCCGGAAATCAAAGCGCCGTGGTTCCACCACCAGGAAGGCAAAGATATTGCCGCCAGCACATTGAAGGTGCTGAAGGAATATGGCTATACCAGCAAGCAGGATAAGGTTTATCTGCAGTGCTTTGACGCCAACGAGCTCAAACGCATTAAAAATGAGCTGGAGCCGAAGATGGGGATGGATCTCAATCTGGTGCAGCTCATCGCCTATACCGACTGGAATGAAACCCAGCAGAAACAGGCCGATGGTAAGTGGGTGAACTACAGATATGACTGGATGTTCAAGCCAGGGGCGATGGCGCAGATTGCGCAGTACGCGGACGGTATCGGCCCGGATTACCATATGCTGGTAGCGGAAGGCTCGAAGCCGGGGGCGGTGAAGCTGACGGCAATGGTGAAAGAGGCGCATGCCAGCCATCTGCAGGTGCATCCGTACACCGTGCGCGCGGATCAGTTGCCGGAGTACGCGACTAACGTTAATCAGCTCTATGACGTACTGTATAACCAGGCGGGCGTCGACGGCTTATTTACCGATTTCCCGGATAAAGCGGTGCAGTTCCTGGACGCGAAACGCTAAAAAGCCGGGTGGCGGCTACGCCTTACCCGGCGTACGAACTGCGGTTTTGTTGACACTGTTCTCGGCGTGCAACGATTTCGACCCGGGAATAACGTTTGTTCTATGTTATTTCCTGGAAGATTGCGCTCCCGATATTTCTTCTGCGTTATGCCTTTCATAGCGCAGGGAGCACACAGGGGGAGGCCAGTCGCCGCCTCCCCCTGTACCCCCGGGCTCCGGCCAGCAAAATCGCCGCTGCGCGGTCCCTTCGACTTATCCCTGCAGGCTTCGGGTCGGGCCGAGGCAGCGTCCCTGCAAAACACGGCCCTCAGCCCGCATCCATGCGGGCTGCCCCGGCCTTCCGGGAACGTGTCAGCGATTTTGAGGCCGTCAACACCGGCAGTTTCAGCAGCCCAGGGCGGCAGTGCGTAAACGGCCGGTCCTGGAACAGTAGGTCAGGTAAGCGTAGCGCCACCTGACAAGACTACATCTCGATCTCAATATCGCCTTTCGCCCGGCAGCAGCAGGGCAAAATTTCTCCCGGCTGGATAAAGGCCAGCGGCTCGGTCAGCCAGTCAACCTGGCCGGAGACCAGGCGAGTGCGGCAGGAGCCGCAGTAGCCTTCGCGGCACTGATATTCGACGTCGATATTATGCGACTCCAGCGCCGCCAGCAGGGAAGGGTGTTCATCCTGACACTCAAGGCGAGTGTCAGAGATTTTCAGGAAGATCCGCTTCATTACAGCTGGAAGTTACTCAGATCGTCGGCATCGACTTCAGAATCGATCTGGCCGACGAGATAAGAACTGACTTCCACTTCCTGCGGCGCCACCTGAACGTTGTCGGAGACCAGCCAGGTGTTGATCCATGGGATCGGGTTGGAGCGGGTCTGGAACGGCAGATCGAGGCCCACCGCCTGCATGCGGATATTGGTGATGTACTCGACGTACTGGCAGAGAATATCTTTATTCAGGCCGATCATCGAGCCGTCGCGGAACAGGTAGTCCGCCCACTCTTTCTCCTGCTGCGCCGCCAGCACGAACAGGTCATAGCACTCCTGCTTGCACTCTTCGGCGATTTCCGCCATTTCCGGATCGTCGCTGCCGGAGCGCAGCAGGTTCAGCATATGCTGGGTGCCGGTCAGGTGCAGCGCTTCATCGCGGGCGATCAGGCGGATAATTTTGGCGTTGCCTTCCATCAGTTTGCGTTCGGCAAAGGCGAAGGAGCAGGCGAAGCTGACGTAGAAGCGGATCGCTTCCAGGGCATTAACGCTCATCAGGCACAGATAGAGTTTCTTTTTCAGCTCGCGCAGATTCACGGTCACGGTTTTGCCGTTGACGGTGTGGGTGCCTTCGCCCAGCAGATGCCAGTAGCTGGTCATCTCGATCAGCGAATCGTAATAGTGAGAGATGCCTTCCGCACGTTTCTGGATCTGCTCGTTGGTGACGATGTCGTCGAACACGGTCGCCGGGTCGTTGACGATGTTGCGGATGATGTGAGTGTACGAACGCGAGTGAATGGTCTCGGAGAAGGCCCAGGTTTCTACCCAGGTCTCCAGCTCCGGGATGGAGATCAGCGGCAGCAACGCCACATTCGGGCTACGGCCCTGGATGGAGTCGAGCAGCGTCTGGTACTTCAGGTTGCTGATGAAAATATGTTTTTCATGTTCCGGCAGCGCCTGGTAGTCGATGCGATCGCGGGAAACGTCAACCTCTTCCGGGCGCCAGAAGAAGGAGAGCTGCTTTTCAATCAGCTTTTCAAAGATGTCGTATTTTTGCTGATCGTAGCGGGCCACGTTAACCGGCTGGCCAAAAAACATAGGTTCCAGCAGCTGATCGTTTTTCGTCTGTGAAAAAGTGGTGTATGCCATTGAAGTGAGTCCTGTTGAACTGTATTGCCCGGCGGGAATGGGTTGGCCGGGCCTACACAAACGTAGGCCGGGTAAGCGTAGCGTTACCCGGCAAAAATACCTTAGATCTTACAAGCGCCGCTTTCGCAGCCGTCGTCCTGGATGGACGGGGCCAGGTCATCCTGGGCGTCTTCAGCGCCATCACGGGTGTTGTGATAGTACAGCGTTTTGACGCCGAATTTATAGGCGTTGAGCAGGTCTTTGAGCAACTGCTGCATCGGCACTTTTCCGGACGGGAAGCGCGTCGGATCGTAGTTAGTGTTGGCAGAGATCGACTGGTCGATAAACTTCTGCATGATACCCACCAGCTGCAGATAACCGTCGTTGTTCGGCATCTCCCACAGCAGCTCGTAGGCGTTCTGCAGGTTTTCGTAATCCGGCACCACCTGGCGCAGGATACCGTCCTTGGACGCTTTGATACTCACGTGGCCGCGCGGCGGCTCAATGCCGTTGGTGGCGTTGGAGATCTGCGACGAGGTCTCGGACGGCATCAGCGCGGAGAGCGTGGAGTTGCGCAGGCCGTGGGTTTTAATGGATTCGCGCAATGCTTCCCAGTCGTAGTGCAGGGGTTCGCTGACGATGCCGTCCAGATCTTTCTTATAGGTATCGATCGGCAGGATGCCCTGCGCATAGGTGGTTTCGTTGAACCACGGGCAGGCGCCTTGCTCGATAGCCAGCTCGTTAGAGGCCTTCAGCAGATAGTACTGAATCGCTTCGAACGTTTTGTGCGTCAGGTTGTTGGCGCTGCCGTCGGAGTAGCGTTTGCCATGCTTCGCCAGATAGTAAGCGAAGTTGATCACGCCGATACCCAGCGTACGACGCCCCATCGCACCGCGTTTAGCCGCCGGGATGGGGTAATCCTGATAGTCGAGCAGCGCATCCAGAGCACGCACCGCCAGCACCGCCAGCTCTTCCAGCTCGTCGAGGCTGTCGATAGCCCCGAGGTTGAAGGCCGACAGGGTGCACAGCGCGATTTCGCCGTTTTCGTCGTTGACATCTTCCAGCGGTTTGGTCGGCAGAGCAATCTCCAGGCACAGGTTAGACTGACGCACCGGGGCGACTACCGGATCGAACGGGCTGTGGGTGTTACAGTGGTCGACGTTCTGGATATAGATGCGGCCGGTAGAGGCGCGCTCCTGCATCATCAGCGAGAACAGCTCAACGGCTTTAATACGCTGCTTGCGAATGCTGTCGTCCTGCTCGTACTGGGTGTACAGGCGCTCAAACTCGTCCTGATCGGCGAAGAAGGCGTCATACAGGCCCGGGACGTCGGAAGGGCTGAACAGGGTAATATCGCCGCCCTTCAGCAGACGGGTGTACATCAGCTTGTTGATCTGTACCCCGTAGTCCATGTGACGAACGCGGTTGGCGTCGGTACCACGGTTGTTTTTCAGCACCAGCAGGCTTTCCACTTCCAGATGCCACATTGGGTAGAAGAGGGTTGCCGCGCCGCCGCGCACGCCGCCCTGCGAGCAGGATTTCACCGCGGTCTGGAAATGCTTGTAGAATGGAATGCAGCCGGTGTGGAAGGCTTCGCCGCCGCGGATCGGGCTGCCCAGCGCGCGAATGCGCCCGGCGTTGATGCCGATGCCGGCGCGCTGGGAAACGTATTTCACAATCGCGCTGGAGGTGGCGTTGATGGAATCCAGGCTGTCGCCGCACTCGATCAGCACGCAGGAGCTGAACTGACGGGTTGGGGTACGCACGCCGGACATGATCGGCGTCGGCAGCGAGATTTTAAAGGTGGACACCGCGTCGTAGAAACGCTTGATATAGTCCAGACGCGTTTCGCGCGGATAGTTCGAGAACAGGCAAGCGGCGACGAGAATATAGAGGAACTGCGCGCTCTCATAAATTTCGCCGGTGACGCGGTTTTGTACCAGATACTTGCCTTCCAGCTGCTTAACGGCTGCGTAGGAGAAGTTCATGTCGCGCCAGTGGTCGAGGAAACCGTCCATCTGCTGGAACTCTTCTTCCGTGTAGTCTTCCAGCAGATGATGATCGTATTTACCTTTCTCGACCATCTTCACCACGTGATCGTAGAGCGCCGGCGGCTCAAACTGACCGAAGGCTTTTTTACGCAAATGGAAAATCGCCAGACGCGCGGCGAGGTACTGGTAATCCGGTGCGTCGCGGGAGATCAGATCCGCAGCGGCTTTAATAATGGTTTCGTGGATGTCCGCGGTTTTGATGCCGTCATAGAACTGGATATGGGAGCGCAGCTCTACCTGGGAAATCGAAACGTTATTCAGTCCTTCTGCCGCCCAATCCAGTACGCGATGGATTTTGTCGAGATTGATGCGCTCGGTGGTCCCGTCGCGCTTTGTCACCAGCAGACTCTGATTCATGTGGATTTTACCTGTCCGTGAAAGAAAATATCCCCCGTTTATCCACAGAAGGCCGTTGTGACTAACTCTGTGGATAAATACTATATGTAGGGGGTTGTCGATAAAAGAAACGCTATATGGTGAGTATTTTAGTAAGGAATCTTTTGAGTACAAGGGTTGATTTTGACGTTAAATTGAGGTTGCGGAAGGGTAATAATCCGCAAGTCCACGTCGCATAAGGCCTGGAGAAGAAGTCAATAAAACAGAAAAAAAAATGAAAATTTGATCGAGTGCTGATTTCTTCATCGGAAGAAATAATCACGCGGCTTGATGCCGCGCAATCATCATAAGCGGAGGTGCTGACCTCAGTCCTGTTTGGCGGTGGTATGTAACATATAGTTAACATCAACCCCCGGCGCTAACTTGAAGGTATTGGTCAGCGGATTGTAATGCAGACCGATGATATGCTGCTCTTTCAGAGTAGTCTGATCTACCCAGCCCAGCAGCTCGGCCGGCTTGATAAACTTCTTCACATCATGAGTGCCTTTGGGCACCATCTTCATGACATATTCCGCCCCGACTACCGCCATCAGCCAGGCCTTGCCGTTGCGGTTGATGGTGGAGAAGAAGACCTGGCCGCCGGGCTTCACTAACCGCGCGCAGGCGTGCACCACCGACTGCGGGTCGGGGACGTGCTCCAGCATCTCCATGCAGGTCACGACGTCATACTGCTGCGGGTGCTTCGCGGCATGTTCCTCAACTGTTTCCTGAACATAGTCTACCTGAATACCGCTCTCCAGGGCGTGCAGCCTGGCGACCTGCAGCGGTTCGGCCCCCATGTCCAGCCCGGTGACCGTCGCGCCTTCGCGCGCCATGCTCTCGGCGAGGATGCCGCCGCCGCAGCCGACATCGAGGACTTTTTTACCGAACAGGCCGCCGGAGCGTTCGGCAATATAGCCCAGCCGCAGCGGGTTGATGCGGTGGAGCGGTTTGAACTCGCCCTCCAGATCCCACCAGCGCGAGGCGACGGCTTCGAATTTGGCGATTTCAGCATGATCGACGTTAGGGGCTACCGACGTTTTTTCGGCATTCATGGGCGCTTTTACTCCTTTTCTGTTCAGACCTGCGAGTATATCAGCAGCGCGCCATGAATAAACCGTATTGCTTTACCTCTATTAGCGCGGCTGTGTTATAATTTGCGACCTTTGAATCCGGGATACAGTAGAGGGATAGCGGTTAGATGAGCGACCTTGCGAGAGAAATTACACCGGTCAACATTGAGGAAGAGCTTAAGAACTCTTATCTGGATTATGCGATGTCGGTCATTGTTGGCCGTGCGCTGCCGGATGTCCGAGATGGCCTGAAGCCGGTACACCGTCGCGTACTTTACGCCATGAACGTATTGGGCAATGACTGGAACAAAGCCTATAAAAAATCAGCCCGTGTCGTTGGTGACGTAATCGGTAAATACCACCCGCACGGCGACATCGCGGTATACGACACCATCGTGCGTATGGCGCAGCCGTTCTCGCTGCGTTACATGCTGGTGGACGGCCAGGGTAACTTTGGTTCCATCGACGGCGACTCCGCCGCGGCGATGCGTTATACCGAAATTCGTCTGGCGAAAATCGCTCATGAGCTGATGGCCGATCTTGAAAAAGAGACGGTCGATTTCGTCGACAACTATGACGGTACGGAGCGTATTCCGGACGTCATGCCGACCAAAATTCCTAACCTGCTGGTGAACGGCGCCTCCGGGATCGCCGTAGGGATGGCCACCAACATACCGCCGCATAACCTGACGGAAGTGATTAACGGCTGTCTGGCGTATGTTGACGATGAAGACATCAGCATTGAAGGGCTGATGGCGCATATTCCTGGCCCTGATTTCCCGACCGCCGCCATTATCAATGGCCGTCGCGGCATCGAAGAGGCCTACCGCACCGGTCGCGGTAAAGTGTACATCCGCGCGCGCGCGGAAGTGGAAGTGGACGCGAAATCCGGCCGCGAAACCATCATCGTGCACGAAATTCCGTATCAGGTGAACAAAGCGCGCCTGATCGAGAAAATCGCCGAGCTGGTCAAAGAAAAACGCGTGGAAGGCATCAGCGCGCTGCGTGACGAGTCTGATAAAGACGGGATGCGCATCGTGATTGAAGTGAAGCGCGATGCGGTAGGGGAAGTGGTGCTTAACAACCTCTATTCCCAGACCCAGCTGCAGGTCTCCTTCGGCATCAACATGGTAGCTCTGCACCATGGTCAGCCGAAGATCATGAACCTGAAGGACATCATCGCCGCGTTTGTACGCCACCGCCGTGAAGTGGTGACCCGTCGTACGATTTTCGAACTGCGCAAAGCGCGCGACCGGGCGCATATCCTCGAAGCGCTGGCCGTTGCGCTGGCCAACATCGACCCGATTATCGAACTGATCCGTCGCGCGCCGACCCCGGCAGAAGCGAAAACGGCGCTGGTTGCCCAGGCGTGGGATCTTGGTAACGTCGCGGCGATGCTGGAGCGCGCCGGGGATGACGCCGCGCGTCCGGAATGGCTGGAGCCAGAGTTCGGCGTACGCGACGGTAAATACTATCTGACCGAGCAGCAGGCTCAGGCGATTCTGGATCTGCGTCTGCAGAAACTGACCGGCCTTGAGCATGAAAAACTGCTCGACGAATATAAAGAGCTGCTGGAGCAGATCGCGGAGCTGCTGCACATTCTCGGCAGCGCCGACCGTCTGATGGAAGTGATTCGCGAAGAGCTGGAGCTGATCCGCGACCAGTTCGGCGACGAACGTCGTACCGAAATCACCGCCAACAGCGCTGATATTAACATCGAAGATCTGATCAACCAGGAAGATGTGGTGGTCACCCTGTCGCATCAGGGGTATGTGAAGTATCAGCCGCTGACCGACTACGAAGCACAGCGTCGTGGCGGTAAAGGCAAATCGGCAGCGCGCATTAAAGAAGAAGACTTTATCGACCGCCTGCTGGTGGCCAACACCCATGACACCATCCTCTGCTTCTCAAGCCGCGGCCGTCTGTACTGGATGAAGGTCTATCAGCTGCCGGAAGCCAGCCGCGGCGCGCGCGGTCGGCCGATCGTCAACCTGCTGCCGCTGGAAGCCGATGAGCGCATCACCGCCATCCTGCCGGTCCGCGAGTACGAAGAGGGCGTCAACGTCTTTATGGCGACCGCCAGCGGTACCGTGAAGAAAACCGCGCTGACCGAGTTCAGCCGTCCGCGTTCCGCCGGTATCATCGCGGTCAACCTGAACGAAGGCGATGAGCTGATCGGCGTCGATCTGACCTCTGGTCAGGATGAAGTGATGCTGTTCTCCGCGGCCGGTAAGGTTGTACGCTTCAAGGAAGACGCCGTTCGCGCCATGGGCCGTACCGCCACCGGCGTACGCGGTATTAAGCTTGCGGAAAACGACAGCGTCGTCTCGCTGATTATTCCACGCGGCGAAGGCGCGATCCTGACGGTGACGCAAAACGGTTACGGTAAACGTACCGCGGCGGCGGAGTATCCGACCAAGTCGCGCGCCACCCAGGGCGTTATTTCGATCAAAGTCACCGAGCGTAACGGTTCCGTGGTCGGCGCCGTGCAGGTGGATGACTGCGATCAGATCATGATGATCACCGACGCCGGGACGCTGGTGCGTACCCGCGTTTCCGAGGTGAGCATCGTGGGCCGTAACACCCAGGGCGTGATCCTCATCCGCACCGCGGAAGATGAAAACGTGGTGGGTCTGCAGCGCGTGGCTGAGCCGGTGGATGATGAAGAGCTGGATGCCATCGACGGTAGCGCGGCGGAAGGCGATGACGATATCGCCCCGGAAGCGGATACCGATGACGACATCGCCGAAGACGAAGAATAATCGTCCGAGGTAAATGTTCTGGAAGGGCCGGGTATTTTCCCGGCCCTTTTTGCATTAACATTGCGGCAAAGCCGGTTTACCGCTACCTTAACCGGATTCTGTTGAGTCCCTGACGGCCGAGCATCGCCACATTGAAATATCTTGCCTCTTTTCATACAACCCTGAAGGTTTCACGTTATCTGTTCAGAGCGCTGGCGGTATTGCTGTGGCTGCTTATTGCGTTTGTCTCTGTGTTTTATATCGTCAACGCGCTGCACGAGCGGGAAGCCGAAATCCATCAGGAGCTTAATCTCAACGCCGATCAGGCCCAGCGCTATATCCAGCGTACCGCGGATGTAATGAAAGAGCTGAAGTATGTCGCCGGTAATCGCTTGTCGGCAGGGGACGCGGTAGCGCAAGGGCAAAACGGCGATATGGCGGTGCCCAACTTTGAACCCCTGTACCCCGATTCCGACTGCAGCGCGATGAGCGCCACCTGGCGTAATTCGCTGCAGTCGCTGGCATGGTTTATGCGCTACTGGCGGGATAATTTTACTGCCGCCTACGACCTTAACCGCATCTTTCTCATCGGCAGCGATAACCTCTGCATGGCCAACTTTGGCCTGCGGGACGTGCCGATTGAGCGCGATCAGGCGCTGAAAGTCCTGCATCAGCGCATAGAGCAATATCGCAACGCGCCGCAAAACGAGCGCGGCAACAACCTGTTCTGGATAAGCCAGGGCGTTCGCCCCGGGGTGGGCTATTTTTACGCCCTGACGCCGGTCTATATGGCCAATCGCCTGCAGGCGATGCTGGGCGTGGAGCAGACCATCCGCATGGAAAGCTTCTTTACGCCGGGCAGCCTGCCGATGAGCGTGACGATCTTTGACGATAACGGGCAGCCGCTGATTTCGCTGGCCGGTGCGGAAGGTAAAATCCAGAGCGAAGCGAAGTGGATGCAGGAGCGGATGTGGTTTGGCTACAGTTCGGGTTTCCGCGAGCTGGTGCTGAAAAAAAGCCTCTCGCCGTCCTCCCTGAGCATCGTCTATTCCGTCTCGGTAGATCAGGTGCTGGAGCGGATCCGTATGCTGATCATCAATGCTATCGTTCTTAATATCCTCAGCGGCGCGATGCTGTTCGCGCTGGCGCGGATGTATGAGCGGCGCATTTTTATCCCCGCGGAGAATGACGCCCAGCGCCTGGAAGAGCACGAGCAGTTCAACCGCAAAATTGTGGCTTCTGCCCCGGTAGGGATCTGTATTCTGCGCACTGCCGACGGGACCAATATTCTCAGTAATGAACTGGCGCACAACTACCTGAACATGCTGACCCACGAGGACCGCCAGCGGCTGACGCAGATCATCTGCGGCCAGCAGGTCAATTTTGTCGACGTGCTGACCAGCAACCATACCAACCTGCAGATTAGCTTTGTTCATTCACGCTATCGCAATGAAAACGTCGCCATTTGCGTGCTGGTGGACGTTTCCGCCCGCGTGAAAATGGAGGAGTCGCTGCAGGAGATGGCCCAGGCGGCGGAGCAGGCCAGCCAGTCGAAATCGATGTTCCTGGCGACGGTTAGCCATGAGCTGCGTACCCCGCTGTATGGCATCATCGGTAACCTCGATCTGCTGCAGACCAAAGCGTTGCCAAAAGGCGTCGATCGCCTTGTGACGGCGATGAACAACTCCTCCAGCCTGCTGCTGAAAATCATCAGCGATATTCTTGATTTCTCGAAAATCGAGTCCGAGCAGTTGAAGATCGAGCCGCGGGAGTTCTCTCCGCGCGAAGTCATGAACCATATCTCCGCTAACTATCTGCCGTTGGTGGTGCGCAAGCAGCTGGGCCTGTACTGCTTTATCGAGCCGGACGTTCCGGAACAAATGTCCGGCGACCCGATGCGCCTGCAGCAGGTGATCTCAAATCTGCTCAGCAATGCGATAAAGTTCACCGATACCGGCTGTATTGTCCTGCACGTCCAGTGCGCGGGGGATTATCTGCAGATTAGCGTTCGCGACACCGGAGAGGGGATCCCGGCGAAAGAGGTATTGCGCCTCTTCGATCCTTTCTTCCAGGTGGGGACCGGCGTGCAGCGCAATTTTCAGGGCACCGGCCTTGGCCTGGCGATCTGTGAAAAACTGATCAGCATGATGGATGGCGATATTGCTGTCGAAACCGAGCCGGGGATGGGTAGCCGCTTTACCATCCGTATTCCTCTGTATGGCGTGCAGAATACCTCACCGGTGAGCAGAGACGGTTTCGCTGGCAAGACCTGCTGGCTGGCGATTCATAACACTTCGCTGGCGATGTTCGTCACCTCGCTGCTCAGCTACCACGGCCTGACGGTCCGCCGCCATGCCGGCGAAACGCCGGACGCCGAGGATGTCTTACTCACTGACGATGAGGCGCTGAACGGATGGCAGGGAAGGGCCATGGTCATCTTCTGTCGCCGTCATATCGGTATTCCGCAGGAGCGGTCCGCCGGCGAATGGCTGCACAGCGTGACGACTCCCCACGAACTGCTGCCGCTGCTGGGGCGTATTTTCCATGTTGCGCTCGCCAGTGCGGAAAATAGCCCGGCGCTGATGGCCCCGGAGGCGCAGGCCGGCAATAACGACGACATGATGATCCTCGTGGTCGACGATCACCCGATCAACCGCCGCCTGCTGGCGGATCAGCTGGGTTCGCTCGGCTACCAGTGCGTGACCGCGAACGACGGGATCGACGCGCTCAACGTCCTCAGCAAGCAGCACATCGATATCGTGCTCAGCGACGTCAACATGCCTAATATGGATGGTTATCGCCTGACGCAGCGCATTCGTCAGCTTGGCCTGACGCTGCCGGTGATTGGCGTAACGGCCAATGCCCTGGCGGAAGAGAAGCAGCGCTGTCTGGAATCGGGGATGGACAGTTGTCTGTCCAAGCCGGTCACCCTCGACGTACTGAAGCAAACGCTGACGGTATATGCGGCGCGGGTGCGTAAAGGGCGGGAATAATGGGGAGCTCCGTCTCGCCGGGGCGAGACGGAGAGGGCGAAGAGATTACTCTTTGTCCGTCGCGCTCAGCGAGACGGAAGAGAGGTAGTTCAGCAAGGCGATGTCGTTTTCGACGCCCAGCTTCATCATCGCCGATTTCTTCTGGCTGCTGATGGTTTTAATGCTGCGATTAAGCTTTTTGGCGATCTCGGTTACCAGGAAACCTTCGGCGAACAGGCGCAGTACTTCGCTCTCTTTCGGCGACAGGCGTTTATCGCCATAGCCGCTGGCGCTGATTTTTTCCAGCAGGCGAGAGACGCTTTCCGGGGTGAATTTCTTCCCTTTCTGCAGCGCGGCCAGCGCTTTTGGCAGGTCGGTCGGCGCCCCCTGCTTGAGGACGATCCCTTCGATATCCAGATCCAGCACCGCGCTGAGGATCGCCGGATTGTTGTTCATGGTCAGAACAATGATCGACAGATCCGGGAAGTGGCGCTTGATGTATTTAATCAGCGTGATCCCGTCGCCGTATTTGTCACCGGGCATGGACAGATCGGTGATCAGCACATGGGCGTCCAGCTTCGGAAGATTGTTGATAAGGGCCGTGGAGTCTTCAAACTCGCCAACGACGTTCACCCACTCAATTTGCTCAAGTGACTTACGAATACCGAACAGTACGATCGGATGGTCATCGGCAATAATTACGTTCATAGTGTTCATGTATAAGGCTACCTTCTACAGCAAGCTCTTGACGTAAGCGTCAATGTCGCTGATATATTTTTCTATGCCTTGCGCATCCTTTTCGCGAATCAGATGCTCAAGCGTTTCACATAACTGCTTGCCGGGTATCAGATTAAGCATAGCAAATGCCCCTTTGAGGCGGTGGGCGGTTTGCGCCAGAGCAGCAAAATCGCCCGCTTCGATTTCAGTATACAATCTCTGAACATCATCCGGTACCGTATCGGCAAACAGTGCGTAATAGCCGCTGGCATGGAGTTCGGCGTTACTCTCGTTTCCTGAGGTGACGGGCTGAACCGCCTCCTCCGCCAGCTGCTGCTCAATAAGCTGCAGGATAGCCTCCTGCATCGCCGTGCTAATATTAAAGTTGACCCGCAGTTGGCCCGGGCCGATCTTGCGTATCCCGACCTCATCATCGCTTAAAAGCAAGCCTGAAGCAGTAAGATTAGACGGATTATCCGTTAAATAAAGATCAAAGGCTTGACTGGTCGCCCGATCGTCCGGTGTGATGCAGGACGCTCCCCAGCTCTCCAGCTGGCGAGTGACAATCCGCCGCACTTCGCTGGAAGTCACATCCAGCAGGACGATAACGTCATCCAGCAAATGCTCTCCCGCCTCTGGCGCCTCTTCGCTAGCCGGCATTTTCAGATGCAGGGTATAGCGCGTCCCCAGCGACTCCCGGGCTTTAATGGTCAATTGCCCGCCCAGCTTGCGCGTCATGCGGTCGCATAGCCAGAAGGTAAGGGCGTTTGCTTTGCCGTACAGGTCGCTCTGGGTCTCGTTGAGATACGGGAAGTGCATATTGTCGATCTCGTTTGCCGAGACGCCGTTGCCGGTATCCAGAATGCGGAAGGTCAGGCGATCGCTGGCCGACTCATCCTGACAGACGTCGAGGGTGATCTTGCCGATAGGCGTGGTGGTCACTGAATACTGGATTAACAGCACCAGCGTGCGCCGCAGAGCTTCACGGTCGCCATAGCGCTGCTCGCCGGCCGGGAGCGCATTGTTGATGAGCAGCTGCAGACCCTTGCGTTTCATCGCCGGCAGCACTTCCGGCACGACGTCGTCAATAAGCTCCTGCACCGAGAACAACGTCTGGTTGGTTTTCCAGGCATCGCTTTCCAGCAGATTGGCGAGCTGAATGTCATCGATGAGTTTGACCAGCTCATCGGCATGCTGGGCCAGCGTCCGATTCTCTGTACTACTGAGCGCCGCCGCCTCTGCCGCCAGCGTCAGCGCGGGCTGCTTCAGGGCGCTGCCGATGTGCTGCATAAAGGCGGCCCGTCCCTGCTGGTTTTTCTCATACAAGCGCTGGGCCTGCTTGAGCTTTTTATTGACCAGCACTTCGCGGTCCTGATCACGGATGATCAGGATCTGGGTGCGCGGCGCTACCTGGCTGCGATACTGGCGGATTTCATACTGCTCATTATTGACGGTGGCCTGAATTACCCCCTGATGCTGGTCCGCCATATTGGTGATGTTCTGCAGATTCAGGTGCGGAAGCAGATGGTCGGCAATTGGATTGCTGATAACCGTTCGGTTGGCTTCCTGATCGTGAACGAGCAGCCCCAGCGGCAGCAGAGAAACAATCTCTTCGTTAATGGCGCGCAGCAGACGCAGTTCGCTGTTGGCGGCGGAGGGGAGCCCGGCGCCAGACGAATGGCTGCGTCCTTTATAGTGGCGAAAGGTGGTAAAACCAAACAGCGCCAGCGCCAGCAGACCAATGTTGAGCAGCAGCGGCAGAAGAATGTTCTGCATGGACTCCAGCAGCATGGTGCTCATTGGTACCGTCCACAGCAACTGCATACCGGTAGTGCTGATGTCGGTGGCGATGTCAATCTGCATGCCGTTAAAGGTGATCCCGATATGATCGGCGCTCTCTTTATCCGGCGTGGTGGCGAGATTTTGCGACGGGTCAGGCTCGATACGGAAGCTGTCGATGGTCATGCCGGGCGGGATCAGATCGTTAATCGGCAGGTCGAAGGCAACCACCGTGGCAAGGTGTCCGGGCTGGTTGAAGGTGGTGCGTAACGTAAAATAGTGCGCGTTCTGCCAGGCGAGATGGCGCAACGGCGAGAACGTCTCGCGCTCATCAAGGGTATTAGCCTGCAGCAGCATTTCCGCGCGCCGCGACTCCACGACGCTGCTGATCGTTGACTCTTTGAAGCTCGAAGAGAGGTCCTTCAACGGCAGGGTGGAGACCAGGATCAGACTATTGTCCAGGCCGTTGAGATAGTACATCGACCACGGAATGGTCTCCGCGCCCCACAAAATATCGAGATAATCGGACATTTTCTGCGTCATTTCGAGGGTGGAGCTGTCATGGGAGCCAAAGATCAGGGCTTCGGTTTTACGCCGGGGTTTCTCCAGGTAGTAAACGTCCTGTTTTAAACGCGTCTCCTGCAGACCGCCGCTTGCGGTGTTGACTGAGGTGGCGGCGATATTGTCGTAGATCTGCCAGGTGGCATAGCGCCAGGCGTCAATGCGCTGGTGCAGAGCGTGGGAGACATCAACCACCTGATAGCTTTTCTCCTTCAGCCAGGCATTGACGGCGCTTTGAATCATCACCCCCATTGTCGCCAGCAGGACAATAACCATCAAAATGAAGAAGCGGCTGATGTTGCCGGGGATCAGGGAGAATTTTTTCGGGGTCATCTTGTGGCTGAACGACTCATCATTGTTTGTAAACAGGATGTAGCGCCAGAGTAACTGGCAACAAAGCAGATGCTGCTGGCAGTATAAAGGCTAATGGCGTAAATCCATACTACAGATTGGTGCCAGCGGTGCGATGCCGTCCAGGAATTATCTTAGAAACGAAGCGTAAATGAAACCGCGCCGGGAAGGTTAACCAGCGACGATATTGACGGAAACAAAAGGGAAGAATCGCACGAAATAACAAGACATTGGCAGAATATGCACCACTGATGGCCTAATTGATTGATTAATAGTCGTTAGGGAATCATTAGCCGTAGCACAGATAAATTAAAGTTGTGTAAAGAAGGGTAAAAAAAACCGGATGCGAGGCATCCGGTTGAAATAGGGGTAAACAGACATTCAGAACTGAATGACGGTAATAAATAAAGTTAATGATGATAGCGACTCTTATTTTAGCCACCAATGATCATTTTGTTTTACCATTCAGTGCTATAGATATGTTGTTGTCTATCAATTTGATTATAAAAGGTTAAATATTTTTTTTGATGATTAGTGCGTATTTCCCTGACCATTTTGCGGTGAAAAAAGTTCCGCTGAATTTACAAATTGAAACATCTTGTGGGAACTTTGAAACATCTTAGAAGTTTTAGTATCATATTCTTGTTGGATTATTCTGCATTTTGCAGCACAATGAAATAGCCGACTGATTAGAAGGGTAATCAGTAAGCAGTGGCATAATAAAAGGCATATAACAAACAGAGGGTTAATAACATGAAAGTTAAAGTACTGTCCCTCCTGGTACCGGCTCTGCTGGTAGCAGGCGCAGCAAATGCGGCTGAAATTTATAACAAAGACGGCAACAAATTAGACCTGTACGGTAAAATTGACGGTCTGCACTACTTCTCTGACGACAAGAGCGTCGACGGCGACCAGACCTACATGCGTGTAGGCGTGAAAGGCGAAACCCAGATCAACGACCAGCTGACCGGTTACGGCCAGTGGGAATACAACGTTCAGGCGAACAACACTGAAAGCTCCAGCGATCAGGCATGGACTCGTCTGGCATTCGCAGGCCTGAAATTTGGCGACGCGGGCTCTTTCGACTACGGTCGTAACTACGGCGTAGTATACGACGTAACGTCCTGGACCGACGTTCTGCCGGAATTCGGCGGCGACACCTACGGTTCTGACAACTTCCTGCAGTCCCGTGCTAACGGCGTTGCAACCTACCGTAACTCTGATTTCTTCGGTCTGGTTGACGGCCTGAACTTTGCTCTGCAGTATCAGGGTAAAAACGGCAGCCCGAGCGGCGAAGGCGCTCTGTCTCCTACCAACAACGGTCGTACCGCCTTGAAACAGAACGGCGACGGTTACGGTACTTCTCTGACCTATGACATCTATGATGGCATCAGCGCTGGTTTCGCATACTCTAACTCCAAACGTCTTGGCGACCAGAACAGCAAGCTGGCACTGGGTCGTGGCGACAACGCTGAAACCTACACCGGCGGTCTGAAATACGACGCCAACAACATCTACCTGGCCACTCAGTACACCCAGACCTACAACGCGACCCGCGCCGGTTCCCTGGGCTTTGCTAACAAAGCGCAGAACTTCGAAGTGGTTGCTCAGTACCAGTTCGACTTCGGTCTGCGTCCGTCCGTGGCTTACCTGCAGTCTAAAGGTAAGGATCTGGAAGGCTACGGCGACCAGGACATCCTGAAATATGTTGACGTTGGCGCAACCTACTACTTCAACAAAAACATGTCCACCTATGTTGACTACAAAATCAACCTGCTGGACGACAACAGCTTCACCCGCAACGCCGGTATCTCTACCGACGACGTGGTTGCACTGGGCCTGGTTTACCAGTTCTAAGTTGCAAGCTGCATAACAAAAAGGCGCCTCTGGCGCCTTTTTTTATGTCCGGTTTAACCTCGCTGGTATACTCTTGTCGCCCTGGTAAGAGGAGCCTCGATTAATGGATATGACTTTCTTTCGCGCCGCGCTGCTGGGCGCCTGCGTTCTGCTCTCTGGCTGCGATTCAGCTACCACTCCTGCGACCCCCACCGCGACGGCCACCGTGCTGGATGGCAAAACGATGGGCACCTTCTGGCGGGTCAGCGTCATTGGCGTGGATGAGGCAAAGGCCCAGGCGTTGCGCGCCAAGGTTCAGGCCCAGCTGGACGCCGACGATCGCCTGCTGTCGACCTGGAAAAACGACTCAGCGCTGATGCGCTTCAATCATGCCGCCACTACCGAACCCTGGCCGGTGAGCGAAGCGATGGCGGATATCGTCACCCTGTCGCTGCGGATTGGCGCCAAAACGCACGGCGCGATGGATATTACCGTAGGGCCGCTGGTCAACCTGTGGGGCTTTGGCCCGGATAAACAGCCGGTCACCACCCCGGATGCCGAGGCGATAGCCGCGGCGAAGGCGCGCACCGGCCTGCAGCATCTGCAGGTTATTAATCAGAGCGGCAGGCAGTTCCTGCAAAAAGATATTCCCGATCTGTTTGTCGACCTCTCCACCGTGGGGGAAGGCTATGCCGCCGACCACCTCGCGCGGTTGATGGAGCAGGAGGGGATCTCCCGCTATCTGGTGTCGGTGGGCGGGGCGCTGGTCAGCCGCGGGATGAACGGCGAAGGCAAGCCCTGGCGGGTAGCGATCCAGAAACCGACCGACCGCGAAAACGCCGTTCAGGCGATTGTCGACATCAATGGTCACGGCATCAGCACCTCCGGCAGCTATCGCAACTACTATGAACTCGATGGCAAACGCATCTCGCACGTTATCGATCCGCAGACCGGGCAGCCGATAACCCATAAGCTGGTCTCCGTGACCGTCATTGCGCCAACGGCGCTGGAGGCGGACGGCTGGGATACCGGACTGATGGTGCTGGGGCCGGAAAAAGCGCAGCAGGTGGTGCGCGAGGAGGGGCTGGCGGTCTACATGATCGTTAAAGAAGGAGAGGGTTTTAAAACCTGGATGTCGCCGCAGTTCCGCACTTTCCTTGTCGGCGAGAAAAATTAAAAAGCAAGATTGCGGGTTTTTTACTGCGGGCTTTACCACAGACTGAGGGTACACTTACAGCTGGAGACCCGTCATGAAACCGATAGTTGCCGATACCGATGATCGCCGCTGGCAGGCGGTCTGCGAACGTGATACCCGGGCCGATGGTCAGTTCGTCTTTGCGGTACTGACCACCGGCATCTGCTGTCGTCCCTCCTGCCGCTCGCGGCGCGCACGGCGGGAAAACGTACGCTTTTTTGCCGACGTCGCCGCCGCCGTGGCGGCGGGATTCCGCCCCTGCAAACGCTGCCAACCGGATAAAGACTACCCGCAGCAGCAAAGGGTCGACAAAGTGGCGCAGGCCTGTCGGCTGCTGGAGCAGGACGCGCCCCTGACCCTCGAGGCGCTGGCAGGCCAGCTGGCGATGAGCCCGTTTCATTTCCACCGTTTATTTAAATCCGTCACCGGCATGACCCCTAAAGCCTGGCAACAAGCGTGGCGGGCGCAGCGCCTGCGGGAAGCGCTGGAGCAGGGGATACCGGTGACCCGCGCCGCGCTGGCGGCTGGTTTTCCCGACAGCAGCAGCTATTATCGCCAGGCCGACGCAGCGTTAGGGATGACCGCCAGCCAGTTTCGCCGCGGCGGCGCCGCCACCGTGGTAACCTGGACCACGGGCGACTGCGCGCTGGGTCGTTGCCTGGTGGCGCAGAGCGAGCGCGGCGTCTGCGCGGTGCTGCCGGGTGATAACGATGCGGCATTGCTCGACGACCTGCGCCGGCGCTTTCCCAATGCCGAGCTGCGTGAAGGCGACCCCGATTTTTGTCAGCAGATGGCCGAGATTTTCGCCCACCTCGACGACAGCCGGCGGCCGGTATCGCTGCCGCTGGATCTGCAGGGCACCGCGTTTCAGCTGCAGGTCTGGCAGGCGCTGCGGCAGATCCCGGCGGGCGAGACCCGCAGCTACCGCCAGGTGGCAGAGCATATTGGCTAGCCGCGGGCGGTAAGAGCCGTGGCCGGCGCCTGCGCGGCGAATTCGCTGGCGGTGATTGTTCCCTGCCACCGGGTGGTGCGTGAAGATGGCGCCCTGTCCGGTTATCGCTGGGGAACGGCGCGAAAAGCGCAGCTGCTGGCGCGCGAGGCCCAACATGAGGAGGAGTAATGCTCGATCTGTTTAGCGATACCCCACCGTGGCAGGAGCCGCTGGCCCCCGGCGCGGTGGTGCTGCGGCGATTTGCCCGCGAACGCGCCCCGGCGCTGCTGCAGGCGATAGCCGACGTCGCCAGTCAGTCGCCGTTTCGCCAGATGGTCACGCCGGGCGGGTACACCATGTCGGTCGCCATGACCAACTGCGGCGCGCTGGGCTGGACTACCGATCGCCACGGCTATTTGTACGCCCCGGTCGACCCGGTAACCGATCAAACCTGGCCGCCGATGCCTGCCGTATTTCATGAACTGGCGCTGGCGGCGGCCGCCGCCGGCGGCTATCCCGAGTTTTCCCCCGACGCCTGTTTGATTAACCGCTATTGTCCTGGCGCAAAACTGTCGTTGCATCAGGATAAAGATGAACAGGATCTGCGGGCGCCGATTGTCTCGGTCTCGCTGGGCTTGCCGGCCATCTTTCAGTTTGGCGGCTTGCAACGCAGCGACCCGCTGCAGCGGCTGCTGCTGGAGCATGGCGATGTGGTGGTCTGGGGCGGCGAGTCGCGCCTGTTTTATCATGGCATTCAGCCGCTGAAAGCGGGGCATCATCCGGAAACGGGCGACTGTCGTTACAATCTCACCTTCCGACAGGCGGGCGGTCGCCAGTATTAAAATAAGAATTATTCTTGATGTCATCGGCGAGCCGTTTAAACTGCTGGCTGTTTTGCTTTTGCGGATAGCCTGTTATGGAACTTCTCTCTCTCGTCTGGCGCCAGTACCGCTGGCCGTTTCTGGGCGTTATTGCTCTCAGCCTGCTCAGCGCTGCGCTGGGTATCGGCTTAATCGCTTTCATTAACCTGCGTCTGATCACCTCTGTCGATACCTCTCTGCGGGTCCTGCCGGAGTTTCTTGGTCTGCTGGGGCTGCTGATGGCGGTGACCCTGGGTTCGCAGCTGGCGCTAACCACCCTCGGCCACCATTTTGTCTATCGTCTGCGCGGTGAGTTTGTTAAACGCATCCTCGATACCCAGATTGAACAAGTAGAGAAGATCGGCAGCGCGTCGCTGCTTGCCGGGCTGACCAGCGATATCCGCAATATCACCATCGCCTTTGTGCGCCTGCCGGAGCTGGTGCAGGGGATCATTCTCACGTTCGGCTCCGCGGCCTACCTCGCCTGGCTGTCAGGAAAAATGATGCTGGTGACGGCGCTGTGGATGGCGCTCACCATCTGGGGCGGCTTTGTGCTGGTCTCGCGGGTGTACAAACATATGGCCAGCCTGCGCGAAACGGAAGATAAACTGTATCACGACTATCAGACGGTGCTGGAGGGGCGTAAAGAGCTGACCCTCAACCGCGAGCGCGCGGAGTATGTGTTTAACCAGCTCTACCTCCCGGACGCCCGGGAGTACCGGCACCATATCGTTCGCGCCGATACCTTCCACCTCAGCGCGGTCAACTGGTCGAATATTATGATGCTTGGCGCCATCGGGCTGGTGTTCTGGATGGCCAACAGCCTCGGCTGGGCCGATACCGCCGTGGCGGCGACCTATTCCCTGACGCTGCTGTTTCTGCGCACGCCGCTGCTCTCCGCCGTCGGCGCGCTGCCCACGCTGCTCAGCGCCCAGGTGGCGTTTAACAAGCTGCGTCAGTTCTCCCTCGCCCCGTACCGGGCCGACTTTCCCCGGCCGCAGGCGCATCCTGACTGGCAGACGCTGGAGCTGCGCGATGTCACCTTCCATTATCCGGACCAGCGCTTTGCGGTAGGGCCGCTTAATCTGACGCTGAAGCGCGGCGAGCTGGTGTTTCTGATAGGCGGCAACGGCAGCGGCAAGTCAACGCTGGCGATGCTCCTGACCGGCCTGTACCAGCCAATATCCGGTCAGATCCTCGTCGACGGCCAGCCGCTGGCGGCGGAGAGGCCAGAGGAGTACCGCAAACTGTTTTCCGCAGTGTTTACCGACGTCTGGCTGTTTGACCGCCTGCTCGGGCCGCAGGGCGAGGAGGCCGATCCGGCGCTGGTGGCGACATGGCTGGAGCGTCTGCAAATGGCCCACAAGCTGCAGCTGGAGAACGGAAAAATCGCCGACCTGCGGCTGTCGAAAGGGCAGAAGAAGCGCGTGGCGCTCCTGCTGGCGCTGGCCGAGTCCCGGGACATCATTCTGCTGGATGAATGGGCGGCGGATCAGGATCCGCATTTCCGCCGCGAGTTCTACCAGGTCCTGCTGCCGCTGATGCAGCAGATGGGCAAAACCGTGTTCGCCATCAGCCATGACGATCACTACTTCCAGCACGCCGATCGTCTGCTGGAGATGCGCGCCGGCCAGCTCGCCGAACTTACCGGCGAAGAGCGGGAACAGGCTTCCCGCGATGCGGTGGCCCGTACGGCCTGACAATCGCCACGCGCCCGGGAAAAGCCCGGGCGCCGCTGAAATTTTCAGCGTCTACATCGCTGACGGTTATTATTTCCCCCTCCTCGCGCTATGCTTAAGGCTTCCGGCCCGCAGGCCGGCTCACCATTCTCAAAAGGATTGCCCGATCGATGTCCGTTTTGCATAAAAAAAGCGCCCGCTTGCGTGACGAAGAGCGCGCCCGTCTGATTTGGCTCTTGAGCACCGATAAAGCGGTGACTTCCGCGCTGCTGGGCAAACTGACGCTGGCTGAACGATATGATGAAGGGACGCTGGCCGATGACCTGGCCGAAGTGGAAATGCTGGTCTCGCATCTGCCGCCGCCGGATCTCGCCGATGCGCTGGAAGCGCTCCCCTATGACGCCCGCACCGCGCTATGGTGTCTGGTGCCCGACGATAAACGCGGCGAAGTGCTGCTGGAGGCCTCAGAGAACGTCTGGGGCGACCTGATCGACAAGATGAGCGACCCCGAGCTGCTGCAGGCCATGCAGCCGCTGGATATCGATGAACAGGTTTACCTGCTGCAGCATCTGCCGCGCAACCTGACCGGACGGCTGCTGGCGACCCTGCCGGCCGAGAAGCGCGCCCGTATTCGCCAGATTATGCGCTACGCCGACAACAGCGTCGGGTCGATCATGGAGTTTGAGGTCATTACGGTGCGACCGGAGGCCACCCTGGCGGCGGTGCAGCGCTATCTGCGGCGTCTCGGTAAAATGCCGGAAAACACCGATAAGCTGTTCGTTACCACCCGTAACAAGCTGCTGCTCGGCGAGCTGGAGCTGCAGACCATTCTGCTCAATGATGCGCAGAAGCGGGTGGGGGAGGTGATGGAGGGCGACCCGGTCACCTTTCAGCCGCACGAAGAGGCGGAGAAGGTGGCGCGCACCTTCGAACGTGATGACTTGCTCAGCGCCGCCGTCATTGATGCCGACGGCAAGCTGATCGGGCGCCTGACCATCGATGAGATCGTCGATGTGGTTTATGAAGAAACCGATAACGATCTGCGGCGGATGGGCGGCCTGAGCGATGAAGAGGATGTCTTCGCCCCGGTCAGCAAAGCGGTGAAAACCCGCTGGGCGTGGCTGGCGGTCAATCTGTGTACGGCGTTTATTGCTTCCCGGGTCATCGACGGCTTCGAACACACCATTTCACAGCTGGTGGCGCTGGCCTCGCTGATGCCGATCGTCGCCGGGATCGGCGGCAACACCGGCAACCAGACGATCACCATGATCGTCCGGGCGATGGCGCTGCAGCAGATCCAGCCCGGCAGCTTTACCTTCCTGATCCTGCGTGAAATGGGGGTCGCCCTGATTAACGGTCTGGTGTGGGGCGGGATTATGGGGGCCATCACCTGGTGGCTGTATGACGATCCGCAGCTCGGCGGGGTGATGACGCTGGCCATGATGCTCAACCTGCTGATGGCGGCGATGATGGGCGTGATAATCCCGATGGTCATGGTGAAGCTGGGGCGCGACCCGGCGGTCGGCTCTAGCGTGATGATCACCGCCATCACCGACACCGGCGGCTTCTTTATTTTTCTGGGTCTGGCGACGCTGTTTCTAATGTAGCCTGCGCTTTTGCCCGCAGGCGGCGGGGGATGATCGCCATCGCGACAATCCCCGCCAGCACACCGATCGCCAGATTGCTGGTTCCCACCGTCGCGGCGACGGTCACCAGCATCACCAGCGTTTCCGGCCACGGATTACGCGCCAGCTCGCCCGGGCGAATGCTATGCCAGCTAAAGGTTTTCACCGCCACGATCACCATCACCCCGGCGAGAACCGCCATCGGGATCTTCGCCATCACCTGGCTGAGCGCTGTCACCAGCAGGAGCAGCACCAGGCCGGCGATTACCGTTGAGAGGCGGCTGCGGGCCCGGCCCATTTCCACGTTCACGATAGTCTGGCCGATCATCGCGCAGCCGGCGATGCCGCCATAGCAGCCGGCAAGGATATTGGCGATACCCAGCCCGGCGCTTTCCCGCGATTTGTTCGACGGGGTATGAGTGAGATCATCCACCAGCTTAGCCGTCAGCAAGGACTCCATCAGGCCGACAAAGGCGATGCTGAGGGCGCACGGCCAGATTATCTGCAGGGTGGTCAGGTTCAGGGGAACGGTCAGGGCGGTGAACCCCGGCAGGCCGCCGCTCATTGACCCTTCATCGCCGACGGTCGGCAGCTGCTGGCCGGTGGTCGCGGTATAGAGGGTGAGCGCGACGATGGCGATCAGCGGCGCCGGGATAGTCTTAATAACGCGCGGCGCCCACAGGACGATAAGCAGCGTCAGGACGAACAGGCCAACGATTAGCGGTTGTCGACTCCAGAAATGCGGCACCTGAGCAAAGAAAATCAGGATCCCAAGGGCGTTGACGAAGCCGGTCATCACCGCCGGGGGAATAAAGCGCATCAGGCGCGCCATGCCGCACAGACCAAACAAAATTTGAATAATACCCGCCAGAATGACAGCCGGTAAAATGTACCCCACGCCGTGCTGATGCACCATCGGGCCAATCACCAGCGCCACCGAGCCCGCGGCGGCGGTGACCATCGCCGGGCGTCCGCCGAAGACTGACATCGCCAGGCAGAGCACCACCGAAGCAATCAGGCTTACCTGCGGGTCAACGCCGGCAATGACTGAAAACGAAATCACTTCAGGGATGAGCGCCAGGGCGGTGAGCACGCCGGCCAGCACTTCGCGCGTCAGTAAAGACGGGGAGCGGAGGATGGGACGGAGGTTGCCGGAAGCGGCGGGGTCAGAAACTGGAGGCATAAAAAAAGTTCGCAGCTTATAAAAAAAGAGGGAGCGGTGTCAGGCCCTGCTTCCGTGCGGTCTGTCACAAAACCAGGGATGATAGCGCGGAATCTGTCAGCGCACCAGTACAAAAAGTGATTTGGTGTATACATTTATTAAACATTTTTATAACGGATCTCAAAACAGAACTTAAAATTTAAACAATATTTAAATTTTTGAGCTTCGGTGGTAACGTGAGGGGTGAGAATCGTATCACCTGCGCTAAATAAAAACAGCGAGTAAAGTAAGGCTCAAATCCGATGAATAAAAAGATGGCCGTACCACGCTCACAGGCGGTTGGTCCCAACAGCACTCGGACCAACACCCGCCATGAGCAAGAGACGGATGTATTGTTGATTGGCGGCGGCATTATGAGCGCCACACTGGGAACCTGGCTGCAGGAGCTTGAGCCAGACTGGTCTATTACCATGGTTGAGCAGATGTCCAGCGTGGCGGAAGAGAGCTCAAACGGGTGGAATAATGCGGGTACCGGCCACGCGGCGCTGATGGAGCTGAACTACACGCCGCAGACCGCCAACGGCATCAATATCGACAAAGCGGTCGACATCAACGAAGCCTTCCATATCTCGCGTCAGTTCTGGGCGCATCAGGTGACGCGCGGCGTCCTGAACAAACCAAAATCTTTCATTAACAGCGTGCCGCACATGAGCTTTGTGTGGGGCGAAGATAACGTCAACTTCCTGCGTGCGCGCTACGCGGCGCTGCAGCAAAGTGAACTGTTCCGCGGTATTCGCTATTCTGAAGACCATCAGCAGATCAAAGCCTGGGCGCCGCTGGTGATGGAAGGCCGCGACCCGCTGCAAAAGGTCGCCGCCACTCGCTCAGAAGTGGGAACCGACGTCAACTATGGTGAAATTACCCGCCAGCTGATCGCCGGTCTGCAAAAGCATGATAATTTCTCCCTACAGCTGGGCACCGTGGTGCGTCGCTTCAAGCGCAACGCCGACAAGAGCTGGACGGTCACCCTGGCGGATGCCGACAATCGTCGTCAGAAGCGGGTCATTAAAGCTAAATTTATCTTTATCGGCGCCGGCGGCGCAGCGCTGACCCTGCTGCAGGAGACCGGCATTCCGCAGGCCAAAGAGTATGCGGGCTTCCCGGTCGGCGGCCAGTTCCTGGTCTGCGAAAATCCGGAGGTGGTGAACCACCATCTGGCGAAGGTCTACGGTCAGGCCGAAGTGGGCGCGCCGCCGATGTCGGTGCCGCACATCGATACCCGTATTATCGACGGTAAACGCGTGGTGCTGTTCGGACCATTCGCCACCTTCTCGACCCGTTTCCTGAAGAACGGTTCGCTGTGGGATCTGCTGGCCTCGACGAATACCTCAAATATTTTGCCAATGCTCAACGTCGGCCTGGACAACTTCGATCTGGTAAAATATCTGATTAGCCAGGTGATGCAGAAAGATAAAGATCGTCTGGCCGCGCTGTGCGAATATTATCCGGAAGCGCGGAAAGAGGACTGGCGGTTGTGGCAGGCCGGTCAGCGCGTGCAGATCATTAAGCGCGACGCGAAGAAGGGCGGGGTACTGCGCCTGGGCACCGAAGTGGTCAGCGATGATGAAGGCACCGTCGCGGCGCTTCTCGGCGCGTCGCCAGGGGCCTCCACCGCGGCGCCTATCATGCTGCAGCTAATGGAAAAAGTGTTTAAAGATAAAGTCAATTCGCCGGAATGGCAGGCCAAGCTGAAGGCGATCATCCCAACCTACGGTATTCGTCTTGACGGCAATCCGGCGGAGATCGAGAAAGCGCTGGCGTGGACCAGTGAAGTGCTGGAGCTGAAATATCAGCCAGCTGGGGCGGTGGATGAGGTACCGCAGGCGGAGCTGAAGCCGCTGAGCGGCGGCAAGCCGATGGCGGATATCGCGCTCTGATAAACGCTCTGACAAAAACGGCAGCCTGCGGGCTGCCGTTTTTTATTGCCGTTTGCGCTGTTCGCCTTAGCGGACGACGGCGTTGCCGATAGTCTCGTCGGCGCGCCAGATGCGATATTTCACATCGACATTGCTCGGCGTGTATACCACGATCGGCAGTTTGCTGTTGTAGCGCAGCATGGCGTCATCCCCGAGGCCGGCAGTGACAAATTTCTTCTCTTTTTTGCCGTCCGGGCAGGCCATCATAGTGGATACCGGGCCGCTCAGCTTCTCAAAGACATAGTAATCATAGCCCCAGCCTTCCAGGGTTTTACTTTCCAGTTCCCCGCCGAGACGATGATGGTTGCAGTCGACTTCCAGCGTCTGGCCGATCATCAGCTCAACCTTGAGCGCCGACTCATCCTGCTGCTGCGGCAGCTGAATAACCTGACGCTTCATGCCTTTTTCCGCTTTCGGGAACGGCGCGACTTTTTCCAGCGGCTGGTCTGCGGCCAATGCGCCAGCGGACATGCAGGCGGCGGTCAGCAGAGAAACGGCTAGCGTAGTGATTTTTTTCACGGTTGATCATCCTTTATTTTCGTTCCTGACAGAGATAGCCTATCATCACTCAGCTGAATGTTAAGATTTATTTACCAATTTTTGCAAAATGAATAGTGTTATCTACTGGTAAGACATCGGCCGCGCAGAGCGCAAGAGAGGCGCTGGCGGGCCGCCAGCCCCCTGCCGGGAAAGCTATTCATTACGGCTATTTTTCGCTTCCTCAATAAACTCTTCATCGATTTCATCGGTATTGCCGGCATGTTCTCGTCCCGACAGCAGGTTCCAGCAGGCGATAAACAGGGCGGCGATCAGCGGCCCGATCACGAAGCCGTTGATACCGTAGATCTCCATGCCGCCCAGAGTGGCGATAAGGATCAGATAGTCCGGCATCCTGGTATCCTTGCCCACCAGCAGTGGACGCAGAATGTTATCCACCAGGCCAATCACAATCACAAAGAAGCCGACGATAAAGGCGCCCTGCCACAGTTGGCCGGTGGCGAAGAGGTAGATGGCCGCTGGCACCCAGATAATGGCCGAGCCCACCGCCGGGATAAGCGACAGAAACGCCATCAGCGCTCCCCAGAGAATGCTGCCGTCCAGACCGGCGATCCAGAAGGCAAAGCCACCCAGCGCCCCCTGCGCCAGCGCCACGGCGACGGTACCTTTTACCGTGGCGCGGGCCACAGCGGCGAATTTAGCGAACAAATGCTGCTTCACATAGCTTGATAACGGTAGAGACTCGAGGATCAACAGCACCAGATAAGGTCCATCCTTCAGCAGGAAAAACAGCAGATACAGCATGATGCCGAAGCTGACGGTGAAGCCAAAAGTCCCTTTGCCAATCAGAAACGCGCTGCCAGCCAGATACTGACCGCCTTTCAGAGCGGCATCAGAGAGCTGCTGCTGGATCTGCTGCGCGCTATCAAGGTTATGATCGGCGAGGAAGCTTCTGGCCCAGCCGGGAAGATGGGCGAACAGGCTGGCGACCACCGTCGGAAACTGGGTGTCGTTATGCTGCAGTTTGCTGTACACCAGGTTGAGCTCGTAGGCCAGCGAGGAGAGAATGATAGCCAGCGGCGTAAAAACGATAAGACAGATAATGACGATGGTCATCAGCGCCGCGAGGCCATTGCGCTCGCCGAGGCGGGTACGGATCTTGTTTTTGACCGGATTAAAAATCACCGCGAGGATCGCAGCCCAAAGGATGGCGGAATAATAGGGTGAGAGAACATCAAAAAAGGCCAAGGTTACAATGAAGACGATAAGGATGAAAAATCCTTTGGTAAGTCCATTAACTCTCATGTTATCCGCTCCTGCTTATGAGTCATACGGTCGAATAATAGATGCTACGACGTAATTTACCATCAGGATAGTCGTACATCTTCACGATACATTGAAGAAAGGGCACAAATTAAGCGAGCGGGCGGCAACAGGGGAAACAGGCATAAAAAAACCAGCCTTAAAAGGCTGGTTTCTGTGGAGTTTTTGGTCGGCACGAGAGGATTTGAACCTCCGACCCCCGACACCCCATGACGGTGCGCTACCAGGCTGCGCTACGTGCCGACGCGTGGGGAACAATATTACCCGTTCCCCAGGCGAATGCAAGCGGGTCACGCGCGATTGATTCATAATTAATCAATCAGTTAGCGATAAAGCGTTTTTCGTCAGTCAGGACCTGCAGCAACAGGCTGAGCTGCGGTTTCTGATCTTTAATTTTCTCGCCGTCGCGGCTCCAGGTGGTATAGGTGCCGTTATGGTTGAGGACCACGGTGATGGTCGGGGTGGTGATGGCCAGCGTATCGCCGTTGGCCGCGGTGACCCAGTTACGACGCCGCGCGGCGCTGAACAGATCTTCTCCCTGCGAGTACTCATTGGCCGGCGTCGAAACGTGAAGCAGGCGCTGCATCAGCGTAGTCATCACATCTTTGTTATCGGTCAGGGTGGCAATCTCCTGCGCCGGCGTGCCCGGCCAGTGAATAACCAGCGGCACCTGCAGCTGCTCGCGCGACCAGTCGAACGCGTCGTGTTTCGCATTCAGCGGCTTGCCGTGGCCGCCGGTAATAATTACCACCGTATTATCGAGTTTGCCGGCTTCGCGCAGCGCAGTCAGCACCCGATCGATCTGGGCATCAACGTCGCCTGCCGCCTTGCTGTAGCGGCGGACAAAGCCCTGCTGCTGCGTGTCGTCGAGAGTGGTGCCATTGAGCGAGATCCACGAGAACCAGCGATTCTCATCCTGCGCGTAACGGTCCAGCCAGCCGATCCACTGATTGGCCGTCTGCTCGTCGCTCTGGGTCTTCGCGCTCGGCAGCGAGAAATCGGAGAGCAGCGCCTGGCGATACAGCGGGCTGCTAAACCCATCGGAGGAGAAGAGGCCCAGCTGGTAGCCTTGCTGGTTGAGGGCAGTAATCAGCGCGGCGGGAATACGCGCCGAGAGGACACCGTCCATATAGCCAGGCGAAATACCGTAGAACAAGCCAAACAGGCCGCTGTCGGCGGTATTGCCCGAGCTCATATGCTGGGTAAAGTTAACGTTTTCTTTGGCAAATGCCGCCAGCGCCGGCATGGTCTTTTCAAACCGCGAGTAGTTCAGGTTGTCGACGGTGATCAGCAGCACGTTGTAGCCCGCGCCGAGGTCACGGTAGCGCAGGTTGCTAAGCGGATACTGGACCGATACCGCCTCCGGCGCCCCTTGCTCCACCAGACGACGCTGATAATCCTGGGCGTCGAGCAGGCCATGTTTCTCAAGGAAACGACGGGCGGTCATCGGATAGGAGAGCGGCAGATTCGCCCGCTGCATAGTGATCGGGCGATAGAAATTGGCGTCCGCCCAGATATAGACCAGGTGGCTGCTGACGAACGACAAAAAGAAGAACCAGGCGACCGGGCGGGCGTAGTGGCGGCGGCGCGTCAGGCTGCGCAGCTTTTGCCAGCTCCAGGTGGCGAAGAGCATTTCAATCAAGAAGATGACCGGGACGCTGATAAACATCAGCTGCCAGTCGCGCGCCATCTCATTCTGGTCAGGGTTGATGACCAGCTCCCAGACGACCGGGTTTAAGTGCAGATGGAAGCGGGTAAAAACCTCGCTGTCTATCAGCAGCAGCGTCATCCCGGCGGTGGCAAGGATCACCGACAGGAAGCGCATCAGGCGCTGCGAGACCACGATAAAGGTCAACGGAAAGAGGATCAGCACATAGCTGGTAAACACCAGAAAGCTGAAATGCCCGACGAGACTGACGTACGAAAACAGTCGTCCGGCAAGCGTCGTCGGCCAGTCGGCGACAAAAAGGTAGCGGCTGCCGAGCACCATGGCCAACAACATGTTGAACAGGGCGAACCAGTGCCCCCAGCTAACCATCTGGGAGACTTTTTCTCGGTAGGGCTGACGTAGAGTCACCATATACTGTTGCTGTTATCCTTAATGCGCTGGATCGTCGTTAATCGAAGATTGCAAAGCCTGCGCGAAAGAACGGGCGATGGCCTGACGCTGCGCCGGCGCGACGCTACTGTTGATCAGGTTGGTCACCATATTGCCTAACACCATCAGTGAAAGGTCCACCGGGGCTTTGTGTGATTCCAGGACGTTCGTCAGCTCGCTGAGCAACTGTTCGACCTGTTGATCGCTATAGCGGGAAATTTGCGGCATAAACTCAAAATCTGTTTGTTCGTGAAAGGGCAACATATTACCGTAGCAGCAGCTTTTTTTCCGCATTTTTTCGCCGCGGCGCAAAAGCGCATCAATCGACGGTAACGACGTCGAAATGTGTGGCGCCAGTTGCGTCGGCCACCCGGCGGTGGTTGAATACCGCCCGGTCTAAAAGGAGAGTTTAACATGAGTCTGGATATCGACCAGATTGCCCTGCATCAGTTAATCAAACGTGATGAACAAAATCTGGAGCTGGTGCTGCGCGAGTCACTGCTGGAGCCGAACGCGACGGTCGTCGAGATGATGGCTGAACTGCACCGGGTCTATAGCGCCAAAAGCAAAGCCTATGGCTTGTTCAATGAAGAGAGCGAACTGGCCCAGGCGCTGCGCCTGCAGCGTCAGGGGGAAGAAGAGTTTCTGGCGTTTAGCCGCGCGGCGACCGGTCGCCTGCGCGATGAGCTGGCGAAATACCCGTTCGCCGAAGGAGGCATTGTCCTCTTCTGCCAGTATCGTTACCTTGCGGTCGAGTATCTGCTGGTGGCGGTACTCAATAACCTGAGCAGTATGCGCGTCAACGAAGAGCTGGATATCCGCTCGACCCATTATCTGGATATTAACCATGCCGATATCGTCGCGCGCATCGATCTCACCGAGTGGGAAACCAACCCGGAGTCGACCCGCTATCTGACCTTCCTGAAAGGGCGGGTAGGGCGCAAAGTGGCCGATTTCTTTATGGATTTCCTCGGCGCCAGCGAAGGGCTTAACGCCAAAGCGCAGAACCGCGGCCTGCTGCAGGCGGTGGATGACTTCGCCGCCGATGCCCAGCTTGATAAATCCGAGCGACAGAACGTGCGCCAGCAGGTCTACGCCTACTGCAACGAACAGCTGCAGGCTGGGGAAGAGATTGAGCTGGAGTCGCTGTCCAAAGAGCTCGCCGGCGTCAGCGAAAAGAGCTTCCAGGAATTCACCGCTGAGCAGGGCTATGAACTGGAAGAGAGCTTCCCGGCGGATCGCAGCACCTTACGTCAGCTGACCAAGTTTGCCGGCAGCGGCGGCGGATTGACCATTAACTTCGACGCCATGCTGCTGGGCGAACGCGTATTCTGGGATCCCGCCACTGATACCCTGACCATTAAGGGTACCCCGCCGAACCTGCGCGACCAGCTGCAGCGCCGGACGTCAGGCGGCAATTAAGCCCTGCGCCCCGGCGGCGCTACCGCTGAACGGGGACGATCTCCACGCCGCTCTGCACCAACTGTTGGCGTAGCGCGGCGTCGGGTTCTCCATCGACAATCAGCGTACTGGCGAGGCTCAGCTCGCCGATGGCAAAGGCCGACGCGGCGTTGAGCTTTTCCCGGGAGGCCATTACCACGGTTTCTGCCGCCCTGGCCGTCAGCGCGCGCTTGATGCCTGCCTCTTCGTAATCACCGGTGGTGAAACCCGCCCGCGGGTGGACGCCGGTCACCCCCATAAAGAACAGATCGGCGTTGATCCGCGCCATTCCCGCCAGCGTCTCGGCGCCGACGGCGACAACCGAATGTTTAAATACTCTGCCGCCGAGCAGGATCACCTCGATTCGCGGGTGGTCCACCAGCGCCACGGCGATGCCCGGGCTGTGGGTGACCACCGTGCAGCTGAGGTCGGCGGGTAAAAAGCCGATCATCGCCGCGGTGGTGGTGCCGCCATCGACAATCACCACCTGTCCCGGCTGGATCAGGGCTGCGGCGGCGCGGGCGACCGCCTGCTTGGAGGCGATCTGCACGCTTTTGCGCGTTTCAATTGGCGCAATGGCGGCGGATACCGGCAATGCCCCGCCATGGACACGCTGCAGTTTTCCCTCCGCCGCCAGCTCGCGCAGATCGCGGCGAATGGAGTCCTCGGAGACGTTAAACCGCTGGCTTAGCTCCCCGGACATCACCTGTTTTTCCTCGGTGAGGATCTGGAGGATCTGCTGTTTTCTCTGACTGGCGAGCATCGGTTTTCCTTCATCGAATGATCTTGTTTGTGCACGATTATGCATGTTATGGTGCCTGCTGTCACCTCAAAGGGGAAATAACATGCAAACACATGCACCGCACGTCCGCCACGTTCGCGAGACGCTGCTCTCGGATAACTGGTACACGTTGAAAAAATATACCTTCGAACTGCTGCGTCGGGACGGTCGCTGGCAGGAGCAGAGCCGCGAGGCTTATGACCGGGGCAACGGCGCAGTCATTTTACTCTACAACCGGGAAAAGCGGACGGTGGTCCTGACCCGTCAGTTCCGTTTTCCGGTATTTACTCATGGCCACGACGGATATCTCATTGAGGCGGCCGCCGGGCTGTTGGATAACGCCTCGCCGGAGGCGCGGATCGTTGCCGAAGCGGAAGAGGAGACCGGCTTTCGCGTGACCCGTGTCGAACCCGTCTTCACCGTCTTTATGAGCCCCGGCTCCGTCACCGAAAAACTCTACTTTTTTATCGCCGAATATCAGGCCGATGACCGTCGGGGCGACGGCGGCGGACTGGCGGCGGAAGGTGAGGACATTGAAGTACTGGAGTGGCCGCTGACGCGGGCGCTGCAGGCCATTCGCGATGGCGAGATCATGGATGCTAAAACCATTATCCTGCTGCAACACCTGGCGCTGAATGCCGACACGCTCCTCGCCGGCTGAGCGGCAAGGAGCGGGGAGTTAACGCAGCTCGCGGGCAATGGCGCTGTACATCAGCGCCGCTTCCAATGGCTGAGCGTTGAAGGAAGGTTCCGCCTGCGGCCAGGTCGACCACTGGACGATCACCAGGTGTTCCGCGCGGTTCACCATGATCACCTGGCCGTAGATCCCCAGCGCCCACAGCGACCCTTTAAGCCCTTCCTGCGGCGTCGGCTGGACGTTTTGCGCATTCGCCGGAATCGCGTTATTCCACCACTGATAGCCGTAAATACCCTCCGGATGCGCTGCCGAGACCGAGTTTAGCGCCTTGGTCCAGCTGGCGGCTTGATCGAACCAGCCAGTCGGCACCAGCTGTTTGCCATTGCTTAACCGACCGTCACGGGCGACGAATTCACCAAAGCGGCCCCAGTCTTCAAGGGTGGCGTTAAAGCCGTGGGCGCCGACGTCGTGCTTCCCTTGCTGATAAGCATGCCACACGCCGTCGTGGGCCATCCCGGCCGGCTGCCATAGAGCCTGTTCAAGCCAGGCGGCCAGCGACATGCCGGTGGCGCGCTCCAGGATATCCCCAAGCAGCCAGGCGCCGCCGGAAGAGTAGGACCACTGCTCGCCCGCCGGGTGTTGACGCGCCAGGCCGGTGACGATCTTACGCACGCAGGCATAGGCGCCGGGCTGCGCTTCACACTGGGTCAGGCGGGCGAAATGCGACTGCGGGTCGGTGTAGTCTTCATTCCATTCCACCCCGCTGGTGTGTTGAATCAACTGCTTCAGCGTTACGCCGTCCCAGGCGGTGCCTTTCAGTTCGGGTTCATAAACGGTAATCAAGTCATCAAGGGAGTGGATTTTATCCTGTTGAATGGCGATACCGACCAGCGTCGAGACCACCGATTTGCCCACCGAGCGCGAGGTCCACAGGGTGGTGTCGGTATTACCTTCGGCGAGATATTTCCAGGCGACTTTACCATCTTTCAGCACCAGCATACCGCTGACGTTCTCGCGCTTCAGGTAATCCTGCAAATTCCAGGTGTGGCCGTTGAGCGTATAGCGGGCATCGGTCAGTTGTTTTTCAGCGCGCTCCAGCGGCGTCGAGGCGCCGTGGCGGAAGACATCGCCGGCATAGTTGCGATAGTCATTGCGAAAGCCAATCACGCGTGAAGTCTGATCCCAGCTGAGCATGTCTTTGGCCGCGGGTAGCGTTTGATCGTAAGGGGTGGGGCAGACATCCAGCGTCAGGCTGCCGCAGTGTTGCGCCATTGCCGCCGCCGGCAGCGCCGCCAATATTAACGCCAGGGCCAGTGATTTTCTTATCATTGTCATTTCCTCGTTTGCCATAGATTCGCTGCGCAGTATATAAATCGGCGCGCGCCGGCTAAAATCAGCACATGGGGGATTTTCCCCCTTAAGGGAGAAAAAGGATGAAAACCCTACAGTACTCATTCGCACAGATTGAAGCCTTCGCGACGATTGCTGAGACCGGCAGCCTGTCGCAGGCGGCCATTCGTTTAGCTAAAGACCGGACCACGCTGCGCGATCTGCTGGACTATCTGGAAGATGCGCTGGGCTACCGGCTGTTCAGCCGTGAAGGACGTAGCCTGACGCTAACTGCCGAGGGCGAGCAGCTGTTTCGCCAGGCGCATCTGCTGTTGCGTCAGGCGCAGGCTTTCGAGTCTTTTGCGCAAACGCTGCCGCAAACCGCCGGGCAGGCGCTGCGTCTGGTGTACGATCCCTTCGTGCCGCGTGAATTTCTCTGTGCGCTGGCCGATAACCTGGCCCGACGGCAGATCCGCCTGAGCTGCTGGAGCGCCTCGCGTCGCGAAGCCGAGCAGGCGCTGAGCGATGGCGTGGCGGAGATGGCGATTTGTCAGGCTAACAACCGCACGCTGGGGAGCGAAATGGAGTGGCGGGCGCTCGGCACCGTGGATCTGCGTTTCTACGCGGCGGACAGCCTGTTCCACGACGCTCCGCGGCCGCTGACGTTATTGAATCTTTCGTTGACGCCGCAGTTAGTGATGCACCGGCGCAGTGACGATCAAATCGCCCGCCGGCTGCAGATTTCCGGCCATACGCTGTATATGAATGAAATTACCCTGTTGCGCCATGCGCTGGAGCAGGGGAGGGGCTGGGGGTTTTTACCGGACCATTTGCGGCCAGGCGAGTGGCAGGGAGTCAGTGAAATCGCGACGGAGGTCGGCAGTCAGGGGCTGAACGTCACCATGGTGATGCTCTGGCTGCCCGGAATGAATAAGCATCGGATGCTTAGCGACATCGTGCACGAGGCGCCGGAGCTTTGGCTGCGCAGATAACAAAACGCCCCGGAGCCTGAGACCCCGGGGCGCTTGCCATACAACTTGCTATCGGCGATTACGCGCGAACGAAGTCGATGTGAGTCAGTTTCGGCTTGAACGCGTGGCGCTGAACAGCCTGAACTTTGACTTTTTCTTCTTTGCCATCAACAACGACGGTCAGAACTTCGCTGTAAAACTCAGCTTTGTCCTGCATGTTCCATACTTTGTCGTGGTCCAGTTCGATAGCAACCGGAGCAGCTGCGCCACCGTAGATGATTGCCGGGAACTTGTTAGCTGCGCGCAGGCGGCGGCTCGCACCCTTACCCTGCTCTTTACGTACTTCTGCGTTGATAGTAAACATTGATGTCTCTCTATATATAAAGCCTGCTACAGGCGACCCAGCAACAGGCGGATTATCTGCTTTGCGAATGCAAAAGCGGGCGGCATTATAGCCGCCAAACGACACCCGGGCAATCAAAACCTCAGCTTTCCGGTAATTAACGCAGCTCGTTGGCGCGACGAAAACGCCCCTGATAATCGAACACTTTTTCCCGCACCTGCCAGTACTGCCCCTTCATGCGGGCGACGACAAAGTCCGGATGGCGCAGCAGCGCCTGCTGGGTCACGATATCCGCCGGCGTTATCCAGCGCAGCGGCACCCCGGGGGTGCGGGTATGCGGGCGAATAAACAGTTGTTCGAAGGCGGTGCGCTGGGCGGGGGTCTGCAGACGGAAGCGCTCACTGACATCCGCCCCGTCTTCATCGTAGTAGGTGATTTTCAGCCACGGGCCCTTCTCGTCGCCGCCGTGCTGCAGGGCCATGCCGCTGCAGCGCAGCACCAGCGCGTCCTTCAGTTTCAGCGCCGCCTTCAGCATATCGTCCGGGTCAACCAGTATAGTGTCGCACTCCCGGCAACGGCGGGCGGCGATGTCGTTTTCCGCATTACACTGCGGGCAGTTTTTAAAGCGAAAGCGGAAGTCGCACTGTTCGCGGTGGCCGTCGTCATCTTCGAACCACCCCTGGCAGCGGCGGCCAAAGTGTTCAATCAAGGTGCCGTCGGCGGTGGTTTTGCCCCAGAAGGTATTGGCGAAGCCGCAGGCCGGGCAGAAGACCTGCACCGGCACGTTGTCGCTTTTGCCCTTCGGCGTCCCCACTTCCGGGGCATACAGGTCATGCGGATTGCCGGCGTAGTCGAGGATCAGACAGTCGGTTTTCCCCGGCGCCAGGCGCAGACCGCGGCCAACGATCTGTTGGTAAAGACTCACCGACTCGGTGGGGCGGAGGATGGCGATCAGGTCGACGTGCGGGGCGTCGAAGCCGGTGGTCAGCACCGCGACGTTCACCAGATAGCGATACGCCTGCGCTTTAAAGGCCTCGATGATGCGATCCCGCTCCGGCCCAGGCGTTTCGCCGGTGATCAGCGCCGCCTGGCCTACCGGCAGCAGGCCGGTCACTTCCCGGGCGTGTTCCACGGTGGCGGCAAAGATCATCACCCCTTTGCGGTTTTCGGCGAACTCCACGATCTGGCTGACAATATGCGGCGTGATACGCTGTTGTTTTTTCAGCTCATGGTTAAGATCGGCTTCGCTGAACAGGCCGTTGCTTTGCGCCTGCAGGCGACTGAAATCGTACTGCACCACCGGCATATCGAGGCGCTCCGGCGGCGTCAGATAGCCGTGTTTAATCATATAGCGCAGCGGTAGCTCATAGATGCAGTCGCGGAACAGGGCCTTTTCATCGCCGCGCACCATCCCATGATAATGGAACTGATAGATCCAGCCCTTGCCAAGGCGGAACGGCGTGGCCGTCAGGCCGAGCAGCCGGATCTGCGGATTGACCTGCCGCAGGTGACCGATGATCTGCTGATACTGGCTGTCGTCATCATCGCTGATGCGGTGGCATTCATCGACGATGAGTAGTGAAAATTCGCTGCGAAACTGGTCGAGATTGCGCGCCACCGACTGCACGCTGCCGAACACCACTTTGCCGTGGCTCTCTTTTCGCTGCAGACCGGCGGCGAAGATATCCGCCTCGAGGCCAAGGGCGCAGTATTTGGCATGGTTCTGCGCCACCAGCTCTTTGACATGGGCCAGCACCAGCACGCGGCCGCGCGCCAGCCTGGCAAGCTCGGCGATCACCAGACTTTTGCCCGCGCCGGTGGGCAGGACAATCGCCGCCGGCTCGGTATGGCGACGGAACCAGGCGAGGGTGGCATCGACGGCTTCTTGTTGGTAAGGACGTAATGTAAAAGTCATGAATTCACGGGGCTAATTAACTGGCGAATAGTATGCCATGAATCTTTTCCCTTGAGTGGTGTTAAGAGCCCGTTATACTAGCCGGTGAAATTCTTCTTTTTCGGGCGATTTGCCCGCTCCAGCACTATGACAGGCTAAAAAAATCTCATGCGACTTGATAAGTTTATCGCTCAGCAGCTCGGCGTCAGCCGGGCTATTGCCGGGCGTGAAATTCGCGGCAGCCGCGTTACCGTGGACGGCGACATTGTGAAAGATGCCTCTTTTAAGCTCCAGCCGGAGCACGAGGTGGAGTATGACGGAAATACGCTGACCCAGCAGAATGGCCCGCGTTACTTTATGCTCAACAAGCCGCAAGGGTACGTCTGTTCCACCGACGATCCCGATCATCCGACTATCCTTTATTTCCTCGACGAGCCGGTGGCGCATAAGCTGCACGCCGCCGGACGGCTGGATATCGACACCACCGGGCTGGTGCTGATGACCGATGACGGCCAGTGGTCGCATCGCATTACCTCGCCGCGCCACCACTGTGAAAAAACCTATCTGGTGGCGCTGGAAAGCCCGCTGGCGGAAGGGACCGCTGAGCTGTTCGCCAAAGGCGTCCAGCTGCATAACGAAAAAGATCTCACCAAACCGGCGTTGCTGGAAGTTATCACTCCGACCGAAGTGCGCCTCACCATCAGCGAAGGCCGCTACCATCAGGTGAAACGCATGTTCGCCGCCGTGGGCAACCACGTGGTTGGCCTGCATCGGGAACGCATCGGCGACATCCTGCTGGATGAATCGCTGGCGCCGGGTGAATATCGTCCGCTGACGGAAGCGGAAATCGCCAGCGTGGGCGCCCCGCAGCCACGGAGTAAAACGTGACGCTGAAGCAGAATTCTTCACTGGGGATTGTGTTTATCCTTGGCCTGCTGGCCATGCTGATGCCGCTGTCTATTGATATGTATCTTCCGGCCCTGCCGGTGATCGCCGCCCAGTATAACGTCCCGGACGGCAGCGCGCAGATGACGCTCAGCACCTATATCCTCGGCTTTGCGCTGGGTCAGCTGCTGTACGGCCCGATGGCGGACAGCCTTGGCCGCAAGCCGGTGATCCTCGGCGGGACGCTGGTCTTCGCGGCGGCGGCGGTAGCCTGCGCCCTGTCGCAAACCGTCGATATGCTGATTGTCATGCGTTTCTTCCACGGTCTGGCAGCCGCGGCGGCCAGCGTGGTGATTAACGCCCTGATGCGCGACATCTATCCGAAAGATGAGTTTTCGCGCATGATGTCGTTTGTCATGCTGGTCACGACCATTGCGCCGCTGGTGGCGCCGATGGTCGGCGGGGCGGTGTTGGTCTGGTTCAGCTGGCATGCCATCTTTTGGATCCTCGCCCTGGTGGCCCTGCTGGCCTCGCTGATGATCGGCCTGTTTGTCCGCGAAACGCTGCCGGCTGAAAGGCGTCAGCCGTTCCATCTGCGCACCACGCTGGGTAACTTTGCCACGCTGTTCCGCCACAAGCGGGTACTGAGCTATATGCTGGCGAGCGGCTTTAGCTTCGCGGGCATGTTCTCTTTCCTTAGCGCCGGTCCCTTTGTCTACATCAATATAAACCACGTCGCGCCTCAGCACTTTGGCTACTATTTTGCGCTGAACATCGTTTTTCTGTTTCTGATGACCATGTTCAACAGCCGGTTTGTGCGGCGGGTAGGGGCGTTGCGTATGTTCCGCGCCGGGCTGTGGATCCAGTTTGCCATGGCGGTGTGGATGGTGGTCTGCGCGCTGCTGGATGTCGGCTTCTGGTCACTAGTGATCGGCGTAGCGGCCTTTGTCGGCTGCGTATCCATGGTGTCGTCTAACGCCATGGCGGTGATCCTCGATGAGTTTCCGCATATGGCGGGCACTGCTTCGTCGCTGGCGGGGACTTTCCGTTTCGGTATCGGGGCGATTATCGGCGCGCTGCTGTCGATGGCGACGTTTACCACCGCCTGGCCGATGCTGATCTCTATTGCCTTCTGCGCAACCTGCTCTATTTTCTTCTCGCTTTACGCATCCCGGCGGCGAAAAATCGCACGCTAGGTCACATTTTCAGGGGCGAAATCGCCCCTTTCTTGATGCATGTCAACCGCAATGGGCTTCAGGGTTCTGCGATTTGTTTCCTTTATGTAAAATCAATTAGTGTAAAAAGTCGCATTGTTGCGATAAAAAAGTTGTTTTGGATCACAGAAACGGGTACATATAGCGCCAATCGGCTCGCCGGGTATAAAAAATAAAGCGCTGGATTATAAGCGCTTAACCCTGGTCCGCCGCCGCTGTAAACGTTTTCTGCCTCAAGGCAGGACTATTTGTCAACAGTGTGTTAATATTGATGTAAATTTATTGTGAAGCCTTTTGCTTCCGGGGAAACTAAGTGAATACACAACAACTCTCTATCGTACACCGTCTGCCGCAGAGCTATCGCTGGCTGGCCGGTTTTGCGGGTTCCAGAGTTGAACCGATTCCGCAAAACGGCGCGCAGAACGAGAACAGTCTCGTTGCCCTGAAATTGCTGAGCCCGGACGGTGAGAAAGCCTGGCCGGTGATGCATAAGCTCAGCCAGGCGTTAAGCGACATCGAAGTCGACTGTTCCGTGCTGGAGTGCGAAGGTGAACCCTGCCTGTTCGTTAACCTGCAGGATGAGTTTGCCGCCACCTGTCGTCTGAAAAACTTTGGCGTGGCCATCGCCGAGCCCTTCTCCGGCAATAACCCTTTCTGACCGTCAGCTTAGCGCCAGCAGCTGGCGGGTATACTCATGCCGGGGTGCGCTGAAGACGGACTTGCACTCGCCCTGTTCGACCACCTCTCCCTGACGCAGCACCATCACCTGGTGACACAGCGCCCGCACCACGCCTAAATCATGGCTGATAAAAATATAGGCCAGCTGATGCTTTCGCTGTAAGGCTTTCAGCAGGTTCAGGATCTGCGCCTGAACGGTTTTGTCCAGCGATGAGGTCGGTTCATCGAGGACGATCAGCTGCGGTTTGACGATCAACGCTCTGGCGATGGCGATACGCTGTCGCTGGCCACCGGAGAACGCCGCCGGATAGCGCTGGCGGCTGGCCGGGTCGAGGCCGACCTCTTGCATGGCAAGGATCACCGCCTGTTCGCGTTCGGCCGCCGTCAGCGTCGGCTGGTGGACGCGCAAGCCTTCCTCAATGATCTGCTGCGCCGTGAGGCGCGGATTGAGCGACGAGTTCGGATCCTGAAAAACCACCTGCATCTGTCGGCGCAGCGGTAGCAGCTGTCGGCGGTTACGGCCCTGAATCGGCTGGCCGGCGAAGGTTATCTTGCCCCCGGACGGGATCAGGCGCAGCAGGGCCAGGCCGGTGGTACTTTTACCGGAACCCGATTCCCCCACCAGGCCCAGCGTCTCGCCGGCGCGCAGCTGAAAGCTAAGGCTGTTGACCACCCGATGATGATCGACCACCCGACGCAGGATCCCTTTGCGAACGGGAAACGCCACCTTTAAATCGTCCGCCTGCAGCAGCACCGGGGCATCGGCGGCCAGCGGCACAGGCTCCCCGTCCGGCTCGCTATCCAGCAGGCGTTGGGTGTAGGGATGCCCTGGCGCGCTGAACAGCGCCCGACAGTCATTGTGTTCCACGCAGCGGCCGTTCTGCATTACCGCCACCCGGTCAGCCAGCTGGCGGACGATGCTCAGGTTATGAGTGATAAACAGCAGCCCCATGTTCAGCTCCTGCTTCAGCTCGCGCAGCAGTTGCAGAATTTGCGCCTGCACCGATACGTCCAGGGCGGTAGTCGGCTCGTCGGCGATCAGCAACTCCGGGCGCGTCAGCAGCGCCATGGCGATCATCACCCGCTGGCGCTCACCGCCGGAGAGCTGATGCGGATAGTCCGCCAGCCGCCGCGGCGCCTGACGGATCCCGACGCGCTCCAGGCAGTCGAGGATCTCCCCGCGCGCCGCCTGTTTGCGCATTCCCCGGTGTAACGACAGCACCTCGTAGAGCTGTTTTTCCAGGGTGTGCAGGGGATTGAGCGATACCATCGGCTCCTGAAAGATCATCGCGATCCGGTTGCCGCGCACGCCGCGCAGGGTCGCCTCATCCGCATGCAGCAGCGACTGGCCATGAAAACGGATGTCACCGCTGGGGTAGCTGGCCGGCGGGGTAGGGAGCAGCCGCAGCACCGACAGGGCGGAGATGCTCTTACCGGAGCCGGATTCGCCCACCAGGGCCAGCGTTTCGCCGACCGCCACCTCGAGCGACAGATTGTGCACCACGGTCTGCGTCTCACCCTGCTGGCGAAAGGCAATAGAGAGATTGTCGATAGCTAACAGCGGGTGGGTCATATTACACCGCCTTACTGGGATCAAAGGCGTCGCGAACCGCTTCACCAATAAAAATCAGTAGCGTCAGCAGCACGGCGACGGAGAGAAACGCGGCAATGCCCAGCCAGGGCGCCTGCAGGTTGTTTTTGCCCTGCAGCAGCAGCTCGCCGAGGGAGGGCGAGCCGAGCGGCAGGCCGAAGCCGAGAAAATCCAGCGACGTCAGGGTGGTAATGGAGCTGCACAGGATAAAGGGCAGGAAGGTGAGGGTCGCCACCATCGCGTTGGGCAACATATGCCGCAGGATGATCTGCCGGTCGCTAACCCCTAACGCCTGCGCCGCCCGAACATAGTCGTAGTTGCGGGTGCGGAGAAATTCCGCGCGCACCACGCCCACCAGCGTCATCCAGCCAAAGAGAACGGTGATTGCCAGCAGCCACCAGAAGCCCGGCTGCACGACGCTGGAGAGCAGGATGATCAGGAACAGCGTTGGCATGCCGGACCAGACTTCGATAAAGCGCTGTCCCCACAGGTCGATTTTACCGCCGTAGTAACCCTGTATCGCCCCGGCCAGCACCCCCAGCACGCTGGAGAACAGCGTCAGCAGCAGACCGAAGAGCACCGAGATGCGTGTCCCATAGAGGATCCGCGCCAGCACATCGCCGCCGTTGGCGTCGGTGCCGAGCCAGTTGCTGGCCGAGGGCGGCGATGGAAAGGGAACCGTGCTGGCAAAATTAATTGTCGTCGCGCCGAAGCGCACTGGCGGCCATAGCGCCCAGCCGTGAGTCGCCAGCTGGTGCTGCAGCCAGGGATCCTGATAGTCGGCGGCGGTGGCGAACGCGCCGCCGAAGGTTTGCTCAGTGTAGTTTTTTAACACCGGGACGTACAGCTGGCCCCGGTACTGCACCAGCAGCGGGCGGTCGTTGGCCAGCAGCTCGGCGCCCAGGCTGCATAGGAAGAGAATTAAAAACAGCCACAGCGACCAGTAGCCGCGACGGTTGTGGCGAAAGCGCGCCCAGCGGGCCTGATTAACGGGACTGAAGAAAGACATTAGCGGCCCTCAAAATCAATGCGCGGGTCGACCAGCGTATAGCTGATATCGCTGACGATATTCAGCAGCAGGCCAATCAGAGTGAAAATATAGAGCGTGCCGAACATCACCGGATAGTCGCGGGAGACCGTCGCTTCATAGCCCAGCAGACCCAGGCCGTTTAGCGAGAACATCACTTCGATCAGCAACGAGCCGGTAAAGAACATACTGATAAAGGTGGCCGGGAAGCCGGCAATCACCAGCAGCATGGCGTTACGGAACACGTGTCCCCAGAGGATCTGTTTCTCACCAACGCCTTTGGCGCGGGCGGTGACCACATACTGTTTGCGGATCTCGTCGAGGAAGCTGTTTTTGGTCAGCATAGTCAGCGCGGCAAAGCCGCCAATTACCGTCGCCAGCACCGGCAGGGTGATGTGCCACAGGTAGTCGAGGATCTTTTGATACCAGGGGAGGGTGTCGAAATTTGGCGAGACCAGACCGCGCAGCGGGAAGAGGTCGAAATAGCTGCCGCCGGCAAAAATCACGATCAGCAGGATGGCGAACAGAAAGGCAGGGATCGCATAGCCAATGATAATCAGCGTACTGCTCCAGATATCAAAGCGGCTGCCGTTGCTGACCGCTTTGCGGATGCCCAGCGGAATGGAGACCAGATAGATAATCAGCGTGCTCCACAGCCCGAGGCTCACCGAGACCGGCAGGCTGTCTTTAATCAGCTGCAGCACGGAGGCGCTGCGAAACAGGCTGTCGCCGAAATCAAAGCGCAGATAATCGCCCAGCATCTTCAGATAGCGTTCGTGCAGCGGTTTATCGAAGCCGTAGCGGTGGGTGATCTCGGCGATGACTTCCGGGTCGAGGCCGCGCCCGCCGCGATAGTGACCCTCGCTGATATTGCCTGCGCCGGTGCGGGCATGGCTGGCGCCCATGCCGCCGTCGCCAGCCCCCGGCATCCCGCCGCGCTGATTAAACTCGATGGCGGCGATGGCCTGATCGACCGGGCCGCCAGGCGCGATCTGGACAATAAAAAAGTTAATGGTGATGATGGCCCACAGGGTGGGGATGACTAACAGCAAACGGCGGATCAGGTAGCTGCCCATGGGATGTCCTTAGCGTCTGTCCGCAGGGAGGGTGGCCGCTTTGTTCACGTCGTACCACCAGGTATCGAGGCCGGACGAATAGATGGGGCGGGTCGCGGGGAAAGAGAACTTATTCCACCACGCGGTGCGGTCCTGCGCCATATACCACATCGGCAACATGTAGTTATTCCAGGTCAGCACACGATCCAGCGCCCGACCGAGAGGGATCAGTTTCTGCTTATTGCCCTGCCACTGCAGGATCTGCGCAATCAGCTTATCCACTACCGGGCTTTGCACCCCGGGCGCGTTGTAGCTGGAGTGAATATAGTCGGACGCCCAGGAGATTTGCAGGTCGGTCCCCGGCCAGGGCATGGCGCGCCACAGGCTTGGCATCATGTCGTAATCCCGGCTGCGGCGGCGGTTGCTGTACTGCGAATTATCAACCTGACGAATATCCATGACGATCCCAAGACGCTGCAGGTTGTGCTGAAACGGCAGCACCCAGCGGTCATTGCCCCCGGCCGGCAGCAGTAGCTCAAAGCGCAGCGGCTTGCCGGTGGCGGCGTTGACCCGGCGCTGGTTCTTCACCGTCCAGCCCGCCGCATTGAGCAGGGCGTCGGCTTTGAGTAAGTTGGCGCGATCGAAGCCATCGCCGCGGGAGACCGGCGGCTGGTAAACCTGGCTGAAGAGCTCCGGGGGCAGTTCGTTTTTCATCGGCGTCAGCAGGGCCAGCTCGGCTGCGTCGGGCAGGCTGCGGGCGGCATATTCGGTGTTCTGGAAATAGCTGTTGGCGCGCTGATAGGCGCTGTAAAACAGCGCCTTGTTCATCCATTCGAAATCGAACGCCAGGGTAATGGCCTGCCGCACCCGGCGATCGGCAAAAATCGGGCGCTGAATATTGAACGCCAGCCACTGGGTATCCTGCGCCGAGGTATTGGTATGCTCATCTTTAATGATGTAGCCGCGGCTGAAGTTGCGACCGACGTAGCGGGTAGCCCAGTTTTTGGCGACGGTCTCTTCCCGGCGATCGACGGCTCCCGCTTTAAAGGCTTCGAAAGCGACATTGTCGTCGAGATAATAGTCATAGCGCAGCGTATCGAAATTCCAGCGACCGCGGTTGACCGGCAGGTCGGCCGCCCAGTAGTCGGCGACCCGGGAATAGGTAATATATTGCCCCATTCGCCAGGCGCTGATGCGGTATGGCCCGCTGGCCAGCGGCGGCTTCGACAGCGGGTCGCTGAGTTTGTGCTGGCGCCAGAACGCCTCGGGCATCACCGGCAGGCTCAGCAGACTCAGCATGTTCTCTTTGCCGGGCTGGCCGAGGTCAATACGCACGGTCAACGGCGCGATGGCCTTCACGGTGGTGCCTTTATAAAACAGGCGAAACTGCGGCACCCCTTCTGTCATAAACTTGTTGAAGGTAAACGCCACATCGCGGGCGGTGATCGGCGTGCCGTCATGGAAGCGGGCGCGCGGGTTGAGCGCGATCTCCATCCAGGAATAGTCCTCGGCATAGCGCGCCCGCTCGGCAATCAGCGGGTAGTAGCTGCCGGGCTCATCATCCGAGGTGGTGAACAGGGTATCGTAGAGCGCCTCCGTGCGTACCGCGGGGTTGCCGCGCAGCGCATAACGGTTGAAGTTATCAAAGGTGCCGATCGCCGCCAGGGTGAGGGTGCCGCCTTTCGGCGCCCTGGGATTGACGTAATCAAAATGACTGAAACCGGCGGCGTATTTCGGTTCGCCGATAATCGCGAAGGCTACGCTTTCCTGAATGGTTTGCGCCTTAGCGTCCAGGCTAAACAGAGCCAGCAGAATCAGAAAGAGGCGCGCATACATAGGCGGCAGAATACCCTGTCATGGCCGGCCCCCATGGCCGACATCCGTTCCCGCATCATAAGTGAGACTTAGCGCGTTGTGAAATAGTTCGCGGGTTCATCGTGCGCAGCCACCAGCCCGGCCAGCGACAGCGGTCGGCTGATCCAGTACCCCTGCAGGAAATGAACGCCCTGGCCGCGAAGCCACTCCGCCTGTTCCTGGGTCTCCACCCCTTCGGCGACGGTCATTAATTTCAGCCGGCGGCTGAGGGTCAGTACCGCATCCAGCACCGGCGAGGTTACTGTTTCAGTACCAATCGCCTGCACAAAACCGCGATCGATCTTCAGATAATCGAAGTTATAGCGTTCGAGATAGATCAGCGCGCTATGCCCGGTGCCGAAATCATCAATCGCGATTTCGAATCCCTGGCGGTGGAGCCAGGCGAAGTTAGCCATCGATTTTTCTTTATCAATCATCGCCCGCTCGGTTACCTCCAGCACCACGTGAAAGTGGTCGGCGGGCAGCGCGGCGGCGAAGCGCAGCATATCGTCACGGAAGCTGTCGGCCTGCAGATGGGCAGGGGAAATATTCAGCCCCAGCTTCACGCCGCGCGGCAGAATACGCTTCAACACCGCAGCGTCGCTGGCGATCAGCGCGAGCAGGTGATGGGTTAGCGGCACGATCATCTGCTGGGTTTCGGCCAGGTTAATAAAAACGTCGGGCGGAATTTCACCAACCACCGGATGGCGCCAGCGCATTAGGACCTCCACGCCGCTGATACGTAGAGTCTGTGCATTAACCACCGGCTGATAAACGATGTAGAACTGGTTATTTTTGATCCCCAACAGAATAGATTTTCGCGGATCCGATTTGATCGTCAGCACGTAATAGCAGAGCAGCCCCGCCAGCAGGCCGCAGACGACCCCGAGCAGCAGAGCAAACTGCGTATTTTCCGCCAGCCAGCTGTTGGCATACAGGTAGACCTTCAGCGGTAAGCCCTCGATCTGTGCCTGGCGGATCGGCGCGTTATGCAGCGTTTGCGGATCCACCAGCCGATTACTGAAGGTGGAGATAGCGGTGTGATCGATGGCCAGCGCAATGCCGCTGAAATCGTTTTGCCGTGCGGAATAGAGGATATACGGTGTGAGATTAGCGTTAATCGACACGAAAATGCCGCTGTTTTGATCGCCGGGTTTACCTACCCACAGCGCAAGCGCCGCGCTCTTCGGCATCATCGGCGTGCCTGGTAAAATCGCCATAGCAACGGGTTTGCTGATATCGATGGCCGGGATCAGCTGGCTGAGGGGCGTATTCATGGCTCCCGTAGCCGATGAGCAAAAGGCGATGCCGTTTTTGACCAGCAGGAAAGCGCGGACGTTGGGGCTGAACGCGGCGTGGGAGGTAAGCCCGGAGTCAATATTCTCGCAGGGCTGGTCCACCAGCGGCTGCAGGCCGTCAATGGTCTGGCGCAGGTCGTGAAAATAGCTTTTCAGATAGGTATTAACATTGTTGATAATGGCGTCGAAACGCTCGGCCCGGTTATGGTAGATCACCATAAACTGAATGCTCCCGGCCAACAGCGCGACGATGATCCCCACGCTCAGGCTGGTTAACCAGGTTTTACGCTGGGGCGAAAAGTAGCGAGTAAGCATAGCCAGATTCTTTCCGTATTATTGAAGCGCATCAACGGAGTGTCGGTCGTCGTTTTTCTCATTCCCACTTAAAAGACATAGCTTATTTTGCGACGTTGAGAACCAGGTGGCAAAAAAAAACACTGCCTGGGGCAGTGTTTTTTATCCCGCAGCCAGCCAAGGGATAACCGGCGGCGGTAGAGGACAGTTTACGAGCGGCTCAGGACTCGACGCGCTTCATTGTAGCGCTTTTTCCAGTATGGCTCATCCATGCTGGAGATAGTCACCCCGCTGCTGGTGGAGGCGTGAACAAACTGGTTGTTGCCGAGGTAGATCCCGACATGGCGGCCGGTAGAGCCGGCGCGAAACAGAACCAGATCGCCTGTACGCAGTTGGGCACGGGAAATCGATTTTCCGGTTTCCTGCTGTTCAGAAGTTGAACGCGGCAGTTCCAGACCAAATTGTTCGCGGAAGGTGCGCTGCACAAACGCTGAGCAGTCGATACCCTTGCGGGTGCTGCCGCCGAGGCGGTAACGCACGCCTTTCCAGCTGGCATACTGATCCATTAAACGGGACTTTACGTCCAGGTTACGGACCATCGTTTCAAATTCATCCTGAGAGGCTTGCAGTGATGATAAATCGCCACTACCCACAGCATGCGTCTCAGAATGCATATTCCTGGCGGTACTTGTTGAACTACACGCGGAAAGCAGAACCGCTACTGCAATCGCGGGGGCTACCCGCAAGATATATCTCAAAATCGGCTGAGATTTGACCATGCTGTTTATTTTCCCTTGTTGTCCTTAACGACAATGTCGTTATAAAAAATGCCAAACGTGTTAGAGCCTAAATACCCATCCGCAATGAGACAATTCCTTAAGCTTAAATTTGTGCAGTCACGCACAATTTTATTCATGCCCTGAATTAATGCTGCGGAAAAGGCAAAACGAGAACGAGATTACCCTATCAAACGCCGCATGGCGAGCGGTTTTGCGCGATTTCTTATAAGTATTTTGGTGACAAAAAGTGAATCATCGGGAAAGGCCAAAATTACGGCAATATCGGGCAAAAAACAGACAATTCCTTCATTTGTCACGGGATTAATGTGACAAGAAGATGAACGTCATGTTGAAAAAAAGGGAAAATGTAAAAAGGGACCCAAAAGGTCCCCTTATAGTTAATGACTTTGGCGGCTGCCGGAGACATTATTTGGCCGATATTCTGCTGGGTAAGTAGCGATCGAAAAAGGCGATCAATTTATCGCTCAGCGGGGTCATCAATACCCAGGGCGCGCCGATCAGCACGGCGGTCAGGGAGCCGACGGCAATATCGCTAAACCAGTGGGCGCCAATCATTACCCGCGGGAAAGCAAAGACCACAAAGATAATCAGCGCGACGCCCAGCGCGCGACGGCCAAAATAGCGCCACATAAAGCTGGCGAAGATCAGCAGCATCATCCCATGATCGCCAGGGAAGCTGTCCTTCGACGCATCCTTAGTGGGGAAGTTAACGACGTCGCTGACGCGGGTAATATCGCTAAAAAACAGCGACGGGCTGGCGCGCTGTACCGGCATCAGGTGTTGTGCGAGCTGGTTGATGATCACCGCCGCCAGCAGCATCACCAGGCCCATGATGGCGATCTGACGACGGCCTGCAGTCGGCGCCTTTAGCCAATAGCTCAGCATCAGGCAGCCCATCGCCAGCAGCGAACAGGCGTCGAAGGCGCGATTGTTGATGATCGCCAGCAGCCAGGCATAAGCATGGCTGACGCTGACGCCATGGTTAAAGAAATGGAAGATCGCGGAGTCGACCGGCAACCACGCGCCATGGTTGGCTGGCAGATACCAGGAGCAAAATAGCGCTACACCCGCGATGTTAAGCAGCAGGATTAAAGGAATTCGGTTTTTCATCATAGCCATTGCGATTTTGTGACAGTCGGCGGCAACCTTAGCCGCCTTAACTTAAACGAAGCCTCAACAACGAGGTCTGGAGTGCGTTCCAGTCGGCTTCATTCGCGGAAATAAGCTCGATCCGGCTATCGGGCGGAGCGACGCTGAGGGTCTCGATATGGAGATCCTCCCCCTGACGGTTGATTCGCACCGCCCCCTCGGCAATGCGCATCACGCCTTTAACGCGCCCCACTGGCGCCAGCCTGGCCCATTCGAGCAGGCCGATGGTGTCAAAAACCGTCTCCGCGTCGAAGATCCAGCCGCAGCCCTGATAGCCCTGGCCATTGTTGAGATGTCGGCGCCAGCGCTGGTGTTCCGCCAGGCTGAGCGCGGCGAGGCCGGAAGTGGGGGGATGGCGGTGGGCGTGCTCCGCGCTCGCCGGCAGCGGGGCGGTGTTCCGTCGTGGCTCATCGAGCAGGGTCAGATCGATATTGCCCTGGATTGCCGACACCTTGCGACGCTCGCCGCCCCAGCGCTGCCACCAGTCGGCCAGCGCCCGGGCGCTTTCGGGGGTTTCCCGATCACTTTTATTAGCCACAATGATGTCCGCCGCGGCCAGCTGATCGCGGAAGTTGTCGTTGCTGACGGCTCTTTCATCCAGCAGCTGGCGGGGATCGAGGATGCACAGCGTGGCGCGCAGATCGATCCAGGGCTCATACACCGCCGCGGTGAGGATATCGAGGATCTGCTTTGGGTGGCCCAAACCGGTGGGTTCGATCAGCAGGCGATCGGGTTTGCCCTGGCGCAGCAGGGTGTTCAGCCCAACCTGCATCGGCAGGCCATTGACGCAGCACATGCAGCCGCCGGGGATCTCTTTGAGCAGGGCGCCGCTGTCGGCCAGCAGCGCGCCGTCTATCCCGACTTCGCCAAACTCGTTAACCAGTACGGCCCATTTTTCATCCGCAGGCTTCTGCGCCAGCAGATGAAGAATCGAGGTCGTCTTACCGCTGCCGAGAAAGCCGGTGATCAAATTGGTTCTGGTCACTCTTTTCTCCAGGATAAATGTAATGTTGTAACAGTTACGCCTATCCTGACGAAAAAAGGGGGAAAAGAGAAGTCCTGAGGCAGACAGAAGAGAATTCTGTCCGCATAAGCGCAAATATTGTTAAGAATTCAGCGCGCGGGCGACGGCCTCGCGGGCGCCGTGCGTCGCCAGCTGTTGCCAGGCGGCGCGGATCCCGGCGACAAACTGGGCGTTGTGCGGCAGGTCGCGGCCAAATATTTCCTCCAGCCCCAGCAGGGCGTCGACGCGCTGCTGCTCATCGCTCTGGGCCACCCGCTGCCGGATCTTGTCGACCAGCGGATCGCGCACGTCGATCGTCTGACCGGCGTCGTCCGTGCCGCTGACGTAGCGCATCCAGCCGGCCACGCCGAGAGCCAGCAGCGGCCAACGGCTGTCGCGCGCCAGATGTACGCGGATGCCATCGAGCATGCGCTGGGGCAGCTTCTGGCTACCGTCCATGGCGATTTGCCAGGTGCGGTGTTTGAGCGCCGGATTGCTGAAGCGGGCGATGAGACTGTCGGCATAGGCCAGCAGATCAACGCCGGTAATGGTCAGCGTCGGAGCCTGTTCGTCAAGCATCAGCTGGCGGGCGGCGCGGCGGAAGACGTCATCCCGCATGCAGTCGCTAATGTGCGCATGCCCTGCCAGATAGCCAAGCCAGGCGAGGAAAGAGTGGCTGCCGTTGAGCATCCGCAGCTTCATTTGCTCCCAGGGCAACACGTCGTCGGTCATCTGCACGCCCGCCGTCTCCCAGGCGGGTCGCCCGGCGACAAAGTGATCTTCGACCACCCACTGAATGAAGGGTTCGCAACTGATGGCGCAGGGATCGTCGACCCCCAGCACGGTGGCGATTTCCGCCAGCGACTCCGGTGTGGCCGCGGGAACAATACGATCCACCATGGTGCCCGGGAAGCTGACGTTGTCGGCGATCCAGTCCGCCAGCGCCGGGCTGCGTTTTTCCGCCATGCCGAGGACGGCATTTTTTACCACGTGACCGTTGTCGGGGATATTATCGCAGGAGAGCACGGTAAAGGGCGGAAGGCCTCGTTCCCGGCGGCGGGCCAGCGCTTCAACTAAAATACCGGGAGCCGACTGCGGCAGCGTCGGATTCTCCAGATCGTGAATAATGCGCGGATGCGTCGGATCCAGTTTCCCGGTCGCCGGATCGATGCAGTAGCCTTTTTCCGTGATGGTCAGCGAGACAATCGCTACCTGCGGCTCGCAAAATTTTTCGATAATCGCCGCCAGCGAATCGAGCCTGGCGTTCAGACATTCGTGCACCGCGCCGATCACAATGGGCTGGTTGCCGTCGGCGCCTTTTTCCAGCACGGTAAACAGATGGCCCTGTTCGCGAAGTTGGCTCATCAGCGTGTCGCCGCTGAACAGACTGATTTCACAGATCCCCCAGTCGCCGCCGACGTTATTCAGCACGCGATCGGTGAGCAGCGCCTGGTGCGCGCGGTGAAACGCGCCAAAGCCGAAATGGACAATACGCGAGCGGAGCTGGCTGCGATCGTATTGAGGGTATTGCACGTTCTTCGGTAGCGTAGCGGTTGCAATTGTTGTCATTCTTCCCACACCTGTTTAACTGCTTATTAACAATGCCAGTCTAAAGTTATATGACAGGAAGTTAAATTGGTAAGCCGAAATTATCCGCTGACTGTGAGCTGGATCAATCAATAGGCCAGCACTGTTTGCAGCCAGGTGAGAAACATGTATGGTAGTCGTCATGAGTGTCGCCATTATTGGTATAACAACTTTTGTGAGGACATAGCGATGGAGCAAACCTGGCGGTGGTATGGGCCGAACGATCCGGTATCGCTTGATGATGTACGGCAGGCGGGGGCGACCGGCGTCGTCACTGCGCTGCACCATATTGCAAACGGTCAGGTATGGCCGGTCGACGAGATTAAAGCGCGTCAGGCGCTGTTAGCGGCAAAAGGGTTGACCTGGTCGGTCGTCGAAAGCATTCCCGTCCACGAGGATATTAAAACCCACAGCGGGCAGTATGCGACCTGGATTGCCAACTATCAGCAGAGCATCCGCAACCTCGCGGCCTGCGGCATCGATACCGTGTGCTACAACTTTATGCCGATCCTCGACTGGACGCGCACCGATCTGGAATATGAGCTGCCGGACGGCTCCCGGGCGCTGCGTTTCGATCAGATCGCTTTCGCCGCCTTTGAGCTGCATATCCTTAAACGCCCGGGAGCGGAAGCGGATTACAGTGAAGAAGAGCAGCGTCAGGCTGAGGTCTATTTCAAGGCGATGAGCGAAGCAGATATCGATAAACTGACTCGCAATATCATCGCCGGCCTGCCGGGAGCGGAAGAGGGCTACACCCTTGACCAGTTCCGCGCGCGTCTGGCGGAGTACGACCACATTGATAAAGCGCAGCTGCGTGAAAATATGGCCTATTTCCTGCGCGCCATCGTGCCGGTATGCGAAGAGGTAGGGATCCGCCTGGCTGTGCATCCGGACGATCCGCCGCGGCCGATCCTTGGCCTGCCGCGTATCGTGTCGACCATCGAAGATATGCAGTGGCTGAAGGAGACGGTGGACAGCATTAATAATGGCTTCACCATGTGTACCGGATCGTATGGCGTTCGCGCCGATAACGATCTGGTGAAGATGGTGGAGACCTTTGGCGATCGCATCCATTTTACCCATCTGCGCTCTACCTGCCGTGAAGCAAACCCAAAAACCTTCCACGAGGCGGCGCACCTTAGCGGCGACGTCAATATGGTGGCGGTGGTGGATGCTATCCTGCGTGAAGAGCAGCGGCGTAAACAGGCCGGCGATCTGCGCCCGATCCCATTTCGTCCGGATCATGGTCATCAGATGCTCGACGATCTGCGCAAGAAAACCAACCCAGGCTATTCGGCGATTGGCCGTCTCAAGGGGATGGCGGAAGTGCGCGGCGTCGAGCTGGCGCTGAAAATGACCAAATACCCTGAACTGCTGTAATCGCGGCAATGGGGATAATAAAAAGGACAGCCAGCGCTGTCCTTTTTTACTGTCGGGGCGTTACCGATGATTAATCCGCGCGGCCCATATAGCGGCACTCTTCGATATGAATGCGGATTTTCTCACCGGTGGTCAGGTATTCCGGCACCTGAATCACCAGGCCGGTGCTCATGGTGGCTGGCTTGGTGCGGGAGCTGGCGGACGCGCCTTTAATACCCGGCGCGGTTTCGATAATTTCCAGGTCAACGGTCTGCGGCAGCTCCAGCGCCAGCAGCTGGCCGTCCCAGGTCAGCACCTGCATGTCCGGCATCCCACCTTCCGGAATAAACTGCAGCTCTTCTTCAATCTGCTCTTTGGTAAAGGTGTAAGGGGTATAGTCTTCTTTATCCATGAACACGTATTCGTTGCCATCGACGTAGGAGAAGTCGACGAAACGGCGGGTCAGGGTGACGGTATCGACGATATCGTCGCCTTTGAAGCGCTCTTCTACTTTCAGGCCGGTGCGCACATCGGAGAAACGCATTTTATACAGTGTCGCAGCACCGCGGGCGCTGGGTGACTGAATATCAATATTTTTCACAATCAGCAGCTTGCCGTTGTAATTCAGCACCATACCTTTTTTAATTTCATTCGCTCTTGGCATTGCAGTAATCCTGTCACTTAACGAGTCAAAAATATCGCGTAAAACTACTCGCGCCCGGGCGTTCAGGCAAGCGGATTTCGCGAGTTTTGCTATCTTCTGGCAAAACGTTTAGGCTGTGGCGCAAAATGAGCGTTTGGGAGTCGGGTTGTGGAATGTCGTACTGATTGTGGCGCATGTTGCATCGCCCCCTCTATATCATCGCCGATCCCCGGCATGCCGCAGGGCAAGCCGGCTAATGTCAGGTGTGTTCAATTATCTAATGACAACCTATGTAACATTTTCGGTTCGGAACTGCGACCAAAAGTGTGCGGCAATCTTCAACCTTCGCCAGATATGTGTTCGACGGATCGTGACGCCGCTATAACTTACCTGCTTCACCTGGAGTCCAGCACGGCACCATAGGTATTTGTAGAACATTGCTTGTAAGTATATAACCTATGGCGGTGTTTATTTTGTTTTATATCAACAGGATAGGTGGCTCATCTGAGAGGATAGCTATCACGCAGCCATTTAATCTACCAACACGTCTTCCAGGTTTTGTTGTTGAAATCTATCAGTGGCATCGACATTGAGGTCTGGCTTCAACTGCTCAATATCAAATTGAACACGAAAGCCTGTTTTCTCTGCAATATAGTCACTAAACATATTTGTACCATCAATATCCCGTCCTCTGCAGACTCGCGCTCGGGAGGAAGGGGGATAAATATCGACTTGATGAGGATAATGTTATCTGAGCGTGACAGCAGTAGGCAGTGTGAATTTTTGTATTGCTTACAAATTGTCAATCTACAGCTGAAAGTATAACGTATACACCAGTAATCAAGTGATAGGTGTTGTGATATGGATATTAATGAGTTCCCTCCGGGAGTTATCGAACATCTCGGTTGGTATGTATATCGACTGATTGATCCACGAGATGGAAGCACTTTTTACGTGGGTAAGGGAAAAGGCAATCGCGTTTTTGCTCACATGCGCGGCGAAGTGGCAGCCGCTGATGATGATGAACTGCTCAGTAATAAACTCAAGCAACTTCGTGAGATTAGATTAGCTGGTCTGGAGGTCATCCATGTAATCCATCGGCATGGTATTGCCGATGAAAAGACTGCTTATGAGGTGGAGGCTGCTCTAATCGATGCCTACCCAGGTTTGACCAATATCATGAACGGTGCTGGCAGTAACGAGTATGGCGCTGCACATATTAAAGAATTAATTGCAACGTACCAGCCTGAGACAGTGGAGTTTAAGCACAAAGCGCTGATGATATCTGTTAACAGAAGTTCAAAGGATGTTGATCTCTATGACGCAGTACGCTTCAGTTGGCGTGTAAGCCTCGAACGTGCAAGCAAAGCTGAAGTTATCCTGGCTACAGTAAAAGGAATTGTCAGAGGGGTATATGTTGCTGATGAGTGGTTAAAATCTACCCGTGACAACTTTCCTGAAATGCGCCAATGGGATGAAGATGATGAGTTTGAAGCTACTCAAAGTTCACGCTTTGGTTTTCGAGGTCGCGCGGCATCTCCTGAAATTACACAGCTCTATCTTGGTAAGAAGATCCCTGATGACCTCAGAAAGAAAGGGTCAATGTCTCCTGTGAAGTATTCACCAAATTTTGATTCCTGAACGCTAATATTTCAGTATAACTGCTTAAAGGGCGATCCGGCGTTGAATATGGGTCGCCTCCAAAACATCGAATAACTTATTGTATTTTAAATACATTTGTTTTATCTCCCGGCATTTTTTTGAGCCCCGGACCAAATAATGGTGCTGTCGATATTACTCTGGTGTCATATTGTTCAGTTATTAATGCGGAAATCAAAAATTACATTAAGATCAATAAGTTAATCATAAAGGGCAACTGCACTATAGCACTGACGACACGGATGCCTGCGCATGGCTGAAACATCTGCAGGCCGAGCTGGCTGCATTGACTCTATCATGATCATTAATCTGCATTGCCCGGCTCTGGCCGGGCAATGTGCTTACACGTCTCTTATCCGCCACAGGCAGGCCTGAGTGACAACGCCCATCGCCAGCGCAATCCAGAACACCGCGTGATAGCTCCAGATCTCCGCCACTACCCCCGCCAGTGAACCGGCGATGATCCAGCCGACGCGGGTAGTATTGGTATAGAGGGTGGTGGCCGCGCCCGCCTGCCCCGGCATCAGGTCCTGGAAATAGAGCATGCCGATCCCGGCGAGGATCCCGATATAGATGGCGTTCAGCACCTGCATCGCCAGCAGCAGCGCTGGCGTATGCACCGTCAGCATGCCGACGTAAAACAGCACCCCGGCCACTGCAGAAAGACGCATCAGAAAGCGTTTGCCGAAACGCCGGGCGTAGTAACCGGCAATCAGCATGGTCGGAATTTCCAGTCCGGCGGCGGTGCCCATCATCAGCCCCGCCAGCTTCTCCGGCAGATGCAGCTCGTTAATGATAAACAGCGGCATGTTAATGATGTACAGGCTGTTAGTACCCCACATCAGGGTGCAGATGCTGAACAGCAGCAGCGCATCGCGGCGGTGCGTGCGCGGAGCTTCCAGCCGGCCGGTCGCTACCGGCTTTGCTTTGCGCATGCTGGGCAAGAATAGCCAGACCATGATCCCGCAGACGATAAACGCCGCCGCGGCGCTGAGATACATCGCGGTAAAACCAAACCCCATCGCCAGGGCGTAGGCCAGCGGGGGACCAATCACCCATGCCAGGGAGACCTGGGCACGTAAAATGGAGCTGAACATCACCGCTTCGCGGCCGGTCCTGTCGGCATGCTCCCGCGCGAGGGCAAACATCTGCGGGTTGGCGGTCGATCCAAAGCTGCTGAGAAAAACGCCGATGAACAGCAAAATGAAATAGTTGCGGTTCCAGGCAAAGAGTACGCAGGCCAGCACCCCCAGCAGACAGCAGACGACAATCAGCTGCTTGCGATCGCCCTGACGGTCGGAGCGGCCGGCGAGGAACTGACTGACCAGAATGCCAATAACCGCGCTGCCGGTAAAAAAGAAACCGACCATCGCCGGGCGGACGTGCACTTCGTTGGTCAGAAACAGGCTCAGGGTCGGGGTTTGCAGCGCCCCGGCAATGCCCGTCAGAAAGGCGACGATTAAGAAGGCGGAAGAGGTGACATCGAACCCGCGTCGGGGGAGAGCGGCGCTACGGTTTTCCATGGGTTTGGTTTTCTGTAGTTTCAGGAGACGGCGCGGAGTTTACGCCTGCTGGCTAAAAATAAACAGTAGTATGGCACGAATAATTAAAAAGGCGTTTCAAAATATAGGGTTCAGCAAAAAGCTGACGTTCGAGGCGGTCGATAGCTAAGGCTTCAGCAAAAGTGTGCAGTACCTCTAAGTTCTGCGATCAAGTCGCTGACGTACCTTGCGCGTTGAGCAAGAAAGGTACAAAATTCTTGAAACGTTTCAGCGTCATTCGGCAATCCGTTCCCCGTCAGATGGCGCCTTTTTTCTCAAGTTAGCTGAAACGATTCAATTCAGCAGGAGAGGAGAACCATGTTCCAGTTATCTGTGCAGGATATTCATCCCGGCCAGCAGGCCGGTAATAAAGAAGAGGCCATCCGGCAGGTCGCCGCCGCGCTGGTCAGCGCCGGCAACGTGGCCGATGGCTACGTGAACGGCATGCTGGCGCGCGAGCAGCAGACCTCGACCTTCCTCGGCAACGGGATTGCGATCCCGCACGGCACGACGGATACGCGTGACCAGGTGCTGAAGACCGGCGTTCAGGTGTTTCAGTTCCCGCAGGGCGTCACCTGGGGCGAAGGGCAGACCGCCTATGTGGCGATCGGGATTGCCGCCAGCTCAGATGAACACCTCGGCCTGCTGCGTCAGCTGACCCACGTGCTGAGCGATGACGCGGTCGCCGCGCAGCTGCAGTCCGCCACTACCGCGGAAGAGCTGCGCGCGCTGCTGATGGGAGAGAAGCAGAGCGAAGCGCTGAAGCTGGATAACGAGACCCTCAGTCTCGACGTCGCGGCCAGCGATCTGCTGACCCTGCAGGCGCTGAACGCGGCGCGTCTGAAAGAAGTTGGCGCTGTCGATGCCGCCTTCGTTAGCCACGTCATTAACGATACGCCGCTGAACCTCGGTCAGGGCGTCTGGCTGAACGACAGTGCGGAAGGCAATTTGCGCAGCGCCGTGGCGGTCAGCCGCGCGGCTAACGCCTTTACCCGCGACGAGCAGCCGGTTTCCCTGCTGGTCACGGTGGCGATGGCCGACGAGCAGCCGACCGCAGTGCTGAACCGTCTGAGCAAGCTGCTGCTGGACAAGAAAGCTGAACATTTGCTGAAAGCCGATGCCGCCACCGTGCTGGCGCTGCTGACCAGCGACGACGCCATTGCCGAAGATGTGCTGAGCGCCGAATTCGTGGTGCGCAATGAACACGGCCTGCATGCCCGTCCGGGCACCATGCTGGTCAACACCATTAAACAATTTTCCAGCGACATCACCGTCACCAATCTCGACGGTTCCGGCAAGCCGGCTAACGGTCGCAGCCTGATGAAGGTTGTGGCGCTGGGTGTGAAAAAAGGTCACCGTCTGCGTTTTACCGCGCAGGGTGAGGATGCGCAACAAGCGCTGGATGCGATTGGCGAAGCGATCGCCGCAGGCCTTGGGGAGGGCGCATAAATGAGCAGACGTGTAGCAACGATTACGTTAAACCCGGCATACGACCTGGTGGGATTCACCCCGGAGATTGAACGCGGCGAAGTAAACCTGGTGCGCACCACCGGCCTGCACGCCGCCGGGAAAGGCATTAATGTGGCGAAAGTGCTGAAAGATCTCGGCATTGACGTCACCGTCGGCGGTTTCCTGGGTAAAGACAACCAGGACGGCTTTCAGCAGCTGTTCAGCGAGCTGGGGATCGCCAACCGTTTCCAGGTGGTGCAGGGCCGGACCCGTATCAACGTTAAGCTGACGGAAAAAGATGGCGAAGTGACCGATTTCAACTTCTCCGGCTTTGAAGTCACCCCGGGCGACTGGGAACGCTTCGTCAACGACTCCCTGAGCTGGCTCGGGCAGTTCGATATGGTCTGCGTCAGCGGCAGCCTGCCGTCCGGCGTTAGCCCGGAAGCCTTCACCGACTGGATGACCCGTCTGCGCAGTCAGTGCCCATGCATCATTTTCGACAGCAGCCGCGAAGCGTTGGTTGCCGGACTAAAAGCGGCGCCGTGGCTGGTGAAACCGAACCGTCGCGAACTGGAAATCTGGGCTGGCCGCAAGCTGCCGGAGATGAAAGATGTTATCGACGCCGCCCATGCGCTGCGCGAGCAGGGTATCGCCCACGTGGTGATCTCCCTGGGCGAAGAGGGCGCGCTGTGGGTCAACGCCTCTGGGGAGTGGATTGCTAAACCACCTTCAGTGGAAGTAGTCAGCACCGTTGGCGCCGGCGATTCGATGGTCGGCGGCCTGATTTACGGCCTGCTGATGCGTGAATCCAGCGAGCATACCCTGCGCCTGGCGACCGCCGTCGCTGCCCTGGCCGTCAGCCAGAGCAATGTAGGAATTACCGACCGTACCCAGTTGGCCGCGATGATGGCGCGCGTCGACTTACAACCCTTTAATTGACAGCAGGAGAGGCATAATGAAAACGCTGCTGATTATTGATGCCGGACTCGGACAGGCGCGCGCCTACATGGCGAAAACCCTGCTGGGTGCCGCGGCGCCGAAAGCGCACCTTGAGCTGATTGATAACCCGAATGACGCCGAACTGGCCATCGTGCTGGGAACCGCGCTGCCGGCCGATAGCGCGCTGAATGGTAAAAACGTTTACCTGGGCGATATTAACCGTGCTGTCGCCCATCCGGAGCTGTTCCTGGGAGAAGCGAAAGACCACGCTAAGCCCTACGTTGCGCCAGCGGCGGTAGCCGTTCCGGCCGCCGCTCAGGGGCAGAAACGCATTGTCGCGGTCACCGCCTGTCCGACCGGCGTCGCCCACACCTTTATGGCGGCAGAAGCCATCGAAACCGAAGCCAAAAAACGCGGCTGGTGGGTGAAGGTGGAGACCCGCGGCTCCGTTGGGGCGGGCAATGCCATCACCCCGGAAGAGGTGGCCGAGGCGGATCTGGTGATCGTCGCTGCCGATATCGAGGTGGACCTGGCGAAATTCGCCGGCAAGCCGATGTACCGCACCACCACCGGTCTGGCGCTGAAGAAAACCGCCCAGGAGCTGGATAAAGCGGTGGCGGAAGCCAAACCGTACCAGCCATCCGGCAAACCTCAGGCGGCTGCTGAAGGGAAAAAAGAGTCGGCGGGCGCCTATCGCCACCTGCTGACCGGCGTTTCCTATATGCTGCCGATGGTTGTGGCCGGGGGCCTGTGTATCGCGCTCTCCTTTGCCTTCGGGATCAAAGCGTTTGAAGTGAAAGACACCCTGGCGGCGGCGCTGATGCAGATCGGCGGCGGCTCGGCCTTCGCGCTGATGGTGCCGGTACTGGCAGGCTTTATCGCCTTCTCCATTGCCGACCGTCCGGGTCTGACCCCGGGCCTTATCGGCGGTATGCTGGCGGTTAGCGGCGGCTCCGGCTTTATCGGCGGGATCATCGCTGGTTTCCTTGCCGGTTATGTGGCGAAAGCCATCAGCACGAAGCTGAAATTGCCGCAGAGTATGGAAGCCCTGAAGCCAATCCTGATCATTCCGCTGGTCTCCAGCCTGATCGTGGGTTTGGCAATGATCTATCTGATCGGTAAACCGGTAGCCGGTATCCTCGCCTGGCTGACCCATTGGCTGCAAACCATGGGCACCGCCAACGCGGTTCTGCTGGGCGCGATCCTCGGCGCGATGATGTGTACCGACATGGGCGGGCCGGTAAACAAAGCGGCCTATGCCTTTGGCGTTGGCCTGCTGAGTACCCAGACCTATGCGCCGATGGCGGCGATCATGGCGGCCGGTATGGTGCCACCGCTGGCGATGGGTATCGCGACGCTGGTAGCGCGCAATAAGTTCGACAAAGGGCAGCGGGAAGGGGGCAAAGCCGCGCTGGTTCTTGGCCTGTGCTTTATCTCGGAAGGGGCGATTCCTTTTGCCGCCCGTGACCCGATGCGCGTTCTGCCGTGCTGTATCGTCGGCGGCGCGGTAACCGGCGCTATCTCCATGGCGGTCGGCGCGAAACTGATGGCGCCGCACGGCGGGCTGTTTGTTCTGCTGATCCCGGGGGCGATTACGCCGGTGCTGGGCTACCTGCTGGCGATTGTTGCCGGAACGCTGGTGGCGGGCCTTGCCTACGCGGTGCTGAAACGCCCTGAGGCGCAAACAGCGGAAGTTGAAAAAGCGGCATAATCTTACCGTAATAAAAAAGGGCCGATTGTTCGGCCCTTTTTTTGTCTCTATTTACGCCACTTCGGCGATCTGCTGCGCCCGCAGCCAGGCAATCTCTTCCGCCCAGATATCCGGGTTGATGGTTTCCAGAATCAGCGGAATACCGTCGAAGCGGCTGTCCTGCATGATCCAGCTGAAGCAATCGTGGCCGATGTTGCCTTCCCCCAGGCTGTGGTGACGGTCGACCCGGCTGCCGAAGGCGCTCTTGGCATCGTTGAGATGCATGCCGCGCAGATACTGAAAACCGACGATGCGTTCGAAGGCGGCGAAGGTTTTTTCGCAGGCTTCGGCGCTGCGCAGGTCGTAGCCGGCGGCGAAAGCATGGCAGGTATCGATGCAGACGCCGACGCGGGATTTATCTTCCACGCCGTCGATGATGGCCGCGAGGTGCTCGAACTTAAAGCCGAGGTTGCTGCCCTGGCCAGCGGTGTTTTCGATCACCGCAGTAACGCCTTCGGTCTTCGCCAGCGCGATATTGATCGATTCGGCGATGCGCGCCAGGCACTCCTCCTCCGGGATCTGCTGCAGATGGCTGCCGGGGTGGAAGTTGAGCAGCGTCAGTCCCAGCTGCTGGCAGCGGGTCATTTCATCAATGAAAGCATCACGGGATTTTTCCAGCGCTTCTTCCACCGGGTGGCCAAGGTTAATCAGGTAGCTGTCGTGCGGCAGGATCTGCCCCGGGCCAAAGTGATACTTTTCACAGGCGGCTTTGAATTCGGCGATGGTCTCGTCGCTGAGCGGCGCGGCGCGCCACTGGCGCTGGTTCTTGGTGAAGAGGGCGAAGGCGGTTGCTTCGATTTCGGCGGCGCGAATGGCGGCATTGGCCAGTCCACCTGAGGCGCTTACGTGCGCTCCTACGTATTTCATAAAAAAAACTCCAGTTAAAGCCGCTGGGGGGTGGGTAATGATAGCGGCTTAACTGGAGAAAGATGTAGTGCTTTATGCCATCAGGCTGTGGATAGCGACGTTAATGACCCCGCCGCCGACAATCAACCAGACGAACAGCATCAGCGCCATCAGCAGCGGTTTCGCCCCGGCTTTTTTCAGCGCGCTGACGTGGGTGGTGACCCCGAGGGCGGCCATTGCCATCGCCAGCAGGACGGTATCCAGCGTCACCAGCATATCCACCACGGCTTTCGGCAGCAGATGGAAGGAGTTAAACACCGCCACCAGGATGAACATAATGGCGAACCACGGAATGGTGATTTTGCTTTTCTCGCCGTTGCCTGCCGGGGTCAGCTGTTTAACACGCGCCGCCAGGAACAGCAGGAACGGAGCCAGCATCATGACGCGCAGCATTTTGGCGATAACCGCCGCGTTCTCCGCGTCCGGGCTGACCGCATGGCCGGCGGCAACAACCTGCGCCACTTCATGCATGGTGGAGCCCATATAGATCCCGTAGGTCTCCGGGGTAAACCAGTGCGCCAGCAGCGGGTACATCGCCGGATAGAGGAAGATGGCGATGGTACCGAAGATAACCACTGTAGCGACGGCAACCGTCACTTTACTGGCTTCGGCTTTGACCACCGGCTCGGTGGCGAGCACGGCCGCCGCGCCGCAGATGCTGCTGCCGGCGCCGATCAGCCAGCTGGTGTGTTTATCGAGACCAAACACTTTCTGGCCAAGGAAGCAGGCGATGAAAAAGGTACTGGAGAGCGTCAGAACGTCAATCAAAATACCGCTCACGCCGACGTCGGCAATCTGGGCGAACGTCAGGCGAAAGCCGTAGAGGATGATCCCCAGGCGCAGCAGATGCTGCTTGGCGAAGATCACCCCGCCGTCGCAGGGCTGCCAGATTTTCGGGTAGACCGTGTTGCCGACGACCATCCCGAACAGGATAGCGAGGGTCAGGGCGCTAAAGCCCGCGCCGGCGATGGCCGGGAAACTACCGGCCCACAGGGCGGCGCCGGTCAGAGCGGCGGTCAGCGCCAGGCCTGGGACAAAATGCCACAGGGAACGATGTTTGGTGGGTAAAGTGAGTGCTGTCATAACCTTCTCCTTTGTCTGCCTAAAGGTTACGCCGCGCGGGATTAAATATAAAATTGATTATATGTTTATAATCAATCGTAATAAGTGGTTAATGGCCGCTTCGCCGGTTACAACGGTGCGAGAGCGGGTTAGGCAGAAGCGGGGCGGTCTCGCCGGCAAGACGATGATTTTGTGATATAAGCGGATTTTCCTTCCGTCAGCCGCCTCGATTTGTGTCACCATAGTAAGGAAGGTTATTCAGGTTGGATTACTAAACGGGTGGGTTATGCATATTACGCTGCGGCAGCTGGAAGTGTTCGCCGAAGTCCACAAGAGTGGGTCGACCACTCAGGCGTCACAGATGCTGGCGCTTTCGCAATCCGCGGTCAGCGCCGCGCTGACCGATCTGGAAGGGCAGCTCGGCGTGCAGCTGTTTGACCGCGTCGGTAAACGACTGGTGGTGAATGAGCATGGACGGCTGCTGTACCCGCGTGCGCTGGCGCTGCTGGAGCGGGCCCTGGAGATCGAGCAGCTGTTTCGCGGCGATAACGGGGCGATCCGAGTCTACGCCAGCAGCACCATCGGCAACTATATTATGCCGGAGATTATTGCCCGCTATCGTCATGACTTCCCGGATCTGCCGGTCGAGCTGAGCGTCGGCAACAGCCTGGACGTCATCAACGCCGTCGCCGACCTGCGGGTGGATTTCGGCCTGATTGAGGGGCCGTGCCATGCCGCCGATATTATTGCCGAGCCGTGGCTGGAGGATGAGCTGGTGGTGTTTGCCGCGCCCAACTCACCGCTGCTGGCGGGGGAGGTGACCCTGCAGCAACTGGCTGAGGCGCCGTGGATCCTGCGCGAGCATGGCTCCGGCACCCGGGAGATTGTCGATTACGTTCTGCTGTCGCATCTGCCGGCGTTTCATCTGGGCATGGAGCTGGGTAATTCAGAGGCGATCAAGCACGCGGTCAGGCATGGCCTGGGCATCAGCTGTCTATCGCGGCGGGTGATTGCCGAACAGCTTGCCTCGGGCACGCTGGCGGAGCTGAAAGTGCCATTGCCCCGGCTGACGCGCACGCTGTGGCGGATCCATCACCGGCAGAAGCATATTTCTAAAGCATTACAACGTTTTCTGCACTATTGCCAGGTGTAGCAGCCCGGTTTTATCGCCTGATTACGGGGGGAATTCGCTGGCAATTCCGCAGGTTAGTGCTTTACTAATAATTTGCGGGCGATCATGAAGCTCTCTTATAACTTTGCATTTGTACCGGATGGAACCCCGATCGTCTGCTACAATCGCGCCTCATTTTTTGGATGGATAGCATTATCACATGGTTTCGGAAACTAAAACCACAGAAGCGCCCACGCTACGTCGTGAACTGAAGGCGCGCCACTTGACCATGATCGCCATCGGCGGTTCCATCGGTACGGGTCTTTTTGTTGCCTCTGGCGCAACCATTTCGCAAGCAGGTCCCGGCGGGGCGCTGCTGTCTTATATTCTGATCGGTTTGATGGTCTATTTCCTGATGACCAGTCTCGGCGAGCTGGCGGCGTTTATGCCGGTATCCGGTTCCTTCGCCACCTACGGGCAGAATTATGTTGAAGAAGGCTTCGGCTTCGCGCTGGGCTGGAACTACTGGTACAACTGGGCGGTAACGATCGCCGTTGACCTCGTGGCCTCACAGCTGGTGATGAGCTACTGGTTCCCTGACACTCCGGGCTGGATCTGGAGCGCCTTGTTCCTCGGCATCATGTTCCTGCTGAACTGGATCTCGGTGCGCGGCTTTGGCGAGGCGGAATACTGGTTCTCGCTGATAAAAGTGGCCACCGTCATTATCTTTATCATCGTCGGCGTGATGATGATTGTCGGCATCTTCAAAGGGGCGCAGCCAGCCGGCTGGAGCAACTGGGGGATCGCGGATGCGCCGTTCGCCGGCGGTTTCTCGGCGATGATTGGCGTGGCGATGATTGTCGGCTTCTCGTTCCAGGGCACCGAGCTTATCGGCATCGCTGCCGGTGAATCTGAAAATCCGGAGAAGAACATTCCGCGCGCGGTGCGCCAGGTCTTCTGGCGTATCCTGCTGTTTTACGTCTTCGCGATCCTGATTATCAGCCTGATCATTCCGTATACCGATCCGAGTCTGCTGCGCAACGATGTGAAGGATATCTCCGTCAGCCCGTTCACCCTGGTGTTCCAGCATGCTGGTTTGCTGTCGGCGGCGGCAATCATGAACGCCGTTATCCTGACTGCCGTGCTGTCGGCGGGTAACTCCGGGATGTACGCCTCCACGCGTATGCTGTACACCCTGGCCTGCGACGGTAAAGCGCCGCGCATTTTCTCGAAGCTGTCGCGTGGCGGCGTGCCGCGTAACGCGCTGTACGCGACCACCGTGATCGCGGCGCTGTGCTTCCTGACTTCCATGTTTGGCAACCAGACGGTGTACCTGTGGCTGCTGAACACCTCCGGGATGACGGGCTTTATCGCCTGGCTGGGTATTGCGATCAGCCACTATCGTTTCCGTCGCGGCTACGTCCTGCAGGGTAACGATATTAATAATCTGCCGTATCGTTCCGGGTTCTTCCCGCTGGGGCCGATCTTCGCCTTCGTGCTGTGCCTGATCATCACCCTCGGACAGAACTACGAAGCGTTCCTCAAGGACACTATTGACTGGGGCGGCGTGGCGGCGACCTACATTGGTATTCCGCTGTTCCTCGTCATCTGGTTTGGTTACAAGCTGGCGAAAGGCACCCGCTTTGTTCGCTACAGCGAAATGACCTTCCCGGACCGCTTTAAGCGTTAATCTTCGCGATTGTGCGATAAAAGCCCTCTGTGAAGAGGGCTTTATATTGCTGGCAAAGTGCAATCTTCAGGGATTGCCCGGCGGCGCTGCGCTTGCGTAGGCCTACAGATAACCTCGTAACTGATTGATATTGCGATGTTTCGTAGGCCTGGTAAGGCGGAAGCCGCCACCCGGCAGACATGTGAGCACAATAACGAAGACAGATTTGTCATCACCCGGAAGCCCTCTGAACAGAGGGCTTTTTTTATGTTTGTGCGGTTACAGCTTGTCACAATTCTTCATAATTATATTGATAATCGTAATCATTATCTTTATCATTTTCGCCCATTACGGATGAAGCCACTCCCCGTCTCTGCCGCTTGTACAGACTGACACCGGGCGACCAGCCACATCGACGAGAAAACAGCGCGAGCATGCCGCCGACAGAGCGGCAAGCCGCCAGCGCGTGTGAGCAGCACCTTGTTGTTTGTTTGGTTGTACACCTCATGGAGATTTGGAATGTTCAGGTTAAACCCTTTTATCCGGGCGGGATTGTCTGCGTCCGTCGTATCGTTGGCGTTTCCGGCTCTGGCCGATGTGAATGAAGAAACGCTGGTGGTGACCGCCTCGGCCACTGAACAGAATGTCAAAGACGCGCCGGCGAGCATCAGCGTCATCACCCAACAGGATTTACAACGCAAGCCTGTTCAGAACCTGAAAGACGTGCTGCGCGATGTGCCTGGGGTCCAGCTCACCAACGAAGGGGATAACCGCAAGGGCGTTAGCATCCGCGGTCTGAGCAGCAGCTATACCCTGATCCTGGTCGACGGCAAGCGCGTTAACTCGCGGAACGCCGTCTTCCGCCACAATGACTTCGACCTTAACTGGATCCCGGTGGATGCTATTGAGCGTATCGAAGTGGTGCGCGGCCCGATGTCCTCCCTTTACGGCTCCGATGCGCTCGGTGGGGTGGTCAACATTATTACCAAAAAAATCGGCCAGAAATGGACCGGGACGCTGAGTGCTGATACCACTATTCAGGAGCACCGCGATCGCGGGGATACCTATAACGGCCAGTTCTTCACCAGCGGCCCGCTGATCGACGGCGTACTTGGAATGAAGGCCTACGGCAGCCTGGCAAAACGCGCCAAGGACGATCCGCAGTCATCCAGTAATGCCACCGGCGAGACGCCGCGCATCGAGGGCTTCACCAGCCGCGATGGCAATGTTGAATTCGCCTGGACGCCGAACGAAAACCACGATTTTACCGCAGGCTACGGCTTTGACCGTCAGGATCGCGATTCCGATTCCCTTGACCGCAACCGCCTTGAGCGGGAGAACTACTCTCTGAGCCATAACGGCCGCTGGGATATCGGCAACAGCGAGCTCAAGTTCTACGGCGAAAAGGTGGATAACAAAAATCCAGGGCAGAGCGGGACTATTACCTCGGAAAGCAATGCCATCGACGGCAAGTATGTCCTGCCGCTGGGCATGATTAACCAGCTGGTGACCTTCGGCGGCGAATGGCGCCACGACAAACTGAAAGATCCGGTCAACCTGAGCAGCGGCGGCCAGTCGACGTCGGCCAGCCAGTACGCCCTGTTTATCGAAGACGAATGGCGCATCATCGAGCCGCTGGCGCTGACCACCGGCATTCGTATGGACGACCATCAGACCTATGGCGATCACTGGAGCCCGCGCGCCTATCTGGTGTATAACGCCACCGATACCGTCACCGTCAAAGGCGGCTGGGCGACGGCGTTTAAAGCCCCGTCGCTGCTGCAGCTTAACCCCGACTGGACCACCAACTCCTGTCGCGGCTCGTGCAGCATCGTCGGTAACCCGGATCTGAAACCGGAAACCAGCGAAAGCTTCGAGCTCGGTCTCTACTACCGCGGGGAAGAGGGCTGGCTTGAAAATGTCGAAGGCAGCATCACCACCTTCCAGAATAATGTCGACGACATGATCGACGTTCTGCGCACCTCCAGCGCCAGCGAAGCGCCGGGCTACCCGAACTTTGTCGGCTGGAAAACCGTCAACGGCAAGCGCGTGCCGATCTTCCGCTATTTCAACGTCAACAAAGCCCGCATCAAAGGGGTGGAGACGGAGGTGAAGATCCCGTTTGGCGATGAGTGGAAGCTGACGGTGAACTACACCTACAACGATGGTCGCGATCTGAGCAATGGCGGCGACAAACCGCTGCAGACGCTGCCGTTCCATACCGCCAACGGCACGCTCGACTGGAAACCGCTGGACGACTGGTCCTTTTACGTGACGGCCAACTATACCGGCCAGCAGCGCGCGGTGAGCGCCACCGGCAAAACGCCGGGCGGCTACACCCTGTTTGACGTTGGCGCGGCATGGCAGGTGACCAAAAACGTGAAACTGCGCTCAGGGGTGCAGAACGTGGGTGATAAAGATCTGAGCCGGGACGACTACAGCTATACCGAAGAAGGCCGTCGCTACTTTATGGCGGTGGATTATCGCTTCTGATTGCCGGCGCTAAAACGCGTCCTGTAGGCCTGAACATGCGCCGCGAAGCAGCTTCGCGGCGCATTGGCGTTTAGCCAAAGAGATGCTGCGCATGGAAGCGCAGATGGTCTTCAATAAACGAGGCAATAAAGTAATAGCTGTGGTCGTAACCGGGCTGGATGCGCAGCGTTAACGGCCAGGCCTTCTGCCGCGCGACCTCCGCCAGTACCGCCGGCTGCAGCTGTCCGGCAAGGAATGGATCGTTGTCGCCCTGATCGATAAGCGTCGGCACGGCGTCCTCCGGCCGGCTGGCCTGCATCAGCGCGCAGCTGTCCCAGGAGTGCCATGCCGATTCATCCGCGCCGAGATAGGCGGTAAACGCTTTCTTGCCCCACGGGACCTGGGAGGGATTGACTATCGGCGCGAAGGCGGAGACGCTGGCGTAGCGGCCGGGATTTTTGAGCGCCATAATGAGCGCGCCGTGGCCGCCCATCGAGTGGCCGCTGACGGCGCAGCGTTCGCCGACGCTAAACTCGCTACGAATAAGCGCGGGCAGTTCGTCACGCAGGTAATCGTACATTCGGTAGTGCGCCGCCCAGGGCGCCTCGGTGGCGTTCAGGTAGAAGCCGGCGCCTTGTCCGAGATCGTAACCGTCGTCGTTGGCCGCCTCGTCACCGCGCGGGCTGGTATCCGGCATCACCAGCGCGATGCCCAGCTCGGCGGCAATGCGCTGGGCGCCCGCCTTGGTGGTAAAGTTCTCATCGTTACAGGTCAGCCCCGACAGCCAGTACAGCACCGGCGGCGGCGTTTCGCGCTCAGGCGGTAAAAAAATGCTGAACGTCATGGCGCAGTTCAGGACAGGGGAGTGATGACGCCAGCGTTGTTGCTGGCCGTCAAAACAGCGATGCTCTTCAAGCAGTTCCATGCAAGGCTCCTCGGAAGGGATGTGCGCGTAAACGTTCATAATACAGATATTTCATTAGCCGGTGAGCAACTTTCACTTTCTCCTTTTGAGAACTTACTGCATCATTAATGCAACTTATAGCCAACATGCCGGTGTAGCGACGGCGCTTATGAATGCGTACAGCGGTTGGAACATTCCGGATACGGCGATAAGGATTTGGCGTTGCGCCTGAGGCATGGCTTCGCTCCCTAATAAAAGGCAGCGCCAATTTCAATAATTATCGTTACGGCTACTGGATTCTGTGCGCCACCTCACGCACAATGAATACAAACTTTGCCCCCAGAAAAAGCAAAGAGCGCCACACCTGCAGGAGAAACATAAATGTCATCACTGAGTAAAGAAGCCGTCCTCGTTCATGAAGCGCTGGTCGCTCGTGGGCTGGAGACGCCGATGCGTGCGCCAGTACAAGAAATTGATAACGAAACACGCAAGCGTTTGATTACCGGTCATATGACCGAGATTATGCAACTGCTGAATCTGGATCTGAGTGATGACAGTCTGATGGAGACCCCGCATCGCATCGCCAAAATGTATGTCGATGAGATCTTCTCCGGGCTGGATTATTCTCGCTTCCCGAAAATCACCGTCATTGAAAACAAAATGAAGGTCGATGAAATGGTCACCGTGCGCGATATCACCCTGACCAGCACCTGCGAACACCATTTCGTTACCATCGATGGTAAAGCGACGGTAGCCTATATCCCGAAAGATTCGGTGATCGGCCTGTCGAAAATCAACCGCATCGTGCAGTTTTTCGCCCAACGTCCGCAGGTCCAGGAGCGTCTGACGCAGCAGATCCTGATCGCGCTGCAGACGCTGCTCGGCACCAACAACGTGGCGGTATCCATTGACGCGGTGCATTATTGCGTGAAGGCGCGCGGCATTCGCGACGCGACCAGCGCCACCACCACCACCTCTCTCGGCGGCCTGTTTAAATCCAGCCAGAATACCCGCCAGGAATTCCTGCGCGCAGTACGTCACCACAACTAAAACGGAGCAGGGTGCATGGAGAGAAATGTCACGCTGGACTTTGTCCGCGGCGTCGCCATCCTCGGTATCCTGCTTCTCAATATCAGCGCCTTCGGCTTGCCGAAGGCCGCTTATCTCAATCCCGCCTGGTCAGGAAGCGCGTCCCTTAGCGATGCCTGGACCTGGGCGCTCCTCGACCTGCTGGCGCAGGTGAAGTTTCTCACCCTGTTCGCGCTGCTGTTTGGCGCCGGTCTTCAGCTATTGCTTCCGCGAGGGAAGCGCTGGATCCAGTCGCGGCTGACGCTGCTGGCGCTGCTCGGTTTCATTCACGGTCTTTTTTTCTGGGATGGCGATATTCTGCTGGCCTATGCCCTGGTGGGGCTGGTGAGCTGGCGCATGGTGCGTGAGGCGCACCATGTCAAATCGCTGTTCAACACCGGGGTGGTGCTCTACCTCACCGGCATTGCGGTGCTGGTCCTGTTGGGGATGATCTCCGGGACCGCGGCGAATCGCTCGTGGGCGCCGGACGCGGCGAACCTGCAGTATGAGCAGTACTGGAAGCTGCATGGTGGCATGGAGGCGGTCAGCAACCGGGCGGATATGCTATCTGACAATCTGCTGGCGCTGGGCGCGCAGTATGGCTGGCAGCTGGCGGGGATGATGCTGATGGGCGCGGCGTTGATGCGCAGCGGCTGGCTGAAGGGACAGTTTAGCCTGCGTCACTACCGGCGTACCGGCGCGCTGCTGGTGGCGGCCGGCATGGCGGTCAATCTGCCGGCAATATTCGCCCAGTGGTATCTGGCCTGGGACTATCGCTGGTGCGCGTTTTTACTGCAGGCGCCGCGCGAACTTAGCGCCCCGCTGCAGGCTATCGGCTATGCCGCGCTGGCCTGGGGCTACTGGCCGCAGCTCTGCCGTTTCCGCCTGGTGGGCGCTATCGCCTGCGTCGGACGCATGGCGCTGACCAACTACCTGCTGCAGACCCTGATCTGCACCACCCTGTTTTATCATCTTGGGCTGTTTATGCGCTTCGATCGTCTGCAGCTGCTGGCCTTTGTCCCCCCCATCTGGGCCGTTAACCTCCTTGTCTCATCGCTCTGGCTGCGCCGCTTCCGCCAGGGGCCGGTGGAATGGCTGTGGCGTCAGTTAACCCTGCGTGCGTCAGGCACATCATTGAAAGACACATCCAGATAACGATCTCGATCACAATCATTAACAAAACGGATGTAAACGTTTCCAGTCGTGTGACCTCACTCACGCAGCGGACCGCGGGTCACTGCCAGAATAGCCTCCTTGCTAAGCACAGGAGGTGAATGTGACGTGCTGTAATTCTCTTAAGGTCGCTGAGTATGATCACCATTCGTGATGTCGCCCGCCAGGCGGGCGTTTCCGTGGCCACCGTGTCGCGGGTGCTGAATAACAGCGCGCTGGTGAGTCCGGATACGCGCGACGTGGTGATGAAAGCGGTGACCCAACTGGGCTACCGGCCCAACGCCAACGCCCAGGCGCTGGCCACCCAGGTCAGCGATACCATCGGCGTAGTGGTGATGGACGTCTCCGATGCCTTCTTCGGCGCGCTGGTGAAAGCAGTGGATACCGTTGCTCAGCAGCATCAGAAATATGTGCTGATCGGCAACAGCTATCACGAGGCGGAAAAAGAGCGTCACGCCATCGAGGTGCTGATCCGTCAGCGCTGCTCGGCGCTGATCGTCCATTCGAAAGCGCTGAGCGATGATGAACTGAGCGACTTTATGCAACATATCCCGGGGATGGTGCTGATCAACCGCATCGTGCCGGGGTATGCCCATCGCTGCGTCGGACTCGACAACGTCAGCGGCGCGCTGATGGCCACCCGTATGCTGCTCAATCATGGTCACCAGCGCATCGGCTATCTCTCCTCAAACCACGGCATTGAAGATGACGATATGCGCCGGGAAGGGTGGAGCAAAGCGCTGCAGGAGCAAGGCATCATCGCCCCGGACAGCTGGATCGGTTCCGGCTCCCCGGATATGCAGGGCGGTGAAGCGGCGATGGTCGAACTGCTGGGGCGCAATCTCGGCCTCACCGCGGTGTTTGCCTATAACGACAGCATGGCGGCCGGCGCGCTGACGACGCTGAAGGACAACGGCATTGTCGTGCCGCAGCATCTGTCGCTGATTGGCTTTGATGATATTCCTATTTCCCGTTACACCGATCCTCAGCTCACCACCGTGCGCTATCCGGTAATGTCGATGGCAAAGCTGGCCACCGAGCTGGCGCTGCTGGGGGCGGCCGGCAAGCTGGATCGCGAGGCGACGCACTGCTTTATGCCGACGCTGGTGCGCCGTCATTCCGTTGCCCAGCGGCAAACTGTGGGGCCGATCACTAACTGACGCGATCGTGGGATGTAACCGCTTTCAATTTGTGAGTAAATTCACAGTATATTAACATTCGCCTGATTATGATGGCAGCGTTTACCAGTCTGAACCACGAGGTGATGGATATTCCTCACTTTATTTAGTAGGAACAAGGCGTTAAACGAGTTTTACAGTCGTATTTTTCTGGAGCGTTACCCGACACGGAAGACCGAATTTTCGTCGTGAAATGCGTTGTGCGGTAACACTAATGCAACAAATCCCGCCTGCATTTTCTCACAATAATGACCCTGCATAATAAAACCGGAGATTCCATGAATAAGAAGGTGTTTACCCTGTCTGCTGTAATGGCTGGTCTGTTATTTGGCGCCGCCGCACACGCAGCAGATACCCGTATCGGCGTGACGATTTATAAATATGACGACAACTTTATGTCGGTAGTGCGTAAGGCGATTGAAAAAGATGGCAAATCCGCGCCAGACGTCCAGCTATTGATGAATGATTCGCAGAACGACCAGTCGAAACAAAACGATCAGATTGACGTGCTGCTGGCGAAAGGCGTGAAGGCGCTGGCGATTAACCTGGTTGACCCGGCCGCCGCAGGTACGGTGATTGAAAAGGCGCGCGGGCAGAATATTCCGGTGGTGTTCTTCAACAAAGAGCCTTCCCGCAAAGCGCTGGATAGTTATGACAAGGCTTATTACGTCGGTACCGATTCGAAAGAGTCCGGGATTATTCAGGGCGATCTGATCGCCAAGCACTGGAAAGCCAACCCGAACTGGGATCTGAATAAAGACGGTCAGATCCAGTACGTCCTGCTGAAAGGCGAGCCGGGCCATCCGGATGCGGAAGCGCGTACCACTTACGTTATTAAAGAGCTGAATGATAAAGGTCTGAAGACCCAGCAGCTGCAGCTGGATACCGCGATGTGGGATACCGCCCAGGCGAAAGACAAAATGGACGCCTGGCTCTCCGGCCCGAATGCCAACAAGATTGAAGTGGTGATCGCTAACAACGACGCCATGGCGATGGGCGCGGTTGAAGCGCTGAAAGCGCACAATAAGAGCAGCATTCCGGTGTTCGGCGTTGATGCCCTGCCGGAAGCCCTGGCGCTGGTGAAATCCGGCGCGATGGCCGGTACTGTGCTGAACGATGCCAACAACCAGGCAAAAGCGACCTTCGAGCTGGCGAAAAACCTTGCCGACGGGAAAGACGCCGCGGCAGGCACCAACTGGAAAATTGACAACAAGATTGTTCGCGTCCCCTACGTGGGCGTCGATAAAGACAACCTGAGCCAGTTTACCGGCAAATAATCGTGATGTGAGTTGCGGGCGTGGGTTATCCACGCCCGATTATTCCTGATACAGAACCAGACTCCTGCTGGCGCTAGTGCGCCGGACGGGGCTTGCATGAACGCAGCCAGGTATAACTATGGTCAGCAATAATAGCGAACGGTCAGGCGAATATTTGTTGGAGATGAGCAACATCAACAAATCGTTTCCTGGCGTCAAGGCTCTTGATAATGTCAACCTGAAGGTTCGTCCGCACTCCATTCATGCGTTAATGGGTGAGAACGGCGCCGGTAAATCGACATTATTAAAATGCCTTTTTGGGATCTATCAAAAAGATTCCGGTAGCATTCTTTTTCAGGGAAAAGAGATCGATTTCCATTCGGCGAAAGAAGCCCTGGAAAACGGTATTTCGATGGTGCATCAGGAATTAAACCTGGTATTACAGCGTTCGGTCATGGATAACATGTGGCTCGGGCGCTATCCAACTAAAGGCATGTTTGTCGATCAGGACAAAATGTACCGGGATACCAAGGCCATTTTTGATGAGCTGGATATTGATATCGATCCGCGCGCCCGCGTCGGTACCTTATCGGTATCTCAGATGCAGATGATTGAGATCGCGAAGGCGTTTTCCTATGACGCCAAAATCGTCATCATGGATGAGCCGACGTCATCGCTGACGGAAAAAGAGGTCAACCATCTGTTTAAGATCATCCGTAAGCTGAAAGATCGCGGCTGCGGTATCGTCTATATCTCGCATAAAATGGAAGAAATTTTCCAGTTGTGCGATGAAATAACCATCCTGCGCGACGGCCAGTGGATCGCCACCCAGCCGCTGGAAGGGCTGGATATGGATAAGATCATCGCCATGATGGTCGGGCGTTCGCTTAACCAGCGTTTTCCGGATCGCGAAAACACTCCGGGCGAAGTGATCCTCCAGGTGCGCAATCTCACCTCGCTGCGCCAGCCCTCCATTCGCGATGTCTCCTTTGACCTGCATAAGGGCGAAATTCTCGGTATCGCCGGCCTGGTGGGCGCTAAACGCACCGACATCGTGGAGACCCTGTTCGGCATCCGTGAGAAGGCCAGCGGCACCATCACGCTGCACGGCAAGAAGATCAACAACCACAGCGCCAACGAGGCGATTAACCACGGTTTTGCGCTGGTGACCGAGGAGCGGCGCTCTACCGGGATTTACGCCTATCTGGATATCGGATTTAACTCGCTGATCTCCAATATTAAGAAATATAAAAACAGCATCGGCTTGCTGGATAACTCGCGAATGAAGAGCGATACCCAATGGGTTATTGACTCGATGCGCGTCAAAACCCCCGGTCAGCATACGCAGATTGGCTCGCTTTCCGGTGGTAACCAGCAAAAGGTCATTATAGGCCGCTGGCTGCTGACCCAGCCGGAGATCCTGATGCTGGATGAGCCAACGCGCGGTATCGACGTCGGCGCCAAGTTTGAAATCTATCAGCTGATTGCCGAACTGGCTAAAAAAGACAAAGGGATCATTATTATTTCTTCCGAAATGCCGGAACTGCTGGGGATTACCGACCGCATTCTGGTGATGAGCAACGGCCTGGTCGCGGGCATTGTTGAGACTAAAACCACTACGCAAAACGAAATACTGCGTCTTGCGTCATTGCACCTTTAAGATCAGGGGCTTCACATGAGTGCGTTAAATAAAAAGAGTTTTCTCACTTACCTGAAAGAGGGTGGGATATATGTTGTCCTTCTGGTCCTGCTGGCCATTATTATTTTCCAGGATCCGACATTTTTAAGTCTGCTCAACCTGAGTAATATTCTGACCCAGTCCTCGGTGCGTATTATTATTGCCCTCGGCGTGGCCGGACTTATCGTCACGCAGGGGACCGACCTCTCCGCCGGCCGTCAGGTGGGTCTGGCGGCGGTGATTGCCGCCACCATGCTGCAGGCGGTGGATAATGCCAATAAGGTATTCCCGGATATGGCGACCATGCCGATCCCGCTGGTGATCCTGCTGGTGTGCGCCATCGGGGCGGTCATCGGCCTGATTAACGGGATCGTCATTGCCTACCTGAACGTGACGCCGTTTATTACCACTCTCGGCACCATGATCATCGTGTACGGCATTAACTCGCTGTACTACGACTTCGTGGGCGCGTCGCCGATCTCCGGCTTCGACAGCCACTTCTCCCATTTCGCGCAGGGGTTTGTGGCGCTGGGCTCCTTCCGCCTGTCCTACATTACCTTCTATGCGCTGATTGCCGTCTTCTTTGTCTGGATCCTGTGGAACAAGACGCGCTTTGGCAAAAACATTTTCGCTATCGGCGGTAACCCGGAAGCGGCGAAGGTCTCCGGGGTTAACGTAGCGTTAAACCTGCTGATGATCTATGCCCTCTCCGGCGTGTTCTACGCCTTCGGCGGCCTGCTGGAAGCCGGTCGTATCGGTTCGGCGACCAATAACCTCGGCTTTATGTACGAACTGGACGCCATCGCCGCCTGTGTGGTGGGCGGCGTATCGTTCAGCGGCGGGGTAGGGACCGTATTCGGCGTGGTGACCGGGGTGATTATCTTCACCGTCATCAACTACGGCCTGACCTATATCGGCGTCAACCCTTACTGGCAGTACATTATTAAGGGGGCGATTATTATCTTCGCCGTGGCGCTGGACTCCCTGAAATACGCCCGTAAGAAATAAGGTTGAACGCATCAAAAACCCGCGCCTGGCGCGGGTTTTTTTATATCTGAAACGAATGCGTTGATGGAGGCTACTTTTCTTTCTGCAGCTCCAGCAGCTGCTCCGGGGTCACGGCCGGGTAGGACTGGGCGTCATCCGGCACGTCATGCTGCTGCGCCGGAATCGGGATGAGAGGGCCGAGAAAGCGCGGTTCCCGTTTGAAGATATAGAGGTCCGCCAGCGCGCCAAAGCGGGCGCCGAACTCGCGCAGCCGCACGCTCCACATATCCTTCGGCGACGGCACCGCGTAGCACTGGGCCTGGATCCCCATATGCAGGGCGATAAACAGCGCCCGTTCGCAGTGGAAGCGCTGGGTGATGATAATGAAGTCGTTGGTGTCGAACACTTTCCGGGTACGGACGATCGAGTCGAGGGTACGGAAACCGGCATAGTCCAGTACGATATCCGCGGGATCGACGCCGCCTTTAATCAGGTCCCGACGCATGGTCATCGGTTCATTGTAGCTTTGCAGAGCATTATCGCCGCTCAGCAGGAGATAGTTGACCTTGCCGCTGTTGTAGGCGTTCAGCGCACCCTGGATGCGGTAACGGTAATACTGATTGATGACGCCGGTGCGGTAATATTTGGCGGTGCCCAGCACCACACCGACCTGACGGTAGGGCAGGTCCTGCAGTTCATCATAGATATAGGGTGCGGTTTTCCAGCTCATCCAGCGGTCAAGACCCAGCACGGTCAACAGCAGCAGGCCGAGCAGGACTAACAGGCTGTAGAACGCACGCTTTAACATGAACTTGGCTCAATAATAGACAACGGAGTCTTCAGGCTACTTTACCCGCCGGGTAAGCGCAAGAAACCCGCGTTTGATTGCGGGGATTTTCAGCAATATAGACAGATCGCCGAATGCAGGCCGGGTAAGGCGTGAGCCGACACCCGGCATAGGGATCTTCAGCTCGCCATGGCGCGAACCGTAGGTCGGGTAAGCGTAGCGCCACCCGACACCTAACGGTATAAAAAGTCAGCCGGATAAGCCGAAGACGCCGTCCGGCAATCTGCTCAGGCTGATCAACCTAACAGGACGCGCTCAATATTGTGGCAGCCCAGCGCCTTCAGGGTGGCGACGGTGGCATCCCACTGGATCAGCGCCGCGTCGGCTTTCTCCGCCAGGATTGCCCGCTGGATAGCGGGATAATCATAGCCGTTGAGGCTAAGGAGATTCAGCGCCCCCTGCAGCGGCGGCAGCGTCGGGTTGAACGCTGCGTTTTCCGCATAGCTACCGCTGAAAATGGTACCGTCTTTCAGCTCCAGCGCCACGCCGGAAGGCGAGTGGCTATAGGGCGCATGGCAGCGGTTGGCGGCCTGAATAGCTGCCTGGGTCAGGGCATCGCCGCTCACCGGGTAGCCATGGTCCTGTTCATCCATCAGCAGGGTTTTGATCTCCAGGTCTTTCGGGCCAAAGGCGTCCGGCAGATAGTGCTCCAGAGCATGCGCTTCGCGACCCGGCAGATGAATGCGCAGCGCCAGCCCGCTGTTCAGTTCGTTCATAAACTGACGGCAATGACCGCACGGCGTGTAGTTCACCGTGATAGCGCGCAGGGAGGTCTCGCCGCGCAGCCAGGCGTGGCTGATGGCGCTCTGTTCCGCGTGAACGGTCTGCTGCATGGTAGCGCCGAGAAACTCCATATTGCCGCCAAAGTACCAGCGGCCGCTGACGCCGCGGGCGATAGCCCCGACGTTAAAATGAGAAAGGTCGGGGCGCGCGCAGGCAGCGGCAAGCGGCAGTAGCGCAAAAGCCAGCGCGTCTTCGTCCAGACCTGTCGCATGCTGCAGCGTCGCCACCTGATCGGCTTCGAGCAGCGCCGGGAAATGCGGGTCGGCGAGCATCGGGGCGATGGCCGCCTGCAGATCTGCTGCCAGAGTCGTCAAAGCAGCTTGAAAACGTGAGTGCATAGCGTTGCCTCATAACAGTGTAATGGGAAGCCAGTGTACGGGCGGCCAGCGGTTCCATATGTGATGAATATCTCATTCTTTATGCAACTCCGATTTGTTGCATTAAAAAATGTGATTTAAATCACTATTAACCTACCACTGCGAGGATCAGCGGAAATAAGAACGGCGCCATCAACGAGGTGATGATCCCGCATAGCACCAGCGCCAGTGAGCTAAACGCGCCTTCCTGATAGTCCAGCTCGGCGCAGCGGGCGGTGCCGAGGGCGTGCGAGGCGGTGCCCATTGACAGGCCGCGCGACGCTTTGGTGCGAATGCGCATCAGGTTAAGCAACGTATGCCCAAATACCGCGCCGAGGATGCCGACAAAAATTACGCACACGGCGCTGATGGCCGGAATGCCGCCGATGCTGCCGCTAACCGCCATAGCAATCGGCGTAGTGACTGACTTAGGCAGAATAGAGGCGGCGATTTGCGGCGTGGCGCCCATCAGCAGAGCGACGGTGGTGCCGGTGATCATCGCCACGCAGCTGCCAATAAAGCAGATGGTAATGATAGATTTCCAGCGGGCGCGGATCTGGTGCAGCTGTTCATACAGCGGGAACGCAAGGGCCACTACCGCCGGCTGCAGCAGATCGTTCAGGACTTTGCTGCCGGCAAAATAACGCTCATAGGAGATCCCGGTCAGCAGAAGAAATGGAATAATCACCACCATCGCCACCAGCAGCGGGTTGAGCAGCGGGAACTTAAAGCGGGCCGCCAGTTTGCGGGCGAGAAAAAAGACGATCAGGGTTAGCGGTAGCGACCACCAGATTTCATGCATCATTCTTCTTTTCCTTTTTGGCCAATCACTTTACGTTCGCCATGCACCAAATGGGAGCTCCAGCTCACCACTACAAACACCACCAGCGTACTGATGGCGCAGGAGATAACGACAGGCCCCAGCTGGGCGCGCAGCAGATCCCAGTACTGCATCACCCCAACGCCGATCGGCACGAACAGCAGCGCCATATAGCGGATCAGGATATTGCAGCCGGGGTTGACCCATTGCGGCGGCATAATTTGCAGCGCCAGCAGCACGAAGAGGATCAGCATGCCGATGATGCTGCCGGGGATAGTGATAGGCAGCAGCCCGGCGATAAAAATTCCGGCGTACAGGCAGGCGTAAATCAGGACGAAAGCCCGCAGGTACTGCCAGATAATAGTCAGCGATTTACTCATGGTAATAACCCTTGATGAAGTGCATTCATCATACAATTAATCCCTAAAATGTGCTACCGATCACATCATGAATTCTATGCATAGCGCTGATAGCTTACGGGAACCATAGTCTCACCCGTCAGGGCCCGACACCTTGCGGCTCAGGCGGGATCGCTCCCCACGCTACCTTGCTGGATGAGGCGCGGCAAATAAAGGCGAATGGGACGCCACAGACCTCTGTAAAGCATAGAGATTATCTCGCCGCTTTGCCGCATCGAGCGTGCGGGGAACGGCGTGCGTCTGGTCCGACGCATTGAGCGCTTTCAACCAGCGCCCGGAGGCGCTACCATAGCGCCTCTTTTTTTTTCGGGTAACGATATGCGTGTTCTACTGGCGCCGATGGAAGGCGTGCTCGATTCGCTGGTGCGCGAGCTGCTGACCGAGGTTAACGATTACGATCTCTGCATCACCGAATTTCTGCGCGTGGTGGATCAACTGCTGCCGGTAAAATCGTTCTACAGGCTATGCCCGGAACTGCATCACCAGAGCCGCACGCCGTCCGGCACCCGCGTACGCGTCCAGCTGCTGGGACAATATCCCGAGTGGCTGGCGGAAAATGCCGCCCGCGCGGTGGCGCTGGGTTCATGGGGGGTGGATTTAAACTGCGGCTGTCCGTCGAAGCTGGTAAACGGCAGCGGCGGCGGGGCAACGCTGCTGAAAGATCCAGAGTTGATCTATCGCGGCGCGAAAGCCATGCGAGAGGCGGTTCCCGAGCATCTGCCGGTGACGGTGAAAGTTCGTCTTGGCTGGGACAGCGGTGAACGGCGCTTTGAAATCGCCGACGCGGTGCAGCAGGCGGGGGCCAGCGAACTGGTGGTTCACGGCCGTACCAAAGAAGATGGCTACAAAGCCGAACGCATCAACTGGCAGGCGATCGGCGAGATCCGCCAGCGCCTGACTATCCCGGTGGTCGCCAACGGTGAAATCTGGGACTGGCAAAGCGCCCAGGATTGTATGGCTGTCACCGGCTGCGATTCGGTGATGATTGGCCGCGGGGCGCTCAATGTGCCGAACCTCAGCCGGGTGATCAAATACAACGAACCGCGCATGCCGTGGCCGCAGGTGGTCCAGCTGTTGCAAAAATATACCCGCCTGGAAAAGCAGGGTGATACCGGCCTGTATCATGTGGCAAGAATTAAGCAGTGGTTAGGCTATTTACGCAAGGAATATACCGAGGCGCTGACCCTGTTTAATGAAATTCGCGCCCTGCAAACGTCTGCTGAAATAGCGGCGGCGATCGGCCGCTATTAACCGCCATACTGTTATTCGCTTCACATATTATTACTTGCATGCCTGTTGATGATAGGCATGGGTTGAATAAAGTGATAATGTGCGGTCAATCAATTCAGGATTGCTACTGAACTCAGGCAAAACCTAAGCACTTTCGTCATTCGTGGCGCAAAGTGCTTAGGTTTTTTTTTGGTAAAAATTCAGGGTGGATAAAATGATGGTGTAAAACAATGAGATGTGAATAACGATTTCTCTGGCATTGTCGCGGTTTTATTACCGACGGACGCTTTTTGCCATTCATTTTTAAAAAAAGAAAACGGGTAAATAAATAGCCTGGGGATCCCCTTTGTTTTTATTCAGTCACGGTGGATATCACAATGCATAACAAAAAAATAAATCAGCTTTTGATCGGCGCTATGCTGGCGGCCATGGCGCCTGCCGTGAGCGCCGCGGACATCCCGGCGTGGAACGGCAGCGCGCTGGGGTTTGAAGCCGGGCAGCAAGGGCTGCTGGGCGATATGCTAGGCATTCGTCCGATCCTTGAAGAAAACGGCTTTCATTATAATCTCGGCTATCTTAACGAGATGGCCTACAACGCCGGCGGCGGTTATGACCATGATAAACACCTGGCCTATATTGACCAGGTGGCGCTGACCTTTACCCAGGATCTGGAGCGCTGGACCGGCATACCGGATGCGCGTCTCGAAGGCAACATCGTCAACCGCAACCACGATGATAATCTCACCACGAAACGGCTGCAGGATCCGCGGGTGAGTTTTAACGATCTATCGCAGGAGAGCTGGGGCGGCGGGTCGATTACCCGCCTTGGCTGGCTCACCTTTGCCCGCAGCTTTGACGACCGCCGCCTGACCTGGCGCATCGGCATGATGAACAAGGTGCAAACCTTCGACCAGATCATACCCTGCGATTTTCAGCTGCTGACCCAGTGCGGTGGGAAATCGGCCAACTCGCTGACCTGGAATAACTGGAACATTCATACCTGGGGCACCACCCTGGAGTACAAGCTGACGCCGACCGTCACCCTGAAAGGCGGAGTGATGGAGCAAAACCCGCAGGCTACCGCGCGCAGCCACGCGTGGAGCTGGTCGACGAAGGGTAGCAAAGGCATCTTACTGCCGATGGAGATCGAAACCCGTCCGCTGATTAATGGCCTGCCGGGAGCCTATAACCTTGGCGTGGTCTGGACTAACGCGCCGCAGAGCGACCTCTACAGCGGTAAATCCGGCGGCGCCGGGGCGACCGATCCGCAAGGTTACGCCGAGCACGACAGCACCTGGTTTATGTACGCCGGCCTGAACCAGCAGATCACCCGCCACGCCGACGACCCGCTGCGGGGGATGAGCGTCTCACTGAGCGGCAGCCTCAGCGACCAGCGCAGCAACTATATCCACTCCGCCGTCGCCGCCTCCATGCGCTACCGCGGTCTGTTTGACGCCCGCCCGGAGGACTGGATTGGCTTCGGCCTGACGTGGATCGACATGAGCAGCCACTACGCACGTAATCAGCGCTATATGAATCAGATAAGCGGCGCCACCGACTATAACGATCCGGCTTACCAGCCGGTGGCCGGTCATTCGCTGAACGGTGAGCTCTATTATCGCTTCCGCCCGGTCTCCTGGCTGGAGCTGCAGCCGGGCCTGCAGTACTGGCACCGTCCGGGCGGCGTCGCTCAGACCCAGGACGCGTGGGTAGTGGAGTGGAAAACCGTCGTGACCTTCTGATAGTCGCGATCTTAATCACGTTTTTTCACTTGTCAGGTTGAGCGCGCAGCAGAAGTTGTTACAGTGCGGGTGTTGGATTGCAACTGCTGCGGCAGGCAAAACCTGATCACCTGGCGTTTCGTCGGGGGTCAGGTTTTTTTGTTTCTGGGGTCTATATGCAAATCGCCAAAGTACTCAATAACAATGTGGTGGTGGTTCTCGACGAGCACCGGCGCGAACAGGTGGTGATGGGGCGAGGGCTGGCCTTTCAGAAACGCCCGGGCGACGTGCTGGACGACAGTAAAATTGAAAAAGTTTTCGCCTTACAAAGCGATGAGCTGGTCGGCCGCTTAGGCGAGCTTCTCAGTCAGATACCGTTAGAAGTGATGACCACCTGCGATCGCATTATCGACCTGGCACGCGGACGGCTGGGCAAGTTACAGGAAAGTTTGTACATCACGTTAACGGATCACTGTCATTTTGCTATCGAGCGGCAGAAAAAGGGCATCGCACTGCGTAACGTGCTGCTGTGGGAGATTAAGCGGCTGTATCCGAAGGAGTTCGCGCTGGGCCAGGAGGCAAGGGCCATCATTGCCAAAAGGCTCGGCGTGGAGTTGGCGGAGGACGAAGCCGGATTTATCGCCCTGCATCTGGTGACGGCGCAGCTCAACAGCGAAATGCCGGAGGTCATGCACGTGACCCGGGTGATGCAGGAGATCCTGCAGCTGGTGAAGTATCAGCTGCAGCTTAACTACGATGAAGAGTCGCTGAGCTATCAGCGTTTCGTCACCCACCTGAAGTTTTTCGCCCAGCGGATGCTGACGCGCACGGTGGTGGAAGATGACGACGTCTCGCTGCACAGCGCGGTGAAAGATAACTACGCCAAAGCGTGGAAGTGTGCGGAAACGGTGGCGACGCATCTGCAAAAGCAGTATCAGCGGTCGCTGACCACCGAAGAAATTATGTTTCTTGCCATTCATATCGAACGGGTAAGAAAAGAGGGGCGTTAATTCTCCCCAACAAAACTGGATTGTTACTGCATGATGCAGGCAAAACCTGAGCGCGACGCCCACCGGCGTGGTTCTCGGGTTTTTTTATTTTTTACTACTCAGTCGCCGGTTGTCTGCGGGCAGCGGCAGTAAGGAAAAGAGCATGGAATATAAAGCACTCGCGCAGGATATTCTCAACCGCGTCGGCGGCAAAGAGAACATTGTGAGTCTGGTTCACTGTGCGACACGTCTGCGTTTTAAACTGAAGGATAACGGCAAAGCCGATGCCGAAGGGCTGAAGGCCAATCCGGGCGTGATTATGGTGGTGGAGAGCGGCGGCCAGTTTCAGGTGGTGATTGGCAACCACGTTCACGACGTCTGGCTGGCGGTGCGCCAGGAGGCGGGGTTAAGCGATGACAGCGAACCGGTTGCCGAGGAAAAAGCGGCCAAAGGATCGGTGTTAAGCCAGCTTATCGACATCATCTCCGGCATTTTTACACCGTTTATCGGCGTGATGGCGGCAACCGGTCTGCTGAAAGGCCTGCTGGCGCTGGCGGTGACCTGCGGCTGGCTTACGCCGGAGCAGGGGACTTATAAAATCTGGTTTGCCGCCAGCGACGCGCTGTTCTTTTTCTTCCCGCTGTTTCTTGGCTATACCGCCGGGAAGAAGTTTGGCGGCAACCCGTTTATCTCGATGGTGATTGGCGGGGCGTTAACCCACCCGCTGATGATTCAGGCCTTTGAGGCCAGCCAGGCGCCGGGCGCGGCGGTGGAGCACTTTCTCGGCATTCCGGTGACCTTTATCAACTACAGCTCGTCAGTGATCCCGATTATTCTCGCCTCATGGGTCTGCTGCTGGCTGGAGCGCAAGAGCAACGCGCTGTTGCCGTCATCGATGAAAAACTTCTTCAGCCCGGCCATCTGCCTGGCGGTGGTGGTCCCGCTCACCTTCCTGGTGATTGGCCCGGTCGCCACCTGGCTGAGCCATCTGCTGGCCAACGGCTACCAGTTCATTTATGCGTTTGCCCCATGGCTGGCGGGCGCGGTACTGGGCGCCATGTGGCAGGTGTGCGTTATTTTCGGCCTGCACTGGGGGCTGGTGCCGTTGATGATCAACAACATGACGGTACTTGGTCACGACTCCATGCTGCCGATTATTCTTCCGGCGGTGATTGCCCAGGTGGGCGCCGTGCTCGGTATTTTCCTCGCCACCCGCGATGCGCGTCAGCGGGTGCTGGCCGGTTCCGCCTTCTCCGCCGGGCTGTTCGGCATCACCGAGCCGGCTATCTATGGCCTGACTCTGCCGCTGCGCCGTCCGTTTATCTTCGGCTGTGTCGCCGGGGCGATTGGCGGGGCGATCACTGCCTTTAGCAACAGTTATGCCTACTCGTTTGGCCTGCCAAACATCTTTTTCCCGGCGCAAATGATCCCGCCCGGCGGGATTGACGCCAGCGTCTGGGGCGGGCTTATCGGCACCGGCGTGGCTTTCGTGCTCGCCTGCGTGCTGACCTTCTTCGCCGGCCTGCCGCGCGGTAGCGCCGCACCAGGCGCCGTGACGGTAGCCCCGGTCTCGGCAAACGATATTCTGGCGCCGATGAGCGGCAGCGTTATCGCCCTCGAGCAGGTGCCGGATAGCACCTTCGCCAGCGGCCTGCTGGGTAAAGGGGTCGCCATTATCCCGGCGGTGGGCCAAGTGATTGCCCCGTTCCCGGGCGAAGTGGCCTCCCTGTTTCAGACTAAACACGCCATCGGCCTGCAAAGCGACAGCGGCATTGAGCTGCTGATCCACGTCGGCATTGACACGGTCAAACTCGACGGCGTGCCCTTTACCGCGCATGTGAAAGAGGGCGACAGGGTACAGGCCGGCGATCTGCTGATTGAGTTTGATCGCCAGGCGATTCTGGACGCCGGCTACGACCTGGTGACCCCGATCATTATCAGCAACAGCGACGACTACCGGGAGATTGATACGGTGGCGTCCAGCACCGTCGAAGCCGGTCAGCCGCTGTTGTCAGTCAGCCATTAATCACAGGAGAAAAAGATGAAAACATTCCCGACGGATTTTTTATGGGGCGGCGCGACCGCGGCCAATCAGGTGGAAGGTGCTTATCTGGAAGATGGCAAAGGCTTATCCACCTCCGATGTGCAGCCGCACGGCGTGTTCGGCGAAGTGGTCGAGCGCGTACCCGGCGACAGCGGCATAAAAGATGTGGCGATCGATTTTTACCATCGCTATCCGGAAGATATTGCCCTGTTTGCCGAGATGGGCTTTAACTGCCTGCGAGTCTCCATCGCCTGGACCCGCATCTACCCCAACGGCGACGACGCCGAGCCGAACGAAGCCGGCCTCGCGTTCTACGACAAGCTGTTCGACGAGATGGCGAAGCACAGCATCACCCCGCTGGTGACGCTGTCGCATTATGAAATGCCATGGGCGCTGGTAAAAAACTACGGCGGCTGGGGCAGCCGGGAGGTGATTGGCTTCTTTGAGCGCTACGCCCGGACGGTGTTCAGCCGCTATAAAAATAAGGTCAAACTGTGGCTGACCTTTAACGAAATCAATATGTCGCTGCATGCCCCGATGACCGGCGTCGGCCTGCCGGCCGGCAGCAGCAAAGGCGAGGTGTATCAGGCGATTCACCACCAGCTGGTGGCCAGCGCGCTGGCGGTCAAAGCCTGTCATGAGCTGGTGCCTGAGGGCAAAATCGGCAATATGCTGCTCGGCGGGCTGATGTATCCCCTGAGCTGCAAACCGGAGGATGTGTTTGAGACGCTGCAGGAGAACCGCAGCTGGCAGTTCTTCGGCGACGTACAGGCGCGCGGCGCGTACCCGGGCTATATGCAGCGCTATTTCCGTGACAACGGCATCACGCTCACCATCACCGACGCCGATCGTGAAGCGCTAAAAACCACCGTCGACTTTATCTCCTTCAGCTACTACATGACCGGCTGCGTCACCGCCGACGAGGCGCTGAACCAGCAGGCGCGCGGCAATATTCTCAGCATGGTGCCGAACCCGCACCTGGCGAGCTCGGAGTGGGGCTGGCAGATAGACCCGCTGGGCCTGCGCACGCTGCTGAACGTGCTGTGGGATCGCTACCAGAAGCCGCTGTTTATCGTGGAAAACGGTCTGGGCGCCAAAGATAAGGTGGAAGCCGACGGCAGCATTAACGATGACTACCGCATCAGTTACCTGAACGACCACCTGGTGCAGGCGCGGGAAGCCATTGACGATGGCGTTGAGCTGATGGGCTTTACCAGCTGGGGACCGATTGACCTGGTGAGCGCCTCAAAGGCGGAGCTGTCGAAGCGCTACGGCTTTATCTATGTCGACCGCCATGATGACGGTACCGGCACCCTGGCGCGCAGTAAGAAGAAGAGCTTTGGCTGGTATAAAGAGGTGATTGCCAGCCGCGGCGCCAGCCTGAAAGCCTAAAGAATGCCCGCCCGGCCATCGCCGGGCGGGAGATTAGCCGGTTTACGCGCGCGCAGTAAAAAGGTCATCGGAGGTTCTTTCTCTTCATCCAGAGCGGGCAGGATGGAAAAGAGGTGCGGCTCGTTAAAAGATGCCGGCTTATATTCATCCCTTGAATTGATAAGGTTGTTTATTTTTAGCAAACTAATAATTTAGTCACACGCTTTACTAAACGCGTTTAATTCAATTAACTTATGATAACCAACCTGATTAAGTTATCTGACCTGTCCAATGAAATTGATATTAAATAAAAGCGTGCTGGCGGCATTGCCCCTGGCCATCGCGCTGGCTGGCTGCGCGCCATCTCATGAGGTTGCTAATCCGCCGCAGCAGCAAATTCCAGCCTCCCATGTTTCCATGGATCTCCCTGCCGCCGTGAAAAATGGCTGGCCGCAGACTGACTGGTGGAAAGATTACCATGACCCACAGCTTAATAATCTGATTCAGCGAGCGTTGGCCAACGCGCCGGATATGCAGATTGCCGAACAGCGCATCAGGCTTGCCGAAGCGCAGGCGCGAATGTCGCAGGCGAATCTTGGCCCGGAGATGGATTTCTCCGCCGATATTGAACGCCAGCGCATGTCGGCCGAAGGCCTGATGGGACCGTTTGCTACCGACACCGACGGCAATACCGGCCCGTGGTACACCAACGGTACCTTTGGCCTGACCGCCGGTTGGGATCTCGATCTGTGGGGCAAAAACCGTGCGCTGGTGAAAGCGCGTATCGGCGAGCTGAAAGCCCAGGTTGCTGAACAGGCCCAGACCCGTGAGCTGCTCTCCGGCAGCGTGGCGCGTCTGTACTGGCAGTGGCAGACGGAAGCGGCGATCAAAGCGGTGCTGCAGCAGGTGAAAAACGAGCAAAATAATATTGTGACGGTCGACAAGGCCCTGTATCAGCGCGGGATCACTAACTCCGCCGAAGGGGCGGAGAACGATATTAACGTCAGCAAAACCGACCAGCAGCTGGCGGACGTGACGGGCACGATGAAAGAGATTGAAGCGCGGCTGATGGCCCTGACCAACAGCCAGAGCCAGTCGCTAAACCTCAAACCCGCCAGCCTGCCAACGGTCAGCGCGCAGCTGCCAGATACCCTCGGCTATGAGCTGCTGGCGCGCCGCCCGGATCTGCAGGTCGCCCACTGGTATATTGAGGCGTCCCTGAGCGAAGTGGACGCGGCGAAAGCGGCATTTTATCCGGACATCAATCTGATGGCGTTCCTGCAGCAGGATGCCCTGCACTTAAGCGATCTTTTCCGCCATTCGGCGCAGCAGATGGGCGTTACTGCCGGGTTGACGCTGCCGATCTTTGACAGCGGCCGCCTTAACGCCAACCTGGATATCGCCAGCGCGCAGAATAGCCTGTCGATCGCCCAGTACAACAAAGCGGTGGTGGATGCCGTTAACCAGGTGGCGAAAACCGCCAGCCAGGTCGAAACATTAATGGCCAAAAGCCAGCAGCAGCAGCAGGTTGAAAAAGACGCTCAGCGGGTAGTAGATCTGGCGCAGGCCCGAATGGCGGCGGGGATCTTACCTGGCTCCAGAGTCAGTATGGCGAAGCTCCCGGCGCTGCAGGAACGGATCACCGCATTGCGCCTGCACGGCCAGTGGATTGACGCCAGCATTCAGCTGACCTCGGCCCTCGGCGGCGGCTACCACCAGACGGTGAAGTAACCGCCAACCACGGTGCGCCCGCGGGCGCGCCGCTTAGTCTTTCTTCTTACTCTCGCGCCGCCTGAGCCACCAGTGGGCGGCCACCACCACCACCACCGCGAGGATCAGCCAGATCCAGTGCTTCAGATGGGCGTCCAGATGATGCAGCCACGGGCCAACCACCTCGCCGCCGAGATAGCCAATGGTGGTAAACAGCAGGGCCCACACCAGCGCTCCGACAATATTCAGCGGCAGGAAAATGCGCGGCGGCAGGCGGCTGGCGCCGATCAGCAGGGGGCCGATTACCCGGAAGCCATACATAAAGCGGGTGCCGATGACAAACAGCCACGGCCGGTGCTGGATCATACGCTGCGCTTTACGGATCCGCGCTTTCTGACTGGCGAAACGGCGCAGGATGCGTCCCCCGAAGCGGCGACCGACCAGATAGAGCAGCTGATCGCCAATCATCCCGCCGAGGGCGACGGCGATCACCACCAGGGGAAATTTCAGTAGCCCCTGATGCGCCGCGACGCCGCCCAGCAGGGTAATGGTCTCACCTTCCGCCATGCTGCCGACGATCAGCGCCGCGTAGCCATACTGGGAAATCAGGTGATTGATATCCATAAAAAGCTTTTCTCCTTACCTCATCACCTCTTAATCATACACCCTGCTGACCAAAACGCGGCGACGCAGAATTTTCTGTGCTGTACATAAAATAATCTACAGGGTGAATTATACTTGGATCAGTGCAGTACGAAGCCGTGACAAGGGGGACGCTATGAACCATGTCTGGGGGCTCTTCGCTCATCCCAACCGGGAAATGAGCGTGATTAAGAGCGAGAATGAAACCATTTCTCATCACTATACGCATCATGTGCTGCTGATGGCGGCGGTTCCGGTAATCTGCGCCTTTATCGGCACCACGCAGCTGGGCTGGAACTTCGGCGATGGCACCGTGATTAAACTGTCGATGCTGACCGGACTGGCGCTGGCGGTGCTGTTTTACGCCGTGATGCTCGCCGGGGTGGCGATCATGGGGCGGGTCATCTGGTGGATGGCGAGGCAGTATCCGCAGCAGCCTTCCCTGAAACGCTGCATGGTGTTTGCCGGCTACGTCGCCACCCCGCTGTTTCTGAGCGGGATTGTGGCGCTCTATCCGCTGGTCTGGCTGTGCGCGCTGGTCGGTACTATTGCGCTGTTCTATACCGGGTATCTGCTGTATCTCGGCATTCCGACCTTCCTGAGCATTAATCGGGAAGAGGGGTTAAGCTTTGCCAGCTCGACGCTAGCTATTGGGGTACTGGTGCTGGAAGTGCTGCTGGCCATCACCGTGGTGCTCTGGGGGTATGGCTACCGACTCTTCTGATCGGGCGACACGGGTAAATATGCATTGCCGGCAAATATGTATTTTATGTCGGCAATGCAGCATTTCTTCACGATTCTTATTAGGCACAGGGCCTTACGGCGCGGTATGATGGCGTTTGCCAGCGAAGTTGCCCACTTAACCTCGCGGCGTACGTTCCATAACGTGCAAAAATACTTTTCAGAATGCCCATGATGCCGAAATTTCGAGTCTCTTTGCTCAGCCTGACCTTGCTGCTGGCTGTGCCTTTTGCGCCCCAGGCGTTAGCAAAAACCCCGACGGCGGTGACCGCCTCGCAGCCGGAAATTGCCTCCGGCAGCGCCATGATCGTCGATCTGGCCACGAAAAAAATCATTTATGCCAGCCAGCCGGATCTGGTGCGCCCGATGGCGTCGATCACCAAAGTGATGACGGCCATGGTGGTGCTCGATGCCCATCTGCCGCTGGATGAGATGCTGACGGTGGATATCAGCCATACGCCGGAAATGAAGGGGATCTACTCCCGCGTGCGCCTCAACAGCCAGATTAGTCGCCGCGATATGCTGCTGCTGGCGCTGATGTCTTCCGAGAACCGCGCGGCCGCCAGCCTGGCGCATCACTATCCGGGCGGCTACGACGCTTTTATTCGCGCGATGAACGCCAAAGCCCAGGCGCTGGGCATGACCCATACCCGCTACGTGGAGCCCACCGGCCTGTCGGTGCATAACGTCTCCACCGCCCGCGATCTGACCAAACTGCTGATCGCCAGCGAGCAGTATCCGCTGATCGGCCAGCTGAGCACCACCAAAGAAGAGACCGCCACCTTCGCCCATCCGGCCTACAGCCTGCCGTTCCGCAACACCAACCATCTGGTGTATCGCGATAACTGGAACATTCAGCTGACCAAAACCGGCTTCACCAACGCTGCCGGCCACTGCCTGATTATGCGCACGGTGATTAACCAACGTCCGGTGGCGCTGGTGGTGATGGATGCCTTCGGCAAATATACCCACTTCGCTGACGCCAGCCGCTTGCGGACCTGGATTGAAACCGGGAAGGTAATGCCGGTACCCGCCTCGGCGCTGAGCTATAAAAAGCAGCGCGAAGCGCAGATGGCGGAGGCGATGCTGAAAGGCGGCGCGCAGACCGCGCAGAACGATTAATCTGCATGTCTCCCGGATGGCGGCGCATTGCGCCTTATCCGGGCTACGTGATTTGGCGCCGGGTTCGCCCCTTTCGTAGGCCCGGCAAGCGCAGCGCCGCCGGGCAATATAGCCGACACCGTGCCGCGTGTGTGCCGGATGGCGTCTCGCGCCTTATCCGGCCTACGTGATTTGGCGCCGGGTTTGCCCCTTTCGTAGGCCCGGCAAGCGCAGCGCCGCCGGGCAATCAGGTCGAGTGCCGGTGTTTGTGGCGGATGGCGGCTGACGCCTCTCCGGAACCGCGCTGAACGGTAGCCCGGCTAAGGCGTTTACGCCGCGAGCCGGGGATTTGACGCCGGATATCACTCCGGCAGCGTCCAGTCGCCGTCACCCAGCGCGCGCTGCATAATCAACGTATCCCGCCAGTCGCCCATCTTGTAGCCGACGCTGCGCAGCTGACCCGCCACGGTAAAGCCGAACTTTTTATGGATCGCCAGCGAGCCGGCATTGTTATGGCCATCGCCGATGATCGCCAGCATCTGCCGCCACGGGCCTTTCTCGCACTCAGCGATTAGCCTGGACAGCAGCGCGCTGCCGATGCCGCGTCCGCCCATTCCGGATTCCACGTATATCGATTCCTCGAGGGTGTAGCGATAGGCCGGACGCGGGCGATAGAAGGTGGCATAGCAGTAGCCGACGATAGCCCCGCGCCACAGCGCTACCAGCCACGGCAGCCCGTTGTCGCGCACGGTCTGGATCCGTTTACGCATTTCGTCAACGGTGGGGGGGATCTCTTCGAAGGAGGCGCGGCCATTAAGTACGTGCCAGACATACAGCGCGGCGATGGCGTGCGCATCGTCGGGCAGCGCTTCGCGAATTTCTAAATCACTGTCGAGTAACGGGGCCTCTGCGGGCATGGCGGCGCTCCTGAATCTGCCGGAGAAACATTCTCCGGCGTGCAGCGTAATACAGAAGCGCCAGGCTGAATAGTCCTGCCGTCGATTATTGCGGATCCGCCGGAGAGGCTGGCGTCGGGGCCGCTTCACCCCAGTATTTCTGCTTGCTGGTTTTACCAATCCCCGGGTTCATGCTGTTGGTGGGATCGTTCTGGCGATAGAACTGCTGCAGGCTCTCCGGGGCCTCATACAGATGACCCACGTTATGCTCCGCCGGATACTGGGCGCCGCGCGCTTTCAGTAACTCCAGCATTTTTTCCTTCAGCGCGTGGGCGTCGACCCCTTTCCTGACGATGTAATCCTGATGGAACACATGGCACATAAAGTGGCCATAGTAGAGCTTATGCACCAGCTGGCTGTCGATTTCGGGCGGCAGATGTTCGAACCACTCGGTATCGTTACGGCGCAGGGCGATATCCAGCGCCAGAATATCTTCGACTTCGTCGGCATGCACCGCCTGATAGCGGATCGCCGCGCCGGCGGCGGCAAAGCGATGGAGGAACGCCTTGCTGCCTTCCTCCGGCGTACAGGCGAAGAAATCCCCCTCGGCCTGCTGGAAGTACTCCGTCAACCAACGCTGCGCTTCTTCGATGCCGTCGCCAGCCATCTTCAGCAGCAGATGATGTTCATATTTATCGCGCCAGGTTTTCATCCGCTCCGGTAAATGCGCCGGGAAGACGTGGCCGAGCTTCTGCATAAAGCGGTCGGTAAAGTGCGGCTTAAACAGCGAGACTTTCTCCAGCATCGCGTCGGTGCGCCCCTTCATGGTGAAGAAGAACGGCATTTTGTCGGTGCCGAGCTTGTCGATCATCAGGAAGGTGTCTTTGCCATACTTCTCGGCGATATCGTAAATATCGCGGTGCATATATTCCCCCGCCACCGGCAGATGCTGGAACTCGGCGAGGATATGGCGGCGGATCTCGGTCAATACCTGCGGCTGGTTGGTGCCAATGTAAAACACCTGCTGGCGCTTTTCCGCCGGGAAAGTATCGAGACGCACGGCGAAAACCGCCAGCTTGCCGGCGCAGCCGGAGGATTCGAACAGGCGGTCCGGGTCGGCGTTATAGCGCGCCGGGGTGTCGGCATCGACATCGCGCACGCGGGTGACATAGTCGTGATCGTGGGCGTGGCGGCCGTCGTGCAGGACATCGCTATCGCTAATCCGTTCGTCGTCGAGGCGGCTGAGGATCTGCTCCGGCGTGCTGCCGAGATCGATACCCAGATGATTGACCAGCTTCAGCTTGCCGTCGGCGTCAATCTGCGCGAACAGCGACATCTCAGTGTAGGCCGGCCCGCGCTGCACCAGCGAGCCGCCGGAGTTGTTGCAGATCCCGCCGATGACCGATGCGCCGATGCATGACGAACCGATCACCGAGTGCGGTTCGCGTCCCAGCGGTTTGAGCGCTTTTTCCAGCGAATAGAGGGTGGTGCCGGGCCAGGCCAGCACCTGCTCGCCTTTGTCCAGCAGATGCAGTTTGTCCAGGCGCAGGGTGCTGATAATCACGATCTCGCGATCGTAATCATTGCCGTTGGGGGTCGAACCTTCGGTCAGGCCGGTGTTGGCCGCCTGCATCAGAATTATTTTATCGGCGTCTACGCAGGCGTTGAGCACGCGCCAGAGCTCCAGCAGGGTACCGGGAAAGACAACCGCCAGGGCCTCGCCCTGACCGGAGCGGAAGCCCTTGCGGTAGCGCTGGGTTTTTGCCGGGTCGGTCAGCAGATGCGAAGGGCCAACCAGGCGCGCCAGGTCAGCCAGAAACGTTTTATGGGTGTCAGTGGGTGCAGATGACATGTTCCACTCCTTGTGGTGGTGCGCGAAATATCGAGGATAAGCATAGCGCTTTGTATGACAATTTGATGCATGAATGTTTCGCAAAAATCAGAGAAGAACCTTAGCATTCTGCGGGCGCGTTGTTTATATATATGGCAAACTGCGGTTTTTATTATGTTTTACCGAGTCCCCGTCTGAGATAAAGCGAGATAACAATGAAATGGCTCTGCACTGTAGGCGTCGCCGTGAGTCTGGCGCTGCAACCCGCGCTGGCGGATGAACTGTTTGGTAACCACCCCCTGACCCCGCAGGCGCGGGATGCCTTTGTCACCGACCTGCTGAAAAAAATGACGGTGGACGAGAAAATCGGCCAGCTGCGTCTGATAAGCGTTGGCCCGGATAACCCGAAAGAGGCGATCCGTGAAATGATCAAGAACGGTCAGGTGGGGGCGATTTTTAACACCGTTACCCGCCCGGATATCCGTGTAATGCAGGATCAGGTGATGCAGCTTAGCCGCCTGAAGATCCCGCTGTTCTTTGCCTACGATGTGCTGCACGGTCAGCGTACCGTGTTTCCGATAAGCCTCGGCCTGGCCTCGTCGTTTAACCTTGATGCGGTGAAGACCGTGGGCCGCGTGTCAGCTTATGAAGCCGCCGATGACGGCTTGAACATGACCTGGGCGCCGATGGTCGACGTCTCCCGCGACCCGCGCTGGGGACGCGCTTCCGAAGGGTTCGGGGAAGACACCTATCTGACCACGATGATGGGCCAGGCGATGGTGGAGTCGATGCAGGGCAAGAGCCCGGCGGACCGCTATTCGGTGATGACCAGCGTCAAGCATTTCGCCGCCTACGGCGCGGTGGAGGGCGGGAAAGAGTACAATACGGTCGACATGAGCCCGCAGCGCCTGTTCAACGACTATATGCCGCCGTATAAAGCCGGGCTTGATGCCGGCAGCGGCGCGGTGATGGTAGCCCTGAACTCGCTGAACGGCACCCCGGCGACCTCTGATTCCTGGCTGCTGAAAGACGTCCTGCGCGACCAGTGGGGCTTTAAAGGCATCACCGTTTCCGACCACGGCGCCATCAAAGAGTTGATTAAGCACGGCGTGGCCTCCGACCCGGAAGACGCGGTGCGCGTAGCGCTGAAGTCCGGCATCAACATGAGCATGAGCGACGAGTATTACAGCAAGTACCTGCCGGGGCTGGTGAAGTCCGGCAAGGTGACCATGGCCGAGCTGGATGATGCCACCCGACACGTGCTCAACGTGAAATATGATATGGGACTGTTCAACGATCCCTACAGCCACCTGGGACCGAAAGATTCTGACCCGCAGGACACCAATGCGGAAAGTCGTCTGCATCGTAAAGAGGCGCGCGAAGTGGCTCGCGAGAGCCTGGTGCTGCTGAAGAACCGTCTTGATACGCTGCCGCTGAAAAAATCCGGCACTATCGCGGTGGTGGGCGCGCTGGCGGACAGCAAGCGCGACATGATGGGCAGCTGGTCCGCGGCCGGGGTGGCCGACCAGTCGGTGACCGTCCTGACCGGCATCAAAGAAGCGCTGGGCGATAACGGCAAAGTGATTTACGCCAAAGGGGCGAACGTTACCGATGACAAAGGCATTGTCGATTTCCTCAATTTGTATGAGAACGCGGTGCAGGTTGACCCACGCTCGCCGCAGGAAATGATCGACGAAGCGGTCGCGGCGGCGAAGCAATCCGATGTGGTGGTCGCCGTGGTGGGCGAGGCGCAGGGCATGGCGCATGAGGCCTCCAGCCGGACCGATATCACCCTGCCGCAGAGCCAGCGCAATCTGATTGCCGCTCTTAAAGCCACCGGCAAACCGCTGGTGCTGGTGCTGATGAACGGGCGTCCGCTGGCGCTGGTGAAAGAGGATCAGCAAGCCGATGCGCTGCTGGAGACCTGGTTTGCTGGCACCGAAGGCGGCCACGCCATCGCCGACGTGCTGTTTGGCGACTACAACCCGTCGGGCAAGCTGCCGATGTCTTTCCCGCGCTCGGTGGGGCAGATCCCAACCTACTACAGCCACCTGAATACCGGCCGGCCGTATAATCCGGAGAAGCCGAACAAGTACACCTCGCGTTACTTCGATGAAGCCAATGGCCCGCTGTATCCGTTTGGTTACGGCCTGAGCTACACCACCTTTAGCGTCTCCGATGTCAACATGTCGTCGGCCACCATGCCGCGCGATGGCAGCGTGACCGCCAGCGTGCAGGTGACCAACACCGGCAATCGCGAAGGGGCGACGGTGATCCAGCTCTACCTGCAGGACGTCACCGCCTCCATGAGCCGGCCGGTGAAAATGCTGCGCGGCTTTAAAAAGGTCACCCTCAAACCGGGCGAAACGCAAACCGTTAGCTTCCCAATCGACGTCGGCGCGCTGAAGTTCTGGAATCAGCAAATGAAATACGTTGCTGAGCCGGGCAAATTCAATGTCTTTATCGGCGTGGACTCCGCCCGCGTGAAGCAGAGCGAGTTTGAGCTGCTGTAAGGCATCGCTCTTAAGTCCAACGTCACGCTTTAAAGGCCGATTAATCGGCCTTTTCTTTTTCGCATCGCTGGCAAATGGGCTACGCTTTTCTCTTAAGCTTCTGTAAGCGAAGCGCAAAAGAACTGAGGGATGCGGGATGAAGATGGCAACGACATGGTCCGGCGCGCTGGCGCTGGCCGCCCTGATAAGTTTACCGCTGCAGGCGGCGGAGCCGGTGAAGGTCGGCTCGAAAATTGATACCGAAGGCGCGCTGCTGGGCAATATGATCCAGCAGGTGCTGGAAAGCCACGGCGTAAAAACGATTAATAAAATCCAGCTCGGCACCACGCCGGTGGTGCGCGGGGCGATTGTCGCCGGCGAGCTGGATATCTACCCGGAATATACCGGCAATGGCGCCTTCTTCTTCAAAGATGAAAACGACCCGGCGTGGAAGAATGCCCAACAGGGCTATGAGAAGGTGAAGCGCCTCGATCAGGAGAAACATCAGCTGGTATGGCTCACCCCGGCGCCGGCCAACAACACCTGGACTATCGCCGTGCGCCAGGACCTGGCGGAGAAAAATAAGCTGACCTCGCTGGCCGACCTCAGTCGCTACCTGAAGCAGGGCGGCGAATTTAAGCTGGCGGCTTCGGCGGAATTTATTGAGCGCCCGGACGCGCTGCCGGCGTTTGAAAAAGCGTATGGCTTCAACCTCAACCAGAACCAGCTGCTGTCGCTGGCCGGGGGCGATACGGCGGTGACCATCAAAGCGGCGGCGCAACAGACCTCCGGCGTTAACGCGGCGATGGCCTACGGCACCGATGGCCCGGTGGCGGCCCTGGGGTTACAGACGCTGAGCGACCCGCAGGGCGTGCAGCCGATATATGCCCCGACGCCGGTGGTGCGCGAGGCGGTGCTGAAGGCCTACCCGCAGATCGCCGACTGGCTGCAGCCGGTCTTCGCCAGCCTCGATGAAAAAACGCTGCAGCAGCTGAACGCCCGCATTGCGGTGGAGGGCCAGGATGCGAAGCGCGTGGCGGCAGATTATCTGCAGCAGAAAGGCCTGCTGAAGTAAGCCACCGGTGACCATTCGCTGTACTCATCGCGTCGGCCTGCTGCTGACAGGTCTGCTGCTGGTTACGCTGGCGCTGCCGTTTATTACTTACGCGCCGAATCGCTTACTCTCCGGCGAAGGGCGCGGGCTGTGGCAGGTAATGCCCTGGCTCGCCGGCGTTCAGCTGGCGGCGGCCCTTGCCGGGATGCTGCTTTGCTGGCTGCCAGGCAGGGCCGCGCCGCTTCTTCACCTGCTGCTGGCCGAACTGCTCTTCCCGCTGCTTATCTGGGGCAGCGGCCAGGCGGCGCTTGAGCTCTCCCGGCACGGCTCGCCGCTGGCGCGCACCTCGCCCGGCAGCGGCCTGTGGTTGTCGCTGGCGCTTTGTCTGCTGCTGGCCAGCGAGGCCATCCGTCATCTTACCGTCCGGCCGCTCTGGCGCTGGCTGCTCAATGCGCAAGTCTGGCTGTTGCCCATCATCCTGCTCGCTATCGGGGCGCTCGATCAGCTCTCCTTGCTGAAGGAGTATGCCAACCGTCAGGAGGTATTTGATGACGCCCTGCGCCAGCATCTGCTTCTGCTGTTCGGCACCCTGCTGCCGGGCCTGCTGATTGGCCTGCCGCTGGGGGTATGGCTGTGGCGGCGTCCGCGCTGGCAGGCACCGGCTTTCACCGCGCTCAATGTGATCCAGACTATTCCGTCGGTAGCGCTTTTTGGCCTGCTGATTGCGCCGCTTGCCGGTCTGGCGCGTTATTTCCCGACGCTGGGCGAGCTGGGCGTCTCCGGGACCGGCGTGGCGCCAGCCCTGATCGCTCTCACTCTCTATGCGCTGCTGCCGCTGGTGCGCGGGGTGGTGACCGGCCTGCAGCAGGTGCCGCAGGATGCCCTGGAAAGCGCGACGGCAATGGGCATGAGCGCCGGGCAGCGCTTTCGTCAGGTGCAGCTTCCGCTGGCGATGCCGGTACTGCTGCGCAGCCTGCGGGTGGTCAGCGTGCAAACCGTCGGCATGGCGGTAGTGGCCGCGCTGATCGGCGCCGGCGGCTTTGGCGCGCTGGTTTTTCAGGGGCTGCTGAGCAGTGCGCTGGATCTGGTGCTGCTGGGCGTGGTGCCGACCATTGCCCTGGCGGTGGTGGTGGATGCCCTGTTCGCCCTGTGGGGCGCCTGGCTAAAAGGAGAGGCCAATGATTGAATTTCAAGGGGTCAGCAAAGTGTTTGCCGGCCACCCGGCGGTGAAGGACCTGACCCTGGAGCTGCGCGAAGGCGCTTTCTCGGTGCTGGTGGGGACTTCCGGCTCGGGCAAGTCGACGACGCTGAAGATGATCAACCGTCTGCTGGAGCCGGACCGGGGCACTATTCGCTTTGCCGGCGAGGACATTCGCCAGCAGCCGGTCCTGACCCTGCGGCGGCGGATGGGCTATGCCATCCAGTCCATCGGCCTGTTTCCCCACTGGACGGTGGCGCAGAATATCGCCACCGTGCCGCAGTTGCAAAGATGGCCGCGGGCAAGGATCGCCGACCGGATCGACGAGCTGATGGCGCTGCTGGGGCTGGAGGCGACGCTGCGCGACCGTTACCCGCATCAGCTCTCCGGCGGCCAGCAGCAGCGGGTGGGGGTGGCGCGGGCGCTGGCGGCAGATCCGGAGGTGCTGTTGATGGATGAGCCCTTCGGCGCCCTCGACCCGGTGACCCGCGAGGCGCTGCAGCAGGAGATGCTGCGCATCCACCGTCTGCTGGGACGGACGATTGTGCTGGTGACCCATGATATTGACGAAGCGCTGCGTCTGGCGGACCACCTGGTGCTGATGGACGGGGGCGAGGTGGTCCAGCAGGGGGCGCCGCTGGAGATGCTCCTGCGACCGAAAAATAGCTTTGTACAGACCTTTTTTGGCCGTAGCGAGCTGGGCGTGCGCCTGCTGTCGCTGCGCGAGGTGGGGGACTATTTGCGTCCCGACGAACGGCTGGCGGGCGAGGGGCTGACCGTCACCATGACCCTGCGGGAAGCGCTGTCGCAGTTTGTCGCCCGGCGCTGCGAGACGCTGCCGGTGGTCGATGCCGAAGGCAGGCCCTGCGGTACGCTGCATTTTGCCGATCTGCTGCGCCAGGAGATGAGCCATGAAGGCGCTTCGTGAGCCGCTGTGGTGGCTTATCGCGCTGTTTATCGGCTTGCTGGCAGGGCTGCCCTACAGCGCGCCGCTGTTCAGTCGGCTGTTCCCGGAACTGCCGCGGCCGGTCTACCAGCAGGAGAGCTTCTGGGCGCTCACTCTCGATCACGGCTGGCTGGTGGTGGCGTCCAGCCTCGCGGCAACGGCAATCGGGCTGGGGGCAGGGGTGGCGGTCACCCGGCCCGCCGGCAGCGCGTTTCGTCCGCTGGTGGAGACCATCGCCGCTATCGGTCAGACCTTTCCGCCGGTGGCGGTGCTGGCGATGGCGGTGCCGGTGCTGGGCTTTGGCTGGCTGCCCGCGCTTATAGCCCTCGCGCTGTATGGCATACTGCCGGTGCTGCAGGGGACACTGGCCGGGCTGGGTTCGATACCGCCTGGGGTGTCAGGCGTGGCTGAAGGGATGGGAATGACCGGCTGGCAGCGTCTGTATAAGGTGGAACTACCGCTGGCGGCCCCGGTGATCCTGGCGGGGATCCGCACCTCGGTCATCGTCAATATTGGTACCGCGACCATTGCCTCGACGGTGGGGGCCAGTACGCTCGGGACGCCGATCATCATCGGCCTGAGCGGCTTTAATACCGCCTATATTGTTCAGGGGGCGCTGCTGGTGGCCCTGGCGGCGATTATCGTCGACCGCGCGTTTGAGCGTCTGACCCGCTGGATCAGCCGACACCGCCACGCACAATAAAGGAATAGCCGGCCAGCATTACGCCGCTGATCCCGCCGATGGCCATAAGTAAGAAGAGAGTGACGACCGCGATTTTCGCTGGCTTCATAATAGGCTCCTGATGTTAACAGGGGGATTATACGGTGAAGCGCAGGTGTTAATGAAACATTAATTGCGGTTTAGCGCGCCGCGCCGGGCTTTTTGCCGCGTTTGCTGCGCAACGCGCCGCAAAAAGTGTGATCCTGGCCGTCATTTTTCATTTTTATGCAGGGCTTCAAAGAAAGTTTTCGCCAGGCAGGGTATGGTACGCGCTTTCAGGCATGTGTGGTTTGCGGGTATGTACGAGTTTGATCTGGTGTTGCTGCTGCTTCAGCAGATGTGCGTATTTTTGGTCATCGCGTGGTTGATGAGCAAAACCCGACTGTTTATCCCCCTGATGCAAGTCACCGTTCGCCTGCCGCACAAGCTGCTGTGCTACGTCACCTTCTCCATTTTCTGCATTATGGGGACCTATTTCGGTCTGCATATCGAAGACTCCATCGCCAACACCCGCGCCATCGGCGCCGTGATGGGCGGCCTGCTCGGCGGCCCGGTGGTCGGCGGGCTGGTGGGGCTCACCGGCGGCCTGCACCGCTACTCGCTGGGGGGAATGACCGCCTTAAGCTGCATGGTCTCCACCATCGTCGAGGGGCTGCTGGGCGGGCTGGTGCACAGCGTGCTGGTCAAACGCGGCCGGCCGGACAAAGTCTTTAGCCCGCTGACCGCCGGGGCGATCACCTTCGTGGCCGAGCTGGTGCAGATGATGATCATTCTGCTGATTGCCCGCCCGTTCCAGGACGCCCTGCATCTGGTGCAGAGCATTGCCGCGCCGATGATGGTCACCAATACCGTCGGTGCGGCGCTGTTTATGCGCATTCTGCTGGATAAACGGGCGATGTTTGAGAAGTACACCTCCGCCTTTTCCGCCACGGCGCTGAAGGTGGCGGCGTCCACCGAGGGGATCCTGCGTCAGGGATTCAACGAAGAGAATAGCATGAAGGTGGCCCAGGTGCTGATCCAGGAGCTGGACATCGGCGCGGTGGCGATCACCGATCGCGACAAGCTGCTGGCGTTTACCGGCATCGGCGACGACCACCATCTGCCGGGCAAGCCTATTTCCTCCTCATATACGCAACGGGCGATTGAGACCGGGGAGGTGGTCTACGCCGACGGCAACGAGGTGCCTTACCGCTGCTCGATTCATCCGCACTGTAAGCTGGGGTCGACGCTGGTGATCCCCCTGCGCGGCGAGAATCAACGGGTGATAGGCACCATTAAACTGTATGAGGCGAAAAATCGCCTGTTCAGTTCGATCAACCGCACCCTCGGGGAGGGGATTGCCCAGCTGCTGTCGGCGCAGATCCTCGCCGGACAGTACGAGCGGCAGAAGGCGCTGCTGACGCAATCCGAAATCAAGCTCCTGCACGCCCAGGTCAACCCGCACTTCCTGTTTAACGCGCTTAACACGCTGAAGGCGGTGATCCGCCGCGACAGCGATCAGGCCGGCCAGCTGGTGCAGTATCTGTCGACCTTCTTTCGCAAGAACCTGAAACGGCCGACGGAAATTGTCACTCTTGCCGATGAGATCGAGCATGTTAACGCCTATCTGCAGATTGAGAAGGCTCGCTTTCAGGCTAACCTGCAGATCCAGATGGCGGTGCCGGAAGGGCTGGCGCATCACCAGCTGCCGGCTTTTACCCTGCAGCCGATCGTGGAGAACGCCATTAAGCATGGTACATCGCAACATCTTGGCGTCGGCGAAATTACCATCCGCGCCAGCCAGGACGATCGCTGGCTGCAGCTGGATATCGAAGATAACGCCGGGCTGTACCGGGCCAACCCCCAGGCCAGCGGGCTGGGGATGAATCTGGTGGACAGGCGGCTGCGGGCGCGTTTTGGCGCCGACTGCGGCATCAGCGTCACCTGCGAGCCGGAGCGCTTTACCCGTGTCACCCTACGTCTGCCCCTGGAGGAGAATGCATGCTGAGAGTATTGATCGTCGATGATGAGCCGCTGGCGCGGGAAAACCTGCGCATTTTGCTGGAGACACAGCGCGATATCGAGATTGTCGGCGAGTGCGGCAACGCGGTGGAGGCCATTGGTGCGGTGCATAAGCTGCGTCCCGACGTGCTGTTTCTCGACATCCAGATGCCGCGCATCAGCGGTCTGGAGATGGTCGGAATGCTCGACCCGGAGCACCGCCCCTATATCGTGTTTCTCACCGCCTTTGATGAATACGCGGTGAAAGCCTTTGAGGAGCATGCCTTTGACTATCTGCTGAAGCCGATTGAAGCTGCCCGGCTGGAGAAAACCCTCGCCCGCCTGCGCCAGGAGCGTAATCTGCAGGATGTGTCGCTGCTGGATGATGCTCAGCAGACGCTGAAATACATTCCCTGTACCGGCCACAGTCGTATCTGGCTACTGCAGATGGAGGATGTGGCCTTCGTCAGCAGCCGGATGAGCGGCATCTACGTGACCGACCGCGAGGGAAAAGAGGGCTTTACCGAACTGACCCTGCGCACCCTCGAGAGCCGCACCCCGTTGCTGCGCTGCCATCGCCAGTACCTGGTGAATATGGCGCACCTGAAGGAGATTCGCCTGGAGGAGAATGGCCAGGCGGAGCTGCTGATGCGCGCCGGGCAAACGGTGCCGGTGAGCCGGCGCTATTTAAAAAGCCTGAAAGAGGCGATTGGCCTGTAAAGCTGGTACACTGCGCCCATTGCATCATCGACAGTAAAAGGCCCTCATGCTCAGTAATGATATTCTTCGTAGCCTGCGCTACACCCTGAAAGTCAATAATAACGATATGGTGCGCATTCTCGCGCTCTCCGCTATGGAATCCACCGCCGCCAGCTTCGACACCTGGACGACGAAAGAGGATGAAGAGGGCTTTGTTCGCTGCCCGGACATTATCCTGTCGGGTTTCCTTAACGGCCTTATCTATGACAAGCGCGGCAAAGATGATTCGGCCCCGGAGCTGGCGCTGGAGCGTCGGGTGAATAACAACACGGTGCTGAAAAAGCTGCGGATCGCCTTCTCGCTGAAAACGGACGATATCCAGGCGATTATGAGCGAGCAGAAATACCGGGTGTCGGTGCCGGAGATCACCGCCATGATGCGCTCGCCTGACCACAAAAACTACCGCGAGTGCGGCGACCAGTTTCTGCGCAATTTCCTGCGCGGACTGACCCAGCGGGTGCATAACCCGAAGGCATGATTTTTTGCCGGGTGGCGGCTTCGCCTGACCCGGCCTACAACGACTGCCCCCGGGCGCGTGCTAGCATAGCGCCGCCGGGCAAAAAAAAGCCGGAGATACTCTCCGGCTTTTTTGTTATTTCACCTGCTGACCCGGCTTGGCGCCGTCGTCAGGGCTTAAGAGGAAGATATCCTTCCCGCCAGGGCCGGCGGCCATCACCATGCCCTCGGAGATGCCGAAACGCATTTTGCGCGGCGCCAGGTTGGCGACCATCACCGTCAGGCGGCCAATCAGCGGCTGCGGATCCGGGTAAGCGGAGCGGATGCCGGAGAAGACATTGCGTTTTTCGCCGCCGAGATCCAGCGTCAGGCGCAGCAGCTTGTCGGAGCCCTCGACGAATTCCGCGTTTTCAATCAGCGCCACGCGCAGATCGACTTTGGCGAAATCGTCAAAGGTGATGGTCTCCTGAATCGGATCGTCCGCCAGCGGACCGGTGACCGGCGCCGCGGTGGCTTTCACCTCTTCTTTAGAGGCTTCCACCAGGGCTTCCACCTGTTTCATCTCGATGCGGTTGTACAGCGCCTTGAACGGATTCACCTTATGCGCCAGCAGCGGCTGCTGAATGGCATCCCAGCTCAGTTCGCTGTTGAGGAACGCTTCCGCACGCGCGGCCAGCTGCGGCAGGACCGGCTTCAGCCAGGTCATCAGCACGCGGAACATATTCAGGCCCATGGTGCAGATGGCCTGCAGGTCGGCGTCGCGGCCTTCCTGTTTCGCCACCACCCACGGCGCCTGCTCGTCGACGTAGCGGTTAGCCACGTCGGCGAGGGCCATGATTTCGCGGATGGCCTTACCGAACTCGCGGCTGTCCCATGCTTCGCCGATGCTTTCCGCCGCGTCGGTGAAGGTTTTGTACAGCGCCGGGTCGGCCAGCTCAGCGGCCAGCACGCCGTCGAAACGCTTGCTGATAAAGCCGGCGTTGCGCGAGGCGAGGTTAACCACCTTGTTGACGATGTCGGCGTTCACGCGCTGCACGAAATCTTCCAGGTTCAGGTCGATGTCATCGATGCGTGAAGAGAGCTTGGCGGTGTAGTAGTAGCGCAGGCTGTCGGCATCGAAATGATTTAACCAGGTGCTGGCCTTGATAAAGGTGCCGCGCGACTTGGACATCTTGGCGCCGTTAACCGTCACGTAGCCGTGCACGAACAGGTTAGTCGGCTTACGGAAGTTGCTGCCTTCCAGCATCGCCGGCCAGAACAGGCTGTGGAAGTAGACAATGTCTTTGCCGATAAAGTGATACAGCTCGGCCGTGGAATCTTTCTTCCAGTATTCGTCGAAGCTGGTGGTGTCGCCGCGCTTGTCGCACAGGTTCTTGAAGGAACCCATGTAACCGATCGGCGCGTCCAGCCAGACGTAGAAATATTTGCCCGGCGCGTTGGGAATTTCGAAGCCGAAGTACGGCGCATCGCGGGAGATGTCCCACTGCTGCAGGCCGGATTCGAACCACTCCTGCATCTTGTTCGCGACCTGCTCCTGCAGGGCGCCGCTGCGGGTCCACGCCTGCAGCATTTCGCTGAACGACGGCAGGTCGAAGAAGAAGTGCTCGGAGTCACGCATCACCGGCGTAGCGCCGGAGACCACCGATTTCGGGTCGATAAGTTCGGTGGGGCTGTAGGTCGCGCCGCACACTTCGCAGTTATCGCCATACTGGTCCGGAGATTTGCACTTCGGACAGGTGCCTTTCACAAAACGGTCCGGCAGGAACATGCCTTTTTCCGGATCGTAGAGCTGAGAGATGGTGCGGTTTTTAATAAAACCGTTCTCTTTCAGGCGGGTGTAGATAAGCTCCGACAGCTCGCGGTTCTCGTCGCTGTGCGTCGAGTGATAGTTATCATAGCTGATGTCGAAGCCGGCGAAATCGGTCTGATGCTCCTGACTCATTTCGCCAATCATCTGCTCCGGTGTGATACCGAGCTGCTGCGCTTTGAGCATAATCGGCGTGCCGTGGGCGTCGTCGGCGCAGATGAAGTTGACCTCGTGGCCGCGCATTCGCTGGTAACGGACCCAGACATCAGCCTGGATGTGCTCCAGCATGTGGCCGAGGTGGATGGAGCCGTTGGCGTACGGCAGGGCGCACGTTACCAGAATTTTCTTCGCGACTTGAGTCATAGTGAGCATTACATCTTCTGTTGTAAAAAGGGCTTCCGATATTACCAAAAGGGCTGTGGGTGCGCCATAAATGGCTGCCCATATATGGATAATCGTTACCTGTGATAAACTCTGTGATTACTGAAAGCATCTCAAAACAACAAAGGAGTCGGGATGAATTCGCAATCCCAGGCCAAATCCCCTGAGCGCCTACGTGCGATGGTCGCCGGGACGCTGGCCAATTTCCAGCACCCAACCCTGAAGCATAATCTCACCGCCCTTAAGGCGCTGCACCATGTCGCCTGGCTGGACGATACCGTCCATATTGAACTGCAAATGCCGTTCGTCTGGAGCAGCGCTTTCGAAGCGCTGAAAGAGCAGTGCAGCGCCGAACTGCTGCGCATCACCGGCGCGAAGGCCATCGACTGGAAGCTGACCCACAGCATCGCAACCCTCAAGCGGGTGAAAAACCAGCCCGGGGTCAACGGCGTGAAAAACATTATCGCCATCAGCTCCGGCAAAGGCGGCGTCGGTAAATCTTCTACTGCCGTAAACCTGGCGCTGGCCCTGGCGGCGGAAGGGGCGAAGGTGGGCATTCTGGATGCCGATATCTATGGTCCGTCGATTCCGACCATGCTGGGTGCGGAAGACAGCCGCCCGACCTCGCCGGACGGCACTCATATGGCGCCGATCATGAAATATGGTCTGGCCACCAACTCCATCGGCTACCTGGTGACCGACGACAACGCCATGGTCTGGCGTGGGCCGATGGCCAGCAAGGCGCTGATGCAGATGCTGCAGGAGACCCTGTGGCCGGACCTCGACTACCTGGTGCTGGATATGCCGCCGGGCACCGGCGACATCCAGCTGACCCTGGCGCAGAACATTCCGGTGACCGGCGCGGTGGTGGTCACCACGCCGCAGGACATCGCGCTGATCGACGCCAAAAAAGGCATCGTGATGTTCGAGAAAGTGGAAGTGCCGGTGCTGGGGATCGTGGAAAACATGAGCATGCATATCTGCAGCAACTGCGGGCACCACGAGCCTATCTTCGGCACCGGCGGCGCGCAAAAACTGGCCGAGAAATACCACACCCAGCTGCTGGGCCAGCTGCCGCTGCATATTACGCTGCGGGAAGATCTGGATAACGGCACGCCGACGGTGGTGGCGCGTCCGGACAGCGAATTTACCGACATCTACCGCCAGCTGGCGGGCCGGGTGGCGGCCCAGATGTACTGGCAGGGAGAAGTGATCCCGGGTGAGATTGCCTTCCGCGCCGTTTAAGGCCGCGGCGAGCGCATCAGCCAGTATCTGCCCTCGGGCGACGCGCCCTGTGCTTCGATGGTCCAGCCATGACGCTGGTAGAAGCGCAGGGCGTTTTTATTTTCCATCAGGCACTTCAGCGTTCCGCTGGCGGTAAAGGTCCGTTCGACCTGCGCCAGCAGCGCGCTGCCGATATGTTTGCCTTGCCAGTCGGGGTCGACAAACAGATGGTGAAGGAAATTATCGGCGGTCCATACGGCGGCAAAGCCCACCGGCTGGCCGTCACATTCCGCGACCCACAGCTGTTCATCCGCGGTGGCGGCATCGAAATCCTCCAGCCGCCACGCCGCGGCGGGAAGCCAGGTCCACGATAAACTGCGCGCCCGCAGGAAGATCTGGCGCAGCGCCGGAGAGTCCGCTGGCTCGCCGGGGCGGACGTGGAGATTGCGCGGATCAGCGGTGATAGAAGATCTCGCCATCGTACACTTTGAGGATTTTGCCTTCGGTATCGGTAATCAGCACGTAGTTACCGCCCATATAGGTCCAGTGGCTGCCGGCGTCCGGCGCAGGCAGGTTACGCTGCTGCCACTGTTTGATGTTGTATTCCGGGGTGAGGTACATCGCCGGAACGGTGTCGCCGATGTGAAACTGGGTGAAATCGGCGGTGAACTCTTTCAGCGCATACTGATCGATCCCCGCGGCAGTAGCCGTCCAGCTGGCGCCAGCGGTGGCAAGAAGTACGCCCAGAAGCATCATTTTTGTTTTACGCATAATTTCCTCAATATTACCTGGACTCAAATTAGCAGCCTCGTATCATTCCTGATGCGTTGCTGAAATGGCAAGCACTGGATTTTTAAAAAGTGTAAGCAAAACGCGGCGCAAGTCTTGTGCCGCTTGCGTTGCAGCGACGGTGATGCGTATTTTGGGAGCAATCTGAAGCAGGGGAGAATCGGCATGTTCAGGCTGGAAGATCTGACCTTATTTGTCCGCGCCGCGGCGCTGGGCAGTTTTAGCGACGCGGCGCGCGAGGCCGGGCAGCAGCCGGCGCAGGTCAGCGCGGCAATTAAGCGTCTGGAGACGATCCTCAATATTCGCCTGTTTGCCCGTTCGACCCGCAGCCTGCGCCTGACGCCGGAGGGGGAGACCTGGCTGCCCTACGCCACCCAGATGCTCGATACCCTCGAGGCCGGTCTGCAGAAGATCCAGACCCCGGATGATGAAGTTCGCGGCATGTTGCAGATTGCCGTGCCGTCGGACCTCGGGCGTAACCTGCTCCTGACCCTGTTCCGCGATTTCCGCCAACGCCATCCGGCGCTGCGCCTGCGGCTGCTCTTTTCCGATCAGCTGACCGACGTGTTTAAAGATCCGGTGGACGTTGCGTTTCGCTATGGCAATAACGACGATGCTTCGTTTATCTCGCTGCCGGTGGCGCCGGAAAATCGTCGGGTGCTGGTGGCCTCGCCTGAGTGGATCGCTCGCCATGGCGAACCGCAGACCCTCGAGGAACTCAGCCAGCATAATGCGTTGATCTACATTTTGCGCGGCCGTCCGTTCGACCGCTGGTCGCTGAGCCTCGACGGCGTGGTTCAGCAGCAGAAGGTCTCCGGCACGGTGATGAGCGACGACGCCGAGGTGATCCGTCGGCTGGCGATCGCCGGGGAGGGCATTGCCTATAAATCGATGCTCGACGTCAGCGACGATCTGCGGGCGGGGCGCCTGCGGCGCCTGCTGCCGCGTTATCAGGGGGATGTGGTGCCGTTGAATCTGATTTGTCCGCACCGCAAACAGCTCTCTGCCGCGGTGCGTTTGTTATATGAAGAGGTGAAATCACATTGTGAAGGGCTTAATGCCTGACTAAGGTCGCGAAGTAATACACCAGCGGGACGGCCAATACCCACAGGCCAATCGGGATCTCCCGCCACTTACCGGCGATAGCCTTGATCACAATGTAAAACAGCAGCCCGCCGGCAATCCCGGTGCCAAAGCTGTTGGCGATAAGGGTGATCATCACCATCATCAGCACCGGCAGCCCGTCGGTGAAGTTGGCAAGATCCACTTTGCGCAGGCCGCTGAACATGTTCAGGCCAATCAGGATCAGCGCCGGGGCGGTGGCTTCTTTCGGGATCATCAACGCCACCGGCGTGAACAGCAGCATCAGCAGGAACATTACCGCCGCCGACAGGGCGGTGAGGCCGGTTTTGCCGCCCGCTTCCGCTGCCGCCGAAGACTCAATCAGCGCCGTAGCCGCCGGAATGCCCACCCACGGGCCGAGCGCGGCGGCAATCGAATCGACCATGAACGGGCGATTAATCTGCGGCATGTTGCCTTCTTCATCCAGCAGACCCGCCTCGCCGCCCACCGCCAGCGTTGTCCCCATGGTGGAGAAAAACTCAGATGCGAAAAAGACGAACAGGAACGGCAGGAAGGCGATGTTTAACGCCCCCAGCAGGTCAACCTGTCCCAGCACCGGCGCCAGCGAGTGGGGGGCATCGATAAAATGCGTCGGCAGTTTAGTCACGCCGAACGGGATACCCACCAGCGTGGCGCACAAAATAGCCCACAAAATCGCGCCCGGTACCTTACGCGCCTGCAGGGCTATCGCCAGGAACAGGCCGCACAGCGCCACCAGCGCGCCGGGGGCGAGAAAGTCGCCGAGCATCAGGGCGTTGGTTTTTGCATTGGCCAGCACCAGCCCGGCATTGCGAAAACCGAGGACGGCGACAAACAGGCCGATGGAGGCCGTCAATCCCAGCTTGATCGACTGCGGCACCGAGCGGGTGACCACTTCGCGCAGGCCAAAGCGGGTCAGCAGGAAGAAGAGGATCCCCGACCAGCAGGCAATTCCGAGGCCAGTCTGCCAGCCAATCCCTTCGCTACCGGCCAGCGTCACCCCCACCAGCACCGAGCCGCCAATGCCCGGGCCGACGATAAACGGCAGGTTGGCATAAAACGCCATCAGCAGCGAGCCGACGACGAAGACCAGAATGGTGCCGGTGGTGGCGGCGCCTTTATCCATCCCGCCGATCGCCAGCAGCCCCGGGATGACCACCAGTAAATAGGCGGCGGCGAGGAAACCGGTGATCCCGGCCAGGCATTCGGTGCGTAGCGTGCCGCCGCGCGAGCGCAGCGCAAAGCGGCGCTCCAGCCAGTTAGCGCGGGCGGAAGAGTGAAGTGTGTTATCGGCCATGCTCAGGCTCCCTGAGGATTATTGTTGTGATCGGTTGGCTCCGGGATCTCCCGGCAGGCTATCAACGGGTCGACTATCTGGCGGCTGCCGCCGTCGGTCAGACCCAAATCGGTTAAATGCGGCCCGGCGTTACAGGCAAGGCAGGTGCCTTCAATGGCCTTGAACACCCGGTACGGCGGCTCCCAGTCGGCGACTTGGCTGCTCAGATCGCGCAGCTCGCGGAACTGACGCGCCAGTTCCGCGGCCGGGAGATCCGACAGCATGCCGGCAATCGGCATCGCCACATGGGCGAGGATCTCGCCCTGTTGCGCCAGCGCCATCCCGCCGCCGGAGGCGATAAGCTGGTTGGCCGCCAGCGCCATATCATTAGCGTCGCGCCCGAGCACCACCAGATTATGCGAGTCGTGGGAGTAGCTGGTGGCGATGGCGCCGCGCAGCTCACCCCAGCCTTCAAGCAGGGCGATTTGCGGCGTCGCCTGATGGCGGCCGTGGCGGTGCTTGACCCAGATCAGACTGAAGCCGGCGGGCAGCTGGACTATCCCGTCACGAACCTGCACTTCCACTTCGCCCCACTGGGTGAAGCGCGCGCCGCGGATATGGCGCAGGCGGGCGATGCCGTGACGAATGCCCTGGACGCGCAGAATAAAGTCATCGGCGCGGAGGGGGGCGATCTGCAAAGTATCGCGCGGCGGCGTGACGCCCGCGGCGGGCGCGATCGGTGTCAGCAGGTTGCCCGCGCGGGCCAGCAGCTTACCGCCTATGTAGACTTCGCAGGCCACCAGTTTCTCCAGGGAATCAAACACCACCAGATCGGCGCGCCGCCCGGCGGCAATCAGCCCAAGATCGTGGCGCTGCAGGCGAATAGCGGCGTTGAGGGTGGCGAATCGCAGCGCATCGACCGCCGGTAAACCGTGCTCGATCAGCAGATTAAGCAGGGCGATGATGCCGCCTTTCTCCAGCAGCATATCCGGCGGCACGTCATCGGTGCAGACGGTGATCTGCGAGGAGAGGTGCGGCAGCGTTTTTAACGCCGCGACGATATCCGGCAGCAGATAGGGGTGCGAGCCGCGGATCTCGATCGTCAGCCCGGCGCGCAGTTTTTCCAGCGCGTCGTCCGCCGAGGTAAGTTCGTGATCGGAGGTGACGCCGGCGGCGAGGTAGGCCTGCAGGTCAGCGCCGCTCAGGCCGCGGGCGTGGCCTTCAATCAGTTTGCCGCTGTTGAGACCGGCCTGGACAATCTCCTGCATCCGCTCGCTACCGTGCAGCACGCCGTGCATATCCATCACCTCCGCCACGCCGCGCACTTCCGGCCAGCCGAGCATGGTCTCCATCTCCGCGCCGGCAAAATCGGCGCCGGACATTTCGAGACCCGGCGTGGAGGGAACGCTGGACGGCGCGGCGACCATCACCTGCAGCGGCAGATGGCGGCTGGCGTCCACCGCATAGCGCACGCCAGCGACGCCGAGGACGTTGGCCAGCTCATGCGGATCCCAGAACACCGCGGTGGTGCCCTGGGTGAGGACGATTTCCGCATAGCGCTCCGGTGGCAGGTGCGAGCTTTCGAGGTGCACGTGGGTGTCCATCAGGCCGGGGGACAGGTAGCCACCGGCCAGGGAACGCACTTCATGGGCGTCTTCGCGACTGCCGCGCGGGTGGACGCTGGCGATCATCTCGCCGACGATACCGACGTCAGCGGGGCGAATTTCGCCCGTGGCCATATCGACGATCTGCGCATCGATCAGCAGCAGATCAAACGGGGATTCACCGCGCGCGGCCTGCACGGCGCGACGGCGGACTTGAGCATTGCTGGACATAACCACTCCGGCACAAGGATAATGCGGATACTCTAGGGGCACAGCAAACGTTTGCCCAGATGAATAAATTTATCACCCGATAAGCTCGGGTTATTGTGCAGGACCACCGTAGCGAACCCGATGATGAACGAACCCTGGCAGCGGCTGCCCGCGCTCTCTCTTAAACAGCTTCAGTATTTCGTCACCCTGGCCCAGCTGCGCCATTTTACCGATACCGCCAGTCGGCTGGCGATTAGCCAGCCGGCGCTGAGCAGCGCCCTGCGGCAGATTGAAACGGTACTCGGCGGCAAACTGGTCAACCGTACCGCTGCGACGGTCACTCTGACTGAACTGGGGGCGGCGATTTTACCCCACGCCCAGCGGATCCTCAGCGTGGCGCAGGCGGCCTTTTCCGATATGCAGCAGATTGTCGAGGCGGGCGGCGACGGGACGGTGCGTATCGGTCTGGTGCCGTCGGTCAGTTCGCTGCTGTTTCCGTTGCTGCCGCAGACCCTGGCTGAGGCCTTTCCGCGTCTGCGCATTGAGTTTCACGATCAGACCAACGATGCGCTTATCCAGGCGCTGCAGCGCGGCGAGATTGATTTCGGCATCGGGGCGATCGACAGCTCACTGCCCGCAGAACTGCTGGTCTATCCGCTGCGCGAAGATCCCTTCGTGGCGGTGCTGCACCGCGACGATCCGCTGGCCGCGCAGGCACATCTGCCGTGGAAACAGCTGGTGGGGCGGGATATTGCTGTGTTCTCGAAGGGCAATATCCAGCGGCTGGTGGCGGCATTAGTGGAGAGCCATCGCCTGACGCTGACCACCCGCTACCAGGTGGACTATATCGAAACCCTGTATGGTCTGGTGCGCTCGCGCTTAGCGGTGGCGATTCTGCCGGCGCTGTACACCACCCATCTGCAGGACCCGGCGCTCAGGGTCGCCCAGCTGCAGCAGCCGGCGCTTGCCCGCACAGTGGCCCTGATGCGCGGCCCGCAGGCGCTGCCCCCGCTTATTGAAGACTGTTTTTCTCTGCTGCAGGCCGCCTTGCGCTAGGGCAGGTGCTTGATCAGCACGTCCAGGTTTAAGTGGTTGATGTACTCCAGCGAGTGTGAGGAGAGGACGCCCAGCAGCCGGTTATGGTGCCCGGCAATAATTAAATCGATCTGCCGCTGCCGAACGCAGGTTTCCACGTCTTCAAACCGGCGGGTGGTCACCAGCGAGAGGGTATCCACCGGCAGGGAGACGGTGCAGGCCAGCTCGTTGAGCAGGGCTTTGGCCTGGATCACCTCCTGCGAGACCCGATCGTCGCGCAGGCTGTCGGAAACATAGTTCAGCGCCCGGTAATCGGTGCTGATGTGGGCGATGGTGATGCGCATGCCGTTCTCTTCTGCCATTCTGGCGGCATGCTGGAGCAGCGGGACGCCGTCCTGACTGCTGTTAATCAGTACCAGCGCATGGTGATAAACGGCCATGGCGTATATCCTCGGTAGGCTAAATAGCGCATGATGTCATTATTTTCCGCCCGCCAGCAGCGGAATGCAATCCCGCCCGGTCGCCTGATGAGCATGATGGCCGCGAAGGTGTCGTATCCAGGGCTAAAGGCTTGTTGTATGAACCGGTGAGTTGCGGTAAATTCCACAACGCTTAACAATTTCACTATTTTGACTCGGGGTGCCCTTCTTCGTTGAAGGCTGAGAAATACCCGTACCACCTGATCTGGATAATGCCAGCGTAGGGAAGTCAGAGACCGCAGGGTCATTGCTTCTACCTCGTCTGGCGGGAGCAAACTATGCCTGAGCTGTTGAATCCCGCGCCTGTCGCGCACCTGCGCCATCTGCTGCGCGCCCATTCCCCCCTTGTGCACTGCATGACCAATGACGTGGTGCAGACCTTTACCGCCAACGTTCTGCTGGCCGTTGGCGCCTCGCCGGCGATGGTGATCGATCCCCGCGAAGCGGCGCAGTTTGCCGCTATCGCCGATGCGCTGTTAATTAACGTCGGTACCCTGACCGAAGATCGCGCCGTGGCGATGCGCGCCGCGGTGGAGCACGCCCGTCAGGCCGGCAAGCCCTGGACGCTGGATCCGGTAGCGGTCGGCGCCCTGACCGTGCGCACTGCCTTTTGTCACGAGCTACTGGCCCTCCAGCCGGCGACCATTCGCGGCAATGCCTCTGAAATTCTGGCGCTGGCCGGGATGAGCGCCGGCGGGCGCGGGGTGGATACCACCGATACGGCCGCCGCGGCGCTGCCGGCGGCCCAGGCGCTGGCTCGTCGGCTGGCTACCGTGGTGGCGGTCACTGGCGAGGTGGATTACGTCACCGACGGCGAGCGGGTGCTCAGCGTGGCGGGGGGCAATCCGCTGATGACCCGGGTGGTGGGCACCGGCTGCGCGCTGTCGGCGGTGGTGGCGGCGAGCGCGGCGCTGCCGGGAGACCGGCTGGAAAACGTGGCCGCCGCCTGCGGGCTGATGAAGCAGGCCGGGGAGATCGCCGCCCGTCAGGGAGGCCCGGGCAGCTTTATTCCGGCGTTTCTCGACGCGCTGTATCAGGAGGTGCAGGGATGAAACGCATCAACGCCCTGACCATCGCCGGCACCGATCCCAGCGGCGGGGCCGGTATCCAGGCCGATCTGAAAACCTTCTCCGCGCTGGGGGCCTATGGCTGCTCGGCGATCACCGCCCTGGTGGCGCAGAATACCCGCGGCGTACAGTCGGTCTATCGCATCGAACCGGATTTTGTGGCCGCGCAGCTCGACTCGGTGTTCAGCGATGTGCGTATCGATACCACCAAAATCGGCATGCTGGCGGAGACCGATATTGTGGAAGCCGTGGCCGAGCGGCTGGCGCGCTACCGGGTGGCTAACGTGGTGCTGGATACCGTCATGCTGGCGAAAAGCGGCGATCCGCTGCTGTCGGCTTCAGCGGTGGAGACCCTGCGTCAACGATTGTTGCCGCAGGTGTCATTGATCACCCCGAATCTGCCGGAAGCGGCCGCGCTACTCGATGCCCCCCATGCGCGTAACGAACGGGAAATGCTGGAGCAGGGGCGGGCGCTGCTGGCGCTGGGCTGCGGCGCGGTATTGATGAAGGGCGGCCATCTCGACGATGCCGAAAGCCCGGACTGGCTCTTCACCCGCGAAGGGGAACAGCGGTTCACCGCGCCGCGAGTGCAGACCAAAAATACCCACGGCACCGGCTGTACGCTCTCCGCCGCGCTGGCGGCGCTGCGCCCGCGTCACACGGACTGGGCGGCCACCGTTACCGAGGCGAAGGCCTGGCTGTCGGCGGCTCTGGCGCAGGCCGACTCTCTGGAGGTGGGCCACGGTATCGGGCCGGTGCACCATTTCCACGCCTGGTGGTAAATGGCAGCGCAACGGGACAGCAGAATCTCCTGAAAAAATGGCCCCCCGGCTGGAAAATAGCCTAAGTCGGTACCAGGCTTAACCTGCCCAAAAAAATTGGGTTGGGATAATGCATGCCGGCTTCGGCCGGCCTTACGGGAGATTGCTATGACTGATATTACGCAGTTGCTGGGCAAAGATGCCGAGAGCCTGTTGCAGCACCGTTGTATAACCATTCCGTCCGACCAGCTGTATCTGCCTGGCGCAGATTATGTTGATCGGGTGATGGTGGATAACAACCGACCACCGGCGGTGCTACGCAATATGCAGACCCTGTACAATACCGGACGCCTGGGGGGAACCGGCTACCTTTCCATTCTGCCGGTTGACCAGGGCGTGGAGCACTCGGCGGGCGCCTCCTTTGCCGCCAACCCGCTGTACTTTGATCCGAAAAATATCGTCGAGCTGGCGATCGAAGCCGGCTGTAACTGCGTGGCGTCGACCTACGGCGTGCTGGCCTCGGTGTCGCGCCGCTACGCGCATCGCATCCCTTTCCTGGTGAAGCTCAACCATAACGAAACGCTGAGCTACCCCACCGAATACGACCAGACCCTCTACGCCAGCGTTGAGCAGGCGTTCAATATGGGGGCGGTGGCCGTGGGAGCGACGATCTATTTCGGCTCAGAACAATCGCGTCGTCAGATAGAAGAGATTTCCGCCGCCTTTGAGCGGGCCCATGAGCTGGGCCTGGTCACCGTGCTGTGGGCCTATCTGCGCAATTCGGCGTTCAAGAAAGACGGCGTCGACTATCATGTTTCCGCTGACCTGACCGGTCAGGCCAACCACCTGGCGGCCACCATCGGCGCCGATATCGTTAAGCAAAAGATGGCGGAGAATAACGGCGGCTACAAAGCGGTTAACTTCGGCTATACCGACGATCGGGTATACAGCAAACTGACCAGCGATAACCCCATCGATCTGGTGCGCTACCAGCTGGCCAACTGCTATATGGGCCGCGCCGGGCTGATCAACTCCGGCGGCGCGGCGGGCGGGGAGACCGACCTTGCCGACGCGGTGCGCACGGCGGTGATCAATAAACGCGCCGGCGGCATGGGGCTGATCCTGGGCCGCAAAGCGTTTAAGAAATCGATGGCCGACGGTGTGAAGCTGATCAATGCCGTGCAGGATGTTTATCTGGATGGCAAAGTGACTATCGCATAAGGCAAAAATCCGGGCGGCACCGCCCGGATTGCTCGTTGTTTGTACCAGATGCGGTTTATCAAGACTCTGCCGCGTTGGCGGTAAACGGTTTCGCATGCTGATCGCTGGTAAAGCCAGGCTGTTCAACGCGGATTAACGGGCACAGGAAGAAGGCCAGAATATATAAGGCGGTATAGGCTATTACCACGCCGATAGTGCTGAAATAGGGCAGCAGTACCACGGCAATCGCCGGCGCCAGAAAGTTCGACAGCCCGGCTGACAGGTTATAGACCGAAATCGCCGCGCCTTTATGGTTCGGCTCCAGCGCCGGGAACACCGCCGCCATCGGCACAAACGCGGCGACAAAAATCCCCAGGGCAATAGCCGGTACCAGCGCCATGGCAAAATTATGGCCGAAGTGCTGGGGCAGGTAATAGAACGCCAGGCTGGAAAGCGCCATCCCGATGCAGCCGAACCAGCGGATAACCTTCATCCAGCCCATTTTCTCCGCCACAATCCCCCAGAAAACGTTCGAAAAGATCGTGGTGAAGAAGAATGCCGCCCATACCTGCAGCCATTCCGAGGTGGTAAATCCCAGCTCATCAACAAACATCATCGGCATGATCACCGCAAAACCAAACAGCGACAGGGTGTTGATAATGCGCACAATGCTCGAGAACAGAATGCTGCGGTTGGTATAGAGCAGCGTCGCGGCGCGCCCCAGTTCGGCGAATTTTTCACGAGTGGTCAGGTTCTGCATATGGCGCGGCGTTTCGGTATGACGCATCGACACCAGCGCAATAATGCCGCCGGTGGCGCAAAAGAGCAGCGCCAGCCACAGGGTGCCCATTTCGCCAATGTGGGGAATGGTAAAACTCGGAATATAGCTGCCGAACACGCCGATACCCACCGAGTAGACCGCCCAGAACCAGCCCAGCGCGGAGCTGGAACTGTCGCTGCGGACGTTGTGGATAATGGCGACGATAAAGGAGTAGAGGAACAGCGGGTAGGCCAGGCCGCGGATGCCATAAAACAGCAGGATCAGCGCATAGTTGGCGCGACCGAGGCCGAAGACGAGGAACAGTACGTGGAATACACACCACAGCACGAAGCCAATCAGCATAGCTTTACGTGGGGTAATGATTTCCGCCACCACGCCGGAGACCCACGCCGACAGGGCGGCAGCCAGACCGTAGAGAGTAAAGGCAAAGGAAGCCTGCGCCGGGGTGAATCCGAGTGCTTTGATGTAGTGCGACAGAAAAGCCAGCTCAAAGCCGTCGCCGGTCATAAACACGGCGATGGCGACATATCCCCAGATGAGGTTGAGCGGTAGACCGTACCACTGTTTGTTATTAACGGACATGTTGACCTCGATTTCAGAGTGCAGATGAGTGTCTCCGCTGCACAGCAGCGGAGCATTATTGTTATAAAATAAGGAGGTATGTTATTCGCGAATCAGCCTGCCGGCCTGTTGTAGCGCCTTATAGGCCGCATACCTGCGCTGATGAAGCGGGCTAAACGCCGTCTCGCTGTGATAGGTGGCATCCACCTGAGTAAACTGCTTCATGGCCTCCGGCAGCGAAGCCGCGACTCTGCCCGCCACCGCGCCGAGGATGGCGGAACCTAACAGCACCGGCTCGCGGCTGGCGGTGCTCACGATGCTAACGCCGCAGGCGTCGGCCAACAGCTGACGCACCAGCGGATGCTGCCCGGCTCCGCCGCTGATGACGATATTTTCACTCTCAATTCCGCAGGCGCGCTGGGCGTCAATGATCTGTCGCAGACCATAGCCAATCCCGCATAGCCCGGCAACGTACAGCGCGGTCAGGTTATCCAGGTCCCGCTCCATCCCCAGCCCGGCAATCAGCGCTTTCGCGTGGGGATCGGCAAGCGGCGCGCGATTACCGAGAAACTCCGGAACGACGTGCAGACCGGCGGCCAGCGTTACCGCTTCAGAAGGGGAAGCAACTTGCGTCAGAACGCGATCCGCCAGCCAGACCGGCAGAGGGACGCCTGCGGCTTTCGCTTGCTCGCGCGCTTCCGCCGCCGCCGGATGGAAGCTCAGCAGCTGGTCGATAGCCGCGCCGGCGGCGCTTTGCCCGCCTTCACTTAGCCAGTAGCCCGGCACCATCGCCGAATAGTAAGGGCCCCAGACGCCCGGGACGAATACCGCTTCCTGAGTGGTGGTCATGGTGCAGGAAGAAGTGCCGAAGACATAGGCCATATTGTTGACCGCGCCGTTAAGCACGCCGACGGTACCGATGCCGCCCGCGTGGGCGTCAATCATCCCCACCGCCACCGGCGTGCCGATCGGCAGGCCCATCTCCTCTGCCGCCGTGGCGCAAAGGCCCTCGCCGCAGGGGGTGCCTGGATCGACAATCCGCTGGCCGATGCGGACAAAATCTTCATCCGCCAGCTCTGCGAGGCCAATCTGGCGGAAGTAACCGGCATCCCAGCGTTGTTCATGCGCCAGGTAGGTCCATTTACAGGTCACCGTGCAGACCGAGCGGGCTTCATCGCCGGTTGAGCGCCAGGTGAGGTAATCGGCGAGGTCGAAGAAGTGGCGCGCCTGCTGATAGATGTGCGGGCGATTCTCCTTCAGCCACAAAATTTTCGGCGTTTGCATCTCCGGCGAGATTTTGCCGCCAACGTACCGCAGTACCGGGTGGCCCGTGGCATTGATCTTTTCCGCCTGCCCGGTGGCGCGATGATCCATCCAGACAATAATGTTGCGGTCCGCATCGTCCGAAGGCCCGACCGCCAGCGGCGCATCGTTATCGCCAATCACCACCAGCGAGCAGGTGGCATCGAAGCCGATCCCGGCTATCGACGACGGCGAAACGCCGGCGCTGGCCACCGCCGTTTTAATGCAGTAGCACACCGCCTGCCAGATCTCACGGCTCGACTGCTCGACCTTGTTTCCGGCGCTGCGAAACAGGGTTATTTCCCGGGTCGCGTGGGCGAGGAGCTCGCCCCGCAGATTGAATACCCCGGCGCGCACGCTGCCCGAACCGACATCCACGCCAATAATGTTTTGCGTATCGTTTTGCATCACATCCTCTCACAGGCTGGCCAGGGTCAGAGATCCACGCTGTTCGGCAGGATCACAATGTCGCGCACGGTGACGTTTTTCGAACGCGTCACCATAAACAGCACCGACTCCGCCACTTCAATCGGCTGCATCAGGCTGCCGTTGGCCAGCGCTTCGTCCATTTTGGCTTTTGGCCAGTCATCCAGCAGAGCGGTAACCACCGGGCCCGGCAGTACGGCGCCGACGCGCACGCCATACTGCGCCACCTGGCGACGAGTGGTGTGCACAAATGCCTGTACCGCGAATTTCGACGCGGTATAGACAGGCTCCCAGATCACCGGCACCACGCCCGCGATCGAGCTGGTGAAGATAATATCCCCGGATTTTTGCGCGATCAGATGCGGCAGGACGCTGCGCACGCAGCGGAAGGCGGCGTTGATATTGAGGTGCAGCACGCGGTCCCAGACGTCCGGGTCGCCCTCGGCCACCGGCCCGCCGATATAGGCGCCGGCGTTGGCGTGGAAGATATCGAGACGCCCGGTAAGCTGCAAAATGCCCTGCAGTAGGTTATCGACCTGGTCCGCCTGCATCAGGTCGACCTGCAGGGCGAAGGCGTTTTCGCCAAGTTCGGCGACCAGTTTGTTGAGCTTTTCGCCTTCGCGGTCGATCAGTACCACTTTTGCGCCAGCTCCCAGCAGGGTCCTCGCGCACTCGAGGCCGATACCGGACGCCGCGCCGGTGATCGCGGCGACTTTACCGCTGAGGGAAGTATTCATAGAGGAGACAGAGTGGTTCATTTTATAATCCTTTGCCGTGTCTGGTTAAAACTATCGAACGCGAGGGCATCACGTTCGAGGTGATAGACTAAACCTGGTAACATATTGAATATCAGCATCTTAATTCAGGCTTGCTGGCATGTTGAGGCGGTATGCGCGCGTACTTCCTGGCGTGAAAAGGATGCTCAATCGATGAAGCTATGTTGCTCTCGCTTCATCGATTGAGCAAGTGGGGAAATTAACAGCGACATGATTTTGTGACGCAAGTTGGAAAAATGAAGAAGATAACGATTTACGACCTGGCGGAACTTTCCGGCGTTTCGGCGAGCGCGGTGAGCGCTATCCTCAACGGTAACTGGAAAAAGCGCCGCATCAGCGCCAAGCTTGCGGAAAAGGTGACGCGGATTGCCGAGGAGCAGGGCTATGCGATTAACCGTCAGGCCAGCATGCTGCGCAGTAAAAAATCACACGTCATCGGTATGATTATCCCCAAATATGATAACCGCTACTTCGGTTCCATCGCCGAACGCTTTGAGGAGATGGCCCGCGAGCGCGGCCTGCTGCCGATTATCACCTGTACGCGCCGGCGTCCGGAACTGGAGATCGAAGCGGTAAAGGCGATGCTCTCCTGGCAGGTTGACTGGGTGGTCGCGACCGGGGCGACCAATCCGGATAAAATTTCCGCGCTATGCCAGCAGGCGGGCGTGCCAACGGTCAATCTCGACCTGCCGGGCTCTCTCTCGCCGTCGGTGATTTCGGATAACTACGGCGGCGCGAAAGCGCTGACTCATAAGATCCTGGCTAATAGCGCCCGCCGCCGCGGAGAGCTGGCGCCGCTGACCTTTATCGGCGGGCGCAGCAGCGACCATAACACCAGCGAGCGTTTACGCGGCTTCCACGATGCGCATCGCGAGCTGGGGCTTAGCGTGCCGCAGGCGAATATTCTGGCTCCCGGCTATTCGAAAGGCCACGTTGAGGCCTGCTTGCAGGAGCGGTTTGGCAGCGCGAAGACGCTGTTGCAGGGGATATTTGTTAACTCGACGATATCCCTGGAAGGGGTTGTGCGCTGGCTGTCGCAGGTGGGTCTGACCGGCAGCGAGCAGCCGCCGATGGGCTGCTTCGACTGGGATCCTTTTGTCTACCTGCTGGGGCACGATATCGACATGGTGCAGCAGGACGTGCCGGCGATGCTGGACGCTGTTTTTTCGATTATTGACGCCGGCGAAGCCAGCCAGCAGCGGATTGAAATTCCCCCGCGACTGATGAGCAGCAGCTGAGTCGCTGTCTGGCTGTTAAACGTTACCGCGTCAGCAGCCAGCGGGCGGTATGCTCATCGGTCACCAGGCCATTGATCCAGCCGCCTTTAAGGGCGGCCAGGATCGCCGGTCGTTTATGTTCTCCACAGGCAGCGGCAATCCGCGGGCAGTGGCTCTGGCGGATATCATAGCTGGTGATCATGCGGTTGATCTCGCTGTCTACCACGTCGCCTTGCGCATCAATAAACCGCCCGAGGATTTCCCCGATGCCGCCGCGGGCGGTCAGCTCATCCATCTGCGCCTGATTGATAAAGCCGTCTTTAAAGATCGGACTTTGCGTGCCCAGCGGACCAATGCCGACAAAAATCACGTCTGCCTCTTGGGCGACGCCGGAGACGCTGCGGAATAAGCGGTTGGTGCACCACATCTCATGCTCCTCCGCGCTCTGGGCGTAGCGCGGCGCCGGCCACTGATAGTACTTGGCCTTAATTTTGCGGGTCAGCAGCAGGGGCACGTCATCGTAATAATTGCACTGCCCGTCGGCGTTCATGGCGCTGATCAGCGCCACGCAGCGGGTATTCAGGCTGTCAAAATCGATGCGCTGCAGCGCTTTTTTCAGGGTCAGGCCCGAGCCCAGACCGATAATTTTCTCTTTATCATCCTGCAGATAGCGAGCCATCAGCTGATAGCAGCCAAATGACACACTGTCGAGGGTGCTTTCTTCGCTAAAGGCGGGGACCACATTGCACTCGATCAAGCGGTATTTTTCCTGCAGCAACTGCGCATAATCGAGGCAGTTCGCTACCGGATGGTGCAGATTAATTGACACAATCCCTTCTTCTTTCGCGGCGGCGATCAGCCGTTGCACCACCGGTCTGGAGGTGCCCAGCTGGCTGGCAATCTCGCTCTGATTCTGGCCGGCGATGTAGTACATCCATGCGGCACGCACCTTCTGATCCAACCGGATATCGTCTTCTTTACTCATGGTTTCCCGCCCTAAGTTGCTGGCCAGGGCACGCAATTGGCCCGGCGAATACCCGCATTCTCGCCGTGGTTGGCATAACTGGCAAGCTTTTGCTCTTTGCTGGTCATTTGTAATTTAATTGGGTAATTGCTCTTTTGTGATCCATGGCTCTTATTTTGGTCAAATGATCAATTACAGTGGCGCCATCAACTCAAGGAGAGCAGAACATGAACAATCAATTCACATGGCTTCATATCGGTCTGGGTTCTTTTCATCGCGCGCATCAGGCGTGGTATCTGCATCGTCTGATTGCTTCCGGGGATAATCGCTGGCGCATCGCGGCGGGGAATATTCGCAACGACGCCGAGCAGGTGGTCCAGGCGCTGGCGGCGCAGGGAGGACGTTACGTCCTCGAGACCGTCAGCCCGGAAGGGGAGCGCGAATATGAAGAGATCACCTCAATCCAGAAACTGCTACCGTGGCAGGCCGGGCTACAGCCGCTGATTAACGAAGGGGCAAACCCGCAGACCAAAGTTATCGCCTTTACCGTGACGGAAGGGGGGTACTACCTGAACACTCGCCATCGGCTGGAAACCAGCAACCCCGATCTGCAGGCCGACCTGCAAGGCGAGTGCAAAACCATTTACGGCACCCTCGCGCGGATCCTGGAAAAGCGCATGGCCGACAACGCCGGGCCGCTGACCCTGCTCAACTGCGATAACGTGCGTCATAACGGCGAGCGTTTCCACGACGGTATGGTCGAGTTCCTGCAGCTCACCGGCAAACAGGCGGTGATTGACTGGATGGCGGCCAATACCACCTGTCCGAACACCATGGTGGACCGCATTACCCCGCGTCCGGCGGCCGATCTGCCGGCCCGCATCAAAGCGCAAACCGGAATTGATGACAAAGCGCCGGTGATGGGGGAGACCTTTATCCAGTGGGTAGTGGAGAACAACTTCCGCGATGCCCGCCCGAATCTGGAGGCGGTCGGCGTGGAGATGGTGGAGTCGGTCATCCCGTATGAAGAGGCGAAAATTCGCATTCTGAACGCGTCGCACAGCTGCATTGCCTGGGCGGGAACCTTAATCGGCCAGCAGTATATTCATGAAAGCACGCTGACCGGTGTTATCTACGCCATTGCCGACCGCTACGTTACGGAGGACGTTATTCCGTGTCTCGGCGACAACGGCATTGATCTGCCGACCTATCGGGATGTGGTGCTTAAGCGCTTTACCAACCCCTATATCCAGGACACCAACCAGCGCGTCGCCGCCGACGGCTTCTCGAAAATTCCGGCGATGATCGCGCCAACCTTGCAGGAGTGCTACCAGCGCGGCGTCCGCCCGGAAGCGACCGCCATGCTGCCGGCGCTGTTCTTCGTCTTTATGGAGCAGTGGCACAAGGGAACTCTGCCATATCAGTACCAGGACGGCATCCTGGATGCGCAGGCGGTGCATGAGATGTTCGAGGCTCAGGATCCGGTGGCTGTCTACGCCCGTGATAAAGCCCTGTTTGGTGATCTCGCCAACAACGCGGATTTCCTGGCGCTGATGCGCAAGAAAGTCGCCGCCGTTTACACGCTGATTAACTAAGAGGTGGCTATGTATCTGGGTATCGATCTCGGCACATCGGAAGTCAAAGCGCTGGTCATTGATGAGAACCATGAGGTTATCGCCAGCCATAGCGCGCCGCTGAGTATTCAGCGGCCTCATCCGCACTGGTCAGAACAAGCGCCGGAGCTATGGTGGGAGGCGACGGAGTACCTGATGGCCACGCTACGGGAAAAATGCGCGCAGCATTGGCCGGCCATTAAGGCGATTGGCCTCTCCGGGCAGATGCACGGCGCGGTGTTGCTGGATGCAGAGGGGCAGGCGATCCGTCCGGCCATTCTGTGGAACGACACCCGCTGCGCCGCAGAGTGCGCCGAGCTGGAGGCGATGGCGCCGGAGTTGCATCAGGTGGCGGGCAACCTGGCGATGCCGGGCTTTACCGCGCCGAAGCTGTTGTGGGTGCGCCGTCATGAGCCGCAGCACTTTCAGCGCACCGCCACGGTGCTGTTGCCCAAGGATTATCTGCGCTACCGGATGACCGGGAAGAAAGTCTCCGATATGTCGGACGCCGCCGGGACGCTGTGGCTGGACGTGGCGAAGCGCGACTGGTCCGACGCTCTGCTGGACAAGTGCGGCTTGTCACGCAGCCAAATGCCGAAGCTGGTCGAAGGCTGCGAGGTTTCCGCCACCCTTGACCCGCAGGTGGCGGCGCGCTGGGGGCTGAACGCCTCGGTGATGGTGGCCGGGGGCGGGGGGGATAACGCGGTCAGCGCCATTGGCGTCGGCGCGGTCTCGCCGGGAGATGCGTTTATTTCGCTCGGCACCTCCGGGGTGCTGTTTGTGGTGACCGACGCCTATCGTCCGGCGCCGCAGTCGGCGGTACATGCGTTTTGTCACGTGCTGCCGAACCTGTGGCACCAGATGAGCGTCATGCTGAGCGCCGCCAGCTGTTTGCAGTGGTTCTGCCGCCTGACCGGCACCACGGAGGTGGCGCTGCTGGCGGAGATTGCCGAGCTAAGCGAGGAGGATAAAGCCAACGCGCCGTTCTTCCTGCCCTATCTCTCCGGGGAACGAACCCCGCATAACGATCCTGACGCGCGCGGCATCTTCTGGGGCATGACCCACGCCAGCCTGCGCGCGCAGCTCGGCTACGCGGTGCTGGAGGGGGTGAGCTTTGGGATCAACGACGGCCTGCAGGCATTGAAAGAGAGCGGGACGCCGATCGCGCAGTGCTCGCTGGTGGGCGGGGGCGCCCGCAGTCCGTTCTGGGCCCAGCTGCTGGCCGATATTCTCGCTATGCCGGTGGTGACCCACAAAGGCGGAGAGACCGGCGGCGCGCTGGGCGCGGCGCGGCTGGCCTGCCTGGCGGCGGGCAAACCGGTTGCCGCGGTGTGTGAAAAACCGGAAGTCTGGCAGACCTGGCGTGCGGATCCTGTTCGCCACCACACCCTGATGCAACGCTACGCGCAGTTTAAAGCCCTGTATTTAAACGATCTGCACTATCGACAGCACTGATTTTCATCATAACCGCCGCTTCGTTGCACGTCGCGGAGCGGCCACCCTGTACCCTGAAAACGAGGTCATTATGTCTATCAATAATAAACAGTGGCTCGGTTTACCCCTGAACCTGCTCTGGGGATACATCGCCATTGCCGTATTTATGACCGGCGACGGTTTTGAATTAGCCTTTCTGTCGCACTATATCAAAGCGCTCGGCTTCTCTCCGGCGGAGGCCTCCTTTGCCTTTACCCTCTACGGCCTGGCCGCTGCGCTGTCGGCGTGGATTTCCGGGGTGGTGGCGGAAATTATTACCCCGCTGAAAACGATGATGATTGGCTTCGTGCTGTGGTGCGTATTCCACGTGCTGTTCCTCGTTTTCGGCCTCGGTCACGCCAACTATGCGCTGATCCTGCTTTTCTACGGCATCCGCGGCTTCGCCTATCCGCTGTTCCTCTACTCGTTTATCGTGGCGATTGTCCATAACGTCAAAAGCGACAACGCCAGCTCGGCCATCGGCTGGTTCTGGGCGGTGTATTCCATCGGCATCGGGGTCTTCGGCAGCTATATTCCGAGCTTTACCATTCCGCACATTGGCGAAATGGGCACCCTGTGGCTGGCGCTGGCCTTCTGCCTTACCGGGGGCGTGATTGCCCTGGTTTCCCTGCGCCATATTCAAACGCCGCAGCATATGCAGAATCTCACCACCCGTGAGAAGTTTTCCGAGCTGGGACGCGCCGCGACGCTGCTCTATACCAACCGCAATATTCTGCTGTCGAGCATGGTGAGGATTATCAATACCCTCTCGCTGTTCGGTTTTGCGGTGATTATGCCGATGATGTTTGTCGATGAGCTGGGCTTCAGCACTTCAGAATGGCTCCAGGTATGGGCAGTCTTCTTCTTCACCACCATTTTCTCTAACGTGCTGTGGGGGATCCTCGGGGAAAAACTGGGCTGGATGAAGGTGGTGCGCTGGTTCGGCTGCATCGGGATGGCGCTCTCCAGCCTGGCGTTTTACTACATTCCTCAGCACTTTGGCCATAGCTTTGCGATGGCGCTGATCCCCGCCATCGCCCTCGGGATCTTTGTCGCCGCCTTCGTGCCGCTGGCGGCCGTGTTCCCGGCGCTGGAGCCGAAGCATAAAGGCGCGGCCATTTCGGTCTATAACCTGTCGGCGGGGATGTCGAACTTTCTCGCGCCGGCGATTGCCGTGGTGCTGCTGCCGTTCTTCAGCACCATCGGGGTGGTGATCGCCTATACCGGATTGTACGTGGTGGCCTTTTTCCTCTGCGCCTTTATCCGCGTGGAGCAGCCGGGGTTCTCCCACAAGGAAGCAACCGCCCGCGAGCAGGTTGAATTCTCATAGGTACTGCGGCTGGCATGCGCTTCATGCCAGCCTTAATGAGGTGAACGAATGAGTATGCAGGCGGTTATTTTTGACATGGATGGCGTGATTATTGATTCCGAGGCGCTGTGGCGTCAGGCGCAGATTGACGCCCTCGCGCAGTGGGGGGCAACGGCGAGCGTTGCTGAATGTGAAACCCTGACCAAGGGCAAGCGCCTCGACGACATTGCCGGCACCTGGTGCCGCTATTTTCAGCTTGATCTCGCTCCGCAGCGGCTTGAAGACGCCATCCTGCAGCGCATCACCCGCCTGATTGCCGCGAAAGGCGAACCGATGCGCGGGGTGCAGGAGGCGTTACGCTATTTTCGCGAAGCGGGTTATAAGATTGCGCTCGCCACGTCATCATCTCGTCAGGTTATTGCCGCTGTGCTGAACAAGCTTTCGCTCTGGCACTTTTTTGACGCGATCTCCAGCGCGGATGATGAACCACGCGGCAAACCGCACCCGGCGGTGTACCTCACGACGCTGCGGAAGCTCAATCTCAACGCCAGCCAGTGTCTGGTGATTGAGGATAGCTTTACCGGCTTTTGCGCGGCCCAGTCGGCGGGGATTGCCACGATAGTGATTGCAGAAGATAGCCAGCAGGCGCGTTTTCAGGCCGCCGCTGGCCGCTATCAAACCTTACCTGAACTGCTGGAAGCGCTTAGCGCGGAGCCAGCGGCGGCGGTTTAAGTCAGCCATTTGTGGGCGCAGACATTCCCGGGATGTAGCTGGTCGGTTAATCTCTTCTCTGCGCTCACGCCCTTTTTTCTCCTGGTCGATCTGCCTCACATTTCGCTCATCTTTTGTGAAAACAGTCACGTCTTGTTGTGCCAATGCCCAAATTTATGGCCTTGCTTAGCGGTGTTTGTCCGAGGCACTACTACGAAGTTGTGCTTAGATTATATATTGAAACGTATTTTCAATAATGTGAAACCGCTTTGCCGATCTGCTTGTGTCGATCGGATTTGGCCGTGATAAGGACCGAGCATGAAAATTGAATCTGTGAATGTCACCGTTTTCCAATATCCCACTCGTCGGGTTTCCGACAGCGCCGGGCACTCCCATCCGGGGGTTGAAAGCATGGCCAAAATGGCGATGCTGACCATCACCGCTGATGATGGGGCGCAGGGCTTTTCGTTTGCGCCTCCGGAAGTCGTGCGCCCGTTCGTGGTGAATACTTTTTTTCGCAAAGTGCTGGTGGGACAGGACCCGTTTAACCGTGAGCGTATCTGGCAGGATCTTAACCACTGGCAGCGCGGCAGCGCACATCAGCTAACGGAGCGCGCGCTGTCGTTTGTTGAACAGGCGCTGTGGGACCTGATCGGCCGCAGCCTTAAGATGCCGGTTTATAAGCTGCTCGGCGGCTATCGCGACACTGTCCCGGCTTACGGTAGCACCATGTGCGGCGACGATCTGCCGGGCGGCCTGTCGACCCCGGAAGAGTATGCCGCTTTTGCTGAGAAGCTGGTCGCCCGCGGCTACAAGGCCATCAAACTGCACACCTGGATGCCGCCAATCTCTTTTGCGCCCAATCCCAAAATGGACATTAAAGCCTGCGCGGCGGTGCGCGAAGCCGTAGGGCCGGATATTGACCTGATGATTGATGGCTATCACTGGTACAGCCGCGCCGAGGCGCTGTGGATCGGCAAAGAGCTGGAAAAACTCAATTTCGCCTGGTTTGAAGAGCCGATGGAGGAGGATTCGATGTCCTCCTATGCGTGGCTGGCGGAAAACCTGTCGATTCCCATCGTCGGGCCGGAGAGCTTCGGCGGCAAGCACCACATGCGCGCCGAATGGGTGAAAGCCGGGGCCTGCGACATTCTGCGCGCCGGCGCTAACGGCGTGGGGGGGGATTACACCGACCATGAAGGTGGCGGCGCTGGCGGAATCTTTCGGCATGGATTGCGAAGTCCACGGCAACGGAGCGGCAAGCCTGGCGGTGGTGGGCGCGATCCGCAACTGCCGCTGGTACGAGCACGGCCTGCTGCATCCGTTCCTCGACTACGATGAACCGGCGGCCTATCTCAACAGCATTGTCGACCCGATGGATGACCAGGGATTTGTGCATTTGTCACAACGTCCGGGTCTCGGTGAAGACATTAATTTTGCGTATATCGAAGCCAATACCGTTAGCCACGACTGATTTAAAAAAATAAATACCCGATGGCGCTGCGCTTATCGAGCCTGCGGCCCGGTAGACCGGATAAGCCGAAAATGCCGCCATCCGGCAACATGTACCCTACAGTACAGGCAAACAGAGATATGAAAAAAACCTCCTTACTGGGAGCGTGTATTCTCGCGCTCGCCATGTCGATGGGGAGCGGGGAGGCGGTGGCGAAAACGCCGCCCGGCCAGCTGATCATCGGCATGAATATGAATAACCTGCTCACCCTTGACCCGGCGGCGATGACCGGTAACGAAGTGGTGGGGATCGTGGTCAACCTCTACGACTCGCTGGTGGAGCTTGACCCTGAGCAGCTCACCACCGTCAGGCCCGCGCTGGCGAAATCCTGGGATATCAGCCCCGACGGCAAAACCCTGACCTTTCATCTGCGCGATGACGTTAAGTTTCACTCCGGCAACCCGCTGACCGCCGCCGACGTCGTGTGGTCAATGCGGCGCATCCTGCACCTCAACCTGGCCCAGGCCTCAGTATGGAAATCCTATGGCTTCAGTAAGAAAAATATCGACAGCCAGGTCAGCGCGCCGGACCGCTTCACGGTGCAAATCGTATTACCCAAAGATAACGATCCGCAGCTGGTGATTTACTCGCTGGCGGCGCTGGGCAACCTCGGAGTGCTGGACAGTAAAACGGTGCAAAGCCACCAGCAGGATAACGACTGGGGTAACCGCTGGCTAACCACCCATGAAGCCGGTTCCGGGCCGTTTATCCTCGAAACCTGGCAGGCGAAAGATGTGCTGCGCATGAAGCGCAACCCTGACTACTGGCGCGGCGAGGCGAAAATGAGCCGCGTGGTACTGCGTCATTTCCAGGAGTCGCAAACTCTGCGCCTGATGATCGAAAAAGGCGACCTTGATATTGCCAACAATATGGCGGTTTCCGATATCAACGCCCTGCGCAGCGACCCGCAGCTGACCGTCGATGCGGTGCAGCGCGGCACCATGTACTACGTGGCGATGAGCATGAAAGAGGCGCACTTCGCCAATCCGAAAGTGCGCGAGGCGGTGCGCTATCTGATTGATTACCAGGGTATCAATAAAGCGCTGATGCCGGGCTACGGCGTGCTGCACCAGCGGCCTATCAAAGCGGGAATGCCGTCCACGCTACCCGATCCCGGCTACAGGCTGGACGTGGCGCGGGCGAAAAAGCTGCTGGCGGAAGCGGGATATCCCAACGGCTTTGATACCACGCTGCGGGTACTCTCCGATCAGCCATTTCTTAACATCGCTATCGCCGTGCAGTCGACGCTGATGCAGGCGGGGATTAACGCCAAAATCATCACCGGCACTGGTAACCAGATCTACGGCGCAATGCGCGAGCGTAAATTTGACCTGCTGGTAGGTCGCGGCGGCAGCGGGATGGAGCCGCATCCGCACTCCAGCCTGCGCGCGCTGGTCTATAACCCGGATAACAGCGATAAGGCGCGCCTGACCAACTTCCAGGGCTGGCGTACCGGTTTTTACGACCCGCAACTGAATACGATGATTGACCAGGCCCTGCTGGAACGCGATCCGCAAAAACAGGTGGCTGACTACCAGGCCATCCAGACACGCTACGACCAGCTGGTTCCGGCTTTAATTCCGCTTTCGCAGATGGTTGATTCGGTCGTCGTGCGCAACGAGGTACGGGAGTATCAGCCGCACCCCTCCGCCACCACTTTTCTGCGTGACGTCTATAAAGTCCGCGAAGGAGAGAAAGGATGAGTACCGCAATCCTTGCGCCCGGCTCACGCGGCCGGCGCTTATCAAAACGGCTACTGCAGGTGGTGATTACACTGTTCGGCCTGCTGCTGCTGACCTTTACCATTGGCCGCGTCATGCCCATCGACCCGGTGCTGGCGATTGTCGGCCCGGATGCTGACCAGAGTACCTATCAGCAGGTTTACCAGCAGCTGGGGTTTGATAAATCGCTGACCACCCAGTTTGGCATCTATTTCGTCAACCTGTTGCACGGCGATCTGGGCAACGCGCTGCTGACCGGGAAACCGGTGGTGGACGATATTATCCGCGTCTTCCCGGCCACCATGGAGCTGGCAACGATGGCGATTATTGTCGGCGCGGGTCTTGGTATTCCGCTGGGCGTGTTGGCGGCAGCGCGGCGCAATAGCGTCTCCGATTATGTGGTACGCATTATCAGCCTGGCGGGCTACTCGACGCCGATCTTTTGGGTCGGGATGATGGGGCTGCTGGTGTTCTATGCCTGGCTTGGCTGGGTAGGCGGCGCCGGGAGGGTAGATCTCGGGCTGGATGGTGTGGTGCCGCGCCGCACCGGGCTGATGACCGTTGATGCGCTGCTGGCCGGCAACGGCCAGGTGTTCTGGAACGCCATTAATCATCTGATTCTTCCCGCCTCGCTGCTGGGTTTTCACTCGCTGGCTTATATCAGCCGTATGACCCGCAGCTTTATGCTGGCCCAGCTGTCGCAGGAGTTCATTATTACCGCCCGGGTGAAAGGGCTGACCGAGCGCCAGGTTATCTGGAACCATGCGTTTCGTAACATCCTCGTGCAACTGCTGACGGTGGTGGCGCTGGCCTACGGCGCGCTGCTGGAAGGCGCGGTGCTGATTGAAACCGTCTTCTCATGGCCGGGGTTTGGCTCCTACCTTACCGGAAGCTTGCTGCTGGGCGATATGAATGCGGTGATGGGCTGCGTGCTGCTGGTGGGGGTGATCTTCGTGATGCTCAACCTGCTCTCCGACATGCTGTATCAATTCTTTGACCCGAGGACAAAATCATGACCGTTTCTCTGGATTCGCCGCTTTCGGGTGGTGCGGGCGAAGGCCGTCAGCGGCTGCAACGCGCGGCGGCGCGGGCCGTCGGGTTTATCGGCAAAATGGCGCGCAATCCGCTCACGGCCATCGGCGGAGGAATTATCTTTATGCTGCTGGTGGTGGCGATTTTCGCGCCGCTGATTGCGCCTTATAACCCGCTGGTACAGGACCTGAATAGTGCGCTGGTCGCGCCGAATGCGCAGCACTGGTTCGGCACCGATGAGTTTGGCCGGGATATCTTTAGTCGCCTGGTGTACGGCTCCCGCATCACGCTCTATATCGTGCTGCTGGTCTCGGTGACTGTCGGTCCGCTCGGGCTGCTGCTGGGCGTCAGTGCCGGTTATTTCGGCGGTAAAGTCGATATGGTGCTGATGCGCGTCACCGATATTTTCATCTCCTTCCCGAGTCTGGTCCTGGCGCTGGCGTTTGTCGCCGCTTTAGGACCGGGGCTGGAGCACGTGGTTATCGCCATCACGCTGACCGCCTGGCCGCCGATTGCCCGTCTGGCGCGCGCCGAAACGCTCTCTCTGCGCCAGGCTGATTTTATCTCCGCCGTGCGTCTGCAGGGCGCTTCATCGGCCCGCGTCCTCTGGCGCCATATCGTGCCGCTGTGTCTGCCCTCGGTCATTATCCGTATCACCATGAATATGGCCGGGATCATTCTGACCGCGGCCGGCCTCGGCTTTCTCGGCCTCGGCGCGCAGCCGCCAGAGCCGGAGTGGGGAGCGATGATCTCCAGCGGGCGCACTTATATGATGGAGTGCTGGTGGGTCGTAACCATTCCGGGGCTGGCGATTTTGATCAATAGCTTAGCGTTCAACTTCTTAGGAGATGGCCTACGTGACATCCTCGATCCCCGTAGTGAATAATGCACCGCTGCTCGACGTGCGCGATTTGTGCGTCGACTTTGTTAACGGTAGCGCGGTGACCCACGCCGTGCGCGGCGTCTCCTTCCAGCTGGGGCATGAGAAGCTGGCTATTGTCGGCGAGTCCGGTTCGGGTAAGTCCACCGTTGGGCGCGCGCTGCTGCAGCTGCATCCGAAAAAGGCCCGCGTCAGCGCCAGCCGGATGCAGTTTGCCGACCTCGATCTGCAGCATCTTAGCGAAGCGCAGATGCGTGGCGTACGCGGCAAACGTATCTCGATGATTATGCAGGATCCGAAATATTCGCTGAATCCGGTGGTCTGCGTGGGTAAGCAAATCGCCGAGGCCTGGCTTACTCATCATCCCGGGCGCAAAGATGAGGCGAAAGCCAGGGCGCTGGAGATGCTGGAGGTGGTGCGTATTCGCCAGCCGGAGCGCGTTTATCAGCTTTATCCGCATGAAATATCCGGCGGACAGGGACAGCGCATCATGATCGCCATGATGCTGATTACCGACCCGGAGCTGATCATTGCCGATGAGCCCACCTCCGCGCTGGACGTGTCGGTGCGCCTGCAGGTGCTGGGCCTGCTGGATGACCTGGTTCAGTCGCGCGGGTTGGGGCTGATTTTTATCAGCCACGATATCAACCTCGTGCGCAGCTTCTGCGACCGGGTGCTGGTGATGTACGCCGGACGGGTAGTGGAGTCCATCGCCGCTAAAGATCTCGATAACGCCCGTCACCCCTACACTCAGGGATTGATTAACTCGCTGCCGGATATGCAGCATCGTCGCCCGATACTGCCGGTGCTGCAGCGTCAGGCCAGCTGGTTAACGGATTAAGGAGCGGATAATGATTGAAGTTCAACATCTCAACCTCGCGTTTGGCGAGGGGGAGAAGCGTAACCAGGTGCTGTATGACGTCAGTTTCCACGTTAAGCCCGGCGAGATCTACGGTCTGGTAGGAGAGTCCGGTTCCGGTAAAACGACGGTGCTCAAGTGCCTGGCGGGGCTGTTTACCCACTGGCAGGGGGAACTGACCATCGATGCTCAGCCCTTAGGGCATGAAATTAGCCGCGAGCGCTGCCGTCAGGTGCAGATGGTATTTCAGGACCCCTACGGATCGCTGCATCCCCGTCACACCATTGGCGATATCCTCGAAGAGCCGCTGCAGATCCATCGTATCAACGACCGCGACCGGCGGATCAATGTGCTGCTGGATAAAGTTGGCCTCAACCGCGCCTTTCGCGAGCGCTATCCGCATCAGCTCTCCGGCGGGCAGCGGCAGCGCGTGGCGATAGCCAGAGCGCTGATTCTTGAGCCTCAGGTGCTGCTGCTGGATGAGCCGAGGTCGGCGCTGGATGTGTCGGTGCAGGCTGAGATCCTTAACCTGCTGGCGGAACTGCAGCGGGAGGCTAAGCTCACTTACCTGATGGTCACCCACGATCTTGGGGTTATTGCCCACTTATGCCAGAAAGTGGCGGTGATGCAGTACGGGAAGATCCTCGAAACCCTGACGGTCGATGCGCTGGTCAGCGGCCAGGCGCAGATGGCCTATACGCAGATGCTGGTTAACGCCAGTCGGCAATATACGCGCGAAATGGCGCGCGAGGTGGCGGAATACTAAGCTTTATGGCGCATTGTCTCACGGCAGATGCGCCCATTTTAATAGGTAACTATTTGATGTTATAGGTTTTTTGTGGTTGTGGGTATCGTCTATTAATGTAAGCACGGTGCTTGGATCGATATCCTGCCCAGGTTTTTCCTGCAGCCGCAGGTGCCGTTTTACCTTAACATTCAGAGTCTCAATCAACGAACCCGGCTGCTATATACCAGCCGGGCGCCGTCTTTGCTTTGCGAAGCCTGATCAGCGTAGCAGCGGGCAGTCGGGCGGCAGCCGGCAGCGCAGGGCCGCCGGTAACAGCTCCATACGGAAGGTTTTGCCGCTGAGCGGCTCGCCGTCGAGGTTAAAGGTCATCTCATGGGGCGCGGTTATTTCAAACCACGAGGAGACACCGTCAACAATATTCGGCGAGTTTTCCGGATTCGCCAGGGTGCTGAACAGGGCAGGGATCAGCTCTTCGCCGGTGAAAATGCGCAGATGCAGCAGACCATCGTTAATCAACGCCTCCGGACACAGCTGCTGGCCGCCGCCGGCCTGGCGGCCATTGCCGATGCCGATGACCAGCGCATCGCCCTGCCAGTGAAAGTTCTCCCCGCGGATCTCGCAGCGGTCCGGCTTCAGGGTATCCATGCGCATCAGACCGTGGATTAAATAAGAGACACCGCCGAGCGCGGCCTTGAGTTTTTCCGGCGTTTCGGTGGTGATCCGGGTGCCGAACCCGCCGGTCGCCATATTAATAAAGCCGGTTTTATCATTCACCCGGGCGATATCTATCGGCACATCGCGGCCGACGATCGCCAGCTTGAGGGCGCTGGCCAGATCCTGCGGGATACCGACGCTGGTGGCGAAGTCGTTAGCCGTGCCCAGCGGTAAAATCCCTAGCGCCATCTTGCCGCCGCGCTCCACCAGCGCGGTCGCCACTTCATTAATGGTGCCATCGCCACCGCCGGCGATCACCGTTTCAACGTTCAGCTGCAGGGCTTCATCGATAAACCGAGCGGCATCGCCCTTTTCCCAGGTCACGCGGACGTGAATATCAATCCCTTCATCGCGTAACAGGTTAACCGCTTCGCGTAGCTGCGGTTCATTGGCACCTTTGCCGTTAAGGATCAGTAAGCTGGCAGGAAACGTAGACATCATCAAGGGAACCTTTATTGCTCAATGTTGCATAAAGTGTACCGCATGACGAAAGCGAAGACCGGAGGAGAGGCAAAAAAATAAGCCCGCGTAAGGGAGATTACGCAGGCTAAGGAGGTGGTTCCTGGTACAACTAGCATTTATGGGTTATGTTTTTCAGCGAAATGGATGATACCTGTTTCGATCGAAACGGTATGTGATCCGATTCTAATATCCTTACATCGTGAAAAAATAACGCAAATTAACTAGTTACCGTGCGGATTTCTGGTTGTTTGACCAGTAAAGTTGCGCATCAGCAAGGCATACTGCAGGGGCAGGTCGTCCGGCACAGGCAACCAGACGGTATAGCCATCGCCCGGGGCCACCGGCATGGTTTCGCCTTTGCGATTCTCCATATGCTCAAGGGTGAAGTTGACGTTACCCTGCGGGGTCATCAGCTCAAGGCTGTCGCCGACGCTGAACTTATTTTTGACCGCCACGGCCGCCAGCGGGCCGTTACGCTCTCCGGTGAATTCGCCGACAAACTGCTGGCGCTCGGAGACGGAGTAGCCGTACTCGTAGTTCTGATAATCGTCATGGGTATGGCGGCGCAGGAAGCCTTCGGTGTACCCGCGGTGGGCCAGCCCCTCCAGGGTCTCCAGCAGGCTGGTATCGAACGGTTTGCCGGCGGCGGCATCGTCGATCGCCTTGCGGTAAACCTGAGCGGTGCGCGCGCAGTAGTAGAAGGATTTGGTGCGGCCTTCGATCTTCAGCGAGTGAACGCCCATCTGGGTCAGACGCTCAACGTGGGCGATAGCCCGCAGATCTTTCGAGTTCATGATGTAGGTGCCGTGTTCGTCCTCAAAGGCGGTCATGTACTCGCCCGGACGTTTGGCTTCCTCAATCATAAAGACTTTATCGGTCGGCGCGCCGATGCCGAGGGTAGGCTCCACGGTCTGCACCGGGATCGGCTCATATTTGTGGACGATGTTGCCGACGTCGTCCTCTTTGCCTTCCGCCACGTTGTATTCCCAGCGGCAGGCGTTGGTGCAGGTCCCCTGGTTCGGGTCGCGCTTGTTGATATACCCGGAGAGCAGGCAGCGGCCGGAGTAGGCCATGCACAGCGCGCCGTGGACGAAAATCTCGATCTCCATCTCCGGCACCTGGCGGCGAATCTCTTCGATTTCATCCAGCGACAGTTCACGCGACAGGATCACGCGGGTCAGCCCCATCTGCTGCCAGAATTTAACCGTCGCCCAGTTGACGGCGTTAGCCTGCACTGAAAGATGGATCGGCATCTCCGGGAAGTGTTCCCGCACCAGCATGATTAAACCCGGATCGGACATGATCAGCGCGTCCGGACCCATCTCCACCACCGGCTTCAGATCGCGAATAAACGTTTTCAGCTTGGCGTTATGCGGGGCGATGTTGACCACCACATAGAATTTTTTACCCAGCGCGTGGGCTTCATTGATGCCGAGCTGCAGATTTTCGTGATTGAATTCGTTGTTACGCACGCGCAGCGAGTAGCGCGGCTGGCCGGCATAAACGGCATCGGCGCCATAGGCGAAAGCGTAACGCATATTCTTCAGCGTTCCCGCCGGGGAGAGGAGTTCTGGTTTAAACATGGTGTTCTCGTTCTGATGACAGGTCAGATTCGCCGCACCCGGTGCGGCGAGTTGGGGAGTGCCCCCACATTAAGGGCGGGCATTGTAGCGCTGTGGGGCAGGGGAGTAAACCACCTTACACCATGGAGTTGACCTGCCCCGGCAGCTCGGAATCAGGGATGCGTGAGGTGTACCAGGCAAAGCGCCAGCGTTTCCAGAAAGAATCGAAATGGAGAGCATCCAGATCCATGAATAATTCATGTTCAGGGTACAAGGTGATGAAAAAATGCGCCCAGCGCGCGCTCTGTTTCATATTATAAAGCGCTTTATCCCGTTTGTTACTGTACAGCTGCGACAGCGCCACCATGGCCTCCGGCGAACCTTTATTTGCCGCTTCCCGCACCTGTTGCAAATGTGAGTGCGCCAGCGCTAAATCTTTTACGCCGCAATATTAAGCAGAAAGAGTTCCCAGGCCCGCTTATCGCCATAGCGGGAGGCCAGATAGAGATTATCGAGAAGGTTTTTTTCGTAAGCGGCGCGCTTTTCCGCCGGCGGAGCCTGGTTGATCAGACGTTCGCTGCAGTTGGCCATGCGGCAATGGATCTCCTGCAGATCCTGTTCATAGCCGTCATCGCCGCCGTTGGCGATCAAGCGATATTTATTATCTGCGTCGCGCTGCGCGACGTGCTGGCGTAAAATCTCGGCCGCTTGCTGGCAGTAACCGAAGGCGATGGCGGGATCGTACGGCAACAAGCCTCCGTTATCTCTGGCATTAGATTCCACCCCGAGCTGATTAAGCGCGCTGGGGATGTTTCTCCGGGCGCCAAGGTGGGCCAGGGGCAGGAGATATTCGGGGTAACCGAGCCAGCGAAAATCTTTTATCGCCGCCCGCCAGTTATGGTCGTATTCAATGTCGGCGACACTATCGAGCCAGACGGCGCCCTGCGCTTCATCTTTTTCAAAGCCAAATAGCCCCGCGTACTGGAAGTAGCCGCAATAGATTTTCGGCACGCCGTATTCGGTTTGTTGCGCATTCTGGCAGATGAAATTGTAAATCCACTCGCTGTCCGGGAAATCGCGCAGCGCAAACTTTAACGCCCACGCGGTGTAGTAATTGTTGAGCTTCACTTTTTCCATGACCGAACGCTGCAAGGTGAGCCAGAGCGCGTCTTTATCGTCTAAATCGCTATAGCAGAGCAGCAGCCACTCCAGCGCATGGTGGCGAGACTGCGCCATGTGCGCCCGCCGGGCAATCTCTTCGGCTTTGGCGATAATATGCTCCCGCTCGGTCGGTGAATCCACTTCATTGATACGCAGATCGCGATGGTCATCCCACCAGATTAAAAGTTCCAGATGCTCCCGCTCGGCGGCGGTAAGATGATCGCATACCGGTGATGCCAGAAATTCGCGGATCTCCTGATGCGATCCTCACCAGCGCGGCATACGAAACGGAATATACTCATCCAGCGCGTAAAATGCCGTCGGGAAAATCGCCAGACAAACGGCGAGCCAGTAGCGTTGCCCGGCGTCGCCATCGCACGCAGGCAGTACCTGCGGACGAGGCAGAACCGGGCATACCGCGTCGGCAAACGACAGGCCGGAATGGGCCATCAGCGCCTCCACTTCCTGCGGTGAGCGGCGGTGATACTCAGCCAGTTCCTGCATCAGCGGTCGTCCTGCAACCTCAGCGCCGGCAAGGAACTCAGCCAGCCAGTCGGGCTGGCCGAAGACCTTAGAGTTAGTGCTGGTCAGGGACGCCGCCATCCACTGGCGTGGTTCGAGGTCGATGGCGTAGAGAGCGGCAATGACCATCCGCTCATTGCAGGCGCTGGCGCAGATCCACATGGCGCGGGTGGTATCCTGCGCCCAGCCGTAGCTGCGATAGAGCCACGCGCGGTGGTTCCAGTACTGGGCCTCAGCAAGCCAGGCATAGCTGGAGCGCGGGCGGGCGCGCTGCCAGTTTTTGATCGGCGCTAACCCAGCAGGCCCGGCCTCGACCAGCGCATCCATATCGTAAAAATGGTTGCACATCTGCGTCCAGGCGAGGAAGTAACGTTTTTCCGCCTCGCGGCTGGTCAGGCTTTCCGCCAGCGCCCGGCTATAGCGCGCCTCGAGCTCGTCATAACATCCTTCGCGCAACAGGCCGGGAAGATCCGCGATAGACCACTCGCGCTGACTGTCATTGAGGGGATTTTTACGGTTGCACATCTCAAACATGGCGGTGAGCAGTGGGTCATCCTTTTCCATATATACTCCTTTTAAACCGGGTCGAAAATTTTGAAGTCATTCCACGGCAGCGTTTTCCAGCGGCTGAAGGAGGCTTTCAGATAACAGGCCACCTCCTGCACATCGCGTCCGGCAACCGCCGTTGGCGTATCCATTAATGCCAGCCGTACCCGGCGGGCGCGGACGTAGGCGGTGGCGTAATCTTCCCACGAAGCAAAACAATCCTGCGCCCGCTGGGCGTTTAACAGGAGAACCAGCCAGGCCTGATTTTCGTCGCACCAGCCGAGCCCGGCGATACAGCGCGTCAGAAAGGCGGTGCGCATGCAGTCGAACGCCAGCGCGTCGCGAACCCGGCCCTGGGCCGCCATGTGGTGGTAAACGTGCGCGGCGAGTTGCCCATGCCCGCCGGCCAGCAGCGCAGGATCTCGGCGATCTGCTGGCGTAACGCCGCGCCGTCGAGGTGCTGATGCAAGCCCAGTTCTTTTTTTACCTGCTGCGTCAGGTGGCGGCGCTGGTCATCATCAAGTTTCAACGCCAGCTGTACGCCTTTTGTCGGCAGGCCATTGCGGTGCGAGAGGAGATCGGCTAACGCCAGCGCCCACTGGCGTCTTCGGCTATCGCGGCGCAGATCGTTAAGATGGTCCTTTTCTTTTTCCTCGGCGATGCGGGCGGCAACCAGCTGTTTATTCTTTTTTTTGGCGCGTAAGCGCAGGTAATAAGCGGTGGTAAACAAGGCTATCAGCAGCATCAAGGACTCTCTCCGGTGTGGGGTCGGTAGCGCGTGGTTTGTAGCGTCAGGCTCTCAATTTCAAAAGGCTGGCTGCAGGTGTTTTTCCCGGCAAGCGTAGGGTGCCATTCATGCTGTGGGAACAGCATTTCCGCCGCGGTCGCCACGTTGGGATCGATCGTCCGAAGATAGCGCAATGCCTCCGGAGCGCTGTGCAGAAGCAGCCACTGTAGCGCCACCGGTGGGTGAGGGAAGTGCGTCATTAAATGAAAATTGTTATGCAGAACGTTGAGTAAAAAATCAAAATCAACCACATCGGTGATAAATTTCCAGCCAGCAAATTGCGGCGTCGCTTCATAGACGATCCCCATACCTTCACAATCGGCGTGGCGCTCGGGACGTGGTTGCAGATAATGTAATAAAGCCAAAACGTCGGCGGCATATTTTTTAACAGGATGCTGGTTCTGCTTACCTTTAATTTGATCGATACTCATGCTGTCATTATTTATCCTCAGGCTCAGGGTGACGTGGGGAATATTATTTTCGTCGCGCAGGCTCAGAAGGCGAAATGCGCCTTGTTCAATTTGCCGGGCGTAGTACTCGCCGTAGCCGCCGGAGAGTGACCCTTTATCCTCGAACTGGCCGACACAGTGCTGCATATGCCAGGATTCATAGGCCATTTCACTACGCAAAGCCGGGCTGGCGGCATCGAAGGCGACCCACTGCCCAGCAGTGACCTTCATCAGCGGCTTAACGGTGTCGTCGCTGGAGGGGTACCAGCCTCGTTCGCGCAGGCGCTGCATTTTCTGGTGCTCGGCCTCGCGCATGTCCAGGACGGTGAAACAGTTAATGCGCTGAAGTTTGCTTTCCAGCCGCGTGCCTTCCTGCCGCGACAGGAACTCCAGTAACTCCCTTTCCGTCGCCAGCAGCTGCGGATGCTGTGGATTAAGATAGTAAAAGGCGCCGCCGCCGCCCAGCCCGGATATCAACCACGCGGGGATCGCCTTCTCCGCGCCAAAGTAAACCGCATAATCGGCGGCGGAGCGTACGGGGTAAACGTGGGGAAAATTACCGATAGCCCAGCGAAAAAATGGTTGCTTAGCCAGCGTTGAATACTACTACCGTCGTCACGCTGTTCGCTGCGAGAAATAATGGCCGATTTTACATCAGGGGCGTTAATTATATTTCGTGGACTATATTTTCTATGAATATTACTCATGGCATTCCTTGCGCAGTTGAATATATAGAGAATATCCGCCTGCAATATATCATGCCGGTGACGTATTTCTTATTTTTGCCAGTATTCTCAGATTATGACCCGAAGGGCGCAGTTTTTCCTGAAGCGCCGCTGAGGGGCTTATTTGGGGGAGCGGATAACAGAAAACGCCAGCCCCGGCGCTGAGCCGGGGCTGTGCGGTTACGCCAGGCGGCAGGCGTCGGCTTCCCAGCGATATCCAACGCCGTAAACGGCGCGGATAAATGACTGCTCGGCGTCCAGCGATTCCAGCTTGCGGCGCAGGTTTTTGATATGGCTGTCAATGGTGCGATCGGTGACCACGCGGTAATCATCGTACAGATGATTGAGCAGCTGTTCGCGGGAGAAGACTTTACCCGGTTCCTGAGAGAGGGTCTTCAGCAGCCGGAACTCGGCGGGCGTGAGGTCCAGCAGCTTGTTGCGCCAGGAAGCCTGGAAGCGGCCCTCGTCGACAATCAGCGGGCTTTCGGCATCCAGCGCCTGCAGATCGCGCTGCGGCTTGCAGCGGCGAAGAATGGTCTTCACGCGGGCCACCACTTCACGCGGGCTATAGGGCTTACAGATATAGTCATCGGCGCCGATTTCTAACCCCAGCAGGCGGTCGATCTCCTCGATTTTGGCGGTTACCATCACCACCGGAACCTCAGAGAAACGGCGGATTTCCCGGCACAGAGTGAGTCCGTCGGTACCGGGCAGCATCAGATCCAGCAGGATCAGATGCGGCGGCGTCTGGCGAACGTACGGTAGAACCCGATCGCCGTGATTGATCAGCGTCGGCGCGTAACCCGCCGCCTGAAGATAATCGATCAGCAATTGGCCCAGTTTGGGCTCATCTTCCACGATAAGAATGCGCGGCGTGTTTTCATCAACAGGTAATTCAGTCATACGTCTCTCGATAAATTACGTTCCAGAGGTAACTCTACTTTAATGCTAACCCCGCCCAAAGGCGAATGGCCGGCACGTAAAGTGCCGCCGTGGGCAGCCACGATGTTAAGGCAAATCGCCAGCCCCAGACCAGAGCCGCCGCTGGCACGATTACGCGACCCTTCGGTACGATAAAAGCGCTCAACCAGCCGCTCCAGCTGTTCGTCGGTGACGCCGGGCGCGCTATCGGCAAAGTCGAGAATCAGCATCTGGCCGCTCTGGCTGGCGCTAATCTGCAGGCCGCCGCCGCTATCGGTATAGCGCAGGCTGTTTTCCAGCAGGTTGTTGAACAGCTGCATCAGGCGATCCCGGTCGCCGAAAATCGTCGCGCTTTCCGGCAGCGAAACGCCAATCGACATTCCACGGCTGGCGAAGCGCTCGCGAAACGCGCCGGCGGCGACCTCCAGCAGATTAATAATATCCACCGAGCTTTTCTGGTAGGTGAGGGCGCCTTCATCGGACATGGAAAGCTGGTGCAAATCCTCGACCAGTTTGGTGAGGGTGGCGACCTCCGCCTGTAGGGAGGCGATGGAATCCGGGGTAAATTTCCTGATGCCATCCTGAATCGCCTCCAGCTCGCCGCGCAGCACCGCCAGCGGCGTGCGCAGTTCATGAGAAATATCGGCCATCAGGTCGCGGCGCATTTGCTGATTGCGTTCAAGGGTACTGGCTAGCTGGTTGAAATCTTTCGCCAGGCGCCCCAGTTCATCGCTGCTGGTGGCGGTGACCCGGGTGGAGAAATCGCCGGCCGCCAGACGATGAGTCCCCTCAACCAGCCGTTTAACCGGGGCGAGCAGACCGCGCGCCAGCGGGAAGGTGGCCAGCGCCGCCAGCAGCGTAGCGAGGGCGACAATCAGCCAGCTGGTGCGTTTCTGCTGACGGTCGAAGTTGATATCGGTGTTGCGCGTCAGGCGCTCAACCGGCGAGGCAATGACCGCGCCAACCTCGAGGCCGTTAACCATAATGCTGCGCCGGGTGCCGTCTGTCGGGACGCGCTCGCGCGGGCCCACCAGTACGCGCCCTTTCTGATCGACCACCCAGAACATCGTGCGCCAGCCGTGCGGAGGCATATCAGGACCGGGACCGCGATCGCCACGATCGCCACGATCGCCGCGCGGGCCCTCAAGGGGGCGGTCCGGCGCGGCATCCGGCGGCATCTCTCCGGGGCCGGGGCCCGGACGCGGTTCGTCCATCGGACCCATACCGCGACCCGGCGGCGAGCGATCGTCATTGTCGCGCTCAAAGTTTTTCAGCAGCTGGAAAATAAAGCGGTCGTTGTTGCGCAGGAACTTCCAGCTGCCGTGCTGGGCATACTGTTCGCTCAGGGCATCGCCGAGCATGGTCAGGCGCTGTTCGTTGCCGCGCTTGATATAGTCGATAAAGCCGCGTTCAAAACTGATACGCACCGCCCAGTGCATGCTGATTAGCAGCACGATGCAGGTGGCAAGAATCGCGATAAACAGCTTGCCGGTAATGCCGGGACGCCAGAACTTCAAGACTCACTCCTTTTACGGCGACGAATCACGGTATTCATCGTGGTGTCGTCCGGTACGCGGGAAAAAATGAGTGCCGGCAGCGCAATAACCACCGCCATGCTTAAGTAGGTATAAAGAAACACCTGATGAGCGGTCGCCGCATCGACGCCGATATGCTGCTGGCCGTAGAGACCGAGTAGCATCCCGGCGATAGTGACGCCGATACTCATCGACAGCTGCATGACCATCGATAGCATGCTGTTGCCGCTGCTGGCCAGATCGTCGGGCAGGTCCTTCAGGGTCAGGGTATTCATTGAGGAGAAGCGGCTGGAGTTAATCATTCCCTGCAGAAACAGGACCACCGGCAGCAGCCAGTACCAGCCCGCGAGCGCGACGCCCATAAATAGTAGGCTGACCAGCGCGAGGCCGATCGTTGAAGTCACCAGCACCCGACGATAGCCGAAGCGGTTGACCACCTGAACCACAATGCGCTTTATTCCCATGCTGCCAAGCACCATCGGGATCATCATCAGCCCGGCGTGGAACGGCGAAAAGCCGAGGCCAATCTGTAAAAACACCGGGGTCATGAACGGCAGCATGCCGCTGCCGATGCGCCCGGCGAAGCTGCCGCCAAGGCCGAGAGAAAAGGTGCGGTTGTTGAACAGCTTCAGGCTGAACAGCGCGTTGCGGTTGCCGCGCGCGTGCCACAGATAGCACAGAATTGACGCCGCGCCGATGGCCACCAGCGCCGTCAGCCACAGGGGGGAGATTCCGAGCCCCTTTTTGCCGTCGAGCGCCAGGGTGAGCGTCGCCATGCCGGCGGCCAGCAAAATAAAGCCGAGGATATCAAAGCGCCGGGTTTGCAGAGTGTAGTTGGGCATCAGCCACAGCGTGGCGATGGCGCCGACGATGCCAACCGGAATATTGATCAGAAAGATCCAGTGCCAGGAGGCGTACTCCACCAGCATCCCGCCGAACGCCGGGCCGAGCAGCGGCCCCACCTGGCCGGGCAGGGTGACGAAGGTCATCGCCGCCATATATTGGCTGCGCGGGACAATTTTCATTACCGTCAGGCGGCCAACGGGAACCATCATTGCGCCGCCGACGCCCTGCAGCACCCGGGCCAGAATCAGCTGATCGAGCGTGGCGGCCTGCGCGCAGAACAGGGAGCCGGCGGTGAACAGCACGATGGCGCTAAAAAAGATATTTCTTACTCCGACACGATCCGCCAGCCAGCCGCTGGCGGGCAGCATCACCGCCACCGTCAGCACGTAGGAGACGATAACCATATGCATATGCAGCGGGCTCTCCCCAAGACTTTGCGCCATTGAGGGGAGGGCGGTGTTAACGATGGTAGTATCCAGCGCCTGCATAAAAAAGCCAAAGGCCACTATCCACAGCTGCCAGCGTACGCTGGAAGGAAGATCTGTCATGTTATTCGCTTACCGGTTGATGGACTTTTCGCGAAAAACGCAGCCGCAGACGGTCGAAGAACAGATAGACCACCGGCGTAGTATACAGGGTCAACAGCTGACTCATCACCAGACCGCCGACAATGGTAATCCCTAAGGGCTGGCGCAGCTCGGCGCCATCGCCGCCAGAGATAACCAGCGGCAGCGCGCCGAACAGCGCCGCCAGGGTGGTCATCATTATCGGCCGGAAGCGCAGCAGACAGGCTTGGAAGATTGCCTCTTCCGGCGGCAGGTTGCCGTTGCGCTGCGCTTCCAGGGCAAAGTCGACCATCATGATGGCGTTTTTCTTCACAATGCCAATTAATAGCATAATCCCGATAAGCGCGATTAGGCTGAACGGGGCATCGAAAAGCTCCAGCGCCAGCAGCGCGCCAACGCCCGCAGAGGGGATAGTCGACAGAATGGTTAGCGGATGAACGTAGCTCTCATAGAGGATCCCCAGCACGATATAGACCGTGGCGATAGCCGCCAGAATCAGGATCACCTGCGAGTTCATGGTCTCCTGGAACACCTGCGCGGTCCCGGCGAACGACCCGCGGACGCTGGACGGCACGCCAAGCTGGGTCATCGCCCGGTTAATGGCGTCGCTGGCTTCTGACAGCGATTTGCCGGTAGGCAGGTTAAACGACACGGTCGATGCCGCCGACAGCCCCTGATGGTTCACCGACAGCGGGGCGTTGGCCGGCTGCCATTTGGCGAAATAGGATAGCGGGATCGGCTTGTCTTCGCTGTTGATCACAAACATTTTATCGAGGGCGCTGACGTCCTGGGTGTAGACCGGGTCGACCTGCATCACCACTTTATACTGGTTCAGCGGCTGGTAGATGGTTGAGATCTGCCGCTGACCGAAGGCGTTATTTAGCAGATTATTGGCGTCCTGCACGCTGATGCCGAGTCGCGACATGGTATCGCGGTCGTAGATCAGGTCCATCTCGGCGCCGTTATTCTGGCTGTCGGAGTTGACATCCGCCAGCTCCGGCAGCGCCGCCAGCGTTTTGCGGATTTTGGGTTCCCACTCCCGCAGCGCCGCAAGGTCGTCCGACAGCAGCGTGTACTGGTAGCTGGCGTTGGCCTGACGGCCGCCGACGCGGATATCCTGTACCGCCATCAGGAACAGGTTGGCCCCCGGCTCTTTGGCCAGCTTCTTCCGCAGCCGATCGATAATCTGCTGCGCCGTTTCATGGCGCTCATCGCGCGACTTCAGGGTGATAAACATCATCCCGCTGTTGACCCGCGAGCCGCCGGTAAAACCGGTGACGTTGTCCACCGCCGGATCTTCACGAATGATCTTCATAAAGTCCTCCAGCTTGCCGCGCATCGCCTGGAACGAGATGCTCTGATCGGCCTGGATCCCGCCCATCAGCACCCCGGTGTCCTGCTCCGGGAAGAAGGTTTTAGGAATCGAAATATAGAGCCAGACGCTCAGCGCGATGGTGCCAGGCAGCACCAGGCCGGTTAAGCGGCTATGCTTCAGTACCCACTTCAGCGACTTACCGTATCCGCCCTGAATCGCCACCAGCAGGCGGCCAACACCGCGCTTGCGCGTCGGCTCGTGCGGCTTGCCGCTTTTCAGCAGCCAGCCGCACATCATCGGCGTCAGGGTCAGGGAGACCGCCAGCGAGATGCCGATCGCCACCGACAGAGTAACGGCGAATTCGCGCAGCAGCCTTCCCGGCAGGCCGCCCATCAGCAGCAGCGGCAGGAATACCGCCACCAGCGACAGGCTCATCGACAGAACGGTAAATCCGACTTCCCGGCTCCCCTGCAGCGCCGCCTGCAGCGGCTTCATGCCCGCTTCGAGATGGCGGGAAATGTTTTCCAGCACCACGATGGCGTCATCAACCACGAAGCCGGTAGCGATGGTCAGCGCCATCAGCGACAGGTTGTTAAGGCTGAAGCCGCACAGGTACATGGCGGCGAAGGTGCCGATCAGCGAAACCGGAACCGCCACCGCCGGGATCAGCGTCGCGCGCCCCGAGCGGAGGAAGAGGAAGACCACGAGGATCACCAGCGCCACCGAGATCACCAGCGTTTGCTCGACTTCCTCCAGCGAGGCGCGGATGGTCGGCGAGCGGTCCTGGGCGATTTGCAGATCGACAGAGGCCGGGATGGTGCGCTGCAGCTCCGGCAGGCGGGCGCGAATGCTGTCCACCGTCTCGATGATATTGGCTTCCGGCAGCTTGCGGATCATCAGCAAAATCGCCGGTTTGGCGTTAGTCATCCCGGCGTTGCGCACGTCCTGCACCGAATCGGTGACGTTGGCGACGTCGCCGAGGCGCACCGCCGCGCCGTTGTTATAGTGCACGATCAGCGGCTGGTATTCGGCCGCGGTTTTCAGCTCGTCGTTGGTCGCCACCTGCCAGCGGTGGGTGGCATCTTCCAGCGCCCCCTGCGGTTTACGCACGTTGGCGTTGCTGATGGCGGTGCGCACCGCGTCGAGCGACACGCCCTGGTTAAACAGCGCCTGCGGGTTGAGGTCGACGCGCACAGCGGGCAGCGAACTGCCGCCGACGTCGACGTCGCCGACGCCGTCAATCTGGGCAATGGTCTGCGCCAGTTGGGTTGAGGCGAAGTCGTACAGCTCACCCTGGGACCAGGTATCCGAGGTGAGGGTGAGGATCATGATCGGCGCGTCTGACGGGTTGGCTTTGCGATAGGTCGGACGGCTCGGCATACCGCTCGGCAGCAGGCTTTGCGCAGCGTTAATCGCCGCCTGCACATCGCGGGCCGCGCCGTTAATATCGCGGTCAAAGTTGAACTCAAGAATGATGCGCGTACTGCCGAGCGAGCTGGAGGAGGTCATCTCATTGACCCCGGCAATCCGCCCCAAAGAGCGCTCCAGCGGCGTCGCCACCGAAGAGGCCATAGTCTCCGGCGACGCGCCGGGCAGCGAGGCGCTGACCATGATAACCGGGAAGTCCACCTGCGGCAGCGGCGCTACCGGCAGCAGGCGAAAACCGAGGATGCCGCAGAGAGTAATGGCGAGCGAAATCAGAATCGTCGCCACCGGACGGTAAATGAAGAGCGCGAAAAACTTCACCTACGCCTCCTCTTCACGCCGCGGGAATCGGCTCTTCATATACAGCGACAGTCGGTCGAACAGCAGATAGATCACCGGGGTAGTGAACAGGGTCAGCACCTGGCTGAGCATCAGACCGCCGACCATGCCAATCCCCAGCGGACGGCGCAGCTCCGCGCCGACGCCGGTGCTGAGCATCAGCGGCAGCGCGCCGAGCAGGGCGGCGAGGGTGGTCATCAGGATGGGACGAAAGCGCAGCAGACAGGCCTGGTAGATAGCCTCGCGTGGCGGCATGCCCTGTTCGCGTTCGGCGGCCAGCGCGAAGTCGATCATCATGATGGCGTTTTTCTTGACGATGCCGATCAGCAGTATGATGCCGATAATCGCGATAACGTCCAGTTCGCTCCCCGCCAGCCACAGCGCCAGCAGCGCGCCCACGCCCGCCGTCGGCAGGGTGGAGAGAATCGTTATCGGGTGAATAAAGCTTTCATACAGTACCCCGAGGACGATATACATCGCTACTACCGCAGCGACCACCAGCCAGACGGTGCTGCCCAGCGCCGACTGGAAAGCCAGAGAGCTGCCCTGGAACTGGGTGCGGATATCGCTCGGGAATTCCAGCGCCTGTTCGGCGCCAAGGATGGCATCGACCGCATCGCCCAGCGAATAGTTATCCGGCACGTTAAACGAGATGGTGGTGACCGGGAACTGATCGAGATGGTTTATAGATAGCGGGGCAAAACGCTCCTCGACGCTGGCGATGGATTTCAGCGGCACAATCCCGCCGTCGCTGCTGGTCAGGCGAATATTATCCAGCGCCGCCAGCCCCGGCGTGGCCTGGGTATCATGCTCCAGCACCACGCGGTACTGATTCGCCTGGGTATAGATGGTGGAGATTAAACGCTGGCCGAAGGCGTTATACAGCGCATTATCGACGTCCGCCATGCTGATGCCGAGGCGGCTGGCGCTATCGCGGTCAACGTTGATATACGCCGCCAGGCCCTTGTCCTGCCAGTCGCTGCTGACGTCGGAGAGCTGCGGCAGCGCCTGCAGCCGGGTCAGCAGCTGTGGCACCCAGTTGCTGAGCGCATCCAGCGAGTTCGCCTGCAGGGTGAACTGGTACTGAGTGCGGCTGGCGGTGGTGTCAATGGTCAGATCCTGCGTGGGCTGAAGGTAAAGCTCAATGCCGGGAATCCCGCTCACCGCGTTCTGCAGGCGGCCGATCACCGTCTGCACGCGATCGTCGCGCTCGTCCAGCGGCTTAAGGTTGATTTGCAGGCGGGCGCTGTTGAGCGCCGGGTTAGTGCCGTCAACTCCGACGTAGGAGGTCAGGCTTTCCACCGCCGGATCTTTGAGTATCGCCGCCGACACCTGCTGCTGGCGCTCGGCCATGTTGGCGAACGACGCCGACTGCGGCGCCTGCAGCGTACCCTGAATGATGCCGTTGTCCTGAATCGGGAAAAAGCCCTTCGGAATAAACACCCACAGCATAATCGACAGCACCAGGGTACCGAGGGCCACGCTCAGTGTCAGCCAGGGATGATTCAATACCCGGCTCAGCCAGCGGCCATAGACGGCGATCACCCGTTCAAAGAAACGCTCGCTGGCGCGCGAGAAGCGGTTCTGCTTGCACAGCGACTCGTGGCTCAGCATGCGGGCGCACATCATCGGCGTCAGGGTCAGCGACACCACCGCGGAGATCAGGATCGCCACCGCCAGGGTAATGGCAAACTCGCGGAACAGGCGGCCCACGATATCGCCCATAAACAGCAGCGGGATCAGCACCGCAATCAGCGAGAAGGTCAACGAGATAATGGTAAAGCCAATCTCTCCGGCCCCTTTCAGGGCGGCGGCCAGCGGCTTTTCGCCTTTCTCGATATAGCGCGAGATGTTTTCGATCACCACGATGGCGTCATCGACCACAAAGCCGGTGGCGATGGTCAGGGCCATCAGCGTCAGGTTGTTAATCGAGAAATCGAGAAACACCATTACCGCAAAGGTGCCGACCAGCGATAGCGGCACGGCGATGCCGGGAATAATCGTCGCCGGGACGTTGCGCAGAAAGACGTAAATAATCATCACCACCAGGGCGATAGCCAGCATCAGCTCGAACTGGGTGTCGCTAACCGACGCCCGGATGTTGGTAGTGCGGTCGGAAAGCACCTGTACTTTGACTGATTTCGGCAGGCTTTCGGTCAGCTGCGGCAGCATCTGGCGGATGCTGTCGGCGGTAGAGATAATATTGGCCCCCGGCTGGCGCTGGACGTTCATGACGATCGCCCGCTGATTGTTCGCCCATGCCCCGAGCCAGCTGTTTTCCGCGCCCTGTTCCACGGTGGCGACGTCGCCGAGGCGAATCGGCGCGCCGTTCTGCCAGGCGATAATCAGGCGGCGATAATCTTCTGCCGACTGCATCTGATCGTTGGCGGAGAGGGTCACCGCCCGCGCCGGGCCGTCAAGGCTCCCTTTCGCCGAGTTGACGTTGGCGCTGGTTATCGCGGTGCGCACTGTTTCGCTGGTCAGCCCGAGCGCGGCGATGGCCTGGGCGTTGAGCTTGACGCGTACCGCCGGGCGCTGGCCGCCCGCGAGGGTGACCAGCCCGACGCCGGAAACCTGGGAGATCTTCTGCGCCACGCGGGTCTCGACCATATCCTCGACCTGGGTCATCGGCACGGCGGAAGAGGTGACCGCGAGGGTCATAATCGGCGGATCGGCGGGGTTAACTTTGCTGTAGACCGGCGGGTTAGGCAGGTCAGAAGGCAGCAGGTTGGTGGCAGCGTTGATGGCCGCCTGTACTTCCTGTTCCGCGACGTCCAGCGGCAGCGTGAGCTGGAACTGGAGCGTGACCACTGACGCGCCGCCGGAGCTCTGGGAGGACATCTGCTTGAGGCCGGACATCTGGCCAAACTGGCGCTCCAGCGGGGCCGTCACGGATGAGGTCATCACGTCCGGGCTGGCGCCGGGATAGAGGGTTACCACCTGAATCGTCGGGTAGTCCACTTCCGGCAGCGCCGAAACCGGTAAGAATCGATAGCCGATAATCCCGGCCAGCATGATGGCCACCATTAACAGCGTCGTGGCGACCGGGCGCATGATAAACAGACGGGAAGGGCCGCCCGTACTGCTCGGCGGTAACACTTGCATCAGGAGCGCGCTCCTTTTTTACCGTATTCGCGGCTGGTGGCTTTTTCCGGCTCGGCGGCGGTTGCCGCATCGTGGGCTTCGACGACCTCAACTTTTGCGCCTTCCGTCAGACGATCGATCCCGTCAGTGACCACGCGATCGCCGGCGGAAAGACCGGCGTTAATCACCACTTTCAGACTGTCCTGAATACCCGGCGTGACGGTGTGCTTGCTGACCTTATTCTCGTCGTTCAGTACCCAGACGAAATGACCTTCGTTACCCATTTGCAGCGCGGCGGTTGGGATCACTACCGCGTTTTGCTCGGTATCGACCAGCATACGGGCGTTGACGAATTGATTGGGGAACAGGGCGTCATCAAGGTTTGTAAAGCGCGCTTTCAGCTTGATGGTGCCGGTGGTGGCGTCAATCTGGTTATCGAGGCTCAGCAGCGAGCCTTCGCTGATTTTCTGTTTATTGGTGCGGTCCCAGGCTTCGACCACCAGCTTTTTCCCCGCCTTTTGCGCCTGTATGACGGTGGCGATTTGGTTTTCCGGCAGCGTAAAGACCACATCAATAGGGTGGGTTTGCGTCAGCACCACAATGCCGGTGGTGTCGCCGCTGGAGATCTGGTTGCCGATATCCACCTGTTTTAAGCCGACCCGGCCGTCAATCGGCGCGGTGATGCGGCTCCAGTTCAGCTGGAGCTGGGCGCTGGCGACAGCGGCTTCGTCCGCCTTAATCGTGCCCTGGGTTTCGCTGACCAGCGACTGCTGGGTATCCAGCTCCTGGCGCGACACCAGATTGGTTTTCACCAGCTGCTGATAGCGCGCCAGATCGCGGCGGGCGTTGGCGAGGGTCGCCCGATCTTTGGCCAGTTGCCCCTCGGCCTGGGCGAGGGCGACTTTAAACTGGCTGGGATCGATTTCCGCGAGCAGATCGCCCGCTTTGACCTGCTGGCCTTCGGTAAAGTGGATCGCCAGAAGCTGGCCGTCGACGCGGCTGCGCACGGTGACGGTATTCGCCGCCGTCACGGTGCCGAGGCCGGAAAGGTAGCGCGGCACCGCTTCGCTGGTCGCGGTTGCCGCCTGTACCGGCGCGAGGGCGGCGCCAAAACGACCGGGCCGTCCGCCTCCGGGGCTCTGCTGACGTGCGCCTGTCGCCGTCGGCGCGCCGCTATTTGCCGCTTCGCGACCCTGCCAGAACCAGTACGCGGCGCCCGCGACGATCGCTACCACCAGCACGGCTGCCCAACGGCTTTTATTGCTACCTTTCATTAATTTGCTATCTCATCCTGAAACGTTTCACGGAATGATACTAGTTTAGTCAGCGAACGCCGCTTAAAAATGGAGGAATTATGAAAAGACTGTCCAGAAACGTCTGGAAAAAACGCTTTTCCTTGAGCCGGTTACGATGAATAGTTAGGCGAAAAATTCGCTTAACGATTTTGCTTAGCCGGGCGAGGAACCCGGTGAATTATCGCCGGTCATTCGCTGTTTCTTAAGGGTCACAGCGGAATGCGTCGCAGCCAGGCTGATATACAGCGTGAATAAGCGGCCCCGGGGCGTGATTCAGCCTGATTGGCAGGCGCATCTGTTTAATAATCAAATTCACTCAAGATTTTGCTTTAATCAATGCGACCACTATCAGAGGGTTCTTTATGCATTTTACCCAAGCTATCGCCCGTCTACCGGCCGCCACCTGCGGCGCAGGACAAACTACCGCCCAACTGGGCGCGCCGGATATCGCTGCCACCACGCGCCAGTTTCTCGCCTATGTAGAGACCCTTCTGCAGCTCGGCCTGAAGGTCACCGTGCTTCCTGCCGCGGCGGAATATCCCGATGCGCACTTTGTTGAAGATACCGCGGTGGTCATGCCGGAACTGGCGGTGATTACTCATCCGGGCGCGCCGAGCCGCCAGGGCGAAGTCGATACTATTGCGCCGGTGCTGGCGGGGTTTCGTCCACTGGTGCAGATGAGCGAAAGCGGACATATGGACGGCGGCGACGTGCTGCTGGTGGGCAAACGATTTTTTATCGGCCTGACGGCGCGTACCGATGAGCAGGGGATCCGCGAATTTGCCGCCGCCGTTGAGCCGCACGGCTACACGGTGACGGCGATTGACGTGAGCGCCGGTCTGCATCTGAAATCGATCGTCAACTATGTGGGCCGCAATACGCTGCTGCTGACGGAAGGCTACGTTAACCATCCGGCGTTTAGCGGCTTCAACCGTATCGTGATCCCGGAGGAAGAGGCCTACGCCGGAAATACGCTGTGGATCAACGATACCTTAATTACGCCGCAGGGCTACCCCTGTACCCTGAGCGAAATCAGCAAGCTGGGAATGCCTGTCGTGCAGCTCGATACCAGCGAATTTAAGAAAATGGATGGCGGCCTGACCTGCCTCTCACTGCGTTTTTAATTTTTGCGCCGACACCGGGGAGATCGAAATGAAACTACGCCTTGCCGCACTACTGGCCTGCATGGCGCTCAGCGCGCCGCTGGCCGCCCAGCAGTTTGATACCATTAGCTTTGGCGTCGATGGCGGCTATCCGCCGTTTGACGTACTGGCCCCCAGCGGTGAAATTACCGGTTTTGATATTGATATCGCCAACGCGCTGTGCACCCAGCTAAAAGCCAAATGCGTTTTCGTTAAGCAGCCGTTCGAAAGCATGATTGCCGCTCTCAATGCGCATAAATTCGATGCCATTATCGCTTCGCTCAATATGACCGATGCGCGTAAAAAGGAAGTGGACTTCACCGACCGCTACTACCGCAGCGCAGCGCAGCTGGTGGCGCGCAAAGGAAGCCCGCTGCTGCCTGAGGCCGCCAGCCTGAAAGGCAAGACCGTCGGCGTCCAGACCGGTTCCACCCATGAAGCGTTTGCGAAGGCTAACTGGGCCAACCACGGCGTGAAGATCGTCAGCTACGCGAATCAGGATAACGTCTACCTCGACCTGCTCTCCGGACGTATTGACGCCGCTTTGCAGGATAATATCCAGGCGGCGACCGGCTTTATTGATACCCCGCGCGGGCAGAAATTCGCTTATGCCGGTCCGGTCATTCAGGACGGCGGCATCTCTTCCGATGTGGGGATTGCGGTCAATAAAGATAATCCGGCGCTGCGGGATGCCCTGAACGGCGCTATCAAGGCTATTCGCGCCGATGGTACCTACGACGCTATCCAGAAAAAATACTTTAGCATTGATATTTATGGCAAATAAGCCGTGAAGGCGAGGGCGCAGGCGCTGGCTTGCGCCCCTTTACGGCACCCGTGGAAGGCTGAACATGGTCGCAGACTATTTACCCTTACTGTTACGCGGCGCGGCGCTTTCGCTGTGCGTGATGCTCTGCTCATTGCTGGTCGCGCTGCTGTTGGGCCTGATCAACTCGCTGGTTAAACTCTTTGGCCCGCCGTGGCTGCGCCTGTTTTCCACCGCCTACACTACCCTGGTACGCGGTATTCCCGAGCTGGTGATTATGCTACTGCTGTTTTTCGGCGGCGAGATGCTGGTTAACCTGCTGCTGGCAGCGGTGGGGCTGGGGCCGGTGCGCTTCAATACCTTTTTTTCCGGCGTGCTGGCGATTGGCTTTGTGTTCGGCGCCTATTACACCGAGACCTTTCGCGGCGCATTTCTGACCGTCGATCGCGGGCAAACCGAAGCCGCGCAGGCCTACGGAATGCGCCCGTGGACGGTATTTCGCCGGGTGATGCTGCCGCAGATGCTGAGCTTCGCGATTCCCGGGATCAATAATAACTGGCTGGGGCTGATGAAAGCGTCGGCGCTGGTGTCGATCCTGGGCCTGGAGGACATGGTATGGCTGGCCGAGCAGGCCGGGCGCGCCACGCAGAAACCGTTCCTCTTCTATTTCCTGGTTTCCCTGATTTATATGGTCATTACCGCGCTCTCCAGCTGGTTGTTTAGCCGCCTGGCGAAGCGTTATGCGCTGCGTTCTTCCACGGCGGGGGCCGCGCTATGAATCTGCAAACCTTTCTCGATGCGATCCCGAGCTTTATCTGGAGCGACGGCAACGGCGCCGCCAGCGGGCTGGCGATAACGGCGGAGCTGTTTTTGCTCTCCATCGTTCCCGGGATGGCGCTGGCGATTGCGATGGCGGTGGGGCAGGTGTACGGCCCGCGTGCGCTGGCGCTGCCCATCCGTGGTTTTACGTATTTTTTCCGCAGCACGCCGCTCTATCTGCAACTGATGCTGATTTACTACGGCCTGTCGCAGTTCGATATTGTGCAGACGGGGTGGATGAACGAGCAGCCGTTTTGGCTGCTGTTTCGCGATGCGACTTTCTGCGCCACGCTGGCGCTGGTGCTGAACACCTCCGCTTACGTTGCGGAGCTGCTGGCGGGGATGATGCTGACCTTTCCCCGTCAGGAGTGGGTTGCCGGAGAAGCCTATGGGATGGGGAAATGGCAGATTATTCGTCGTCTGGTGCTGCCCGCGACGCTCAGACGCGGGATCCCGGCGCTGAATAATGAAATGGTCTTTTTACTCCACGCCACCTCGCTGGCCAGCACGGTAACCCTGCTGGATATTACCGGCGTGGCCCGCGCGTTCTACGCCATGACCTGGTCGCCCTTTATTCCGTTTCTGATGGCCGCGGCGCTCTATCTCCTGTGCACCTTTCTGCTGATTTTCGTCTTTTCCCGCGCCGAACGGCGCTGGCTGGCGTTTATCCGCCGCGGCTAATCAGGAGCGCTTAATCGCCTGTAGTTCGGTCAGGGTAACGATTTTATCAACGTGAAACTTTTTACTGGTCAGCCAGCTATCCGCCAGCTGGCAATAGTGCGCCATGCTGCGACAACCGATGCGTACCAGAAAGTCGAAGCTGCCGCTCACCAGCCAGCAGTCCAGCACTTCGGGCGTCTGGCGCATCTCCTGTTCAAACACCGGCTGCGAGCGGCCGTGGTCGGCCAGGGCGATTTGCGCCTGCACCACAAACGCATGCTCCGGCTCGGGCAGTTCGATAATGGCGCTGTAGCCGCGAATGATGCCGTCACGCTCGAGGCCGCGCACGCGTTCCAGACATGGACGCGCGGTGAGATTTACCTGCTCCGAGAGCTTCTGATAAGAAATGCGGCCATCCCGGCGCAGGATTTCAAGGATCTTATGATCGATACGGTCAAGCCGGGTTTTCTTTTCCACAGATGGGACGTCCAATGAAAATTAAACACGATACATTACCTCAACATGCGCTCGGTGGGCAGCGGCAATTAAGCCATTTTCATTTCGGCGCGCCCGGCGCCGGCGAGAAAGTCTATCTGCAGGCGGGGCTGCACGCCGATGAAATTCCGGGCATGCTGGTTCTGCATTATCTTAAAAGATTACTCAGCCAGGCGGAACGACGGGGCGAGGTGCGCGGTGAAATTATTATGGTGCCGGTAGCCAATCCGCCGGGGCTGGCTCAGCTGCTGCTTAACAGCGGCATTGGCCGTTTCGATCTGGCGAGCGGGCGCAATTTCAACCGCGACTTTCCCGATCTGGCGGCGCTGGCGCAGCCCTGGCTACCCGCGGAATCGCCCGCTACGCGCGCCGAATATCTCCAGCAGGTGCGCGATGCCATGCAGAAGGCGCTGGCGGCGCTTCCCGTGGCAAGCGAGGTTCAGGCCCTGCGTCAACATCTGCTGAGCCTCGCCTGCGATGCCGATCTGGTGCTCGATCTCCATTGCGATGACCAGGCGATTTTGCACCTTTACGCCGATCCGGCCTGGCAATGCGAGGCGAACGTACTGGCGGCTTTTCTCGGTATTGGCGCCGTGCTGCTGTCCCAGGAGAGCGGGGGCAACTCGTTTGATGAGGCCTGCGGCCTGCCGTGGCAGCGTTTGAGCGCGCTAAACCCGGCGTGGGGCCCGCAGCAGCCCGGCTGTATGGCGGTGACCGTCGAGCTGCGCGGCCAGCACGAGGTGAATCACGCTACCGCCTGCGACGACGCCGAACGTATTTACCGTTATCTGCAGTACCGCGGCGTGCTGGCGGGCGACAAGCCTGCGGTGCCGCAGCAGGAAACGGTGATGCTGCCGTTTGCTGCCGAGGAGATTGTCACCGCGCCGGCGACCGGCATCCTGGTGCCGCTAAAACAGCCGGGCGAATGGGTCAGCGCCGACGATGTCGTCGCGGAAATCATCGACCCGCTGACCGATATGGTCAAAGCGGTGCGGCCGAGATCGGGCGGGCTGATTTATGCCAGCCGGCGGGCGCCGTTTGTCACGCTGGGGGCGGAAATAATGAAAATCGCTGGCGAGCAGCCGTTCAGCGGCGGCGGCGGGCTGGCGATGTAAGCGGACAGCATCCCTGAGCGTATTTTTGCCCGCCGTCGGCCGTGGCGGAATGAACTTGCTTGATGCACGTCAACGAGCACATCAACTTTTACTATAAAAACTAAAAAAAGAGTTGTAACCCCGTCTGCTTTTATTCAATTTATGTGATGAATGTTTGGTGTGCTCCAATAAATAAAATATATGCACATTGATAACAACACGTTAAATAAATCAGGGGTTAATTTTTGTGGCAAGTGCAAACAAACTCACGCTGTTCATCGTTATCTTTATGCTGTTGGGGATCCTCTCCGGCGCAGCCATTCACGCATACGCCGCGCAAACAACCATAACCGTATGGTCTGAAAATATTACGCTGCTGACCGACGTGTTCCTGCGCCTGATTAAAATGGTGATTGCGCCATTAGTCTTCAGTACGCTCACCGTCGGCATTATGCGGCTTGGCGAAACGGCTACCATTGGGCGGGTCGGCGGTAAAGCCATGGTGTGGTTTGTTACCTCTTCGATTCTCTCCATTCTGGTTGGGCTGGTGATTGTTACCCTTGAGCACCCCGGCGCCGGGTTGAATCTGGCAATTCCGAAAGAGTCGGTAGATACCGGCCTGGCGGTGAGCGGGATGAGCCTGAAAGGCTTTCTGACGCATACTATTCCGACCAGCATTACCGAAGCGATGGCCAACAACGAAATTCTGCAAATCGTGGTGTTCTCGATGTTCTTCGGCATTGCCGGAGCGTCGCTGGGGGAGAAATTCAACGCTCCGCTGGTGGCGGCCCTGAACGTGGTTTCCCATATTATGCTGAAGGTCACCGGGTACGTGATGTACGTGGCACCGCTGGCGATTTTTGCCGCCATCTCTTCGGTTATCGCCTCGCAAGGGCTGGGGATCCTGCTTAACTATGCTTCGTTCATCGGCGGTTACTACGTTGCAGTGCTGCTGACCAGCATGGTGCTGCTGGCGGTGGGATATATGGTGCTGAAGAAAGAGGTTTTTCGCCTGCTTAATATGCTGAAAGATCCGGTACTGGTGGCGTTTACCACCAGCAGCTCAGAAGCTGCCTATCCGAAGACCCTTGAGCGCCTCGTGGAGTTCGGCTGCTCGCGTAATATCGCGTCGTTCGTGCTGCCCATCGGCTACTCCTTTAACCTCGTCGGCTCGATGGTGTACTGCTCGTTTGCCGCGATGTTTATCGCTCAGGCCTACAATATTCATCTGAGCTTTAGCGAGATCACCGTGATGATGCTGACCCTGATGCTGGCATCAAAGGGAATTGCCGGGGTGCCGCGCTCGGCGCTGGTGGTGCTGGCCGCGACCATCCCAAGCTTCAATATACCGGTGGCGGGTATTTTGCTGCTGATGGGTATTGACCATTTTCTCGATATGGGGCGTTCCGCGATTAACGTGCTGGGGAATGGGATCGCGACGGCGATGCTGTCAAAAAATGAAGGTCTGTTGCAGGAAGAGGTCGCGGAAGAAGAAGCTGCGGCTCAGCAGGTCGAGGCCTGATCGTCGTGCGCCCTCTCTGACGGGGGCGCGCTTCGTCATAAAAAAGAGGCCCCTAACAGGCACGCAAGGGGCAATGTGACGAAGTAACAGATTCCTCGATAAAGACGTTTTTCTTATGGCTAAAAACACGCTACGGTATTTTCATATCAAGGAACCGGATCATGTTACTGCTGCGCGTAACACCAGAGTAGATATTTTTCATCTCACTGATATTTTTTCGGATTCCCGACCCTTACAAGCCGTCAAATTCCTAATTTTATCGCGCATAGTATTACTCAGTTCCGGCATATTCGCGGGTTTACCAGCGCTCTTTTAACAAATTAATAAACTGGAAAAAGTCATAATGGTTATTGAGGCGATATTTTTCCATGATTTTACTTTTGTGCCAGGTGATGGTTTTGGGCGTGACTTTGTGCAGGGCGGAGATTTTACTGATATCAAAGCCATGAATAATTCCGGAGGCGACGGCAACCTGCGATTTTGACAGCATTTTGTGCGGGCAGTTGCTGCAGACTATCGCTGAGTCGGCCCGCCGGGCCAGAACCAGACCTTCGCACTTTCTCAGCTCCTGGGCAAGGATGGCCAACATCCTGTCAATATTAACTAATTTTATCGACACGAAAATAACCCCTTTCAGGCAGTTAACAATCAGTTCCTGCTCCGGGAGCTGGTCGTAGCTGTGCAGTATAATAACTGAGCTATCTGATTTGCGATTTTTTAGACTGGTATTACACAGGTAGATTTCACCGGGGAGAACCTCGGCGATAATAATGTCCTTATCAAAAAAATCATTTTTCTTATACGAAAAGCTGACGTGCAGATGACCGTCGCGGCGGGTGAGCTCATTGACCATGGAAGCCAGCGATTGCCGCAGAAAAGTGTTGCTGGTATTGATTGCGATGTTTATTTTTTTCATGGCGCTAGTTCCCTGTAAATCAACATAACGCCATGTTGCGATCAATCCTCCGGGCGTATGCGGTGATTGTTACTGTGCAGATAATTTATTATTGGTGTCGCCTGAGTTATTTTCTGCGCGAAGAGTGCTTAGCTGAAAACGGAAATTTCTGTTTTCTCCTGTCGCGGATATAAGAAATAAGACTATATACCGAAACGCAGAGGCAAAATATGCACAGTAATAAGGCTAACCATGTTTGCATGGCCATGATGGATATCCTTTAATTAAATTTTTCAGGTGTTAAAAATGTACATCCCAGGCACGAGAATATTTTTATTCTCTTCTTTAAACCGTGCCGGCACAGGCGAACGGACAGCGTACAGCGGGCGGCCAGCGTCCAGGCTGTGCTGAATCTGACCACAGCCGGTTAGCCTGAGGACGCTTTGAATCGGTACGCTCCCGATGCCATGTCAATGTAAGAAAATTCTTAATATGCTGTCAGTCTCATTTCTCTCATTCCTCTCAAAAACTGAAAAAAAGTGATCAAGAGGCGGAGGAATGAAAAACTATCCGCCATGACGCCGCCGCAAAGATGCAATGCCTGGTGAGGCCGGGTCGGCAAATATCAGGAAAGAAACGCCAGACCTTTGCCAAAAATAGCGCGAATCGGCAGGGCCATGCCCTGAAGGCGGGCCTTGTGGCGCAAGCGGCTGACGACGACATCGATCCGGTGCAGTTCCGGTTCGCCTTCATCGGTGAACAGAGAGGCGTGCAGGTCAACTTTGCTGCACACTTCATTGCGGTTGCGCATTAACAGTTCCAGCAGACGGTACTCCTGCTGCGTTAGCGGCAGGATCAGCCCCGATGGCGCAATCAACTGTTCGCTTTGTAATATCCAGGTGGAAGAGGCTAACCGTTCCGCTGATATCGTCGGCGCGGTGGGCTGGGGCGCGGATTGCTGGCGGAGACGGGCGCCAAGCGCGTGAATGCTCTCCGCGAGGTCGGAAAAGTTGACCGGCTTGATGAGATACAGGTCGGCGCCGGCGTTCAGCGCCTGCAGGCGATCCTGCTCATGGCCTCTGGCGGTGATGACGACCAGTCCGAAATGGCCAATTTTATGCAGATAATCCAGCACGCTAAATCCGTCTTCTCCCGGTAAACCGATGTCGATGAGCACGATATCAACCGGATCGCGATGCAGCTGCCGCCAGAAGGCTTCAGCGCTGCGCACGCCCCATGCATCGAAGCCGCGATGGCGTAAAAAGGCCAGCAGTTCGTCGAGTAAATCAGCGCTATCTTCAACGATAGCGACGCGTAATGTCATGATTTGTCCTTCTGCTGTCCATCCAGCGGCAGTGTGAGCGCAAATTCGCACCCGTCAGCGGTATTTTTCGCCAGGCACAGCTCCCCCCCGTGGGCCTGTATAATTTGTCGGGCGACGTACAGACCCAGGCCGGTGCCGGCTGGTGTGGTCGTATGGGTTTCGCCGCGTCGATAGCGCTCAAAAATATGCTCAACCTGTTCAGGCGCGATGCCGGGGCCGCGATCGCCAATGCGTATTTCAAACCCTTTTTGCAGGCGATAAATCTCGATTCTTATTTCACCTGATGCCGAATATTTGACTGAATTATCTAGCAGATTAGCGATCGCAATACACAGCAGCCCGCTATCAATAAACAGCACCGGCGAAGGCGATTGCGGCCCGACAGTTTGCCCTTCGCAGATGACATGTAAATAATGATTGAGCGACAGATCCACTACCGTGGCGGCGATATAGATAACCGGCAGCAGCTCCGCATTCTGCCGGTCGGCGTGCAGGTCTCTGGAGGAAAGCCGGGCATCGGCGAGGCAATTATCGGTGAGCTGCACCAGGCGGGTGGTCGCTCGCTGCATACGATCGAGGCGCGCGCTCTGCGTGGACACAGTGGGGCACAGGCGCAGATTTTCCAGCGCCGCCTCGAGGATGGCCAGCGGCGTTCTGAACTCATGCGCCACCATCCCCATAAACTGGCGCTGGTGGAAACTGGCCTCGCGTTCAATTTGTAACTATCTCGCCAGCTGCTGCTTGCGCATCAGGGTACGGTTTTCCGCCCGCACGCGCAGTACGGCGATGATCAGGACCGTGACGATATGGATGATCAGCGCATACTGCCAGGTAGAATAAACCCTGGTATGAAACGGAATCACGCCGTGTACCGAGAGCAGGGCCAGCCCGGCTGACACCACGTAAACCGGCGGCAGCAGCCCGAGCAGCAGCGTATTCATATCAACCGCTTTACGCCGCCACAGCATCCATGAGGTGATCAACAGCACCGGGGAGGCGATAAAAAATATCCCCGCTTCAATTTGCATTGCCCGGCCGTAAAATCCCAGCGGGATGCTGATTTGCAGCGCAATGTTTAAGCCGATCGCCGCCAGCAGCAGTTGATGCAGCCTCGGCATGTTCTTCTTCAGATCGAAGACCTCGCTATGCAGCCACAGCGCGGTGGCATAGCTTACCAGCGACAGGCAGCTAATCATGTAATCCTGAACCGGCAGAAGGGCGTCGCCGAATAACCATTCCAGGTAGCCATGCAGGGCCGCGACGAGCGGATAGTTCAGCGAAAACAGGCAGATCCCCCACAGCAGACGTCGGCGCAGCGCAACGGCAAGCCACAGGGCGATGCCGCTGGCAATGACCGCCAGACCGAAATAGAAACTCCAGAAAGCGGTATCGAGGGTGGCCGAACGGACGAATTCCTGCGGCGATGAGAGCGTCGCCAGCAGGATCAGGGTGCTGCTGCTCTGCAGACGGAACACCATTTCGTAGCCTGCCGCCGTTGGCGGGGGCGCTAAAATCAGCACGCTTTCGCGGTAGTCGAGGTCGCTATCGCGGGCTGGGGCATGGTCGCCAAACTCTTTTTGTTTCCACGGGCTATCGCTGCCGTAGGGGCGATAATAGACGGTTAAACGATCGATAAACGGTGGGCCAAGCTGCAGCCAGCGCTGCTCGCCGGAAAAATAAGCCGCCGGGAGTGACGTGCGCAGCCAGAAAGTTTTTTTTGAATACCCAAACGACGGGATCAGCGACGCCGTTTTTAGCGCCTCTTGCGGTAGCGCAAGAAAGGCGTCGAGGGACATCTGGCCGCTGGCGTCGGCGTACCAGTCAATGGGAATATCGATACCCAGCTGACGGACTTCCGCGCGCGCCGGCGTACACATCTGCAGGGCCATAAGGATGTTGCACCATGCCCAGAAATGCGGTCCACGGTGCCTGCGAAGAACATCAAAAAAAGCGCACAAACGATTCAATTACGCCCCCTTGCGGCATGGACTAATCAATCCGTACGGTATAAACGCGCCGGGGCTCTGCGGCTGTCACAGACAACTCTCCGGAATCCGGGAAATAAAATATAGGGCTGGACAACGCAGCATTCTGCTGGTGCCGCAGATATTATTCCAGCGTTATCTGCAAGCCGGGTAACTGGCCAGACCTGCCGTAAGAAGATTCGCAATCAATGTTAACGTATGAGGGCGGGTCATAATAAGCAAGTGGAAAATTCAAACAGCGCATAGGGATTTATGATGCTGCCGTGAAGGTGCATGGAGTTATATACCATTAGCAATAGATTATTTAATCAGCGCATATAAAAGCAGGTGCTTATTTTAAGCTTTAACGAATGTCGGGAGAAATGATGGTAATAAACCCTACCTGTCGCAGGGCCGAGGGGGCAGCGATCGCACGGGGGCGTCAACGCCCGCCGGGGCGCCCGTGATAAATAACGCATTCCGGCAATCAGGGTCGCAAAGTCTAGAGACGCGAATCCTGCAGGCGCAAAAAATTAGACAAATATGGTTATATATTGCTCATTGATGAAGTAAAAATATGATTCACTGGCGGAATGTCAGAATTTAGATGCAGCTAATTTCAAGAGATGCGTATTTTATGCGGTTGAAAAATCGCCCTGACGTTCCTTAAGTATGAATAATAGCCGTCGTTTATCAATGTTTTGGTTATTTATATCAAAGAATCAGCGGTCGACTGTGGTTATGTTGGTTATTCCGCCTGGAGAAATGACCAGGTTAATCATTGACTCGTTGTGGAAGGGGACCGTACAGGATGACGACGAAATCGCTAACGCTTTCTTTGGATGAACAGCAGTCTATTCCTTTGGGTACGGTGGCGGGAACGCTGGGCCACCTCGGCATGGATATCCGTCCGCTAGCGTCTTCAGGCCTGTGCAGTTTCGACCCCGGCTTTGCTAATACCGCCGGCTGCACGTCGGCTATCTCCTGGATCGATACCGAGAACAGCGTTCTGCTGCACCGCGGCTATCCGGTCGATCAGCTGGCTCGCCAGTGTGACTTTCTTGAAGTGGCCTGAATTCTGCTGCAGGGCGATGCGCCTGATGAAGCCAGCTATCAGGTGTTCAAAAATACGATTACCCGCCATAGCCTGGTGCACGAGCAGATTGCCCGGATGTGCGGCAGCTTCCGCCGCGACTCGCATCCGATGGCCTTAATGTGCGCCCTGGTCGGCACGCTGGCGGCGTTTTATCACGATGTGCTGGACGTTGAAAACCCGGAGCACCGGGCTCTGGCCGCCACCCGCCTGCTGTCGAAAATGCCGACGCTGGCGGCGATGAGCTACAAGTTCTCTATTGAGCAACCGGCGCAGTATCCACGCAACGATCTCTCTTATGCGGGCAATTTCCTGCATATGCTGTTTGCCATCCCGGCGGAACCGTACCAGCTGAATCCGGTGATTGAACAGGCGATGAACCAGATCCTGGTGCTGCACGCCGATCACGGCCAGTGCGCATCAACCACCACCGTTCGGGCGGCGGGCTCTTCCGGGGCGAACCTGTTTGCCTGTATCGCCGCAGGGCTCGCTTCGCTGTGGGGGCCGACCCACGGCGGGGCTAATGAAGCCAGTATGCGGATGCTGGAGGAGATTAAAACCGTTGATCAAATCCCTGCGTTCCTGAGCAAAGCGAAACGCGACCCGCAGCCGTTACGTCGTCTCGGATTCGGTAACTCTCGCTACCGTAACCTCGACCTGCGAGCCGCTATTTTGCGCGAAACCTGTCACCGGGTGCTGGAGGAACTGGGGATGTGCGATATGCCATTGCAGGTAGCGATGGCCCTCGAAGAGGTAGCGCTGACCGACCCGTACTTCGTGGAAAATGGCCTGTCGCCGAGCGTTGATTTCTATACAGCGGTGATCCTCAAAGCGATGGGGCTGCCTTCATCCATGTTTGTGGTGATCACCGCCGTTGGCAGAACGCTCGGCTGGGTGGCGCACTGGAACGAAATGCACGAAGCGCCGCTGAATATTTATCGCCCGCGGCAGATTTATACCGGTGAAAAGAGGCGGGATTACGTTTCGCGGCGTGAAGGGCGCTGAGAGGGGGCGGCAATCGGGGGGAGTGAACCCGGCTCGCGCTGCGCTAAGCCGGGCGACAAACTCACTGCGTCCCGTAGTCCGGGAACGGATGGTTAACGAAATACCACCTGCGCCCAGCGGGCCAGACCGGCGGTGACCGAGCCAAAATCATCGCCGCCGGCAACCGGAATACCCGGCAGATGGGCTGCCAGCGCTTTTTTAATCAACGGCGAGCGAGCGCTGCCGCCGGTCAGGTAAATCACATCCGGCTGCTCATTGCTGGTATCCAGCGCCAGCTGAACCTGTTCCATAATGCGGGTTAACGGCTGAACCAGCGCGGCTTCCAGCCCCTGCTGGCTGATAGCCGTGGCCAGCTCGTCGCTGATAAACGGCAGATCGGTTGTCACGGTCGGCTGCGCGGAAAGGGCGATTTTACTCTCTTCCGCGCTACGCACCAGACGGTAGCTAAGACGCTGACGCCACACCTTCAGCAGCAGCGCGACCTTCTCGCTATCGCGGGCGCTGCGCAGCAAATCGTTAAGCAGACGACCATTGGCGGCGCTGTAAAAATCGGTCTGCGCCGGAACGTCGTTAATCGCCACCGCATTCCACCACGGCAGAATCGGCAGCGCGATACCTTTTTCCGTATCGCCGCCCATGCCCAGTAACGGCATCAGGCATTTAAAGGCCAGGGCGATATCCAGGTCGTTACCGCCGACGCGGCAGCCGCTATGGCCGAGCAGGCTTTGCTGGCGATCGGCTTTTTCCCGCCACTGCGGCCCCATCAACAGCAGTGAACAGTCGGTGGTCCCGCCGCCGATATCGACGACCAGCACGCGTTTTTCTTCGCTCAGCGTCGCTTCGAAATCCAGACCGGCGGCGACCGGCTCAAACTGAAATACGACGTCGCGAAAGCCCGCGCGCTTTGCCGCTCGCTCAAGAATTCCCTGCGCCTGGGCGTTGGCGTCAACGCCGCCCAGCCCCTGGAAGTTAATCGGCCGTCCGATAACCGCCTGGTCGATGGCGTCCGGCAGCTGCGTTTGCGCCTGGAGTTTGATATGCAGCATCATGGCGCAGACTAAATCTTCAAACAGCGCAACCTGCTGCGGCTTGAGCCCGCTGGCGCCGAGGAACGATTTCGGCGACTTCACGAAGTAAACTTCTTCCGGATCGTCAACGTACTGATGCAGCGAAGCGAGGCCAAACTGCACGCTGTTGCTGAGTACATCGATATCTTCCTCACGATTGAAGCTTATCGCGCGGCGCAGCAGCGCCTGGTTTTCATCACCGTTGGGCGGGACGTCATGATGGCGGTAGAGCCACTCGCTGACCGCTTCGCGGGTCGGCGCGCAAAGCATGGACGGTAGCAGTGAACTGCCGTTTTCCAGCGTCAGCAGCTGCGGTGTATTTTCGCGCATCACCGCGACCGAACAGTTAGCGGTACCGTAGTCAAAACCAATATACATAGCCTGCAAAATCCCCATGCCGGTGAAGAAGGGGGGCGACTTTAGCGGATCGACGGCACTGCGACAACTGGAATTTAAAAGCAAGGCGCGTCCGGCGCGGAGCCGCTATGATTGAAACGCTAAAAAGGAGAAATGATGACGCTGCTACCCTGGAATCCCCCTACGACTGGCATTGGATGTTCAGCTTTCTTGGCGCTCGTGCGGTGCAGGGGATTGAAACCTTCGGCGACGATGGCTATCGCCGCAGCTTTGCCCTTAATGGCTGCGCCGGGCTGATTACGGTGATGCCGGATGAGGCCGCGCAGGGCATGCGGGTGACGCTTTCCGCCGGACTGCAGCCGGTGGCGGACGAGTGCCTGATGCGGGTGGGGAGATTGTTGGACTTATCCTGTGACCCGCAGCAGGTTGCTCTGACGCTGGGGGCGCTCGCGCGGCCGAGGCCGGGGCTGCGTTTGCCGGGCTCTCTCGACCCGTTTGAGCAAGCGGTACGCGCGGTGCTGGGTCAACTGGTCAGCGTGGCGATGGCGGCAAAGCTCACCGGGAAAGTGGTGGCCGCCTTCGGAGAACCGCTGGCCGACGCGCCGGGTTTTTACCTGTTTCCCGGCGCGCAGCGGCTGGCGCAGGCCGACCCGCTGGCGCTAAAGGCGCTGGGCATGCCCCTGCGGCGCGCGGAGGCGCTGGTACACCTGGCGCGGGTGGCCATCAGCGGCGATCTCCCGCTGGTGGCGTCGGATAATATCGACGCCGGCATGAAGCAGCTGCAGACGCTGCCCGGCATAGGCCGCTGGACGGCCAACTATTTCGCGCTGCGCGGCTGGCAGGCGCCGGATATCTTTCTGCCGGATGATTATCTGATTAAACAGCGTTTCCCTGGTATGACGCCGACCCGTATTGCGCGCTATGCCAGCCGTTGGCACCCCTGGCGCTCTTACGCTTTACTCCATATATGGTATACGGAAGGCTGGTCGCCGGAGCCGGAATAGACCCGAGCGGCGCTTAGCACTGGTATCGACGCGCTGAAATCCCTATAATTGCGGCGTTTGGCGGTCAACCGCCACCCTTCCTACATTCCCAGGTTAATCAGGTCGCAAAAATTTATGACTGATACGTCTCATCAGTGCGTCATTATAGGCATCGCCGGCGCATCGGCTTCGGGCAAAAGCCTTATCGCCAGTACGCTTTATCGTGAATTACGTGAACAGGTCGGCGATGAACATATCGGCGTTATTCCGGAAGACAGCTATTACAAGGATCAAGGTCATCTGTCGATGGAAGAGCGGGTAAAAACCAACTATGACCATCCGAGCTCCATGGATCATAGTCTGCTGTTTCAGCATTTACAGATGTTAAGAAACGGCCAGCCGATAGAGCTGCCGGTGTATAGCTACGTTGAGCATACCCGTATGCCGGAAACCATTCACATTGAACCGAAGAAAGTCATCATTCTGGAAGGGATTCTGCTGCTGACCGATGCCCGCCTGCGCAACGAACTCAGTTTCTCCATATTCGTCGATACCCCGCTGGATATCTGCCTGATGCGCCGCATCAAGCGCGACGTTAACGAGCGCGGGCGGTCAATGGATTCGGTGATGTCGCAGTACCAGAAAACGGTGCGCCCGATGTTCCTGCAATTTATCGATCCTTCCAAACAGTATGCCGATATTATTGTGCCTCGCGGCGGTAAGAACCGTATCGCCATCGATATACTGAAGGCCAAAATCAGTCAGTTCTTTGAATAACACCAACGAATTGTGTAACGTGCAAAGAGAAGCCAATTTGCCCTTATCCCCGGAAGGCGTAGGGGCGCAATGCCTTAAAGGAGAACGTTCATGCGTCTGTGCGATCGAGATATAGAAGCCTGGTTGGATGAGGGCCGGCTGGCCATTAATCCGCGCCCGCCCATTGAGCGCATTAACGGTGCGACGGTCGATGTTCGGCTGGGAAATAAGTTTCGCACTTTCCGCGGCCACACGGCGGGATTTATTGACCTGAGCGGCCCTAAGGCGGAAGTCAGCGCGGCGCTGGACCGGGTGATGAGTGAAGAGATTGTTCTGCCGGATGGCGAAGCGTTCTTTTTGCATCCGGGCGAACTGGCGCTGGCGGTAACCTACGAATCAGTGACTCTGCCGCCGGATCTGGTCGGCTGGCTTGACGGGCGCTCTTCGCTGGCGCGTCTGGGCTTGATGGTGCACGTGACCGCACACCGTATCGATCCGGGCTGGTCCGGCTGTATCGTTCTTGAGTTCTATAATTCAGGTAAGCTGCCGCTGGCGCTGCGTCCAGGGATGCTTATCGGGGCGTTAAGCTTTGAGCCTTTATCCGGGCCGGCTCTACGTCCTTATAACCGCCGAGAAGACGCGAAATATCGCGATCAGCAGGGCGCGGTAGCGAGTCGAATCGACAAGGATTGATAATTTTAGCGGTTTGCTGAGGATGCCATGAGACGAATTCTGACCACGCTGATGATCTTACTGGCGGTTGTTGTCGCCGGTCTTACCGCGCTGGTATTGCTGGTCAACCCCAACGATTTTCGCGCCTATATGGTGAAAGAGGTAGCGGATCGCAGCGGCTATCAGCTCGAACTCGATGGTCCGCTGCGCTGGCACGTCTGGCCGCAGCTCAGCATTCTTTCAGGCCGTATGAAGCTGACCGCGCCGGGCACGGAGGAGCCGGTTATCCGCGCGGATAATATGCGCCTCGACGTCGGGCTGCTGCCGCTGCTTTCTCATCAGCTGCAGGTCAAGCAGGTGATGCTGAAAGGCGCGGTGATCCAACTGACCTCAAAAACCGAAGCCGTACGTAGCCAGAGTGCGCCGGTTGTCCCGCACGACAACACGCTGCCTCAGGTGCCGGAGGATCGCGGCTGGTCGTATGATGTCGAAAAACTGCAGATTGCCGACAGCGTGCTCTTCTTCCAGCATGAAGATGGCGAACAGGTTACGGTGCGCGATATCCGTCTGCAGATGGAGCAGGATGACAGCCATCGCGCGACGGTCGATTTTTTTGGTCGGGTGAACCGCGACCAGCGGGATTTGGCGCTCTCCTTCTCCGCCTGGGTGCAGGGCGGCGACTATCCTCACTCTTTGAAGGCTGATTTTTCACAGTTCAACTGGCAGCTTCGCGGGGCAGAACTCCCGCCGGAAGGGATGAGCGGCCAGGCCAGCCTGCAGGCGAGCTGGCTGGAAGATGCCAAAAAGCTCAGCTTCGATAACCTGAACGTAACGGCAAACGGCAGCACGATTACCGGCAGCGGCAGCGTTGTGCTGGGCGATCGGCCTGACTGGACGCTTAACCTTCATGCGGGCACGCTGAATCTTGATAACCTGCTTTCGCGTGGCGCTGCAGCCAGCAATAATGGCGTCAACCAGCAAGGCCAAAGCCAGACCCGGCAGCTCCGCCCGGTGATTGCCGATAACGATTTTCAGCGGGATTACAGCTCACTGCGCGGTTTTAACGCGCGGATGACCCTGGCGGCGGACCAGCTGCAGTGGCGGGGCATGAATTTTACTCAGGTTAAAAGCGATATCAGCAACCAGCAGGGGCTGCTGACCATTAACCAAATGCAGGGGAACCTGGACGGCGGACAGCTTTCGCTTCCCGGCTCGCTGGACGCTCGCGGCGAGACGCCGCATGCCTCGTTTAAGCCTCAGCTCGACAACGTTGAGATAGGCACGATTCTGCAGGCGTTTGATTACTCGATTAACCTCACCGGCAAGCTTTCGCTGACCGGCGAATTTTCCGGCGACAAGATTGATGCTGATGAATTCCGCCGCAGCTGGCATGGGCAGGCGCAAATTCAGATGAAGGATACGCGAACGGAAGGACTTAACTTCCAGCAGCTGGTGCAGCAGGCCGTCGAGCGCAGTACTAACGTTCAGGCCCAGGAAAATTACGATAACGCGACCCGACTCGACGACGTCAGTACTGAGCTGCAGCTGAATAACGGACTGGTTACCTTAAAGGGTCTGCAAGGGCAGTCTGAACTCATGGCATTGACCGGTCAGGGCGAGCTTAACCTGCTGAAAGAAGAGTGCGATATGCGCTTCAACGTTCGGGTTCTGGGCGGCTGGAAGGGTGAAAGCAAGCTCATTGACCGTCTCAAACAGACTGCGATCCCTCTGCGTATTTATGGCAACTGGCAGACGCTGAGCTACAGCCTGCAGGTGGATCAGATACTGCGTAAGCAGCTGCAGGATGAAGCTAAAAAGCGGCTTAATGAATGGGTCGAACGCAATAAAGATACCCAGGATGGTAAGGATGTGAAAAAGCTGATCGACAAACTCTGAGTCTGGCAGCGGTCACGGGGTATTGTGGATTCGCGTTAAGTTCGGGAAAGGTATCACTCTTTATCGGGCGGGTAAGGCGCCAGCCGCCGCCCGGCATAAACTGGGGCGCCTTATTAAGGCATCATCTGCATTATGAAATTGCCGGGCTACGCTCCGGTTCACCAGCCTGCGAAAGCTGATGGCCCTTTGTCGACCGGGTTAAGCGTCAGCCGCCACCCGGCTTTAATTTCAGCGCACTATCAGCCACCGTTTTGTTACGTTACCTTTCGCCCGGCTTTTTAAACTTCACATATGAAGGCGCTACAATTCATAGTCCAGTTCATCTTCTTCCTGCGCCGGCGGCACAATCAGTACTTTTTGCACGCGATGGCTCTCTACCTGCAGCGTGCGCAGAACGTAACCGTCAATATTCACCTCTTCACCTTCCTGCGGAACATGCTGCAGATACTCCATCAGCAGACCGGCGACGGTATGGTATTCCCGCTTGTCATCCAGCGGCAGGGGCACGTACTGGACCAAATCTTCCAGCGGCATATGTCCATTAACCGTCCAGCTATCGTCACTGTTTTTGTGAATATCATGGCGAGCGTCTATCTCTTCCACTTCATTAGGCAGATTACCGGCGATGGTCTCCATCACGTCGCTGAGCGTTATTATCCCCTCTACGGAACCGAACTCATCGACCACAAAGGCAAAATGGGTTCGGGCTATACGGAACTGCTCCAGCGCAGGAAGCAGCGGCAGCGTTTCCGGGAACACCAGCGGCTGACGGATCAGGGCCTGCAGATCGAGCGGTTCATTACGCAGCGATTGTTGCAGAAGATCGATCACGTGCACGACGCCGAGCATATCTTCGTCATCATTGCCGCCGGTTACCACCAGGCGGGTATGCTGATTTTTGTCGAGTAAGGCGCGAATCTCTTCTTCCGGAGCGCTGAGGTCAATATGTTCAATATCATGGCGCGAGGTCATTATGCTGCTGACGGTGCGCTGATTGAGATTGAGAACCCGCTCAATCATCCGCCGTTCCTGAGGGTTAAACAGCGGATTATCGTCACGGTCGGCAACCAGCGAGGCGGTATCGCTATCCAGCTCGCTATTGTCCTTGCGGCCACTCAACAGGCTCATTACCGCTTCAGTGGTTCTCTGACGCAGCGTCAGGTTGGCCGAAAGAAAACGATGGCGGTTAAAAATCGCCAGCTGATTAAAGGACTCGATCATGACCGAGAAGCCAATCGCTGCGTACAGGTAGCCTTTCGGAATAGGAAAGCCGAAGCCTTCGGCAATCAGGCTAAAACCAATCATCAGCAGGAAGCTGAGACAGAGAATGACGATGGTTGGATGACTGTTAACGAAGCGGGTCAGGGCTTTACTGGCCATCAGCATCAGGCTAATGGCAATAATTACCGCCGCCATCATCACCGCTAGATGGTCAACCATGCCGACCGCGGTAATAACCGAGTCGAGGGAGAAGATGGCGTCCAGCACCACGATTTGCGCGACCACTCCCCAGAATTTCGCGCCTTTGCGCTGAGTGGGATTATTGCTGTCCTTCCCCTCCAGCCGTTCATTAAGCTCAACCGTGGCTTTGAAAAGCAGGAATAAACCGCCAAACAGCATGATCAGATCGCGAGCGCTAAAGCTCAGATCGTGCCAGGTAATCAGCGGTTTGGTGAGCGTCACCAGCCAGGAGATTGACGCCAGCAGCAGCAGACGCATTACCATTGCCAGCAGCAGGCCGGTGACGCGCGCGCGGTCTCGCTGAGCGGGAGGAAGTTTTTCCGCGAGAATGGCGATAAAGACCAGATTATCAATACCAAGTACCAGCTCAATAACGACAAGCGTTAAGAGCCCGGCCCAGATCGAGGGGTCGGCAATCCATTCCATATTTAGTTAAAACCTTTACAACCTAAGAGTGCCATGTACAGATCATGGATAAGCTATAGTTAAAATGCAATATTTTCTGCGGCGATTTGCTCGCGGTCAAAATCCGCGCGCCGATGAGTCCCGCTATTAATATAATCAGTTGTTCAGAATATAACCTTATTTAACCATAAGCTTATAGGGTTCTACTTATTTGCTCTGGTGCGAATTTTCATCAATAACAACCGCCAGCATCTGCCGGATGAAAAGCAGGTTTTATGGATGTAAGCGAAGCGGTCGCGCAGAAAACCTGGTGATGTAGCCCCCTGAAACACCGGACAGTAGCTGTATCTCCAGATAAGAGATAGGCTTGAATATATGTCTAACACTAACGCCAATTTTGATATGACCGGGATCCTGTTAGGGCAAGAAGTCCGTAAACGTAGAACTCCTCAGGAGAAGATAGCCATTATCCAGCAGACGATGGAGCCGGGCATGAATGTCTCCCATGTCGCTCGCCTGCATGGTATCCAGCCCAGCCTGGATTGGCCCCTATATTTCCATACACTTTTTATCACTTAACCCATTACTGGTT